>Ga0183095_10065_pt3 | contig 583837 bp, 513 predicted proteins | sample BioMet4_FD_130346 | JGI IMG/M metagenome (GOLD analysis project Ga0183095, IMG submission 130346) | Microbial communities from bioreactor (seeded with sewage sludge) at LBNL, California, USA - Biofuel metagenome 4 (v2) (version 3) | ecosystem: Engineered > Bioreactor > Anaerobic > Unclassified ... | reverse complement strand
CTTCGGGGATGGGCACCCATCCCCCGGACATGTAGTCTTTCACCCACTTCAGCTTCTGCTCGAATGTGTACTTCATAAGAAAAGTACCCCGCTTTCTGGTTTGGTCCAGAGTTTGGGGTACACTTCACTTCGCCGCCATTTTCAGCTCTTGTCTCAAGAAAGCCGCTGTCAACGCTCATTCGAAGGATTATGTATTCATGGAGTTGCGGCAAGTAGGCTTTTTTCGGAGCCGGGGGAGCACACTAAGTTTAGCTTTTCTTTTGTTCTAACAGTGATTTCCAAATTTTGATAGCTTCTGCTGAATTGTAATCAAGAGCCATGAAAGGGAAACAACTTAGCGGATAAACTTTCCCTTGCGTTACGGCTTTGTTTTCTTCCTGTAATATGCTTCCGATGTCGCTGAAAGACCAACTGGGGGAATAGGAGCTTTTTAATATCTCATAATATCGAATGATAGAATCCAGCGAGACCATAGCAAAGGGTTTTGGTGGAAGATACTTGAATGGATGGCCGTTTTTCGGATTGGCGAATGGCGTTTCTCTTCGTATCAGTTTTTTGTAAGAATCGCTCGAGCAACAATCGAACGGTCTTTCCTTTGTAATATGTATGCAACCATCGCTTTTGAAACAATCGAAAAGAGCTTCTACCATAGGGTAATTGATGTAAAGGAGTCCATTTTGCGTTTCGTCATTGAAATATTTTTGAAGGGCTTTGATCTTTTCAGCACTGAAAAGATGGTATTTTGGATCGTAATCAAAGACGAGATAAATGAGTGAAAAATAATCCTGTGGACGTATTCCTGACGGGAAGTTATAACGTTTTTTCCTCTGCAAAAAGGCTGGAAGCGAATCGAATTCCTTTCTTTCAATCAAAGGTTCATAAAGTTCGTAAATCGAGGTTGTAAAAACACATATTTGGTAGCTGCCTTCCTTAAGAAATGAGACGAACGTTTTTGCTAGATGTGTGAATTGTTTTTTGTCGTTGGGACCCTCAAAAAGGATGAGAACTCTTTTTCCTTCATAAGTCATCGGAAAGAACCATCTTTTCTAGGCTGTTGCCTTGCCGGATTATCCGATTGGTGCTGTCAGCAAAACTTTTGATTTTTCCATCTTTTAAGTTCATATAGCAGTCTGGGCGCATGATGGCGTTATCAGCTAAATATGGATTGTGAGTGGTGACAATCGACTGATAACTATCGTCATCGTTTACGATTTTCAGTACGGATTGGGCAAGATTGAAATGATAGAAAGCATCGTATTCGTCGAGATAAAGGAAAGTGATTTTCCCTTTCATCTTGTCCATCCAATAAAAGAACAGGCAAAGTGAACGGGTACCGGTGGAAACGATGGGGAAAAAAGGATAGGAAGCGTTAGCAAATTTTGCATAAATACGTTTTCCCGTGACATCAGAAACCGCCATCAGCGAGAAATGGAGACCGCATTTTCCTAAAAATGTTTCGAATAGCTTTAATTTCGCCGGATCAGAAGCGATATATTGTTCGACGTTTTCGATGATATTGGTTTTTCCCATGTATTCATAGGCTCCCAGCGAGCGGAACCAAAGCATTCCAGTGGCAAATTCGTAAATGAGTCTAATAGGCGAAGTTTCGGGAAGATGCGCCGAAAAACCATAGATAGTCTTGATAACAGAATTATTAATATTGCGCCGCAATAGGGCTTGAGCGTTGTAATTGGAAATTTCCGGGAGGCTATTATCCATTTTGTTTGTCCTGTAATCATAAGAAAAAACGAGTTTTTGATTTACATAAATTTTTTCCCAAAGTAAAAGCATTGACTCACCCTTTTCATATTCGTAGACAATTTCGTCTTTCTCAAATTGGAAGACATAGCAGAAGGAAATTACTCCGAATGCGCAATCCCCATTTAGAGAAAAAAGGTAATTACCTGGATCCCTTTGGTTATCAGTAAGGTGCGTGGTGATGTCCATAATGGCAAAACCAAAATTGCTTTTTCCGCTGCCGTTCTTACCGTAAAGCAAGACTTTGTTGACCAATCCGCTTTTAATGAGGCCCTGATTAAAGTCGTAATCTCTGGTTTTTGCGAAATCAATGGTGCAGGTATCGCGAAATCCTTTGAACCCGGTGACGCTGAAAGCTTTAAGCATGTTTTTTGCTCCTTTTGGCACCTCTATCCTATAACTTGGCAAAATCTTGTGCAACTAAAAGACACTTATAACGTAAAAAAATTACATTAACTATTGCAAAATGTTACCTTGATGATATTATCTGTTCGGAGGATATTATGGATATTTCATGGTATAAGGCGGTTCCACCAAACTTTGATTCAGTTCCTGAGAAACCCGGCGTTTACGTTATCTCGACTTTGCAGAAGGAAGATGACAAATACGAAGTGAAATATGTTGGGAAGGCCGCCAATCTTCACGAAAGAGCCAACCAACATTGGTCTGATTCTGAAGAAAACGAAAGTCTAAAAAAGCATATTCAAAAAGGCTATTCAATGAAATTCTCTTTCGCCGAAGTTTCGGCAGAAAAAGATCGTGATGGGATCGAATCCTTTTTATATTCAACTTATTTGCCAATTTTTAACGACCAAGAACCTCAATCTTCGCCGATAGTAATTAACTTACCAGACGTGCGGAAAAAGAAATAGAACAAACTTTTACAAAATGTTTTGCCGTATTGCTTTCGACTTTTGATGATATTTCCAATAAAGTTTTTGGCATCAATTTTCGCGGTTTTGTCGGCTAGTAGGCTTCGCTCATTTTCAAGAAACGTGTTCCGGTGAAGGACATCCAGAAGTGGCTCGGCCACTCGACGATCGTCACGACCGAGGGGATCTACGCGCATTTCGACGAAAACGGCAATATCGGCTCAGCCAACAAGCTTGCCGGGGCGTTCGGCGAGAAAGACGTCGAAGTGCCTAAGCCATCTGGCGGCGAGATGAAATAATCGGCCGTTGCCGATATTTAGCGAAAGCGGCGTTAACTGAAGCAACCCCGTTCCATGACAGGAGAGGGGCGCCCCGAAAAGCAGATTTTTTGGGGCGTTTGCTCAAACTCGAGACAAACTCGAGAACTCGGTTGACGCTCTTTTTTATGCTTTTTTCGAGGGACAAAACGCAATTCTTATCTATTTCGGATAACTTATACAAAAGTCCCCCGGGCACTTGTTTCAAAGCGTTTCTCTTTGTTGCTTTTTGTTTCGTTTTGTTTCGCCTTTTCTGAATAGTGCCGTTGACATCTTGTTTTTCCAATCGCCTGTTCAAACTCGGGAACTCATACCCCAAAAATCTCGATTTTCAAGGGTCGCTTTTGAGGCGAAATCAGCCACATTTTTAAGGGGTAAAAAGCATTAAAAAAGCCAGCAGTCATCAGGACTTGCTGGTTTTGTGTTTAATGGTGCCCGGGACCGGACTTGAACCGGTATGGATTTGAGGTCCGAGGGATTTTAAGGGGGAGGTTCGCTTGTTTCGCCTTGTTTCAGGGCGTTTCAAACGGGCTGAAAAACGGCCAAAAAGCAATCGTCAATTTATAAATACGTCTCAATTTGTTTCAAAACGTTTCTCGAGGATCTGTCCAAACTCGAGAACTGTGGTGGATGTGCGAAGCGGTGGAGTTCTCGATTTCGTCATTTATTAACTCTTAAAAATAATAGGTATTACCTAATTAAATTCGGAATACTCGAGAACTGCAATTTGAGCAAAAACCCACGTGGTTGACGAGATGCATCAGAGGGGGTTTCTCATTTCGATTAACAGACTATTCTCACTTTCAGAAAGGCCGTATCTAAGCCGTCATTTTCAGAGCTTGTTTCAAAAAATGGCCGTCAACGTTCATTCGAGGGATTATATATCCTTTGAACGGGGAGCAAAAAAGTCCTTTGCGTCAATTCTCCCGGGTTTTGAAGATTCATCCGATGGCATCTGAATAATCTAGGCTGTTTTGCTTCAAACTCGAGAACGGAAAACGGCAGGATTTTGCAAGTTTTCGATCTTTCTCGAGTCTTCGATTCCTCAGGTATATTCGAATGTTGATGGATTTCTTTGGATCCGAGCATTAGAAATCTTTTTCTTTCGAATCGTGGTTTTCATCCTCTTGCTCTACAATAAATCGATCGCAATTTTGCCGCTCGTAATCAAAAAAGGAGGCCGGGTTGATGGACAAAAGGGAATTCGACTTGCTGGTTAGGCGCCAGTCTCAGGAAAGCGCTTCTTCCTTCGGCTATCCTATTGGAGACGTCGTTTACGACGTTTACTACACGAAAGAGCAGTTTCAGGGTTATGTCGAGGGCCTAAAAGCCATCCGGCTGGACGGAAATCACCCGAACGCCTTCCTTGCCTACAAAGACGGGAAAGGCGGCGAGCTGGACGAAACCCCCGGCCAAGGCGGCGGCCTTGTCCCACCCAAGATGGCTTCGGTGGCATCGTCGTCACGCTTTTGCGTCGAGGCGATCCTGAAAGCGGGGAGGGCCGAGATCTCTAAAGCCTTCGGCCTGTCGGAGGGCTATCTCCTAGACGCGGAGCACGCCGTCCCGTTCCAAAGGGGCGGCATCGCGCCCCAGCTGGATGCGTATCTGGCCGATGGGGACCACGAGGTGTTCGTCGAGTCGAAGTGCCACGAGATCTTTGACGCCCATTCATTGGCTTTCAGGGAGTCTTATGGCCGTTCCTTTTCGATGTATGACCCAGATTTCATCCTGCCGCCGGTTGATGCGAAGGGCGAGTTCAGGCTCAGCTCGGCGCTCCTGGGGATTGAGGAGGGCGTTACGCTTCGTTTCGACGCCAAGCAAGCAATATCCCATCTTCTCGGGGTGCGGAAGCAGCACCGCAAAAAAGCATTGCTGCTTTTCCTCTTCTTCAAGCCGTGCGACTGCCAGGCATACGTCGAGCTCGAAAGGCAGATCGAGGCCTTCGCCAAGAGCCCATTCGTGGGCAGAATCGTTTCCGGGGAGTTCGACGTTGCATTCGCCTACGAGGCTTCTCCGAAGATGGCCGGCCTGAGCGAAAGCAACTACCACGTTTTCTGCCGTATTCCGAAAGAATGAGGAAGGGACCGCCAACTTTTTAGTTAGATTCCCTTCAATGAAACGGCGAGATTTATTAATATACAAACGAACTTAAAAACTTCAGTAAAATCCTAATGTTTCAACTATATCTATGGTATAATTATTAGAGGAATTTTTCCTCGGTTTTTCGGAGGTTTTTATGAAATATCAGTACAAGGTTATCCACGAGCCGGAAGAGAAGAATTTGGAGGGGGAGCTCAACCTTCTGGGGCGGGAGGGCTGGAAGGTCGTCTCCGTCGTCTGGGACTACAACCAGAGCCTTTTCGTCGCAACATTGGAAAAAGAAGTTAAATAGTCTTGGGCATCTTTTGCCGCAAATAATAGTCGAATGCTTTAGCCTTTTGTCCCATAAATTATTGGGCTGATTCCCAACGACCTATTTTTGATTATCATTTCACCTGGCTTTTCTAGAGACTCCGCTCCTTTTTCCCGAAGCAAGAATTCTGAATCCATTTCTGAACAGCACTCCATAGCAATCACGTTTCTCATGTGTGCCATTGAGCCGGTGAAAATTGGCCGGAAGGCCCGAAGTGAGACGATAAGCGAGAAAATTTTGTTTTCCATTCCTTTCCAAGCAAGGAATTTTACGATTTCTCGTGCTTTTTCGGGGCCGAGGGCGTCCGCTACGGCGTCAAAGTCATTGAAGGCGATGAGCATAATGGGGATGGAATCGTATTTGTTGGCCATTCTTTGGGCCCTTCTTTCCTCGATTTCTCTTGGAAGTTCATTGTCTAAAAACTGGCTGAACGGATCGATGCTATTAAAGATTGTTCCGTGGTAAAGGTGCGGATCAGCGGCGAATTCCTTCATTTCATTTCCCGTTCCGATGTCAACGAGCAGCAAACTCATTTCATCTGGCAAAAAATTGGCCAGTAAAGGATGAAGGATGTTTTTTAGCAAAACCGTTTTTCCGGATCCACTAATGCCGGAGATGAGGTTGGCGCCTCGAAAATTCTCGGAAAAAGGCTTACCGTTTCCATCCTTTCCTAACTCGATTTCCATCGGGTCTTCCGCATCAATAAACTCGACGAGTTGGTCGCTCGACAAGCCAATTTGTGCCATTCCTAGGAGATCGCTGTAATAGACGCCCTCGTCTTCGCAAAATCCAAAAACATGATTTTCGATTTCCTTTCGTGTTTTCTCATGGACCGTGAGAATCTCTTCATAGGCCGAACGAATCGCCTCCGTTTTTTCAAAATTCGGCAGCCAGCGCATAAGCATCTCATAGCGGTTGTAGGCATCTTCCATTTCCCAAGAATAGCCAGCTTTCTCAGCTGCTTTTTCGAATTCCGATTCGCTCATTCCTTTTTTGAAAATTAGCATTGAGTCTTTGTATATTTTTGCTGTTTTCAGATAGAGGGTATTGTCGCAGTCAGTGATGTGATTTTTCGTTTGCTCAATGGCTTCGTCGACATAGGCTAAGGCTTTCCGCTTTCTTTGATTGGCCAGCATTTTTCGCCCTCCTTGGGCTTTTGCTCTTTTCGCTTGCACCGAACAGCTTTTCTTCTGAGATTAATAAGAAGGAGAAATCATCAAAGCTATTTCGCTAGACGGCATTTTTTAACGAATTTGGCTAAGGTTTGGAGCATCTCATCATCGTCCATCCTTTCTAAAACTTCCTCGATTAAGGAATCCTCAATTCCATAGTAGGCGCCGGCTAGAGAACCGGCCATAGAAGAAAGGGTGTCGGTGTCGCCGCCGACGAGAACGGCCTTCCGGATGCAGTCCTCAAACGTGCAGGACTCTAAGAACGCTGCAATTGCCTCCGGAACGGTGTCTTTTGCCAGCGCCGTTGGCACGGCGTTGCGAATAAGGGATGAATATCCTCTCTCTATCTTTGGATAATAGGTGCAAGCTGATTGCCTGATTTCGTCCTTGGTCGCGCCATGCAAGGCTAAATAAGTCAGTAACGCAATTGATTCTGCCCCCTTTGAACCCTCCGCCGTGTTGTGGGTCACCGAAGCGGAGGATTTCGCGAACCGGATGCATTCCTCCTTGGATTTGGCCAGATAGGCGACCGGACTTACCCGCATCGCGGCCCCGTTCCCTTCCGATCCGTAAGCTCCAGCGCCCGGATGGTCCAGCCAGCTTATGAAATACCAGCCGTAGCCGGCATCGGGGAACTTTTTAGCCCAGCGGCGGTATTCTGCTGCGGTGGAGACTTGGTCGTCATTTTGGATTGCCCCCTTTAAGAGAAGATCCATTGTCGCGATGGTGAGAACGCTGTCGTCGGTGATGTGGCTGAGCTTCGAGAACAAAGGAAAATTGGCTCTTGCCATTCTCGCTTCTTCAAATGGGCTTCCTACAATGTCCCCCACGAAAGCTCCGTAAAATCCGTTCATTCAAGATCGCCTCCTCTTCGAAATTTTTGTAAGGACATTATAGGGTGTTTACAAAAGTATTACAATATGATATTCTTTTGGCGAGGCGAGAAAATATGGACCAGGAATTGGTTTCAAAGTTGAAGCGGTTGTCTTCGGCTTATGAGAGATACACGAATTTCCAGCCAGAAGACAAAACGGGCCAAATCCCTGTTCCGGTGAAGCCAGACATCCCACCGATGGTGGCCAAATTTAACGAAGATGGCAAAGAGATGCCGCCGGTGTCTTTCGAAAGCTTTAGAAGAACACAAGTAAGCGGTATCGGAGGATACGAATGGGGCAAATGGGCGATTTCGTCTGCCCTTTTGTCCTGCATCCTGATCCCGCTTATTATCTTTGGTGCCATTTATTCAAGAAGCGCCGGCGACGCGCTGAAGACGTTTGGCATTATTTGTCTTTGCCTAGGAATCGCCGGATATTTGGCCATTTTTGTTGGCGTCATAGGCAAGGAACTGTTTCCGGATATTGTGGGGCGCTTTCGAAGCAAGAAAACCTTATCCGTAAGATATAAGGATTATTGCGCCGAGACAGAAAAATATAACAAAGACCTTCGCGAATACTATGATGAAAAGAGCAAATACGATTCTGATGTCAGAAAAGAGAAGAAGCGCGTAGAAGACGACCGGACGATCACAAAGAACCTGTATCAATCGGACTACCTCTCGTTACTGTCCGAGAGGATTATCGATGAGAGATACGTTCCAGCTTTGCCCACAATCATCGACCTTTTGGAGCGGGGCGCGGCAGATACTCTTCAGCAGGCGGAAAAAATCTACGATATGCAAAATCGGTGAGCACACCGGGAAAGAGGCAAGAAAATGGCAAACGCTTATGACCAAATCAATGAGGTGATTTCCTTGAGAAATGAAGTCGCAAGGCTTCAGCAAAAACTTGACGGGCTAAAGAAACAGGCGGTTCCGCCCCAAGAACCCGAAAAACGTGAAATGCCAAGCGAGCCTCTTCCTCCACACTACGAAAAAGAGACCGGAAGCGTTTCCGCGATAACGGTCCCTCATCGCCGCCGGGAAACAGAAATAGATTACCCTTGGGGCTTCGTTCTAAAGATTGGCATCGGGGTGTTAATTGTCGGCCTAATTTTTATTGTGGTCTATTTCATGTATCAGAAGAAAAACCCCTGGGATTTGTGGATAGGATTGGCCTTCCTCATAGTTTTGGCCCTCGCTTGCACCATGGTTCCGTTTTGCATCTTCCTTTATAACGTTGCCATGAGAAAAAACGCGGAATTGAACGCGCAGGAAAGCAAGGCCTACGAAAGCCAGAAGAAGGCGATTGAAGCGGTTGAGGAAGCCAATGCCTCGAAAAAAGAAAAGTACGAACAAGCAGCCCAAAAATTCGAAGAAGACACCCACTATATCGAAAAACAATACCCAGTCTTACTCGAGACCTATCAAAAAAAGATGGTGGCTTACAAAAACGCCTTGCCGTCCTTAGAAAACGAAATCAATAAAACTGCAAGCGAGCTCGATGAGGTCACTGCAAAATTCTGTACCGCAAGAGGCCCAATCCCCGATGATTGCCTTGAAAGTCCAGAGATGATGGACACACTTAAGACCCTCGCAGAAAACAACCCCTCCGTAAGCCTTTCGGGCATCGTTGATTTCTTGTACCAGGAATTGGCCAAGCTGAAGCCCATCGGCATTTTCTCCGCGCGGGGTAGAGAAGAACTCGAATACATCGTCAAGCACAACGCGGAAGATGCCTCGGAGCAACTCGTTTTCGATGCTTCCGGCAACGGACGCCCCGAGTATCGGGTGATCCACGATGAGGGGTCAGACCATTACGAAGTCTTCGCTTATGGCGAGAATGCGCCGACTTATAAGGTGAGATACTACGAGGATGACGATGTGTACGTGGTGGAAAGGGCGGAGCCCGATCGTTTCGCTCTTAACAACACCGTTTATGTGATTAAGAAACGGTTTGCGGATTCAGACGATTATTTTGTTTGCGATGAAAAAGGGCAGGAAGCAATCTGGCGGATCGGGAAACTAGAGAATGAGGATTAACCCATATGGAAACGAAGTTTCACGTAGCGGTTAAAAAGCACAAGTCAGAGACATCGATAGTTTCTTTGAGACTACCGGTTGATCTAATCGAGACCATTGACAATACCTGCAAAATAACCGGTCAATCCCGGAATGAATTTATCATTCAATCGCTTGATTTTATCTTTGACAACCTCGTTATTGACGGCTTGGACGATGGGAGTGGCAAAAAATGAGCGACGAAACGAGGATGACAACCTTAGTTTGCTTGAATTGCGGTGCTCCGCTAGAACGTTTGGACAGCAAACATTGGCGATGCACCCTTTGCAAAACCACTTTCGTCTTGGACCAGAACGCGGTTGGGGATGATTTTTACTACGAGCAAATAGTTAAAGAAAAAATCGAAGCAGGGAAAATCGGAACGAAACTTTCCCAGATTCCCGTTAATTCGATAACTGTCAAAGAAATAAGAATGTCGGATAAAGCCGAGGAAGACGCGATAAAAGACTCTTTGGATCTCCCAAAAAATGAAATAGTTAGCGTTGTGTCTTCCTATGTCGAAAACGGCGATTTTGAAAAGGCCAGTCAGACAATTGGCAACTATCTCTCGAAGGACGGAGCGATCGGGGAACTGTATTTCTACTCCTTTTTGGCCTCTAAAAAAGCCAAAAACATAAAAGAAGCATTCAATTATCCGGTGTCTTCTGACGACCAAAAGACGATTGAGGAAGCATTTGAGAACTCCTCGCCGGCTTTCATGAACACAATGATCGACCAGTTCACGTCCTCATCTTTCGTCGACGACGAATCGACGCTCAGGGTATATGAGACGATTTTCCCTTACCTCAAGAACGAGCGGGTTCGTTCAACGGCGGAAGCAGAAGCCGTCTTGGACAAATGCTTTGGCCAAGTCACTGCGGCCCGATTCGAGAGGTCTTTTGCGTATTTGCTGAGGGCAATAACCAAAGAGGACGTTGACAAGTATATCGAACGAAACATTGCCTTTGCCGGAAAGTGCCAATCAGACCGCGCTCAGTTTTACATAAAAAACGTGCTTTCGGTGGACAGCGGCAATTCAGAGGCTATCAAAATGCTTTTCGACGCAGAGGTGTCGTCCAGGGACATGTCAGCTGGCGATGCCTTTCAGACGTTCAAAACCATGATGTCTTTCTCAAAAAGCCCTAACGCCGAACTGGCTGGGACCCTGGACTTCATGATTGACCTGTCTGCTCTCTCCGGTTCCCACGTTGACCTTTTCAAGAGAATTCTTGGCTGCTACTCAGGCAGTTTGGAGGATCTCCTTGACCGAATCGTAGATTTCGGCTTTTCTCTGCTGAGACACGGCCTTTTCAAAGAGGCAACCGAAATTTTCCTGATTGCCCTCTCAATCGACAAAAAAGACAAGAAGATATATTGGGGGCTTTGTCTCGCCAGCATAGACGCTTGGGACGATCAAAGTGCCATCGAATCCAAAAAGAACTTGCAGGATTCCCCTTACTTCAACAAATACCTCGCGCTTTGCCAAGAAACCGACCCGGCAGAGGCACAGCGCTTACTTGGCCTTTCTTCAAGCCAAATTACCGGGCAAAAGGACAAAAGCGAAAAGAAGCAAAGAAAGAAAAAGAGAGCGGTCCTAATAGCCTTAATATCGCTGGCCTCCGTCGGCATCGTCATAGGCGCGACCTTGGGCATTGTCTCAGCGGTTAAAAACGCGGAAGCCTCAAAACAAAAAGCCCACTCGCTAGACAATCTTTCACTTGTCGTTTCTGGGAAAGGCGAGGCATCGAAAACAAGCGTTTACATCAACGGCATCATTTTTGGAATGAGCCTGAAGCTTTCCAACAACGGGACCCTCGGGATCGGGTCCGTTGATGGCAACTTAAAGATAGACACATCCTCCCCGACCTATCAGATTGTTTATCGCGTGACTCTAGAGGCATATCGGAGTGAGATTCAACCTCAAAATTACGCGACTTTTAGCATCGATTTCGACAATGAACCATCCGATGCGGCACAAGCCGTCAAAGACGCCGACCTAACAAAACTCCGTATCTCGTGGAAATACACGTCTATTTCCTACACAGACGGCTATGACAACTGGGACTATAGTTCCTCTGATTATTCCGTAATCAAAGCCTATGGCAGCGGGGGCTCTTAAATGGAAATTGGAGCGATGTCGAGAATAATCGAATAAAGGAGGACAAAATATGTCCAAAATTGTCATCACATGTCCGAACTGCCACTCAAAGATTTCTCTTAAAGCCGGAGAGGGCAAATGCATTTGCCCCGCCTGCCATACCGAAATCGACGTCAAAAAGCGCCAGGCACAAGAAAGCCTGATTGGAAAGGCGTCAGTAATCCAATGGGACGCCGGTCTAAATAATGTCTTCATCTATAGGCATCCGATCGAGCGGTTTGGAATCGGCAGCCAACTCATTGTCGCTGAGGGACAAAAGGCGATTTTATTTAGGGATGGGAAGGCCTTAGACATCTTCGGGCCTGGAAGGCACACTTTGGTTTCGGAGCAGCTCCCCTTAATGAGAGCACTGTACCGGCTTCCGACGGGAACCGAGGACACATTTGATTCCCGAATCTATTTCATCAAAACGACGAGGCTTAACGTGGGGTGGGGCGTTCCAAGCATCACTCTTATCGATAAAACATTTGGTTTCCACGTCGATTTCGGGTGCTCTGGGGAATTCCAGATTCAGGTGAAAGATGACCCAGAGAGCCCTAGGAAATTGTTATCAATGCTGATCGGATCTGCCTCTGGCGAGGAAGATACGAATAATTCGGATGAGTCCATCGGAACCGATTACATCTCGCGAAAGTTCGGAAATTTCTTGGTTTCGAACATTCAGGATCTTATGGCTGAGATTTTGATCGAGAACAACATCAACGTCTTAGACGTCGACTCAAAGAAGAGCGTTATCGGGAACATTCTCCGAGAGAAGCTCAACCAAAGAATCTTTGACGAATACGGGATGGCTATCCCAGAGAATTTCTTCGCAATGCCTAACCTCCGCATTCACAATACCGAGGAAGTCGAGCAGTGGAGAAAGCAAGAAGCTGGAGCCGTTCTCCGCGTGAGAGAGGAAGACGTCAAACTGGCCGAGGCCCAGGCGGCGCAAAAGAGAAAGCTTGTTGAGGCCGAGACTGAGGCTGGTATCAAAATCGCCGCAGCCAAAGGCGAGGGGCAATCGATTAGCATCGTTGGAGCCGGGAAAGCGGAGGCTTATGGGGCTCAAGCCACGGCGGAGGCTGAGGAGATGAAGAAGAAAGGCTTCACTTATGGCCAGCAAACGGCGCGTGAGGTTGGAGTAGCGGCGGCGTCGAATGAATCGGCTGGCGGACCGGCGGGCACTGGGAGCATCGTTACTGACATCGCAAAAGTCGCCGTCGGACTTGGGATCGGGACTCAAATCGCCAGGGAACTGATTGAAGTTGTAAAACCGATTCTGTCGGAGGACGGCAGTTGGGAGTGCCCAGTTTGCCATCATCGGGGGAACAAAGGCGGCTTCTGCGAATCATGCGGAGCAAAAAAGGCGGAAGAAGGCGAGGCGCTTGGGTGGAAATGCCCAAAATGCCAGCACGAGGGGAACAAAGGCAATTTCTGCGAAAGCTGCGGTGCTCCAAAGCCGGCTGAAGAAAACGTCTTTTGGACATGCCCGAATTGCCACACAGAGAAACTAACGGGCAACTTCTGCCCGAACTGTGGTGCTAAGAAAGGAACGAAATAACCATGAATAACGCGAAGAAAAAGAGCATAGGTTCAATTCTGGCCATCCATTTTGCGGTGCTCGTTGCCTATTGCTTAATCCCACCGGTGGTGCCTTTTACGAAAGGAACGGCTTCCTGGGTCATTTACGGGGCGACCATTTTCTCAATCCTCCTAAGCACCATCATCTCTTTCGTTTCGTTTAGGTCGGCAAAGACTCTGAAGAGCGCGCTCTATAAACTGCCGATCGTCCAAATTGCATTAATCTATGCGTGCCTTCAGATAATCGCCAGTGTAGTAATTTACTCGCTGGATGCGACGGTGGGGGTCCCCTATCTCTATTCGGTTGTTTTCTCCTCGGTGCTCTTTGCTTTTGCAGTCTCCGGAGTTTCCGCAACGCGAGCCCAAGAGGCGTCGGTCGCGGCCGTCGAAGATGAAACCGCGGAGGCAATGGAGCGGCATTCCGCCATCCTTGATGCATTGAATTCTGCCGTGGCCTCGAGTAAAACCGAACCCACCAAAATGGTGGCTTCCGGCCTTGCTGACCTTTGGAGCCATTCGGATCCTGTTTCGTCGGAAATCGTGAGGCCGCTGGAAGAAGAGATCCTCGATAAAGCGAAGTCCCTCAATATCATTATCGGAAACGATGATGCCGAATCCGCCAGCGAATTGGGCGGAAAAATCAAAGCTCTCATTCAGAAGAGAAATGATTTGCTCATCAGAAACAAATAGTGAAAGGAATTAACTTATGGAAAAAACTATTAGCTTCAAAATCGATCCGCAGCCGAAAAACAGGAGTTCCGGCGACGCCGGAAATTATGCCACAATCGAATTGGAAGGCGGGACAACCTACAAATACGAGCCCTTGCTGGCTGGGGATTTCGCCGATTCGGAAAGACAAAGCCTTGTGTGTTCCGTTCAAGAGTGGGGCCCGCACATCTTGCCGGGAAGCCCCATTGAGTCGGCGGAGGTGAAAGGGAACACGATAGTGCCCAAAAAGAAAGGCACGTTGCTTCTTGAGGCAAAGTACAAGCCAGAAGCAAAAGGCTTTTTCGACAAACTCAGGCTGAAGAAAGAAATCGAAAGCGATGGGTACATCCATTTCTGCCTTTTCGCAAAAATCATTTCAAACAACCCGGATTTCTATTCCAAACTCAGCCCAGCAGGGTGGTGGAAGCTTTATTTGAGCAAGGTGGAAGAGACCGATAAAAGCCAGGAGGAAATAGTTAGAGATTGGGCTAAAATATCCTTCAAGGAACTGGCAAGTTACTTAGATGACAACACAATCTTGCGAATCGAAGATTTCATTTCGGGGGCCGAATCTTTCGAGATGGGTGGAACGATGCTACAGTGGATGTTCAATTACATCAAGATAAACAAATGCCAGATCGGCGAACGCGAATTCGACTCCGTGAGGGCTTATTTCGACGATTACGGGAAATACGATTACGACAGAAGTGAAGATGCAAAAGAGTTCTTGGAGGAGGCGAAAGACGACCCGGACAATGATGAACGCTATCCGATGAGATATGGCACTTTAAGGACACGCTATCTGCGTATGCTTTCTGATACTGCTGGTGTAATCTACAACCCCACCCTTTTTGAGAACAACGAGGAACCGGAGCAGGTCGCCGCTATTTTGGATGGACTCCCCGAGAAGATCGCCAAAGAACTTGGGGTACCTGTAGAAGACGTTTTATATTCTGACAAAGAAACCAAAAAGATTCGCAATAAAACCGAGATGACAAGTTTGCTTTTAAAGAAATAATTGCTGCGTCATTTAATGTAACGTTATTAATTTTCTAAAAAAAGATGGCGGTGAAGGGGGCTTCACTGCCATCCGTGCCTTCAATTGTGCCCCAGAAGCGGCGGAGAATGAAGGCAAAAACTCCGAAGCCTAGGCGGCTTCGCGCTTTTGGGCCGCCGAGGCCCGGGCGAGGGCGGCATCGAGGGCCTTGCCGAACCTCTTTCGCTCCTCCCAGGTGTTCGCCTCGACGTAGCTCTCGGCGATGTCGACCCACATAGGGACCTTCCTCCACCCCTCCGGGGCTTTCACCTCGTCCAGGATGGCGACGGCGGCCAGGCAGGCGGCGCCTTGAATGCGTTCCATAATTTTCTCAAAGCGAACGGCCTTCCACTAATCCGGTTTCATGACTTGAGACATAGTTGCGCGACCTTGCTTCGAGAGGAGGGCGTACCGATGGAGGACATCCAGGAGTGGCTTGGGCACTCCACAATAACAACGACTGAAGGGATTTATGCCCATTTTGACGAAAATGGCCACATCGGAACGGCAAATAAGGTAGCCGACGCATTCGGCGAAGATGACATCGCAAAAGACTCGAAAGAAGAGGCGGTTGCCAAATAGTCAATTGACGCCAAACAGGAGCGAAACTCTCTTTACGATTAATGAATTCACAACAGAAAAAACGACAGGCGGCATCTTGAAAAAAGGTGCCGTTTTTTCAAGAGTGGAGAAAAAATCGAGAAGCCGTTTCGGAAGCGAAAGAAGCAGGGAAGCTGAGGCATTGTTCAGGGGAAAATTGCCTTTTTGAAATAGTTCACAAAAAGTCCACAGCGCCTTTGTTTCACGATGTTTCAGGATGTTGCTTTTCGTTTCACTGCGTTGCGTCCGGGAACAGCTTGCTCAGATGCCATCGTTTCTTTGATGCTTTTTATCGGGAGTCGAGAAATTTTCTCTTTTTTTCTCGATTTTTAGGGGGCCAAAACGATGGCAAACTTGCCTAATTTGGCCGAATAATCATTGAAGGGAGGCACAAAAAAACCAGCATTAACGCTGGTTTTCTTACTTTTGGTGCCCGGGACCGGACTCGAACCGGTATGAATTATACATTCGAAGGATTTTAAGTCCTTTGCGTCTACCATTTCGCCACCTGGGCATAAAATGGTCCCCCGTGACGGGCTTGAACCGTCGACCCCTTGATTAAAAGTCAAGTGCTCTACCACTGAGCTAACGGAGGATGTGGCTGGGGTGACTGGGATCGGACCAGTGCATAACAGAGTCAAAGTCTGTTGCCTTACCACTTGGCTACACCCCAACAAAAGGGATGGTGGGCGAAGATGGATTTGAACCACCGAACCCGAAGGAGCTGATTTACAGTCAGCCGCGTTTGGCCACTTCGCTATTCGCCCACAGATTTCGACACACGTTCGTTTCCCTTATATGGTGGATGCTAGAGGGTTCGAACCTCTGACCCCCGCCTTGTAAGGGCGATGCTCTCCCGCTGAGCTAAGCATCCAGAGGGATTCCCCGCCTAAACGTGCGGTAATAAATATACCATTGAGGTTAGTGACCGTCAATCGAATTAAAAGGCTTTCTTCTCCCTGAGAAGGAGAGAAGCGATTTCTGTGATTTCCCCAACGCTGGCGCTTGGGATTTCGCCATCGTCGAAGGGATACTCGAGCCGCGAAACGCCCTGTTTGACCCAAATCGTCTTCATTCCGAGCGTTTTGGCGGGCCGGATGTCGTTTTCTAATCGATCGCCTACCATCAGAACTTTAGCGGCGGGCAGCTGAAATTGGTTTAAGGCGAGGGCGAAAAAAGAGGGGTCGGGTTTCTTCAATCCAACGTCTTCGCTTCCGAGAACAAACTCGAAATAAGGCGTGAGGCCCAATTTTTTGATCCGGGGAGCAAAATGCGGAGGTTGATTGGCAATCATCCCCAGTCGGTAATGGGCCTGTAATGCTTTTAATAGATCCTGGACGCCCGGATAGACTTCTTCGCTTGAAAAATCCCAAGGGACCCGTTCGGGGATCGCGAGTTTCTTCATCGCATAGTCATAGGGGTTTTGCTGGAGTTTGGCCCCTTCGAGGATCAAAGCGAAAAAAGCGTCTTCGCTAAGGGAGAGCCGATTCTTTTCAATCGTGTCTTTGATTCGCTTCTTGTAGCAGGAGATTTCGGTGACGAGAGTGCTGCCAGCGTCGAAGAGGATCGCTTCGACCTCGGCGAAGTCCTCCCGGCTCATCGGAGGTTGACCTCGCGGATGATCGCTTCCATCTCGTCTTTTTTCCGTTCGATATCCTGAGCCAAAGCGATTTGGCTGCGGGCCCGGACGAGGTTATCGTCTTTTTCCTGGATGGCGAAATAGACATCGCCCCGAAGATAATCTTCGAGGAAGCGGAGGGCCAATTCGAGGGTGAGAAGGAGAACGGAAGACGCTAAAAGTTTCCGTTCGCGGGCATTGAGAATCCCATGCGAACCAGAGAGATAGCCTTGGCTGAAGGCACGGAATTTCGTCAAGGAGAAGGAAACTCGGCGGAGATCCCGTTCCCCTTCTTCCGCTTCGTTGCAAGAGCTGCGGCAGGCATCGCCAAAATCGTAGAGCGGCGTTCCTTCCATCACGGTGTCGAGATCGAGGACCGAGACCACTTCGTGGCTCGGATGATCAAAAAGGAGGTTATTGAATTTCGTGTCGTTATGGGTGACGCGGCAGGGGATTTCACCTTTGAAAAGGGCATCAACTAGCAGGGGGTAAAAAGAGGCGAAACGCTCAAGATAGGCAATTTCTTTGACGCAGTCCGCGTTGCGTTTTTTTGGATTGTCTTTCACCGCCGCTAAGAAGTGGGCGTAGCGGGCGGGGGTATCGTGGAAATGGGGGATCGTCTCGTAGAGGGTTTCGGAGGGATAATCTCGTAAAAGATAAAGGAATTCGCCAAAGGCCTTGCCAGAGGAAAAAAGATCGGCGTTGGTTAGGGGCTCTTCGAAGGTCTCGCTTTCTTCGCGGAGGCGGAAGGCCCGCCAATAGGCGCCTTTCTCATCGGTATACGAAAGTTCGTCCTTTAAGGTCTTAACGAGCGACATGGGCTCTTGCTTGACGGGGTGGCCTTTTTGACGCTCTCGGGTGATTGCCTGGCCTAAATACGCGGTGATGGCGATGAGATTGCCCATCGTTTCTTTCGAGTGGAGGAAAACCTCGGGGTTGAGACGCTGCAAGATGTAACGCTCATCGGCGGCGACGAGATAGGTTTTGTTGATATGGCCATTCCCATAGGGGGACACCGAGACGATTTTTCCTTTAAAAAGAAAAACTTTAGTGAGCGACCTCGCTTCGGAAAGGAAAGAATCCATAGCCCGAATTCTACGCGGAAAAGGGCAAAAAAGAAAGCGGAGCTTTTGCCCCGCCTGACGGATCGGTTTATTTCTCGTAGCCGGGCTTGCCCAGCAATTTGAACATATTCTTCTTGTAAATTTCCACGCCCGGCTGGTTGAAGGGGTTCACCTCATTGAGGTAAGCCGACATCGCGCAAGCGCGCTCGAAGAAGTAAAAGAGATAGCCGAGATGCCACGCATCCACCTTTTCAAGTTCGAGGACGACATTGTTGTTCTTGGCACTGTTGGTGTGGGCGTCGAGCGTGCCTTCAAAAGCGCGGTCTTGGATGTTGCCAAGCGAACGGCCTTCGAGGTAGTTGAGCCCATCGAGGTTCTCGTTGTCGTGCGGCACTTTGACGTCGTGGCGGTGATGGCTGAGATGCAAGGTGGTCTCAAACAAGACCGGCGAGCCTTCCTGAATGAATTGGCCCAGCGAATGGAGATCGGTCGTGAACGTCGCCGAATCGGGGAGCAACCCCTTTTTGTCTTTGCCTTCGCTTTCGCCGAAAAGTTGTTTCCACCATTCACCGATCTGGACGAAGCCGGGGACGTAGGTGATGAACATTTCGACCGCCTTGTGGTAATGGGCGTACATTTCGCGTCGGACCACGGCGTAACGGTAAGCCTCATTCGTCGCCAAATTCGGATCGTGGCAGTCTTCTCTCGCCGCCGCCGAACCCGCTAAGATCTCGCGCGGATCGATGCCAGCGCAGGCAATCGGGAATAAACCAACCGCCGTCTGGACCGAATAGCGGCCGCCGATATCGTCGGGGACGACGAATTTCACGTAGCCTTCGTTTTTCGCCAACGTATAGAGAGCGCCGCGCGCTTTGTCGGTGGTGGCGATGATCGCTTTGCGGGCCGCTTCGATGCCATCGCGTTTCTCAAGCAGTTCACGGAGAAGTCGGAACGAGACTGAGGTCTCGGTGGTTGTGCCGCTCTTTGAGATGACGTTGACCGCGAATTTCTTATCTTTCAGATAATCGAGGTGCTGGGCCAAATAGGTCGGATCGAAAGTCTGGCCCAAATAGATGATCTCGGGTTTTTGGTTCGGCAAAACGCCATTGATGGCTTCGATTGCCGCCCGGGCGCCCAAATAGCTTCCGCCAATGCCACAGATGACGAGCACATCGTAGTTTTTGCGGACGTATTCCGCCTCTTTGATAATGGCTTCGAGTTCTTTCTTATCGTAATTGATTGGCCAGTCGACCCAGCCGAGGAAGTCATTCCCCGCGCCAGTCTTCTTTTCAATCATCTCATTGATTGCATTGACTTTCGCCTGGTAGGAAGCGAAATCAACCTTGTCAACTAACGAATCGACTTTTGTCTCAATCACCATAACATCTACTCCTTTTGGTTTTCTTCTTTTGTCCACTCAGGTAATTGCTTCTCCAGCTCCGCGAAGTCAATATCTTTGGCTTCGATCCGCCGTTTCGCTAACGGCGATCGTTTCTCTTCGCCGCTCAACTGCTTGAGCGAGACCTTCATGAACGCCTTCGTTTCGTCGTAGGCGATCACTTTGACCTTGTATATATTACCCACCTGAACATAGCCGGTAAAGTTACGAACGAAAGAATTGGAAAGTTCGGAAATATGGAGGAGGCCGGTTTCACCGTCATCGAAAAGCAAGATGGCGTATTTCGGATAGACCCGGACGACTGTCCCCTCGAGAATATCGCCGACAGCGGAATGCATCATGCTTGCCCCTCCTCAAAGTCTTGCTGATCTTTTTTCGTCGTGATTTTCATGTTGCGCTTATCGCCGAGGACGAGGTGGGGGTTCACCCCCTTCATCGCGAGGACGAGCGAGCCATCGTCGGTATAAGAATGGCCGGTGTTTTCCGCCAGTTCCATCGCTTCCGCTAAGAGGGAGATGCGAAAAGCCTGCGGTGTTTGCAAAAGGTAGACTTCTTGCCGTGGGATATAGCCATCCAAAATCCCTTTTTCTTTGCAAATCGCCACCGAATCGGTGGCGGGGATTGCCGTGACACTCGCGCCAAATTTACCGGCGTTGGCGAAATTCTCTTGAAGATAGCGCTCTTCGAGGCGGGGCCGATCGCCATCTTGAATCAAGACGATGGCATCCTTGTTGGCGCCGTGGGACAAAAGATAACTGACGGCTAGATGGCCCGAGGCTTGGCGGGTGGCGCCGCCGGTGATGATCACCGAAGGCTTAGCATGGCCAGCGTTGGCCAAAATGAGTTCGAAGTTCTTGACGTAGCCTTCCGGCACGACATAAACGATGAAATCCACCGCGGGCGAAGCCTCGAGGACTTTGGCGCCATAAAGGCAAAGCGGCTGTCCGCCCATCGGCAAGAATTGCTTAGGTTTAGCCGAGCCAAAACGGGTGCCGAGACCGCCGAGAAGCAAGATGGCGATGCGCTTAGAAGAAGTTAAGAACATTTCATTCATAGTGCTCATTATAATGCGGCCAACGATTTTTGATAGGCTCCTTTCTTCTATTAAGAAGAAAAATCAGGAATATTCGCCTATGAAAAAAGGAAAACCGATGGCCTTTTGCTGGAAATAAAAGGCCTTTGGCTTCAAATCTTATAGAGGCGAGATTCGATCTCTTTTTTCTTGAGCGTCAACTCGCCCAGCGTTTTTTGATAGGAGCCATAGCTGAGGGAAGAAGGCGAAGGGACGCTCTTGTTGAGAAAGGCAATCTTCGTTTCGATATCGCGGAGGGCGCGCTCATCCTCTTGGCGGGTGCCCAAGGCTTTGATCGCGGCTAAGCGCTTTTCGTGTTCGCTCGGGAAAAGCGGCTTGTTTTTGATGAAGTTATTGTGATAGATCTCGGCAAGATAGGCGGTGGCGGCGCTTTCTTCTTGACCATAGAACGCGCTGGCGGGATCGAGGAGAGCGAAAACCTCTTCAAGCGCTTTCACTTTCTCTTCTTCGAGGGTGACCAGATCGACTTTGGCCAAATCTTCTTCGATGGCGAAAAAGAGCTTTTGATCATGCTCGACGAGTTTGAGGTCATTCGAACTGATCAAGGCACGGGCGAGACGCTCGCTCCGGTTCACCAAGCGGGCATAGCGAAGGGTGAGGCTTTCTTTTTCCATAAATTAACGCCTCACTTTCAGAGCGACGCGGCGCTCTTTCTTCAGCGGGCTGCCGAGACGGAGCGAACTTCGTTCCGCCACGCCAAAACGGAGGGTGGAGAAACTGAGCCCGAGTGGGAAAAGGGTCAGAGCGTTGAGGGCGTTGAGATAGTCGCCCGTGAAACTCGAGTGTTTCATCTTCGCTTGGAGAGCGCTGAAGTTGAGCGAAGACTCATCGGCAAAGCTTGCGACCATCGCGTTGGCGAAAAGGGGCGAGAGGACTTCCTTAAAGAAAGTCTCAACGCTGAGGCTGGCCAATAAAGCGCCCGCGTAACCTTTATCGCGCAATTCTTCGATCAGGATGCTGGGGAAAAGGATTTGGTAGGAATAGGCGACCACGAAGGAGAGGGAAAGCCCTTGCGGGGCCGCGATGAATTCGCCGATCTCTTCATCGATCGAAGCGGGGACGCTCAAGGCATCGCTGACGGATTCAAAAGGGATTTTCTCGAGATTTTTGCCTTTGAAGGTGCAAAGCGTGCCTTGGGCATCAAGGGCGATCACCGCCGTGGCGTTCTTGGCGGGACGGCCAGCTTCATCGAGCGGAGTCAAAAAGGGTGTCATGGGTGGTAATCTCCTTCCTCATAGCGTTTGAGGTTTTCGATATCTTCTGGCGCAACCGTGCTCTTGACAAGTTGGGCGGTCTTAAAAATATCGTCGTTGGTGATCGTCTCTTCGCCCGCGCCCGACAGCGCTCGTTCAATCGCTAAACTCTTCATCTTCTCGATGAAACCATCGCTGACGTCGGCGGCGCTGAAGCCTTCGGTGAGTTCAACCGCTTTGGCCAAATCCAGGTTGCCTTCGCAAGGGATTTTGCCAAGTTTGTTCTTGAAGATGGCCATTCGAGCTTCGGCGTCCGGGAGATCGACGCGGATGTGGATGCCAAAGCGGCCGGGGCGCAAGAAAGCGGAGTCGATCATCCAAGGCCGGTTGGTCGCCGCAAGGACAAGCAGTTCGTTCTTGCTGGTTTTGAAGCCCTGCATTTGAGCCAAAATTTCGGGGACAAGGGCTTTGCTTGAGCTCTCTTCGTCTTCCCGTTTTGAGCCGATCGCCTCAAATTCATCAAAGAAAATAATGGCGGTTTTGTATTGGCGGGCCGAATCGAAGAGATTCTTGACGTTCTGTTCGCTGCCGCCAACCCACTTTGAAAGAATGTCGGAGCACTTGACGCTGAAGAAAGCGGCATCAATCTCGTTGGCGATCGCTTTGGCCACCATGGTTTTGCCGGTGCCCGGAAGGCCATAGAGCAAGATGCCCGAGCCGACTGACTTGTTGAATTTGGCATAGAGTTCGGGGTTCTGATGCGGCTGGATAATCTGTTCGTCGATCGCTTTCTTGACACTGTCGAGGCCAGCGACATCCGCCATGGTGATTGTCGGTTTCTCCTCGGGGGCGAACCCGGTGAGATTCTTGTCCATCTGCCCCGCTTCAAAGCGTTTGATTTGCTCGACATCGCTGGCGGAAACAGACGATTTGACCGCCTTTTCCGCGGCCCCAACATCTTGTTCGCCGATTTCGTCTTCGACGCCGCTATCAAGGGCGCGGTCGATTGCGCTTTGCTTCATCTTTTCGACGAAACCATCCGCGATATCGGCGCAGTTGAAGCCTTCGGTGATGTCGGCCAAATGATCGTAATCGAGTTCGGAGGAGACGGGCAGATCCTTTAATTTCATCTTGAAAAGCTGAATCCGTGCTTCCTTGTTGGGGAGATCGACGCGGTAATGGGTGCCAAAGCGGCCGGGGCGCAAGAAAGCGGAATCGACCATCCAGGGCCGGTTGGTCGCCGCGATGCAAATGCAGATGTTCTCATAACTCTCAAAGCCTTGCATTTGGGCCAAGATTTCGGGGACGATATCCTTTTGCGACTTATCGGTGTCTTCGCGCGAAGCCCCAATCGCTTCAAATTCATCAAAGAAGATGACCGAGATCGGATGCTGGCGGGCGGCGGCGAAAAGGCCTTTGATGTTCTGTTCGCTCTCGCCAACCCATTTCGAAAGGATGTCGGAGCACTTGACGCTAAAGAAGGCACCGTCGAGTTCGTTGGCGATCGCTTTGGCCATCATCGTCTTGCCCGTGCCCGGGAGGCCATAGAGCAAGATGCCCGAGCCCATGCTCTTCTTGTAGCGGGCATAAAGTTCCGGATTCTGGTGTGGCTTGACGAGTTGATCATCGATTTGCCGCTTGACATCTTCTTCGCCAGCGATGTCATTCATCGTCACATCGGGCTTCTCGCAAGGGAAGAAGGCGGTGGCATTCTCGTCTTGGCTGGGGATGGTGGGATTGCTCAGGGCGCTTTGCTCCTTTTTTGTCAAGGCTTTGTCGGTTAAAATAATGCAATCAGCCATCAAAGAGAGCTTTTCGCTTCTCTCGAGGCACCGTTCCTTGAGGGGGTTCTTCGCTAACTGAGATAGGCGATAAAGCACCCTTGACGCTTCATAGAGGTTTTCGCGCGCGGCCTTGAAATCACCGCTATTGATCGCTTGGGTGGCCTTGTCATAGAGGGCATCATATGACACCGAGGCCAGATCGAGTTTAGCCATGGAAGTAACCTCCCAATAAAGCGAAATACTCCATGATGTTGTCACTTGGATAAAAATACTTGATAAGGAGGCTTTGCTGATACCAGGCGTTTAAGTCGTCACTCGCCAGATTGGCAAAGCTGACGAGAAGGAGGCCAATCACATAAGCGGAAAGGAGATAGGTGAAAAGGCTGAGGAAGGCGGTATAGACCCTCTTTTTGGCGAGATGATGATAGAAGAAACGGAAGAGGAAAAAGAGGGGCAAGAAAAGGACGAGGATCAAAGCAACCGCGATGATCCACGGGCCGAAGAAAGTGAAGGCGCCGACGGTCATCGTCGTTTGGAAGTCGGCGTAGAACGCAGCGAAATCGGGAACATTGAGGTAAAGAGCCCCTTCGAGGACCCCAGCGAAGAAAAAGGCAAAGAAGAAGGCGAAAACATCGCCCTCGAACTTGCTGGCCGGATGCTTGAGACCCCGAATGAGACCAACGAGGAAAAAGAGAGCAAACAGGGCGATGAGAATATAATCCAAAGTGCCCATCTTCAACCTTCCTTCTTTGTTTTTTGAAGCGAGCGGCCCGCGTAAAGATGAAAGGAATAGATCGAATCCCCCTCCTCTTTGAGGTCATAGGGAATCGTTTCGTTTTTGTGGTCGATCACCATTTTGCCTTTGACCAAGCGGGGATCGCATTCGCGGTCTTCTTTCATCAAAAGACGCACATTGGGGAAGGCGGCGTAAAGGGCATTGAGGCCAGCGGCCCCATCAAAGACGCCGCTTGTTCGGGCGAGGCGAAGCAACTCATTGATCAAACCCGATAGGCCAATCAGGACTTTTGCGACGGGGTTTTTGACTCGGGCGGCTTCAGAAGCGTTATTGGCAATCACGAAAAAGAAAGGGGTGTACGTTCCTTTTTTCCCATAGAGGGTGGAGAGCGAAGCGTTGAAACCCGCCGCAATTTGACTTAAGCGGACCCCGGCCTGTTCGTCGTACTCCTCCAAAGGCAAGGCCATCACCAGTGAATTTCCAGCGAGGAAAAGTGAGGGATCGGAAGAATCCGAGGGTGTTTTATAAAGGATTTCGGGCCCCTCGGCGAGCGGGAAGCCCACATAAGCGATTGCTTTGTTTTTGAGGGCGAGGACGATTTCTTGCCCAGGGAGGAAACTCGTGGCGTTGCCCCCGAGACCTTCGCTGATTTTCGCTGCCTTCTTCACCGCTCGCTTCCGGGTGGCGTTCCGGTGAATTTTCTCGATGATCGCGACCAAAGCAAGAAAAAGCAAAAAAAGGAGAAAAGCGAGCGCGGCCAAAAGCGGAAGCAGCGCCGAATTTGGAAGATCAACATCGGTTAAAGGACTCATTTTTTCTATTATAAGCACCTAAGGCCCCGCCTTCAAACAGCGGTGTCGCAAGCGAATCTCTTTTTGTGCTTCAACAAGAAAAAAGCCCAAAGATCACTTCGGGCTTTAATTAATCAACGGATTTGTCGCGGTTCTCGCGGAGGCCAAGGCGTTCATTGATCGCCACGCCTTGAATGATGAGTTGGAGGACTTTCTCTAATTCCATTCCCGCTCGGTAATCGGCGGGGCAGACGTAATTGACCCGGCCATCCTGGTAAAGACCATGGACTTTTTCTTCCTTGCCGCGCGGGTAGACGGCGATCGACTTGCCGCCATTGTTTTTCGCGATGATCATCGCTGGGATGTCGGTCATCCCATCCCCGATATAGACGATGTTGCTATAAGGGACGCGCCGATCCGGACGCTTTTCATTCACGCCAGCATCATCGGTCGCATCATAAACGCCTTTCGAAATCCGGAAGAAGTATTGGGTTTTCTGGGTGTAGTTAATCGCGAGTTTCGGCCAAGTCGGCTCCTTGCTGACCTCATCAAAGAGGAATTCGCAAGCGTAGACGACTTTGAATTCTTTGGCGATCGGGCAGCCATCGACGATCTCTTTGTTGCCCGAAGAGATGAGATAGTGTTCCACTTTGACGCCACAGCTTTCGCCGAAGTCGTTGATTCGTTTGAACCAGGTGAGAACGCCGGGGAAGAATTCGATGGCTTTGCCTTGCTCGCCCAGCCATTCGCGTGTCATCTTTATCCCCTTTTGTTTCGTCATATAGCACATCATATAAAGATACGATAAAGTACGTTCCACGCCGGATTTGTTTGAGAATTCGGTGGTCTTCCCCCAAAATTCGGCCGGAGTCATTCCCAGGGAAGGAATGAAGCCAAAATTCTGCATGTCGGAGGTCGCTAACGTGGAGTCAAAATCATAGAGGATGGCAACAATCGGTTTTTTGCTCATGTTTTCCGCCCTGTTTTTCCTGGGCTTTCTAGTGTAAACCCCTTGTTCCATCCCGTCAAATAGCCCTTTTTGCATTCCTTTATTTGCCCTTTGGGTCCGCCCCTTCTAAAATAGGCCTTATGGATAACCCGGGAATTCAAGTGCTCGTTTGGATCTTGGCCTTGATCGCTTTGGCTTATCTTTTCTTCGCCATCTATACGATTATCATCCTCTTCGACTTCCGTTCGAAGCTGCGAAAACGTCTGGTGGCTTTGTCGGTTCTTTTCGCCGAAAAGAAAGAGATGCTCCTCTCGCTTTATGAGCTTTACGTGAAGGCAAAACTGCCCTTATCGCCGGAGATAAAAGCCGCGCAAAAGACAGTAGAAGCCCTCGCGACCGAACCCAAAACCGAAGAAGAAGTGATGGTGATTGTCACCACCTTTGCTGATTTTCAGCGTCGGCTTGCTCTCTTGGCCGAGGAGGAACGCTACATCCTCCGTCATCAGGATTATGTTTCCTATACCAATTCGCTCAAGGATCTCGAGAACAATTACCAGCGTATCGTCGCGGCGTATAACACCGATCTCAATGGCTATGAATACTGGCGCAAACGGATCGCCTATCGTTGGCTGAGTTGGGTATTTGGCTTCCGCAAAAGGCGGCGGCTGGCTTAGAAAAGCAATTCGTAATCGACCAGATCGTCGTAAAAGTCTTTTTCGTGGCTGACGATGATGACGCCGCCGGGGTAGCGCTCAATCGCATCGAAGAGCGCGTCTTTGGCTTTTTGATCAAGATGGTTCGTTGGCTCATCGAAAACAAGGAAGTTGCTCTTCTTGAGCGTCATAATGGCGAAGCGGCTTTTCGTCACTTCACCGCCCGAGAGCTCACTCATTGGCCGAATCGCCAAGTCTTTGCGGACGCCGACCGCGCCTAACGCTGAGCGAATTTCGGTGTTGTTTAAGTTCGGATAAATGCTATGAACGTAAGCGAATGGGGTTAAAGAAAGGTCGATTTTTTCGTCTTGGTTGTAGTAGTTGATGACCGTCCCTTCGAGCCAACGATAGTTGCCGCTCAAAGCGGGAATGGCGCCTAAGACCGTCTTGAGAAACGTGGTTTTGCCAACGCCATTTTGGCCGAGAATGGCAATCTTTTCGCCCTGAAGGAGCAAAAAGGAAATCGGATCGAGGAGCGGATGGTCGTAGCCGATCGAGAGTTCTTCGACCTGAAGCGGTTTTTCCCCTACGTTATGGGTGAAGGGGAACGAAAAATAAACCCGGCCTTCTTCTTTGCCCGGTTCATCGAGGACTTCAAGATGGGCCAAGCGGGCCCGATGGCTTTTGGCGGCTTTGCTTGAAGTGGCGCGCACGATGTGCTTTGCGATGAAAGTCTCTTCCTTTTTGATGTAACGCTGTTGGGCTTCGTAGTTTTTTTCGTATTGCTCTTTATCGAGGGCGTGCTGGGCCAGGAAATATTGGTAATCGCCTTTATAACGGGTCAGGGTTTGATTCTCCAAGACAAAGACGACGTTGGCTATTTTTTTCAAAAATTCTTGGTCATGAGAGACGACGAGGAAGGCCTTTGGATAAGCGATGAGATATTCGGCGAGCCAAGCGACTTGCAACTGATCGAGGAAGTTAGTTGGCTCATCCATGATGAGGACATCGCGTTCCTCGAGGAGCATTTTGGCAAGATAAGCTTTTTCTCTTTGGCCGCTGGAAAGTTGGCGGAGCGGAACCTTGAGTTGGGCCTTATCGAAGCCCAAGCCATCGGTCAAACGCCCCACTTTTTCTTGGAGGGCATAGAAGTCATTTTTGTCGAGGTCATCCTGCAACCGTTGGGCTTTGGCGAGGATTTTTTCAAAATTATCGGAATCTTCGGCGGCCTTTTGGTAGAGGTCCTGCATCTGTTTTTCTTCATCGAAAAGCGCTTGGTAAACGCCATAGAGGTATTGCTCAACTGGCATGTCTTGTTGGACTTTGAGTTGCTGATCCAAGTAGGAGAAAGTCACGCCATTGGTCCACAGCACTTTGCCTTGATCGGGTTTGATCGCCCCGACGATCATGTTCAAAAGAGTGGTTTTGCCTGAGCCATTGACCCCGACGAGGGTGCAATGCTCGCCGTTATTGATTTTCATCGAGACCGATTTGTAGAGTTCCTTGTCGGAGTAATTGAACTCGATGTTTTGCAGTTCCAGTAAGGCCATAACGGGACAAAATATAGCATGTCTAATTGGCCAAAGATAGGAAAAAGGTTATAGTTTTTTTGCCAAGACGTACATCCTTGGCCAATTGCGCAAGGTTCTAAAACCTTGTTTGCGGTAGAAACGGATGGCCTGAGGGTGGGATTTGCTGACGGTGAGATAAACGCCTTTCACCCGGCTGGCTCGCAGGGCGGCAATGAGATTTTCCATCAAGCGTGAGCCGATTCCCTTTTGCTGATAAGCCGGGTCTATATTGATGTGAAGATGAGCGGGGAAAGCCGGCCAAAAATGGCAGGCGAAAAGGAGGGCGTGCTGCAGACGGCAGAGATGGGGGTCGACTTTCTTCAACAGCGGCAGGTATTTCTCCTTTAGGGCCGCCGCGAATTTTTTCTGAGAAAAAGAAGAAAGGATATAGCCAACAACCCGGCCGTTTTCCGTGGCGACGAAACAGTGGCCTTGCTCCTCGTTCAAATAAAAGTCGGCAAAGACTAAATAAAGGGCTTTGGGATTGGCCAATAGAGCGGGGTCGGTGCAGGTGGCGAGGCAGATTGCCCGAACCGCTGGTAGATCTTCAGCGGTCGCTAAGCGAATGGGGAGAGGGTTCATGGGATGTTCCTCTGAAATTCACTGTCGACATCCTTAAAGTAACGCCAAAGTTGTTTGAGACGAGCGAAACCCCGCGGATTCATGAGAAGCTCATCGATCACGAGGTTTTGGCCAAAGAAGAAAGAGGATTTTCTTTGCAAATCCTTCTTGAATTCGTTAAAAGAGCCTTTCTTTTCGCCCCAAAGGGTTGCCGCTAAAATCGCAGCGCGGACATCGAATTCGAAATGAAACTTCGCTGCGCTATAGCCATATTCGCTCCAATAGCAGATCTCGCTGCCGAGAACGTTTTGCGAACGCCTGATTCCTTTGAGGAGCGGATCGAAAGCAAAACTCCGCCGTAAGGGCATCAGGGCGTAAGCGTTGGAAGCGTACGTCGAGAAGAACGGTGAAATTACGGCTTTTTGGCCTTGGTTGATTTGCGTGATCGCCCGTTTCTTGAGCCCTGGGTGGGAAAAATCCCAAACCTCTTCGATCGTCTCGTCTTCTTTTTCTTTCATTCCATCATTCCAAAAGAGAGGAGTGACGCCGCGCTGGCGCAGGTGAACTGCCAGCTCTTTTTGGAAAGCGGTGATCAATTCTTTTTCATTCTTCAAACCTTTTTCTCGAAGGGCCTTTTGGCATTTGGGGCAGGCTTTCATCCCTTCGGTTTTGATTTCGTCAAAGCCCAAATGGAAGCGTTTGGCCTTGAAAAGATTGGCGACTTCATCGATGAGCCCGATGAAATAGGCTTTGGCCTCGGGATCGCCAAGGCAAAGGGTGTGGGAGAGGATTCCGAAAGTTTGAGGGACGGGGAAGGCTTTCTTTTCGCAGCTAAATTCGGGGTGGGCGGAAAGCACGGCCGAAAGATGACCGGGGCCATCGATCTCGGGGACGATCTCAATGCCTCGCAGGGAGGCATAATTCAGAATTTCACGTATGTCTTCTTCGCTATAGGCAAAGCCATAGGGGCCTTCGAGGCGTTTCTTCTTGCTTGTGCCCCAACCTTCCAAGGTACCCGCTCGCTCGGATGACTTTGCCAATTCCGGGTATTTTTTGAGGTTGAGGCGAAAGCCTTGGTCATCGGAGAGGTGCCAGTGAAACACGTTATAGCGGAGCAAGAACATTTCATCGAGCAGGCGCTTGACCTCTGCTTTGCCAAAATAGTGGCGGGCCTCGTCGAGCAAAACGCCGCGCCAGGGGTAGCGAGGCTCATCTTCTTGACTGAAAAGCGGGAGATAGGTTTGCCCTCCTTCCCTTTCGACCAGCCGGAGAAGGGCCGATAAAGCGTTCGCCCGGTTGCCGGAAATGAGGACGTTTTCCCTTGTGATTATCAAGGAATAATGGCCTTCGTTTGGAAAGGCCTTTTCTTGGAAAACGAGAGGCAAAGAGCCTGAACCAACAAAGAATGAAGAAAGATAATCCTGCAGGGGATCCGAAGTTCGAAGTTGGCCAACGGGGACGCGAATGGCTATCATCTTTCCTAGTATAACCGATTCCAAAAGCAGTAGCCATGCGTCTCAGGGTTTCAGGGCGCGGGTAGCGAAGAAGGTCGGGATATTGAGATCGTGGAGTCGGCCCTCCCCATTTGTGTCTTCATAAAGGTCTTTTAGAATAAAGCCCGCCTCGAGTTGCCCGCCGATTTGCTCGTCAAGGGTATGAGAAAACTCAATGCCCCCATCGGATTCTTCCATTTGTTTTCTTTGTTCGGGGTTTATTAGCGGATTGAAGGGCAAGGAGTTGAGGATCTCTTGTTCCTGATCATCGGTGATGAAATTTACCCCATTGTCGAGGCCAGAGAGAAGAACGCCGCCGGAACAGAGGACGCGAAAGCATTCTTTAAAAACCGGTTTGGCGTGTTCGATATAAACATTGGAAACGGGAAAGAAAATCAAATCAAAGGAGTTGTCTTCAAACGGCAGGGTCGCACTCATATCTCCTTGGACGATACAGATGGCGTAATGCTCCCTTTCAGCGACGATTCTTTCGCTTTCGAGTTGGGCAGTGGTGTAATCAAAAACAGTGCAAATCCCGCCTAAAGCAGCGAAAATCGGCATTTGTTGGCCACCACCTGAAGCTAAGCCAAGGACCCGCTTTCCCTGAAGCGAACCAAACCAAGCGTGGGGGACGGCTTTCGTCGGAGTCAAAACGACGTCCCAGTCGCCCTTTTTGGCCCTCTCATAGGTCAAGTGGCCGATGGGCTTGCCCCATTCCCAGCCATTCGTGATCCAATTCGTTATGGTTCGGGCATTGATGTCTTGGTATTTTTCCATAAAAAGATTTTACCTGAAAGAGAATCGGAAATATAGAGGCTTCCAATTAAAAAAAGTCCTGATATTATCAGGACTAATTTTCCAATGGTGCGGGAAATGAGAGTTGAACTCACATGGGTTACCCCACACGCCCCTCAAACGTGCGCGTATACCAATTCCGCCATTCCCGCGGCGTGCTCAATTATAGTTAAGCGTAAAAAAGGAAGCAACACTTTTTAGCGAATCAGCCGTTAAACGACGGAAGGAACTGAAGAATCAGGAGATAAGCGACCACAAAATAAATCAAAAGCGAAGAGACATCGACGATTGTGGTGAGCAAGGGTTGCGAGACGATAGCCGGATCTTTCTTGGCCGCTGCGGCGCCCATCGGCAAGAGAACTGCAACGATTTTGCTTAAGAAGATGGCGGTGAACAAAGCCAAAGAAACGACTAAACTGACGGTCATGGTCGCGCTGAAGAACTCCATATTCCAGCAGCGGCCATTCCAAACGGATGGGGCTTCGCCTTCGACAACCAAATCCGTCAAACTGAGGTTGCCGACAATTCCGAGATATTGTTCTAAGGTGAACCAGACAAAGCCCACCAAAGAAACCCCGGTGGCAATGATCAGAGCGCTGACCGATTCGCGCCGCAAGACTTTCCAGCATTCTTTTGGCTCGAATTCTTTCATCGCCAATCCTCGGATGACGATGGCGATGGTTTGGCCGCCAGCATTGCCGCCGGTATCCATCAAGACCGGAATGAAAGAGATCAAAATCATATAGGCCCTAAACGGAACTTGCAGCTTATCGACAACCGCGGTCGAGAAGGTGTCCAAAATCAGAAGGATCACAATCCAAGGCAAGCATTTGCGGGCCATCTGCCAAGGATGGGTTTCCAAATAGCTGTCTTCCATTGGGGCGACAGCGTTCATCTTTTCGATATCCTCATTGGCCTCGGCGGTCAGAACATCGACCGCATCATCGACCGTCACGATGCCAGTCAGGCATTCGTCATCGTTGAGAACGGCGACGGCGTTGAGGTCGTAACGGCGGATGATGTTGGCCACTTCCTCGCGGTCGGTCTGAACGTGAACGCTCGGGGCATCCTTATTCATGATATCGGAAAGTTTTTGGTCTTGTTTGGCGAAAATGAGATCATCCAAATCAACGGTGCCGACGAATTTTCGTTTGTCGTTGCGGACGAAGATGGTGTAGACAGTTTCGGCTTCGCGGCCGATTGTGCGGACCGCCTCAATGGTGGCTCCAACGGTTTGGCTTTCTTTGAACTCGAGGTACTCGGTGGTCATAATAGCCCCAGCGGTCTCGGGCTTGTATTTCAAAATCTGGTTGATGTCGGCCCGCATGTTTTTGTCGGTGGCATGGAGGACCTTGATGGCCAAATTGGCGGGCATATCGCCGACCGTATCAGCCAAGTCATCGGCGGCTTGCCCATTGATCAGCTTGACCAAGTCTTTGTCGGTGAGAGCCTTGACGAGCTCTTCCTTTTTGTCCTGGCTTAAGTCATCGAATAACGGAGCGGTTTGCTGAGAGTTGACATCGCGAAAAAGAACGATGAGGTCCTTGACGTCCATTTGATTGGCCGCTTCGGCGATATCGATATCGTTAACCTCGGTGAAAATGCGGTCAAGTTCCGCTTTGTTTTTGCTTTGGACTACCTCAGCCAGATGCTCAGGGGCAATCGTTTTGACTCGGATGGCTTCTGAGGTGTTCCGCTCATTGAGATCAACACCCTCTTCAGGCGTGTCGAGTGGCTTCTGCTCATTCTCGTCCATGGATTTTTCTCCGCGCCTTAGTCTAAACTTTCAACTCGAAAAAGGGTAAGAAATTTTTCAAAGCAAGCTCTTTTCTTTCTCTGAAGAAAATCCCGTTCTATAATGTTGAAGCTAAAAAGGAGCAATCAAAAGCCTATGGAATTGAAATTCTTAGTGGAAACCAGCGCTCGTCACATTCACTTGACGCAAGAAGCGTTTGACTTCTTGATGAATCAGAAAGACGCGAAACTTGTCAATCGCAAAGACCTCTCGCAGCCGGGTCAGTTCGTTTCGGACACCCGTCTCGATATCTATGGCCCGCTCAATCCGAAAACCGGCAAAGGAGCGTGCATCAAAGGCGTCTCGATCCTTGGACCTCTCCGGGATCATAACCAAATCGAGATCTCGGGCACCGATGCCCGGACGCTTAAGATTGCCGCTCCGGTTCGCGAATCAGGCGATGTCAAGGGCAGCGCGCCGATCAAAATCGTCAACCCGCTCAATGACAAAGCTCTCGAGCTTAAGGAGGGCTGCATCGTTGCGAAGCGCCACATCCATATGACGCCTGCTGATGCCGAAGCCTTTGGCGTCAAGAATGGCGACATCGTCAAAGTTTTGATCGGTGGTACTGGCCGCGAGACCATCTTTGGCGACACCGTGATTCGCGTCTCGCCGAAATTCCATCTCGACATGCACATCGACACCGATGAAAGCAATGCCGCATGGGCTGGTGGCGAGGTTTACGGCACAATCGTTAAATAGTTCGACTGACTGTATGGAAAAGACGTTTCATTATCGCCCGCAGCACGTCTGTTCGCGCGAGATGATCATCACCTACGATGGTGAAACGATTCTCAAGGTTCAGACGATTGGAGGTTGCCCTGGCAATACCCAAGGTGTCAACAAATTGGTGGTCGGCAAGACCTTCGATGAGGTCATCTACGAACTCCAAGGCATCAAATGCCCAGGGTCGGAGACCCGCGCAACCTCCTGTCCCGATCAGTTAGCTAGCGCCTTGCTTGCCCTCAAAGCGCAAGAGACGAAATAAGTCATTCTGCGAAACCGTTTCTCGTAAAAGAGGGGCGGTTTTTAATATATGGCAAACGGGGGGCGTCTTTTGAAAGATGGCGTCGTCCGTCCAATGATTTTCTTCCCGAGGTAATTTTATGGAAAAGAAAAAGAGGGTTTTTGTCTTTTCATCCTTCTCGGCGATTATGGCCATTTTCCTCCTGTTGTCGATAAAGCATCAACCACCTATTCCACCACGACGAATTTCGACGTTCGGCATCAACTAAAATCAGCCCAATATGACTACCCGTATTGATAGACGAGGAATAAATCCAGTCACACTGATGCTATGACGGGCGCGACAAGGGGCGGCGTTCTTGCTAACGCGGCCGTTTGTTACGATTTCATCTACAACAAATATTTGAGCTCTTTGAGCCTGAGTAACTTCGCCTCTCGGACGGCCTCTTCCCTCACCGCGATCGTCAAGACGAGCAATTGTGGCGACACTTCCTAGTTTCTGCTGGCTGCCTTGGTTGCTCTATCTGCCTTGGCCACAGGCTCTTATTTCTTCGGCAAGAAGAAAAAGGCGCTTAGGACAATGGAAAAAAGGGAAAAAAGCAAAAAGGAGGAGACCATCTTCTCCCTTTTTAATGCATTAGCCTTGACTTGGAGCCAACTCTAAGATGTACACTCTTTTCGCATAAAGGAAAAGTTATGAAAGAAATTGCCAATCAACATTATGAAACGGAACGTTCACTCTATAACCAAAAAGACCTTCATCTCCTCTCTTGTCGTTTTGAAGGCGAAAGCGATGGGGAAAGCCCGCTAAAGGAAAGTAAAAATATCTTTGCAGAATCCTGCTACTTTGACCTTCGCTACCCTTTTTGGCACGACGAGAAAGTCCGGATTGTCAATACGATTTTCACCGAGAAAAGCCGGGCGGCGTTTTGGTATGACTTCGATGTCGAAGTCCACCAAAGCCAACTCCATGGTATCAAAGCGTTCCGCGAATGCGTCTCCGTGTCTTTGATCGATTGCGACATCGTCTCCCCTGAGTTCCTCTGGCGGGATCGGGAAGTAAGGCTAAGTCACTGCAGCTTGACCAGCGAATACGCCTTTTTCGAAGACCAAGACATCACGATTGATAACCTTACGATGATGGGCAAATATTCGTTTCAATATGTCAAAGGCGGGGTGATCAACCATTCCGAGCTCCACACCAAAGACGCTTTTTGGCACAGCGAGAATCTGACGGTCAAGGATAGCGTGATCGATGGTGAATACCTTGGCTGGTATTCCAAGAACCTCCGTTTGATCCGTTGCCACATCAAAGGCACTCAGCCTTTATGCTATTGTGAAGGGCTCATCATTGAAGATTGCACGATGGAAAATGCCGACTTGGCTTTTGAATATAGCGATGTGCAAGCCGACATCAAAGGATCGATCGTTTCGATCAAGAACCCCAAAAGCGGCAAAATCGTTGCTGATCAGATTGGAGAGATTATTCGTAAAGATTCGAAATATTCCTGTATTTGCCAAATCGAAATATGGGGAAAAAAGGCTTTAGCGGGTCCAAAAGATAATTAAGGGGGCGATGCTTAGCCCGAAAAGGAAGAGTTGGATGAGATAGCCGCCAATCCGCCAAGCCCAAAGATCGCCTTTGCTGAACTCGTCAAAGGACTTACGAGTGTAGCCGGGCCGTCCAAAAAGAAAAGGGTGTTCATCGGAGGCGTCAAGACCGAGATCTGGGGCGATGTAACGGATATCGATCATGATGGTGGAAAAGAGGACAAGCGCGCCCATTAATAGGCCAAGGTACCAAGAATCATCTTGGCGGGAAAGCAGGAATTCGCTGGCAATCAAAATGCCGATGCTCGCGGCGGCAATCAAGCTGGTGATGACGGCATGGATTTTTCCTTCGATCATGTTGAATTCCTTTCCTTTCTTCAAAGGCATTATAGGTTAACTTAACCAAGGCACCAGTTTTATTTTTTAATGGCGTTGATCGTTTTTCTTGTTAACGCTCTTTCCGGGGTCTAAGATAATGCCCGAGACGAAAAGTCTCGCGTCAAGAAGCGCCCTCCGTTACGGACTGAAACAGAGCGCTAGCAACTCCTCGAACGAGGTAAGTGCTTGTCCTGAGATGGAACCCACATTCCATAACGACACGAGGACAGAAGCGCTATTAGATTGAGGCCTTCCACCATGTGGGAGGTATTTTTTGTCCCGAATCATGTTCATGAGCACAGGAGGCATTATCATGGCGAAAGAAAAAGTTCTCTTTACGTCCGAATCGGTGGCGGAAGGGCACCCCGACAAAGTCTGCGATGCCATCGCGGACGCTATCCTTGACGAATGTTTGGCTGGCGATCCGACCAGCCATGTGGCTTGCGAGGTTTTTGCGACGGAGGAGTACATCCTCATCGGCGGTGAAATCACCAGCAAATCTCATGTCGATTACGAGAAGGTCGCCCGCAAAGTCTTGCGAGATATTGGCTATACGAGACCGGAATTGGGCATCGGATGCGACAGCTGCAAGATCGATGTGCGGGTCAAAGAACAATCACCCGATATCGCTCTGGGGGTCAACCGGGGCAACCTCTTGGATATGGGCGCAGGCGATCAAGGCTTCATGTTTGGCTATGCGACGAGCGAGAGCGCTGGCTATATGCCGCTCCCGCTCTCCATTGCCCATAAACTCGTTCGTACCGCTTCCTTAATGCGCAAGGCAGGGACTTTCCCCTATGCCCGGCCCGATATGAAAAGCCAGGTCACCATCGATTACACCGATCCAGAAAACATTAAAATTGACACCGTTTTGATGAGCTGCCAGCATGATCCGGAAGCCAACATGGGCGAGTTCCGCAAGTTCATCCACGAGCAAATCATGATTCCGGTCGCCGAGAGCTTCCATCTCAACACGGACTTCAAGTTCCTTGTCAATCCGACCGGTCGCTTCGTCATCGGCGGGCCGCTTGGCGATACAGGCTTAACCGGCCGCAAACTCATCGTCGATACTTATGGTGGCAGTGCTCGGCATGGCGGCGGCTCCTTCAGCGGCAAAGACCCTTCGAAGGTTGATCGCTCTGCCTCCTATTATGCCCGCTACATCGCCAAGAATTTGGTCGCCGCTGGAGCGGCGGATCGCCTCGAAGTCCAACTTTCTTACGCAATTGGCGTCAGCAAACCGATGTCGATTGGCATTTCAACTTTTGGCACCAAGCATTGTTCTGATGAGGTGATTCTCGAAGCTATCAATCGTTTCTTTGATTGCCGGCCCGGTGCGATCATCGATCAGTTTCATTTGACAACGCCGTCATTCAAGTACCTGGACACTACAAATTACGGGGCTTTTGGCCGCCCTGATTTGGATCTTCCGTGGGAGCATCTTGATAAAGTCGAAGAACTCAAGAAGTTCTTCGCAAAGAAAGCTTAGAAAAAAAGATTAGTGTTGCCTTATGGTATCTTCTGGATGGGGAGATACCTTTTCGTTTCCGCCCTTGAGAATCACTATATCCAAAGCTATCAACAAGAAATCGGTCCCGAGAAAAGGCAAAAGAAAACGGAAGCGATTGGGGCTAAGATTGAGGCTCAAAAAGAGGCTCAATCCAAGGCTGAAGAGAATGACGACACCCGTGAAAATGTAAAGAAGAATTGGCAGCTTCTTTTTTCCAAACGCATTGATGCCAAGGAAGATCTCGTGAAGGATGCACGTCAGAAGGAAAGAAATGCTTAAAGGCGTATAAGGATTAAGAAAACTGTTTACCCAAGTCGCACAGCCGCTAGATGAGCCGGGCGAACTCACGGATTCGCTTGAGGAAGAAAACGATGAAGCAACAGAAGAGCTTGAGGAGATAGCCACTGGGCAGGTAAAAATGATAGTGAAAATACCTGTGAGGGCTACGCCCAGAAAGATGGTGACAAGCGCAAAGAGCCAAAGAACGATGCCCGCGACGTCAAAGCCGAAGGCCGCGCTCTTCCGCGTGCGTTCTCCTTTAACAAGAAGAACGATGCCAAAAGCCATTGGGACGAGCGAAGGAAAGAGCAGTATAAGTGAAGGATTTTCAAACTTTCCGCTCGTCAGGATGGAAATCAAATCGATAATGAAAAAAACCGCAAAAAGGATCAGCGAAGCTCCCGCAAAAAGGCGAATCCACAATCCCCAATTTGTTTTCGAGGGGGTTTTAGCCGTACATTCAAGGGGCTGATCTTCCATAAATTCCTCGATTTTATCTATTATAGCTCCTCCTCAAAGTGAGACTGATTTTCCGGGACTATTTTTTCTTGTTTGATGGTTTCTAGGTTTTTGGGTATAACCCTTTACCTTTTTTAGAGTTTGGCTAAAATAAAGTTGTAAGGGGTTACATAGCCCCCGGAGGAACATAGCCAATGAGATATCAGATTATCGGCAAGAACATCGAGGTCACCGATGCTATTCGAAGTGACATTCAGAAGAAGCTGCACCGGATGGACAAGTACTTCATTATTACTGATGAAGTTCTTTGCCGCGCCGTTGTCAGCGCCTTCAAAGTCGGAGCCAAAGTCGAAATTACCATCTTCACCAAAGAGATGGATTTTCGGACCGAAGTTCGTAATAACGATCTCTATGCCGCCGTTGACTTGGCCATTGATAAACTTGAAGACCAAATGCGCCGCTTGAAGACTCGGATGGAGCGGAGCCATAACGCGCCGAATGGTTTGGGCAAATCCATCGCCTTCGAAAACTTTCAAGAAGAGCAAGAGGACGAGAAGGATGAACAAGTCGTTCGTACTAAGTCGATTTTCCTTGAACCGATGACGCTGGATGATGCGATCACTCGCATGGAAGCTTTGGGTCATTCGTTCTTCATGTATTTGGATTCGGACGATGAAGAGATCTCTGTTGCTTATAAGCGTTTTGACGGGGGCTATGGCGTCATTCAAGCGGAGAACAAAATCAAAGAAGATAAAAAATAACAGTTGAAGAAAGAATTAGGGAGCATCGCTCCCTTTTCTTTTTTGTTTTACAAAGTTAACCAACATTTATAAAAAGTTGTATAACAAGCAAATAGTACGTATAATATCGCCAGATGAAAAAGACACTTTCGCTCAAAACCATCAAGGGTCATGACTACTATTACTTAAGCTTTCGAAAAGGTGGCAAATTGACTTCTTCTTATTTAGGGAAAGTCTCTTCGCTGAAATTCAAAAAATATCTCTTGTCTTTGACGGTAGATAGCGGCTCGCTTCCCTATCGAAAAGCTCAGAAAGAAAACTTCAAAGCCGGTGCCCCTGTCGTCACAGTCGAAGGAGGATACCTGGTTTATACCTATCGTAATGGGATTCGCGAATATCGTGACGGCAAAATGAAGATTGTGAAAGTGGTGAGCAAACATGATTGATGACCGTCCGCAAATCATCTTGATTGCGGGGGTGACGGGGAGCGGCAAGACTACCTTTCGTAGCTGCTACAAAAATTCGTTTCTTCAATCCCTCCCTCTCTTGACTCTGAACCAAGGGATCGCCAGCGGGGGGTCCTTTTGCTGCGAAACAAATCTGACCAACAAAACGCAATTCTCTTTATTGGAGAAGGCCCAGCATCAAGGTTACAAAATCAAAGCCTATTACCTTTTCACCGGCCGGCTTCTTTCCCTCTCGCGAGCCCGGATCCGCAATGTCTCGCGGGGCGAGCCTTTCGATGAGGCTCTCTTCAAGCGGAGTTATGAGTCTTCATATAAAGGATTGGTTGATCTTTATGATCATTCTGAAGTCATCTTTTTTATTCGAAACCAAGAAAACTTCGAATTTATCTCGGCTTTCGAGCCTTCTTCAACCCCAAAACCGACCTTCGTTCGGATGGTAAAGCAAATGAAATCCAGCGTCGACAATCTTCGCTAGTCTTTTCCCCGCACAATTTTTCTTTCGTGTGTAGTGTTTTCAGTGTAAAATATTGCCCCGATGGCACTTGACAAAGTTATCGCAACTGACCTTGACGGGACCCTCTTCTACCCTCGCAAGAGGATTCGGATGATTTCCAAAGACAACCGAGCCTTCATCGATAAATTCATGGATGATGGCGGCAAGATTTTGCTCGTCAGTGGCCGCAACCGTTACTTCGGTGAAAAAGTGGCACAAAACCTTCATCGCCAAGTTGATGTGGTGGGCTGCAATGGTTCGTTTGTCCTCGATGGAGGGCGTCTGATCAAAGAGAGTTTCTTTAATAAGGATGCGTTAAGAAAGATTCTCAACGAAACCTGCCGCGAGTACAAAATTCCTATCGTGATGCTTTTTACCAAACGCCACAATTTGGTGATTCCACACTCGGGGGTTGGCTGGCTTACCGGCCTTTGCTATTCGACTTATGAATTCTTCCAAGGGACCTACCGGGAGCCAGTGGTCCGGAGCGATCGGGTCTTCTATGAAGAACTCGAAGGCGGCGAAGTTTACAAAGCGATGCTTTTCTTCGGAGTAGCGCCTCGACGGAAAATTCAAGCCCGCGAAGCGAACAAGCTATTACGCCTCCGCTACCCTGAAGCGGAGTTTTCTTGGGTTGAACAGGCGATTGAAATCACCCCTAAAGGAGCCTCAAAGAGTGAAGGAATAGCATTTTATCTTGATTACAATCACCTCTCTCGCGATAATGTTCTAGTCATTGGGGATTCGGGAAATGACATCTCCATGTTCGAAGCCTTCAAAGAAGAGAGTTTCTGCATGGATCATTCGCCCGACGAAGTGAAGAAACACGCCTCGCATGTGATTAAGCGTTTCTATGACCTTGATGCCTATATCTACCCATCGGAGGAGAATAGCAAGGTCTCCGACACAAAAAAGGAAGGAAGCAATTCCAAATGAATCAGATTTCTGAAGTACTGACGACCCTCATTCATTACAAGGTCGTCGTCCGCGACACGCTTGAGTACACGCTGCCGAAGGATTCCTACGATGTCGCTCTTTTCAAAGAAAAGAAAAGGTCAATCCTCGTCGAAGTCGACCAACCCACCCCGCTTAAGAGCATTCTTGATCGTTCGGGCGACAATGGTAAAAACCTTGAGAAGACCATCCGCGATTTTTATGACGAAGTCTATGGCGATTCCTCGACCATCTTGAAGTTGGCCGATGAGGGTTTGCGTGTTGATCACGCCCAGCACCTTGCCATTTTCAAAGGCGTTCTTCCGATTCACGAAAACGTCGAAGCCATGTGCATCGGCATCATCAATGATGCAAAAAAGAACAACGTCGATGTGAGCCAAGCTGCGGCAGTTGATCTCGCCGAAGAAAGACTCTATCGCGGCGTTGCTTTCATGACACTTTGCGCCCAACTCGTTAAACTCTTCGGCGACTATAATCAGGCCCGCCGTGAAGCCAAGGGCGAAGAGACCGCTGCCTCGCGTTTCATCGGCAACGATATCAACGAAACGATTCAAAACCTCAATGTGGTTCGGGCCAATTGCCATCTGACCGATGAGCGCTACAACGGCGTTCAAGACAAAGTCTTCTTAATGGTGGACTTCATGACTGGCCGTCGCGATTTGCCAATGGGCAAAAGCTTCCCGGACATCATCAAAGAGACCCAGGATGCAATTGCTGGCTATGTCCGTGAAGTCGAACCGGCGTTCCGCGAAATCTATGTTCCGCTCATCAACGCCTTGGTTGAACAAGCCAAGAATGACGATCAGAAGATCAAAGGTGATGGCGCCGCTGCCCCAGCCGCTGCTCAAGCGCAGCCGATTGAAGGCAAACCCGCTGAACTTGATCCAAAGACCGGACTGCCGAAAGCCTAACCGTTTCTTAAGGAATACGTACCATGGAAGAAGTAGAGAAAACTCAAAAACAGAAGCTGACGACCGGTGAGATCATTTGGACAACCGTTTGTTCTTTGATCGCCGCCGGCGCTCTCTTCATGGTCGTCCTCGGCATCGTCGGGGATTACCTTCCCGTCAAGGCTAGTGAAAACTGGATCTTGCTCGGCGAGGCTTCTTTCCAGTCGACGATGAAGATGAACTATCGTTGGTTCGGCGTCATCGTTCTCTTAGCGGACGCCTTAATCAGCGTGATTTACCTTAACTACTACGCGAAGAAGAGCGACATCGACGAAGAGCGGGCTTTGCGAAGACAGCAACGTCTCCAAGTCATCTCCCAATCGGCCGATGCCCCCGCGCCGCAGAATCCGACCGCCCCCGCTCGAGAAGTGGCAGCGACCCCCGTTGTTTCAAAGAAAGATTGATGACGAAACGAATACCTCCTTGCGTTGTCGGGGAGGTTTTCTTTTTGGCCAGACAAGAGAAAAACAAGCGATTTTGCTCCGCGAAAACAAATTCGAAACAATAGCAAAAATAGCCTTGATTAAATCGAAAAAATGAAGTATTTGCTATTATTGGTTTTGCTAGGAGCAACTCAATCGCTTTGTTATAATGTGGACGAAACTGGGGGCATTTAGAAAAATGGGGAGAAGGAAACTCGTCGCCAATATCGACGATAGGATCATGGTCGAAGTGATGAAGATGACGATGAAAATCGGCACCGGACTCGTCTCGACGAAAGAGATTGCAAAAAAGTTGGGCATTTCCGAACCGGTAATTTTCGCTCATTTCAAAACCAAAGCCGATCTAATGGATGCCACCTTCCTCAAAGCCTGTGCGCCGTTACTCAACGATCAAATCGCTGAAGTGTGCTGCGAAAAAGGAAGCTGCGCGACCTACGAAGATTACAAACCCGCTCTTTTGTGGGCTCTCTCTTTTAAGAAAGAAACCATCTACGTCCATCACTTTCTTGCTTCCAGCTATTGCAAGGACGCCATCGTTCGCGAAGCCCTTCGTCCCTTCTTTGAGAAAGCAGGCGCCGCCTTGAAGAACTTAACGCCGAATCGCCCTTTGACCCCCGAACAGAATGATTTCCTTTTGATCACGTATTTTCATACGCGAATCGATATCCTCAATAGCTTCGTCCAGGGGCGTTTCCCCGTCAACGATGACTATCTCCGGCTGATGGATTACTATCTGGTTGGCGGCACATTTGCTGCCCTTGGCCTCGAAAGGCCCAAAAAATAAGCGGGGCAGCCGCTCATCTGAGCGGCCTTTCTTTTGCCTTCAGGAAGATAAGGCAAATATGCCTTTTGCAAATCCCCTTAATCGCAATAAAAAAGACCAGTCCGAAGGCTGGTCATTTTCGCTCGCTCTTTCGCCTTGGATGAAACGGAAGTGGGGGAGCCTAGAACGGCCCTGAAGAAACCGCGTTTTCAGGGCCGAGAAGATTCGCTGGCGGAGGAAAAGGGAGTCGAACCCTTGCGCCCGGTTAAGAGCCTACGAGCTTTCCAAGCCCGCCCCTTCAGCCACTTGGGTATTCCTCCACGCCTTTCGCGCGGCAATGGGAATTATAGGTTGTTGCAGGGCATTTTTCAATGTTGGTTATGCTATAATTCAATCGTTATGAAAGAAATCACCATCGATTCGAAAAATTCGGGCCAAAAAGCTGAGAAGTTTGTCCGTCGTTACCTCTCCGAGGCACCGTTAGGCTACATCTATAAAGCCTTCCGCAAGAAGGATATCAAAGCCAACGGGCACTGGATCCATAAAGACTACATCCTGCAAGAAGGAGATGTCGTCCGCATTTACGTGACCGACCAACAACTCGCGGATTTCGCCAAACCCCGCGAGGCGACCAAGGCCGATCTTCCTTTTCCGATCGTCTACGAGGATGCCAATGTCTTAATCGTTGATAAACCTTCGGGGCTTTTGGTGATTGGGGATGAAGAAGAAAAACGCAATACTCTAGGCCGCAAAGTCTTGGATTATCTTTTTTTCAAAGGGGAATTCGATCCGAATAACCACGCTTTCGTTCCGGCCCCGGCCCATCGGCTCGATCGCAATACGGCGGGATTGGTGGTTTTTGGGAAAACGGATGCCGCTTTAAAAGAGCTGGAGGAGCTGTTCAAAGATCGGAGTGAGATTGAAAAACGCTATACCGCCCTTGTCAGCGGCGTTTTAAAAGGCGAAGGCGAAATCGACGCCCCGCTCAAGAAAAATCCGATCAGCGGTTTAGTCAGTGTCACTCCGGTGGAGAATGGGGGCAAAGAGAGCCTGACCCGCTATATCGTCAAAGAGAATTTTGTGGATTCGACACTCGTGGAAGTCGAACTCGTCACTGGGCGGACTCATCAGATCCGCGTCCATTTCCAATCGATTCAACATCCGGTGATCGGTGATGGAAAGTATGGCGATTTCGCGGCGAATCGCCTTTATAAGAACCGCTATGGATTCGACCATCAGTTTCTCCACGCCACCTCGCTTAGCTTCAAAAACGTCGGTGGGGTTCTTTCCGATTTGAAAGGCAAGACTTTCCAGAGCCCCCTCTCTTCTGAGGAGGTCGCCTTGACCGCCCAACTTCGCTCCGAAGACAACACGGTGGCAAGGTGAGGACGATTCGGCAGGTTCATCCATGGAAAAAATCCATGAGTAAGCCCCGGAGCGCTTCGCCATTGAATTCAAGATAGGCTTAAAGATAAAGCCTTAAAGGAAAAGCTCCTGCAGAATTAAGGCAACCCCATCGTGGTCGTTGTCTTTTTTCGTCACGGGGAATTTGGATGAAAGCAAGGGGGATTTGCAATGGAAAACGGCATAAGGATGGCCTGCTTCGAGGAGCATCTCAAAGTCATTTAGGCTATCGCCAAAGGCATAGACATCGTCTTTTTCGAAGCCAAGGACCCGCTTAAGGTAAGCCAAAGCCGAACCCTTGTCGACTCCACGATAATAAGCTTCGCTATAGAACGAGGAAGTCCATGGTCGGAACGCAATCGAGTCATGGGCTTCGACGCTGGCTTTCAGGAACGGGATGTTCGCGTGGCTCGAACGGAAAACCATCGCATAGACGTCTTCTTTGAGGATCGCTGGAATCTCGCCGATCTGGTGCGGATAATCTTGGTACGGGAAATAGTGGCCTAAATAAGCGTCTTCACGGGAAAGATAAACCGCTTGGTCTCCTTCGCAAAGAAAAGAGGTGACCTTGTCGCCGAGTTCTTCGGCAATCGCAATGACATTCTTTTTCGGGAAAGTCCGTTTTTGTTCGGGAAAAAAGGGGTCGCTTGGGTTAAAGACATGAATGCCGTTGTAGGCAATAAGCGGCGTGGTTAGGCCGACCGCTTGGTAAAATGGGGCGAGGGAACGATAGGGGCGGCCGCTCGCGAGAATCAGGGTGAAGCCTTCCTGAGAAAGACGCTTCAGGATTTCGCAGGAAAACGGAGTGAGGAGATTTTGTTTATTGAGCAAGGTGCCATCAAGGTCGATGGCGATCAGTTTGTGGTTCATGGCCTGGACTCCGTGATGGGGGCAATTTCCTTTAGACTTTCATTATAAGGCGGCCCAACTTTTCTTCAATTGTCGCGTCTTGGAATCTCGAAGGCAAAAAACAATTGTTAATCCTTTCTTTCCCGAATGGAAACCAACGAAAAAAGGGACGAAAACCCTTTCGTCAAAAAACCTCGCTCCCAAAAATGGACTCCGTGCTACAATACCCTTGTATGATCAAAATATATTATTCTCCGAGTTGTTCCAGCTGCCGCAAAGTGAAGAAATGGTTCGATGACCAAAATATCCCCTACGAACAGAAAGACATTTTCGGCAAGGAGCTTTCGCGCGAAGATTTGATGGAAATCATATCGAAGGCGGAAGACGGTACCGATGACATCATCTCTCCCCGCAGCAAGATTGTCTCCGAGAACGACATCGATTTTGACAACATGACGGTGTCCCAACTCATTGAATTCATTCGTAAGAACCCGTCGGTTTTGCGCCGGCCGATCATCGTCGATGATCATCGCGTCCAGGTTGGCTATAACGCCGAAGAGATCCGCACCTTCATTCCGCGGGCCCGGCGGATTGCGGAGATGGCTTGCAGCGATTCCGAATGCCCGACGTTCGGCACTTGCGATCCTTCCAAAGACATCAAGGGCTTGCTGAAAATTAAAAAATAGGTCGCTTTCGCTGAGGATAATTAAAAACGAGAAGGTTTATCCCTTCTCGTTTTTGTTCTTTAGTCAGCGGCTAGCATCGAGCGCTCTGGACACCTTGGTCTTCTTGTTAAGGACAAAGGGAATTCCGTTTTTCTCGAACAGCTCTTTCAGAAGACGTTCTGCTTCGGGTTCGTTGTTGTATTCGAGTTCGATTTCGTAATCGACCATCTTCGAATAGTGGTTCTCATCGATGGAGAGTTTGCCGCCTTCATAGGGGACATCAATACGTTTGGTCGTGAGCGAAGTCTTGATCTTGAGGGCGCTCACATCGATATCGAGCATCGTGAGGAAACGTTTGATGTCGCCATCAGGAAAAATGCCATTGTCGCGGAAGTCATTGAACTTGGCTCTGGTCCAAGTGCAGTTTTTCTCGAGCAAGCCTTGCGAGAGCGGGGTCTTGAGCGTCATCTCATAGAGCCCGCCTTTCTCGCGGACACGGAGAGCGATGCCCTCTTTGCGAAGCAGATTTTTGTCATCGTCGATGTAATAGTTGGTTTGGCTATAGGGGTTGTAATCCTTAAATAAAGCGACAATCTTGTCGTAATCGGATTTCTTCACGAGAGCTTTGGCTTCGATTTCAATGGCGTTGCTCATAACTTTCTCCTTCTTGTGCTATTATACCTTCCGTGAAGCAAATGAGTAACGCTAATCCAGACTATTTCATGCAGAACCTTTATTGGATCATCGCCGTGGTGGTGGTTGCGGCGATTCTTCTCTATTTTCTTTTCAGCCACCTTTTCCATAAAGCCAAATTGCTGAAGCAAATCAAAACTCCCAATCAGGCCAAGTATTTGAACGCGCTCGGCGGGCTTGATAACATCACGTCCCATGAGTTGGTTGGCTCGCGGATTGTCCTGTCTTTGCGGGATTATAGTAAAATAAACCGCCCCTTGCTCCAAGAGGCGGGGGTGACGGGCTTCATCGAAAAAAGCGATAAACTCACCTTGGTCGTCAAAGAGAACGCCAAAGCAGTCTATCAGACGCTATTCCCGGATTAACGGGGCCGGGCAAAAACATGCCAGGCGATGTCTTCGCTCGGCAAGCCCATCACATTGTCATAAGAGCCTTCGATGTGATTGATGAGCCCCGCTTCGTCCTGAATTCCATAGGCACCAGCCTTGTCGAGCGGCTGGTATTTTTTGACATAGGTGAGAATCTCTTCTTCGCTCAATTGATTGAAATAAACTGCGGTGGAAACACTGCGGGTGATCTCTTTCTTTTCCGAGATATAGGTGTAGCCGGACAAGACGATCTGCCGACGGCCGTTTTCTTTTCTTAGCATGGCAATTGCAGCCTCTTCCGTGTGGGGTTTGCCGAGGATTTCACCATCGAGGATGACAATGGTGTCACAGGCCAAAACCGCGTCATTGGGATAGAGGGCGTGGATGGCGTAAGCCTTAAGGCGCGACTCTTCTTCGGGGAGATCTTTGGGCGAAAGGGAACAATCGATTGCCCGCTCATCGACGTTGGGGACGATGACGGTGAAGTTCGGTGTCAGCTTTTTTAAGAGCTCTTTCCGTCGAGGCGAACCGCTTGCTAAGATAAGCATAAGGGATTATTTTCACTCCGTGACGTTCATGATGACGGGGACGATCATCGGATTCCGCTCCGTTTTGCGGAAGATGTAGCTCGAGACTTCGTTCTTGATCGTGGCCTTAATGTCGCTGAACGTGCATTTGTTTTTCATCAAGTTGCGGATCGCTTCCTCGGCGTGCATCTGGCTGTGACGAATCACGTGGCTATCGCCAGCCGCGGCAAAACCGCGGGCGTAGACAATCGGCGGGACCACCATCGCGTTGGTGCGAGAATTGATGGTGACGAGAACCGCCACCATTCCATCGCTCTTCAACTGATCGCGGTCATTGATGACAGCGCTACTGAGGCCATCGAGGTCGTTGCCATCGATGTAGACGTCTTCGGCGGGGACATGCCCACCGCGGACGACTTGGTGATTCTTGAGGGTCAACGTGTCCCCGTTATCGCAAAGGAAGACATGATTGTGCGGGATCCCAAGGGTTTCGGCCACCTGCCCATGCAACTTCAGCATTCGATATTCACCATGGGCTGGCATGAAGTAGTGCGGATTGACGAGGCGAAGCATCAAACGAAGCTCTTGTCGCGAAGGGTGGCCGGAGCTATGGAGAGAGAAAGCGAGGCTGTTCTGCTTGACATCAGCCCCTTGTTTGACAAGATTATTGACCAAACGGTCGATCAAAGCGCCATTGCCCGGAATCGGGTTGGACGAGAAGACGATCGTATCGCCCGGGATGATGTGAATGTTCTTGTGGTCGCCATTAGCGATTCGGGAAAGAGCCGCCATCGCTTCGCCTTGGCTTCCGGTGCAAAGAATGCAGATATCGCTGGCTTTGTAACCACGAACCATTTCGTCGCTGATGAGCGAAGCGTCGGGGATTTTGATATAGCCATATTCGCGCGCGATGCCGACAACGGTTTCCATCGAGCGGCCCAAGATGCAAATCTTGCGCTTATGTTCGACGGCGACCTCGACCACCTGCTGAATACGGTTGATGTTGCTGCTGAAGGTCGAGACGATAATGCGGCCGGGGGCTTTGTCGAAGATTTCTTCGACGCCGCTCCGGACGTTCGTTTCGGATGGGGTGTAACCCTCAAGCTCAGCGTTGGTTGAATCGCTGAGCAAAAGGTCGACGCCTTCGCTGCCAAGCCGCGCCAATTTGTCAAGCTCAAAATTCGGTCCGACCGGAGTCAGATCGATTTTGAAGTCGCCCGTATCGATGATGCGGCCTTCTTTGGTGTCGACGCAGATGCCAAAAGAATCAGGGATCGAGTGGGTGACCCGGAAGAATGAGACTTTGAAATCATCGCCGATATTGATGACCGAATTCGAATCGTATTCGACGATTTTGACGTCATCTTTGATGCGGGCATCTTCGAGCTTGTGCCGGATGAGGGCCGCCGCCAAACGCGGGGCATAGATGACGGGGACGTAGACCGAGCGGATCAAGAAAGGGATGCCGCCGATGTGATCTTCGTGGCCGTGGGTAATAAAAAGGGCCCGGATTTTGTTCCGATTGTTTTTTAGATAGGTGTAATCCGGAATGACATAATCGACACCTGGCAAATTCGCTTCCGGGAAGCGAACGCCAGCATCCAAAAGGATGATTGAGCGATCGGTTTCCAAGCAGTAGGTGTTTTTACCTACCTCGCCCAGACCGCCCAAAGCAAACACATTGACAGGTGAATCTAATCTCGCCATAAAGGCCTCCAACGATAAAACGGCATGATTATTCCTATTTCGAAACTAACCAGCGCTTTAACTATAACACGCGTGAAAAGGTGCGCAAGCGCAAGAAGAATTAAAGAGAATGAAAACGCTTCACTGATAATGGAAATCAAATAGCAACCGAGCCCAAAATCTCTTTATCGGGGTTCTTGGGATCGATGTGGTCATAGAAAAGGATGCCATCCAAATGATCGATCTCGTGCTGCAAGACGATCGCATCATACCCCTCGGCTTTGATCAGGACATTCTTGCCAGGCAAGGCATCGTACGCTTTGACTTGAATCCGGAAGTCGCGGTAGACGCGGCCGGGATGAGGTTCGTCGACCGAAAGGCAGCCTTCGCCACCGGTCAGATAGCATTTTTTGATCGAAGAAACCACGATTCTTGGATTGACGAGTTCGTATTGGACAACTTCGGTTCGCTCCTCGTTGAGAGGGTAATAAATCACGAGCATCCGCTTATTGGCGCCGATTTGGGGGGCGGCTAAGCCCACCCCTTCACGCATCTTGGGATTCTTCTCACGTTCGGCTGGATCTTGGCTCAGTTTGAGATAAGCGAGCATCTCATCGAGCGTGGCTTTCTCTTCCACGCTGAGGGGGAGGGCGACCTCTTTCGAAGGCGAACGAAGCGATTTGGCTTTGTCTTTGACAATTCGTAACATAGCAAACGTATTGTAGCACGTTGGGCGAAAAAATCTTAAAATAAACACCAAGATGGAAAACGAATTGTCCTTGGCTCTTGGCCAACTGAGTGAAGCGTTAAAATCCGATCCGCGGGTTTTGGCCCTCAATGCGGCGGAAGCCGCCCTTTACGCCAACCCGGAAGTGATTGAACTCGCCAAGAAAAAAGACGCGGCCGAACAAGCCTACGAAGATTGTCTCACTTACCATAGGGAAAAGGACCCAGAAGCGCTCGCCCTTCAGCGTCGGCTTTATCAAGCAAAACTCGCCTTGGACGGCCATCCGTTATCGCAAGCGTATAACGCTGCCTATATCCCCGTCCGGGATCTCTACATGAAAATCGATGATATCATCTATGCTCCTTTCCGCAAAAAGAGTCTTTTCGAGGGGAGTTTTTGATGTTGAAGATTGCGGCGGGACAATATCGTTCTCGGGTGATCGAAACCCCTCAGAGCCTCACCATCCCTACCAAGGCGATGGTCCGCGAAGCGATGGGCAATGCCCTTTATCAGGATTTGCAGGGCGCGGTGGTTCTTGATCTTTTTGCTGGAAGCGGCGCTCTTGGCTTCGAGGCTCTTTCCCGCGGAGCGAAAGAAGCCTACTTCGTTGATTCTTCCCCTGAAGCCTATCAGGTCCTCAATCGCAATCTGGCGAGTCTCAAAGCCCAAGGAAAGGCTTTTTGCATGGATTTTGAACAAGCTTTGAGCAATTTTCAAAAACAAAAACTCCATTTTGACATTGTTTTTTTGGATCCGCCTTACGCGCGGAAAGACATCTATCAAAGCGTGCCAAAGCGGCTCTTGGAAGAGGGTTTATTGAGCGAAAAGGCGGTCGTGGTTCTCGAGTTTGAAGGCGAAGTGGATGCGCCCTTTTCCCTTTTCGCCTCGTCGAAGCGTTATCATTATGGACGGACCGATGTCCTGATCCTCAGGAGGTAGCACGATGCGGAGAGCAGTTTATCCTGGCAGTTTCGATCCTATCACCAACGGCCATCTCGATGTCTTGAAGCGTTCGCTCAAGGTTTTCGATGAAGTCATCCTTCTTTTGGCGGTCAACCCCACCAAGACAAGCGCTTTCTCGGTTGAGGAACGCCTGGCCATGATGAAAGAGGCGGTCAGGGATATCCCCGGTGTCAAGGTGGATTATTATCCGGGTCTTACCGTCGATTATTGCCACCGGGTCGGGGCCAAGCATTTGATTCGCGGCCTTCGCGCTGTCACCGACTTCGAAAACGAATTTCAATTGGCGGCCGCCAATGAATTCGCCGATCCGGAGATCGACATGGTTTTCTTCATGTCGCGCAAAGAGGAGACTTTCATTTCCTCAAGTACGATCAACCAACTCTATTCAAATGGCATCAATATTGCCTCGCTCGTCCCTCCGGTGGTGGTCGAATATTTCGCTAAGCACGATAAGAAATAACTGAACGAAGAAAAAGCGATGCTGACTGGCATCGCTTTTTGCTTGGTCTTCCTTTATTTCAGAAGTTCGATCACGCTGGGGTTCTCTTTCTTGTCGCCGCGGAGTTTGGAGTAGAGGAGGCTGTCACATTCGAAGGTATCGTGGGCATCGATGTAGATGTTTGCCGCTGGGATACCTAATTTTCTGAGCATCAGAACGTTCATGACTGGCACATCGAAGAAATCGACACCGCTCGTGCGTTTGGCCGCCGCTCGATAACCCATGTCCATGACCTTGAGCAGAGTGGAACGGTCGACCAAGGTATGGCTGAAGGTCAAAGAAGGTCCGAGGTAGGCGATGATGTCGGCAGGGTTCAGATTGTACTGGACGATGATTTCGTGCATCTTTTCCTTTAAATACTCTTTTAAGGTCTCGTCCTTCGAGAGCGAAGCGGCCCCGACGAGATGGGCTTTGAGGTCGAAAAAGAAAAAGGGGACCTCATCGGATGTTTTGAGCAAAAGCGGATGGTTGGCTATGGCTGTGACTTTGAAGTCTTTGACTTCTTCCCCGCTTGGGAAAGTGGTGGCTTCTTTGGTGTAGGTATCAACTCGGACGTCGGCATAAGCGGTAAAACTTATTTTTTCCATAACTTCCTTATTATACAAAAAGAAAACCGCCCGCGGGCGGCAATCTTGTTTTTTTCGTTCGCGAATTAAGCCGTTCTCGTGAAGAGGTTGGTCACCGAATAGGCATCGGTGTGGTTCCACATGTTGAGGAGCAAGGTTGCCCGAGCGGAATCGGTGTCGCCAGTGAGAGTGAAGAGGACTTCGCTTAAACCAGCCCGGCCGTCGGTGATGGCTTTGGCGCTGTAATCGACGAGGCAGATGCTCGGAATCGGGAAGGAAGAGAAATCGCTACTGCCATCGAAACCGAACTTCGTGTAGTTGTCGTCGGCGATGGTGGCCCGAGTCTTGTAGGGGTCATTCATCAGGTGCGGCGTCACGGTTTGGAAAAAGTCGATGTGGATCGAGAGAAAACGCTCGAAGGCGCTCGGACTGCCGTTGTTCTTGTAGTCGTCATCGTTGGCCGAAGTATCATCCTTGAAGATGGTGTAGTAGTTGAACGGCAAGCCATCGCTCGGGGTGAAAGCGTATTTGTTCCAGCTGTCAGAGAGATACTTGAAGCTGCTTTCGGCGGTCTTGGATGAAGAATTGGTGCTATCGGCGAAGATCAAGAAAAACTTATCGCCATAGGACTTGGCGGTATCGTCGAACGTGGTTGCGGCGCCATTGACATAGAAATTGTTGATGGTATTGAGCGTGATGTTGTTGAGCAATTGATCGGCCGGCGAGGAACTCTTGCTGTCGAAGGTTTCTCCTTCAAGGTTTCGCTTCTTGGCGTTGTAGAAGGAGTTGGCACTCGTCTGAGTGAAGTTGTTAGCCCAATCGGTGATGTACGGAATTGAGAAAATGACCGCAAAGATCGCGCCGACGATCAAAAGTGGCTGGACCCAAGCGGTGTCTTTAATCCAGCGCCAAATCTTCGCAAAGAAGGCGCCGATAGCCCTTAAAATGATCATGGTTTTTAACTCTCCCTCTAAATAAAAAGTAGCCTGTTTCCTAGAAACAGCGTGTTAATAATATCATCACTCTCCTAGGGTGGCAATAAGGGGTTCAAACTTTTCCGGGCTTCATTCTTTTCGAAGGGGAGTAGAGAAGAATTGCGCCCCCGCCCCTTCGCTCGCGTTCGCCTGCGAGAGGAAAAATGAAAAGACTTGGGTTTTGCTGGGGATTTTTTGCTGCCATTTTCTCTTTTCTTTCGAGAGTTGTTTATTTCTTTTCTTGGCTTATAATTCCTTTGCTTATGGCAAAAATCAAATTTGAAGAAATCAGAACGCGCGAAAAAAATTGGATGTTGGATCACCCCGTCGCCAAGGCGTCGCTCGATTATTTCTGGACTTTTCTTATCAGCACCATTTCTGCCCTTTTCTTTGCCTTTGGCTTCAACGCTTTCATGGATCTTGGCCAAAACGTCGATGTGGCGGGGTCGGCCGCGAAGTTGGTCGCTGGCGGGGTTTCTGGCGTCAGCCAGGTTTTGACCTTAATTTTGGAACTTTGCGGTTGGCACACCATCGATGAACACATGGCCTACTCCATCTTGTACTTCATCATCAACATCCCACTCATCATTTTGGCTTGGGTTGGTATCGGCAAACGCTTCACCGTCTTTACCTTAATCAACGTCGTCGAGGTTTCGCTTTTTATCAAACTCGTGACCGTCGGGAACCTCCCGCCATTAGGCGAGGTCGCCACCTTCGTCAATGAGAATGGCGGTTTATTGGCCCGCGCCCTTTTCGCTGGGGTTTGCACTGGCTTATCAAGCGCTTTGGCTTTCAAGGTCGACATCTCGGCGGGCGGTATCGATATCCTGGCCTACTACATCGCCTTGAAGAAGAACACGCTCGTTGGCAAATATTCGGTAATGCTCAATTCGGTGACCGTCGTTCTCTTCGCGCTCTTGAGCGCCGCCTATGGCAATCCGAATGCCACCCCGAACCCTACCGCGGGATGGGACGCGACTTATTCCGCCGATTGCTTTGGCCGTATCTTCTATTCCGCCCTGTATATGTTGGTGGGAATGGTGGTGGTCGATTCAATCAACGTCCGCAACAAGAAGATGAAAGTCGAAGTGGTCAGCAACAATCCAGAGCTCGGCAATCTCTTAATCTTGGTAATGCCACACGGCGCTACCATGGTGACGGGCAAAGGCGTCTATACTGGCAAAGAGCGTTACATCTTCACGATGGTTTGCTCCTCCTATGAAGTCAACGATCTCGTTAAATTGATTCGTAAGGAAGATCCGAGCAGTTTCGTTCAGGTGGTTCAGCTTTCGCAAGTTTATGGCCGTTTCTTCGTAAAACCTGTAAAATAAGGCCAAAGAGAGAACTTAACGCATGGGGCGCCGCGTCATTGTCAATCTCGAAGATAAGATTCTCAGCGCTGTTTTACGCATGAACGCCAGCGAGGGCATCGCCAAGATTTCGACGAAGAATTTGGCTCAGAAACTCGCCATCTCCGAGCCGGTGATTTTCGCCCACTTCGTCACAAAGCAGGGCTTGCTTGATGCCAGTTTCGAGTATGCTTGGAAACTGATCTACAGTTCCTTTGGCCAACCCCTTTCCCTGTTGACGAAGGATCCGGCGGAGGGTTTCAAAATCTACCAAGAAAAGACCGATTTCCTTTTGAAGAATCGGAAAATGCCGCTGCTTTATGTCTACGATTATCTCAACTCCTCTTTCTGCCATCAGGAGTTCGCCGATCTCGCGATGAAAGATACCCGCGATGCGATCATGAGCTACTTTCGGAGTCAAGCTCCACACTTTACCGAGTACGATCTTGACCTGATCGCCAAGCAAAACATCCATCTCAGCTTGATCTATCTTGTTGAAATTTTGCGGAAGAGGTTGATTCGAAGCGAACGGAGCGATGCGATTTATTTCACCTTGCGCCACAATGGCTATATCGCTCTTCTCCAAAGCGATCTCTCCGCCTATCAAGAGCCGAAGAAAAAAAGAAATCTTTAGCCAATCCGCCTTGGATTTTTTGATGGAAAAAACTGCTCGGACGAATTCCAACGGTCCAAGAATATCAGCGTTTTATTTCTTGATGAGGATTAGGCAAACGAAAACGTCGATGCTTGCAAGGGTGGTGCGGAGCAAGAAGATCTAGGCAACAAGCGGCTTCGGAACTATATCGACCTTGCTGACGCTGTCGCCGAAGGTCAATGGATAACCGGTCAAGACTTGACAGTCAAGGAACCCAAAGCGCCCATCACAGCAAGCGAGTTGTTTGGGCCCTCAAAAAAAGAATCTAACCCAAGGCCCATGTTGTATCGTCGAGAATCAGACTTTTAAATTGAACGCCTTTTTGCGCGCAGCCGTTGGTGATGTAATAAAGGCCGATCGCGCCGTAATTCGGGGCTAGATCGGAGGTTTTTTCGATGGCGGTATTGAGGTTTTTATCGATGGAGGCTAAGTCGGAGGCTCCCAACGCCACTTCGAGGGAAAAATCGCGGAGATCCGCAACGCTTTTGATCGTGGCTTTGCCATGGAGATAGAGAGTGGTATCGCTTGTCGCTAAGTCCCAGCTGACGTATTTGTAGTCGAGGGTGACGCTCAAGCCGGATTTCTGAAGAAGAATCGGCGTGACAATCGCGTTGGTGTAATCTTCGAAGATGCTTTCTTCTTTCTTGGCGGCTTCGGGTTCGTATTGCTGATAAAGGACGGCCCCGGCGATCCCGGCGGCGGCTCCAATCACGACAAAGCAGGAAAGAAAGCCGATCAAGAAGCCGAGTCCGAAATGCGATTTTTTCTTTTGTTCCATGGTAATTGCCTCATTCTCATTTTAGAAGATTCCTAAACCGTTTGCCTATACCCTTTTGGTCGAAAAGATCATTCACTCAATTTTTGAAGAGGCGACGATAGACGCCATAGCCTTCTTTTTCCAGATCCTCTTCGGCAATGAAGCGAAGAGCGTTTCCATTGATGCAATAGCGGACTCCCGTCGGCCCTTCGCCAGGGCCCCGGAAAACGTGACCGAGGTGGCCGGAGGACGAATCGCTGAGGACTTCTTGGCGTTCCATTCCAAAGGAAGAATCGCTTTGTTCGAAGACCGCGGTTGCATCGATTGGTTTGCTAAAGGCGGGCCAGCCGCAGCCCGAATCGAATTTGTCGAGACTCGAGAAAAGAGCTTCCCCGCTATAGGGGTCAACGTAGATTCCCGGGCGGTTCTCGTTGGTGTAGGGGTGAGAAAACGGCTGATCGGTCTCTTTGAGATAGAGGATCCGATATTGGGCGTCGCTCAGTTTTTCTTGGGCTTTCTTTTTGTCCATGTCTCTAGTTAAGCACGTGGGGCCTTCTCTTGCTCGGAAAATGCTTTTTACCGCTTTTGCCGTCTGGACACAATCAAAATAAAAACCTAGGTTTTACCTAGGCTTTTTTCGTGCTGGCGGAGAAGCGGGGATTTGAACCCCGGCTGGGCCTTACGACCCACTATCAGTTTTCGAAACTGACCCCTTCGGCCACTTGGGTACTTCTCCAGCGGGGTTAATGATAGCGCGACTTCTCTTTTCAAACAACAATAAAAGAAAAGGCATTGATTCTACTCAGTACGCCTCCGCGCGCATACGTGATAAAATGCTTCTCATGAACTTAGCGTTTCTTTCCCTGTCGTTAACCTATGCGGTCAACTGGTCCGACGTTTGGCAGGCGATCGTCGATTTCTTCACCCATGTCCAGTGGACTCGTTTCACTTGGATTCTTTTAGCCGCCCTTTTGATTAGCGCTTTGGTGATTTTGCTTGTCACCTTCCTAGTCAACAACAGCCGCGACCGCCAATACTTTGAGACCATCAAAGAAGAAACCTCGACGATCCGGGTCTATCGGATTGATGCTCCCCGCAACAGCGTCCGCTATTTCAACCTCTCCGATCTCAAGCTCGTCAAGACGGTGACATTGGATGACTTCTATCGTTCCTTTCCCGTCAAAGAACAGGGGCGGGTAAAGGAATGGATCAGCGAGATACTCGATGGCAAAGCCACGCCGCAGTATCTTCAGACCGATATCATTTTCCACCAAGAAAAACGCGAGGTGCCGTCCTTCCTTAAAATCAGCAAAGCCGATCCCTCGAAGGGTCTCGTTCACCTCGAGAGCTATTTGCTCCGTTACGATGGCAATGAGAAACTAACCTCGAGCGTCTCTCATTTTTCGACCGAAGGCGATTTTGCCCAGGCGATGAAAGCCAACGGGGTCCAGACGGGCATCACCTTCTGCTTTGCCCTTCTGCCCATCAAAGTCGGTAATCAGGCTCTTTCTGATGCTGAATTGAAGGCGAAAATAACCCCAGAAGCCGCCCTCCGTTTCCGCAATGCGGTCGCTCCGTATGTGATGGGCAATCAGAAACTGATCCAAGCCAGCGACAACGAGTTGGTGGTGGCGAACTTCGATATGCTTGAAACCTCGCAGGCGATCAACTTCGCCCTTCGAGTCGTCAATGGGGCGAACCGGGCCTTCCTCAATGGCCGGCGCCGCCATGAAATCCCCTATGAAGTCCGCTCGGGCATCGTCCAAAACAAAGATCTTTTGGGCGATTCGGATGCGATTCTCCAAGAAGCGCGCCGGGCTGCTTCGAGCGCTTATGACACCACGAGTGTGATCTCCTTCTATAAGAAAGGGGCCGAGGATTTCGACCAGAACGATATTATGACCTTCCGCAGCGAAGTCGAGCGGATCATCTATGAAAAGCGCTTGGTCTATACCTACCGGCCGATCTTCAATTGCGATAAGGGCAAGGTCAATGGTTTCTTGGCTCGGGCCACCCCGCTCAATACCTCGTTTGCCTCGATTGAGGAACTCAAGAATTACGCGGTCCGGGCGAAAGACGATAAGAATCTCTTCGCCGCCATCGCGAAGAACTTGGTTCCGCGCTTCGTCAATGAGCGGGATAACAAGACGCAAAAGCTCTATTATCCAGTCCGGATGCAAGAGCGTTCGCTCCTCGTCCCGTTCTTCTCGCACTTCCGCGACGCCCAAGAAGCCAACCTCGTCTTCCTCTTCTCCGAAGAAGATGTGGCGGTCAATGTCGATGCGGCGGGCCTCTCCCGCTTCATCGAGACGCTGAACGAAATTCACGAAGCTGGCTTCGAGGTGGCGATCCTCCTCTCGGGGAAGACCTTGCTCCTCGATAGCAAGATCTACGAGAAATGCGATGCCTTCTTCGTCGACTTCGCCCAGACGAGCGAGGAGACGAACATGGATACGAAGATCCGGGTTGAACTCCATGCGCTCGTCGAGAAGCTGTTGCACTATAATAAACCGATCGTGGCCAACTCCCTCATGAGTTGGACCGCCCTCGAGTTGGTCGTCAGCAGCGGCATCAACTTTATCTCGAGCGATGTCTTCGCTCCTTACGATGCGATGTTCAAGCCGCTCAATGATCGAAACCTTGAACGCATGAAAGCGATGAAGGAAAGGAAATAATTCTTATGGCTCAAATGAAAAATGATGCGATTACTGCCCGTGATGTCGACTTTGCCAAGTGGTACACCGATGTCTGCAAGAAAGCAGAACTCATGGACTACGCTTCGGTCAAAGGCTTCATTGACTATTTGCCCTATGGTTACGCGATTTGGGAAGAGATTCAGAACTATCTCAATAAGCGCTTCAAAGAGAACGGAGCCCAGAACGTCTATCTGCCCTGCGTGATCCCGACCTCCTTATTCAACAAGGAGAAGGAACACATTGAGGGCTTCGCCCCCGAGACCTTGGTCGCCACCTATGGCGGCGGCGAGAAGCTCGCCGACCCGCTCGTGATCCGTCCGACCTCGGAGGTTCTTTTCTCCGATATGTATAAGCGCCTGATCTCGAGCTACCGCGATCTGCCGAAGATGTACAACCAATGGTGCTCGGTCGTCCGCTGGGAAAAGACGACCCGCCCGTTTCTTCGCGGGGCCGAATTCCTCTGGCAAGAGGGGCACTGCCTCTTTGAGACCCGGGAAGAAGCGGAGAGGAACGTCAAGACTTTCCTCGACATCTATGATGATTGCGGCAAAGATCTTTTGGCGATCCCCTTCATGAAGGGCCGCAAGACCGTCCATGAGACGTTCGCCGGCGCTTTAGCGACTTACACGATCGAAGCCTTGATGCACGATGGGAAAGCCCTCCAAAGCGGCACCTCCCACCTTTTAGGCCAAGGTTTTGCCAAGGCTTTTGGCATTACCTTCCAAGGCCGGAACAACGCGTTAGAGACCCCTTGGCAGACGAGCTGGGGCGTCTCGACCCGCCTCATTGGCGCGGTCATCATGGTCCATGGCGACGACAATGGCCTTGTTTTGCCCCCGGCGGTAGCCCCGATTCAAGCGGTCATCGTCCCAATTCGTCAAAGCGAGCCCGGCGTTCTTGAAGCCTGCCAGAAACTCTATGATACCCTCGCGAAAGAAGGCGTCCGGGTCAAGCTCGATGACGATGAGGCGAAGACGCCGGGCTGGAAATTCGCCGAATACGAGATGAAGGGCGTGCCGCTTCGGATTGAAGTAGGCCCGCGCGATCTCGCCAAGGGCGAATGCGTCCTGACCAAACGGGTCAATGGCGAAAAGACGATCACGAAACTCGATGCTCTGCCCGCGGAAATCCCCATGGTTCTCAAAACAATTCACGAAGCGATGTACCAAAAGGCCAAGGCCTTCCTCGATTCGCATATCCATGAGGTCTCTTCGATTGAGGAACTCAATGCCGCGCTCGACAAGGGCGGCTTCGTCAAGATGGCGTTCTGCGGCAGGGAAGAGTGCGAGTTGAAAATCAAAGAGCTGACCAATGGCGGCACCGCTCGCTGCATCGCCGAAGAAGCGGTTAAACCTGGTATTAAATGCCCGATCTGCGGGCAAGACGCCACGATCGTCGCCTACTTCGCCAAAGCCTATTGAGATGAAGAAGCTTGGCTCCTATCCCCTTTGGGGATCGGGGCCTTTTTAATGGGTTTCCCGCCCCGCCCCCCTTGAATGAAACGAAGGGGAGAAAAGAACGAATAGGATTGAATTTATCGCTCGCCTTCCTTAGGCTAGAAGCAATGGAAAAAAGCGACGTGAGCGCCTTGGCGGAAGCACTGCTCTCTGCCAAACTCACCGCCCTCGAAAAAAGCGGAGAGGCCAAAAAGAAAAAAGGAAGGGAAGGCTTCATCGCTTTCCTGATCCTCTTTATCGTTTTCTTTGCTGGTGGCCTCTTCGCCGATTTGCTTCATGTCGACATCCTTTGGAATGGTCAGACGATCGACTTTCACGAGATTGGCCAGTACCTTTTCTTTGGGGCCTTGGCCCTCAGCGTTGCGCTCCTGATCTTTTCGATCGCTTATTTTTCGCTTTACCAAGAAGGGAAAAAAGAGTTAGCGGAAGTCAGGCGGATCCGCCAAGAGAGTCATTCATCTAACTCGCGGTAGAATTCCTTCAAGAAATCTCGGAGGAAATCCGCCCGTTTTTTCGCCATCCTTTCGCCCGTCAGGGTTTGAAAAGCCCCCTCGAGTCTCAGAAGCTTGTCATAGAAGTGGCTCAAGGTTGTATCCGTGCTTTGAGCAAAAGTGGTCTGCCCGTTTTCTTTTTTGACGTTCTTCTCTTCATAGAAACTTCGCTTTTTGCTCGCCCCGTATTCGATGGTGCGGACAAGGCCGATTGCCCCGAGGGCTTCGAGCCGATCGGCGTCCTCAACGACCTTGGCCTCCAGTGTTTTTTCGCCTTCATCGTGCAGATGCCATGACATGTGGGTGATGATGGTGATGATCGAAGTGATTTCTGTCCCGGAATAAGAAAGCTCCCGCAATTCCTTTTCGAGTTTCAGCGTCTCGGCCTTCGGATCGGCGAATAGCTTGGAGTCGATGGTGTCGTGGACGAGGGCGGCGCCGCTGATGATTCGGAGGTTTCCCCCTTCTTTCTTTTGGATAGTCTCCGCTAAGGAGCGCACCCTTAAAGCGTGGGCGTAACCATGACCTGAGTGATCGGCATCGAGAGTTTGTTTGACATAATTCTCCAATTCGTTCATAAGGGTATTATCCTTCTTTTTCTTGTCCGGAGTCATTCATCGGTTTCGCTAAGGGCAAAGAAAGCGAGAATCCATAAGGCGAGGCGGAATAAATAAAGGCAAGTGCCGAAGATAATCGCCCAGACGCTGGCAACGGAGTTGATGATGTCAAGAGCAAAGAGAGCGAGATCATAAACATATAAAGGAAAAAGAAAGGCCAAGCCGATGTAGCCCTCTTTGAGGTAATGACCACCCCGGTCTTCTCTTTGAAACGCCCGAATGAGCAAGACCGCCCCCGCCAGCGAGAAGAGATAAACGGGATCGCAGAAGTGGGCGTAGAGAAGCGAAGTGATGCTTTCATTTGTTGCTTCGGGCGTCCGCAAAAGGGAAATGCCTAATCCGGAAAGGATAAAAAGAAGGGCATCGCCGATACCCATGAACCAAAGGGGCACATAGTAAGAGGCTTTGGTTCGTCCTTCTTGGTGCAGGATGCCAAAAACGCCGTAATCGAGAAAAGCGGAAGCAATCAAAATATCGATGCTTCGCGAACTGAAAAAAAGAAAGCGGTACGCCCCCTCATCGACCCCCAAAGGATATGCGGGGGAGAAGAGAAAAAGAAGCAGCCGGACGAAAGCGGCCGCAAAAAAGGCGAGCCCGAAAACCGCATAGAGGAGATAAAGATAACGGATGGCCTTGGCTCGTTTCATTGCGGGTTCATTATAGGCGGTATTTTTCCCGTGACGAGGCTGAGCGTAGCAAAAAGAAGTTTCTCGAGCGGGAACGCCTTCTTTTTGAAGAAGATGAAAAAATGAAAAGTTTCCAAGGGGAGGAAAATTGCCCAACGCTCTTTAATTTGCAATCTCTTAAGAATCAAGTTTTAATCGAAACTTGGTTTAGAATATCAACTTATGATACCTTTGAAAAATATTCCTTTCCTTTTGTCAAAAATCGGTTATAGTCGTTCTTGCATCAAGCTGAACGTCAGTCGCCAGACGTCGTTAACGAGGATGCCAAAAAACCCGCTCATCGGAGCGGGATTTTTCGTCTTTGTGCGAGAGAAAACGCCTTTTCGCATTACCGAGAGAAAACGGGAAGCGGATTCGCTTTTGCTATTGCCGATCGTTTTTTCTTCTTCCAACGAGGCGACTCTAGCCGAAAAGAGCCGATGACGAGCCTCCCGCTAATCGTTCTTCTTTGCCACTAAAAACGCCATTATTCTAGAAAAGAAAAACCCGCTTGAGGATGGAGAGGCTAAGCCCGAGGGGATGAAAAACACCGCTTTGAGAAAGCGCCGATTTGGGGAAACTCTTCTGCCCTTGGCTTCAACGATTTTCAAAGCCGCTCGTGAGATGAGGATTCTTTAGCCGCCAAAAAAAGCGCCCGGGGCAAAACCCGAGCGTTCAAGACCTACAAAAGCCGATATTGATGAATTAGGGGCCTAAACACCAAATCGGCGTGAATACGTTAGCACAAAATCGTTTCGTTGTGCCCTAAAGTCGCACCGAGTTTCTTTTCAAAAATGCCTGATAATTCAACGAAAATAGCATCATTTTAACGATAGTAAATTTATCTTTTTCGTGGGGAAGGCATTTGACAAAAAAGAGAAAGAAACAAAGGCGGAGAAATCGTTACTCTTGCAATATTTCCAATCTGTGGCAAAATAGAGTCACTCGAAAGAACATTGCTGGTCAATGGACTGTTCGAGGGATCGCCAACCAGGCGTTGGCGGATTGAGGGTGCTATCAAAGCTAACTGGGCGGAGTATCCCGCCGGAACTCGTGAAAGGGATACTTGCCATTAGAATCTAGCGCCTTTTATTTTTACTCTTGAGGGATGGCAAATGGCCATCCTTTTTCGTTTTGAGCCTGAATTTAGCGCTATCCTTGTTCTTATTAACCCATGGAAGAAAAGAAATAACGATGGATTCGCATCGGGTTTATCTTTTGGATTAGCCCATCTTTTTCGAACAGGAACGACCGTCAAGAAGAGTCCTCGAGCACGGCTTAACCAAATCGTCGAAAAGGCCCGATCCTTACTTATGAGAACCATTGCGTCAGGCAGGATTCCTTTGGTTGCTTAGTCCATCATTATCTCGATGATCTCGGCATTGAGGCTGAGGGTGAAAAGGCGGCCCGCTAACACCGCCGAGGCGCTGATAAGAAGGATCCTCATTCCCCCACCGGCTGGTGCGTCGTTGAGAGGCGGCTAAGGCGAAAGAACTCGATGTCAAAGCCAAGGAATTGGCTGTATTGAGGAGAAGAATCCTAAGGCGGTTTTTGCCTTGCCGATCATGGAAATGAGAAAAAACAGGCGGGAATCGTGAAAGAAATCGTTTTCCTAAAGCGATCGTCCCCTGCAGCATTGTAAAGTTTATGCAACCGCTTACATTTTTGCTTGAACTTTCTTTTTATCCTTGTCATTATAGTGGACCCGAAAGCCATTGCTGATGCAATGGACTGTTCGGAAATCCCAACTCAGGTTGGGTGATTAGGAGAGGTGCTATCTAGCCTAACTGGGCTAAGTATCCCGCGGTCTTCGCGTTGGGATACTGGTTCTTAGACTCTAGCGCCTTTTTGTTTACCCTCATCGAAAGAAAAGTCTCTTGCCTCTTTCTTTTTACGATAAAACAAAAAGCAGTTCCCCAAAGAAATGAGGATCCTGCTAAGGATATATCCCCTTTTATGAAACGAGACTGACTATGGTGTCTGCTGCCTGGAGGCGGTTCCTTCCCCGCTTGATCGCCGCCTTGAGAGCGAGAGTCAAATAGTTCCGAGCCTTGTCGGTGAGGACGCTGCCCCCGAATTGTTCATCGACGAGATGAAAGAGGTCTTCGGGACTCATTGCGCCTTGGAGCGAAAGGATATCCTCCATCGCGTTGGCAATCTCCTGATAGGGGATTTCGGTGATCTCGCGTTCGCCACCCACCCGGAAATCCGGATAGTTTTCCTTATCCTGATCCACACGCCAGACATAGATGTTGGTTCCTTTGATCTCTTCGCCCTGGCAGGACAAAGAGCCCAATGTCGAACGGATCTCCCGCTCGATCCGGGGCGTGATTCGGCTGAGGGCGAGGAAAGCGCGGACCCGCTTCTTGAGGAGCGAGAGGGCAATTGGAGCTTCAGTTTGGACGATCTCTTCGACGGCTTTATAAACCACCAAACCACCGATGCCGGTTTTGACGGCGAGGACGTAAGGTTTTTGATGGGGGTAGGGATTGCTGAGCGGAGCGTTCGGCAACCTCACCGGGGCAATTGGTTCTAACAACTTTTCTTCTTTGGTGGGGGCAGGATGGGCCAAGGTTTCTTTGATCCGTTCGACTACCTCGGGGCCATGGTCGAGGTATTCGACCGACCAGACCCGTAAGATCGCCCAATGGAGGCGCGAAAGCATTAACGGCTGAATCACATTCCGTTCTAAGCAAGTCGGACTCTCGGCATAGGAGGCGTTATCCATCACGATGCCGAGGGCGTACTCTTTCGGGTTCGTTGGATCTTTGATCGCGAGATCGATTCGGAAGAGCGAGGTACCGACGTCGGTGTCAACCTCGTAGCCTTCCTTCCTGAGATCTTCGGCGAGATAAGGCGCTAAAGAGGCACCGGAAGCATAGGCAGCTCCTTCGGCGTTATTCGCGAGGGCGCTCTCGCCGAATTTGGCGAAGCTGAGGAAGGCTTTGAGATAGCCCGCCCCTTGATTGAGGGCCTTTTCGGCCCGGATATCCTCGGGTTCGCATGAGGCAAAGACGATCATCTCGTCCCGGGCGCGGGAGATGGCGACGTTGAGGCGCCGTTCGCCTTTTTCCCGGCTTAATGGGCCGAAGTTCAGTGGCATCACATGGGTCGTGGGATCAGGGGCGAAGCAGATAGAGAATAGGATCGCGTCCCGTTCGTCGCCTTGGACGTTTTCGAGGTTCTTGACGAAGATGCTCTCCCCGCCTGGCGCGAGGGGGAGCGAGGGGTTTTTATCGTAGGCATCCTGAAGCAGATCCTCGACGAGGTTCTCCTGTTTCTCGTTGAAGGTGATGACCCCGATGCTCTTCTTGACGAGTTCGGGATCCTTGAGCCGTTTCAGGATTTCCTCGACGATGGCCTTCGCCTCGCCTTTGTTGATGCCCCGCCCTATTTCGTAATGGCCGGCAATTTGGCGGAAATGAACCCGGGACTGCTGGGCCGAAGGCGAGGGAAAAGACAAGAGGCTATTGCCATAGAAGTTCTTGTTGGAGAAGGCGATGAGGGATTCATGGTGGCTTCGGTAGTGCCACAAGAGGCGGTGGCGCGGTAAGCCTAAGGCAATCACGTCATCGAGGAAGCTTTCAAGATCCTCTTTCGAGGCATCGTCCCCCTCTTCGTCGAAGAAGGAGAAGACGCTGGCGAAATAGTTGCTGGGTGGCATCTGCTCTTGATCGCCAGCGATGAGGGCGGAATGGGCTCGCGCCAAACTGCCGATCGCCTCCGAGGTCTGAATCTGGGAGGCCTCATCGTAGATCACGAGGTCAAAGGCCTCTTTTTTGGGCGAAAGATACTGAGCGACCGAAAGGGGCGACATCAAGAAGCAAGGGCAGAGGTCCTTGATGAGGCCTCCGCATTCGTCGAAGATACCCCGCAAGGAGCGGCCTCTTCCGGAAGAGGCGCAATAGCGTTTGAGCGCCGTCGCCAAAGCCGAGCGGGCGTACTTGACCGCATTCGACGGGTATTTGGCGCTGATGCGGGCGGCGCACTCTTCGATGAGGAGGGTGTGGTAGCGGTCGATCGTCTTCTTGTAGTGGGCAATTTTCTCTTCGCTACTAAGCGCATTCAGCGAGGAGAGATTTTCTTCTTTTAGGCCGGAGACGATGATGCGGTAGGCCATGGCCCCGCGCCAAGCCGGCTCAAGTTCTTCTTCGCTCAGCTCGCCGTTCTTGTAGGCGGCAAGGAGTTCGGGCGGGAGCAATCCTTCACTCTTCTTTAAGAGGTTGAGGAAATTAACCCATTCGCCTAAGCGGAGACGGTGGCTTTTGGCTTCTAAAAGCGAGAAAGTAAGCTCGTTGAAGTAATGTGGCTTATCGCTTAAGGAGAGGGCGTCGAACGCGTAGCGGTTCTTTAAGGCGGTGTTCATTTGGATAAAAGCATCCGCGTCTTTTAGGAAGGCGCTCACTTCGGGGCCATAGAGGGCGTTTTGGTCAACTTTGAAGGCGTAGGCGAATTGACTGAGGTCGGCCAAGCTCATCCCAGTCGGGAGGATGAAGCGGTCGAGATTCCTGGCGAGAGCGAAGGTATCGTTATAGCTTTCGACGGCCTTTTCGTAGTCTTCGAGGCTCTTTGTCTCCAAAAGCGGGAAGAGGTAGTTCATGAAACCATCGGCATGAGACAGCGCCGCTTTTTCGTCTTTTAATTCGTGAACTTTCGTCAAGAGATCAACGAAGTTCCGCTTGGTGATATCTTTGGGATTCTTCGCCGGGGCCCTGAGGGTTTTTACGAGGGCGATTTCGCTCTTGAGGCGGCCGAATAGGGAGAGGTCATCTTTCGCTTTCCAGTCCGCGAGGAGTTTTTTCTCGTCTAAGAGCAAGACTTCTTCGTTAAAAATCGCATCGAGAGTCTTTTTGTGCTGGAGATAAAGCCCGACGGAGGCGAGGTAGTTTTCTTCGGCGCGCTTCTCAGTTAAGAAACGGGGGTTGGCTAAGACGTCGGCCATCAAGACGCTCTTCTCTTGCAAAGCCGTTAAGAGGTCTTTGAGGGGGAGGAGATTCGCCTTCGAGGCGGGCAAGGCGGAGAGATGGGCTTTGAGGAAGGAAGGATAAGAAGTGACAAGACGATCGAGGAGCGGATAGAAGTTCTCGAGTTCGGCAAAGAGGGCATCGCGGAGTTCTAAGGAGTAGTCGAGCGAAGTAAAGGGCAAGAAGGCGTTCTCGCTATAGCCACCGAGGGTTTGCCCATAGCGGCCCACTTCGCTTAAGATCAAGCCGATTGCCTTTTCTTTGTCTTCATTCATCGCCCGCGCATAGGCATCGCTTACCGTGATCTTCTTTGCCATCTCGAGGTTCGCGAAATAAAGCAAGATCGCTTCGTAGATCGAAAGGTAGTAGCCCCGTTTCTGGTGCAGTTTTTCGAGATCGAGGTTGAGGGCTTCCCGTTCTTTCTTGATCTCGTCGGCTTCTTTGAGGAAGTCCTCCGGGGCCCTGGTTTGGCCGATCTCGAGGGCGCTCGAGAGCTGGGAAAGGACATCCTTCTTATTGGCTTTGGCCGAATGGACTTGCAAACAGAAAGAGCCGAGCCCGAGTTGATCGAGTCTCGTCTTGACGACTTCAAGGGCCACTTCCTTTTCGGCGACGAAGAGGACTTTTTTGCCCTTGGCCATCTCATTGACGATGATATTGGCGATTGTTTGGCTTTTGCCAGTGCCCGGTGGCCCATCGAGAACGAAGGACTCGCCTTTTTCGGCGGCGAGGATCGCCTCGAGTTGGGAGGAGTCGGCGCTTAAGGGGGCGAAGACTTCGGCGGGGGAGACGCTCTGATCGAGCTCTTTCGGCGCGATCAAAGGCACGTCGGCCCATTCTTTCTTGCCGTTCACCATCGAGCGGACGATCGGATTCTTGAGGAAATCCTCCCGCGAATTCTTCATGTCGCTCCACATGACGAAGTGGGCGAAGGAGAAGAGGGAGATGCTGACGAGGTCATCGATGACTTTCCAGTTTTTCTTGGCTTCGATCTTGTGGCGGATCGTGTTGTAGATTTTCTGGAGGTCGATCGTCTCGTCTTTATCGCTAAAGAGGGCGTTGAACTCCGAGAAGTCAAGGTCCATGAATTCTTTGAAGTATTCGAAGAGGGTGGTGTTGAGTTGGATCCCTTCGCGGTCGATGTCGGCGCTATAGAACGCCCCATTTTTTCGCCTTGGCATGCTGGCGGGCATTAAAAGGATTGGGGCGTAATAGGGGCGCTTGCTCTTCTCCGAGTCGTACCACTCGATCGCTCCGAGAGTGAGAAAGAGGGGGTTGCATCCGCTTTCTTCGATTTCGGTGTTGGCCTTGCGGGCTAAGCCAATCAGGCTCTTTTCGGGGGTGCCAGTCGCGGAGGCTAACGAAAGGTAATGGCTCGCCAAGAGATCCGTGGAAAGGAAATCGTTCGGCGATAAGGCGAGGATCGAAGGAATGAAGTCGCTCGAACGGACGCTGCTTGTGACTTTCGGGAGGAGCAGGAAATGGCCTGAGTCCAAGGTCCCTTGATAAAAGGCTAAAGCGTTGGGGCAGCGCGAGGCCAAGGCATTGGCGCCCATGTGGAGGTTGATCAGGTTGTTGCGGGTGTTGAGATCGAGGAGTTTCTCTTCCCAGAGATCGAACTTGCTCTTCTCTTTGCCTTTGTTCTCGATCAATCCTTGCTGGCTTAGATCGACCCGAGCGCTTTTCTCTTCGTTAAGAAATTTGACCTCGTAGGTGATTTCGCTTTTGCCATTGACCTCGTGGGGGGTCGGGATCGGGAGCAAGCCCATTTGCCGGGAGCGGGCGATATCGAGAGCGTAAATGAAGCGCTTTTGGTGAATCTGTTCGGCCCCATCCTTTTTGGCCTCGGCGAAAGAGATGGCCTCGCCGCTCGCCGCATCGACCAAGTTGATGATGGCTAAGCTGTCGTAACCGAAAGACACGCCATTGTCGATCAAGGTCGCGTTGTCGATGAGAGCTTCGGGGTAAGAATGCTCTTGGAGATAGGCTCCGCTCATGGCGTGCCCTTCGAGAAGGACGAACAACGGATTGAGACCAACCCCTTCAAGGAGCGAGGCGTAAAGGAGGGCGAAGTCCACGCAGGTGGCTGTCTTCTCTTTTAAAACTTCATCCGGAAGACGCACCCGCTGGAAGGTTTTCTCAAAACTCGCGGGTGGATTGCTGTAGCGGATCCCTTCCTGTTCGAGGGCATCATAGAGAACGTTCATCTGGAGAAGAACGTCATTGGGATCGTCGCTTTGATAGCCGATGAAGGAGGGGCTCCCCGTCTTTGCTTCGAGGAGTTTGGCCGCCTTGGCGATCACTTTCTTCACTTCGTCATCGTTCGGGGTGATGAAGGAGGCGAGGATAGCTGGGTTTCTTTCGTCGGCGGCGCTCTCGCCGATCGGAAGCAGGGTCAACGTCATTTCGGCGTTGGCTAACAGGGTGCCTTCTTGAGTAAGGAGGCTTACCTTCATCGTCGTTTCGACGCTTTCATTTAATTCATAGAGGAGTTTCGGTACGAGGCGGATCGGAAAGGAGGTGACATCGGTGCTCTTGCCCCTTTCAAGGCAATGAAGCGGAATGTCATCGCAGGCGATCGCCTCGTTAAGGAACGTGAAGGAGAGGTAAGCGGAAAGGATGTCGGCCTCGCTGTCGTTTTTAATCGTGATTTTTTGTAAGAAACTAAAAGCATTCTGAGCATGACTTGCTTGGAGGATCTTCAGATTTTTCTCTGCTTGGTCGTAGACGAAAGAGACGTGGGGGTCGCCTAAGATCGTCAACGTGATCTTTTCGTTAATTCCGCCTTGTTCCATCCCGGTTACCTCGCGTTATCCTTTGCTCAAAATCTCTTTCATTATAGGGCGCTCCCTTCAAGGGAGAAAGCGTTCTTTCATCCACTTTTTTCTCCCTCTTAAAAAGCAAGGGAATCCCCTAATCTTTTTGCCAAAAAAAACAATTTCGCGAATACGAAAAAACGTCCCCGTAAGAGAGGACGCCTTAGGGGGATGGGGGTCAAGCGCTGATACAGTTGTAGGTGATCGTGATGGAGGTGAGGGCGGTTGTGGAGGAGTTCTCATAGGTACTGGCCAAAGAAATCTTGTTCGAATACACAGCGGGAACGGTTGCCGTTACTGGAGCGGTTTTGCTTAACGTTATCGCCGTAGTCGTGGAAGCATTGGCTCCATCAAACGAACGGAGGATGACATTATCGCCATAGGTCCCCGAAGAGGGCCGGGCCAAAGCAACGCCGGCATAGCCAATGCCATGGACCCCCGTTGCAGTGGTGACGGCAGGGAAAGAGATTGTCGTTTCGCTGCTCTCGTTGCCTTTCAGGAAGATTTTGCCATTTGAAGGATAGACTCCGCTCCCGATGATAATCGGCAGTCCACCAACCACGATGGCGTAAGCGTCGTGGATGATTGCAGACGAGGATCCGGTCAACTGGCTTGACGTCAGCGTGATGCTTTTCGAATAGCTTGTCGGATTTTCGGCTCGCAGGTTTTTACTCGCTGGGGTGACAAACAAAACCCCGCCTAAAGCGAGGGAGGCTACGACACTGAAGAGAAGGTAGGCCTTTTTGGGTATATCAAACTCCTTACACCTAAAAGATACGATTCATTATTAGGTAAAACAAGTTGTTTCGTAAAGACCAAAAAAACGATGTTTAATTTGTTTATCCGAAAAAGTTGACCAGGATTGCGGAACTAGGAGTTCAGAGATTTTCGTCTAAGATCAAAGGGGTAAAGATGTGGAAACTGTCGCGTTTTGGGAAGAACGTTCACGGCCAGCGTGGTCGCATAACGATGAATGGCCCTTTCTCGATTCCTCTTTTTATCCTCATTCAATAGGGTCGCATCAAAAAAATATCTCGGAAGAAAAAAGAACGAAGAGAAACGAAACGGACTCTTGTGGCTCGATTCCCCTTACCGATTTTCTCGATTTTGGTTTTTAATCTGGGCAACGATTTTGGCGTCAGCGGGGCACCAATCTTCTTCTTGAAGGCTCGAAACCGCTAACCATGCTTCAGCGGAATGAATCCCTTTTTCGATTTTGAGTCGGCCTTCTTTGATGTGGGCCGAAAAGACATCCATGTCAAGAATGAATTCAGGATAGTCATAGACTACATTCATCAGAAAACCATCGATTTCAATTGTGGTGTCGAGCTCTTCTTTGATCTCACGGAACAAGGCTTGCTCTGGCGTTTCGCCTTTTTCGATTTTACCGCCCGGGAATTCCCATTTGCCTTTCAAGAAACCATAGTCTCTTTGCGCGCAAAAGATCTTGTCGTCGCTTTGGATGACGGCCGCCACGACCCTAAGCCTTTTTTTCGTCAGTGTCTTCGATTCCGAAATCATACTTATAGACCTCCGGGACTGCTTTCTCGAGAATGATATCAAAGAGCAGGGCTTTGGCGGGGTTGTCGCTCACCCGTGCATTGGAAAGGCGTCCTTTGCCTAAATAGACAAACGGGGTTTCTACCCCATCTTCGGTCTTGGTTTTTCGGACGAAAATCTCAGCAGTGGTAGAGTTGATGAGTTTTTGCCCTTTGATATTGGCGAGGGTGGTTCCGGTTTGCGATTCCCATTGCAGGATCTTGTTCGAAAGGAACTTATCCTTATATTTCAATCGCTCCTCGGGTTGGCTATCTTTGTTCAGGGTGATGTAGAGGCAAAGATGCCCTCGGATCGTCTCAACCCCGGTCATTCGGAACAGGTTGTCATTATTGAAAGCCATGTAGCTCTTGGCGCCAGTATAAGCCCCATAGAGTTTAAGGAGCCCAACTTGGCCATAGAATTCGCTGGCAAAACGTTGTAAGCCATAGGAAATCAGGTCGCTGATCCATTCCACGAAAATCGGCGATGAGACATCGAAATCCAAGGAATAAAAACTATTCTCTTTTTTGATGAGTCTGACATAACTCCGAGGCCTCGTGAAGGTTACGTCGTCTTGCAAAATGCGGAGAGCATGGTGGAAACTGTCTTCGTTAAAATCATCGTTCATTTTACAATAACTCAGCAAATCCCCTTCCGATTTCGCCCCTTCAAGGAGATGCTCGACGATCAAATAATCTTCCGGACGGATGAGAGGAAGATGCCACGAGAGGGTTCGAATGACATTCACTTGGGTTTCGTTAAAAAAGGGGACGTCCTCTTCGCAGCGTTTTAAAAAGTCATAATACGATTCGAATTTTTTGGTGTAACGGAGCAAGTCGGCGGGGACTTCCCCGTTGAGGAAGTCGGAATGCTTTGGGTATTCGCCGGGTTTGAGTTTTAAGTATTCTTTGAAATTTTGATAATCTTTTTTAAGAAGATCAAACCGATTGAAATTCGTGTGTTCGATCGAGGCAAGGATTTCATCGCAGGATTCCTTATCAAAATGGATTTCAAGTCCCGGGAGGCCAAGTTCTTTATAGTCGGTGCGGACATGGTCGGCAATCGTCCGTTTGTCGGCGGTGCCGGTCTTCGACAAGGAACCAAGGGCGATGGCGATTTGCACGCTGCGGGTATAGGAATTGGCGATGAAATCGAGGACAGTCAGATAATCCTTATTCTTGTATTTGCGGAGGCCGCGCCCGAGTTGCTGGATGAAGATGGTCGAGGATTCAGTCGGGCGGAGGAAAAGAACCATATTCATGGCGGGAACGTCGATGCCTTCATTGAGAATGTCGACGGTGAAGATGATCGAAAGAGGGCTGCTATCGTCCTCGAGGTCAGCGAAAGCTTTGAGGCGAGTGCCAGTCGGATCAGCACCGGACAAACAAGCGCAGGCATAGCCTAACGCCGTCATGTTCTCACTCATCAAACGGGCGTGTTCAACGCTTCGACAGAAACCAACGCATTTCAATTTGACGCCTTTGGGCCGGTATTTCTCGATTTGATCGCGGACGAATTCGCAATGGGTCGAGGAGGCGATTGCCTGAATCATCTTTCGGACGCCCTCGCCCGTCACGTCATCGCGATAGGAAACCAAACTATCGCGGATGCCATAGTAACGGAACGGGACGATCAAATCGTTTTCGAGCGCCTCACGGAGGCGGAGATCGTAAGGCACGTTCTTATCGAAGAGGTCGTAGACCGATTTTTCATCCATTCGGTCGGGAGTAGCGGTGAGGCCCAATAAGAACTGCGGCTTGAAATATGCGATGATCTTTCGGTAGGTGTCAGCAGCGGCGTGGTGGACTTCATCGATCACAATGTAATCGAATTCTTTTGGATCAAAAAGATCGAGGTTGCTGGCCATGATGATATTCGATGCAAAAAGAAAGTCGGCCGTCAAATCGGCTTTCTTTTGCCCGGTGTACATCCCATAGGTACGCGAAGTGCCAAAAACATGAGAAAAGGTTTGGAGAGCCGCCTCGAGGATCATGTCTTTGTGGACGATGAAAAGAAGTTTCTTCGCTTGAAAGTTGAGGGCATCGAAAGCGGCCAGGTAGGTCTTGCCCGATCCCGTGGCGGCGACCACCAAGGCTTTGCTGACGTTCATACTGCGGTAGCGGCTGATTTCTTTGAGGGCCTGTCTTTGCATGAGATTGGGCCTGATCATCTGCTTCGAGTTTGGATCGAAAAAGTCCATATCCCATTGCTCAATCGCATATTTCAAGTGTTCGGTGTATTGTTTGACGATGTCGCTATTGAGGGGGTTTGTGTGATCCCAAAGGAAGGCGAATTCTTTGGAAATGTCTTGATAGAGCTGATCGTCGCGGGACACCTCGAGAGCGAGGTCCCACTCTTTGTTTTTGATAAGAGCCCAATAGGTGATGTTTGAAGAACCAACGATGACCTCATGATGATCCGCGAAATTGAAGAGATAGCCTTTCGTGTGGAAACCATCATCCCCAAAACTACCGTATTCGAGGCGGCACTTGAAGTTCGGATAGAGGGTTTGCCAATGAAGAAACACTTCGAGCGAAGGAATATCGGTGAAGTTTTGGTATGTTGAGGTGAGAATCCGACCTTTCGCGCCGCGTTTCAGAGCGTTTTCGATTGGTTCTTGCAGAAGGATCAAACCGGCCTTTTTGATGAAAGAGACGGAAAAATCAAAAGCATTGCAAGACGAAAGGTCCGCGATAATTTTGTCGAGAAACCGGACGTTCGATTCGTTGGTAAGAAACCCCTTTTCCGCCATAATTAGAACAGTATAGCAGCTTTTTGCTTTTTACGATTGAGAACTGGATAATCTTTTTGTGGCATCTTCAAATTGATTGCAGAATGATGGCTCATTGATTACCAACATAGTGTTCTGGCCTCTAAGAAAAAAGAAAACCAACAAAATGTTTTCGAAGCCTAATCCATTTCGCTAGGGGGCCTTCATTATAGAGAATCTAAACGGGTGTCTCTCGATTCTTTTGCGCTCCAGATGGAGAGACAAAAACAAAAGGCCAAATCAATAACTTAGGGGCCTAGGTATTGATCTGACCAACCTTAGGATAGCAAATCCGAAAGAGGCCCGCCATAAAAATGATCAGAAGAGGGAACGGCCACTTTCTTGAGAGATGAAAGATCGAGGCATCGTTACCGAAAAAGAAGGCAATTTCTTTGAAGAATTGACTCCAAATCTCATCCCCATGACGTTAAGCGTTCGAGAAGCAATCTCCTTTTCATCGATCGCACCATGGCCAAGTCGGCATTCCTCCGTTTGACCGCCTTTTTCTTTTCCGCCTTGTCGCGGAGCCTGTTCTTTTCGACGAAGCAGCGGTCGATGATTTCAGCATCGGAGACAATGCAGAACGAGCCATCGAAAAACGAGGTTTTACGGTCCGTAACCCTCTCACGAAAAACCCGCATAGCCTTTTTGACCAAAGCCGGATCCGCTCCTCGAAGGCTTTGAGCGCGGTCTTCAGTTTCATTACCAAGGCTGAATTCGAATCTTACGTTTCCTTTTATCAAGACGAAGGCCGCCTCTTTGAACGTTACAAGGCTTACCCCTTACTTCTTCTGTGCGGGGAAAGGGGAAGATTTCGATCTATGCTTTCTTGCACTTGGACCCTGTCTCTTTCTTACCCTTCGAAAATCACAATGATAGCTTCTTGGCCTTTGAATGGCACCTCTTCGCCCCCCGTTTTCATCCGCGAGCGCCCTCTTTTCTTATCGAAACCCCAAGAAAACGTGCTAAGGTAATAAAACAAAGAAAGGCAGGGGAGAGCGATGTTGGCTGTTCGGGAAGATCCCTTCCGTTTTCACCGCTTCCTCCATTTGGGGATCTGGTGCTACCGCCTCAATGAACGAGCGGTGAAATACATCCTCGGCTACTTTGTTCAAGCTGGTTTCCATCCGACTCGGATCTCCAGCAAAGACAGCCTTTATCAGCTTGAGCGTTACGACTGCGTCGTTGGCTTCCATGCTCCGCTAGAAGAAGGGGAAGAAGAGTTCCTCAAAAAGCGGATGAAAGCAATGCACCGCGATCCGTTGCCCCTCATTTCCCTCAGCGCGATGAAGGGTTGCCTCAGCGATAATGACGATCGCGAACTGAAGAAGATCGCCTTCCGCCTCACCCTGCTCGAGAAAGTGACTCTTTTAGGCTATCCTTTCGACCCGAATGGCCATTTTGATGGGATGGAGAACGAACGCTACTTGGCCAGTCTGACCCCCGCTTTCGAAAAGGCGGGGTTCTTGATCGAGAATCCCTTGCTGGCGAATGAGCAGGATGCCTTCGATGAAAAGACGCTCCGTCGCAACTGGACTGCCTCGATGGTCTTTGCTTTCCGAAGCGAAGCGGAATTTGAGAAGCTCTACAGTTTCTATCATTCCGAAGAAGACTGTTTCGCCCGTTTCCGCCGGGCCGGGTACTTCTTTTATACTGGCAGTGGGGAAATCCCGTCGTTTGCCCGGGCGAAAAAGGTGCAGCTATGGAATGAGCACCATCTCGAACTCTCTCTATTGGCCATTATGGCTCCCGCCCCGCAGGAATGAGACCCGCCTTTCCTTTTTCCCTTTCCAACTGCGAGGTTTTCGTTTACGATTAAGGTGACTTCTTCGATAAAGCGGAACGTTCATGGAACAAAAAATAAGCGGAACGGCTCACACGGGACCCCGGGATGTCACCCAGGAATACTACGAGGCCAAGCGGATCAAAGAACGCTGGTTTTTCCTCATCTCCACCCGGCCCCATAAAACCCCGGGTGCGTTTTATGCCTATTCGCCCGATGGTTGGCTTTATTACACTCACGAAAAAGGAGTCTGGGCTTACCGAAGGACCTATGTCCATAACCTCGGGGATCCCCATCATTTTATCCGGACTTACCCGCCGGTAAGAATCAGTTATGAGCATTTCCTCAAATATGCCCCGAAAGGACCTTATCCCTTGCTCGAGGGCGACCCCGAACTCCTTGTCGGTTGGCTTGATTACCATGATGAAGGACTCCGCAAAGTCATTGCGTTTGCGAACCAGATCCATCACGAGCAACGCGACCGGGGCAATTTCCCGTATCTCTATCACTTGATTTGGGTGGCGGAACATGTGGATGAGGACGCCAAGAAAGTCGCTTTGATGCACGATTCGATGGAGGATTGCGGAGAGAGTGAAGCCGATCTTCTTAGAATCGGTCTTTCGAGAAAGGAAGTCATGGCGGTTCGCCACTTGACTCGGACGGGCACTGAGAATACCGATGAGCTTTACTTCGCCTATGTGAAACGCATCAAAGAGAGCGACCCCTTAGCCTATAAAGTCAAACAAGCCGATCTTTTGATGAATATGGATGTGCGGCGTCTTGCCGAAGTCGGCGCCAAAGACGTCGAGCGGGCTTTCAAATACGAGGCCGCTCTCCTTTCGCTTGGCGATGCTTATCTTTCTTTCCGCCAACTCTTAAGCAGTGCCAAGCCCGCTCTCATCGCTTTCTTCGCTAAGCACAAAATCCCCAGCAAAGACCCCCTGGTTCCCACCTACGCTGCCAGTTTCTACCACGCCCTTCCCTTGGCGGTCCGCCAGGCTTATTTCTCGTTTCGGCCTTATCGGAGTTTGCCCTTCATCCTTGAAAAAACCACCGATGCCCTTTTGGCGGAGCTTCCCTTCGAGGATCTGATGCTGCTCTATTCCTCCGATTTCGAAGCCCGGCCCCTCACCCCGAACGGGACCTTCCTTAACTCCTACGTCAAAGAAGCCTACCGCCAGTCCTCCCTTCTTTTCCGCCATAACTTCACCCTCCACAGCAAACGTCTCCTCGAGATTCGTTTCCTGAACGCGATCAGAGCAAGCCTCAATCATTAACGCTCAAAAGGAAGAGTACCCTTCCTTCCCCTAAACCCCTAAAATAGAGGAGCGAGGGATTATTGATGATCAAGGCTTCTTCAAAACGTTTTGGTGGTGGACTCCGCTGGCTTTGCAAGGAGAAAGAGGATCAAAGTAACGGCGGCAAGAAAGGAAGCAAATAAGATGTGGGGCGCTTTGATTGGCGATGGGGTCGGGAGTGTCTATGAGTTCAATAACGAAGCCTGCAAACCCGACTTCGACTTTTTGAATCCCGCTTTTCATTTCACCGACGATTCGGTGATGACGCTCGCAGTCATGGATATCCTTTTTCAGGGGATTTGGACCGACAAAAAGAAAACCGTCGATTGTTTTCGTAAATGGGGCCGGCGCTACCCCGAAGCCGGATATGGGCATAGTTTTCGGCGTTGGCTCATGGACGAGGACTATTACATCAACGAATCCTATGGCAACGGAGCGGCGATGCGGATCTCGCCGGTGGGTTGGTTCGCCAAAAACCAAAAAGAAGTGATCGCCCTTTCTTCGGCGGTCACGGGCTTATCGCACCATCACCCCGAGGGGATCAAAGGGGCCGAGGTCACCGCGATGCTCATTTTTCTTTCGAGGAAAAAGAAAAGCAAAGAAGAACTGCTTGCTTATGCCAAAAGCCATTATCGGCTTTATCCGACTCTCGCGGAATTGCGTTCTTCAAATCAGGGGCATGGTCTCGAGATCTGCCAAATCAGCGTCCCGCAGGCTCTATCCGCATTCTTCCTGACCTCGTCTTTCGACGAATGCCTGCGCTCAATCGTCTCCGCCGGAGGTGATACCGACACGACCGCGGCGATCGCATGCGGCATCGCCGAAGCCTACTACGGGAAGAACAATCCGGCTTTAAAGGAACTGGCTTCAAAAGGGTTTGCGGGCGATCAAGAAGCGACCTTCTTGCTCCATGATAAAAAGGCTCGTGATCTTTTTCACGATCAGGCCGTTTTGTAAAAAAAAGAACGCCCTTTTGCAGGAGATTTTTCAGTTCGTTAGTTCCTTTTGGCCGAGGCCGCTTCGCCATCGGAATGCTCTTGATAGGCGAAATAGATGCGGTGGGCCAATAGGTCTTGATGAAGGCTTTCCGCTAAATGGAACAGGGCGTCGTAATACGCCTTGGTTTTGGCTTCGGGGTAATAAGCGTAGCGGTCCCGGTAGACGCTCATGTGGGAATCGAGTATGTAATCGGGAATCAGAAAAAGTTGGCCATAGGCGTGAATCAGGGTATGTTGCCACCGCTTGGCTTCATAAGGAAGCGGCCGGCTTTTCTGATAAGAAAGGAGAACGGCTTTGTCTTGCTCTAAAAGGGCGAGGAAGGCTTTCAGTTCTTCTTCACTCAACTGAATCTGGCGGTTTTGGATGGCCGGATTCGGATCGGCCAATTTGTAATAGCGATAGACCAATTTGCCATCGGGATAGAGCTTGACCATCGCAAAATCTTGCTTCCGTTCTTGGCGGTGGGATCCTTTTCCTTCCGCGAAGCGGGGGGTGACAAAAGAAAAAAACGGAGTGCTCATACCTCTCTATGATAGCCGAAGTGAAAGGCTTTGTCAGCCGACGGGATTCGCTTTGATGAGATGACGGGCGTTGTCTTTGCGGTTGTTCCTGATGGTGGAATGCGGAGCAAAATTCGTAAAGAAACAGGAGGAACTCGCTCACGCCGCGTTGGAAAGTCGAATCGCTGATATCGAGTTCAGCGAGGAGGTCGTTTTTCAAAACTTGGCCATTTTCTTTGAGACATTAGCAGAGGAAAAGCGTGGTTTTGGCCTTCGCGGTCTTCATGTTTTTTCCTTGCAAGGCCAAAGCGATCCCTAAGTTCCAAGCCAATTGAGCGAAACCTCTCGTCTACTCCGATGCGCTTTCTTGCTCATCGGAGACGATCGCGCGTTTGCCGACCCTGAGGTCGGGGCCTCCCGCTCTTGCGGCAATGAGGCGTTGGCCCGCAAAGCGACTAGGCTGTGGCTAAAGAAAAACGAATTCGGTTGAAGGAAGGAGAGGATTTGGTTTTGCAAGGACCGCGTCATCGAGGCTGAGTGAAAGGAGATTGGCTAATTTCGGCAGTACTTTGAGGGCGATTTGACTTCCGGCGGATTCGAACTTATCGAGCGCTTGCGGGGCGTCGCCAAGCGCATGGGTGAAATTGCTTTGCTTAAGGCGAAGGGCTTTGGCATCCCATCGCCTCCAATCTGAGGCTTTCTTCAGTTAAATATTCTTCCTTCTCGCGGTTTAAATCACGATGTCGTAATTCCTTTGCACTCCAAATCCCTTTGGGGCTTTTTCCTCTCAGGAAGAGGCCTTAGATCTTTTTTCCTCAACTTTTCTTTGCCTCTTCATAGAAGAGGGGTTATTATCGCTACAGGTAAAAATCGTGATGAAACGCACTCGAATTCCTTCCTTTCTTCTGGCCGGGCTCGCTCTAACGAGCGTCCTGGTTCTGTCGAGCTGCGGCAAATCCCTGACTCGAAGTGGGGCCAGCGGTCTTCTCGATGCGATCATCAACCACGTTTCGTCGAGCGACTTCACCCTTCCGACTTCCTACAGCGTCGAAACTGCTGCCAAAGGGACTCTGCTTTATGCGGGCGTCCAACTCAAAGGCAGCGTGAGCGAAAGCGTGAATTTCTCTTTCGCCGATTCTTATTACCATTTAAGCGTCACGGTCGATGGCAAGCCCCAGCCGGCCTTAACGATGGCCTACACGAGCGAAAGCTGGGTCTATGTCGATATCACCCAAGCTTCGGGCGCGACGCTCTATTATCTCGTCGAGGCTACCCTCGATGGCACCAAAGAAGAAGGCAACAACCGAACCTACGCTTTGACCAACTGCGCCTCCTTGGCCGAAGCCCAAGCGGCCTTTCTTTCCGAAAGCGCGGTGGCAAAAGAAGCCAAACGGCGTGATAACCTCACCTTGACCCCGAGCGGATTAAAGACCCTCTTAGGCCAGCTCAACCAGTACCAGGTGAGCGAAGAGATCTATTCGACGACCGGCGATTACGATATCGAAGCCTCTTTAGCCTACCGCTTGCCAGCCTCGAGCGTCAGCAGCGGCACCGCGGAGGAAGAAAGCCAGACCACCTATCGCGATGAAGTCAAAATCAAAAACGCCCTCTTGGTCACGGTCGAAGAAGGAGACGATCTGAAAGAGAGCAGTACCACCTACTCGTGGAATCGCTACAAGCCCTCGAAACCCGATCTATCCTCTTATCAGCGGGATTTGGCGTCTTCTTGAGGCTTTTCCCTTTGAGGTTTTACCGATGGAATATCAAATCTTAGCGGGCGCCGTTTGCTTCTCGAACGGGCTCAATAAACTCTATCTTGATCTCTTAAGCGACAACACGCTCCGAGTCTACCGCGATCCGACCCACCTTTCGCCAGTCTTAGGCGAAGTGAGACTCCCCGCCCATTACACCATCGAGACTCTGGCTGATGGTTTCGTGCTCCACTGCACTCGTTTTCTCGTCAAGGTTTCGCCAAGTCTGCTTCTCACGTTCACCACGCCCGAAGGCAAACTCCTCGCCGAGGAAATCGAGCCGTTGTCTTCGCCCCGCCGCGTCGAAAGCGCTTCGGATCTCGCCGCCCAGGAAGGCCACCCGCTCGTCGGAGGCCTGGCCTATACGAACGAACACCATTTCGCCCTTCATGAGGATGAGCGTTTCTATGGCTTAGGCGATCATATCGCGCCACTAGATAAACGCGAATACCGCTTCATCAATTACAACACCGACTATCCACAAGCCCACGAAGAGGACGTCCTTTCTCTCTACAAGGATTTCCCTTTTTTCCTCGTCAAGCGCCTCTCCTTATCCTTTGGCTTTTACGTCGACAATTCCTACGCCAAAATCTTTGACTTCGGCAGCAATGAAAAGAGTTATTTCTTCGCCAGCAAAAAAGGCGATGATAATTTCTATTTCATCTATGGCCCTTCGCCTAAGGATGTCGTGAGCGAATATTCGCGGCTTTTAGGCCGGGCTCCGCTTCCGCAGCGCTGGACGTTAGGCAATCAACAATCGCGTTGGAGTTACGCGGATGAAGACGCGGTGAACGCGGTGGTCGAAGGCTACGAAAAGGCCGATATTCCCTTAGAGGCGGTTCATCTCGACATCGATTACATGGAAGGCTATCGGATTTTCACCGTCTCCTCGGAGCGTTTCCCCGCCTTCGCTGGTTTCATCGCTGGCCTAAAGAAAAAAGGAATCAAGGTCATCACCATCGTCGATCCGGGAACCAAAGTGGATCCCGCCTATTCGATCTACCAAGAAGAAATCAAGGGCGGCTATGTCGCCACTTTCAATGGCGAGCCCTACGTCAACGCGGTTTGGCCTGGCGACAGCGTCTATCCGGCCTTCAACGAGCCGAAAGTCCAAGCCTGGTGGGCCGATAAGATTGCGACCTTCGTGAAAACGTATGGGATCTCGGGCATTTGGTGTGACATGAATGAACCCGCTTCCTTTAAGGGCCCCTTGCCCGATGGCGTCGTCTTTGGCAAAGCCCTCCATGAAGAGATCCATGATCTCTATGGTCACTACATGGCCAAAGCCACCTACGATGGTTTGCGCAAAGCCGACACGAAGCGTCCCTTCGTCATCACTCGGGCTTGCTTTAGCGGCACCGAGCGCTATTCGACTGTTTGGACGGGCGATAATCAATCGATTTGGAGCAACTTGCGGAATCTCGTTGCCCAAGAAATCTCACTTGGCCTATCCGCGATGCCTTTCGTCGGGAGCGATGTCGGCGGTTTCGGCGGGGATTGCCCGTCGGAACTGATGAACCGCTGGATCGAAGTGGCGGTCTTCTCCCCGTTACTTCGGAACCACTCGTCCTGCGGCTCGATGTACCAAGAACCCTATCGTTACGACGAGAAGACGGTGGCCAACTACCGCAAATGGGTTTATTTCCGTTATCGGCTTGTTCCCTATATCTACGATCTTTTCTATGAGCATACCCAGAATGGGCTTCCGCTCATCCGGCCGCTCTTCATGGAATACCCGCTCGATCCGAGTCTTGAGACGGTGGGGGATGAGTTCCTCTTTGGCTCCTCGTTGCTCGTCGCCCCGGTTCTCGATGCTGGCGTCCGCGAACGGCTCACGGTTTTTCCCTCGGGCAAATGGTATCCTTTCGCCGGTGGCGAGCCTTTGATCGGCAGCCAAAAGCAAGCCTGCCCGTTGGACGAATGTTTGATCTATGCCAAAGAAGGGGCGATCATCCCGCTCTATCCTTCGCTCACAAAGAATCTCGACGTCGAACCGGACGAATTGATTCTCCGCTTATTCCCGGGGAATGGCTCCTTCCTTCATTATCAGGATAATGGCAGCGATTATGCTTACGAGAAAGGCGAATACAATCTTTATCTTTTCACCAACACGAATGGGATTCTCTCGCTGAAACTTCTCCATGAAGGCTATCCGAAATATAAGAAGATCCGCGTGATTTCTCCGCTCGGCGAAAGCATCCTCGCTCTCTAGTTTCCTCTCCGTCTTTTGGGGGGAAAGAAAGCAAAAACCATCTTCTTCATTTTTTTGGTGCGGATTTTCCTTAATTGTGCTATCTTAGTTCGGCACGGAGACGTACCCAAGTGGCCGAAGGGGGCAGGTTGCTAACCTGTTAGTTGGGGGTTACCCCAAGCCCGAGTTCAAATCTCGGCGTCTCCGCCATGAAACAAAAAACCTAGATAAAATCTAGGTTTTTCTTTTTTCCCATACCACACTTTTACCACAAAATCACACAGGCAAACCATCATAGAAATCCTTGATCGCCTGCTTCTCGGCCAGGAAAGGAACAGATGCTCATAAGGCCGTCGGTTTTTGCCTTTTAGATTTAAGGTCTCGATCGCCGGCGTATAACCAGATTCAGTCACTAAACGGATAAGTGCGCTTTTCTTTCTGAAATCTGGCGGTTCTAGGGCAGGAAGCCATCCTGAGGATGAGGCCTTTCGCCCTGTCTTTAGGACTTTCAGGCTTGTTTCGCGCGGCCCCAAAAAGGGCTCCCACCCCGCTCTTTGTGGCGATCTAAGCATTAAACCGCCATGGCGTGCCAGTCACCACGCCTGCGCGGCCAGGACTTATTCTTTGTTGATCGGCAGGCTTTTTGCGGGGATTTTTCAAAAAAAGGAGAAGGATTTTGGCTTTTCTTATCAAGTGTGTTAGCCTTGCAGGGATGAGAAAAAAGAAAAAGCATTCGGGCCTTATTGTCCTCCTGATAGCCACTTCCTTAAGTGAACTTTGGGGGATTTTTGGCCTTTATTGCGGCGTCTATTATCACGCCCTTCCCCGGGCGGATGACGCCCTCAAAAGCAGCGCTTCGATAAAAGTCAGACGCGCTGATTGGCTCACCTCCTTTGAACCGGCGGCTCCGTCTTCATTGGGCTACATCTTTTATCCGGGTGGCAAAGTCGAAAGCAAAGCCTACGCCCCCTTTTGCCGAGCCCTCAGCGAAAAAGGCAATCCGACTTACCTCGTGACGATGCCGTATAACTTGGCTTTCTTTGATCTCGATAGGGCGACAGCCTTGATCGAGGGGCATCCGAATGTCGCTTCTTGGGTTTTGCTGGGCCATTCTTTAGGAGGCGCCATGGCGGGGAATTACGCAGCGAACAATTCTTACCGCTTGGCCGGCATCGTCTTCTTGGCGGCCTATACGCCGAACGATTTGAGCAAAACCCAGCTGAAGAGCATGACCTTCTATGGCAGCGAAGACGGAGTGATGAACCGGAACAAATACCGAGAGGCTTATTCGTCACTTCCATTAAATAACAAAGAAGTGGTAATCGCGGGCGGAAACCATGCTTCTTTCGGCATTTATGGCGAGCAAGATGGCAATGGGAAAGCGACGATTGCCCCCGAGGAGCAAATTCAAGAAAGCGTGGATGAAATTGCAGCTTTTTTTGCTGGATAAAGTTGGGCAAACCCAAGGCGAAAAACGCCGTTCGAAACTCTGTGGAAAAGCCAGATTGGGTTTTTATCTATAGATAAAGGGATTCTTTATGGTATTGCTTTTTATTGGTTTTCGCGTTAAATTATACCCGCAAAAAGGAGCGATTCATCATGAACGCTAAAAAAGTCACTACTCTTCTTCTCTGCGGCGCTGGCATCGCCATGTTAGCCGCTTGCTCGGGCAAAGGTGTCACTCGTGCAGATTCCGAAAAACTTCTTACCGATATGGACACCGCCATCAAGGCAGATACCTTCAAGGCCCCGACCAAGGTGAGTATTGTCACCCAATCGACCGAAGCCGCTTATTCGAACGATGATTTCTATGCCCACAAGAAGTATAGTGTTGCCAGCAGCTATACGGATTCTTCCAGCAACAAGGTCACCATTAACGCCAGCACCGAAGCTTGGGTTTATGTTAAAGACGGCGTTGCGATCTATGCTGTCGATGATGGCACGAACAAGCAGTATGCCGAAGGCGATGTCGATGCCGCGAAGAAGGTCATCTCCGACAAACTTTCCGCCCAGGTCAATTCGATGAAAGGCAACCCCGCCTACATCTGCAGCTACCTCAAGAAATTTGATAATTTGACCAGCACCAGCAACTATTCTGGCGTGACTGCTGGCGCCACCGATAAAGGCTCCATCATGGGCATCAAAGACGAGAATTACACTTCGAGCGGCGCGGGCTATCTCGATGCGAAGTGGACTTCGGTCTATCCGAAAGAGACCCCGGCCGATGAGCCGCTTGAGTATAAGTACGAGAAGAACATGCTCGTTTATACCTATAACGGCAAAAGTAATTCGCATACGACCTATTCTTGGGACCAAGTGACTCCAAGTTATATCGATACTGCGAAGTTCACTAAGATCACTGATGCGGCTGCGGTTCTCGCCCTTGGCGTTTCCGCCTCTGCTCTCTGCTAATCGATTCTTACTTCTGAAACAAGGGATGCTCCGAAAGGGGCGTCCCTTTTTGCGTGAAAAAAGCGGATTCAGGGGGAACCCGCTTTGATTGGATACGGCTTAGGCCAAGCGATAGGCCAACCTTTTTAGCGATTCATCGGAAAGGAAATCGAGGATCGATTGGAAAGAAGCGAACGTCTCTTTCTTGAGAATGCGGTGGAGCTTATTGATCAAAGCGTCGCTCTCGGTCGCCGCATAATCGTAGTCTTCGTCTTTTGAGCCATTCATTTCTTCTTGGAGAAGAATCAGAAAGGCGCGGCGAAGAAGCGAGAGAAGCGAGGGCTCAACCCAATAGGCAAAGGCGGTGTCGGGGCTCTTCTTCTCCAAACTCTTCATTCGGAGATAAAGGGGCAAACCATCCTCGGGCAGATGCCAGAGATCAACGAAGGCGTAGTCGTAGTGCTCTTTGCCCATCCGCGCGGCGTAATGGAAAGCATCCTCTTCGATGATCTTGAATTTCTCGGGGTGGGGGAAATAGGGAAGGATCCTTTCCTTAAAGAAAGCGATCAAGGTTTGATCTTTCTCAATCACGACCATCAGGCTCACATCGTCTTTCTTCAAACATTCGTAAGCGTAGTAGCCCAGGCCCAAACCAAAGGTGATGACCTTCCCGTGGGCTTCTTCGATCTGCGACTTCATCGTGTTGATCTCGTGCGGGGTAACATTCATCCAGGTCCGGCCATCCTGGGCTAAAGCCAAGAAAGGGAAGTCGCTGGAGAAATAACCAAAGCGGGTGGTCTCCGCGTAGGTCTTCGGGTCGATGGCGAGTTCGTCATAGACGAAGCCCTCGTTCGGGGCATAGTGATCATAGAAAAGAGACCAGCCTTTTTCCCTGAGGGAATCGGGTTTGACCCTCTGATGGTAGTCGTCGGCGAGATAGGGTTTCGGATCGATCTCATGGATCAACAAGGGCGATGTCGCTTCGTGAACTGGCGTCTTCTTATCGAGGATTGCGTTGTACCGGTTCGCCTTTTCGAGATTGCGGTCAAAAACATCAAAGAGTTTGCCCAGTTTTTCTTTGTCGGCAATGGAAAGAGTGAGTTTCATGATTATCTCCGCAAAAAGCCTGAATTGGCTTTATAAAGATCTGTTAAGCCTCTCGACGCGGCCGCGTCAGTCATCATCAGAGCGCCGACGAAACTAGAGAGGCGGTCGTTCGTTCGATTCTGAGATCGATGTCTTTCGACGAAAGGGCCGGTTTGATTTTGGCGAATCGCTCACAGGTATCATCGTGGCAATCTTTTTCAACCCGGAGAACTTCGTTAGAAGAGCAATAACGGGAATTGATGGAATCGGAGACATCGATGAGTTTGACCGGGTTTGCCAAGGTAGCCACCACCTTTTCCTTAGTAGCGGTTAAAGGCGATGAGATCATCTTTGGCCAACCCCGCGACAATGTTATTCGCGAAGGCCCTTTTTATCCCATAAAAGTGGCCTTGTCAATTATTGCATAAATCACGAGCGAAGAATCCTCTTTTTGTTCAGTGTGGTAAAATCGAATCCATGAAATTCCGTCAAAACATCATCCTGACGAATATGTGCATGCTCTATCGGAAAGATGGTAGTTTCCTTGTCGAGCAACGTTTGGCTCATGATTGGCCGGGGATCAATTTTCCCGGTGGCCATGTCGAGAATGACGAAACACTCGAAGAATCCGTCCGGCGCGAGATGAAAGAGGAAACCGGCTTAGACGCCCAAGATCTGGAGCAGTGCGGCGTCTTCGACTGGAATGTGCCCGCCGAGCATCTGCGCCACGTTGCCATCCTTTATCGGAGTTCCTCCTTTTCGGGAACGCTCAAGGCCTCCTCAGAAGGACCGCTTCTCTGGATCAAGGAAAACGAACTGGCCTCCTACCCTCTGTCAACCGACTTTGAAAAAGTGCTCGCGGTCATGAAAAAAGGCCTTTGAGCCAAGCGGAGCGTGAGCGATTCTCCCAAGGAGTCGACCCTCCTTTTTTGTTTTCGGCCGATTGGTTCAATAAAAAGCGCATTTCCTTTCTTAATAAGGTGAATGAAACAAGCATTGCTCATCCCCATTTATCAGCCAAGCGAGAAAGTCCTGCCTTTCCTTGCGCATTTTAAACCCGGCGACTTCGCCCGCCTGATCGTGATCGATGATGGCTCGGGTGCCGAATACCAATCGGTATTCTCCAAGATCAAGGAAAAGAATCTCTTTGAAGTGATTTCTTATCCGAAGAACGGCGGGAAAGGCCACGCCCTCAAGGCGGCGATCCATGACGTGGTCGAGCATTGCCCTGAGATTCAGGGCATTGTGACGGCCGATGGCGATGGCCAGCACCGCTACGAGGACATCCTCAAAGTCCGCGACGCGCTTGAAAGCCACCCGACGTCGCTTGTCATGGGGGTCCGGGATTTCTCCGGCGAGGATGTGCCGCGCCATAACCGGGTTGGCAACCGTCTCTCCGCTCTCTATTTCCGGCTGGCGACTCGCGTGAAGTTAAGCGATACCCAAACGGGCCTACGCGGCATCCCTGCCAATCTCTTCGCCTTAGCGCTGGCCAGCCATGGTGACCATTACGACTATGAAATGAATTTCTTGTTGGAGGCCGTCCGCCAAGCGCCGCTTGAACAAGTGGGGATTGCGACGATCTACGACGACGATAAATCCTCGCACTTCCATTTGATTCGCGATTCGATCCGCATTTACAAGACCCCGCTTCTTTACATCATCGTCGCTCTTCTTTCCGAAGTGATCGATCTGGGCTTCTTCACCCTCTTCACCGCAATCGGTCCAAGCGAGATGCTCTACAAGATTCTGGTGGCAACTATCACTTCTCGCCTTCTCTCTGGTGCCTTCAACTTCACGATGGAATACTTCCTCGTATTTGAAAATAAGAGTGGATTTGCCAAGAAAATGGGAAAGTACGCTCTGATCTTCTTCCTCAATATGGGCCTCAGCTTCGGCCTCACTTATGCCTTTCACTTCTTGCCGAGTAATCTGACCTTCATTAAATTCATCGTCGATCTGATTCTCTTCATCGCCAACTACTTCGTCGCTCAGGGCTGGGTCTTCGCCCGGAAGCTGGCCCAGAAAAACGAGTTGAAACGAAAGCAAGCGCAAACTTCGGAGGTGTCCAAATGACTCGCACGGGACGTAATGTCTTGCTTCTTGGCCTTAGCTTTGGCGTCATTCTCTCCGGTTTAGCGGCTTATAACCTTTACGATACCTTCGTGGCCAAACACGAAGCAACCGCGGATTATCTGCTTGATTCCTCGTCAACCTCGATCGCCACCTCAAGTACGAGCGGCGCCAGTGGGACGAGTGGCGATGCTAGCGACAGCGCCTCGAGCTCTTCGAGTAACGCCTCGCCTTATTCGACCACGGCGGTCACCCTGGTCAAAAAGAGCGCCGTCAATAGGAATGGTATTACCTCCAAGTACTATATCGCCGACATCCAACTCCACAGCTACGATGATCTGAAGGCTCACCTGACGACCTCTTCGAATGGCTCGCCTGGCGCCAATTACACTCAGACGATGACCTCACATATTTCTTCGATTGAAAACGTCGGTGAGACCCCACTCATCGCCATCAATGGCGATTCGGCTTACTATTCCTCTTATCGGGGTGGCTACGTGATCCGCAATGGCCTCAAATACCGTTCGAGTTTGCAAAACACGAGTGGTAAGGGCACAACGAGCGGCGACGGTTTTGCCATCTTCAAGGATGGCAGCGCCCGGAGTTATCTCGAGAGTTCAACCACGACGACCGCCCTCATCAATAGCGGCTGTTATCATTGTTTCTGCTTCGGCCCGACCCTCTATGAAAATTCGGCGATCCAAGTTGGCGCGGACGAGGATGTCTACCAGTGCAAGGGCGCCAATCAACGGACGGCGATTGGTTTCATCGATAACTATCATTTCGTCTTTTTCGTCTCCGAAGGCCGGATCAACGGTTCCTCGGTCGATGGCTTCTCGCTCTACGAGATAGCGGGCCTTCTCCGCGACTATGGCTGCGCACGGGCCTACAACCTCGATGGTGGTGGCGCCTCCTATATGTGGTATAGCGGTAACCGCATCAATGCGAGTTCGGAAAACCGGGCGGTGGGGGACATTCTTTATGTCAAAGCTTCTTAAATCCTTATATCAAAAGAATAAACGGCAATGGGTCGAGGCCCTCGTCTGGAGTTTGGTGACCATCTTCGTTGTGGTGGCCAAACACCTCTACTATTTGAAATCCCACAGCCTCACGTCAATTTGGATGGATAACGCTTGGATCGCTCCGATGGTTTATCTTGCGATCCAGCTGGTCTTGGCCTTCATGGGAGTCGATGAAGGACCCTATGGCCGTCTCTTCGCCAATACGGGGATCGCCAGCCTCACCCTCTATCTGTTCCTTATGGGAGTTTACGACATGGCGAGCAACTACAACGAATCGACGCCGATGTTCCTTTTTATCGCCATCGTGTTTCTCTTTGCTGGTTTGCTTCTCAGCATCGTCCATTGGAGCAAAAGAAGCAGACCCCAAGAAAAAACGAAACAAGGGTAGGCTTTTGGGACGCCCATCCCGAGAAGTCGCTCTCTTTTTTTGGCTTTCATGCTTTGAAATCGTTTTTTCTTTTCCTTTTTTCAAAAAAGAGGTTAAGATAACGCCCATAAAGGAGAAAAGATTCTTATGGAACTTTTCAAAAAGGCCATTGCTGAAATGATCGGCACCTGCGTGCTGGTTGTCATCGGCTGTGGCGTCGCGGTCACGACGGGCTGCAGTGGTAATGCCGGCATCGTCGCTACCTCATTGGCCTTCGGCCTCTCGATCGTGGCGATGGCTTATTCGATTGGCAACATCAGTGGTTGCCACATTAACCCAGCGGTTTCGCTTGGCTTTTTGGTCGCCCGCAAGATGAGCGTCAAAGACTTCTTCGTCTACATCGCCGCTCAACTCGTCGGCGCCATCTTAGGCGCGGCGATTCTCTTCGCGATCTTCTACAACGCTCGTACGAGCCTCGGCTATGGTGCGAACCAAATTCAGGCGGCCTTACTCGACGCGAATGGCGACATCACCGCGGGCAGTTATATCTTGGCCGTCCTCTCCGAAATCGTGTTGACCTTCATCTTCGTCCTCGCCATCCTTGGCGTCACTTCAAAGGCTGAGAATGCGCAAGTCGCGGGCATCGTCATCGGCTTGGTCCTGACCTTGGTCCACCTTCTTGGCATCCGTCTTACCGGCACCTCGGTTAACCCGGCTCGCTCAATTGGCCCGGCGCTCATGGCCATGGCCAACGGCGTCTATGAGCCGATCAAGGAGGTCTGGATCTTCATCGTCGGTCCCTTCGCCGGCGCCGCTTTGGCGGGCTTGGTCTTCAATGGGCTTCTCGCTCCGAAAAAAGTCGCTGCTCCGGAAGCGAAGTAATTCACCTCTTCATAAAGCAAAGGAAAACGGCTGGGCGTGATCGACACTCAGTCGTTTTTTCGTTCTTCAGAGAATGCCTTGGTTCTTCAGATCTTCAATCGCTTTATTGTCGATCTTGCCGATCGGAGTGTGGGGGATCTTTTCCATCACGATGATCTTCTCGGGGAGATAAGAAGGCACCAGATCCGCTTTAACTTTTTCGAGAATCCGTTCTTTCACCGCCTCAGGTTCCGCGGGGTGGTCGCCCCGACGCAAGACGATGGCGAGACGGAAGTGATGGCCTTTGCGCGCATCTTCGACGGCGTAGCAATAGGCATCGTAGACATCGTAATCATCGAGAGCGATCGCTTCGACGTTGCTCGGGCAGAGAGTCTCACCATTGATCTTGACGGTGCGTCTTAGCCGCTGCTTGTAAGTCAAATAGCCTTCGTCATCGAGCGAACCATAGTCGCCTGTCCGGAGATAGTGGACCCCCTCGATTTCTATGAAGCCTTCTTTTTCGTCCGCATTGAGGTAGCCTGACATGATTGAGTTGCCCGCGATGCAGATTTCGCCCGCTTGGTTGGCCTTCAACTCCTGAAGGGTTTCGGTATCGATGATTTTTTCCTTGAGCCCCGGCAAGGGCAGACCGACGGTGTTGACCTTGGCGTGGCCGCGGTAGTTGACGTTGCTGACGGCGCAGGTTTCCGATAAGCCATAGCCTTGGAAGAGCCGAGCGGAGGAGCCCCATTTCGCCATCGCGCTATTCCAGCGGGTCAATAAGCTTTCAGGCACGGCGTCCCCGCCGACAAAAGCAGTGTTTTGCCTTTGGAGCCAGGGACCATAGAAAGCATCGCGCGAGAGGAGGGCGTTGAAGAGGGCGGGCACCCCGATAATACAAGTCGCGTAGCCTTTTTTCAGGATTTTGATGGCCTCTTTGGTCTTGAATTTCAGCATCAGCACGGTGCAGCCGCCGATCGAGAGCATCGTGTGGGCGCCCATCGAAAGGCCAAAACCATGGAAAAGGGGGATCGCGGTCAGCATCCGGATGTTCTTCACATCCCCGCCGACGAGTGGATAACCTTCATAAGCAAGATTGTTGATCGCCCCGTTCGACAGGCGAACGATCTTCGGCTCCCCATTGGTGCCGCCGGTATTGAGATAAACCGCATCGTCTTCCTTTTTGCGGATGGTGGGCAAGAATTCGCTTTTGCGAATCGGCCGGACCATCCAGTAACGGGTGATCCCCTTAAGGGTATGGGACATCGCCCGGACCGCGATCATCTTATGGAGCGAGACGTGGCGGTAGGGATTGATGGCCACAATTCGTAGAGCGAGGGGAATTTGTTTGCGATAGTGACTGGCGGTTAAGGAAAGCACGAAGAGCATCTTCGCTTGGGATCTCTCCAGCATCGCCTTCATCTGAGCCGGCGGGGTCAAGGGGTGGATGTTATAGGAGATGGCTCCGACCTCATTGACCGCGTAGAGCAAGAAAAGAGCATCGGGGCAATTGGGCAAAGAAACGGCGATCACGTCGCCTTTTTCGACGCCAAGGCGCCGCAATTTCCGTGCGGCCTTATCGACCTGAGCCAAAAAAGCCTTGTAGCGCCAGACTTTGTTTTCAAAGCGCGCCGCATCGTAATGAGGGTAGCGGCTGACGGTTTGACGAAGCTGTTCGTAGAGGGTGGCATTTTCCATGGGTGGGTTTCCTATCTTTTAGAAGTAGAGGCGATAACCGAATGGCAGCAAGATCAACAAGAGCAGCAAGTAGAAGAATGGCATATGGAAGACATAGATGATGAGCGAGTTCGAACCGCACCAAAGGATCGGCTTGGCCCACCGGGTCGGGAAATTGGCGGGTAGAATGCTCTTTTTCGAATGGTAGAGGGTCTTGCCGATTGTGGCGCCGAGGAAGATAAAGGCTCCAGTGTTGATCGGGGAGAAATAGTCATCGCCATAGCGGGCCAGCCCCAATAAAAGTCTCCACCAGTCCTTCGGCATCGTTCCGGGCGTCATCCACACGGAGTTGCCACCATGGTAAACGAAGTAAACCGTCACCATATCGAGAACGGCGAGGACGATCCCGATGGCATAATCGACCCAGAAACTCGGGAAGAAATGGTCAATCAGGGCATAGAATAAAATGCCGAAGGACATCGAATGGAGAATCCCCATTACAATGTGGATGTCGGTGCCAAAGCAATAATCGGCAATCTCAAGGATCAAGGTCAAACCGATTGAGACGAAGGCGAGCTGGATGCCCCGTTCATAGTTGCTTTTGGCAAAGGAGCAGGAGATGCCACAGAGAAACATGAACATCCCCGAGAAGAAAAACTCGAGAATCCAAAGGTTGCCATAGTCAATCGTCATGAAGATGTGCGAAAAAAAGGAGAAGACACGTTCCATCTCGGCCGGATTCGACTCTTGGTTGGGCAGAGCGATCATTCGGCCAGGTCCGATGTCAAGAAATGCACAGCATCCATGGAGCAGGACCATCAGAAGAATCGCGAAGCCCCGAAGGAAATCGATCTCGAAAATCCTCTCCTTATGGTTGCGCTCGCTTTTGAAGGCGGGTAAGGAAATACTTTGGGCTTGTTCCATAACGTTTTCATTCTATTCTTTCTTCCTTATTAAAGGAAGAAGCACCGCAAAAAAGCCAGCGAAGGCAATCGAACCAATAAAAGAGAAGATGCGGAAGTTAATTAGGTGAACGAAAGAAAACGTACTGAAGTTTCCTTCCGCCACCAAACGATTCGGATTCGTTTTCTCTTCTTCTTCTCGTTTGGCGGGCGTCAGCCACAGGTTCTTAACGGGATGGAAGAGGAGGATCGGCCCTTCCTTGGAATGAAAGCCCGCTTTGGGGCGATTCCAAGCGAGCTTTCGCTGTCTTTTAAGGGGCTTTTGCGCAGGATAATGCCCTCAATGAGCCGAGTGCTTAGGCGAATACGAACGTTTCTGAGGTTGGCTTTTTTCAAAGCGTTTCCCCGCTAACGATAACGGCTTGGTTTCCTTTTTGCTCTCTTGTTCTTCTTCGGTTAAGTCCTTTTCGCTCGGGGTGGGGAGATAAACAAGATAAGCAACAAGCATCGCGAAAAGAGTACCGAAGAAAGCGCCGAAGGCAACGTCGCTCACGTAGTGGTGGCCGTCGCTGACCCGAGCAGCCGAAGTCAACAGGGTCCAGACGAGCGAAATCGTGATCAACAAGCTTGTTTTGTCTTTGAGTTTCGGATTGAGTTTCGCCAAGAGAACGAGCAAGACGCTGAATCCCGCCAAGGCGGCATGGCCGCTCGGCCAGCTCTCGAAGTAGGTATCCTGATAAAGCGGGTTGGTGGCATAACCTTCTTTCACCGAGGCGTCGAATTCCCACCAATTGCGGAAATAATCGGCGGGATTCGGTTGGCTTTCAGCCCAATAGAAGCGGGGCCGCAAACCAGCTTTCTTCAAAAGATAGACGAGGACGATGACGGTCGCGGCGGCGAAGAGGAAGGTGACGCCAGCTTGGTAGGCGTCGCCTTTGTCGGCGTGGCGAGACAAGAAATAGAAGCCGATATCGCCTACACCGACGGCGAGAATGCCGACGAGAGCAGCCAGATATTTGTTGCTGATTCCGTCATTGAGGGTCTGGTAGCCATAGAGGGCGCCAGCCAAAATCGGGAAGATGCAGGCACAAATGATGGCGAGGGTTTTCGAATCCCGCTGCCCCTCACCTTTCCAGTTGATGAAGAAGAGAACGCCCGTCGCACCAAAGAGCACGTAAGCCGGATAGGGCCCGATGTAAGCGAAGAGGGCGCCGAAAGCGTTGTCGGGATGGTAGACGGCTTTGGCGATGGACCAGTCGGCAAAGGAACCGACGATGATGAAAATGAGGGCGATGAGGAGAAGGATGGCCGCTTCGTAATAGCGGATCCCAGCGAATTCCTCGTTGAGTTTGGCCCAAATTTTCTTCATTTCGCTTATAAGTCTATCAATAAAAATGGCCCCGTCAAAGATATTCAAGTATGTTCTTTTCGCGCTCGCGCGCTAAGTGTTATGATGTAACCATGAAAAAAGACCCGAAATTGATTGAACTCCATTCGCACGCGACCAATAACGAAATCGAAATTCTCAAGAGCACCAACTGCTCTTGTTTTTTCTGCCGGCAAACTTATAGCGCCCGTCTGGTCAATGACTGGGTCAGCGATGAACGCGGCGTCAGCGCCATCTGCCCCGAATGTGGGATGGACGCGGTGATTGGCGATGCTTGCGGATTGCCGCTCGACAAAGCGGCCCTCAAAGAGTTGAACCTCGCCTATTATGGCGAAGACTACATGGAAAAGAACCCGACGGCTGCCAAGAAGTTTGTCGAGCGCTACAAGGAAGGCAAAATCACCCACAAAGCGGCGAATGAAGCCCTCTATATCCAATATCTCTATTCATTGGCTTCCCGGGGCGATGGCGAAGCCGCCTTCGCGCTGGGCAGTCTCTACGAATACGGTAGCGAATTCACGCCGAAAGATCCGAAAGTCGCTTTTTCTTATTATGGAATGAACTGTTTGAGCAAAGATGGCGAAGCCTTGACCCATCTCGGCGTGCTGTCCGAAAGCGGATTGCTCGGTAAGAAAGATGAGCAGGGGGCCTATCAGTGCTTTGCCAAAGCGATGGCAATGGGCTCCTTGGAAGGCTTGCTCCGGTTCTGCGATTGCTATAGCAAGGGCATCTTCGTTCTCCCCGATCCGACCTTTGCGTTCGATTGTCTCAACGGCATTTGGGACGAATCTTATCGTCGCTTTGCGGTGACGACGGGGAAAGACATCAATGTTTTCCCGGATATTTCCTATCGCTTAGGCACGATGTTCATGGATGGGAGCGGGACGAGCAAAGACCTGATTCTTGCCCTCCGTCTTTTTCTCTACGCCGAGTTTGGCTACAACCTGATGAAGGCTCAGGGCCAACTCCGGAGTGATTTGGCGGCTGAACTCGCCGATGTCGAGGCCCGGATCGAGATTTTGGCCAAGACCTACAAGCTCAAAAAACAGGATCCAGTCTTTGACAATGACACTTTCGCCGATTCGCTCGAAGACGATGTCATGAGTTTAATCCCGCTCCAATCCTTTAATTTCGCTCCTGGCAGTTTCGATAAGCCGCAGGGGCTCTTTGATTTTGATCTCACCAGTACTTTCCCTCCGTTAGTTGTCGATTGCGGCAATCTTTTTTGCGGCTTTGTCCCTGGCACGATCCATTGGTCTTTCACCGATGTGGCGGAAGTCAAATACGGCAAGGATGGTTCATTCACTAAAGTTGATGGCAATCCGAACGAGGGCTGGCAGTTCATTCAGAACGACAATGGCGAGGACACGATTGTGGCCAGCCTTGTCTTCACCCGTACGAATAAACGGGTGGCTCATCCGGATCGTGTCGTCAAAGGGAAGGCTTAACTATGGAAAAAGAACAGCAAGCACTTACCCCCTTGAAAAAATACGCGGGCAAGGTCGTTTTGGCTCCGTTCCTCAAACTCTTTGAGGTGGCGACGGAACTCCTTTCGCCGTTTTTGGTCCGCTACATCATCGATGATGGCATCGCCAAAGGCGATTTGGGCTATGCCCTGATGTTAGCGGGAATCATGCTCGGTCTCTCCGTCCTCGGCTTTGGCGTCACAATGGCCGCCCAGTTTTTGGCCGCCCGGGTCTCCTCCGATTATGGCCACGATCTCCGCGAGGCATCTTATCACCAGATGACCTCACTCAGCGAAAAGCAGCTCAACAGCTTTGGCAAAGGCAAGATTTTGACTTTGCTCAGCAACGATTCCTTCTCGCTCCAAAATGGCGTGATGATGTTCATGCGCCTTTTTCTCCGACCGCCGTTTCTTTTGCTCGGCTCCTGCATTCTTTCCTTCGTCGTCGATGCGCGGGCTGGTTTCATCTTCCTTGGGGCGATCGCTCTGAGCGCCGCCGTCTTGCTCCTTGTGATGCTCCTCTCGCCGAAACACTACGCCGAGATCCAAGGGAACCTCGATTCTATCACTACCCTTTCGAGTGACTCGCTCAAGGGGGCCCGGCCGATTCGCGCTTTTGAGAAAGAGCGTTTCGAAGAAGAGAAATTCGCTGGTGCCATCGGTTCGTATAAAGATAAAAACATGGCGATGGGTCGCCTCAATGCCTTGATCAATCCGCTCACCTTCGGCTTCATCAACCTCGGTTTGGTCCTCGTGGTCTACCTTGGCAAATTCGGCATCAGCAACGGTACGCTCACGACCGGCGAAGTCGTTTCGCTCATCTCCTATCTCGTCTCTTCGCTCTCCGCCCTCATCATGTGGAGTCGAATGATTGTCTCGCTCAACAAGGCCTTGGCTTCCAAAAAGCGGCTTGATTCCTTCTTGGCTCTCGAACCCTTGATTGAAAACAAACCGGCTTTTGCTGGGGATAATGAGAGCAAAACCCCACTTGTTTCCTTCCAAGACGTTTCGCTTACCTATGGTAATAAGGGCGATAAACCAGCGGTCAAGAATCTGACGTTCACCATCGAGAAAGGCCAATGGGTTGGCCTGATTGGCGGGACCGGAAGCGGCAAGAGTTCGACCCTCGCTCTTCTTGAGCGCCTTTATGAGCCTTCGAGCGGGGCAATCCTCTACAAAGGAGAACCGCTCGATCACTATGACTTGGAAAAACTCCACGGGGAAATCGCCTTCGTAAGCCAGAAACCCGCCCTCTTCAAAGGCACGGTTCGTTCAAACCTTCTTTTGGCGAAGCCCGAGGCCAGCGAAGAAGAGATGGTGACCGCCCTCAAAAGTTCCTTGGCCTATGAATACGTCTCGCGCTATCCCGATTTCCTCGATCACCCGATCGAAGAAGGGGGCGTCAATCTTTCCGGCGGGCAGAAGCAGCGGCTTTTGATCGCAAGAGCCCTCCTCAAAGGCGGCGAGATCTTGATCCTCGATGATTCGACCTCCGCCCTCGATTTCCTTTCGGATCAACACGTTCGCCATAACATCGCCTCGATTCCGAATCTGACCAAAATCATCGTCTCCCAGCGGGCCTCATCGCTGCGAGAATGCGACCAGATCCTCGTCTATGACAATGGCGAGATCGTGGCGATCGGGACCCATGAAGAACTCCTGAAAAATTGCTCCATTTATCACGACATCGATGCGATGCAAAGGAGTCAAGCATGAAGAAATTCCTGCGGTTAAAGCCTTATCTTAAAGGCTGTCTTTGGATCGTCATCGTTTCGCTTTTGTGCGCCCTCATCGCGACCGGATCAAAGCTCCTTATCCCTTTTCTGGCAGGCAAACTCATTAATCAGATCGCTGCGAATGCGGTCGATGAAGCTTCCTTCAGCACCTCGATCAAATTGATGTTCGTCTTGGTCGCAAGCGGCACCTTATTCCGCTACGCTTTCGACTATCTGACCACCTTGCTGGGGCAAATGGTGATCAAGAATCTCCGTTCCTCGCTTTTCGAGGCCTATCAAGAAGCGCCGATTTCCTATATCGATCAACATCGGCAGGGCGATCTCGTCCTCCGGCTCGTCAATGATGTTGAGAACGTCCAAACTGGCTTGGTCGCGGGCTTTGCCGCATTCTATGATGGTATCATTGCCATCGGTTTCACTTTGGCTTTCATGGCCTCGCTTAACTGGGCTTTGGCCTTGATCGTCGTCTTGTTGACCCCGTTGAGCATGCTGATTTCCCGCAAAGTGTCGCGCTTCAATTCCAAGTACTTCAAAGCCCAAGCCGCCTCGAGCGGCGAAGTGATGGGCTTCGCCTCTGAAAGTTTGACCAACTCGGAGACGGTGAGCACCCTCGATATTGCCGAAAAGCGGGAGGAAGAGTTTGCCAAAGTGAATGAGAATTACCGGCAAAACACCTTCAAAGCGGCTTTCGGCGCCTCACTCATCAACCCGTCGACGCGCTTAATTAACGCCATCATCAATGCCGCGGTCATCGCCGTTGGTTCGCTCTTCCTCATCAAGAATGTCAATATCGGGGTTAGTTTCCTCGTTGGCGATCTCTCGGCTTTCCTCACCTATGCCGCCAACTACATGCAGCCCTTTAACGAAATAAGCGACGTCGTGACGGAGATCGATTATGCTTTTGCCTCGTTCAAGCGAATCGACGATGCGGTCCATCTTGAGCGCGATAGGAATGAAGGCAAAGAAACATTGGCGGGGCCGATCACGACCCTCGAAGCCAAAGACCTCCATTTCTCTTACGATTCTTCGCGCGAGATTATCAAGGGCTTTAACTTGGCGATTCGCCAAGGGCACAAGATCGCTCTGGTCGGCCCGACGGGATGCGGCAAAACCACGCTGATCAACCTCTTGCTCCGTTTCTACGATCCGCAAACCGGCGCCTTCTATGCAAACGGGGTCTCGACCCAAACGATTGAGAAATCCTCCTTCCGAAGCCACGTTGGCATGGTGCTGCAGGATACCTGGATTTTTTCGGGCACTGTCTACGAGAATATCGCTTACGCCAAACCGACGGCGACAAAAGAAGAGGTCTACCGAGCCGCCGAGAAGGCTCAGGCATCCGGCTTTATTGAACGCTTGCCCCAAGGCTATGACACCCCGATCAGCGATTCCTCGGGCTTATCAATCGGCGAAAAACAGCTTCTTTGCGTCGCTCGGGTTATGCTGCTCGAGCCTGAAATCGTCATCCTCGACGAGGCGACTTCTGCCATTGACATTCGAACCGAAAGCCTCTTAGCGAAGAGCTTCGCCGAACTGATGAAGGGCAAGACCTCACTGGTCGTGGCCCACCGGCTTTCGACCATCGTCGGGAGCGACTTCATCGTCGTGATGAAAGAGGGGGAAATCATCGAAAGCGGCAACCACCAAGAACTCCTGGCCAAGCATGGCTTCTACGCTTCGCTCTATGATGCGCAATTCCATTAGGTGTAAAATCAAAACCATGAAGAAAAATCTTCGCAGAAGTCTTCTCGTTTTCTCCTTGATTTTTCTTTGCGCCTGCGCCAAAAACACCATGAAGGCTATCACGATCGACCAAGGGACGTCTTTGATCGATACCTGCTTGGAGCGAGATCGCGCTTCTTCTCTCGTCGGCCAAGCCTTTACCTTCAAGAGCGCCATCAGCGCCCCGGAAGCCCTCCAAGCTGGTCTGCCTTATACCTCACTTGAGGTTGATTACCTCAGCACGATCGGTTACTCGACCCGAATCACCCGCGTCACCGCCAAAAGCAATGACACCTACGCGATCACCAAGTCGACCGGCACTGATGGAAAGGCCTTCTATCAGGTTGCGGCCAATGGCGGTTCACCCAAAGATTACGACCCGGTCAGCGATGCCTATCTTTATAACTTTTTTGAACTCCCAAGTTATCTCCTCAACGAGAATATTTATGGCTTGCAAAGCGCCCGCGCCCTTCTTTCTTTGATCCAGAACAAAAATGAAAACAAACTGACTTCCTATAACCTCTTTTCCTCAGGCGGTGGCAGCCTCGATATGGCCTTGAGGGGAAACGGGCTTGATTTCACTTCGCTTTTCACCGAGACCCCACAGATCAATTCAAACGTCACCTCCATTCATTTCGTTCTCGACAATTACCTGTTGACTTCCCTCAGCGCGGCCTACGTTGTCGACAGTCCTCTCTCTTCGAGCGCGAATAGCCAAATCCGTCCCACCTCCTCAAGCGCAGGAGTGGAATGCTCCATCACGATGGATCTCAGCTACCGGAGCATCAATGAAGCCGCGTAGCCCCGAAACGATCTCCTATACGATGTCGCGGATCCGTGGGAAGAACACCGGTATCGAAATGACATTGAGGAAGGCTCTTTATGCGCGCGGGGTCAAAGCCCGGCATAATTCCAAATACATCTATGGCCATCCTGATCTGTCGTGGAAAAGCTACAAAGTGGTGGTTTTTTGCGATAGCGAGTTTTGGCATGGCTACCATTTCGCCGACCAAGAAAAGAAAATCCATAGTCACCAAGAGTATTGGATCCCAAAAATCGAGCACAACATCGCCCGCGATGTTCAAGTGAACGAAGAACTGACCAAAGAGGGCTATACCATCCTTCGTTTCTGGGGTCAGGAAATCGAAAAAGATACCGAAAGTTGTGTTGAAAAAATTCTGAATGCCCTCAAAGAAAAGGGCTATCCGTTAAACTAAAAAAACATCGGTTTTCTTGAAAGCGCTTTCGAGAAAAATAATGAAAAAGAGTGGCCATCGAATAATTTTATTTTGGCTAAAAAAGATTGCCTTTTTCGGATTTGATGGGACGACAAAAAAACATCAAAAGAGGTGTTTCATGAAATATTCCATTCGTTTTGTCACTGTTTTCGTTTTAGCGGGATCTGTCTTGCTCGCTGGATGTGGCGAAAAGGGTAGCGACACGTCAAGTGCGGTTCCCGTCTCAAGTGTTCCTGCCAGTTCAACCCCGGTGAGTTCGTCTGAGTCTTTGGTGAGTTCGGCCATCGTCGCGCCGGCCATCACGATTGCCGATACCTTAGCCGCCAACGCAAGCGAGGTCGTGGTGGGCACCGCCATTAATCTTGCCGATTATGTCACGGTGGCCCCGAGTTATGCTTGGACGATTGCCGCGACAAATGATAACGTCACGATTTCAGGTCAGAGCTTCACCGCCGCAAAGCCAGGCCCCTATCAAATCACTATCAGCGCTGGCACGAGCAGCGCCAGTTTCAAAGGCATGGTTATTAGCGGCGAGCTCGATGCGATCACGGCGGTCCTGGGCGATGAATGGGGCGGCAGCAACTACACGGCAACCCTGATGAAAGGCCCAAACACATCGCCTTCGCCCAGCATAATGATGGGTTTGCGATGCTCTCCTATAATGGAAACGAAATGGGTTATCTCCTCCACGTCGGGAGCGACGGCAGTGATTCTTCGGTCTACGCTTTCACGATGACCGACGATGTTTTGACGGTAGCCCCGGGCAAATACGATCAGGCGCTCGGCTTTAATTCCTTCACCTCATCTTTCCCGGCTGCCGTGAAGGATTACGCCGATGAGATGGCCGATGGCGTTAGCGACGGCAAAGTCGTGATCGCTGACCGCCCGGTAATGATCCCGGCCATTGGCAATTACACTCTCGGCCTTGATCTTTCGACCACGGGCGTCAATAAACTCGTTGTCAGCAAAGGCGAAGACGCCGATGGCAACAGCACGTTGACCTATGCTCTTTATAAGGATACGACCGATCTGGGCTATAGCATCGTTTGCTCGCTTTTCGAAAGCGCGACCAACGATGTGATCAGCGCCTATTGCAGTGGCGATACGGTCCCGACTCCCTATAGCCAAACCGAGGTGAATGACGCCTTTGGGACGATGAACGATGGCAAGATTTACACCTTGACAGCCAAATGCGGTTGGGTCAATGGCGATGGCATCGCTCTTGATGCGACCACAGCAGCCTCCCTCAGCGATGATTCAGGCTTCCCCAACGAGACCTATAAAGAATGTGTCGATCCGACTTCGCTCTATGTGGTGACTTCTTCGACAGGAGCTGTCACCGCCCACATTACGCACGCGGATAGCGCGGGCGCGACCTCTCTATATAATGTCACTTCGAGCGATGGCAAGAGCTTTGCGGCCGTTAACGAAGAGACCGCGATGGGCTCGAGCGATGTCTGGGCCGCGACTTCCCTCGCCAGCTGGACGACTTCGCCGTTTACCGCAGATTTGCTCAAGACGCTCGATGTGATGGACCGGAGTGAGGATACGGCCGCTAAGACCGTCATTTTGACGGGCATGTATTGCCCGGGGACCGAGACGCTTCTCTCGTCTTGCCTCAAGGCCATTCCGCTTACCGGCGAAGCTATCGCCAGCTTTTGGAAGGCTATGAGCCTTTTTTCGGCGATCAGAAGTATATCTATGACAGCGTGGCGAAGACCTTGACGATCAGCTGTGACGTTCTCTATTCGAGCAGTGACGATCAGCATTGGGCCTATAGCCTCACCTATAGTGCGGTGGGGAGTGATGCGGTACCGCAGGATTATGCTTCCAGCATCACCGCTTGGCCAGCCAAATAGTATTTGCTTCGATTCGCTTTGGCTCCTTCGGAAGCCTTTTTTCTTGGGCGAAAGAGGGGGTGGCAAAAGAAAAGCCTCAGATTACTCTGAGGCAAGAACTCAAAAAGGGGAATTAGGCTTCTTTCTTCGCAACGAGAAGACCGATGAGCGAGACCGCACCGGAAAGGAAAGCGAAGACCGCGGTGCAGATTGTGCCCGAGCCTAAGCCTTTGACGCTGACCATGCTGTTAGCCCCATTGGCGGCAACATAGAAGTTCGGAGTCATGAGAAAGAGGACGCCGGCGCCGACAAAGAGAACGGCTTCGGCAATGAAGCATGCCCTGAGGGCGCTGCCATTCATGAGCAAACTGATGCCCATGATGATGAAGCCGAGGAGCAAAGCGCAAAAAGCGATGACGAGGGGGACGATCACGGCCAAATCCTTGCTGGAATTGCCGAACATCACGGTGAAGACGCTGCCGAGAACCGGAGCGGTTTCCTCATCGAAGGCCGGAGCATATTCAACGAAAATCGCTACGATGGCGAAGATGGCAATCAAACTCGACAGAACTTTGCTAGCAGGTTTCTTGTTCATAAGGTAATCATTCTTCCTATTTGCTTTATAACTATACCCTCGTACACGCGCGAGGGCAATAATGCATTTTCCTAAAAAAGAATGGCTTGGTTAAAAAAATGTTTCTTCTTAGTGAAAAAGCCAACATAATAGTAGCGATGAAGAAGGTAACTCTCCGACCCATTTGTTTACTTATGGTGCTGGCCAACGCGGCTTTTTTAGTCAGTTGCGGTGGGAGCGGTTCATCGGTTTCCTACGCTTCGAAACCCTACACCGTTTCTTACTACGATGACGCGCCGACGCCCAACTTGATCGGCTACTCCTATGTGATGAAAGACTCCAACGCCGAGACGATGGGACACCGCCAAAGCTATGGCGATGGTTCGTATTACGATTACGTTTCCCGGAGCGGCGCGATCGTCACGGCGGTCGGTTCACATTGGGTTTTTGATGGCTTTAGCGGGACCTATGCCGATAATAGTTCTGTCGACCTCAAATCCATCACCGGCGATTGCTCGGTCTACGCCCATTTCAAAGAAATCGGTTATACTTACGATATCGTCTATTATAACGATGACAACGAGGTCGATAGCGCCGCCTCGCAATTAGGGATCCGCTGGGCTACTCCAGTCGCCCTTCCGTCTTTTTCTTCCTATCAGCAAACCGATTATGCCAATCCGACTTCAACCCCCGATGGCAATTGGGGTTACGATTACGTGAATCCCGGCGATAACGCGCTCGCGAAACCAGATTTCTATGCCGATAAAGATCCGGCGAAAGCGGCGTTACCTTCGGAATGGACGTTCACGAGCGGCCCAGCGGATCCAAGCGGCAGCGCCATGGCTGGCACCATCTATGCCGTGACTGCGCTCAATGACTCGCACCAAACGAATCCGACCTATCCCATCTATCTTTCCAATGGCACAAGTTGGATCAATTTAGGCGATTTAGCCAGCGGCTTAAAGATCGCACTCCGGGCTCGCTATGCCCAACTGAAGCATGCCTTCACCGTCACTTTCTACAATCAGAAGCCGACCGCGAGCGTAACCCCGACCGCTCTGGCTACCCTGAAGGTGCCCTTCAACGAGAGCTTTGCTCTCACTGCGGATGGGACCACCGTGACCGCGACCTACGATTCTTTGATCTCGAGTTTCAATAATCCCCACAAAACTTGGGAGGGTTTTTATACGAATTGCGCAGGTGTCAAACTCTACGAAAATAAGACCGTCAGCGATCTTCGCGTGATGGCGGACTGCTCTTTCTATCCGGTCGATTAGGCCTTTTGCGAGGGGTTTTGCTGAGGCTTTTCGTCTTCCTTCTTCAGAAGGGAGGCGTCTTTTTTCTTGGTGAGAATCAACCAGATGACGGGGACGAGGGCCAAGATCATGAAGCCGAGCGAGACGAGGAACATCACCTTCGACGGCGCGGGCGAACTTGTGCCGGTCGCGTTGTCAGTGACCACCTTGCCTGAGAGGGTGAAAAAGCCCATCGAGACATAGCTGCCGACGATCATCGAAATCATGACGCAGAAGATCATCCGGACCCCTTGGAAAAGGCCGACTTTGTCCTTCGGCGTCTCGTCGCGCACCGTCGCCCCGAGGACAGCGGTGCCGATCAGATAGCCGCTCATCATCAGGGTGCCCGAAATAATCAGGGACCAAATCTGAGTGGAAAAATACATCCCGAGGAATCCGGTAAGAGCAAGGCCGACGCCCGGAAGCAAGAATTTGAGTTTGCCGATCTTATCCATGAATAAACCAACTACGATCACCGCGAGGGAAGAGATGAGGAGAATCGAGGCAAAACAAATGTAGAAATCGCCGCCTGAGACCCCGAGGCCGGCGTTCTTGATCGGACTCTGGAAATAAACCATCCAATAAGGCATGAAGGCATTGATTGCCGTGTTGAAAGCCATAAAGGCCAATAACGCGATGTAAAGGGTCTTATGCTCTTTGATCACCGAGGGACGGAAACCATAGGCGAGGTCCTTCCAATAGGTGGATTTCTTAGTGGGGGTTGCCGTGTCTTTCGGCAATAAAAAGAGGGCAACCAAGCCAATCACAAAGACCAGTGCGCCGAAGACGAGGAAAAAGAGAAACCAATTCGGGGCAACCGCCTCGGCGTTCTTTTCGACGCTCCAGCTGCCATCTTCATTGCCTTTGGCCAGACTCGAAGCGCCGAAAGCCCCCAAGAGCAGAATGACGATGATGTTGGCGAACAAGGGCAAAACCGAGAGAACCGATTCGACTTTGCCGCGATTTTCTTCCCGGGTGATATCGGTGACGTAGGCATTGAAGCAAGCGTCATTGGAACTCGAGCCGAAGAAAGTCATGACGCAATCCATGATTACAATCATGAGTCCAGCCATGAATGGGGCATTTGCCTCACCGAATTGGGCTTTCATATTGCCATAGGAGAACAACCCGAACGCGAAGACCGAAACGCCCCAGATCATGTAGCCGAAAGCGATGAAAGGCTTCCGCTTTCCTAAGCGGTCGGAGAGGGCGCCGATCAAGAAGGTCGTCACTGTGGCGGCGATGGCGGAGAAAATGGTCATGTAATTGATCCAATTCGAGTTCATCGTCTGCGAATAGACCCAGAGATTGAGATCGTTGTTCTCAATCGCCCAGGCCATTTGGCCAGCGAGGCCAATCAAAAGAAAGGACAGCCATTCCCGAAGGGTTAATTTTTTCGATTCCATTTGCTCCATTATAAGTTTCTCGAAAGAAAAGAGATATGGTAAACTAAAAAAGATGAATTGGTTTCTCACTTACAGCGGCTTATTCTTCATTGGCGGTTTCTTGGGTTGGGTGATGGAGCTTTTCTTTCGTCGTTATGTCTCGCAAAAGAAATGGGTGAACCCTGGCTTCCTCACAGGCCCGTTACTCCCCTTGTATGGCTTTGGCGTTGCGGCATTCTATCTCTTCGCTCAGGACATCCCTTGGAACTATATCTCGGCAAACCCCGTCTTAAATCGGTTGATTGAGATTCTTTGCATTGGGGTGGCAATGACGTTGATCGAGTTGATCGCTGGCGAGATTTTTATCCGCGGGATGAAGATCAAACTTTGGGATTATTCTAAACGTTGGGGGAATTTCCGCGGCATCATCTGTCCTCTCTTCTCTTTGGCATGGACCATGATTGGGGCCGCCTATGTTCTTTGGATTCATCCGTTCTTCGTCACAATCATCGATGGCCTATTGAACAACCCGATGGCAACGGGGATGATCGAAGGCTTTTTTTATGGTATTTTGGCAGTGGATCTCGGCTGGAGCTTCGGGCTCGCGACCAAGATTCGCAAGGCGGTGGCCGACCGCAAACTGATCGTCGACTGGGACGAGATCAAGGTCAGTTTCCAAGATCACTTCAAGCGGCTCAAGAAGACGCCCGATTGGGCTTTGCCTTTCAAAACCAAGGGTGAGCAGTTCTCTCTCATGATGAGCGAATATGTCGAGAGACTCCGCTTAGAAAACGCCCAGTGGGCGGCGATCGTGCAAAAGAAGTTGGAGTTACGAGCGGCGAAACGGAAAGAAAAAGCGAAAAAACGTTCGAAGGAGAACGAATGAATTTTCCTACAGGAATGAGGGGAGCGCTTTGCTTCGCATTTTTAGGGCTTTCCCTCTTTGCCATGCTCAACAATTTGATCGCCGGGTTTTTGGAGAAAGAGACGTGGCGCAAAATCTCAAAGCCGTTTTGTTTGCTTTTTCTCGGCTTGGCGGTGGCGATGGCCGTCCCCCAGCATCCGATGGTGTATATCGCGGCCTTTGCTGGCTTCCTCGGCGACATCGTCCTGATTTGGAAAGACAATAAAACCTGCGTTGGGGCAGGCGTGGTCTGCTTCTGGATTGGCCACGGGCTTTATATTGCAAGCATTCTGAAGATTCTCTATGGAGCCAATGCCTTTTCAACCCCCTACGCTTGGCTTTATATGCTCTTCTTTGTCATCGCCTTCATGGGAATAATGGCCTATCCGATGTGGCGGTTGACCAACCATTCCAAAGTCTTTGCACCGATCGGTGTTTTTTATTCGACGATCCTCGTCAGCGTCGGGGCTTCAGCGATCTTGGGGAGTTGCCTTGGTTACGCATATTATCTCTATCTGGTCGTCATCGGCGATCTCTTCTTCATCCTGTCCGATTCCCTCTTGGCTTACACTTTGTTTATTAAGGACGTCAAAAGGCGGGACTTCTATATCATGCTGACCTATTTATTGGGCCAGCTCTTCATCTTGAGCGGTTTGGTGTTGACCTTGCTTAAATAGCGAGATAGACAACGAGTTTCTGCAAGGCGCGGGCTCGGTGGGAGACTGCGTTCTTTTCTTCTTCCTTGCAGAGCCCGAAATCGAGATTGCCTTCATCCGAATGGAAGATCGGATCGTAGCCAAAGCCATTGTGGCCTTTGACTTCGGTGAGGATGCGCCCGGGGCAAACGCCTTCAAAGAAGAGAGGTTTGCTATCGGTTTTTTCCAAAAGGCAGATACAACAATGGTAAGCGGCAGTGCGGTCTTTCGCGTCTTTGAGAAGATCAAGGACTTTTTGGTCAACGACGGCGTAGTCGCCGCCGCCGATCTCTTGGGCCCAGCGGGCGCTCCTTAAGCCAGGGAAGCGCTCGCCCAAACCATTGATCTCGATGCCTGAGTCATCGGCGATGACCGGCCATTTGACCGCCGCTCGCAGGGCTTTCGCTTTGATGTAGGCATTTTCGGCGTAGGTGGTCCCATTTTCGACGGGCTCGTCATTGATGTTGAGATCTTTGGTTGAATAGATCAGATAGCCCAAAGGGGCTAAGAGCTCCCGATACTCGCGGACCTTGTTGGCGTTATGGGTTGCCAAAACGATTTCTTTATTCATAAAGAAAAGAATACACCAAAATCAAGCGCCCCAAATAGCGGTGGCTAATTCCGGGAAATCGATGAAGGGGTTGCGCACGTTGTATTTCGAATAGAGATAGTCGTTTCGGTATTGCTCCTGAGCCGAGGGTTTATAGGCTAAATTCCAGGTGAGAAGATCCGTTTTCCGCCCCATCGTTTTGAGATTGGCATCATCGTTGGCGTTGTCGCTGAGTTCAAGCCCATTGAGCTTGCCATAGCGGGTTGCCGTATAGAAGATGATGCGAGCGGCATCGCCGCGGTATTGGGTGACGCCCTCGCTGGCGGGGTCATAGCAGCCCGCTTCGCTGGCATAGCCATAGAAACTATTGCCGCGCGAAGAATTCGAATCGGCCCAAGTCGGCCGGAGCATATGGGGATCGGCGCCGGGCCCGTCTTTGCCGGATCCGCGACTGTTGGGCCAGACGTGTTCGTTGTTCCATTGGCCCGTTCCGCTTCCTCGTGGAGTGCCTTTGGGAATGGGCTTGCCGCTGTAATACGAAATGAAGGCGTTGGCGTTACTTAGGTCTTGGTCACTGAGCGGCAGAGTGGTGGCAAGGGCGCTATAGCCAGGGACAGAGAAAGCCTTAGTGTTAAGAAAAGTGGCGAGATTATTGCGGAGCGCAGTTCCTTTCGCCGAGAGGTCGACGCCCGCATAATAGTCACGGACTTTGTCGTTTGAGGTTGGCAAAGAAGAAAGGGACTCCGATGTCGAAGGAGAACTTGGTTCCTCTCCAGAAGAAAGAGCGGACGAACTCGTCGGCGGGACGCCCGGGTTGGTGCAGCCAGTCAATAAGAGGGCGGCGCCGAGGAGAAAGAGCGAAAAAGCTTTTTTCTTTTTCATAGCCTAATACATTAGCAAATTCGAAAACGATTTCCCACAACAAAAGGAAGCCGTTAAAAAGAGATTCTCATCCATAAAAGAAGGGAGAAAAGACAAAAACCATGCAAGATGAAGAGAATCGCCTTGAAGGAATGGGGCTTAATTTCTGACGGGACTCCAAAGGATCACTGGGAAAAAAGAAAAGCCCCGAGGCAATCGGGGCCTTAAGTTCAATGGAGCAAGTGGCGGGAATCGAACCCGTGTAATCAGCTTGGAAGGCTGATGTTCTACCATTGAACTACACCTGCAACTTGGCGGACCATGGGGGATTCGAACCCCCGATCTTCTCCGTGACAGGGAGACATGTTAGACCGCTACACCAATGGTCCGAATGGTAAGCGAAGAAGAATATAGCACAGGCAAGGATAAGGGGCAAAGGGAAAAAGGCATTTCCCGCCGTTTTAGGCCTGCACCTCTTTGAAAAGAGCCAAAGCCGTGGCCGTTTGAGATCCGGTGTAGTCCTTATAAGAGGGGTCGAAAGCGGCATAGACTAGCTTCGCTGAGCGGAGGGTGGCCTCGCCCGAACAAGCCATTGCGATCGACCAAGATGTCGTTTCGCTCGAAGTCGAGGCAAAGCCTAAGTTGTAATGGGTGTCATTGATGCTGCCGGAAAGATAGCCCATCTTCTCCTCGTATAGGGTATAAGCGCCAGCGCTTCCCCCCAGCGTAAAAAAAGCGATCGTTTGATCGGCGGTGATCACCCCTTCTTGATTGGCGAAAGCCGGGACGGCGCCGAGGAAGTATTTTGCTTGGATCATCGGAGCGAGAGCGTAGACCGAGGAAGAAGTGCCACTAGCAAGAACATAGGACGAACCGATGACGAGGTCATTGGCCGTCGTGATCAGCTGGTAGGCCTTCCCTTCAGGAGTCGAACTTGAACTCTCAGAATAACCGGAACTGCTTGGAGTATAGCGAGAGGAACGGATGCCGGAATTATCCCAAATCATGTTGGCCCAATCGGGGTGGTCGATGAAAGGATTGCGGGCATAGGATTTGCCAAAGAGGTACTCATTGCGGAATTTTTCGGCCCGACTCACCGGGTAACGGGCATTCCAACGAAGCAGATCATCGAGTTTGCCCATCAGATGATTTTCGGCGGAGCCATCGAGGGTGATCGAAAGCTCAAGCGGAGCGGAACCATGGCTGCTCCCGCCAGCCCCGATCGTTGAAAGATTGTAGTAGCGGGTGGCGGCATAGAAGACGATGCGGGCGGCTTCTCCGCGGGCGCCTTCATAACCAAAAGCGGCCGGATCCCAGCCAGTGGCGGCTGTGGCTTTCGCACTCGGGTCTTTCCGCTCAGCGTACATGTAATTGCTGCGGGAGGAGTTATCGGAACTGTTGGTCGGCCGGATCACTTGGGGGTCGGTGCCAGCGTAGCCCGGGTTTTCTCCTGCGCCGCGGCTATTGGGCCAGACGTGTTCTTTGTTCCAGCCCGAGGAGACTTCGTCATTGCGATAGAAAGCGCAGACGCCTCCATTCGGGTGACGGTCGCTTTCGGCGAGGATTGCATTGAGCGCCTTATATGAATTCGATCCGGTGGCGCTGCCTTTGTCGATCATGACGGACTGAAGAGCGGCTCGGAAGGAATTGCCGATCGTGTTCCCCGAAACGTCGATGCCTTTCCAATAGCCATCGTCGATCGCCGAAGAAGAAAAAGGCTGATGGGTTGAAGAGAAAGAGGCGGGGGCGCTTGAGGCAGCGCTGGAAGCGCCGACGCTCGAAGTCTCGGCGCTCGAAGAAGGGAAAAGAACGCTGTCGCTCGTCGTGCTGTCCGAAAAAGGAAGCGAAGAATTCGTAGGGCTGGCGCAGGAAGCCAGAGCAAAAGAAAGCAAAACAAAAAGAAGGGCGAAAGGCTTTCGGAACGAGCCATGTTTCATAACTGACCATCCTGCCGCAAATATAACGCGGACTGAATATCATAAAGGAGAACGAAAAGAGAAACAATGAAAAGATAACCTTATCTGTCAGGAGGCGGAACTGGCCCTCGTTCTTTCGCCCCTCGGGGACTATCATTAAATTGTGGATAGCGTCAAACGCCTCTTCCGTCTCAGACGGCCTTACCAAACGAAAGAAAGCGATTTTTTGTTCGTGAAGGCCCTGCGGGAAAACTGTGTCTGGCATTACGAGCATTGCCCTGAGTATCGAGGGATTTTGGATCGGGCTGATTTCAAACCCGATTCGATCAAAACCATGGCGGACTTAATCAAAATCCCCGTCATTCCTACCCTTTATTTCAAACATCATGAACTTGCCTCCTGCCCAAAAAAGAAGATGATCCTCCGGGTCACCTCAAGCGGAACCTCGGGCCAAAACCAGTCGAAGATTGGCTTCGACCTCTATACGATTCTCCGAGCATGGGAAATGACGAAGCATATGCTTCACTATCATCGCCTTTGGAGTCTGAAACCCACCCATTTTGTCGTCTTTGGCTACCAGCCACACAAAGGGAACAACAAAGCAATCGCCAAAAGCGCCTGGGGTTTTACTTTCACTGCGCCCGCCTTATCCAAAGATTACGCCATCCGCTGGGTCGATGGCGAATATCAGGTTGACCTCCAAAACATCGAAAAGAAATTGATTCATTATGCCAAAGGTCATCATCAAGTCCGGAGTTTGGGTTTCCCCGCCTATACCTTTTTCTTATTGAAGAAGATGAAAGAAGACGGGGTCCACGTGACGTTACCTAAAGGCAGTAAAATGACGCTGGGGGGCGGCTGGAAGCAGTTTTACGCCGAGGCTTGCTCGAAACAAGAATTCTACGATCTGGCCCATGAGGTTTTGGGTTTTCAGGAGAATGATATCGTTGAATTCTTCGGCGCGGTCGAGCATCCAATCTTATGGACCACCTGCTCCAAGCATCATTTTCACCTGCCGGTTTATGCTCGGGTCATCATCCGCGACCCCGACACCTTTGAGGAAGTGCCTCACGGCCAGATGGGTTTAATCAATCTTTTGACGCCGATTTCGCGCGCGGCGCCCCTCACGAGCATCGTGACCGACGACTTGGGCATCCTCCATGACGAAGACTGCGGCTGTGGGATCCACTCGCCTTATCTTGAGATTGTCGGCCGGGTTGGTCTTGAGGACATCAAGACCTGTGCGGCGGGGGCCGAGGACCTCCTCAAGGGGAAAAAAGCATGATCTTATTCCAAGGGAAAATCTATCCCGAGAGCGAGCAGGAGCGGCTGATCGCTTCTTTAAAAGACGCAATCCCCTCCATCTTGGCGCTTCCGCCTCTCCAACCTGAAATGATCTATCGGGCTTCCGAGCGGCTTTATCAACGGCTTCTTCAGGGCGAGTTTGATGCTTTGGCTGCCCCACTTTTGGCGCTGGCCCATCTTTCTCACGACACCTTCTTGGCCTATGCCAAAGAATTCTCGGGGGCCTGGCTCAAGAAGAAGGTTGAGCAGGAATTAGGAAAAGATCCTTTCGCCCGCAAGCGCGTTGCTCCGGGCCATGCGGTCGAACGCCTTCCTCTCGGCGTCCTTCTCCATATCGCCGCAGGCAACGTCGATTTCCTGCCAGCCTATTCGGTCCTTGAGGGGCTGCTCACGGGCAACATCAATCTCCTCAAACTCCCGAGTGGAGACAAGGGCTTGTCGGTGAAATTGCTCCAAGAACTGATCAAAGAAGAACCCTCCTTGGCACCCTATATCGCCGTTTTCGATGTGCCATCAACCGATATCGATTCCTTGAAGGAACTCGCCCACTATGCCGATGCGGTGGTGGTCTGGGGCGGCGACGCCGCGGTTGAAGGGGTCCGAAAATTCGCCGAGCCGAACCAAAAGATCATCGTTTGGGGCCACAAGCTCTCTTTTGCCTACGCCAATTCAAAAACGAGCGATCTGGATCTTGCCGCCCTCGCCGAGGATATTTGCCTCTCCAATCAGATGCTTTGCTCTTCGTGCCAAGGGATTTTTTATGGGGGCGATGACCCCAAAGACCTCAGCGCTTTCGCTGAGCGTTTTCTTGCCATTTTAGAGAGGGTGAACGCCGAAAGGGGACCTGCGTCGTTAGGGATGCGCTCCAAAAGCGCCCTCGCCGTCCTCAATGAACGGATGGAAGGAAAAGGCGAGATTCACCAAGGCAAAGGGGTCTCGGCCATCGTCTATCCCGATTCCGAACTCGTCCTCTCTTTTCTTTTTCGCAACGTTTGGATCAAACCGCTTCCCGAGGAAAAGATTGTCGAAATCCTCAAGCCTTACCGTGGCTATCTCCAAAGCTGCGCCCTTTTGGTCGACAAGGAAACACGGGTCAAAGTGCTGCCGCTTTTGCTTAAGGCGGGTCTCACCCGGATCGCCGGGCCCCATCTCTCGTTGAGTTTGCCCTTGGAAGCCCATGATGGTGAATATGCCCTTCTCCGCTATAGCCGTCTGGTCGACATCGAAGAATAAAAAGCAGCAGGGGATGCCTGCTGCCTCGCTTTTCGAGAGGAGAATCGCTTATTGGATTCCGACAAAACGCTTTAACTGATCGGCCCCGATATAGCCAACCGATTGGCGGAGAGCTTTGCCGTTCTCAAAGTAGACCAAGGTTGGGATCGAGTAGACATTGTACTGGGCCGCGATTTCCTGGGCTTCGTCCACGTCGACTTTGATGACCTTGAGTTCCGGATGATCCTTGCTGAGGTTCTCAACGAGGGGCGAGAGCATCTTGCAGGGTCCGCACCAGGTGGCGAAGAAGTCCACCAATACGGCGCCTCCTTGGGTTTCCTTATCGAAGTCGGCTTTCTCTTTGACATGCATTAACATACGTTTTTTGCCTCCTGTCACCGAAATAGTAGACTAAAGATGAGCGCAAGCAAAGCAAGATGCAACGGATAGTAGAGATATTCGGCGTAACGAAGCGCTTTTTTGTCGTAGCCCCGCTTGCCATTATAAAGAAGGATCAACAGGAGATCGAGCAAGCAGTAAGTTTGGAGCGAATAAGAATCGCCCGCCAACCCATAAATGTCACTCTGGGGATAAAAATAAGCGAAGCACCAGAAGATAACCGTGACTACGAGTAAGCCCGTTCCGCCAAGCAGGTTGATCAGCGAACGATATTCCTTGCTTTTTTGGTAGGCCGTGCTTTCTTCGTCAGTCAATTTCATACCCTTTTTGACGAAGATATTGGCCAAAGGATAGGCATAATAGAAACCAAGGAAGATCAAAAAACCATAGAGGCAGTAGGGGGAACGAAGGAATGTGGGGAAATAAGCGGACCAAACCGAGGTGAAGTTGCCTTTGAGGGCGAGCCGCTCACTGAGAAAGGCGGCATAGCTGATCCCGATATAGGCCAAGGGAAGAAGAGCGAGGAGTTTCCAAGCCCCTTTCTTCTCGATGAAATAAATGAAGAGAGCAAACATGAAGAGATCGCTAAAGGCCTCAGCCATCGCAAAATCACGGAAAGAGGGGATGAAATAGAAAACGAGCTCAACCAGGGCGAGGAGAAGCCAAATCCCGCCGAGGCGGAACAGGTACTTTTCCCGGTTCTTGCTCTTATGGAGGCCTTCCGCTAGCATCAAGGCGAATAAAGGGAAAGAAAGCCGGCCGAAACAGCGGAGGACGATCCCGACGATGAAGCCGGCTGAGCCTTCAGGAAAATAGGCGCTATAGGAGGAATTAACCATAAAAGCGCCGATGTGATCCATCGTCATCGTCAAAATTGCGATGACTTTGAGCCAGAATTCCGAGAGGACTTGGGATTTCTCACGCATGGAAGATTCTCACTTTATTGAGCGGAGGTTAAGAGTTTGCGAAGGATCGAAAACAAAATCCCGAGGAAGTTATTCTCCGCGTGGGCCAAATATGAGGCCCCAAAGCCGAATTTATCGTAGATGAGGCAGAAGAGGAAACCGCTGATGGCATAATCGGGGAAATAAGCCCACTCGAGGGCGCTGCCCAAATTCCCCCAATCCAAATGAATCGAGGCAAAGATGAGGGCGGTCAAAGCGTAGGCGAGATAGACATTGACCCGTTTCAAAAACGTGAAGAGACCGACCCGATAGGCGAGCTCTTCGGTGAAGGGACCGATCAAACCGAAGATCACGAGGCAAAGAAGCGGGCTGTCGGCCACCATCGTGTCAATGATAGTTTGATTATCGGATTGGCCCTCGAGGCCCGTCAGTTGGATAAGGATGCCGTAAATCATGCTGAAGAACATGACGCCAGCGCCGCAAAGGAGACCGTAGTAGGCTCGGCCCTCTTTGAATTTGGCCGTCAAACGATAGAGATCCTTGTCGAGGATGACCAGCATGACGCAAAAGAGCAAAACGTACGCGGAAAAATCAACCACTTCATAAAAGGTGGCCGACCCTTCAAAACTGACGAGGGCCGCTTTCAAGGAAGCCCCGGTTAAACCGGCCGAAACAAAAGCGCCCTTGCTCGTTGCCAACGCAATGAGCTGAATCGCAAAAGCAATCAGCTGGAAGCCAAGCCAACCCGTTAGAAATAAGGCCAGCTCCTTGCCCCAACCCATCGGGGTCAGAGGCTGGAAACCTTTAACCTCGGCGAAATCAACCGATTCTTTGCCACAATTGGGACATTTTCCTCGGCAGGGATCGAAGGGTTTGCCGCATTGAGTACAAATTTCGCTATGGAAGTGGGTTTTCATTTTTCGCTTTTGCTCGGTGGGAACTAAGCCGTCAATATTGTAATTGAATTTTCCAATTAATCCACCTCATAATTAGCATAGATGAAAGGGACATAAGATCGCTATGGACATTTCCGATATCACGAACTATTTAAATATTGCCCTGATTATTCTTTTTGTACTCGTTTTGGTGACGATTGCCCTTTATTTTTTACGCGGGCTCGCTCGCGGGTGGCGTTACGGGACCTATCGGGTCATCGCTTTCGCCATTTTGGTGACGATTGCTTTCGCGACCCTCACCCCGCTCGCCAATGCCCTCGGAAACTGGGATATGAAATCCTTCAATCTGCCGCCGATCTCCTACACCATTCCAAACGATAATCAAACATACAACATCAGCGCCTCTTTCGGCACCCCTTATAGCGTCATCCAAACCTTGGTGGGCGATACCCTCAAGGCTTTCGATTCCAACCTCAATCCGGCTGGCGTGCAAGCCTATGCGATTGCCCTCAGCCAGTCGCTCGTGATGCTATTGATGCTTTTTATCGACGGGATTTTGTTGGCAACTTTGGGCAATCTCTTCGTCATGCTTCTTTGGCACATCGCTTTTATCCACACGATTCCGAAAGACAAACGGCCCGAAGCGAAAAAGAAGGGTAAACTCATCAGCGCTTTCGAAGAGGTCGTGGTTGGCGTTGTGATTGGGGCAATGATCCTTTTTCCGCTCACCAGCATGGTCAACTCGCTGGTCTATGGCTGGGATAAAACCGGAGACAGCCAAGATCAGGCGACGGTGTCAGCGAATAATGACACCTACAAGGCCGTTCAAGCGGTGGTCGATACGTATGACAACTCGCTTTTCTCGCAGCTGTTCTTCGCTTGGACGAAAAACGATTCGGGTATGTCTTACGATATGGCCCTCACCGACTTTTTGACCCAAGGCAGTTATAACGATGCGACGGTTGGCGTCATCAATGAAATGACAAGCTTCGCCAGCATGGGTTCGCTCCTTGTCAAAGGCGGCCTCCTTTCCGAAAAAGGCTTCGATCAAAACAAAATTCCCTTCTTCCTCGTCAGTCGTTACGGCCCCGAACTGCTTCGCTCGCTTGGCCAATCCAAATTGATCACGGGCTTACTTCCTTATGCTCTTGATGTTGTGGAGAATATTGGTCAGGTGGCCAGTTTTCTCAAGGTTGGTAAAGGGATTGATTTCGCCAAGTTCAATTTCAATCTCACCTTCAACACGCTGGCCGATATCTACGAAAGTTTGGTTGACAATGACGTTTTGAAAACGGCTTTGGTCGACAAAGATGGCAATTGGGGCGCAACCGCCGATATCGTCAAGGCCGCCTTCGACGATTCGGTTTCGGCGCCGATGCATACTCTCTTAGCGGCACTCGATGATGACAAGCTGGCGGTGTTTGACGCCGTCATTGAAGCGGCCGTCTATGTCGCTTGTTGCGATAGCGCCAAAGGAATGGAGAATTCGAGTGAGAATGAAGACGAAATCACTTTATTGGATTTCTTTCCCTCGCTTGCGGATCATACCGATCCGAGCAAAGAAACGGACGTGCCGGATAATTTCAAGTCCATTAAGTGGGGCCAAGAAATCGCCACCGTCTTTGATTCGGTCCGCTCGATCGTCAAAAAAGATCCCACGTTGCTCACGACGCTCACCGAAGGCCTCAGCGACCCGGCGGGCTACACGATCAATACCGACCATTTGACCGCTGGGATCTTCGACCACCTTGACGCCTATGCCTCAGGCTTGTTCGGCGTGACTTCGACCTCTTCGAGCGGCGCTTTGGCCGCCGAAACGGGCACGAGTGCGCCATGCTTGTTGGATTCCTCGTTCGTCGAAAACGCGATGCCGAAATTCCTGACGGTGATTCAAGATACCCTCAACACCAACTTCGGATTGACGGACGCCGCCAAGAAAATCGACCTGAGCGCGGCTAAGACGAAGCTTTCGCTCACCGACACGGCGACTCTCGCCGAGCGGACGAGCGCGATAAAAGGCGAATTTGGCAAACTCTATAGCGTGATTGACGCCTTCGTGTCCACGAAAGAAGGAAAGGCCTTCCTCAAAGACACTAAAGGGATGCCCGGCCTCTATTTTGACCCCAACGGCAATTTCGTCGGCATCAACAAGAACCTCTTAGGCGGTCTTTCAAAAGGAATGGCGCTTCTCGACAAGTCCGTTCTTTCTTCTGCCATCCTCCCGAAGCTCTTCAAAGGCTTGATGGAAGGCGATTCCTCCCCGCTCAAAAGTTTGGGCCTCAACAATCTGAACCTCAATTTTGACATCGTGGATACCGAAGGCAATCCGGCGGTTGGCGCCAGTCTCGCCAGCCTCCTTGATGCTTTTAACGCCAACCAAGACCTCATCTCGTATTTGCTTGCCTCAGGCACTGAGATCAATGCCAGCAACGCCGATGGCGTCGTTAAAACACTGCTTTCATTCAAAGACAAAACGGATTCGACGGGGGAACAGACCCAGCTCGCCAGTCTTCTCAAGGCCCTCGTTGGAAACAAGATCATCAATTCGGGTGACAACATCAAAAATCTGATCGAACCCTATTTGACGAAGATGGGCTTCAGTGATTTTGCAAAACTCACCATCCCGACCGGCGATGATCTTAGCATCGAAATGGATCATTTTGTTGGGGTTTTGCAGGCGATTTCTTCGGAAAACGCGCTTAGTTTGCTCATGAATGCCCAGTCGATGGATAAAACGGAACTCCTGGCCGCCTTAAAGAAGATTTCCTTCACGAACGTCTTTAGCGCCGTCAATGATTCGACGATCGTGAAATCGATTCTTGGCTCGTTCCTCGATACGACAATTCTCCCGCAGTTAACAGACATCATGAGTACCGATGAAATAAACAAATACTCGCTTGGCTTCAAGAACGTCAGCGATTGGACGAATGAAGGCAAAGCTTTCGATGCCCTTGTCGCAGCGGCCTCAGACTTTGGCGACTTATCGAATATCGATTATCTCCATAGCGATCCAGACGCCGTAAGTGGCATCATCAAGGCTTTGGCGGGGAGCGGAATCTTCCAGGCCACTCAAGACGATAATAGCGTCAAGTATGTCTTCCCGCAGTTCATGGCCGATAAATTGACCACTTATTTCGTCAATAATCAAGATGCCGCAGGCCAATACTTCGCCGATTCCACCGCGGCAGGCGTCTTAACCGCGGACAATTTCACCCGTTTTAAAACGGATTTTGCCGCTCTGGCCAAGCAAAGCGATTGGACCGCAGCGGGCGGCGAGGCCGATAAAATTGCGACCATCGTCCGTTACATCCTCCGCCTTGATGGGTTCACGACGATTTCGGCGGCGACCGATTGGCGCAACGTAAACCGGGCCAACCTCCGAGGACTTTTGAATGCGGTGGCGGATTCCGCCAGTTTCGGCCCGATTTTAACCTACCATTTGTATGCGAATACCATTGAAGCCATTGGCTCTTCCATGCCAAATCTCAAAACGTATTCGAATCTTGATTACCTTCTTGACACAGCGCGCACGAGCGCGGAAAGAAAAACTGAGGTTGGCTACCTTTACGACATGATTTCGGCTGCGGTCGATCCGGGCTTTGGCCTCCTTGATAGCAATGGCCAACTTCCGACTTCCTCTTCAAACATAAAATTTGCCAATGTCTCAGCTGACTTCTTGGTCAATCCCCTCTTGACTTCCTTATCCTCGAGTCAGGTCTTCAATAGCCTCAAGACGGGGATGAACTACACCGCCTTCGAAGAAGAATACGCTCAGATTCTCGTCGACAATTCGCTTTATAGCGACACGGCTGCCGTCGAAAGCATCATCAGTTCCAATTTCCGCACGAACGAAGGCAAGAGCGATGTGGCGGCTTGGCAGGGCGAAATCAGTCATCTTTGCACCCTTTTGAGCGACGTCAAAGCTCTCGATTTGGATTTAGCGGCTCTCGATTTCAATTTGCTTTTCTCCAAGAGCAACAGCGCCGAACTGAACGAAAGCAACCGGGCCAAAGTCGAGGAATCCCTCAAAGCCTATAAAAACTGCCAAACCTTAGCTCCGTCTTTGCCGGATCTTTTAAAGAAAGCCGTCGTCAAAGTGGTGGATTCGATGAAGGCGAGCGGCGTCACGGATGCCGATGAGTATGGCTTAGCCACCGCTAATTTCACGTATAGTGGAAGCAGTCCCTATGGCGATGCCGAAATCCACTATTTGTCCTTTATTCTCGAAGATGGGCTCATCACTGATTTTAACACTATCGGCATCAAAGACGCCACGAGTGGTTCGAGCGTTGCCAACCTCTTAGAGAACATGGCGAAGAGCCAGATCTTCAATAGCGTGAAAATGGGTGGGAGTGAGACCGAAACGACCCTTGAAAAGACGATTCAGAAAGTCTTGCTTAAGAGCGGCTATTACGGCACTGCAACGGATGCGACAGTCATCGCCGACGTCAAGACCGTCGTCCTTGAAGTGAAAAAGAGCGATTATGGCTGGAATGGTGACACCGAAAATGTTGGCGAAATCGCGAAACTTGAAGCGGTGGCTTCGGCCTTGCCGACCGACACGAATGGCAGCGCCTTGGATTTGAATGGCTTCAGTTTGACCAATTTCTTTGGCAGTGACGAAACGACTCAAGAGCAACAGCGGATCAAACTCAAGGACTTCCTCGATGAAGTCAATGCAAGCGCCTTACTCTATCCGGGTTTAGCGGGTAAAATCGACAGTGCGATCGCCTCGAACAACAGCTCGACGATTTCCTTGAGCGGGGCCAACAGCTATTACAATGGCTATTTCTCCTATCACGATTCGGCGACGGGCACCATAGCGTATCATACGACATTAGGCAATTATTACACTGCCGATGAAATCACCGTCCTGACTCATCTCTTCGAAGACGTGAGCACCTTGGGTAACGTGGATTTGTCGGACATCGCGAAGATCGATGCCGCCAAAGTCGCGGCTCTTTTGAAAGATATGGTTCAATCGCGGGTCTTCAATAGCACGGCCGACGGAACGGGTCAGCCGGTCGCTCAAAGGGTGATGAGCCAGGCTCTTTTGGCGGGGGGAGCACTCGATAGCACTTATTATTTTGCCGCCAATCCGAAGGATAGCGCCGGCAAAGCGGCGGCTTATTACTCCGATAGTGCGAGCAAGGCTTCCTATTTGGCCAAGAAGTATTTCACCCAAGACGGGATTACCCACTTGGTTTCCGCCAGCAATTTGGCTTACATCACTGGCGACACCGGCTCGATCAAGAGCGTGATTCTCGCCGTCAAGACCGGCACGATTGCGACCGCGGTCAAAAATAATGACTATACCAGTCTAAGCGAGGGCGATCTGACCACGCTCCTTGGGGCTCTCAACGATTGCAAACTCTACGAAGATTGCGTTCCGAACCTTTTGGCCAACGCCATTTCAGGCTCGATGGCCAGCGCGATCAACGGCGTCAATCTCGCCCGGGCCAATCCCTATTACATTTATTACGAACCCGCCAGTGGCTTCGTTTATGGGAGCGATGCGATCGTTTATGCCTACGACAGCGCCAACAAAGTGACATACACCCCGGTTAACTTCGAGAACACATTTGAAAGCGACGAACTAGCCACCTTGGCGACTCTCATCACCAAATTGAACGATTCTTCGGTGACGAGTCTCTTTCAATCCTCTTCGACCACCAGTTTCAATTACACGAATGAACAGATTCAAACTATCCATGATTTGCTGGGCCTTTTGGGCAAGAGCTACGTCTTTAACCTCGGCGGGCCGTATGGCGGCAACGTCGAAGGCTCGACCCCGAGCGCCCTCCACGTCAGCGATGACCTCAGCGTCTTTGAACAGGTTCTCTTCAATTTCCTCGATCAGTCGGGGCTGGCCAAACTCGCTTACGATCAAGCTTACGATTATCAGATCACAGGCACTTACGCGCCGGAAGCCAAGCTCTATGCCGCTATAAAAACGTTTGAATCCGACTTTGGCAAGAGCTCCGCTTTGAACGGGAGCACTCTCCATTCGGGCGTCTGGCAAGACGAAATCGATTATCTCACCATTCACACGGACGGCGCGAACGCCATCGATGGCGGCTTGCTCTATGCCTTGCGCAATAACACGGAAGCTTTCGCTTTGATCCAAAACGGCAGCATTTCGAATCTCTCAAATCTCAAGACCGTCTCACCGACGACGATCCGGGTCTTGCTCAAAGCGATGAACCAAGTGGATTTGGTCCATACAGCCGTTCCTTATACGGTTGCCTCGCTTATCGAAGATAGCTTGAACTTCAAAACTTTTTCGACCCTCTCCTTCGCTGCGGCGCCTAACGCCAGTGCTTTCAACACCGAAAGCTTGGGAAACCGCGGCCGCTTTAATGCCCTCAAAGTCACGCTTTCCAGTGAAATGGCCAGCGGTACCTATCCCATCGTTTATGCTTACGATTCGACCGCGGCCGGAGCTACCCAAGTTCAGGTCGGTCTCGCCAAAGATGATCACGGCAACGACATCGGCCACACCGCTGGAACTCTGGTTTATGAATTTGACATGGGTGAAACGCATCCGTATTACTTCTCCGTCGATGCCGGAGCTTACACTATCGCTTCGCTCACGTATTCAATCAACACGTCCAACTACATTCTCCGCCAGCAAGAATTCCTGAGCGACGATGGCTCGGGCAATACCGCCCTCGACGTGATCGCCAATTTCGCTCAATCGATTTATATCGATAAAGGCAGCGGCACGATGGGCTATGTTGACTTCTCCTCCACCAGCGATATCAGCACCCTCTTCGGGAGTTTGACGCCTTCGACTTCTCCGACCGGCGCCCATCTTTCGAGCATTCTCCGCTATATCGGCGACCCCAATGGTTTCTATACCCGCCATTATTACATGGCAAATGCCGACTATTCACCGGCGACTTCGAATTCTTACGACTTAGCCTCGCGCGACATCGTCCTCCGCCGGATGCTGTCCTTCTCCTATAACGGTACGGCAATCGACCTTGGCAAGTATTTCGGGGAATCAACGAATGACCCCGCGACGTTTGAAGGGGCAAAGGACATCTTCACCGCCCCGGGCTATAACGCGGAAAATGAAGGCGATTGGTTTACGAATAATCTGGCGAGTTTGGCCGTAGACGAAGCCCTGTACGCCAACGCTTCCGCGATCGGCGCTTTGCCAGCAGCCCCTTCCGTCCACGCTTACGCCGAAGCCTTGGCAACCCTGAACGGGGGAAGCACCCTCTATGAGTCGAGCCTTGAGAAGAGCGCCGATAGCGCTGCCAGCGGCACTTCTCGTTTGGGTCGCTACCTCGCCGCCGGCCAGCTCCAGCGCTTCCTTAATTCGGCCATCGCCTATGCTTTCCCGGAAAACGTGGTGGTAGGAACCTACCTCAATTTCAACAACCTCACCAGCGCGCCAAATTCTTATCTCCTTTTGACAAACCGCAAGACGCTTCAGCCCAGCGACTGGGTCAACCCGTCTTTCTACAGCAATAACTTTGCTCTCTTGGGCACGACGTCCCTTTCGTCCGCGGACGGGAATCCGGGCCTCAACATCCTCCATCAGTATTTCCAGGTCACGAAACTTCTCAATCTCACGAGCGTGGCTTCGAACCCGGGTCAAGCCTCCTATCCGCTTGCGGCCGCAGATAAGGCGGCGATTGGCGATGCCTACACCTACCTCGATGGCTATCTCACTGTCGGGAACGCCGCAGTCAAACGCCTTGTCCAAACCCTTTATCTCTCGACGATTTACGATGACTATCTCAACCGTCTTTACTACCATGGCATCACCCTTTCTTCCCCGAATGATGTCGACTTCTTCCGCTTACCGAGCGCCACTGATAATCTTGCCAGCACCTTAACGAGCATCCCGACCGCATGAAAGAGTTTCTCATCGCGGAGGAATCCCTCGCCCAAAGCGAAATCCTTTCGTCGAAATTCATTGCCGTTGCCGAGCCTTTGATCGAAGCGAAAGGCCTCGAGTCACTTTTGTTGGCCCTACAAGCCCGCTACCCGAAGGCCAGCCATTATTGCTATGCCGCCAAAGTCCTTTCTTTTGAAGCCTGCAGCGACGATGGCGAACCCGCTCGAAGCGCGGGAGTCCCGCTCCTGAGTCTCCTCAAGAAAAAAGAAATTGCCTATGGCGCGATTGTGGTGGTCCGTTACTTCGGCGGCACCAAACTCGGGGCGGGTCGCTTGGCCCGTTATTACCGCGAAACCGCTGCCCAAAGCCTAAACCAAGCAACTTTTGCGGAGATTTTGCCGGGAATCGAGGCCGAACTGGATCTTGATTATCCCACCTTTGAGAGCTTGAAAAAGTACTCAGAAAAAGGAGAACTCGAGATCGAAGTCCTTTCTTTTGGCGAAAGAGTGAGACTCCTTTTGCGTGGAGATGCTAAGATAATCCCATCTTGGCTCCTCGCCTTGCCCCAAGGGGTAGTGCAGAAGTGCCGAGAGATCAAGCTGCAAAGGAGAATAGCACATGATTCCAAGCAATGAATTCGAAGGGCGAAGGCAACGCCTTTTCAATATGATGGATGCCGGAAGCGTCCTTGTCGTCTTCTCGGGCGTTGGAAAAGTCTCGAGCGCCGATGAGACTTACCCCTTTGAGGTCAACCGCAATTTTTATTACCTGACGGGCATCGACCAAGAGGATTCGGTTTTGATGCTGATCAACACCGATGGCGAGATGAAGGAATTTCTCTTCATTTTGCCGTTCGACGAGCGGAAGGCCAAATGGTATGGAGAGCGCCTCACTCCCGCCGAGGCGACCCAGATTTCGGGCTTGACCAACGTGATGGTCAATAGCGCTTTGCCCGCGAAAATCGATGGTGCTCTCAACCCGAATTTCCTCGAATACGGCGAGATTCGCAAGGTCTACCTCGACATGGACCGCGAAATCAAAATCGCGGATTCGACTTCGACCCACGAATATCGCGATACCCTCAAAGCGGGCTATCCGAATCTCGATTTCGCCGATGCTTATCCGCTCATCACCACGCTTCGCTTGCGGAAATCCGTCCGCGAAATCGCCGAAATCCGCAGCGCGATCCGTTCGACCCACCTTGGTATCTTGGCAGTTTGGGCCGCAATGAAACCCGGGGCCAAAGAATTCGAAATGGCTGATCTTTTCCTCAAGACCGTCAATGATGATTCCGGCTACCAAGGCTTGGCTTTTTCAACCATTATGGCGAGTGGAATCCATGGCACGGTCCTCCATTATCCAACCCCGAAAGACACGATCAAAAAAGACGATTTGCTTTTGATGGACCTTGGCGCTCGTTGCTCAAACTATTGCGCCGATGTGACGCGGACGGTGCCGGTGAATGGCAAATTCAGCGAAATGCAGAAGACGGTTTACAACATCGTCTATGGCTGCAACAAGATGGTGGCGGCAATGGCTCGGCCGGGCGTGACGATCAATGATCTCCAGAAAGCCACGGTCGAATATCTTTCTTCCGAATGCTTGGCTAAGGGCTTCATCAAGAAAAAGGAAGACATCATCAACTACTATTTCCATGGCATCTCCCATTTCATCGGCCTCGATACCCACGATCCTTATCTCAACCCGCTCGACAAAGCCTATAAAGACGTCCCGCTCGAACCTGGAATGATCATCTCGGATGAGCCGGGCCTCTACATGGAAGATAAAGGGATTGGCATCCGGATTGAGGATGATCTTCTCATCAGCGAAGGCGGCTGCGAGGTCTTGACGAAAGACATCATCAAAGACCCTCTCGAAATCGAAAAATATCTAGGATCCCGTCACTGAAGCAGGGGCTTTCGAGTAAAGGGACCGAGGATGCCTCTTTTGTTCGTTTTGCGAGAGGGCGATTCGCCCCATAAATGAGACTTCCAAAGAAGGACCCCATCACAGGTGGGCGTCCTTTTTCTCCTTTTTGTCAATAGGAGCAAGATGGCGAGAAGAAGCGCGGCAATCATTCGGCGGCAAAGCGCGTTGCTGTCGCTTTGTTTCATGGGTGCCCCCCCTTTCATGGAAGCGCAATGCACGGTTAGTGGCTTCCCTCTCTTATAAATCGACAAAAGAGTCGCTTTATGCCCCGTGAGATTCGCCTGTCCGGTGGCGACGGTTTCTTTTAGAGGTCGTTTTTCTCCTTTTTGCTCCCTTTATCTTTTTTGGGGTGGAGTTTATAATTTTTCCCGTATGAAAAAATATATCTTGGCCATCGACCAAGGCACGACTTCGACCCGTGCCATTTTGATTTCGCAAAAAGGGGAAAAGCTCTTTCAGGCTCAACGGCCGCTCGAATGCCTCTTTCCGAAGCCCGGCTGGGTGGAACAGGACCCCGATCAGATTTGGATTTCGGTGGTGGACGTCATCAACGAGCTCCTGATTGTTTCAGGTGCCAAGATGGAGGAAATTGCCTCGATCGGCATCACCAATCAACGCGAGACCACGATCGTTTGGGATAAAAAGAGTGGCAAAGCGATCTATAACGCGATCATTTGGCAATCAAAAGAGACTCAGGATATCTGTGAACGTTACAAAGCCCACACTGATTTGATCGCTGGCAAAACCGGCCTTCGCCTCAACCCCTATTTCAGTGCCTCCAAGATTCGCTTTATCCTCGAAACCGTCAAAGGCGCCCAAGAGAAAGCGGAGCGAGGCGATCTTTATTTTGGGACTGTCGATAGCTGGATCATCTACAAGATGACGAATGGCAAGAGCCACGTTACCGACGTGAGCAACGCCTCGCGTACCATGCTTTTCAATATTTTCGATATGGCTTGGGATCCGGAGTTGCTGAAACTCTGGAAGATCCCGGCGGCGATGCTCCCGGAAGTCAAAGAGAACTCTTGCGATTTCGGCGAAGCGAGTTTCTTCCAAGGTGGCGTTCATATAAACGGAGTCGCCGGCGATCAGCAAGCCGCCCTCTTCGGCCAATGCTGCTATGTCGATGGCGAAAGCAAAAATACCTATGGGACCGGTTGCTTCATGCTGATGAACACCGGTCATAAGCCCATTCTCTCCAAGAATGGTCTTTTGACCACCGTCGCCTGGAAGCTCAATGGTGAAACGACTTACGCTCTCGAAGGCTCGGTTTTCATCGGCGGGGCGGTCGTTCAGTGGGTTCGCGATCAGATGCGCTGGTTTGAGGACTCGTCCGATTCGGAGATATATGCGAAAAAAAGACCCGATACGGCAGGGGTTTATGTCGTGCCTGCCTTCGTTGGCTTGGGCACGCCATATTGGGACGATGACGCCCGAGGGGCCATCTTTGGCCTCACCCGTGGCGCCGATCGCCACAACATTACCCGGGCTGCTCTCTATTCAATCGCCTACCAATCGAAAGACGTCATCGATACGATGAAAAAAGACGCGGGATTGGCCCTTCCGGTCCTCAAAGTCGATGGCGGGGCATCCGCCAACGCGATGCTGATGCAGTTTCAAGCCGATATCCTTCAATGCGAAGTCCGGCTGCCGAAATGTGTCGAAACAACCGCTTTAGGCGCCGGCTATTTCGCCGGCCTCGGGGTGGGTTTCTGGAAGAACAAGCACGAGATTGAGATCAACCACGAATTTGCCAAACGTTACTATCCGAGCATGGATCCGAAAGAGGCCGAAAAGCTCTATAAAGGCTGGCAGATGGCGGTCAAAGCCACCCGCGCTTTTAAGATAAAAGGTTAATTGTCGCGTTCTCGCGAAAGAAAAGGGTGTTTAATTAAAAAGATGAGCAAAAGGTTTTCTTTGTACTCCCATTCTGCCATTATCGCGCCGAAATCCCGGCACGATGATTTTCTCGCATTCAAGAAAACCAATCCCCATCTCGATTTTGAACTCTATACCCTTGAAGATCTCGAAGCGATGTTCGCTTACCGTTACGATGACCGGGCCCTCGAAACCCTCTACCGGGAAGTGGGGGATGAAGAGAAAGCGGAAGCGCTGCTCCTCGCCCTCAGTCATCTCGAGGCGAAAAAAAGCTACCTTTCGAGCAAATTAGAGGCGCTTAAACCCCTGCAAAAGAAATTGATCGAAGCCGGCCTTTTGTATAAAGACCCAAACCCCGAGCGCTCCTTCGAAGGCAAAAGCGTTGTGATCTCTGGCTATCAAGACACCGGACGGATCTCGGCGATCTTGGGCGAACTCCACAATATGGAGATTTCCTATGACGCCGAAGAAAAGCCCGAAAGTCCGCTCCGCGAAGCCTATGAATTCAAGGATGTCTATGACGAACTCCATGATGTTTTCAACCGGATGGCGGCCGATTTGGCGGAAGGCACCCCGATTGACGATCTCTACCTCTTGGGCGTTGATCCTTCGTATTACGATCTTGTTGGCCGCTTTTCTCAGCAGTATGGTTTTCAGGTAGCGATCCCGCTCAAGCGCCCCCTTTATGATTCCGCTCTCTATCATGCATTCCGCCCCCAGTATTTAGCCCAAGGCGAAAAAGCCCTGTCCATCCTGCTCGAAAAGAGCGAGCATTCGAAAGACGCGGCGACCCTTTACCGCCTTTTCCGTCGTTTCGCTCCTTTGGGTCACGACGAAAAAACCCTGCGTCATTTCTTTGACGAGATCGTGAAGAAAACCGATTGCGATGAGCCTTCCTTTCAGCATGTCGTCCATCTTCTTGAAGGTTATATCCCCCCGAAAAAGGCCCATGTTTACTTTATCTCATGCCAAATGGGGGCTTTCCCCCCAATTGCCGCTGAAGGCGATTTTCTCACCGATAGCGAGCTCGCCGAACTCGGCTTGTCCACCAGCGAGGATTTGACCCGGGAATGGGCGATGGAAATCTCCGCTCTCCTCGACTCAGAAGAACTTCGCTATCTCTCCTACAAGAAGAAAGCCTTCGGGGCCTTTTATTTCCCCTCAGGTCTCCTTGAGGAAAAAGGATTCAAGGTCATCGCCTCGCCTTTGCTTCCTTATGAGTATTCGCACGATAAAGAAGCGCTGCTCCAAGCCTCTCTTCGCGATGATGAGGTCAATTATCTTCGGGTCGATAAGCGGCTTAACGCCCTCAAAAGAGGCTGCCCGATCCCCGATTATCGGAGTTTCGATTACACCTATCATCCTTTTATCCCGCTCAATCCGAAAGAGCCTCGATCCTATTCGCCAACCCAACTCAAGCGATTCTATGGTTGCCCTTACAGCTATTATTTGGAACGGATCCTCGACATCGAAGAAAACGACATGACGTTCCTCAGCCGGGTCGGCACGGTTTTCCACGCGGTCATGAAGTCGCTTTATGCCGAGAAGACTTTTGTTTTTGAAACTTCCTGGACGGAAGCGGTGGCAGAAGAAGAAAAGGCCAATGGTCTTTTCTCCGCCAAAGAAAATGCCCTTTTCCTCCGCCTCAAAGAGGAGTGCTCTTACGCGGTGAAATTCTACCAAAGCCACGATTCCTTATTGATCAATCCGAGCTATCGGACCGAGGAGTCTTTCACCCTCGTGAGCCCGGAAAATCCCCTCGTTTCCTTCAAAGGCCAGTTCGATAAAATCGTCAGTTTCGGCAAGGGAAAACGCTACTTCGCCGTCATCGATTACAAAACGGGTGGTGAGCGGTTCAATGAGAAACTCCTCCCTTATGGCTTATCGATGCAGCTTCCCTACTACGCCTATTACGCGATGCATGATTCCGCCTTCGAAAGCCAAGAGCTTATCGGCTTATTCGTTGGCCCGATTCTCTCGGGTCAACTCGTGAAGGATGTTCAGGACAGTCTGGAGAGTTTCAACAGCGATAAATTCAAATTAGAAGGGGTTTTTGCCAAGGATATTGATAAAATGCTCCTCTTTGACCCCTCGGCGATGAAGAGCGAGACGATCCGGGGCCTTTCCTATGGCAAAAACGGTTTTTCCAAAACCGCTTTGGCTCGGGCAAAGAGCCCGGAAGAATTCGCCGCTTTGGCCGAAAGCGCTAAAACGCTGACCTTGGAAGCGGATCAGAAAATCCGGGCCGGGGATTTCCCAGTCGTGCCGCTCAGCGTGAAAGGCAAATTCGATGCCTGTGCCAACTGCAGCTTCCGCGATGTCTGTTACCGAAAAGATGAAGCGGTCAAACACATCGATGGGGAGACGATGGCAAACGCGGACGAGGAAGAGAGCGAGGATGAGACGAATGGCTTGGAATGAAGGACAGCAAAAAGCAATCGACGCCCGGGAAGGACATTTTCTGGTCTCGGCCGGGGCTGGCAGCGGCAAAACCGCCGTTTTGACTGAGCGGATACACCAACTCGTCGAAGAAGGGGCCTGCTCGCTCAATGAGCTTCTGGTTTTGACCTTCACCAACAAAGCGGCCAACGAGATGAAGGAACGGGTTCGCCGGGCCTTTAAAAACGACCCCGCCAAAGCCGCCCAAGTCGAAAGCGCCGCCATCACGACCTTCGATGCTTTTGCTCTTTCCTTGGTGAAGAAATACCATTTCGCTCTCCATCTTGATAGCGATGTCCAGATTCTTGACGAGGGATTGCTCCTGATTGAGAAACGGAAGATCCTCGACCAGATCCTGGCGGAACGTTACGCCGAAAAAGATCCGTTTTTCCTTGATTTCGTCAAACATTATGCAATCAAAGATGACGACGCGATCGTCGCGATGACGCTCAAGCTGCTCGATTATGCGGAATTAAGCGGGAACAAAGCCACCTTTTTCGCTCGGGCGCTCGAAACCTATTTCGCCCCCTCTTTCATCGACGATTCCTTAGCTCGTTATGCCGCGCTCCTCAAGGAGAATTTAGGCAGTCTTCTCGCAGCCAGCAAATCTTACGATAACGCCGAGATGGCCAGCGAAGAAGCAGCCTTCCTCGCTCCCCTCGCCGATTGTGGCGGTTACCACGAACTCTATACCCACCTCGCCGGGCAAAGCTATCCGCGGAAGCCGAGCAAAAAAGACGACGACTGCCTCACTCCGCTTGACAATGCGCTTCATGCTTCGCTCGGGAAAGCCTTTAACGCACTGAGGAATGATTTGACGAATTTCGGACCGGAAGAGGAAGAAAAGAAACGGATTGAGGCAACAAAGCCTTTTGTGAAAATCTTCCTCGAGTTAGCTCAAGAGCTCGATGCGCGGCTGAGCGCTTACAAAGAAGAAAAAGGCGTTTACGCTTTCGCCGACATTGCCTATCTGGCGAGTCGGGTTGCCTCCGACCCCGCCATCCAAAGCGAATTGCGGGGCGAATACCGCTACGTAATGGTCGATGAATACCAGGACACTTCCGATCTTCAGCAAGCCTTCCTCAACGCGATCGTGAGTGGCAATTTCTTCGCGGTAGGGGACATCAAACAATCAATCTATCGTTTCCGCAATGCCAATCCCGCGATCTTCCACGCCTATGAAGGCACACTCAAAAAAGAGGCACCGTCTTGCCTGATTTCACTCCAACTCAATTATCGTTCGCGCCAGGAAGTGCTCCAAGACATCAACGCTATCTTCGCTGGACTCATGAGCGAAGAACTCGGGGATGTGGACTACCGGAATCATCAGTCCCTCGCTTATGGGAACCTCGACTTCGCGGCCAGCGAAGGGAAAGAGCACCATCTTTCTTTGCTCAGCTATGAGAAGAAAGCGGGGCTCAGCAAAGACGAATGCGAAGCGCGCCTCATTGCCGAAGACATCGAAGAGAAACTTCAATCGGGCTATTTGGTTTTGGCCCACGACAAAACCAACAAAACCGCTTTGCGGAAGTGCCTGCCGCAGGATTTCGCGATCCTGATTGCCCGCAAGCGCGCCTTTCAGATTTATGCCAAAGTCTTTGCCGAAGCCAAGATCCCGCTGGCGATCAGCGATGATCAGGACCTCTCCTCGCAAGACGTTTCCTCTCTTTTCCTTTCTTGTCTCCGCCTCCCGACGGTGATCGATCAGGACCCCCAAGCAGAAAAACATTGTTATGCCTCGATCATGCGCAGCTATCTCTATCAGGCGAGCGATCAGGCCATTTTCGGAGCGATTCAAACCAAAAATTACCGCAAATCCCCCTTATTCGAAGAAACGCGGAAAGCGAAAAAAGCCTTGCTCGAAGGCGAATGCGAGTCCGGGGTCCGTTATTGGCTTGACCATTATCCTTTCTTTGCGCGTCTGCCCCGCTTAGGCGACGTCAAAGACAATTACGAGCGGATCGCTTCCTTCCTTGGCTATGCCAAGCAATTTGATCACTTAGGCGGTGGCTATGCCGATTTCGTGAACCACTTTGCCGAGATGAAACATTACGACGTCGGATTCACTTTGAGCGCTGCCAGCGATAGCGGCGATTCGGTTCACCTGATGAGCATCCATGCCTCGAAAGGCTTGCAATTCCCCATTGTTTATTCGCCCGATATGGATGCCAAAGTCAATCTGCGAGACGCCTCGGGCGCCTTCATGGTCAATCCTTCGGGAATCGAGGTTCCTCTCACGATGGAGGAAGGCAATCCTTTCAGCGTTTGGCACGCTTTAGCGAGCAACGATGAAAGTTTGGCCGCCATCAGCGAACGGGTTCGTCTTTTCTACGTCGCTCTCACCCGCGCCGAAGAAAAAATCATCATCGTCGAAGAAGCGATGAAAAACCTCGAGATCCGCCGCGTCGATGCCACCAACATCTTGAAAATCATTTACAAACAAGATGAGGAAGGGAATGACAAATCGAGCGCGAGTATCACCGGAGCGAAGAGCTTTCGCGAATTCTTAGCCCTCAGCGGCTATCCGCTCTCAGGAGAGCCGCGCCCCATCCGCGTCCCCTTAGCGCCCTATCAGGCCTATCAAGCGGAAAAAGAAGTGGCGCTGCCTGAGTTCAGAACGATTCAGATCCCCGCGATCCCCCTCGTCCATGAGCGGGCCTCAAAGGCAAGCCTCGAACCTCCTGACGAAGGCGCCTTGGCCTATGGGCGCCGGCTCCACCGACTCTTGCAGCTCGTTGATTTCACGACGAAAGACACCTCCTTTATCGCCGATCGGGAAGAACGGGAGAAGATCGATCAGGCGTTGGCTCTGCCTTTATTTGCCGAGGCCGCCCAAGCCGAAGCCTATCCCGAATACGCTTATTATGACGAGAAAGAAGGAGTCCACGGCTCAATCGACTTGCTCCTCGTCTATCCCAAAAAAGAAGTGGTGATCGACTACAAGGCCAGGAGTATCGATGACCCCGCCTACGCGAAGCAAGTCGGCCTCTACGCCGCCTACGTGAAGCGTGTCTTTGGCAAAGATTGCGAAACTTATCTCCTTTCGATTATCGATGCCCGCTTCAAGAGGGTATGATGAAAGCATGAGCGAAGTTCAAATCACGTTTCCCCAATATCAAACCCTCTTAAAAGACCTCGGGGCCGCTTCGCGCCCAGACGAGGCCTTCCTTTATCGATGTTTTGTCGATGCGGTCGACTCTTCCTCTACGCTTCGGGAACAGTCGCCGATCATCGCTCATATGCCGATCAATCCGGTTCAGCTCACCCTTTACCTTCTTTTTGAGCATCAGTTTTATCTCGATAGCCACCCCGAAGCCAAATTAGCCGACCTCGAGAAGGACGAAGGCTATGAACAGCTCTTGATCTCCATTGCCCTCGATAAGTACTTCACCAATGAGCACCTTTCTTACCGCTCGGGTTCTTTCGTCACCCGCTTCGCCCCCGAAATCTCGACGATGAACCTCTATTTGAATTTCATTTTGGGCATGCTTTCCCGCTACAAGCAAGGCGACCCGAAAGAAACTTTGGTAGTCGATATCCTCCAAAAGGGTTTCTCGATGGCTAAATGCATCGTCGATCTCTTGACCAATGGCTTTGAGACCGAGGCTTTTTCAACTTGGCGCACCCTCCACGAAAACGAGTGCATCCTTCAGGTGATCGTCAAATATGGCCAAGGCGTCATCGATGAATACCTTAAACATCTGAAGTACGCCCTCGCTTTTCGCGGCGCCCTCGGCAGCAAAGAGGAAACCGACAAAACCTTCGAGGAGATCAAAGTGGGCATGCGGGCGGTGGATCTCAAGAGCAAGGACATGAAACGCTACATCGAGTATGGCTGGCTTTTAGGGGTGCCGAACGTGATGCAGATGGAAGGCTTCAAGTTTAATTTCCGCGACGGAGTCGAACGCTGCGCGGGTTTGCGGGATTACGCCAAAGTCTATGAGATGTCTTCGGAAATCGCTCACTCCTCGCCCTTGCTGATCTATTCGCGCAAGAACTATTTCTATCTGATTACGATGCTCAATCTCTATGAGAGTTTCTTCCGGCTTGAGAAGATTTTCTCGACGATCTATCTTTCGACCGCCCCTGAGGCGGATCAGAAACAATACGTTGGCATGCGCAAACTCTATTCGCCCGAGCTCCTTTCCTGTTACGAACTTGAGAAAAAGCGTTTTGCTGCCTTGACCTCTTCGAATAAGGAAAACGTCAACACTCCAGCAGGCGATGAGGGCTCGGACGACTGAAAGAAGGGATTTTTAACGTTGTTGTTCTTGAGGCGCAGGGTGTTTCCCTTGCGCCTTCTTTTGTTTTAGGCGAAGATAAGGCGAAAGAAGGAAGAGCCGATGGAACTTGTGATTGAAGAAGAAAGAATCGCCTTTCTCGACGACAAGAAGAAACGGGTAGGCGAGGTTGCCTTTCCCAAGATCGATGGCGTGATTCAGATCACCCACACCTTCGTCGACGAAACCTATCGGGGGCAGGGGATGGCGGGAAAGCTTTTGGATGCGCTCGTGGCCGAACTGCGGAAACGCGGCGAAAAGGCTCTGCCGGTTTGCTCTTATAGCGTGGGTTATTTCGCCAAACACCCTGAAGAGCTTGACGTCGTGCGCCATTAAAAAACCAGGTCGAGGTAAGGAGCCTCCAAGACCTGGTCTAGCGAAGCGGGAGAAGGAAAATCAGACGTCGGCGTAGCAGCTGCCACCGATGAATTCTCGCATGAGGGAGTTCGAGGGAATCCATTCGTCTTGCATATCGCGGAAGAACTTCAGCATCCGGATGAGCCGCTCGGCATCGGCATAGTAGGGCGAATCTTTGTCAATGGCCCCCAAAAGAGGCATTGCGTATTTTTTCATAACGGGCAGTTCGTAGGGCATGAAGGAATTGAAGACATAATCGGATCCTTCTTGGTTCGGGTAGATCCATTTGAATTCGCCCGCCCGGACTTTCGGCCACATTTCAAAGGTTTCTTCGGCTGGGGCACCGCGGAATTTCTTGTCGCGGACAAGCCGACGAAGCAAGCGGAGATCCGTCAAAGACAGCGGGTTATGGTCATCGAGGTTGATCTGGGCTTGCGGGGCGATGAAGATTTTGAATTTGGCGCTGGGTGGAATCGCGGTGGTCAGTTTGTCATTGAGGGCATGAATGCCTTCGATGATGATGGGCTCCTCGGGCCCGAGTTTGACGCGTCGGCCGACCACACGTCCGCCTTTGGTGAAGTCGAAACGGGGGAGATCGGTTTCCTCGCCATTGATCAAATCAAGCATGTTTTGGTTGAAGAAATCGATATCGAGGGCGTCAATCGCTTCAAAATCGGGCTTGCCATCGGCTCCGTTCGGGATATCTTTGGTCGGCTTGTAATAATCGTCGATTGAAATGCGGATCGGTTTGATGCCACGGGAAAGGAGCTCAATCCGCAGCCGGTTGGCGAAAGTGGTCTTGCCAGAAGAGGAAGGGCCGGCCACACAAATAAGGCGGACGTTGGTGATGTCATCCTCAATCAATTGGCCGAGTTCGACAAGCTGGCGGGAAATCCGGTCTTCGCAGACGTTGATGAATTCGATCGCGCCGGCATGGAGAATCTCGTCATTGACGTGAGCAACGGTGTCGACGCCAACCACCTTGGCCCAGTCGTGCGCCTCGCGCAAAGTGCGGCCGAACGTCGGAGCATCCTCGAATTCGGGGATTTCCCCGCCGCATTCGCTCCGCGGATATTGGAGCAAGAAGCCTGGGGTGTAAAGCCGGAGCTTGTATTTGCTAATGTAGCTCGTCGAGGGGACGAGATGGGAATACATATAGTCGAGATAGCCGTTGCATTCATAGAGGTGGACGGTCTTCTCAGGCCGATATTGGAGAATCTCGAGTTTATCGGTGAAGCCTCTCTCTTTGTAGATTTGGGCGGCCTCTTCGTTGCTGACGACCATCCGGTTCAGCGGATAATCGGCCTTGATGATGGACTGAATCTCATGGTCGACTTTGATGAGCATCGCCGTGGTGGCAACCCCATGGGGCTCGACAAGGTGGATCGAGATGCAGCGCGAAACGTTGTAGGCGAAACGGATCTTGAGATTCGGATAGCAGTTGTGGAACGCCATCGCAACCACGTAGCGGAGCGAAGCTTCGTAAAATTTCATCGCCTCGTGATCGGCCACCGTCAAAAATTCGACGTTGCAGTCATAGTAAATATCGTAATTGAGCTCGCGGACCCGGTTATTGATCTTCGCGCAGACATATTCTTTTTTCTTGGCGTCTTTGGGACTGATCAAATCCAAAGCCTGGATTTTCTTCTCGAACTTTTGGACGCTTCCCTTCATCGTGACTGTGAATTGCATAATTTCTTTCCTGATAACCTTATTTAGGGCGGTAGGGTATTCTAAGCATTCCCTCACGAGAATGCAAGCGCTTTCATTTTAGCCTTTTCGCCTCTTTTTTAAGGAAATATTTTCTCCTTGTTTTCCATTATAGCGGGCTGGGACCACATGCGCGAAAAAAAGAAGTTACAGCGTCAGAAGATTGTTCTATCATAAAAATCATGAACCGACTTTTGATCATCGTTGATTATCAAAACGACTTTGTGCAAGGCACATTGGGCTTTCCCGAAGCCTCATCCTATTACGATCGGATCCTCGCCTTGATGGATGGCTTTCAAAAAAGCGGTGATGAAGTGGTGTTCACCCGGGATCTTCACGATGAGAACTATCTTCATACCGAAGAAGGACGCAACCTCCCGGTACTCCACTGTCAAAAAGGAACCGATGGAGCAAAGTTTTACGGCGATTTGGAGAATCGAAGTCGGAGTAGCAGGGTTTTCGAGAAAGAAACTTTCCCCTCCCTGGCCTTAGCCGAGTATCTGGCCCGGCACGATTACAACACGATCGTCCTCTGCGGGCTCGATCTCTCAATCTGCGTCTTAGCCAATGCGGTGATGGCCAAGTCGGCCTGCCCGAACGCCCACATCGTGGTTGATGTCTCGGCCAGCGGCAGCGGCGATCCCGAAGCCAAAGAGGTCGCTCTCAAATCCCTCAAGCGCCTTCAAATTGAGTGCCGCGATCTTTCGAAAGAGCACAAAGGCTATTTTTAAGGTCTTTTGAATGAATGGATATCCCAATCCCCCAAGAGGGGGATTTTTTGCAATTCACGCGTTGACATTTTAGGTTCCGCCTCCTACGATAGAGAGGCTTTAAAAAAGAGATAAAAAAGATGGCAAAGTGGTTTGTGAAATTATCCCCCAATCGCAAGGCCCTCTTCATCATGAGCATGATCGCCTTGGTGGTCTTCGCCGGACTGTGCCCCCTCTTTTTCATCCATAACTACGAAAATTATCCTTATGTCGCCTATCCCCTTGGCTGGCTGCTAGGCAGTGTGGCTGAACTCATCGCTTTCATATCGCTGATGTTTTTTTCTGATTCGCTTTTCAAAGAGAAAGATCCAACCCGCTCAACCTCCTCGATGATGGCGATGGGCAGTGCCGGCCTTCGAATATTTCTTTATGCCGCCGTGCTTGTCGTTTCGGGAATCTGCACTTTCAAAAGCGAATGGTTCGGCGGATTCAACGCCTTTAATTTCTATACGACCGCCGCTGGGCTCTTGCCGATGCTGGGCGTGGTCTTTTTCACTCAGTTCTTCGAGTTGAAGCGCCAAGGATCCGCTCCGCAAGGTAGCGCCAGCGAGTCGAATGAAGGCGAGAAAAAATGATCTTGGATGCGGTGCCAGGTACCTACGAGTACAAAATCGCCCACATGCTCGATTGGGATTTGGATCCTCAGCTTTTTTCGTCCCTGATTGTTATGCTGATTGTTTTGGTGCTGGCCATTTTGCTCGGTATCAAAGCACGGATCGGTCTGAAGAAAAAAACTTATCTGAAACGGCCGAAAGGTTTGCTGTTCTTCGGCGAACTTTATTACGACACCTGCCATGATTTCGTCACGAGTCGGATGGGAGCGAGCCATGAGACTTTCACTGGCTATTTCATGTGCCTCTTCGCCTATTTGTTCCTCGCCTTTATTTGGGGTGTCACCGGCTTGCCCTCCATCATCGACTGGCTGGCGGGTCCGATTACTCTTTCCGTCATCATGTTTGCCATGATTCAAATTACGGCCTTACGCTATTCGGGCTGGCATTACTTCCATCGCTACGTCGAACCTTTCGCCGTTTTCTTGCCCATCAACCTTTTGACGATGTGGACTCCAATCATCTCGACCGCGATGCGTATGCTGGGCAACTGCTTGAGCGGGACGATCATCATCGGCCTCATCCAATGGGCGCTTGGTAACCTCAGCGCCAACATTCTGGGTGCGATTGGAGCCAATGCGACGCCCTTTGCCAACGCTTATTTCAACGGGACTGCCCTCCCTGCCACCTATTGGACCAGCGTTTTCCTTGCCCCGATTCCGATGGGGATTCTCAATCTTTACTTCAGCTTATTCTCAGGGTTCGTCCAGACCTTGGTCTTCGCCACCCTGTCTGCTCTTTGGATCGCGCAGGAGATGCCGGCGGAAGAAGCGCCGGCTCTCAGCGAAGCTCCGAGAGTGGCGTTAGCAGAATAAGGAAGGAAACCAAATTTAAGGAGGAAAAACTATGGATTTGGGTTTATGCGCGATTGGTGCGGCTATCTGTGTTGCCTTCGGTTGCCTTTCGGCCATCGGGGAATCGTGGATCTGCTGCCACGCCATCGATGGCATGGTTCGCAATCCGGAGATGGAAGGCAAACTTCGCTCGACGATGATTTTGGCTGTCGCTCTCGATGAGTCGACCGCCATTTACTGCTTGGTCACCGCGATTCTGATTATCTTCATCCTCGGCGGCAAAGCCTGATCTGGGCCTTGGCCATGTCGGAATTTTTCGGAAAAATTCTTTTGCTTGATGCGTCCTCGAGTGCTTCTTCCAACTCGACGAGCGTGCCTTTCACCGCTGATGATTTTCTCAATAAACTCTTCCCGAATTTTTGGAGTTTCTTGATTAACTTCCTCGCGATGATCGTTCTTTTTGTTGCCGTTTACTTCTTAGCCTATAAGCCAGTGAAGAAATACCTTTCAGCCCGTCAGGATTATGTCGAGCACAATCTGCGTGACAGCGAACGGGCCAAAGCCATCAATGAGTCGAAGGTGGCGGAAGGCGAGACGATTATAGCCAATGCCAAGAGCGAGGCCAACGCCATCGTGGCCAAAGCCAAAACGGATGCCAGCGCCTCGGGCGAAGCCATCGTGGCTAATGCCGAGAAAGAGGTTAGCGAGCGACAAAAAGCCGCCGATGAAGCAATTAAACAAGCGGAAGAGAAGTCCCGCCGTGCCATCCATGACGAGATTGTGAATGTCGCTCTCGATGCCTCCAAGCAGGTCTTGGGCCGCGAAGTCAATTCGGAAGATAACGCCAAACTGGTTTCGACGTTCGCCGATGATGTGAAAAAAGAGGGGAAGAACGCATGAACGCCTCGACGTTTCAAAAACACGCCGAAGCCCTCTTCTCGCTCGCGAAAGAGGAAGGCAAAGTCCGGGAATACGAGACGGCCCTCCAAGAGGTGCTCACTGATTTTTCGCGCGAGCCGCTTTTGGAAAGCTGTCTCTCTTCCTATGCCCTTGCCAAGGAAAGAGCCTACGAACTCCTGGACGAGCTCTATGGCAAATCCTCCCTCAAGTCTCTAGCCGCTTTCTTCAAAGTGGTGGTCAATCATCACTTGATGGATCATCTCAAAGAGATCGAGGAATGCTATCGTTCGCTCGCCAATGAATTCCTGGGTATCAAAGAAGGTTTGGTCTATAGCGCCAGTTCTTTGACCCCAGAGCAGTTGACCCTCGTCAAAAAGACGTTCGAAAAGAAACTCGGCTGCGAAGTCTCGCTTTCCACTCGGAGCGAGCCCTCCCTTCTCGGAGGAATCAAGGTGAGCATTGATGGTAAAGTTTATGATGGGACGCTCGCGAATAAACTCGAGGCGCTTCGTCTCCGCTTATTAGCGCAAGGAGGAAAACAATGAAAATCGATTCGGGTGAGATCTCCGCTCTGATCAAGGAGCAGATTAAATCGTTTGAAGGCCAAATCGAAAGCGACGATGTTGGCACCGTCATCTCGGTCGGGGATGGCATCGCGCTCATTTATGGTTTGCGGAACGCCATGTTGGGCGAGCTCCTCCTTTTCCCACACGAGATCTACGGCATGGTGATGAACCTTAACGAAGATGACGTCGGCGCCGTGCTTTTGGGCGAAGACATCCTGATCAAGGAAGGCGATACCGTCAAACGGACGGGCAAAGTCGTCGAAGTCCCGGTCGGCGATGGCTTATTGGGTCGGGTCGTTTCGCCTTTGGGGTTGCCGGTCGATGATTTAGGGCCGATTAACTATCAGAAAACGCGTCCGATTGAGCGAATCGCTCCAGGCGTCATGACGAGAAAAACCGTCGATACGCCGCTCGAGACGGGCCTCAAGGCCATCGATTCGATGATTCCGGTCGGCCGGGGTCAGCGCGAGCTCATCATCGGCGACCGCCAGACGGGCAAAACCTCGATTGCGATTGACACGATTATCAACCAAAAAGGCAAAGGCGTGAATTGTGTTTACGTCGCAATCGGCCAGAAAAATTCCTCGGTCGCCGCCCTCGTGGCTAAACTCAAAACCCGGCATTGTTTCGATTACGTTACCGTGGTGAACGCCTCGGCTTCCGAGCCAGCTCCGCAGCAATATATCGCTCCCTTTGCTGGGATGGCGATGGCCGAAGAGTGGATGGAAAAAGGCAAAGATGTCCTCATCGTCTTTGACGATCTTTCCAAACACGCTGTCGCTTACCGCACTCTCTCGCTCCTTTTACGCCGGGCTCCGGGCCGCGAGGCCTATCCGGGCGACATTTTCTATCTTCATTCGCGCCTTCTCGAACGGGCGTGCAAATTGGCCCCGGAATTCGGTGGGGGCTCAATCACGGCTCTCCCGATCATCGAGACTCAGGCGGGCGATATCTCCTCTTACATTCCAACCAATGTGATCTCGATTACCGATGGCCAGATCTTCTTGGTGGCCGATTATTTCGCCGCCGGTCAGAGACCGGCCATCGATTCAGGCCTTTCGGTGTCCCGGGTTGGCAGCGCCGCTCAGTTCAAGGCGATGAAGCAAGTCGCCTCCTCCCTCAAAATTGAGCTTGCCAACTACCGCGAGAACCTTTCCTTCTCCCAATTCGGCAGTGACCTCGATCCGGAGACCAAACGGATTCTCAGCCATGGTGCGATTGTGACCGAAGCGCTCAAACAAGTCAATTACGCCCCGATGGCGATGGATAAAGAAATCATCGAGCTCTTTGCGGTCAAGAACAAATTGCTCGACGATCTCGCTCTCATCGACGTCAACCCCTTCCTCGAAGGGATGGTCACTTATCTCGAAGATTCGCATAAGGATCTGATGGAGCAATTGCGGAATCTCAAAGCTTTCAATGATACGCTCAGCGCCGCTTTCATCGCGGCGATCAAAGATTACAAAGCGGGCTATAAGCCGCGGAAGGACTAAAGCAAAATGTCGTTAGGTTTAGCCAAAACCAAACGGCGGATCGCCACGGTGAAGAACACCGCGAAGATCACCAAGTCGATGGAACTCATCGCCACGGTCAAGATCAAGCGTTTTAAGAATGAGTCCGCTAAGGAATCGCTCTACGCGCACGAACTCGAGGACCTGATGGCAGAGCTTTTCGCCCACGACAGCGAAACTGGTACCCATTACGGCCGGCCAAACGCGGGAGATTTGCCGATGCTTTTCATCGTTATCTCGAGCGATCTCGGCTTGTGCGGTGGCTACAACAACGGCATCTTCAAAGCCGTTGAGAAGATGGCGACGGGCAAAGACATCATCGCCCCAATCGGTGCGAAAGCCCTCCATCATTATGCCCATGACAGCACCTTCATGAATATCAACCACGATTTTGAAAAGTTGACCTTGACTTCGCTTGATTTCGCTGAAGTCCATCGGCTCTCTCTCGCGTTGAAAAACGACTTTAATGCCCGAAAATACGCCCGGATCTACATCGTCTTCACCCGCTACGTGAACTCGATTACCTTCACTCCGACCCGCTTTCAGCTTCTCCCGGTTCAAATCCCGCACGAAAGTTGGGAACATGAGGAGTATTGTCCGCCGTTATTCGATGAGTCGCCCCGCGAGCTGATTCACACCTTGCTGCCGAGTTACCTCGCCGCCGTCTTCTATGATCGACTGGTGGATTCGCAACTCTCCGAGCAAGCTTCGCGTCGCACGGCGATGGATAACGCGAACGACAACGCCGATCGTCTCCTATCGAGTCTCACGATTCAATACAACAAAGCCCGCCAGAACGCGATCACCCAAGAAATCACCGAGGTGGTCTCAGGCTCTGGCGATAATTCCTAAGGAGGAAAAAGGATGGAAAAACAAGAAACGAAAGCCCTCTATGGTCGGGTCGTCCAAGCGGTGGGACCGGTCATCGATGTCCGCTTTGAAGACAAACATCTGCCGGCCTTATTGACCGCGCTGAAGATCCTTTTCCCCGACGGGAAAGTGTTGGTCAGCGAAGTGATGCAGCACATTGGCGATGATACCGTCCGCAGCGTTGCGATGGGTGCGACCGAAGGGGTGGAGCGGGGGATGCAAGTCCTCGACACCGAAGCCCCGATTTCGGTACCGGTCGGTCCGAAGACTCTGGGTCGAATGTTCAACGTCCTCGGCGATCCGATTGACGGCTTAGGCGATGATTTCAAAGACGTTGAGCGCGATCCGATTCACCGCGAAGCTCCAAGCTTCGCCGAACAGAAGGTTTCAACTGAAATTCTCGAAACCGGTATCAAGGTTATCGACTTGCTTTGTCCTTACGTCAAAGGCGGCAAGATCGGCTTATTCGGCGGCGCGGGTGTCGGCAAGACCGTTTTGATTCAGGAACTGATCTCCAATATTGCTTCCGAACACCACGGCATCTCGGTTTTCGCCGGGGTCGGTGAGCGTTCACGCGAAGGCAATGACCTCTATTTCGAAATGAAAGCTTCGGGCGTTCTCAAAAATACCGCCCTTTGCTTCGGCCAGATGAACGAACCGCCAGGCGCCCGTATGCGGGTGGGCCTCTCGGCGCTCACAATGGCGGAATATTTCCGCGACAAAGAACATCAAGACGTCTTGCTCTTTATTGACAACATCTTCCGCTTCACCCAAGCCGGATCGGAGGTTTCAGCCCTCTTAGGCCGGATGCCTTCCGCCGTTGGCTATCAGCCGACCCTCGCGACCGAAATGGGCCAACTTCAGGAACGGATTACTTCGACCCAAGCGGGTTCGATTACCTCGGTTCAAGCCGTTTATGTCCCGGCCGATGACTTCACCGATCCGGCTCCGGCAACCACCTTCTCCCACCTCGACGCCAAGACGCTTTTGGACCGCAATATTTCAGCGCTCGGCATCTTCCCGGCCGTCGATCCGCTCGAGAGCTCCTCAAATATCCTTGACCCGCAAATCATTGGCCAAGAGCATTATGATGTGGCGCGCGGTGTCCAAAAACTGCTCCAGCGTTACAAGGAACTCCAAGACATCATCGCTATTTTGGGCCTTGATGAACTGTCGGATGAAGACAAAGCGATCGTGGCACGAGCCCGCCGGGTCCGCAACTTCCTCTCCCAGCCTTTCCACGTGGCCGAGCAATTCAGCGGCTACAAGGGCGTCTACGTTCCGCTCAAAGACACAATCCGTAGCTTCAAAGCGATTCTCTCAGGCCAGTATGACGCCTATCCGGAAAGTGCCTTTATGTTCTGCGGTCCCGTCGAAGACGTGGAAACAAAAGCCCGGCAGATGGAGGGCAAATGAGCGCCTTTTCTCTGACTCTTCTTTCCCCGCAGGGCCTCGCTTACGAAGGCGAGGTTTTGGAAGCGTATTTTCCTTCGCTCCAAGGCCCGCTCGGCATTTTGTCAGGCCATACCCCCTATATCGCCGCTTTGGCGGAACAAGGGGTGATCCGGCTTAAAGAGAGCAACGGGAACCTCCGCTATTTCGCCATCCATCATGGCGCTCTCGAAGTCCGGAGCGATAAAACAATCGCTCTCCTCGAGGAATGCGCGAGCGCTCCGACTTATGAAGCCGCCGTTGCCCTTCTTCCGACGCCCAAAAGGGCGAAAGCGTCGGGCGAGAAAGACGTCGCTCGCGCCGAAGCCGCCCTCACGAACCAATACAAAAACGCTGCCGCCAAGCATTGATCGCGACCGCTTCATCCTCGGGTGAGGCGGTTTTTCTTTCGGCGAATTCCGCGCTTTCCCTTTACGATATTCCCTTTCGGGGAAAAGCCTTATAATAATGGACGTCAATTAGAGGCAAAAACATGAATTTTATCTTCATTTCCCCCAACTTTCCGCCCCGTTATTTCAAATGGGTCGAGGCGCTTAAGGATCACGGGGTGACGGTTTTGGGCTTGGGCGATTCGCCCGATTACGATCTCCATCCCCGGCTCAAGGCGGCTCTCACCGAATACATGTGCATCGATGATATGAGCAACTATGCCAAGATGCTCGCCTGCTGCAAAGCGTATGAGAAAAAATACGGCAAGATCGATTTCATTGAATCCGACAATGAGTGGTGGCTCGAAATGGATGCCAAACTCCGGGAGGCAATGGGCATCAAAACCGGCTTCTGGCCCGAAGAGATGGAACACATCAAAGCCAAGTCGGCCATGAAAGATTGCTTTCAAAAAGGCGGCGCCAAAACAATGCGCTACATCTTGCTTGAAGGCCCGTCCGATCTCAAGAAAGCCCAAAATTTCATCGCCGAGGTCGGTTGGCCCGTCTTCGTCAAACCGAACATTGGAGTCGGCGCCAATGAATCGTTTGCCCTTCAGAATGAAAAAGAGCTTGAAAAGTTCCTTGCCAAGAAACTCCCCGAAGTCTACATCATGGAAGAATACATCGATGGTTTCATCGTCAGCTTCGATGGCGTCTGCGATTCGCATTCGGATGTTGTCTTCTGCACCAGCGACCATTTCATGACGGCGATCGCGACTGTTGTGAACGATAACACCGATTATTATTACTACAACAATCCGTTCGCTCTTCCCTTCCACGATATCGATGGGAAGGAATTTGAAAAGGTCGGGCGCGCGGTCGTGAAAGCCTTCGGAATCAAGCAGCGGTTCTTTCACATTGAATTCTTCGTTCTTAAACAAGATAAGCCTGGCTTTGCCAAAAAAGGCGAATTCGTCGCCCTCGAGTGCAACATGCGTCCCGCCGGTGGCTTCACCCCCGATTTGATCGACTATGCCAACTCCCTTTCTTGCTACGAGCTTTGGGCCGATGTCATCTGCCAGGATAAGAATCTCCAGAACATGAGTTTGCCGAAGTATTACGCCTTCGCTTCGCATCGCAAAGACGTGATCAAATACGCCCACACCAAAGACGATATCATTGCCAAATTCGGTTCGAAGATGTGCATGATGGGCCGTTATCCCGCTCACATGGCCTTGGCCATGGGCGATGAATACTACTACGCCAAATTCACCGACTATGAAGAAGGGGTTGCCTTCGATGAATTCGTCCGCGAGCGGGCGAAGTAGTCCTTAATCGTAATAGGTTTTGACCAGCGAGGCGGCGAGAGCCATCTCGCTTTCTTTTGTGATATCGTAGGCGGTCATTCCATTTTTGAGGGTCGGAGCGAATCGAGTTAGGCCAAAATAGCTCAAAGCCTGGGCCTGATTGGCGTCGTCCATCGCCTGATAATCCAAAAACGCAAGGGGTTTGCTGGCGCTTTTGGCGGCGGGAAAGAGAGTCGAGACATAAAAGGAAAGGCCAACGCTTTGGGCGGTGGTATCGGCAAGATAGGTTAGCGTATCGGGGTTCGAGGCCATAAAAGAAAGATAGGCATCGACGCTACGGAAACTTTCGATTTTTCCTCCACCTGCGTTGGCTTGGAAGCCGTTGTGGAGTTCAGAAAAACTAGTCCCCCCATCGCCAAGAAGGCGAAAAGATGCTTTATCGGCGATGTAAAGGAGCGGCGTCGCCACCCGGATCGTCGTGGTATCGTGAAAATAAGTCTGAAGCGCTTCGATGCTTTTGATCCAATCGCTATAGACCATCAGCCCACGCTCAAAAAGGATGACTTCGTAATTCTCTTTTTGCAAAAAGGAGGTGAAAGTCGCTTGCCAACTCGCACAATGGCTGCAGCTATCTTGGGTAAACAAGAAAGAAATGGTCTCGCCTTCATCGAGTCGAGCGATGAGGCGTTCGACGCTCGTTTGGATGCAAACCCCGGCATAGGTTGCCTCGCTTCCGTCGAGGAGGTCGCCATTGCGGGTGAGGGGCGTCATCTTGGGGGCGCTAGCCTGGGAGCAGCTGGCGAGGAGAGCCAAGGGAATTAGAAGAAAAAGAGGCCATCGCTTCTTCATGTCTTTATCATAAACCAAAAGAGGGGAGGCGCTCTTCTTTCTTTTAGGAGAAGTGATAAGATATCCGTTAGAATAAAAACAAAGGAATACCTATGAACATTTGGCATGCCGTCGAAAAGGAACGCGTCACTCCCGAAAAATTTATTGCTTGCATCGAAATTTCCGCAGGCAGCAAGAACAAATACGAACTCGACAAGAGCACCGGCGCGCTCATTTTGGATCGGATTCTTTTCACTGCGACGCATTATCCGCAAAACTATGGTTTTATTCCGCACACCCTTTCCGAAGATGGCGATCCGCTCGATGTTTTGGTGATTTGCTCGGAACCGATCGTTCCACTTGCCCTCACCGAAGCTTATCCGATCGGCGTCTTGGAGATGGACGACACCGGTTCGCTCGATGAGAAAATCATCGCTATTTGCGCTCACGATCCTCTTTATAATGGCTACAAAGATATCTGCCAGCTTCCTGAGCACGTTTGTGAGGAGATTCGCCATTTCTTCACCGTCTATAAGGAACTCGAACACGGCAAGCACACCCAAGTCAAAGAAATCAAGGGGCGCGATGCGGCCAAAGAAGTGATTGCCAAAGACATAGAGGCCTATGAAAGAAAGTTCCCCAACCCTGAAAAATAGGAAACCTTCCGTTTATATTTTCTTTGCCCTCTATTGTCTTTTCGGTGCTTTAATTCTTGGCGAAAGCGCCGTTCCTTCGGCGGTTTCCGCTACGCAATCCAATTCGTTTGCTTCGGCTCTTGCCTGGGTCGTCAATCTTTTTTCACCTTCGATAGAAGGCCAGTCGATTGCTCCGAAATCTCTTGTTCAAACCGGTGACACCACCTTGCTTTCGCCGGCTGAAGATGGCACTCCCCGCATCGCGTTAGGAACGACTAGTTTGTTGACGTTTCAGGTCGCCTATCCCGAAAAGGGTCAATTTGATTTCTACGACCAAGCTTACAGCGTCACCCGCCTCGTTGGCGAAGAGGGCGCGTTTGATCTGCTTCCCTCACAAAACACGGCTTCGAACGTCATCAGCCTCCGGGTCACGGGCAAGGAAGTTGCTTCAATGCCCTATGAGTTGAAAGTCACGGCAGGAAAACTTTCGGCGGACTATTCTTTCTACATCGTGGATTTGCCACGCCCGAATCCAACCCAATACGACGCCAGCATTGCAAAGACCACCTTGAAAGTGGGGGAGAGCGAAGTTCTCGACGTCCGACTCAAGAACCCTGACGCTGATACGCCAGTCCATCGATCCGATTGGTATTTGCGGAGATATTATGATGTTTCAAAAATCTTTTCAACCGCGCCCGACTTCGTCTCGAGCGACCCCAGTGTCCTTTCCCTCGACACCGAGGGAATGCTCCACGCCCTCAAGGAAGGCCAAGTGACGCTTTCTTCCTCGGAACAAACTCTCCAGGTAACGGTGGAGGGGAGCTTAACTTCTTCGACGCCGAGTTTTATCTTGGCCAAAGCCAATGAGCATGTCCTTTGTATGAATGATTACGACTTTTTGGCTGAAAGCGATAGCAAAGGCAATATCACCTCTTATTTTTCTCGGAGTGATAAACAAGTTTATTGGACCACTCTCTATGGCGATTTTGGCACGGATGATCTTTCTTCCTTTGACTCCAGCCTTGTTTTTTCCTCAAGCGATTCGCGGCTGGCTCGCGTCTTTCCTTACACGATTGACCCCGTGAGCCAAACCCCATCCTGGCGCGATGCTTTAGGCCGTCCGGCTTGCCAAGTTGTCGGTTACCGCCTGCCAAAGAATAGCGCGGGCATGGTTCAAATCACCGCAACGAGCTCGAGCAAGGCGAGCCAAAGTCTTACCCTCGAAGTTACCCAAGCGATCCCTAATGGGCCCCAAGATGGCAGTTGGTTAAAGACCAGCCAAGGCAAAACCTTGAGTGGCAGCATCGAATTATCCAGCAACGCGCAACTTTTCCTCGTCGGCGATTTCACCCCAGCCAACACGGGCAACAAAGCCCTCCATGGCGTCAGCGGTGACTCTTCGGTCGTCAAAATCTTAGGAAATGACAGTGCGACGTTGGTTCTTGAAGGAGTCAAAGAAGGAATGACGAATCTCGTGGTTTCGAGCTTGGCCAATCCTAGTTTGAGCGTTACCCTCCAAGTCAGCGTGAAGAATCCCCAGGTGGTTAATGAAAGCAATTTTGATTCGATCGCTTCCTTCCTTCGAAAAGCCGCAGGCCATTTTACCTTGTTCCTCGTGAGCGCGGTCATCGGCTTGATCTTCTTTAATCTTTTCTTCGCTGACCCGAAGAAGGACTGGCTTGGCCTCAGCTTGGGAACGGGGGTTGGCTTTCTTCTGGCGGCTTTCTCGGAGTTGATTCAGTATCTCGGCAATCTTTGGTTTTCTTTCGGCCGCTCTGGCAATTGGGCCGATATCGGCATCGACACCTTGGGTTACGCAATAGGAGCGTTCCTTTGCTGGGGCGCGATCCTCCTCATCCGCCTCATTGAGAAAAAGAAAAAGGCCGCCAAAGGGCCTTCGGTAAATCCTCCCGATGCTTAAATCGACCAATAGTCAGGATGGCTGGCGTAAAATCCGCTCGATAAGGCGATTGCCTCTTTCTTGTCTTTTGCAATCGCATTGAAGCTTTCGTAATGGGTTTCTCTGTAGCGGCAGTTGGCCCAATAGAACCAAAGGTAGTTTTCGAAAGCCATCCAAAGAACGGTCTTCTTCAGATGGGCTGCATCATAGGCACTGCCGAAGTAGGCTTTGACGAAATAGGCGATTTTCTCTAAGGCAAAAATCTTGTTTTCGCTGAGAAGAGAAGCAAGGTCGAAGTATTCGTTATTGAGCCCGGCCGTCTCATAATCGATGATGACGATCTGGCCTTCGTTGTTTTTCAGAATGTTGTCATGGACCAGATCATTATGCGAGAGGACCAAAGGCTCAGAGCGGAAAAAGGAAGTGGCTTTGGCCAAAATTTTTTCTTCTTCCGCGGGGTTGAGCGATAGTCCGCTCCGCGATTGATAGGATTGGTAACGTTGGAAAGGATAGAACTCCGAAGTGCAGCCCTGAATCGCGTGAAGCCGTTTGAGAATCGACGCCAGCGCCTTCAGATCTTCCTTTTCGATCGTCGGGGCGACGAAGCGGTGGTCGCCTTCGATGTAGCGGTCGATCATGTTGCCCGTCACGTAATCGAAATAAAAAAGTTTCGGTCCGATCCGATTCGGGGCGATCAAATTGAGGATTGCACCTTCGTTCTTGGCCGAATAGAATGGCGAATCGGAGATTTTCTTCAACCGGAAAACCTTCTCCCCATTGATCAAATAGGAGGCATTCGAGAAGCCATCGGTCAAATAAACGACGCTGCGGGCATTCTCGTTGGTAAGTTTTTGATAGAGTTGCTCAATGACCCCCATAACAATGCAATTCCATTTTAACGAGGCGAATCAGGAAGGCAAGGCTAACGTCAGAAAAAAGGAGTTGAACGCCGAGTTAAAGTTTCATTCGGACGGCGCCTGAAAGCAAAGATATGGTTTCAGGTCGGATGCTTTTCAGGTGGATCGTCTTGCTTTCTTTCACGATGGCAAGCCCCATCACGTTGCCCTTACGGACGTTTTTCCGGAGAGCATAAAGAACGTCGCCATCCTTCTCCCCGCTATTAAGCAGGGCAATTTCGCAGGCAGTCAAGATTTCTTCATCGCTTGGATTGGCTTTTTTGATCATGACATGGGAGCCCGTCGTTTCACGGACGTGGAGCCAAGGATGCTCTTTTGCGGTGTCGAGCAAGAAGGTCAGGCAATCATTCTGTTTTGCGCTTTTTCCAAAAAGAATCTTGGTACCTTTGAGGTCCACCTCGAAAGGAAGGGAGTCGTGCGAGAGGCCCCTCCAGTCCCGGTTTTTCTTATTTTGAGTCGGCTTTTGCGGAGATATTCCTAATTCCTTGGCAAGCTCTTCGAGCCCTCCTTCGTCGCTAGAAGAAAGTTGAAGGAGCGCCGAAGTCACGTCGGCGAGGGCCTGGGCGTTTGCTTTTTCGTTGACCGCGTTCATCTTCAGCGTCTCTTTGGCTTTCTTGGCCCGCCGATAGTAGAGTTCAGCGTTGGCGGAAAGGCTTCGTGAAGGATCGAGATCGATGGTGAGCCCCTCGGAGGTAAAAGAGCCCATCCGGTTATTGAGCTCGTTGTATTTCACATAAATGGCATCGCCTTTTTCGCCATCGTTCAAATGAGCTTCTGCTTCGGCTTTGTCGCACGATAGAGCCGAGTTCTTCCGTTCGAGGAGTTTCGCTTTTTTCTTCAGGCTTTCAAATAGCCATCCGAATCGGTCTTTCTTTCGGCGTTCAGCCAGGGCCTTTTCTTCTTCAAAACAAGCTTGGACATAGCTTTTTGGATCAAAACTCTCAACGGTGTCAGGAAAGTCTTTTTTCTCAGGGGCGAGATAATGAAGGCCCCTCAGCATCGGCCGCTCATCGCTCATTCCCCCGCTCCGATAGGCTCCAAGGACCACGTCCTGATCGTCGCAAAGGATCAGATTGGCATGGTGAGGGATTAACTCGAGATAAAGGATCCGTCCTTCCTCTTTGTAGACGCCATTGATGACCGTAAGCGAAAAGCGAATGACCCGGTCGCCGTTAACCTGTTCGATGTCGACGACATAAGCGTTTCCTAATTCCTTTTTTAAAACGTCGAGGAATTTGCTTTCGAGCGATGAGACACCCACGTCGTCATCGGCCAGGTAAAAGCGGGGGTCGGCGTCATCGAGGGAGATAACAAAACGATTCTGGTCTCCAGAAGCGTGGAAGTAGACGGTGTTTTTCGTATAAAAAAGCGGATGACTCAAGTGGTGGGAAACTAAGAAAGGCTTGAGATAGGCAAGATATTTTTTTAGAGCGTTAGTTTTCAGGGACATGGCTCAAATAGTATAGCATGAAAAGCAAAAATATTGACCTAGTTACAAGAACTAGATATAGTGTAGGCGGAAGATAACGGAGGACTTATTTTCAATGAAAATTGCACTCTCTGCCGAATCCACGATTGACCTTGATGAGGCCCACTTAAAACAATACGATATTCACACCCTTCCTTTCCATGTGCAGAAAGGGAACGAAGAAGGCTTCGATTACAAGTTCAAAAACGAAGACCTCTTCAAGTTCACCATTGAGACCGGCACGATGTGCCATACCTCAGCCTGCAACATCGGAGAGCTTCAGGAACATTTCGCTAAAATCTTCGCCCTCGGTTACGATAAGATTATTCACTTTACGATCTCGAGTGGCATTTCAAGCGGTTACAATAACGCCGCGGCGGTTGCCCAGAATGATCCGCGCATCGCTGTCATCGATTCGCATGGCACGAGCGGGGGCATCGGCATCCAAGCCATCTACGCCCATGAACTCATCGAAGCTGGCTACTCCTTCGAAGAAATAATTGAGAAGGTTTTAGCGCGCCGCCCAGCGATGCAGTGCTCCTTTCAACTCGATCGGCTCGATTTCCTTTATAAAGGCGGTCGCTGCTCCAAGCTTGCCCTTATCGGCGCCAACATTCTCCATATCAAACCGGAGATCGTTTGTGACCCCGAGGGCAAATTCACGACCGGACGCAAACACCGTGGCTCGACCGAGAAATGCACTCTTGAATACATCGATGACATGATTGCCGCCTATCCGAACATCGATAAGAAGATCACTTTCTTGGATTATTCCTCGATGGATCCGGCCTTGGTTGAGAAATGCCGGCAAAAATGCGTCGATGCCGGCTTCCAGGAGATTCAAGTCTACCAGGCCTGCCCGACCAACTCCTATCATGCGGGCCCCAACGTCATCGGCATTCATTTTTACACCGATGGGGCTCACCCGGTGGAGCCAAAAAAATAGGCGCTGTGCCTTCCGACCCTGGCCTGCCAGGGTTTTCTTTAGCCCTGAAGGAAAACGTTTTCGTCCGAGAGGTTTCGTGTCAGTTATCGACCGACAAATCATGGAACCCCTTTCACTTCCATTGAGGGCCTATCGTGGTTGTTTCATGAGCGAAATAGGTTATAATTTTAAACAATAGCCATGAAAAAAGGACTTTTGATCATCTTAAGCGGCCCTTCGGGCGTTGGCAAAGGCACCATCCGACAAAAAGTGATGGAAGATGCCACGCTCAATCTTTGGTATTCGGTTTCGCTCACCACCCGCAAGCAGCGGCCGGGCGAAGTGGATGGCCGCGATTATTGGTTTGTCAGTGAAAAAGAATTCGAGGCGAATCTCGCCAAAGGCAACTTGCTTGAGCATGCCGCTTTCGTCGATCATCATTACGGAACTCCGAAGGACAAAGAAGAAGAAGTGCGGGCCAAGGGGGTCAACGTTTTCCTCGAAATCGATGTCAAGGGCGCGAAACAAGTGATGGAAAAAGTGCCTGAAGCAATTTCCATTTTCCTTTTGCCGCCTTCTTTCCAAGAACTTGAGAACCGAATCCGCGGGCGTTCGACCGAATCGGAGAAAATCATTGAAGAGCGCTTGGCCCGTGCCAAGAGCGAAATGGCGTTAGCCAAAAATTACAAGTACCAGGTCATCAATGATTCCGTCAAACGGGCCGCGCAGGAAATCCAACGCATCATCGCCCACGAAATCTCCCTCGCCAAGTAGTCGGTTTCGTTTATAATATTTTTGTGGTCATCCTTCAGATTCTGACTCAGTACGGCACCCGTTCGCTCGATCGAACTTTTTCTTATTTGTATGAGGGAAAGAAAACGGTGGGGGAACGCTACCGCGTTCGGATCGACTTCGCTGGGCATTTTGCGATGGGCTTTGTCCTCAAAATTATCCCGACCGAAAAGAGCCAAAGCGAGCTCGAGGCCGAATTGGGCTACTCGCTCAAGATAATCGATGCGCAAGATATCATCGACGAGGAGCCACTTTTAACTGATGAATTGCTGAATCTTGCTCAGCGAGTGGCCGACTATTATTTCTGCCCGCTCATCAGTGTGCTTCAGGCAATGCTCCCCCCGTCTTTGAGTCCGCGGCTTTCATCGCTCCACGCCCCGAAGATCGCCTACGAGAAATGGGTCGAGATCCTCGATAGCAAAGAAGATGATCTGACCGCCAAGCAAGTCGAAATGCTTCGCCTTATTGCCAAAAATAGCCCTATTCTGAAAAAAGAGGCGGGTTCTGCGGCGGTTTTGGAGCATTTGGTCGAGGCCAAACGCGTCCGGATTATCCTGAAAGAAAAACCGCGGTTCATCATCCCGCCTGAAGAAAGAGAAGAACCGCACGAAATGTCGCTCGACCAGCGTGCCGCCTACGACGCCATCCTCGCCGCTCCGCAGAACGTGGTGCTCCTCCAAGGCGTGACTGGCAGTGGCAAAACTGAGGTTTATTTGCGTCTCTCCGAAAAAGTCCTCGTTGAGGGCAAGACGGTTTTGATGCTGGTCCCCGAAATTAATTTGACGCCGGTCATGGTGGAATATTTCTCGCGGCGTTTTGGCCCAAAGGTGGCGATTCTCCACAGCGAGCTCACTCCGGGGGAACGCTACGACGAATACCGCCGGATTGCTCGGGGAGAAGCCCGGATTGTGGTGGGCGCTCGCTCCGCCGTTTTCGCTCCGCTAAAAAACATTGGCCTCATCGTTCTCGATGAAGAACACGTTGATTCCTACAAACAAGATAATTTGATTGCTCCGCCTTACTACCACGCCCGTGAGGTCGCCATCTTCCGTGGCGAGCAAGAGCACTGCAAGGTAATTTTGGGTTCTGCCACCCCTTCGCTCGAGAGCAAAGCCCGGGCCATGCGCGGGGTCTATGGCTACGCCGAAATGAAGCATCGAATCAATGAAAAGGCTCTTCCTTATACACGGATTATCGATTTGACGGATCGGAGCAATATCTCCAAAAAGAGCAACAAGATCTCGACCCCGCTCCTCGAGAAGATCCAAGAGAAGCTCGAAAAGCATGAGCAGATCCTGCTTTTGATTAACCGGCGTGGCTATTGGACCAACATCATGTGTGCCAACTGCGGCCATATTTTCGTCTGCCCCTCTTGCGGTGGTAATTTGACGTACCACCAAGAGGACGAAATGCTGAAGTGCCACCATTGCGGTTATGTCGAAAACTTTCCGAAAGTCTGCCCTGAGTGCGGCTCGACTCGCTTGATGCGGACGGGCTATGGGACCGAAAGAGTTGTCAAAGAACTCCAGGATATCTTTCCCGCCGCCAAGATCTGCCGCGTTGATTCCGATGTGGGGCAAATCAGTAAAAACGTTGAAAAGATCATTCATGATTTCCACGATGGGCTCTATGACATCATGGTTGGGACGCAAATGATTGCCAAGGGTCACGACTTCCCAAATGTCACCCTTTCGGGTGTTGTGATGGCTGATATCGGCCTTTCTTTGCCCACCTACCGAGCCGCTGAACGAACCTTCGAACTCATCGCTCAGGCTGTCGGAAGAAGCGGTCGTTCGAGCAAAGCGGGGGAGGCTTTGATTCAGACCTTCAACCCCTCCCATTACGCGATTGTCTATGGGGCTCGGCAGGATTATGAGGGGTTTTTCAAAAAAGAAATGCAGGAGCGGAAGATCGCCCATTATCCGCCTTACGTTTATTTGATTCTTCTCGAATTCGCCTCAACGAGCGAAGACAAGGCCGTCCAAGCCGCCTATGACTTCAAGAGAGAATTTGTTTCCCAAGGCTTCGAAAACTTCGAAGTGGTCGGGCCTTTGCTCCCCTATTATTCCATGGCGAATGGCAAACACAAACGGATGATGCTCCTCAAGTTCAAAAAACGGGAGGAGGTTTATGCCTATCTCAAGAACCTCTTGGGCAAGTATTCCTCGATGGGCGGAGTGGATATTACGATAAATGTAGACCCCTTAGATTATTGAGTTTATGTTATAATCAACTAACGTTGAGGTAAGTCATGATCACCATTTCCATCTTAGGTCTCGACCAGTATGTGGTCGGCCATTACTCGAAAGAAAACACTGAAAACATTGCCAATTTGCTTGAGGTTTCGCCCGATGACGTCAACTTTTATGCGCCAGAATCGATGGTTTTTCACTCCGGAGTCGAACAGACTTCTTGGAACACCATTGTGATTGTCCGAGCGCCTGAACGGGAAAACGTCTTCGAAAGCAAACTCGCTGATTATCTCATTAAAACCCTCTCCGAATTTACTATCAACCTCGAGATTGAATTCGAATATTTTGCGGAGGGCAGACACTACGAACACATTAATTCGTCCTATCCTCGCTTCATCGCCGAAGAGAATTTGGTGGATGTCGAAGGGACGAACGGCGACGAACAAGATGATTCCGACGAAGATGAGGAAGAAGCCGATCCGCGCGATCGGGCCGATCTTGACCCGAACGATCCCAACCAGATTTTCTTAGGCAACGCTTTCGCAGGCAAACAGGAAATGCTTGATGGTGCCGCTGAAGAAAAAGAAAACGCTGCGCCGAAAAAGAAGGGGCAGTGAGCTGCTTAAAATAGGAGGAAATTTTATGCAGGAATTTGATTTAGCGAAGAATGTGCTCGATGACATCGTCGACCACGATACCCCCTTTTCGGAGGCCTTGCGGAAAGTCTTTCAAAACGATGTCGCCCTCCGCCCGATGCGGAGTTTGGTCGCGGGACTTCTTGGCTGCGAACTCCGGCATCACCTCCTTTTCTCGTATTTGAGCGAGCCGCTCGCCGACTTCGACGTCACGGAAAAACGCTACCTCGCGTTGGCCCTCTCCGACGCCTATTTCTTTAAACGAATCCCCCTCGACCAATTGCAGAGCGTCCTCCACGAAAAACTCGGCGACGCCAAAATGGCCGAAGCACAGCCTTTGCTCGATCGGGCGGGCAAAACCGATGAATATATTCCAGCCGATATCGCCAAAACCTCGAATAAATATCTTTCTCTTCGTTACAACACGCCCGAGTGGGTTCTCAAAATCTGGGAGCACTATGGCTATGGGACGACCTACAAGATTCTGAAGAAAAATAACCGGCAGAACACCACGAGCGTTCGGGTCCGGACCTCGTTGACGAGTGTCGAAGAACTCCTGAATAACAATCCTGACTATGCCAAAACCAGCGTTGAGGGCATTCTTTATTACGGCGGCAAACTTCCCTTGCGGAAATTGCCGGAAGCCCACGATGGGAAGATCTTCGCGGAACGGCCTGCCACCAAAGCCGTCCTCGACAAGTTCAAAGTTGAAGAACCATCCGAAGCCTTCCTTTTCAGTGGCAACACCGATAGTTCGATCCTGAAAGAGATGATTGAGACCTATGGGTCGGCGATCGGCCTTAACCTTGGCGTCTACGATGTCAAAGATTACGTCGATGTGACGCGAATGATCAAAGAGGCCGAGCTAAAGAACGTCAACTTCTTCGGCGCCGATCCCTCGGCGATGGAGTCGGCGATTTCCCGTCCGCAGGATCTCGTGATCTGCGCCCCGAATTCCTCGAACTTCGATTTGATCCGCGAGTATCCCGATTACCTCTTCCATTTCAAGAAGGAAGGGATGGACGAACTCTTCGCCAAAGAAAAGGCGATGTTGGAAGGCACCGCGAAATTCGTGGCGGAGCACGGCACCTTGATCTACATGATCTACACGATCAGCAAGAAAGAGGGTCATCAGACGGTCAGCGATTTCCTCTTGGCCCGCCCCGAATTCAAGCTGGTCCGCGAGGCTCAGCTCTTCCCTTATGAGGAGCTTGATACCGCTCTTTATTACGCGGTGATGAAAAAAGAAACCCCATTAGCCAAAGTCGAGCCGCCTTTAGGCGAGCTGACCAAAGCCGATAGCGCAAACGCTCCGCTTCGCGCCGCCAAAAGCGAATAGAAAGGCGACAGGACGATGAAAAAGAACCTCTTCGGCTATACTTTGCCAGCCCTCGAAGAGGAGATGACGTCTCTCGGAGAAAAACCCTTTCGAGCCCGCCAACTCTACGAGTGGATCTATCTGAAAAAAACTTATGACTTCGATGCGATGAGCGATCTTTCGAAGCCTTTTCGCGATCATTTGAAAGCCGATTATTGTTTGACGCTGCCAGCCGTTTTCAAAGAGCAAGATGCTAGTGATGGCACGGTCAAACTTCTCTTGGCGATGGAAGACGGGGCTAAAGTCGAAACGGTTCTCATGCGCTACGACTATGGCAATGTCATCTGCGTTTCGAGCGAAGTCGGCTGCTCGATGGGTTGCGCTTTCTGCGCCTCGGGCCTCCTTAAAAAAGAACGGAATCTGACCGCCGCGGAGATGACGGGTGAAGTCATCGTGATGAACCAACTGCTCGCTCAGGAAGGGGAGAACGTCAGTCACATCGTCGTGATGGGGACGGGCGAGCCTTTCGATAACTACGATAACGTCTTGGCCTTTGTCCACACGATGAACGAGCAACGCGGCTTAGCCGTCGGCGCCCGCCACATCACGGTCAGTACCTGCGGGCTCGTTGAGGGGATCAAACGTTATGCGAGCGAAGGAATCCAGATCAATTTAGCAATCTCGCTCCACGCGCCGAATGATGAGATCCGCAAGAAAATCATGCCGATCGCCAGCCGCTATCCGATTAAAGAACTGCTTGATGCCGTCCGCTATTACATCGCTAAGGCGGGTCGGCGGGTCACCTTTGAATATATCATGCTCAAAGGAGTCAACGATTCGTTGGCCGATGCCGAGGAACTCGCCTCTTTGCTTCGGGGCATTCTTTGCTATGTCAATTTGATTCCCTACAACCCCGTCAAGGAAAAACCTTTCGAACGGAGCGAGAATTCTTCGACTCGGGCTTTTAGCGAGAGGCTGAACGAACTTGGCATCAATTGCACAGTCCGCAAAGAATTTGGCACCGATATTGATGCCGCCTGCGGCCAGTTGCGTGTAAAATACGTCAAGAAGGATCAGCAATGACTTACCACGGAACTTACGCTTACAAAACCGATATCGGTCGGGTAAGAAGCCACAACGAAGACCAAGCCATGGTCGTTCTCAACGCTTCCGGCGAGGTGTTTTTGATTGTCTGCGATGGAATGGGTGGGGCCAACAAAGGCGACGTAGCCAGCAAGCTTGCCATTGATTCGCTCTCGGAAAGTTTTCGGCACAAACATCGTTCGCCCCTTGTCCAATTCGACAAGTGGTGGTTCACGAAAGCCTGCAAAGAAGCCAATGCTTTGATCTACAACCAAGCCGAAAAGAATCCGGCCGAAAAAGGAATGGGCACCACGATGGTCGCTGCCCTCATTTCCGGCGATCGGCTTATCATCGCCAACATTGGTGATTCGCGGGCTTATTGGATTCAAAAAGATAGCATTAAACAGCTGAGTGAAGACCAAACCTATGTCCATTTCCTTGTCGAAACGGGAAAAATCACGCCTGAGCAAGCCTTAACTCATCCGGAGCGCCACGTTTTGATGAATGCCCTCGGCATTTATCCTTCGGTCAGTTTGACCATCACGGTCTATTCGTATCAGGGTGAGAGCCTGCTCCTTTGCTCCGATGGCCTTTATAACCAAGTCCCGGAAAAAGATATTCTTGCCTTGGTTTCGACCGACGAAAGAGCCGACCAGAAAGTAATGAGTCTTATTTGCCTCGCCAACGCCAACGGCGGCAGCGACAACGAAGGCATTGCCTATTGGGAGAGCATTGGGCATGATTGAGATCGGCGAAAAAATCGATGAACGCTATCGCGTGACCTCGCGGATTGCCCACGGGGGAATGGCGGACGTCTATGAAGCTTACGATATTGTGAATCGTCGCACCGTCGCCCTCAAAATCATGCGGGTCGACATGATGGACAATCCAAAGAATATCGATCGTTTTAACCGTGAATGCATCGCGGCGGCCTCGCTCAATAATCCCAATATCGTCAAGGTCTATGGCCAGGGAACGGTCGACGGGAGGCCTTACATGGCCAACGAGTACGTCGATGGAAGGACCCTCCGCGACAAACTGAACGTCGTGAGCGGTCATAATTTACCGCCTTTAGAAGCTTGCGAAGTGATGCTCCAGCTCACGAATGGGGTTCAATACATCCATGAGCACGGCCTCATTCACCGTGACATCAAGCCCGACAATCTTTTCTATTTGCCTGATGGCTCGGTCAAAATCGCCGATTTTGGCATTTCGACTCAGCTCAATGAACCGCAACTTGGCGATGCGGTGACGGGTACGATTTATTACACCGCCCCCGAGATTCTGATGGGCCAACCCGCTGGGATTCCGAGCGATATCTACTCGATGGGCATTCTCTTTTTTGAGATTCTGGTCGGCAACGTCCCCTTTGATGGCAACACCGCTGAAGAGGTGGCGATCGCCCAGATCAAAAAACATTTCCCCGAACCCTCGCGCTTCGTCACGAGCGTTCCACGTTCGATCGATCGCATCGTGGTCAAAGCCTGCCGCAAATCGCCGGATGAGCGTTTCTTCTCCTCGCTCGAAATGCATAACGCGATCGAGGAAGCGATGAAAGACCAAGACTCCTTCAAGGAAAGGAAAGGCTTTTTCTCACGCCTCTTCGGGTTCAAATAATGAAGGATTTGCAGGGATTTTCGCGTCCGATTATCTCCCCATCGCTTTTAGCCGCCGATAAAAACAAAATTCCGTCGATGATCCTCCTCGCCAAAAATTCCGGAGCGGATTTCATTCATATCGATTGCATGGACGGCCGTTTCGTCCCCAATTTTGCCTACGATGATACCTTCGTCGAAAAATACCATAGCCCTCTCCTGGTCAACGATGTTCATATCATGATCGCCAAGCCGTGGCTTTTGGCGGAGAGCTATTGCGAAAAAGGGGCCGATATTTTGACGTTTCATCTTGAGGCATGCCCCGATGAAGAGAGCGTCTTTTCGCTCATTGCAGCCATCCGTTCCTTTGGGGTCCACCCTGGCCTTTCGATCAAGCCAGCCACGCCCGCCCTCAAACTCTTGCCTTTTCTTTCGCTTGTCGACCTCGTCCTTGTCATGTCGGTCGAACCGGGTAAAGGCGGCCAGAGTTTTTTGCCAACCTCCCTCACAAAAATCGCTTTTTTGCGCCACAAGATCGATGTGCTTCCGCAAGGGAAGAGGCCGCTCATTGAAGTCGATGGGGGCATCAATGATGTGACAGGGCCGGAGTGCGTGAAGGAAGGGGCGGACGTCCTCGTCGCCGGCTCCTATCTTTACGGCCATGAGGACTTCGCCGAGCGTTTGGCGAAGCTGCGCCGATGAGTCTCAGCAATTCACTCCCGCTCTTTTTCGCTTACCTTTTCGGGGCTTTCCTCGTCCTTTTGCTCGGGCCCAAGGGCAAGGAAAAAGAAAATGAACCCTATTCGTTTCTTCGCTTTTTCCCTTATGAACTCTATGGCGATTCGCGCGGAGCGTTTCGCCTATTTGCCCGGCTTGGCGAGATCATCACCCTTCTTGCGGATGGCGCCCTCCCGCTCTTTTTGCTCCTGAACTACCATAACGCGCTCGCCGGCGAAGTTCCTTCTTATCTCACTGGCCTCATGATCTTCACCGTTCTCTTCATTCTCAGTTATTTTTTATTGACCCTGATCCCGGCCTCGGCCGAAAAAGCCCATCTGAGTTTGTTCTTCTCAAGTGCCGCTCTCAGCACGATGAGTTTGACCATGGAGGGATTCTTATTGATCATTTTAATCCGCTCAGTGAGCGGGAAGGGACTCCTTTACATCATCGTCTCTCTCCTTTTTGTTTTGGCCCTCGCCACCATCGTCTTGCCCCTTAACCCCAAAATGAAGCATTGGGCCGAGCTCGAGCGAGTGAACGAAAGGGATGGCACCCAAAGCTATCGCCGGCCCCATCTCTTCATCTTGGCTTTTTCAGAATGGCTTTTGACCCTGTTTCGCTCGGTGGGCTTTCTCCTTGCTCTCATTGGCTTTCTGATCGTTGCGATGTGAAAGGGTTAGGGGATAAGAAAAAGGCCGAGGAATCTCGGCCTTTTGATCGCGGGGACGAAAACTACTTGGCTTCGGCGACAGCTTCGGCCTTTTTCTCAACCGGCTTGTTCTCCGTCTTGGCCGTTTTGGCTTTGACAGACTTATTGAGCGTACGATAAGCGCGAGCGCTCATACGAACCTCGACCATCTTGCCATTAATCTCAATCTTGTATTTCTGGAGATTGACGTTCCAAACACGGCGGGTGGCTAAGACACTGTGGGAGCGGTTATTGCCGCTGACGGGTCCTTTTCCGGTAATCGGGCATACTCTTGACATAATTTTCACCTCTCACGCGACAAAAATCGCGATTAAGACTATATCACGCGTGCGCAACGTAAGCAAATACTTTGTTTGGCGGGAACTTGTCAACTTGCGGCCGATGGGAGCGAAAGTGAGCTTGATGTCGATCGGAAGTCTCTTTCCAACTCTGGTGCGGGTGGAATTGGCCGCGCTTTGATGGGCCAAAAATCGTTTAGCGAAAAAGAAGGACGGGCGCCTTCTTCCCCAAAAGGGAAAATCGGATTCATTTTTTTGAGTTTTCGCCCCTAGATTTACTTGGGGTGTGCTAAAATAATAAAGATGTCGTTCTCACTACCTTTTTGGAGGGTAATATGAGCACCAAATTAGCAGCCATGATTCTGGCGGGTGGCAAAGGCACCCGCCTTCAGGCTTTGACGAAGAAAGTCGCTAAGCCTGCCGTTTCCTATGGTGGGAAGTATCGTATCATCGATTTCCCGCTCTCCAACTGCGCCAACTCGGGCATCACCTGCGTCGGCGTTTTGACCCAATACGAGTCAAGCGAGCTCAACACCTATGTCGGCAATGGCGAGAAGTGGGGGCTCAATGGCGTTCGTTCGCTCACCTCGGTTTTGACGCCAAAGCAAACCGATGAAGGCAGTAACTGGTATTTAGGAACGGGCGATGCCATCTATCAAAACATCGATTGGCTTGATCGGGTTGACCCCGAATACGTTTTGATTCTTTCGGGCGATCACATTTATTCCTGCACTTATGACGCAATGCTGAAGCAGACGATTGACGCCGGGGCCGACTGCACGATTGCCGTCTACCCGGTTGCTTGGGAAGAGGCGCCGCGCTTCGGCATCTTGGTCACCGACAAGAACGACAACATCACCGACTTTCAGGAAAAACCGAAGAAGCCGATATCCAACCTTGCCTCGATGGGCATCTATATCTTCCCCTACAAGGTGCTGCGCGCCGAGTTGATCGCCGATGCGAAGGATCCTTCCTCCGAGCATGATTTCGGCAAGAATATCATCCCCAAAATGATGGAGGAAAAGAAGAAACTCGTTGCCTATACCTATCATGGCTATTGGAAGGATGTCGGTACGATTTCCAGCCTCCACCAAGCAAACATGGACTTACTGCTCACGGGAGATTCTTCGACAAATTTATACACTGTACAGGGCGATAACCGAATTTTTTCCGAAGATACGCATAGTACCCCACAATACATTGGTCCGAAAGCCAAGGTCGCCGATTCCTTGATCAACCAAGGCGCGACAGTCTTGGGTTCGGTTGACCATTGCGTTGTCTCGGGCGAGACCCTGATCGAAGAGGGAGCGGCGTGTAAGAACGCGGTGATCATGGATGGCGCCATTATCAAAAAAGGGGCCGTGGTCGAGGATTGCATCATCGGTCCGGATACGTTAATCGACGGGGACGAAAAGGTCAATGTCGAGCACGATGGCATCGCGCTCGTCGTCAACGGAAAGGCGGTTCAATAACATGAAAGAAGTCATTGCTTTGCTCAATTGCCACAATTCGCCAGAACTCGGTGAGTTGACTTCCTCCCGTTCTTTGGCTTCGACTTCCTTCCTTGGCCGCTATGCCTTCGCCGATTTCGCCCTCAGCAATTTCTGCAATTCCGAACTCTCGAACGTCGGCATCCTAGTCAAAGATCATGAGCGCTCGATGCTCAAGCACCTCGGCAATATGATGTCATGGGTCATCAATACGAAAATCGGGCATGAAACCCTTTTCTATAACGAAAAAGGGCAATTGAACCCAGCCTACAACTCCGATATCAACAACATCAGGGAAAATGATTGGGTTCTCTATGATTCGAACGCCTCGGTGATCGTCTTCGAAAGCGCTCATATTGTTCTCGACATCGACTTACGGCCGATCATCGAAGAGCACAAGGCACGCGGGGAAGCCCTCACTGTCGTCTATAAGTCGATCACCGATGCGGACCAGGAGTTCACCCATAGTTATGTTTTCGATGTTGGCAAAGATGGCTATGTGAGTGGCATCCACAAGAACGATGGCCAGCAGAAAAACGCCAACGCCTCCCTTGAGATTTGGATCGTGAATCGGACCATCCTCGCCGACATGATCAACCGCCACCAAATGGTTGATGCGGCCTTCGGGATGCGCGAAATGATTGGCTATCTCATCAAAAGCAACATCCTCAAAGTGCATGCCTACGAATACAAAGGCTATGCCCGCTGTTTCGATTCGCTTGAGAACTATGTCAAATATTCCTTCGAATTGCTTAACCGCGACATCGCCAAGGAACTCTTCAAGAGCGATTGGCCGATCTACACGGCAACCCACGATACTCCGCCGGCCCTCTATGGCGAAAACAGCGCAATCACCAATTCTTTTATTTCGAATGGCTGTGTGATTGAAGGCGAAGTCCATGATTCGATCATCTGCCGCAACGTCAAAATCGGCAAAGGAGCCAAGGTCAGCCGCTCGATCATTCTCTCAAACGTTTCGATCGGTTCGCTCGTCACTTTGTCCGACGTCGTCATCGACAAGTATTCGATCGTGACCGCCCGCCATACGATTGCGGGGGATCCAGCCAACGTCATCTATCTCAAGCAAGGAGCCATTTTATGAAAATAGCGATGTTCGCTTCGGAAGCGAATCCTCTCGCCAAATCCGGCGGTTTGGCCGATGTGGTTTTTGCCCTCTCGAAGGAACTCGCCCTTGAAGGGCATGCCGTCATCATCGGCATGCCGTATTACCAATCGATCAAAGCCAAGGCGCTCAAGACCAAAAAGGTCGGCACGTTCGATGTCTATATGTCGTGGCGCCACCAAGAAGCGGCCGTCTATCTCATCGAGATCAGCGGCGTCAGTTTCTATTTGATTTCCAATCAGTATTATTTTGACCGCGACAAGCTCTATGGCTACGATGACGATGGCGAGCGTTTCGCTTTCTTCGCCCTCGCTTGTCGTCGCTTATTGAAGTTCATCGATTTCAAAGCCGACGTCGTCCATGTCCACGATTGGCAGACCGCGATGATTCCCTGCTTGGTCAAAGAACAGAATTGCTTTGATGACTTCTATAAGGATATGTCTTTCGTTTTGACGATCCACAACCCAGCCTTCAAAGGGATGATCGATCGCTATTTCCTCAATGATTTCTATGGGCTTTCCGATGCACTTTATGACACGGGCAAGGTCCGCTTCGAAGGGATGGTCTCCACCCTTAAAAGTGGCATTGTCTACGCTGACAAGGTGACGACGGTTTCGCCCTCGCACCGCGAAGAGCTTCTTTCCCGTGACAGCTCGCAAGGGCTCGATGGGGTGCTTCAGCTCCGCCGTGATGATTTCGTCGGGATCCTCAACGGGATCGACACCGAAGAGTGGGATCCGAAAACCGACAAGTTCATCAAAACGAATTACGACATGACGAGCCTCGAAAGCGCCAAAGCAGAGAATCAAAGCGATTTGCTCTCCGCTTTCCATATTCGTTATTTCGGCGGGCCGGTTTATGGCATCGTCTCGCGTCTCTCTTGGCAAAAAGGCATCGATATTTTGCTTGGTTCTGGCCGGAAAGCCCTGCAAAATGGGGCTAGTTTGCTCGTTTTGGGCAATGGCGAATACGAGTTGGAGCAGAAGATGGAAGCTCTTCGGCGGGAGTTCCCCGACACGATGGGTATCTTCATCGGCTACTCCAATGAATTGGCTCATAAGATCTACGCGGGCTGCGATTATTTTCTCATGCCCTCGCTTTTTGAGCCGTGCGGCATCTCGCAGATGGTGGCCCAACGCTACGGCACCTTGCCGATCGTCCGCTACACCGGCGGTTTGCGCGACACCGTCGATGGCTATGATGGCCGCGAAGTCAAGGACGCGAACGGCATCGGTTTCAACGATTACAACGAAAGCGGACTTGACTACGGAATGGCTCTCGCTCGGCGTTTAGCTAGTGATCGTCCTTCTTATTTCGCCTGCGCAAAGAATGCGATGGCGCTCGATCGCTCATGGAAAAAGAGTGCCAATGAATACGAAAAACTCTATAATGCCCTCGTCAAGAAAGCTTAGGCTTTGTGGAGAGAGCGCATGAGTTACGATCATACGGCAATTGAGAAGAAATGGCGGCAGTATTGGGAAGAGAATAAGACTTTTGAGTGCGATACTCATGATTTTTCGAAACCGAAATATTATGCCCTCGATATGTTTCCTTATCCCTCGGGACAGGGGCTCCATGTCGGCCACCCCGAAGGCTATACCGCAACCGATATCGTCGCCCGGATGAAGCGGATGCAAGGCTTCAACGTCCTCCACCCGATGGGCTGGGATGCCTTCGGCCTCCCTGCCGAGCAGTTCGCAATTCAAAACAATCAGCATCCGGAGGAGTTTACCCGGAAGAACATCGCCCATTTCAAGGACCAGATCCAAGCCTTGGGTTTTTCCTATGATTGGTCGAAGGAGCTAGCGACCATCGACCCGGGCTACTACAAATGGACCCAATGGATCTTTATTCAACTGTATAAGCATGATTTGGCTTATGTTGCCGATGTGCCCGTCAATTATTGCCCGGAACTCGGCACCGTTTTGGCCAACGAAGAGGTGATCGATGGTAAAAGCGAACGTGGTGGCTATCCCGTCATTCGGCTGCCGATGCGCCAATGGGTGTTGAAGATCACCGCCTACGCCGACAAACTCGAAAAGGATCTCGCCCTTCTCGACTGGCCCAAGTCGACCCTCGAGATGCAGAAGAACTGGATCGGCAAGAGCAGCGGGGTGAGTGTCGACTTCGCCATCGCTTTCTCGACCGAATCCTTCCAGGTGTTTACCACTCGGGTCGATACCTTGTTCGGCTGCACCTATTGTGTCTTGGCCCCCGAGCATCCACTCGTGAAGAAGCTCGTGAGCCCCAAGCAAAAGAAAGAAGTCGAGAAATATTGCGCCGATGCGGCGAAAAAGAGCGATCTCAGTCGCACCTCGAGCGCCGAAAAAGAAAAAACGGGCGTTTATCTTGGCGCCGATGCGGTCAATCCGATCAATGGCAAAAAGATACCGATTTATGTCGGCGACTATGTCTTGGGCAGTTATGGTAGCGGTGCCGTCATGGCAGTCCCCGCTCACGATGAACGCGACTATGTCTTCGCCAAAAAGCATAACTTGCCGATGATTCAGGTCATCGAGGGTGACATTTCAAAAGGTGCCTATGAAGGCGATGGCAAACATATCAACTCGGCTTATGCCGATGGCTTGGATATCGCGGCGGCTAAAGCCGCCATCACCGAAAAGCTCATTGAGATCCACCGGGGCAAGGAAGTCATCAATTACAAACTCCGCGATTGGATTTTCTCGCGCCAACGCTATTGGGGCGAACCGATTCCGATGGTGACGACGAAAGACGGAAAGGAGCTGCCGCTCCCCGAAGACCAGCTCCCGCTTGTGCTTCCGGAACTCGACGATTACCGTCCGACGAAGGATGGCAAACCGCCGCTTTCAAAAGCCCCGCAGAACTGGCTTGAGACCACTCTTGATGGTCAAAAGGTGAGTCGGGAAACGAACACAATGCCGCAATGGGCGGGTTCGTGCTGGTACTATATCCGCTACCTCGATCCGCAGAATGACAAAGCTCTCGCCGATCCTTCTTTGATAAAGCATTGGCTCCCTGTCGATCTTTACATCGGCGGCCAGGAGCATGCCGTTCTTCATTTGCTCTATGCCCGTTTTTGGCACAAATTCCTCTACGATATCGGCGTGGTCGCTTGCCCGGAGCCGTTTCAAAAACTCTATCACCAAGGCATGATTCTTGGCAGCAATGGCGAGAAGATGTCCAAGAGCAGGGGCAACGTGGTGAACCCGGACGACATCGTGCGCGATTCGGGCGCCGATTCGCTCCGTCTCTTCGAAATGTTCGCTGGTCCGTTAGCCGAAGTAAAGCCTTGGTCGACCGATGGGCTGGCTGGCGCACGCCGTTTCATCGAGCGGGCTTACCGTCTGGTGAATGAAGACGATTTCACTCAGAAGATCACTTCGACGAATTCTGGCGAACTCGACTATTCCTATAACGTTCTCGTCAAGAAGGCAACTGCCGATTATGAGGCCCTCTCCTTCAACACGACCATCGCCCAAATGATGGTCTTCGTCAACGACTGCTACAAAGCCCAAAGCCTCTATAAGCCCTATCTTGAGGGTTTCACCCAGATTCTCTCGTGCATCTGCCCCTTCGTTGGGGAAGAGATGTGGTCGTTATTGGGCCATAAAGAGAGCATTGCCTATGCCCCTTGGCCAAAAGCGGACGAGAGCAAGACCCGGCTGCAAAAGGTCAAGATTGCCGCGTCGGTGAACGGCAAAGTCCGCGATGTCCTCGAAGTGGACAAAGGGACTGACGAAGCCACGCTTCAAAACTTGGCCCTCGCCTTACCGAAGATCAAGGTCTACACCGACGGCCATACCATCAAAAAGGTGATTGTCGTGAAGGACCGGATTATCAATATCGTCATTGCCTAAATTCAAGAATGGGGTCTCCGCCGAGGAAGCCCCGTTCTTTGCTGAAGAGAGTTGCCAGGCGCAATTTGTGGCGGGTTTCTTTTTGTGGTTCGAGATAGTGGAGGTGGGGCGCATCTGTGGCGTTTCCCACTTCGTTTCATTTTAGAAGGAAGTCCGTGCTGACGCCGAAGATTATTTCGACGCGGCATGAGACGTTGTCGAGCGTTGGCTGGATCTCACCAGTTTCCCATTTGCTGACCGCTTTGGCGGAGAGATCCTATTTCTCGCCCAACTCGCCCTGACTGAGCCCTTTTTTCTTTCGTTCTTCGTCGCTTCGCCGTCCAATCCTTCCCCACTTGGTGGAAAGAAGAGAAGAAAAGAACGGGAAGGGGAATGAGAAGCCAAAAATCATTCAAGACAGTTTTTGTAAAGCATTTTTTGTTTTTATGAGCAATTCAGAAATGAGCGCAGGATTAAAAGTTGACTTTTCGAGATGGAGTGATTGGCTTTATAATCAATCCGATGGAAAAACAACAACGCAAGCATCTTGCTATCGCCATTTCTTTGGCGAGTATCGTCGCCCTTTTGACTGGCCTCTCCTTGCTCAATCCGCTTTTGACTCCGCTCCATACGGGCGAAGATTGGATGGAGAAAGTTCCCGATGATCGACCGCTCAGCCAGTTGGCGATCCCTGGCTCCCATGATAGCGGCGCCCGCTTCAGCGTCGGCGATCTCTCAGGCAAATGCCAGGACAGCAGTATCCGGGAGCAGTTGCTTTATGGCGTGCGTTTTTTCGATATCCGCCTTTACAACTTCAACGATGCCCTTTATGTCTGCCACAGTTTTATTGATGAGAATTTGGCCTTCAGCGATTTCGTTCAGCAGGCGATCGCCTTTTTGGAAGGCTACCCCAAAGAAGGCCTTTTGGTTTCAATCAAGCACGAGGGCAAGGATAGCGAGGCAAGCAAGAGCTTTGAAAGCCTCCTTCAAGCAGAAATTGCAAAAAATTCAACATATTGGAGCGTTGGGCGTGATCTCCCTGGCACCTTAGGAGCAATTCGGGGTAAGATGACCTTGATCTCCCGATACGCTGATAACACGATCGGCCTTGATGCCTATGGTCACGATGGCAATCACTGGATGAGTGATGTCGACGGGACTGGCACGTTTACTCTCAATCATTTCCGGGTCCAAGACCATTACAAACTCGCTGACAACGACACGAAGTGGAGCGAGATCATCGCGTCCCTTTCGGAAGCGGAGAAGAATAGCAGCAATTCGCTTCTTTATCTGAATTTCTTTAGTGGTTATTTAACGAAGGGCTTTCCGCCGAGCTATAGCATGTCAACCGCCAAGTTCATCAATTCGAAAGTGCTCAGCGGCGCCTTGCCAAAGGTCCGCTGCGGGGTCTTGATCTGCGATTTCGTCACCCCGGCATTAACCGAGGCTCTTTGGGAGGGCAATTTATGAAAAAGGGGGGACGAATTTGCCTTCTCATCGCCGCAATCCTCTATCTGATCCTCGGCTTGGCCTTTTTTGTGATCGAAGCCCGTAATTTCTTTTCCTTTGATTGGCGCTTTTATGCCCATCCCGCTTTCGGGGGGTTTGTCGGCTTTGCCCGGATGCTTGCCGCTTTGCTTTACCTGGCCGCCGGCGTCTTGGCCATCTTGGTCTTCTCTTTGAAAAAAGAGCATCCTGTCTTGATGATTTACGTCGATGTCTTTGCCATCGCGACCTTCGTGATTGGCCAGGCCATTTCGAGTTATCTCAAAGAGATGGCCGGTCCGGCCCCGCTTTATCTGACTCTTCCGATTTCCCTCATCAGTGATCTTTATATAGTCGGAGTGGTCCTCATTTACGTGGGCACGACCCGTTATCCGAAAAGCGATTCCAAACCTGACTCCGGCCAGAATAAGCTATAATGCTCTTGCCCGATACCTTAGCGCGCTAAGGATTGGAGCGGAGGTAGACCTAAATGCTTTTAGCTATCGATGTCGGCAACACGCTGACGGATTTCGGGGTCTTCGACAACCACAAAATGGTTCGAACATTCCTGACCGAAAGCGTCTCAACGAAATCGGCGGACGAGTACGAAACGATTTTGGCTCTTTTCATCCAAAGCAAAGCGATCGACCCGCATGAAGTCACTGATGTCATCATCTCTTCGGTCGTCCCTACATTAAGTCGAGTTTTCTCGAGTTTGAGCGAGAAGATTTTTCATGTGACGCCGATTGTGCTTGGCCCCCATCAGAAGAGCGGCTTGCTCCTCAAAGTCGACCATCCCGCCGAAGTCGGCAGCGACCTCGTCGCCGATGCGGTGGGGGGCATCGCCAACTATGGCAAAGCTCTTTTCATCGCCGATTTAGGCACTGCCAATAAGTTCCTCTTTGTGGATAAAGAAGGGGCTTTTGCCGGGCTTTCGATCGCTCCGGGCCTCACTATCAGCATGGATGCTCTCGTCAAACGGACCGCCACCCTTCCCGAAGTTTCGTGGGCGATACCCGCTCACGTGATGGGCAAGAACACCAAGGATTGCATGAACAGCGGTATCACCTATGGCACCGCTTATCAGGCCCGAGGCTTTGCCGAAGCTTTCGCAAAGGAATGCGGCTATCCCCTTCGTAAGATTCTGACGGGGGGGAACGGGGTTTACGTCAAAGACCTCCTCCCCGATTTCGTCTACGATCCCTATGTGCTCCTCAAGGGGCTCGATCTGATTGATGAGAAGGTACGCAAATGAACACCGAGAGCCTTCTTTTTTGGTGCCTTTTGCTTCTTTGGGGCCTCGCGTTCCTCCGCTTTTACAAGAAGAGCAGCACCTCATCGATAAAAACCCGAGACATCACGATCGATGCCTTCTTTTTGGGCATTATCATTTTGATGGGAGTGGTGCCGCAGCTCGGCTATATCCAAATTTTGCCTTGGCTTTCGCTTACCCTGATGCATCTGCCGGTTTTGATTGGCGCTTATCTCTATGGCTGGAAGAAAGGCCTGCTCTTTGGCACCGCCTTTGGTCTCACGAGCTGGATCGCGGCCCTTACCCGTTCGACTGGGGCCCTCGATGTCCTCTTTATCTATCCATGGGTCAGCGTTTTGCCACGGATGCTCTTCGGGCTCGTAAGCGGTCTCCTCTTTCAACTTCTCAAGAAAACTCCTAAGATAGAAAAGAACGGCTGGGTGGTCGGCGCGCTAGCGTTTGTCCTCACGTGCTTCCATACCGTAACCGTGTTCCTCGATCTCTACCTTTTCTACCCGACGCTCATCGGAGGCTATTTCGCCTCAACAAATCCGGTTGTGAGCGGGCTCGCTATCACCTTCGTGGTGGCGGTCGCCTTGGGGATGATCGGCGAAGCGGCTTTGGCCGCAATTGTGGTTCCCGTGTGTGGGAAAGCGATTCGCAAAGGGATGAGCAACAAAGGATAAGGAGTATCCATGCCTAATTTCACAAAGCTGAGCAAAGTCTACGAGAAAGATGCCCTCGTGGCCCTTGAGCAATTCGTTCGCATCCCATCGGTTTATGACCCCAATAGCAAAAAAGCGGGTCAGCCTTATGGCGCCAAAGTCAAAGAGGCGCTTGATTATTTGGCCAAACTCGGAACGGATTTCGGTTTCAAAGTTGATAGTGTCGATGGCTATTGCACCGAAATCAGCGCCGGCGAAAACGGCCCCCTCATCGGGGTCTATGGCCATAGCGATGTGGTTCCGGCCACCGGCAGTTGGACCAATCCGCCTTTTAGCGCCACTCTCAAAGATGGCCGTCTTTGGGGTCGAGGCACCTCCGATGACAAAGGCCCGCTCATTGCTGCCTTCTATGCTCTTAAGTTATTGAAGGACAACGGTTTGCTTTCGGGCTACCGCGTCAAACTCGTCAGCGGTGGCGACGAGGAGCGGGGCTCGTCCTGCTTGAAATACTATTTCGATGAGCATAAGGGCGAAGAACCGTCTTTCGGTTTCACCCCCGACGCCGATTATCCTTTGATTTATGCCGAAAAGGGCATTCGCAATTACCAAGCGACCCGTATCCTCGATCTTGCCCCGATCATCGCGATGAATGGAGGGGTTGTCACCAACGCCGTCTGCGATTCCTTGACCGTCAGTTTGAAAGAAGACAAGAAATTCGAGCAGTTTCTCAAAGACCAAAAGATCGCTTGTGACTTCTCGCCGATCGAAGGCTTGAGCGTCATCCGCTTCAAGGGGGTGGCGGCCCATGGCTCGACCCCGGAGAAAGGACAATCCGCGATTCTTCTCGCCTTCAAGGTTTTGGGCGATTACTATCACCTCGAAGCCCTGTCGCTTCTCGCCAAGGTTTTGGGCGATCCGAGCGGCAAATCCTTCGATGGCTATAACCACTCAAGCGAACTTGGCGACACGACCTATAACTATGGTATCGTCAATTACGACGCGGGCAAGAAAACCTTGGCTCTCTCGATTGATTTTCGCTATGGCGAAAACGCTGAACCTGATTTGTTGATTGCCAACTTAGAGAAAGCGAGCAAGCTCGCCTGCACCAAACTCGCCGAAGCCAAGCCGCTCCTCTTCGACAAGAAGAGCCCGCTCGTCAACACCCTGATGAAAGTCTATAAGCAAGAGACCTTCAAACTCTTCGACAAGCCGCTCGCCATCGGTGGGGGGACCTACGCCAAAGAAGCGAAGAACACCGTTGCTTTTGGCGCCGCTTTCAAAGACCATCCGGGCAATATGCACTCACCGGATGAGTATATCTACGTCCGTGATTTTGCCAAAGACATCGCAATTTACGCCCACGCGATCTACGCGTTGGGCCATTTGAGCAAGTGAGAGCCCGTCATAAGCGCTGGGCCGAACCTTATCTCGAGGAACACCCGGACATCGTCATTCTGAATCTCGCCGACCATGTTTCTTTTTTCATGTCCTCTCCTCTCTATTTAGAGATTGGGGCAGGCAAAGGCGATTTCGTTCTTGCCATGGCCGAAAAGGGCGGCAGCTGGGTTGCACTCGAGCGCGAAATTTCGATCTGCGGCCTTCTCAGCAAGAAGGTTGTTGATAGCGGACTAGCCAATATCGTGGTCTATCCAAGCGATTTCGATGTGGCGGCGGAAGCTCTCAAAACCTATGTTTTCGATGGGATCTATCTCAATTTTTCCGACCCTTGGCCGAAGAAACGACATTGGAAGCGGCGTTTGACGACTGCATCTCGGCTTTTCCTGATGACTTCGCTCCTCAAAGAAGGGGGCCGTCTCTATTTCAAAAGCGACAATCTCGCTCTCTACGAATTCACGAAGGACGAAGCCAGCAAGGTCGCGGGACTCCGCTTGGTTCTCGACCAGCCGGATTATGCCTTTGATGCCTCGAGTGACGCGATGAGCGAATACGAACGGAACTTCCGAAGCCAAGGCCTTCCGATTCATCGGCTCGTCTACGAGAAGACTTCCGTGTAGAATAAGGAAGGAGCAAGAATCATGTACCGTTTGTTTTATAACGAAATAGTGAATGGGGACATTCTTTTCATCGTTTTTGCGAGTGAGAAGAGACCTTCGCGGATTGAGAAGAAAGGCGACGTCGCCGCGATTTACGAAGGCCAAGAGCTGATCGGCTACAATCTTTTTAACGCCAAAAGCCATTATGCTTTCCCAAACGCTGGGATGATTTATGCCCCGAGCAAAGCGATGATTGAAGCGGTAAATAAAACTTTGGTGGGTGCGGGTTTTTCTCCGCTTCCTCTTGAAGAGCGATCCGGTTACGAAGTCGCTCGAATCACCGCCCTCGAAGAGCATCCGCTCGATGAAAAGGCCCAAATCGTCAGCCTTTCGCTCGGCGGTAAAAAGGCGACGACCGTTAGCTGGTACACCAATTTAGCCGTCAATGATTTCGTCGTGGTCGCTCTCGATGGGACGATCTTGAAGGATGGGAGCGTCTTCCACTCGTTCGTTTCCCGCAACATTCCGAATGAGGCTTCGCTCATGAGCGCGAGGGAATTGGGCTTGCCAGCGGGGACTGGCGCCTACCATCCGACGGGCTTAGGGGAAGGCAACGATTTTTTCTATCGAGGATAAACCAATGGCCGAATTAGAAATCAAGCTCAAGGAAGCGGGGAAACTGCCCCGTCTCACCAATCGGACTTTTCAGTTCGATCCGCGGATTGCCGAAGGCTATTACAGTGCCAACTATTTTTTGAAGTCGCGTCAGATTGTTCTCAAAAACGCTCCGGGCCACATCGTGGAAGAACAGTGGTTCCAGCGTCGCGATAACGTGATGGTCTGCGGCATTGATGAGTCAATCGCCTTGCTCCACACTTTTGCCCAACATCCCGAGACGTTGAAGATTCTCGCCCTTCAGGATGGCGCTATGATCTCCGCGGGGGAGCCCGTTCTCAAAGTGAGCGGGAAATACGAGGATTTCGGTTATTTAGAATCCCTGATTGATGGGATTTTGGCCCGGCGAAGCTCAGTGGCGACCAATACGCACGAAGTTGTGATGGCTCTGAAAGGCGCCAACACCTTCTCGATGGCGGACCGCCAGGACGATTATCTGACCCAGAAAGGCGATGGCTATGCCTCCTATGTCGCCGGGATCAAGAAATTCTCGACCGACGCCCAAGGCGAATGGGTCGGGGTCAAAGGAATGGGGACGATGCCCCACGCCCTCATCGAAGTCTGCGGGGGCGATATCTGTAAAGCCTGCGATCTTTATCATGAAACGTTCCCGAATGAGCCAGTGACTGCCTTAATCGACTATCACAATAACGTCGTGGTTGATTCCGTGATGGTCGCAAAACATATGGGTAAAGCGCTTCGGGGCGTCCGCGTCGATACTTCGATGGCTCTCATCGACCACTATTTCGACGATAAGGACACCCGCGGCTTCGATCCTCACGGGGTCTGCAAAGAACTCATTTACGCTTTGAAACGCGCTCTTTTAGCGAATGGTCTCGATTGGGTCAAGATCACGGTCTCAAGTGGCTTTACCGCCAAAAAGATTGCCGAATGGACTGCCGAAGGGGTGCCGGTCGACACCTATGGAGTCGGTTCTGCTCTCGTTGTGAACAACATCGTCGGTTTCACCGGGGATTTGGTGATGCTCGATGGGAAAAGCGAAGCCAAAGAGGGGCGGCAAGATGTTCCTTCTTCGCGGTTAGAAGAAGTGGCCTATCCAGTCGCGTCTCATTTCTAAGGGGTCTTCCTTCGAGGGGCGGCGTTCCAAGAAACCGCGGTTTTTTCTTCTTAAACCCCGTGGGATTCGGTTCTGAAAAAAATGTAAGAAAGCCCTTTCAGTCGATGATAAATAATGAAAAGTGAGTAACTACTCATAAGTTAAAAATGCCATAAAAGAAAGGGCGTAGCAGATGAAGGTTTACTGAAAACGTGAAAAATTTTTCTAAAAAACATTAAGAATAACGTAGAATCGGCTTTATTGTTCATTATGGAAAAGGGCTGAAAGACGATGAAAAGGTTTTCATTGCATTTAGCAAATTTTCAATTACAATGAAATTGTTCCGCAAGGAGAATTCAGTATGGATAATTTAAAAGATCGTGTCACCATCTACCAAGTCGCTCAGGCGGCCGGGGTTTCGCTCGCGACTGTATCGCGCGTCATCAATAAGCAAGGCAACGTCACCGAGACGACCCGGGCCAAAGTCGAAGAGACCATCAAACGCTTAGGCTACAAGCCTTCTGGCCTTGCCCAAGCTTTGGCCACCAACAAGACCACCAACATCGGCGTCATCATCCCGAGCGCCAACTACGTTTACATCTCGAATATGCTGAATGGCATCTCCGAAGTGGCGAAGGAAAAAGGCTTTGTCTTAACCTTGTTTACGACTTCGCACTCGCACGAAGAGGCCCTTTCGATGATTGAGAAGGTCATTACGACCCACGTCGACGGCGCCATCATCTTCGACGATGAGCTCGACGAAGAGGACGTCATGAAAATCAACTCCTATAGCGTCCCGACCATCGTCGTGAACAACAAAATTACCGGCGATCGGGTTGGCTGTGTGCTCTTCTCCTATGAAGATCTCTTGACCGAAGTCATCAATGACTATTATGCCAAGGGTGGCAAGAAAGAGATGACTTTCCTTCATGTTCACGATGGCGGCCGTCTTTTGGCCCATTGCGAAAAGAGTTTTGTCGATGCCCACGAGAAGCTCAACAAGCCATTTCACATCGTCAATTGTGATGATTCCTACACCCGAACCTATTCGGATTTCGCTGAATTCTTCGAGCATACCAAGCAAGGCTATTTCGTCGCCTATCGCGACTCAATCGCTGCGGCCATCGAAAACGCCGCGACCGACGCGGACCTCAAGGTTCCGGAAGATATCGAAGTCCTCTCGCTCGTCGGCACCAAGTATGCCAACATCGTTCGTCCGGCCCTCACCTCGATGCAAATCGATATGTCGGAAGTCGGCAAACGGGCCATGTATATGCTGATTGACTTGATCAACCGTGATCTGGTCGAGAAGAGCTACAAGTTTGATGCTCACCTGGTCGTCCGCAATTCGACCAGCGAGAAGTAAAGAAGTTTAAAGGAGGGGAGCAATCTCCTCTTTTTTAAAAGGACAAGCATGGATTACCCTGAGATGAAGCATCCAGGCTCTTTCTACAAGAAAGTGGCCCCGAACGATCCGTATTGGGATCTTTCTCATGCCCTGAAGATTCCCGCTTCGCCTTTGCATGGCAAACGCCTTGTTTTCTTGGGCTCTTCTGTCACCTTGGGCTTGCGGAGCAATAACGAGGCCGTCGCTGATTATCTGGCTGAGCAAGACGGAGCGCTCGTTGTCAAAGAAGCGGTGTCGGGAACCACCCTTCGTCAGGAGAATCCGGGCGATCTTTCGTATCTGAGCCGCTTATTGAGAAGCGAAAGCTATCGCGGCCACGCCTCCTTTGATGCGGTGATTGTTCAGCTATCGACCAATGACGCTTGGGATGAAAAAAGTTTCGGTCAACCCTTAGAAAATGAAAACCCCGCGACGACTTTTGGCGCGATCGAGGCGATTATCACCGCCTGCGAGAAACGGTGGGGCTGCCCCGTTTATTTCTATAGCGGCGCCCGTTACGAGACATTGAATGGCGCCAGTTACCAAAAATTGGTTACTGGCATGAAGGAGATCGCGGCCAAGCGGGGAATTGGTTTCCTCAATCTCTTCGAAGACGAATCCTTCAACGATTTAGGCTTTGCTCATTACCCCTATTGGATGAGTGACGGCATCCATCCTTATCGCTCGGGCTATCGGGCATGGTGGACTCCTTATTTCCGTGCCTATCTTTCGCAAAATCTTTGCAAATCAAATCTCTTTTCTTTCTAGAGGATGGCTGTTCGGAGACCACCCCCTTTTTAGACGAGAAAAAGGATCTGATCCCTGGGCAATCGGGCGAAATTCCCGCTTGGGTTTCATCAACGAATCCTATGGGCATTTTTTCCAAATCGATTGAGCGGAACCCAACCTTATTTTCGCATTTTATTCAAAATCGGTTATTGATATATTTACTCGATAGGACATAAACAAATAAAATTGTGTAAAGATATAATTAGCACTCAAGTCTTGACAGTGCCAAATATTTGATTAAGATACAAGCGTAACCCAAATCAGGGGAGGAAAAATAAAGTATGGTTAAGCCGTTGCAAGATTATCTGCTTATCGAAAAAGTCCCAGCCGAAAAGAAGATCGGCTCCATCGTGTTGGCAAGCGATCCCAAAAAGACCGGCAATGTCGCGACTGTGATCGCGATTGGCCCGGGCAAACTCGTGAGTGAAGGCGCTCAAGCGGGAAACGTGATGAAGATCAAAGACATCAAAGTCGGCGATAAGGTCATCTACCGCGAATATAGCGGCACCGATTATGAGGAAGGCGATCATAAATTCCTTCTGATCAAAGCCGAGGACGTCCTCGCGATTATTGAAGATAAATAAGATTAAGGAAACAAAGGAGAATAACTATGGCAAAAGACATTAAGTTTGGCAAAACCGCTCGCGATCAGATGCTGCAGGGCGTCGATACCTTGGCCGACACCGTCAAGGTGACCTTGGGGCCGAAGGGCCGCAATGTCGCGCTCGATAAGGGCTATGGCAGCCCGGAGATCTGCGAAGATGGCGTCACCATCGCCCGCGAAATCGAATTAAAGAACAGCTTCCAGAATATGGGGGCCAAGCTTGTTTATGAAGTCGCCAATCAGACCAACGAAAAAGCTGGCGATGGCACGACCACCGCGACCGTCTTGGCCCAAGCGATGATTCACCGGGGCATCAACTCCGTTGAAAAAGGCGCCAATCCGGTTTTCGTCCGCGTTGGCATCGAGAAGGCCGGCAAAGCCGTGGCCGAGCAGTTATTGAAGAAGAGCAAACCGGTTGTCACCAATGAGGATATCGAAGCGATTGCGACAATCTCTTCCCACGATGAAGCGATTGGCAAATTGATTGCTCAGGCAATGGACAAAGTCGGTAAATCCGGCGTTATCACCGTCGATGAGTCGAAGACATCGGAAGACGAACTCGTTGTCAGCCAAGGCTTGGAATACGACAAAGGCTACCTCTCGCCCTATATGGTGAGCGATCGCGAAAAGATGGTGGCGGAACTCGAAGACGCTTATGTTCTCGTCACCGATATGAAGATCAGCAACATCAACGATATCGTTCCGCTCCTTCAAAGCGTCGTCGATTCGCATAAGCCGCTTCTCATCATCGCCGATGATCTCGATAGCGATGTCGTTTCGACCTTGATTGTCAACAAGCTCCGTGGCACCTTCAACGTGGTTGCCACCAAAGCCCCGGAATTCGGCGATGCCCAGAAGGCGGCCCTTCAGGATATCGCGATTTTGACTGGCGCGAAGTTCTATAGCAAAGACCTTGGCATGGCGCTGAAAGATGTCACGATCCAAGATTTGGGCCAAGCGAAGAAAGTCACCGTCAAGAAAGATACGACCACTTTGGTCGGCGGCGAAGGCTCAAAGAAAGATTTGGCCGATCGGATTGCCGAACTCGAAGCCCAATACAAGACCGCCAGCTCCGAATACGACAAGAAAGGTATCTCCAAGCGGATTGCTAAACTCTCGAATGGGGTTGCCGTTCTCAAAGTCGGCGCTCAGACCGAGAGTGAGATGAAAGACAAGAAGTTACGGATTGAAGATGCGCTCAACGCGACAAAAGCCGCGGTCAGCGAGGGCATTGTCGTCGGCGGTGGCGCCGCTCTCGCCGAAGTCTATGCTGAGCTGAAAGAGGGCCTCAAAGACAAGAACCCGGATATCCAGAAGGGCATCGATGCCGTGGTGGATTCCCTCTTCGATCCGCTTAAGCAGATCGCCGACAACTCCGGCTACGATGCCGAAGAGATCGTCGAGAAGCAGAAGAGCCAGAAAGATGGCTTCGGCTTCAATGCGGAAACGGGCGAATGGGTCGATATGTTCAAAGAAGGCATTGTGGACCCGACGAAAGTCACCCGCAGCGCCATCTTGAATGCTTCGAGTATCTCTGCTCTCTTTGTGACCACAGAAGCCGCGGTGACGGAGATCAAAGAAGAGAAACCCGCAGCGCCGGCTGCCCCGGGAATGGGCGGCGGAATGGATGACATGTATTGATTGTTGAACCGATGGAGTTCCGAAGAAGGATGGGCCTGTAACCCATCCTTTTTCTTCACTAGTCGCGCCTAGAAACCGCCGAAACGACTTTTCCGCTTCTTTTGCTCTTCCTTTTGTGGGAATTAAGGTAGAATACCTTAGGTTAGAGGTTTTTTATGGAAAACGTGATTGACGATTTGAATTACCGCGGACTGATCGAGCAATACTCGAGTGAAGGAAACGTCCGCAAACTCTTAAGCGAAAAGCAGACGATATATTGCGGTTTCGATCCGAGCGCCGCTTCGATGCACTTAGGCAACTTCGTGATGATTTCAACCTTGATGCGGCTCCAGCGAGCTGGCCATCGGATCATTGCCGTCGTCGGCGGGGGGACGGGTATGATTGGCGATCCCTCGGGCAAGAGCAAAGAACGGAATCTCCAGAATGAGGATACGCTTCGCGCCAATACCGAAAGCATCAAGCATCAGCTTGAACGCTTCTTGGATCTCAGCGATCCCGACAAAGGCATGATCGTCAATAACTATGATTGGCTCGGCCCAATGACAACCTTGGACTTCCTTCGTGATTACGGCAAGTTCTTCTCAATCAACTACATGCTCTCGAAAGAGATCGTCGCCTCACGTCTAGAAGCGGGTATCTCCTTTACCGAATTCTCCTATCAGATACTTCAATCCATCGATTTCTTGACCTTGTACCGCAAATATGGCTGCAAAATTCAAATCGGGGGCAACGACCAGTGGGGCAATTTGACCTCCGGGCTTGAACTGATTCGCAAACTCGAAGGGGACGATGCGCCTTGCGAAGTGATGACCGCCCATCTTTTGCTTCGGAGTGATGGCAAGAAATTCGGCAAATCGGAGCAGGGGGCTCTCTTTCTTGATCCGAAGCTGACTTCGTCTTATCAACTCTATCAGTACTTCATCAACTGCACCGATGAGGATGCGGTCAAATACCTCAAGGTTCTGACTTTCCTTCCAAAAGAGGAGATTGAGGACATCGCCCGCGAGCACATCGCCCATCCGGGCGAGCGAATCGCCCAGAAGAAGCTCGCCTACGAAGTTACGAGCGAAATCCATGGGAAAGAAGCGGCCGAGGAGGCCATCAAGATGTCGAGCGCCCTCTTTAGCGGAGATGTTGCCAGTTTGAGCGAAGAGGAAATCGTCGAACTCTTGGGTTCGTTGAAATTCCCGCTCGATGGGCCGAAGAATTTGGTTGATCTTCTTTTGGCCGTCGGCGCCGCTCAGAGCAAGACCCAAGCCCGAACCTTCATTGAGCAGAACAGTGTCTCAATCAACGGTGAGAAAGCCACCGATCCCGCCAAAGCCTACGGCCCGAGCGATGCGAAATTCGGGAAATACCTGATTATCCGCCGGGGCAAGAAGAACTATTACTTAGGCGCTTTCTAAAAGCGAAAGAAAAGGGCTTTGCAGCATTATCGCCAGCAAAACCCTTTTATTTTGTTTTTTATTTCAGTTTGGCAAACAAGATAATCATCACTTGGATCGGCGCAGCGGCGATGAAGATGAACCAAAGATTCTGCCCCAGGAGAAGATACTGAAGGAAAACGGCAGTGAAGAGAGTCCAAACGAAGAGGGAAGAAAAGACGAAGAGAGCAAGGCATTTCTTCCAGAAAAAACGGGCGCAAAGAGCAATAACGAGGAAGGTGACCGGGACCGCCCAAACAAAGACGATCCAGATCGTTTTGAGGTCTTTTTGCTGAATCACGGCATTCACATAGACGGCGCTGATGGCAAACCACACGAAGCAGGCGGCCATTGCCGTGATGATGATTTGATTGTTTTTGTTCTTATTTTCGGCGGTTTGCGCGACTTTCTCTTCGCTGGTTCCTTCGGTGATCAAGGCATCGACGCTCACGCCATAGAAATCGGCGAATTCTTTGAGGATGTCGACGGCGGGAATCGCCTTGCCGAGTTCCCACTTGGATATGCTTTTATCGCTATAGCCAATCTGTTCAGCAAGTTCTTGCTGGGTTAGATGGCGGCTTTTCCGTAAGGTGGTAAGATTATTGGCTACGATTTCGTTGAGTTCTGCCATGGTTCTTATTGTAGGGTATTTTCCTCTCATTTCAAGGCGAAGTTAGTTTCACCGGATTGGAGAGTTTGATTAAAAAGATTCGATGTTGTCATGCAAATATAAAATTCTCCATTTTGTAGAGCGCACTCTCTAAAGCATTTTTGCACAAGAGGAAGCACTCGTCTTTAATCCGTCTATCATTTACTATGGCTCAAGAAAGCCAAATCAAATGTCAGAAGAAGTCATCGTTCGTGAACAGGGGAACGCTGCCCAGGAAGACGGCGTGAGCAAGCCCTCGAAAAAACGAACCATCCTCTCGCTGTCCATCATCAGCATGACAGCGATCGGCCTTGGTTTAGGAGCGGCGTTCTTTTTCCATTCGCAATTGGCAGGCGGCGTTACCACCGACTACACCAAAATCGATGCCGACAAATTGGCCGATGACAACACCGCTCTCCTAACGGCCTATTCCTCCGTGAAGAAAGCGGGCGGTGATTACGTTAGCGCCTTCTCCTCGAAACCATATCAAGTCGCCAACATCGCCTTTCAGCTCTTTAGCGCTCACGAGCATTGTTTCGCCCAAGGCAAAGGCGTCGGCTCCGCCAAACTCTTCGGCGGCAGTGTCAATCAAAATATTCGCTCAACCGTGATTAAAGACGGCGATCATTATTTCGAAGAATCCCTTTCGCTCTCGGGCGTCGTAAACTTGGCCGACCGGATGTATCAAGAAAACAACATGGTGGTTCGCCATGTTGGCAGAGTCGCAAGCGGTGACGTTGAAAAGCCTGCCTCGCTGGACGAGGGAACGACCTATACCATCCCCAATTATCAAAAGGCGATGGGGCGGGATCTCAGCAATCCTTGCATTTATATTATTTCCTCGAAGACCACTTACCTCGACCAAACGGCGACAAGCGGGAAACCAACGTCGTTCACTAAAACCGCTGAAGGTTATTCGCTCGAACTTGAGTTGAAGACGAAAGCAGTCGTTAATTACGTTAAGCAAATGCAGACAATCTCCTCACTCTACTCGAAACCGAGTTTCACCTATGTCCATTTGAGTTTCACTTTGGATAAAGAACTCAATCCCCTCACAATGACAAGTCATGAGTTCTATCACGCCTCGACTGGTCCGGCCGTTGGCAGCGATGTCGAGGGAACATTGACCACCCATTATCAAACCGACGGAAGCTACACGATACCCGAGTTGATGACGCCGATTAGTTATTGGACGAAATGATTCGAAATATATCATAAAGGAGCGAAGAAAAATGAAAAACAAAAAAGTTGAATCGCCAATGGCGAGAAAAGCTCGGCGAAAGCGGCTTCTCAATTATTCCTTACTTTTCGTCGGCCTTTTTGGCGTCACGACTGCGACGACCTATTTCCTGATTCCGAACAGAACGGCGACCCTAGGTGGTGATGATCCCCTGGATTCGACCGACAGCGAGGACAATGGCGACACGCTTTCACCAGTCCAGCATTTCACCGCGGCTTTGACCTCAATGAAAGGCCTGACGGCCAACGTTACCTCTTTCACCGCCTCAGTTCCGAATCCGAAAGATGCCACTGATCCCGAGATTATTTCTCTTTCTGACACCTCGCTCAAACTTGTAATGAGCGACTATCCGGAGTTGGCCTTCGATCTTGACACGACCCTTTCGTATAATGGGGTCAGCAAAGACCTCAACGTTTCTTTCACTGATTCGAATCTTTATCTTTCGGTCTTGGGTCTCAAATATCGGACCAAGAGCGAAACGATTGGCGATCTCTTCGACAAGATCGAGACTCTGGCCAAGACCGCAGGCCTCGACACGATGAACGTTGGCTCGTCGCTCGATGCATCCAAGGCGACCGACATCTTAAACAAAATGACGGCGACTGGCGATACCACTGCGGGTTTCATCTACACTTTGCCTCTCGACGATGCCAAGACCCAAACGATCGAACTGACTTCGGACGGCAAGTACAATCTGACGGGCGTTTCGGCCAAAAATTTGACGATCAACGGGACCGTCTTGAACTTTGCGGTTGCGGTGGATTTCAATGGATCAATTGATACGGCGACTTTCCTGCCCAGCGATTCCGCTTCTTATCTTGATATCTATGATTCCTTTGATTTGATTCAAAAAGTGGCCGATCTCGTCATGAAGCCGGCTTTCGGCCTTTCGCTCAACATTGACATGATCAAAGACGTGAGCGATGGCGCGACCCCCAAGACTTTTCAAGTCGCGAACATCGCCGGTTCGGCCGCGATCAATATTCAGAGCGATATCTATGGGGGGTCCCTTGCGCTTAAAGCCCCAAATGAGGCGACTTTGCTCAGTGATTATCCGACGCTAGATGCCAGCAAACTCACCAGCCAAAGCGTCGCGGCAAATTATCGCGGTGTCACCGCCCAAGATGGGACGAAAGACGGCACGGTTTACGCGGCCTATAACGATGCGTTCAAAGTCAAGATGACCACCTCGGTTCTCAATGGCCTCATCGCCAAGATCAAGGCGGATTTCCCCTCGAACGACAATAGCTCCTTAACGAAACTCTTCTCTTTTGTGACCGAATCCACCGTGATGAAAGCGGTGGCCAGAGGCCATTATGAGTCGGTGATCACGATGCTCGACAGCGTCGTGGCAAGCAACGATACGATCACTGCGAGCATTTCACTCAAAGACCTCGGCTTAGGGGCCGCGAGCAAAGTGATAGTTACCCTCGATGGCAACAGCACGGCTTCGAGTTTGGCAACGATCGCCGTTTCTTCGATCGCTTTAAGCGATTACACCATGAACGCAACCTTCGCATTAACAAACTATGTTGAGCCAGCTCTCGACGTCAGCCAATACACTGAAACCCTCGATAAACTCCCAAGCCTTTATTCGCAAGCCTACGATTTGGTTCAAGACACCAAGGCTCAAGTCATTCTCAATCAGAGCTCGGTGATGGGCTATGATTCGACAACGGGTCTCGCCAGCAAAGATGGCGTCAGTTTCAGCGGCAGTACCGCTTTCGATGCTAATCAGGATCTCGTCAAAGACACGAATGCCAAGAGCGGCACGGGCGCGATTGACATCACCCAAATCAAGAATGGCGCCGATTTCCAGACCCATCGCGTCGGCATTGACGTCCGCGGTGTCGATCAAATGCTTTTCCGTTATACCTCGAGCGCTTCGAGCTACCAAGATTATCTCAATGGTCGTTTCACCATTCAAACACTGAACGACATTATCAGCCTCGTGAAGAGACTAATGAATTCGACCGATGCGCGCTACACCAAGTTCTTCGATGCGTTGACGGAGACGACGGCGACGACAGTCGTCGGTCAAATCATGGCGAAAAACTATGAGACCCTGCTCCAAAATAAGATCCTCAAGAGCCTCCATGTCACTAGCGACGCGATCGATCTCGTCATCGACAAGAAACTCTTGGGTTCGACCAGCGACGTGGTCATCAATTTGCAGCTCGATTCCGCTTCGAGCAAGATTACGGCCTTCCATTTGACCGATTTCGTCATTTCCGGCAAGATCATCAACCTCAACCTGACCCTGAAGGCGTTTGACTCGGCCACGATGAAACTGCAGACCCTGCCCGATCCCGACAAAGTGACCTATCTCGATTTCAGCCAGATTGAAGTCCTGCTTCAGTTTGGCTTGACGACCTCCGAGCGGCATTACTTCCATCTCACCGCGACCGCCGATGTCTCGATCGGTTCCTTGATCGCCGTCAAGCCGACTCTGGATTTCTACATCTCGGTCGAAGGCGCTGACGTCAAAGTGGTGGGTCATATCAACAACATCAAGTTGATCACGATGGTCAATGGCAGCCAGTGCTTCAACCCCGTCTATTCGGCGAACATCTCCGCCCGCCGGAATGTGACCTTCTATTATCAGACCGGTTATTGTTATTTGAAGGGCGCCGATAACTACATGGGCACGCTGGGCGACAGCACCGACTGGATCAAGGTCAAGGATAGCGAGTTTGTCAGCAACTTCTTGCATTACCTCTTGGCCAACGTTCTTGAGTGCTCCTCGCTGATTCAAAACCAAGTCGACACCAGTTCGGTCAGTTCCAGCAGCGAACCGGTCAAATATGAAGATGTGTTGACTTCCTTCACGTATAACAATGCGACCGCATCCGCTCCGAGTTGGACTTTGTCGCTCAATATGGGCATTCTCGCCAATGACGACAAACTCAAAGATCTAACGGTGACGATCAGTGGCGAAGACCAAGACAGCACCGATGGCATTCTCGATGGCTATCTCACCAAGATGAGTGTCAGTTTCAATATGCACGCCCTCGTTGATATTCACATCGGCCTCGACGCTCAGATGGTCGACCTCACGACCGACTTCAGCTCCACCTTCACCGGCGAATGGCAGAATTATATGACGGCCCACGCGAATGATACCCTGGGCAAGACCTATACGGACTAAACGATTAGGGATCCATCGAAGCAAAAGGCCCCGACTTAATCGAGGCCTTTTTTTGTGGAAAGAGATATTTTACCGCCGAATCAATTCAAGAAGATAGTGATCCGTATCATCTACCATCGCGCCCTTTTTAAACCACTTCCAGTAGGGGAGGGCTTCTTTCTTCGGCGTGAGGAGGGGCGAAGCGACTTTTCTTTCCGCTTCGCCATGGTGGTTTGAATTGATAACTTCTTTACTCTTATCGTGGAGGATATAGAGACGGCCACCTTTCGTGATGAGCGAAGCCGCTTTGGCGGCGAACGCATCTTTGTCGAGGAAGTGGGGGTAGGCATCAAAAACGAGGAGGGCATCGTAGCGTTTATCGCTCTGGAAAGCATAAAAATCCTCGCAGAAATAGGTTAGATTGGGATTTTGGTGCTTTTCTTTGGCCGAGCGGATCATTTCAAAAGACACATCGATGGCGTCCACTTGGAGTCCTTCGCCAACGAGTTCCTCATCGAGGACCCCATTGCCACAGGCCACATCGAGAACGGTGCCGCGCAGTTTGAGCGGGGCGAGCAAGGCGTGGATCGTCTGAGCTTCTCGGGGCGCCTTTTCACTCCATTTCGGGGCTAAGGAATCAAAGAAAGCCACTTGTTCAGCCCGATTGGCTTCTTCGGCTTTCGCCGGATCGAGATAGCGTTCGTTTTCGCTCCAAAGGTGGCTCTTGATCAGAGCGATCATCAAAGAAGGGATTAAGAGCACTTGAATGAGGATCCCGGGCCACGAGATGACGAAGTAGGTGCTGGCCCAAGCCGCCCAAGTGTAGCCTTTCGACTGGCTGGCATAGATGGCAAGCGAAGTGAGGCCGCCGGCCACCCGACCTAAGAACATGGCGAGGAAAAGCGAAAGATAGATATCAAGATAGAGATTTTTGGTTTTGATGAGACGGAAGAAAAGCCCGCTCAAAGTCCCGTAGACGAAGAGTTCGACCATCATGCCAGGCAGTCCGCCGATCTGGGGCATTTGGGTGAAAAGGAAGGAGAGGAGCGGACTCAAAAGGCCGATTAGGGCGCCATAAAGGGGTCCTAAGAGGAAACCGGCGAGCAAGACTGGAAGATGCATCGGGAGGAAAACCGGCCCGCCTGCCCCGAACAAATGGAAAAACATCGGCAAGAGAATTCCAAGAGCTAAGAGAACGGCGGCTTCGCACATTTTTTTGACGTTGTTTTTCATTTTTCTACCTTTTCATTTCGAAACAACCATAATGAAAGGGTCTAGGGTATGCAAGCCCCCGAGGGGGTAGAAGGAGTGGGCGTGAGAAAGTTGAAGGTTGAGAAAAAACTGAAGGTTGTTTCCCCCGAAGTGCACGGCATTCATAATCCGCTGGTAAAGAAAGCCGTTCTCTTGCGGGAGGCGAAAGCCCGCGGCCATTTCGAAAGCGTGATTCGCATGAGCGAGCTTGGTGCCGATGCCGAGCAGATCCTAACTCAACTAAAAGCGGTGGAAAAAGAGATTGCCGCAATCGCCATTGAAATCAAAAAGGATCAGGCTTCCTATGCTATTCTTCGGGCCAGCAAGCAGGGGGACCCCGCGAGCATCGATGAATTGAATGAACTGGTGACTCATTGGATAAAAACCAATTAGACAATGTCTAATAAAGAATAAAAAGAATTGATTTAATGGCATATTATAAGAATGAAAATATTATGAAAAAAGCGAAAGGAATCCTTTCTGTTTTCGCTCTTTGTTTCGTCTTGCCCTCCTGCGCGAAAGACCGAGGCTATGCCGTGGTCTTATCCGAGGGGGCTTCGTCGGTTTATCAATACGCCGAGGCCTATCACGAGGGCTCGCTCGCTCTTTATTCCGGTGACAAAAAAATCGCTGATGTGACCGCCGCGATGCTGGAAGGCTTCTCGACTTCGGTTTCCAGTTTTGATCAGGACCTGCCCTTGGGCGTTTCTTACCAAGGCTTCACCTATAAAACCCACTATCAGGTGAGTTCGCTTTACACTTTTGATCAAAACCATTACATCGTCAAAATCGGAGGAAACGAATTGAACGTGACCTTCATCGGCAATCCCGATGGAACCGCCAAAGAGTTTGCCTTGCCTTCGACCATTGCGTCTTTGCCAGGAGCGTTGAAAACCTTCCCGGTCACCACTTGGAGTGCCTCCTTCGGCGCGATGCTATCCCTTGAAAAAGTGACGCTCTCCCCCGTGGTGAAACTTTTTGCCCCGGAAGCGATTGCCGAGGGCATCGCCGTCTATCCTTCTTCCACCCTCCCCGGGGGTCAAAAAGGGACCTTGGATTACCAAGGGAACTTTCTCATTCAAGATACGGCCCTCTGGGGGATTCGTCCTGCCGTCTCAGGGGAGCTGGTTCTGCCCAAAGAAGCCAGTTCTTTCAAAGCGAACGCCTTCGCCGTTTCTTTGCCAGGGGTTACTTCGCTCCGGATTCCTTCGTCTTACCAAGACTGCGATTTCAGTTCGCTCAGTCGGAGTTTGCCCAACAATATGGCTTTTATTTTGGATCAGGCCCCAAAAGGTTACTCGACTTCGAATGGTTTTATTCTTTATAGCGATGGCGCCGATACGTTTATCCGCGGTTTTCCGCTTGGGCGCTTCGTTGGCCGAACCGATCTGATCCTTCCTAACGGGGTGACCCGCTTTCTCTTCTCGACTTTGGATGATTGGCCTTCGCCCAGCTTCTCTAACGTTGTTTTCCCATCAGAACTGACCTCTTTTTCTGTTCCGACCCTTTCAAAAGCAACCTATTTGAAGTCGCTGGAGTTCACTTCGCCCACCTTGGTCAGAACCAATGCGATTTCGATAAAGAACCTTCCCTCGTCTTTGACGACGATCAAAGTGGCGTCCGCTTTGCTTGATTCCTACAAGAACGATATCTATTGGAGCAAAGTTGCCTCGCTATTCGTCGCATAAAAAAAGAACGTCGGTTTCCCGGCGTTCCTTTGTGATCTCAAAAAACTATAACAAACGGTTGTAGTATTCGATGATCTGAGCTTCGTTAATATCCTTCGGCAGTTCGTTGCGTTCTGGCAAACGGGCGAAGGTGCCGCAGAACTTAGCGGCATCGACCGTGACATAAGCCGGCGTGAGCGGTTTGCCATCGAGAGATTCCTTGACGACCTTGAGCGGGGTCTTTTCCTTGAGGGCGATGATATCGCCAACTTGGCAAAGATAGCTCGGGATGTCCACCTTCTTGCCATTCACGGTGATGTGACCATGATTGACGAGCTGACGGGCCGCCGCGCGTGAACGGGCGAAACCAATCCGGTAAACGAGGTTATCGAGGCGACTCTCCAAAATGCGGAAGAAGGCGAGACCGGTGACGGTCTTATCTTTCTTGGCGATCATGAAGAGACGACGGAACTGACGCTCATTGACGCCATAGAGTTCCCGGAGCTTTTGCTTCTCGAGGAGCTGGGCGCCGTATTCGGAAGCTTTCCGCTTGCGATCCTGACCGTGTTGGCCCGGACCATAAGCTCTCTTTTTGAGTTCGTCGCCAGTCTCCAAGACGGAGAAAGTCAAATGGCGCGATTGCTTCCATTTAGAGCCAGTATACCTTGACATATCTTTATTCTCCTTTCCTTGCGTGGACAAAGTTAGGGGTGCTTCCCACTTCCCGGGTGTCTTCCGAATTTCGGCTCCGTAGCTTGGGAACTTACTTTGTTTTAGGGGAGGACGTCAGACGGAAGCGTAAGGGCCTGCTGCCTTATTTACGCGAGTAATACTATAAGTATTAAGAAAGACGGAGTCAAGAGAAAAGCGAGGGAAACGGTGGCAAGAAAAATCTTTGCGATAATCATCGCGTGCGGGCGGACGCGAGTGCTATATTATTAAGGCACGGAAATAAAACCATGATTTTCATCGCTTTAGAGCTCCCTTATCTCGTTCTGATCATCGTTGGCGGTGCGCTTCTTGTCGGCGCTTTCATCATCCTTTATCTGACTGTTTTTGCCCACGCTCGTTTAAAAAGACAGGCGCGTGACCTCTGTGGGAAGTTCGAGCGGGAGCATGCGATTCTTTTTGGACAAGACAATCAATATATCAAACGGTTGGAAACCATCTCATCGATGAACTTGATTTACGTCCAGCAGTTTTTGGATTGGAACAAACGCTTCAAAGATGTCCGCGATGTTTCCGATGCCTCGGCTCAAGCGTCCGTCAATACCCTCAAAGACATGGTAGGCGAACGCAAATACAAGGAATTGAAGCAGACTTTGCCGACCGCCCGCAAGACCATCGAGGAATACGAAACCCAAGTCGATGCGCTGAGCGACAATTTGAAGAACAAATTCCGCGATGAGGAAGACTGCCGGACTTTGGCACTGGAAAAGAAAGAAAAATACCGCAAAGTCAAGCAGGATTATTACGCCCATCAAAGCGATCTGAGTTTGGTCGTTTCCACTTTTGATACGCTCTTCCGCAAACTCGATGGCAATTTCGAAGAAGCCGATCAGGAAATCGAAAACGCCCGTTATCTTGATGCGAAGAGCCTCTTGAGTGACAAGATCGGGCCGGTCGTCGAGCAGACGGGGAAGATTCTCCAAGTCTTGCCGAATATTTGCCTGCTCATTTCCAGTTTGATTCCGGATAAACTCGCCTCATTATCGAGCCATTACGATGAAATGATTCAGGCGGGCTATCCGCTTCACCACATCCTGCTTCGGAGCGACATGGATGCGATGGCCCAGGAACTCAAGCATCTTTCGCAGCGCGTTCAGGGCCTCGATCTCGCCGGCATCCAAGCCGAACTCGATGAGATGCAGCAGCAAATCGACTCCTATTTGGCCGCTTTCGATAAGGAAAAAGAAGCGCGGACCATCTTCGAAAAAGAGAAAGACGGGATTTATTCGGAAGAAACCGCTTTGGAGAATGGCTTCATCAATCTCTGCCACGCCTTGCCGAAGATTCGAACAATTTTTCTCCTTGGGGCCGATGACCAAACCCAACTTGATGCGATTCAAAACACCATCAATAAAGCCGGGGCGTCCAAACGGTCGCTGGACACCTACGTCCATAGCGCTACCAAGCAGCCGTATTCGATCTTGGTTGAAAAGATGCACACCTTGCGCGATCAAGCCGCCGATGCTTCGAAGTCCATCGCCGCTTTCCAGACTTACCTCACCTCGCTCAAGGGTGATTCCGACTCCGCCAACGGCGCCCTCAAAGTTTATTCGGCCCGTCTCCGCCAAGCGGAGAAGGCGGTTCGTGAGATCAATCTCGATAGCGTCAGCAACGTTTATCTCCCACAAATCCAAGCTCTTTATGGAACGATCGATCTCTTGAGCCGCGATCTTTCGAGTTTGCCGATCGATGTGAAAAAGGTCGACGGCGACCTCGACGAGCTGAAGAGCAAAGGCGATGCTTTGATCGATGCGGTGGCCAATGCCGTCAAAGAGATGAATGCCGCTGAGACCGCGATGGTCCAAGCCAACCGGTATCGCTCGGGTTCGGGCGAAGTCGATGCCGCCTTAGTCCAAGCTGAATCGCTTTTCTACGCGGGCAATTTCCATCAGTCTTACGAACTTGCGAGCAACGCCGCGAAGAACGTGAAAGAAGAATAAAATGATCTATTTCGACCATGCAGCGACCACGGCAACCCTCAAGGGTGCCGAAGAGATTTTTATCCGGGAGAATCGCGAGTTTTTTGCTAACCCTTCGAGTGGGCACGCCTTCGGAAGAGAAGCGAATAGGAAGCTCGAAGGCGCCCGGGAAAGCATCTTGGCTGATCTTCGTCTATCCAAGACGCATAACCTGATTTTCACAAGCGGGGCGACCGAGAGCAATAACCTCGCCCTCAAAGGAGTTGCTTTCCATTACCAAAAACGCGGCAAGCGGATCTTGACTTCGGCGGTGGAACACCCAAGTGTGCTCAACGCCCTCAAAGAACTAGAGCCTTTCGGTTTCCAAATTGTCCTTCTGCCTGTCAATGCGGATGGTGTCGTCGAAGCTTCCACTCTCGAGAAAGCAATGGATAATGACACGATCCTCGTTTCGATCATGGCGGTCAATAATGAGATCGGCTCCATCAACGACATCGCCTCGCTTTCTGGCATCGTTCATCGCTATCCCAAAGCCTATTTTCATGTGGATGCTACCCAAGCGATCGGCAAAGTCGCTTTCGATTATGCCATGGCCGATCTCCTTTCTTTCTCGGGCCATAAATTCGGCGCTTTCAAAGGCAGCGGGGCCCTTCTTTATAAAAAGAGCATCGCTTTCGAGGCGATCAACGCCGGTGGCGAGCAAGAAAACGGCTTCCGGGCTGGCACGGTGAATATGCCCGGCGATATGGCGATGGCTTATGCCCTCCATCAGGCGGTGGGCCAAGAGAAAGAACATGCAGAACATGTTCAGCAAATCAAGCAATATCTCGAGCGAAACCTCGGCCAAATGGATGGGGTGGAATTGAATTCGCCCATCAATGGCTGCCCTTATGTCTTGAATTTCTCTTTGACGAAAAAGAAGGCCTCGGTCGTCGTGGAGGCCCTCTCAGAGAACGAGATCTACGTTTCGACCGTCTCGGCTTGCTCGTCCCAGGAGCCGATTTCCTATGTTGTTGAGGCGCTCGGCAAAGGCGAGGACCTCGCCAAAAATTCGATTCGCCTCTCCTTTTCTTACGAGAACACCTTGGAGGAAGCCAGAGCATTCCTTGAGGTCTTCTCAACCATTATGCAGGGGGTTAATGACCGATGAAACCAGATGTTTTGATGATTCATTATGGCGAATTGTCCACTAAGGGGGACAACCGCAAACTCTTTGTCAACCAACTCGCCCGCAATATCCGCCACGCCCTCAAGACTTTTCCCGGCCTGCTGGTCACCGCTTCGCGCGACCACGCCTACGTCGAACTCCACGAAGAAGATGCCAACGCCGTGATTGCCCGGCTCCAAGATGTTTCAGGGATTCACTCCATCTCCTTGGTTTTTAAATCGGGAAAAGATCTTGAATCCTTGGAAAAATTCGCTTATGAACTCTTGAAGGATGAGAAGGGCAAAACCTTCAAAGTCAACGTCAAAAGGGCCGACAAAACCTATCCGCTCGATTCTTACCACTTAGCCTGTGCCCTCGGGGATTATCTTCTCGATCACACCGGTTTGAAAGTCGATGTTCATCATCCGGAAATCGCTCTCGATGTCGACGTTCGCGAGGAAGCGGCCTATCTTTCGTGCCATGATTTCCCTGGCGCGGGAGGCTATCCCCTCGGGATGAATGGCAAATGCCTTAGCCTCCTTTCAGGCGGGATTGATTCGCCTGTCGCTGCTTATCTTTTGCTTAGACGCGGCATTCGGATCGAGTGCATCCATTTTGCTGCTCCGCCATATACATCCGATGCCGTCATCGATAAATTGAAGGATATTCTCAAGATCCTCAATGCCTACCAGGAAGACATCAAACTCAATGTCGTTCCTTTTACCGAACTTCAGTTGGCAATCTATAAGAATGTCGATGAGCCTTATTGCATCACTATCATGCGGCGGATGATGTTCCGCATCGCGGAGGGGTTGGCTAAAAAGGAGCATTGTCTTGCGATCGCAACCGGTGAGTCAGTTGGTCAAGTGGCCTCCCAGACCCTGCCCTCAATGATCGCAATCAACGACGTAACGAATTATCCCGTCCTGCGGCCGATGTGCACGATGGATAAACTCGATTCGATTGCCTTGGCCGAGAAGATTGGCACCTATCCGATTTCGATCCGGCCGTTTGAAGATTGCTGCACTATCTTCAAACCGAAGGCGCCGAAGACAAAGCCACGGATCCGAGATTGCGAGTATTTCGAAAGCAAGTTTGACTGGAAGCCTCTCGTCGAGAAGTGCATTGAAGGGGTCAAGAGCTACCTCTTGGTAGACGGAGAAGAAAAAGTCTTCAAAGAGTAGGGGCTTCTCAAACGCAAAAAAACGATTCCGATGGAGGAATCGTTTTTGATTTGCGGAGAATTTGATTACTTCGCGGCTTTTTGAGCGGAGGCTTTTTTAGCGCTTTCGCAAAGGGCCTTGAAGCTCTCAGGATCGCTGATCGCCATCTCGGCGAGCATCTTGCGGTTGATCTTGACGCCCGATTTATTGAGGCCATCGATCAAACGACTGTAGCTGATACCATTGACTTTGCTGGCCGCCGAAATACGACGGATCCAAAGTTTCCGGAAATCGCTCTTCGCGGTCCGGCGCGAAACGTAGGCGTAGTGATAGCTGTGGAGCAATTGCTCTTTGGCGGTCTTGAAGAGGATGTGTTTGCTGCCGAAGTAGCCTTCAGCCTGCTTTAAAACCTTCTTGCGACGGGTGTGGGCGACGGTCCCACCTTTAACTCTTGCCATGTTGTGATGCTCCTTTACTTATTCTTATAGTCGATCATCTGCGAGATGCCCGGCATATTGGCCTTGCTGACAAAGCCCGACTTCGCTAAGTGCTTCTTCTCTTTGTGCGTCTTATTCGGGGCGAAATGTCCCATATAGGCGTGCTTGCGCTTAATCTTACCAGTTCCAGTGATCTTGATGCGCTTGGCCAAGGTCCGGCTCGACTTCATTTTCGGCATTTTGGAATCCTCCTATTTTTTCTTCGGTGCCAGGATGCACTGATACCATTTTTCTTCCCAGAAAGGGGCTTTATCGATGATAGAGACATCCGCAAGGAGAGTGACAAACTTCGTCATGACTTCTTCTCCGACTTCTTTGTGCGAGAGTTGGCGACCTCGGAAGATCACCGCGACCTGCACCTTATCTCCGTCTTCCAAGAATTCTCGGGCTTTGCGCGCTTTGGTCTCGACATCGTGTTCGCCGATGACGGGGCTGAGTTGAATTTGCTTCAGCTCGCTCACATGTTGGTTTTTGCGAGCTTGGCGTTCCTGTTTCTGTTGCTCAAAGCGGAATTTCCCGTAATTGAGGATTTTGCAGACAGGAGGCTGAGCGTTAGGGGCGACGCAATAGAGATCAAGATTGTCACGGGCAGCCAAATCATTGGCAGCGCGGCTCGACATGACACCCAATTGTTCACCATTTGGGCCGATGACACGAACTTCCGGATAGCGGATGTGCTCGTTGATCGGATCAAAACGTTTCTCGGGACGGCGACGATCATTCGGATTGAAGTAAGCGATGGGATTTGTCCTCCTTTAAGCGATAAAAATAGCGCGACAATTCGCGCCATTACCTGAAGTACTTAGTTTTATTCTAGGTAGCTTAGGCCCATTCCCATCGGGAGTCGGGCGAGTTCAGGTGCGAACTGCTTTCTACTTTATCGACATGACTATTATCCACGCGCACGCGCCCCTGTCAAGGATTAAGATGCTGAGCGCGGAAAATGCCAAAAGTGGACATCGGGTTTATCATAGTAAGGTATTCATGGAATTAAAACATTTGACGGAAAACGACCTTGAGACGATTCGACCTTTCCTTTCTTATAGTCAAGAGCGCTTTTGCGATTACACGATTGGCAGCGTCTATATGTGGCGTCACAGCTATCAGATCGAATATGCGATAATTGAAAATACACTCATTGTAAAGGAAGAATATGAGCCGGGGAAATTCGCGTTTCTTTTTCCAATCGGCGCCAATGTTGAAGCGGCGCTTGACGCGATTGATACCTATTCGCTGGAACGGCATGAACTGCCGGCCTTCTACGCGACGGGAGAGAAAGATCATGCTCTTCTCATGGCGCATTATTGTCATTTCCACTGTCTTTCCGATCGCGGTTGGAGCGACTATCTTTATTTCTTGAGCGATTTGCGGGACCTCCCGGGAAAGAAATACGATTCCAAGCGACATAACGCCCATCGCTTTTGGAAAGACAATCCCAACGCCGAATACCACATTCTCGAACGAAGGGATCTTCCGCTATTCGCTGAATTTGAAACTGCCTTTTTGGCGGAGAATGCTGGACGTGATATCTCGCAGGAAGAGTTTTCTCTTGCGCGAGAAATGCTGGAGACATTTGATCTTATCCCTGCAAAAGTCGGCTATTTTTCTTTAAATGGAAAGGTGATTGGCTTCACCCTCGGCGAGGTGCAAGGCGATACGCTTTATCTCCATGTTGAGAAGTGTCTTCGTCAATATCCCGGTATCTATCAGGCTCTCGAGAGTCGCTATCTCCAGGATTTCCCGGCGAGCGTGGTTTATGTGAACCGGGAAGAAGACGTGAATAATCCTGGCCTCCGTGAGGCGAAACTCCAGCTTCATCCCTGCGCGCTTTTGGATAAGGTCTTCTTTGAAGTTCTCTCACCGATCGACTTGGTGAAGACTCTCCCCATTTTGCAAGGCGAACGGGTTCTTTTGGCGCCTCTCCAAGAAAGGGAATACGAGGATTTCGCGGAGTTGAACCGCGATGCCGAACTCAACCGCTATTGGGGATATAACTACCGCTATGATTTGCCAAATGGAGTCGCGGCAGACGCCGCCTATTTCGCGGCGGATGTCGCCAAGGATTTTCGCGATAAAAATGAAGTTTCGTGGATCATCCATGATCGTGACGGCCATTTTTTAGGTCAAACCGTTCTCTTCGCGTTTACTTCTGATGGGGGAGCCGAAGTCGGCATCCGCTTAAAGAAAGAGGCGCAAAAGAAAGGCTACGCTTTCGAAGCGGTTAATCTGGTTTTGGCTTACGCCGCCGATGTTCTGGGCCTTCGCTATTTGGTTTATGAATCCTTTTTGGAGAACGCCCCTTCGATTGCCCTCGCTGAGAAACTCGGTTTTGAAGAAACCTACCAAGACCGGTTGAAGCGCCATTTCAAAAAGCCCTTGGAAACCCATTAGGCCCCAACCCCTCGCCTCCTTTTTCGGGGGTTTCGAAGTCATGAATCTGCTCGTCATGATTCTCAAATCCCGCTCTCATCGATGGAAAGTCAGATTTAGAGCTCTTTTTCAAAATGATGCCCTTTTTTATTTTTTCCGCAGGGGATCATCGAAAGACGTTGGCCTGAATAGAAGGATAGCCACTGATTTTTTAATGCAAATCGCCCCTTACCCTATTTGCTTTTTTTCGCGGAAAAGGCTATTAATTAATAGAAGTAAATCAGGAATGGCTTTGGGAGATATAAAAATCATGCCTTTGCGTTATGCGGTTTATGATACCTCGATCGGGGATGTGACGCTCATCGCCAATGACAAGGCGCTTACCGGTTTGATTTTCGGTGCGGTCGATCCGACCGGCGCGGTGAACGAAGAGAACGCGGTTCTCTATGATGCGATTATCGAACTCAACCAGTTCTTTTTTCATCAGCGGAAAGTTTTTGATCTCAAGCTTCAACCTGAGGGCAGTGATTTCGAGAAGAAAGTTTGGACTTTCGTTCAAACGATTCCTTATGGCCAGACGGTGAGCTATGAAGAAGTGGCGGTAGGCATTGGCGAGCCCAACGGCGAACGTTCGGTCGGCACAGCGCTCAATCGTAACCCGATCCCTTTGTTTATTCCTTGCCACCGTGTTGTCGGCAAAAACGGGGCTCTCAGCGGCTACGTCGGCGGCCCTGAACTCAAGAAGTGGCTCCTTTCGATGGAAAAGAACAACGCCAATAAAGAATTCCATCCGGGCAATTATCAAGATCCGCAATAAAAAGATCCGGATTGTGAAGAGGGCCGGACGGCCTTCTTTTATGGCTAAGAATCAAATCCCAGCCAGGAAACCAGGGATTTGATGCTTTCCGCTCCTTTAGAAGAGGAATGAAGACGAGAATTGCTTTTTCGTGGCCCAGTGAGGCTGCTCTGAATGAGCAACCTTAAGAGAGCGAAGTTGTAGGCAAAAACCAAAGAAGGCCCCTTTCAAGTTCTTAAGTAGGCGAGGAGCTTAGTTTTAACGTACGCCGATTCCTTTCGCTGACGATGCGCTGAGCGGGATAATGCGAAAAAATAGTGAGCACTTACTCATTTACTCCTCTTTTGCTACGGATAAAAAACAAGAAACGGCCGTATAAAAGCCATTAAAGAATGGCTTAAGCCCGGAAACGGGGGATTCTTTCCTGAAGCGATTGTCATGTTTTCAAAACCCCTCTGGAAGAAAAAAGATGAACGATGATACGTTTAATAAGAGGAATGAGAAGCAGAAACTGTAAAAAATGGCTCTCCCGTTTTCTATTGCAGAACGAGCACAAATTGAAAAAATCCCTGATGCTCTTCTTGAATCTATCCACATTATTTCGATGTTTCTTTTGCATAGCCAATCGTCAAAAAACAGGTAACTCAAGGGACTCCCCCACAAGAAAAAAATCATCACGCATTGTGATGACTTTTTCTTGTGGAAGAAACTCAATAACGGGCTTTCGTGTCAATCGATTTCCGAATCAATTTGACGAATTCTTCAAGCGAAACGGTGACTTGCTTCTCATCGCCGAAGATGCGGTAGGTCACGCTCCGATTCTCCTTTTCCTTATCGCCGACGACAAGGGTGAAGGGGATTTTCTGAACTTGGCTGTTCCGTAAACGGTAGCCTAGTTTCTCATTTGAATCATCGAGGCTGCAGCGGACGTCGCTCTTGGCGAGCAAGGCTTGGACTTCCTTTGCGTAATCGCCATGGACTTCGCCGTTGACGGGCAAGACGTTGCACTGAACCGGGGCGAGCCAAGTCGGGAAGGCGCCGCCATAGTTTTCGGTGATGATGCCGATGAAGCGCTCAACCGAGCCAAAGACGACCCGGTGAAGCATGACCGGTTCTTTCTTCTCGCCCTTCTCATCGATGTAGAAGCAGCCGAAGCGGTGGGGAAGATTGACATCGAGCTGAATCGTTCCGCACTGCCAAGTCCGGCCCATCGAATCCTTGAGTTTGAAGTCGAGCTTCGGGCCATAGAATGCGCCATCGCCCGGGTTGATCTCATAGGCATGGCCCGAATCTTCACAGGCCTGAGCCAAGGCGGCCTCGGACTTGTCCCAGAATTCGACTGTGCCAATGTAATCTTTTTCCGGTCGGGTCGAAAGCACGATGTGATAGGAGAGGCCAAAAACGTTATAGACCTCATCAAAGAGAGCCATGATCGCTTTGACTTCGCTCTCGATTTGATCGGGGCGAATCATGATATGGGCATCGTCTTGGGTAAAGGCCCGGACTCGGAAGAGCCCGTTGAGAGCGCCCGAGGCTTCGTGCCGGTGGACGTGGCCAAGTTCGGCATAGCGAAGCGGGAGATCCTTGTAGGAATGAATATCGTTCTTATAGACCAAGATCGCGCCAGGGCAGTTCATCGGTTTGATGGCGAAGTCCTTGCCGTCGATTTTGGTGGTGTACATGTTTTCCTTGTAGTGCTCCCAATGGCCAGAAGTCTCCCAAAGCTCGCGGGAGAGAATGGTCGGAGTTTCGACTTCAAGGTAGCCATGTTCGCGGTGGATCTTGTGCCAATAATCCAACAAAGAATTCTTGAGAATCATGCCGTTCGGCAAGAAGAACGGAAAGCCAGGCCCATAGTCGGAAATGAAGAAGAGGCCGAGGTCTTTACCGAGTTTGCGGTGGTCATTCGCCTTGCGTTTCTCGAGGTTGTCGAGATGAGCCTTGAGGGCCTCCTCGCTCCACCAAGAAGTGCCATAGATGCGGGTGAGTTGCTTATTGGCCGAATCGCCACGCCAATAGGCACCGGCGACCGAAAGGAGCTTGAAGTGCTTAATGTAGCCGGTGGACGGAACGTGGGGCCCCCGGCAGAAATCGGTGAAATCGCCTTGCTCGTAAATCGAAATCAGCTCGTTTTGATGCTCTTTGATCAACTCTTGCTTATAGGGATTCGCGGCGAAGATCTTCTCCGCTTCCGCGGCTGAGACTTCTTTGCGGACAAAGGGGATGTTCTCTTTCGAAAGTTTCTTCATCTCGTCTTCGATCTTGGCGAAATCCGCTTCGGTGATGACTTGATCGCCAAAGTCGACATCGTAGTAGTAGCCTTCATCGATCGCCGGGCCAAAACCGAACTTCGCGTTCGGAAAAAGGCGGATGATCGCTTGGGCCATGAGGTGCGAGGTCGAGTGATTGAGAAGCTCGAAAGCCTCGGGGCTGTCCTCATTGACGAAACTGATCTCAGCACCAGCTTTGAGTGGCTCGCGCATATCGCAAAGATCGGCGCCAACTTTGATGGCGATGTCTTTGTTTTTGCTTGCCGGGTCAAGCATTTTGGCCGCATCGAAGCCATTCGCGCCGTCCTTCAGCTCAACTTCTTTTCCTTGATAGACAACTTTCATAAGTCAGCCTTTCTAGGGTGTAAAAATAAAACGCCCTTATTTTCGTAAGGACGCTTCCGCGTGGTACCACCTTATTTCGGGTTTTGACGCCCGCTCTTTCCTGCCTTAACGCGGCTTGGATGCGCTTAACTCTTCGCTAAGGGCTCGGGAGTGGTACTCCATAGACCTATCGGTCTTTGAGCATGTCTCCTTCAATGCCGTCTTTATTCTAGAAGCCTTTCTTTCCGAGTCAAGCGAAAAGGGTGCGCTCTTTGATTCTCCTTTGTTTTCTTTCGGAAACCGCTCCCAGCGAATCGGGATTTAGCAATCCTTGTTATTCCTGACGCAATATGAGCTTTTAACGTGCGATGGCAAACGTGGCAAATTGGGGTGGGAACCCCGCGAAGGAATGGTTGCGAAAAGCGGTTGGACCCCAGCGAATTATGATTCCGGCAGTTTTTTCTTTTGCCGCATGACGAGTCCTGGCAGCGTCGAAACGCTTTTCGATTCGATCGATCGTTCCGCTTATCGGGGCTGTAGCAATGAGGAACATGCCACCTTGCCAAAGATGGCGGCGCCTTGGCTCATTTCGAAGACCGCGAATGGCTGGAGGGCGGTGTCTCACGGCTGCTGACGACGGGCGAAGATATCCTAATCGCTTATCGGGCCAATTCTCCTATTTTTGGGTTTTGTTTGGATTCGTGCCTTATTCCGCATCTTTCGCCACAAAGACAGTGCCCCCTCTTTTTCATTGAGTTTCCCTGACTGATTCAAAAGGGAAAAATGACAAGAAAAGATTTCCCAGAATCGGGAGGATCTTATGGCTTTCGTTCGTCTTATTTGAGGTCGCGTTTGGTGAAGGAGAGGGCACCGAGATAGCCCATCCCGCCCAGCAAGAGGAGCGAGGCTAGAACCGTTTTCATCGCAAGGAGTCCGCCGCGGCCATTGCCAACGATGAAGGACCACCCGCTCGTTTGCGAAAAGGTGAAGTCGTAGTAACGGTCCGCGATATAGTTGCTATACATCGAGAGCTGATAGGGCAAGAGCCATTCCTGAAAGAGATAATAACTATTGAAGTTGACCGTCCCGACGGCGTAGACGATGGTCGAGACGATGTTGATCAGTTCCAGAGTGGCGTAAAGAAGTCCAACCGCGCCCCAAGAATTGGGGATGATGAAGCACCAGGCGCAGGCGACGACGGCGAAGGCAAGGAAAATCAAAAGATCCATGAAGAAACTGAGGGTGAAGGCAGCTGGGGCGTTTCCGAAGTATTTGGCCCCATTCGTCAACACGTAATCAAATTGACCGGCCCGGAAAGCCGGGAGTTGGAAGGCAAGACCTGCCACCCAGACCGTCAGCTCCCAAACGACGACGAGGGCGAGGGCGATGATGAGGCTCGTGATTTGAGCGGCAAAATAGATTTCGAGTCGGCTATGGCCAGCCAAAAGCTGGTTGCGGAAAGTCCGATTGCGCCAGTCCTTGCCAACGAAGAAGGCAATGATGAACAAGGCGATGAAGCCGAGCGGGAAATAGAGGGTGATGCCCAAATTCAACAGCTGGTTCGAATCAATCATGGCCGGGGCGGGCGAAGAAAGCGGGATCGAGAAGCACCAAAGGGCGAGGTCAGCGATCACGTGGCTGGGCGAATAATTCGCGGCTTGACCCGCTTCGATGGCGTGTTTGTAGTCTTGGGCATTGAGTTCGAAGAGAATGGCGCAGGCGATGATGGCGATGAGGGCAACGATGGCGTAGACAATGTAGATCATTTTGCTGTGGTAGAGGCGAAAGAGATACATTTTGAGCAAATCGAAAAAGGAAACCGGGTGGGCTTTGGCGCTGCGGGAGAAGCCGCTGAAAGCCTCTTTCTTCGTCTCTTTCTTTTCGAAGCTGTTCTGTTCCATAAATCAGATGTTGCCTCCTTTCGCGTCGAAGACCCGGTCCGCCGCTGAGGTGACCAGGTTCATGAAGTAATCCTCGAGCGAATTCTCCTCTTCTTTCATCCCGACGAGCGTCAAACCGGCCCCCGAGAGCAAATTGAGGACTTCGGCGCTATTGAGAACGTCGTGAACATCGAGCGAGTTCTTGACGAATTCGACATCGTAGTTTTTCTGCTTGAGCAGTTGATAGGCGGCGCTGTTGTCGCTGGTCTGGAGGATCAGGACTTTGCCGACTTTGGCTTCGAGTTCGTCCGCAGTGATCTGCTGGACGATGACGCCGCGGTCGATGAAGACGTAGGAGGTGGCAAATTTGGAGAGTTCGGACAGGATGTGGGACGAAATCATCATCGTCACGCCTTTTTCCTTATTGAGGCGGAGCAAGAGCTCGCGGATTTGGCGGATGCCTTCCGGATCGAGGCCATTGGTTGGCTCATCGAGCACCATCAGTTCGGGTTCGCCGATCATGCTCATGGCAATGCCCACTCTTTGCCGCATGCCTAAGGAATAGTCCTTCACCCGTCGTTTGTCGTGGTAGCTGTCATCGAGGCCGACGAATTCGAGTTTGTCGCGGATGTAGCCATCCATCGGGTTCTCGATGCCCATCAGAATGCAGCGGGTCATCAAATTTTCGGTGGCGGTCATATCGTTATAGAGGGCTGGCTGTTCGACCATGGCGGCCACTTTGCCCAAGTTATGGCTCAGGTCTTTGCGTTCCGAGGAACCAAAGAGCGAAAAAGAACCGCTCGAGGGCTTGGCGAGCCCGGTTAAAACCCGGATCAACGTGGTTTTGCCCGCGCCGTTTTTGCCAACGAGGCCAATCAGGTCGCCTCGATGGATCTGCAAGGAGACGTCATTGAGGGCCAAACAACCCTTGTAACGCTTACTGACGTGTTTGACTTCGGCAATCACCTCGGCGCTGTTGTTTTTCACGCCGGGCGAAAGAATGAATTCGTTTTGGACGCTTTCTTCCATAAAATCGATTCAACCCCCATTCGTCCGCCATTATAGAGGATAAGGAAGGCGAAAGAAAGACACTTCAAGCGGACCAACGAAAAAGGCCCCTTTCGGAGCCTTTTCGAATTGAGTCAAGAAAAGCCTTACATCGCTTTCTTGTTTTTCTTGTGCTTCTTGCCTTCAACCGGAGCCTGCGCAGCCGGAGCAGTGGTGCCCTGAGCCGGAGTCACAACAGTCGAATTGACGTTTTGATTATCCATCGTTTTTCTCCTTTCGCCGCTTATTCATAGCCTGTTTTTTAAAAGTGTCAAATCTACGGGGGTCCTAAACGATGACATTGTAATAAAATTAAGTATCATTGGCATTTTCTTATCAAAGGTAAATTGTTCTTTTTTGAGATACTATCTCGGCAAAAGCCCCTTATTTTGATTTTTCAGGCCTTTTTTGAGCGGTTTTGTAGGTCAAAAAAAGATGATGTTTGTCACACCACCTTTTTAAGGAAGCGATTGTTTACTTGCTTTTTTGGAAGCCCAAGACCGCGGCGCCGATGAGCCCAGCCTCTTGTCCGCAGCCGCAAAGCTCGAGGTGGCAGTGCGGGGCCGCTTGCTTCAAATCGCCAAAGAAGATGGCGCTGCTTTTCATCACTCCGCCCGTCAAGGTGAAAACCTCGGGGCTGAAGGCATCCTGAATCATCTCAAACCAGTCGCCCAGCATCTTGATCCAGTCTTTGTAGACGCTTAAGGCTAAAGGATTCTGATTTTTGACGAGGGCGAAGAACTCGCGGGCGTCGCTGATCTGGAGGCCATTCATGTCCGAGAGACGATGGAGACCGACCCCGGAAGCCATGTGCTCGAATTCGTGGACTTCGCCATGGTAGGCCGTCATCGTGTGGCCCGCTTCGTAGGAGCTGTTGCGCAGTTCGCCGCCGATCGTGAGCGCGCCACCCACCCCGGTCGATATGGTGACGAAATAGAGCGATTTGGCCTTTTTGAAGGGGCCGACGTTCGCTTCGGCAAGCGCCGCGACCTCGGCGTCATTGATGACGTAGGAGGGAAGGCGAAACTCTTGCGAGAGAAAGGAGGCTAATGGCACGTTCTCGATGTGGATGTTGGGCAAAGCGTAGATGAAGCCATCGTAGCGGACTCGCCCAGGCACCCCCGTCGCCAAGGCGATGACATCCTGGAAGGAGGGGATCGCTTCTTTGATGGTTTTGCTGACGTTGGCGAGGAAAAGCGAAGTGTTGCCGACCACGGTCGGAGAGATCTTGACGGATTCGATTTCGTAGTTCTCGTTGATGAGAGCGACCCGGGTATTGGTGCCCCCGATATCCAAAGCGATGATTTTTTTCATTAATCGAAATCCTTGATTTGGTTGACGTTGACGATGCGCATGAAGTTGGTCTTGCCCGCGCCAGTGGGCGTGCCGCCGGCGATGATGATCGGCGAACCGGCTTCGATGCCGGAATCGCGGGCTATCTTAAGGGCCAAAACCTCCATCTCTTCGATGAAGTCTGGCATGGAGGTCTTGATTAAAACGGAGTAGACGCCCCAAAGCCAACCGCCCGCTAGGGCGGTCTTGCGGTTATTGGTTACCGAGATGATCGGGCAAGAGGGTCGGGCCTTGGAAATCCGGCGGGTCGAATTGCCCGTTTGGGTGAAGTTGACGATTAATTTCGCTCCGATGAGAAGCGCGGTGTTGGCGATCGAGTTGGCGATCGCATCGTTGACGGTGTGCTCGGAAGTCTCAAAGGCCTCGCGGGCGAGTTGCTCATAAGGAAGCTCGGCTTCCATCGTGTGGGAGATCGCCGCTTGCATTTTGACGGATTCGACCGGGTAAAGCCCCGAGGCGGATTCACCAGAAAGCATGACGCAGTCAGAACTCTCATCGATTGCGGTGGCGACATCGCTCACCTCGGCTCTCGTCGGCCGCGGATGCGAAGTCATCGAATCGAGCATCTGGGTTGCCGTGATGACTGGCTTCCCGTATTTGCGGCAGAGGCGGATAATCTTGCGCTGGACGAGCGGAACTTGCTCGGGCGGAATCTCATCGCCCAAATCGCCACGGGCCACCATGACGCCATCGGCGGTCTTGACGATCTCTTCGATCTTCTCAACGCCTTCGGGGTTCTCGATCTTGGCGAAGATGGGGATGACTTTGCCATATTTGGCGAGCTCGGCTCGGATGGCCAAGATGTCTTCAGGCCGGCGGCAGAAGGAAGCGAAAATCGCATCCATATCGTGCTCGGCGCCGAATTGAAGGTCGGATTCATCTTGTTCGGAAATGTAGGGCATCGAAAGACGGGACATTGGCACATTCATGCCTTTTTGGTCTTTGATGTCGTGGTCGTTTTGCGCTTCGACGACGATCTCTTGGGCCGCGGCGTCCTTCTCGATGACTTTCATTTCCAGATTGCCATCGTCGATCAGGATGATGTCGCCCACCTCGACATCGTCATAGAGGCCGGTGTAGGTGCAATAGAACTTCTCCGCCGTTCCTTTCATCGGGGTCTTGGTGATGCGCATGATCTGGCCTTTTTTGACCGGGACCTGCCCATTTTCCATGTAACCGGTGCGGATTTCCGGGCCTTTGGTGTCCAAAGCAACCGGGATATAAATTCCGTACTTCTTCTCGAAGCTGCGGGCGATTTCGATCTTCGCCAGCTGCTCCTCATGGGTCCCGTGCGAGAAATTGACGCGCATGACGTTCATGCCTGCCTGATAGAGCTTGTAGATCATTTCGGCCGTATCGCTGGCCGGACCGATCGTGCAGACGATCTTCGTCTTTTTATTTAAGTTCAGTTCCATTGCCTTTTCCTCGAAAAACTACTTGAGAAGATCGATTAAACGCAACATGCTGACATGCTTATCGCGCGGCAGGGCCAGCGCTTCGTAGATGTCATAATCGACAATCTTGTTGTTAACCATGCCAATGCAGATTCCGCCCTTGCCTTCGACGAGACAATCGACGGCATATGCGCCCATCCGGGCGGCTAAGATGCGGTCGAAAGCCGATGGGGAACCACCCCGTTGGACGTGGCCAAGCACATCGGCGCGCGTATCGAACCCCGTCTGTTCTTGGACCCGTTTGGCAAACGCGTTGATGTCGGGGAAAAGCTTCTCCGAGACAATGACGATGGCCCGCTTATCACTATCGCTGTCGTGCATGGTTTTGAGAGTTTTCATGATTTCTTCTTCCGGGATTGGGTGATCGGGGGTGAGAATCATTTCAACGCCTTCGGCGAGACCGCTGAATAAGGCTAAATCGCCGCAGTGGTTGCCCATGACCTCGATGATCGAGCAACGGGAATGCGATTCGGTGGTATCGCGGATTTTGTCGACGCAATCAACGATGGTGTTCAAGCAGGTATCGAACCCGATTGTGTAATCGGTCGAGGCGACATCGTTATCGATCGTGCCAGGAAGTCCGACGCAGTTGATGCCCATCTCAGTCAGTTTCTTGGCGCCCATATAGGAGCCGTCTCCGCCGATGACGATGACCGCTTCGATGCCGAATTTCTTGAGTTGCTCAACCGCTTTGAGACGGGTGGCTTCCTCTTTGAATTCCGGCAAGCGGGCCGTCCGTAAAACGGTGCCGCCGCGGTTGATGATATCCGAGACCGATTTCCGGCTCATTTTCACGATGTTGCCTTCGACCATGCCCCGATAGCCATCATAGATGCCATAGACTTCGAGGCCATAGGAAAGCCCGCTCCGTACCACGGCGCGAATCGCACAGTTCATGCCCGGCGAATCTCCGCCGGAGGTCAAGATACCAATTCTTTGGATCATATGATTTCCCTCTAATTCGCTTTTCATTATAAGCCACTCCTTTCTTCTTTAGGAAGAATAACAACACCTTTTCGCCTCGAATTTTCTCTACACTTTTCGTCGATAAGTCCATTTCGACCCTTCGAGGCTTTACGGAAAGAGAAAAACGTGTATTGTGTTAACGCATGAAAGAATTTGTGATCGAGGGGAAAACCTATCGCTCGCTTCGCCTTCTTGGGCATGGCAAGGGCGGCTATTCCTTCCTTTGCAAGCATCGGGGTCATTTCTATGTCGTCAAAGCCATCCATCACGAAGAGGTCAGTTACTATAAATTCGGCAACAAGATCCAAGCGGAAAATGATTCGTATGAGTATCTGAAAAAATGCCGGATCCGCGTTCCGAAATGCTACGCGATCGACTTCGAGCAGGAGTTGGTCCTCAAACAATACATCAAAGGCCGCAATATCGCCGACATGATCAAGAAAAAGCAAGCTGTCTCGGCTTATCTGCCCCAGGTCGAAGCGATGGCGAAAAAAGCCAACGCCCACGGGATCAACATCGATTACTATCCCCCCAACTTTATTTTGCGGAAGGGGCTCCTTTATTATGTCGATTACGAGATTGAGAAATTCGATAAGCGCTACACCTTCGCAGTCTGGGGCAAAAACTACTGGACTGGCAAGAAGGGACTCGATAAGTAAGTTGTGGAGAGTTCCCTTTAGGGAAGTGGGAAAGTCGTAAAAAGCGACCCCACCTCGACTCTTTTCGGGGAGACCCTCTTGTGGAAAACTAGTGAAAACGTTAGGTATTATCGAAACAAATATAGATTAATGAAGGAAGAGATGCTACACTTCTAAAACGATGAAAGAGTTATCCCCAAGCGATTTATTCGAAACGCGGGCCGAGAGTCTTTTTTCTTCGCGCGATCAGGACTATCTTTTGGATTTCTACACCCCGCTCATCGGGATTAAGGCGGTGGCTCTTTATCAAGCGCTCCTTGCTGAGGAGAGTCCGGAAAGTCACGCCCATGAAACCTTCTTGTCCAAAATTCAATTCTCGGTTGGCGAGATGGTGGCCTCTCTCAATGCGCTCGAAGCGGTTGGCTTGGTGGCGACCTATTACCAAAAAGGCGAGAAATTCAATAATTTCGTCTATTGCCTTTATGCGCCAAAGACCCCGAAAGAGTTTTTTGATAATGTTCTATTTGTCGGAACATTAAGGAAATATTTAGACAATGACAAAATTGAATCGCTGGCCAAGAAATACGCTTTGCTCCCTCCGCCGAGCGACTTCGAAAACGTCTCGGAGGGTTTCCGCGACTTTTTCGCGCCGGACTTCGATGACCCCGCCTATCGAGAAGCGACCCCGCCGACCGGCGGTCGCAAGACCGGGGCGATTCAAACTGGCTTTGATAAGAATGCGTTCCTCAAAGCGCTCTTAGCCAAAGACCCTCGGGTCAAAGAAACGACCTTCAGCGCCGAAGAATATGTCAAGCTAGCCCGCCTCGCCGCCCTTTATTCCTATCGGGAAGAGGCGATGGCGGATTTTGTCTATCCCCATATCTTTTTCGCCAAAGAAGCGGGCAGTCGCATCGATTTTTATGGCGTCGAGAAAGAGGCGAAGGATTCGCTCCGTTTCGCCTATCTGCATCCGGCGTCCGCCAAATCGAGTGAAGTCCACGATGACGGTGCCCTCGCCCGGACGATCCGAGCGATGGACAGTTTGACCCCGGTTGAATTTTTGAGCAAACTCCAAAAAGGCAACAAGCCCGCCTCGAGCGACTTGGCCCTTTTGGAAGAATTGACGGTCGAGATGGGCTTATCCGCTCCGCTCTGCAATGCCCTTGTTTTCTACGTGATCACGACCAAAGATGGCCAGTTACCGGCGAAATATGCCGAGAAGATCGCCGCCAGTTTGATGCGGAAGGGGATCGAGACCTCGCTCGATGCGATGAACTATTTCGCGGCTGGCAAGAAGAGTTTCAGCAAGCCCGTCGAGAAGGAAACCGTCGCCCCCGCCCCTATTGACGCGAAGCCTTCGGCTGCACTAACGGAAAAAGAAGGAACGATCAGCGATGCGGAATTCGACCAGCTGATGAGTGAGCTTTATACGCCGAAGAAGGAAGGCAAGTAGCGATGGATGAACTCAAGGATACGATTAAGCCCTATGCTCCGGCGAAGACAAGCAACAAAGCGCTCGAAGACGTGCTGAATGACGGGCCGTTTCTGAAAGAACTTCACAAGCTCGGCTTAGCGGGGCAGGCGATCGAAGAGAATTTGCCGCTTGTTTCTTCTTACCAAGACGACCGCCATTATTGCGCCCATTGCCCGGGCTTAGAAAAATGCGCCAAAGACCCCAACCCCCAAACCGCGATGAAACTCGTCTGGGCCAATGGCTTGCTTCAGCGCGAATACAGCCCTTGCGATCTCTACATGGCCAAGGAGCGGTTGCTTCGTGGCTATCTCTACCGCGATTTCCCCGAGGAGTGGCTTTCTTCGCGCCCCGATGACCTTGGTCGCTCCACCCGCGTCAAAGAAGCGCTTGCCACGATGATTCGCGCCAGTCAGAATCCGAACCAGCCATGGGCCTATTTCACCGGAGAAATGGGTTCGGGGCGCTCCTTTCTCCTCGCCAGTTATGCCAATCTTTCGGTCTCCCAAGGCCAAAGCGTCGCCTTCATCAATGCCAACAAACGCTTCGATGAACTGAAGGGGCTGGCGATTTCCGCCCGGGGTTTGTTCGAGAAAAAGATGGTCGAGCTCGAGACTTGCTCCCTGCTTGTCATCGACGATTTCGGCAGCGAATTCAAAAGCGATTACGTCCGCGATCAAATCGTGCTGCCCCTCCTCAATGAGCGGGCGAAAAATAACCGGCTGACCTTCTTCGCGAGCGACTACACGCCCGATGAGATCCAGGCCCTCTACAGCAATGATAAAACCGCGGCGATCTACGCTAGAAGCCTAGCCAATCTCATTCGGAGCCACATCGCCAAAGTCACGGTGGTGAAAAAAGGTTTTGAGACCCATTTAGGCGAGAATTAGCTTAAAGAAACGGATAATTGTCGAGCTCTTTGATCAGGTTTTCTTCGCGGCCGTCTCCCGAAAGGAGGATGCCCGCTTTTTTCTTGAGGAGGGCGCGCGGATAGCCCCGATTGAGGGCGAGCGAACGCTTCGGGTCTTTGCCCCGTTCGACGAGGCGGGCGATCTGAGTCTTCTCGCTCGCTGAGATATCGATGATAAGGTCGGCGACCTCTTCGAGCGGGCTATGGAGGAGAAGCGGCACATCCAAAACCACCTTGCCTGACGTCATTGAGGCGATTTTGGCGAGGATTTCGCGGTAGACGAGGGGGTGGATCATCCTCTCGAGGGCTTTCTTTTTCTTCGGAGCGGCGCTTAAAAGCGCCAGCATCGCCTTCCGGTCGAGGCCCGCAGGGGTCAAAACGCTTGATCCTAAGAGATGGGCGATCCGTTTTTGGACCGTAGGCTTTCGATAGAGTTCGGCGACGATCTCATCGGCGTCGAGTTTCCGGTAGCCCTTCCGTTCGAGGTAGGCGCTGACGGTCGATTTGCCCGAGGCAATCGGCCCCGAGACCGCGACGACCAAAGGATGGCCAAAGTAAGGCTGGCAGCGGGGGCAATAGACAGTGCCGCGCCCGCCGATGAAGATCTTGCGGAGGGGGAAGCCGCACCGCGAGCAAGGCTCGTTCTCCCGCCCATAGGCCAACAGTTCGTTTTGCATCAAGCCATCGACGCCTTCGGAGGGGTGGTAGCTCCGGATGGTGCTGCCGCCGTGGGCGATCGCGGTTTTGAGGATTCGCTTCGCCTCGGCAAGAAGCGAAGCCGCTTCTTCCTGGGTGATCGTTCCCGCTAAGCGTTTGGGGTTCACTCGGGCCGCGAAAAGCGTTTCGTCATCGTAAATATTGCCCAGTCCCGCGATCAGGCTTTGATCGAGGAGGGCCTCTTTGATCGTCGTGTTTTTCCTTTTTTGCAGGCCTGAATAAAGCGCAGTGGGCGTCAGATCCCACGGCTCGGGGCCGAGGTGGAGGAGCGGCTCCTCTTTGAAAACGTTTTCTTCGCTGGTCAATTGCAGGACGCCAAACTTCCGCACATCGTTATAACGCAGGGTGCTCCCATCGGTGAAATCGTAGACCAAGAGGTCGAATCTATCGGGGGTGTCGCCGACTTTGCCCTCGTAGTATTTGCCCTCCATTCGGAGGTGGGAGAGCACGACCTTATCGTGGCTTAAATGGAAAATGAGGTACTTGCCTTTACGGGAGACGGAAAGAAAGGTTTCCCCGACAAGAGAGTGGACAAAAGCGTCGGCTCCCGAGACGATGTTCTTCGCCCGGTAGACGTGGATCGCCTGGATCTTTTTTCCTTCGACGATCCCTTGAAGAATCGTTCGAATGGTTTCGACTTCTGGAAGTTCGGGCATAGATCAATCCTTGGCGCTGTACCAGCTTCGCCCCAAGCCGGCTTCGACGGTCAGCTTGACCGGGAGTTCGACCGCGTGGGTCATCAGCTCTTCGAGTTTCGGCTCGAGGGCTTTGAGCTCGTCTTCGGGCCCGGCGAAAATCAGTTCGTCGTGGATCTGGAGCACCATCTTGCTCTGATAGTGGCCTTCTTTGAGGAAACGGTCGATCTTGACCATCGCGAGTTTGATGAGATCGGCGGCGGAACCTTGAACCGGGGCGTTGAGTGCCGCTCGGCGGGCCGCTTCTCGTTTCGCGTAATTGGGGTCGTTGACCTCGCGGAGGTAGCGGCGTCTGCCGAACATCGTGGTGACGTAGCCTTTGGTTTCGGCGTCGTGGGTCGTCGCATTGAGGAAAGCGCCCACTTCGGGGTAAGAAAGATAGAAATTGCGGATGATGTCGCGGGCTTCTTGGCGGGTTCCGCCGATTTGTTCGGCGAGTCCGAAGTCGGTCGTGCCATAGATGATGGCGAAGTTGACCGCCTTGGCTTTCCGCCGCATTAACGGGGTCACCTCATCGGTATGGAAGATCCTTTTCGCCGTCTCCGAGTGGACGTCGCGGTCGGAGGCGAAAACGTCGATGTAGGCTTGGCAGTGTGAGAGCGCCGCCATGATGCGGAGCTCAATTTGGCCATAGTCGAGCGAAAGCATCGCGGTCTTCGGATCATCGTAATAGAAGGCGTTGCGGATTTGCTTGGCCTCTTCATCGCGGGCGCTGATGTTTTGGAGGTTGGGCGAGGAGGAAGAAAGCCTCCCGGTCGAGGTCTGGGCTTGGTTGAAGTAGGAATGGATCTTCCCATCGGCTTTGATGTGGGGGAGAAGCCCGTCGATATAGGTCCCCATCAGTTTGGCGTATTTGCGGTAGGTCAAGATTTTCTCGATGATCGGCGATTCATCAGCCAAGGAGGAGAGGACCTCGATTGAGGTCGAACCATCCTTCGGCCCTTTTAAGCCCATTTCGCCATAGAGAAGCTCGGCGAGTTGCTTGGGCGAATTGAGGTTCACTTCGCGGCCAGAGAGGGCATAAATTTCTTTAGCAGCTTCTTCTTTTTTCCGTTCGAAGTCCTTGCCGTACTCTTTGAGTTTGTCGGCGTGGAGGGGGAAGCCTTCGAGCTCCATCTCTGCCAAAACGAGCATCAGGGGCATCTCGACTTCGCTATAGAGTTTGAAAGCGTCCACGCTTTGGAGGGATTTCGTGGCTTTGTCGACCAATTGGTTGGCGAAATAGGCCATTTTTGAGCTCGTCAAAGGATGGCCGCTTGCCAAGAGGCCGCCGTCATCTTCGGAAGAGACGATATCGATGCCAAAGGACGAATAGACGAGCGGTGGGTTCGAGGAGACCGAGCTATCGAGGAGGTAGGCGGCCAATAAGAGATCGTTTTGGATTCCCGCGAGGCGGATTCCATAGCGTTCGAGACCATAGATCGATGCCTTGCCATCGTAGACGTTCTTTTCCATCTTCGGATCGGCCAGCACCTTTTGGAGGGTGTCATCTTTTTTGAGGTCTTCGGCGCTTTCGTAATAGACGGCGTCGCCCGAAGCGATGGCGATCCCCTCTAATGGCGCATCATGATAGTCGTCGAAATCGATGTCGAGGGCGAGGCCTAGAGGCGAAGTAAGAGCGATCCCCGCAAAGGAAGCGACGGTTTTTTGCGTCATGTTTTCCGTCGGCGTCGCGCCTTTTTTGAGGGCGAGCGGGAGACGGGATAAGAATTGTTTGAGCTCGTATTTCTGGGCGAAAGCGTTGACCGAGGCGAAGTCGTAGCCTTCGTAGACGAGATCTTTAAGAGTGAAGGGCAGTTCGACATCGGTCTTCATTGTCGCGAGTCGGTAGCATTGCCGACCCTGATCGGCAAAGGTTTTGAGATTCTCACCCAGTTTGCCGCCGATGTCCTCAGCCCGAGAAAGAATCGTCTCGAAATCGCCATATTGCTGGATCAGTTTGACCGCGGTCTTATCCCCAACGCCCGGGATGCCCGGCAGGTTATCGGAAGCGTCGCCCCTTAGGCCTTTGTAATCGATGATCTGTTTGGGGGTGAAACCAAACTTGGTCTTCATGGCGTCTTCATCGAGGAGCTCCATGTTCGACAGCCCGACTTTGAGGAGCGACACCTTGGTGTTTTTGTCGATCAATTGGAGATAATCCTTATCGGAGGTGTAGAGGGTGACATCGTCGTTTTCTTTCGAAGCCATCTTCGCAATTGTGCCGGCGATATCATCCGCTTCGACGCCGTGTTGCTCATAGCACATGATGTTGAGGGCGGCGCAGAGCTCGCGTGAAAGCGGGAACTGTTTCTTCAGATCTTCCGGGCAGGGGGCCCGGTTGGCTTTATAGGAGGCGAGTTCCTCTTTACGGAAGGTGTCCTTGTCGCTATCGAAAGCGACGACGATGCTTTCACCGCCTTTGAAGCTTTGGAGCATCTTCGCCAGCATGTTGGCGAAGGCGAAAATCGCGTTGGTCGGGGTGCCATCTTTCGTTCGCATGATGGCGCTCTTGTCGCCATAGGCGGTGGCATAGTAAGCTCGGAATAAGAGGGAATTGCCATCGATAATAATCATTTTTTGCATAAGTTTACGCTCCTAACGCTTCGGCGTTATCAACCAGATAGGAATCTTCTTTGCGGAGGTCTTTGTGGCAGTTCACCAGCACGACTGCATCCGCTTTGAGGACGCTGTAGCAGCGGGAGTAGGCTTCGCTAAAGAGAACAAAACTGACTTCGCTCACGTCATCGTAGAGGCTGAGGAAAGCCATTTGGGTCCCTTTCCGCGTCGTGATGGCCCGGATTTCTTTGACCACGCCAGCCGTCGTCACCGTCCCAAGGCTATCGGGCAAGTCACTGAGGGGCGTGATCTTTTTGGCGGCCAAGATATCTTTATAAAAAGATAAGGGCGAGCCGGAGATCATCATCCCGAGCGCCTCGTATTCGGCATCGAGATTGACGTGGGGATCATCAGGGGAATCGATCATCGTCGGCTTATCGAGGCCAATCGCGAGGAGCGCTTCTTGACCCGTGTCGCCAAAGAGCATTTCGGCGTAGCGCATCGCCGCCGAGGCCGAGGCCCGTAACGACGCCCTTGAAGGATAGAGCGAATCGAGGGCGCCCGCGTCGATGAAGCGGATGAGGGAGACGAGATTGAGCCCGTATTTCTTCATCCGTCCGGCGAAGTCAAAGAGATCGCTGAACTTGCCTTTTTCCATCCGTTCGTCGAGGAGGGAATGGATCAAGGCAGATTGGAGGTTTTTGATGCCCGAAAGGGGGAAGCGGAGGGCGTTCCCGTCGACGGTGAAACCGAATTCGGAGCCATTGACGTCGGGGACGGCGAGGTTGAGGCGAATCGCTTTGACCTCGCTCATCGTGTCTTTGAACTTGCGGTCGCTCGGCGAATAGGAATCGAGGATGGCACAATAGAATTCTTTGGGGAAATGCTTTTTGAGATAGGCCATTTGGCAGGTCAAAACCGCATAGGAAACCGCATGGGATTTGTTGAAACCATAGTCGGCGAATTTAAAAATCAACGCATACACTTTTTCCGCGACGGCTCTGTTTTTCCCATTTTTTAAGCAGCCGGCGATGAATTGATCTTTGAGGGCGGCCAGTTTGTCGGCTTGTTTATGGGAGATGGCCCGGCGGAAGAGATCGGCTTGGCCATAACTAAAACCCGCCATCGCCCGGACGATTTGCGTGATCTGCTCTTGGTAGACGATGACGCCGTAGGTCGATTTGAGGATTGGCTCGAGTTCGGGCGAAAGGTAAACGATTTTCTCCGTGCCTTTTTTCCGTCGGCTATAGGCCGGGATGTTCTCCATCGGGCCGGGGCGGAAGAGGGCCAATAAGGCCGCCACCTCGTCGAACGTGGTCGGTTCGAGTTCGCGGATCGCCCGTTTCATGCCAGGGCTTTCAAGCTGAAAGAGGCCCATCGTCTTGTTTTCTTTGATGAGGGCGATCGAATCTTCGTCCCGGTAGGGGATATCCCCATAGGTTAACTGGGGTCCGCCATCTTTGGCGATTAAGGAAAAGCAGTTATCGACGATCGAAAGGTTCCGCAAGCCGAGAATATCCATCTTAAGGAAGCCCTGCTCCTCGAGATAATCCTTTTCGAGGCAGGCGACTTCGCCGACGCCAGGGTTATCGGCAACGGGCAAAACATCGACCAGCGGTTCGTTATTGAGGACGACGCCGGCGGCGTGGAGGCCCGCTTGGCGGGGCAAACCCTCGATTTTGGCGGCCAATGAGACGATTTCAAGATAGTACTTATCGCTATCGATGAGGGCTTTGAATTGCGGGTTTTTGCGGTAGTCGTCCCGTAAGGAAAGCTTATCATCGACGATGGTGTCGAGGATCAGTTCGACCTGGCGGTCTTCATAGCCATAGACCCGGGCGATATCGCGGAGGGATTCTTTGGCCCCGATCGTTTGGGTGGTTAAAACGTGGCCGACCCGTGCCTCGCCGTATTTCTCTTGGAGGTAGTGGACGACTTGGTCGCGGTTGATGTCGCTGAAGTCGACATCGATATCCGGCATCGACTGGCGTTCCGGGTTGAGGAAGCGTTCGAAAAGGAGGTCGTTTTCGATCGGATCGGGCACGACGATATTGAGGCACCAACTGACTAAGCTGGCCGCCCCTGAGCCACGGCCCGGCCCGACGCTCACGCCATGACTTTTGGCCCAGTTGACGTAATCTTGGACGATGAGGAAATAATCGGCATAACCCATCTTGTCGATCACGCCGAGCTCGTAGTCGATTCGCTCCTGATACTCGGCGGGGGCATTCGGCTTCCGTTTCGCTAAGCCCGCTAAGGTTAATTGGCGGAGATAGGTTGGGCTATCGAGTCCCTCGGGGCAGGGGAAATGCAATAAGGATCCCCGTTTTTGGAGATAGGTGAAATTGCTCTCTTTGGCGATTTTGCCCGAGAGATCCCTTTCTTCGGGAGTGTAGTAGCTCACCATGTCTTCGAGGGCGGGGAAGAACTCATCGCCCAATAACGATTTGGTTTCGAGAGTTTCGTGGTGCGAGATGGCCGAAACGATCGAAAGGACGATCGCATCGTTGGTTTTTTCGTAGGCGATGTGGGGGAAAGCGACGAGGGAATAGGCATGGCCCGAAGCGAAGTTGCGGGCGAAGAGGACGAATTCTTTCTCCTCGGGCCGATAGGGCAAACCTAAATAGACCTCTTCAAAGGGCTTAAGTAAGTTCGCTAAATGAAGGACGTCGTCCTGATTGAGGCTTTTGAAACGGGGATAGAGAAAGGAATCTTCGAGCGGCAAGACGCAGACGAGGCCCTCTTTGTGGGCATAGATATCATTGAGAGTGAGTTTGTTTAAGCTAGCTAAATAGGTCAAGGCGCAAAGGTTGCGGTAGCCCGCTTCACTTTTGACGAAGAGGGAGAAATTGCCCTCACTGACCCGGGCATCCATCCCATAAACCCCGGCAATTCCCGCTTCGATGGCTGCGTGGGTGAAGGGGGCGTAACCCGAGAGGGTCCCGTTGTCGCAGATACCGCAGGCCTCAAAGCCCATTTTCTTGGCTAAAAAAGGAATCTTCGGCGCGACGAGGCCGCTTTGAAGATAGGAGAAGCCGCTATAGAGATGCAGGGGGACGAAACTCATGAAAATAGTATAACCCTAAAGCAGGATTGCCGCGATGATAAAAGCCTGCGGTTTTCCCCTAAGGGAACCTCCGGCTTTTTTCTTTCAGGCCTTGAAGGAGTCTTTGAGGGTGTCGATCAGATGGTTTTTGCTGGCGTTATAGGCCTGTTCGATGCAATGGTAGACCGAGGCTTCGTTGCCCGAGCCATGCCCTTTGATCACGATCTTCTTTAAGCCGAGCATCACCGCTCCGCCATAGTTGTTGTAGTCCATGAAGTCTTTGATCCCATAGATGTCTTTCTTGAGGAATAAGGCTCCGATTTTGTTCTTGAGGTTTTTGAAGAAGGTCTTCTTTAAAAGCTTCAATAAGCCGATTCCCGTTCCTTCGGTCGCCTTGATAAGGACATTGCCGCTGAAGCCATCGCAAGCGACGACATCGTAAGAGCCGCTCGTGAGTTCACGGGCTTCCATATTGCCGACGAAGTTGATGGCTTTGCAGTTTTGGAAGAGGGGGTAGGCTTCTTTGCGCAGGGTGTCGCCTTTGCCTTCTTCGGTCCCAATATTGAGGAGAGCGACGCGCGGGGAAGCTAAGCCATAGGCTTTTTTCAGATATTCCGAGGCCATGAGGCCAAACTGGAGCAATTCCTCTTTCGTGCACTCGCCTGAGGCCCCCGAATCGCAGACGGCGACGAAGCGGCGGTCCATCGTCGGAAGGAGGGGGCAGAAGGCGGGGCGGGTGACCCCATCGAGTTTCCCGATTTTCACGACCGCCCCGACCAAAAGAGCGCCGCTTGAACCCAAGGAGACGAGAGCATCGTAGCTGGGATCGGTTCGTAAAAGGTCGAGCGAAGCGACCAAGGAGGAATCCTTTTGGTGAAAGACGGCCAAAGTCGGGACCTCGTCGAGGCCAATCGCTTTGGGCGCGTGGACGATATGAAGACGCGAAACATTCGGTGAAACCGCTGTTTTTTCTTTGATTTCTTTCTCATCGCCCACCAAAGTGAGCTCAAGATCCTTAAAGGTTTGAAGCGCCTTTAAAGCGCCGGTGAGGTTGGCGGAAGGCGAATGATCGCCCCCGAGGCAGTCGAGTATGATTTTGACCATGGGATAAGCCCTCTTCTTTCAATACTAAAAGAGCGGCCTTCTCTTTGCTAGGGCAAGTTGACAGGATGCGGAGAGAAACGCTAATATTATTCCTAGAATTTTCTCGACCCTAAGGGGGCATTTATGTACGCTTTGTTCACCGACACCGACTGCGATGTGACACCGGAGATTGCCTCGCGTTTTGGTTATCATTTGATTTCCTTGCCCTACATCGAAAACGGCAAGGAGGTCTATCCCTATGAGGACTGGCTCATTTTTGACTCTCATGCCTTCTATGAGAAATTGCGGCATGGACCGCTACTGACCACCTGTGGGATTTCCCCGCTCAAATACACCGCCTATTTTGAGCCGTTCTTCCAAGCTCATCAGGATATCCTTTACGTCCATTTCTCCTCCGCCATGAGCGGGACTTTTTCCGCGATGGACCTCGCGGTCGAAGAGCTAAAGAAGAAATATCCAGGCGTCCGTTTCGAGACCATCGATACCAAAGGCATCACAATCGGCTCGCTCAACATCGTCGAAGAGATCGGCGACCTCTATGTCCAAGACAAATCGATTGATGAGATCAAGGAATGGGCCAAGACGGAAGTCGATAAGTTCGCCATTTATTTCTACGCCGATAACTTGAAGTTCTTCGCCAAAAGCGGCCGGGTCTCCGGCATCACCGCGGCGATGGGTGGCCTCATCGGCATGCACCCAATCATCCATATGAACAGCGAAGGCCAGATGGTCTCGATCGGCAAAGCGGTCGGCCGGGTCAGCGCGCTCAACAAGGTGATGGATTACGTGATCAAGCTTCAGGATCACATCCAGGATCACCGCGTCATCATCGCCCATACCGATTGCCTTTTCCTCGCCGAAAGAATGGGTCATCTCCTCCGCCAGCGTTTCAACCGCGATCTCCATATCGACTATGTGGTGGTCTCGCCGATCCCCGGCGCCCATTGCGGCCCCGATTGCATCGGTGTGAGTTTCCACGCGATTCACCGCTAGCTTCCTCGAAAAACGCAGGCGGATTCTCCTACTGGCAGATCCGTCTTTTCTTATCCAACCCCAGCAGTGCGCATCCCAGAGAAATAACGGTGAAACTCTTGCACGTCATTCCCCAATCGAATGGGCAAAATTTTTCAAAAAACGGAGCGTTAAGGCTCCGTTTCCGACCATCGTCATTCCTTAAAGAATCAGCTGATCCTGGGTGAGGATGAAAGCGATAGCGGCATCGGCAAAGAGAGCGGAAATGATAACGACCCTCGTGACCATGCGTAAATGGGCATGGTATTCGCCATCCATATCCTTCTTAAGGGCAAGAAGAACGCGAAGATGATCGTCAGGAAAACTGACGATGAATGGCCTGAGGTAGTAGGGGAATAAGCCAAACTGGAAGCAACCGAGAATCGCGCAGAGCGGATTGAGGAGTGCGAAAAGGAAGAGCAAGATGCCCTGAGTTTTCTTTAAGGCATAGATGTGGTTCATGCCAATCTCCCAAAGTTAAACTCTTCAAGAGAAAAGGCGGGCAAAAGAAAAGCCTCAATCCGCTCAGGGAATGAGGCTCCGCTTTAAGCGAAGAGCTTGTCGAGATCGCCGATGAAGGCATCGAGTTCCGTCAAATCTTTGATTTTGGCGCCCGAGGCTTGGGCGTGACCGCCGCCGCCCCATTTCATCGCGATGGGCGAGATATCGGCTTTTTTGCTCCGGATCGAGATGCGCCAGCACCATTCTTTCGGGTTCGGGTCTTCGGTGATCGAGCACCAGGCGTTGACCCCAGCGATGTTGGCGAAGAGATTGACGTTATCCTTGCCTTGCTCCGAGGTGATCTTGAGATCTTCTTGGATTTTGGCGGGCAAAAGATAATATGCGACCCCATGCGGCGAGACGTTAAAGTGACCGAGGATGTAGGCCGTGACTTTGAGGTCATCGATCTTCTTCTCATACATCTTGAGGTAGATTTCGTTGATCGCGATGCCCGTATTGACGAGAGCTTGGGCGATGGCGAAGGTGTGGGCGGTTGTGCTTGAATACTGGAAGCGGCCCGAATCGCCGACGAGACCGATATAGAAATAGCGGGCGGCCTCTTTCGAGAGGCTGGTGCCTTTCCAGTTCAAAAGCAGATCGACGACGAGCTCGGATGCCGCCGCCATAGTGAGGTCGCAGAGCGGATGCTTGGCGATCTCCGTCTTGAAGGGGTGGTGGTCGATCTTGCAGATATAGGACGCTTTCTTGTAGCGGGGGTCGGCGATCCGCTCATCATCGCCGACATCGACGACGATGGCGAGGAAAGGGGAAGAGAACCAACTATCGTTCAAGCGCTCGGTCTCCGGGAAGAGACGCGGGGTGAACGAGACGTGGTTGTCGCCGACATAGTGGATTTCCTTATTCGGGAAATTGTCTTTTAAGAAGGTAGAGAGGCCCATCTGGGTCCCCATCGCGTCGAAGTCGGGTTTGATGTGACGGAAAACGACGATGCGGTCGTAGCGTTTGATCGCCCGATAGATCGACGAATAGATTTTTTTGTGGGCGGCGCCGTAGTCTTTGATTTCGGAATCGAGTTTCATAGTTACTCCTCTTTTCGAAGAAGTTACTATGCGCCTAGCCCCGCGAAAGGTCAACCACGACACCTCGCGACGAAGAGTTGCTTGCCTTTTGAGGAGGAAGGCGCTATGGTCAAAGACGTTTTGGGGGTTTAGGGAACGTGAATCATCTCTCGGCTGGCGAAAAGGCGGACTATGCCCGCTTACGGAACCGCTACATCGGCCTTTGGGCGCTTGTCGTTGCCATCTATGGCGGCCTGATCGGCCTCGTCTATGCCGCCTTCTTTCCGAATCAGCCCGTCATTTTCTACATCTTTTTGGGTCTTCTTTGCTTCTTGCTCCTTTTCTTTTTGATCCTCGGGACCATTCCTTTCGTCATCGGGAAGAGGAACATCGATGACATCGGAGAAAAACGCTATGAAGCGTATCTGAAGCGCTCCCTCGCTTGCGTTAAATTCTCCAAGGGGAAGAATCAGGAGGTTTACCAAGGGAACGTCGCCTCGGCCTATCTTCTCCTCGACCGTCTCCCCGAAGCCAAAGAAGCCTATTCGCACGTCCATAATCTTCTCTTGGCTGATGCCTTTTTAGCTATCCGGGTTTTGCTTTTGCTCTCTGACAAGCGTTACGAAGAAGCAAAGGCCGCTTATCTTTCCTACGCCCTCCACCATCGGAATGGCCGAATGTATGGCGAAAGGCAAACGACCTTGGCGATGGATGCTCTCTTCCATCATCTGGAAGGGACGGCGGTGAGCGAAGAAGAAATGAAGGCCGCCCAAGAAGAACCCTATCCGCTCTTTCAACGTTTATTCGCGGAGCCAAGCAATATTCCTACTGCCGCTGCGTCGGCCCCGACGGTGAATGAGGCGGTCAAGCAAGACAGCGCCCTTCTTTTAGAGGCGAGAGAGAAACAAGATGCGCTCAATGGGGCGGGCAATCATCGGCTCCAGCTCCCGCTCAATCTCCTTTTCTTTTTCTCGCTCTTTGGCTTTTTCGCCTTTTTGCTGTGGGGGATCATCGGGAGCGAGAATGCGCTCAAAGCGGATCCGACCCTCAATGATTTCAGCCAGCTTTGGGTCATGTTCTTTGCCTTAGCGATTGCTCTTGCTTCGATCGTCCTTGCCTATATGGCCAAGCACAAAGAACCGAAAGATCACGTTATCAAGAATCTGGTGGCGGGCTATCTCGTCGCCGCCCTGTCCTTAATGACTGCTTTGACCGCTTTTTTAGGCAATAGCGCCCGCCACGATTACTCATATGCCCGCGCGGCGGGGGAGGAAGCCGGGCTTTCGCTCCCCGCCGAAGGGAAGATGAGACAGGACATTGAGAGCAATGGCGAAATCGTGACCATCAGCTTATTGGTCTTCACCAACGAAAAGACCTACGCGCCTTTTCTCACTGCGATCGGGAGCGCTCCCTGGGTCGATGAGGCGGCGGTGGATTCGTTCCTTTATCTCCAAGACTATACTTCGCCAAGCCATGAGCTTTATGAAGGCGACCGCTTTTACGTCTATAACCGCGACGAGAAGACGGTCAATCAGAAACCGAGCGTGAGCGGCACCTACCATTTCTATGAGTTCGCCCATTTGCCCTCTCTTCCCTGGCTCGTGCTCGTCTCCTACCAAATGAAGGTGACGATCGCCTAACGACGACGATAAGAAAAAAAGGCAGCACCGCTGCCCTTTTTGTTTTAGTTAAGTCGCTCAGAGCGTCCCTTGAAGCGCCTTGTAGCAATCGCGGGCGATCATCACTTCCTCATCGGTCGGGATGATGGCGACTTTGATCGCACTCTTGGGGGTTGAGATCAAGGCTTCCTTGCCCGAAGAGACTTCGTTCAACGCATAGTCGATGTCGAGCTTGAGAGCCTTTTCGACTTCATGGAGGATCTTCGCGCGGAAGAAAGCGCTGTTCTCGCCGATGCCAGCCGAGAAGATGATGAGATCCGCTCCGCCGAGTCGGACGAAATACTGACCGATGAAATCGGCAACCCTCCGAGCGAAGAGATCGCCGGCGATGATCGCTCGCTTGTTGCCCGCTTTGATGGCGGCTTCGATGTCACGGGTATCGTTTGAGACGCCCGAAACGCCCAATAGGCCCGAATTTTTATTGAAGATGTCGTACATCTCGTCGACCGACTTGTGCTCGCAATTGCAGAGGTAGTCCATCACCGAAGGATCGAGATCGCCGCTTCGCGTCCCCATCATGACGCCACCGAGTGGGGTGAGGCCCATCGAGGTCGCGACGCATTTGCCATCACGGATGGCGCATAAAGAAGCGCCCGAGCCGATGTGGCAGGAGATGATCTTCGTGTCTTTCTCACCCTTGAGGAAATCCTCTTGGCCTTTGACGGCGAGGTAGTTATGCGAGGTGCCATGGGCGCCATAGCGGCGGCAATCATACTTTTCGCTCATTTCATAAGGGATCGGATAAAGATAGTCTTGCGGAGCCATCGTTTGATGGAATGCCGTATCGAAGACGGCGATGGCGGTGGCGTTTGGCAGCGCTTCTTTGAAGGCGTGGAAGCCAACGAGATGGGCGGGCGCGTGGAGCGGATCGAGCGGGATCAATTGGGTGATCTTCGCTTCGGTCGCTTTGTCAAAGAGAACGGATTTGCTGAAATACTTGCCGCCTTGGACGATGCGGTGCCCGACGCAGCTGATCTCGGAAAGATCGTTGACGATCCGGTATTTCTTGATGGCGGCAAGGATGAGCTGAACGCCTTGAGCGTGGTCTTTTATCGGCAAGACGTCCTGATGGCTTTCGCCGTTGAACTTGATCTTGAAGATGCCATCGCCGTGGCCGATCCGGTCGACAATGCCCGAGCAGATGACCTGCTCTTGGGGCATCTCATACATCTTATACTTGAGCGTGGAACTTCCGGCGTTAACCGCCATGACTTTTGCCATTTTTTTATTTCCTTCTTTTGATATCGTTTACGATTCTACGCTTTTCTCCCCTTGAGGCAAATAACGAGTTCGCCCTTAAATGCGGGTGGCTTCGTTCTCCCCCTTCCGATTGTTCTTGTTTTTAAAAGGGGCGCTTGGAAACAATTCTTTGAGTAGAAAAGCGGTTTCCGACCTCGAGGAGCGGCTTTTGGTTGAAACGATTCTCCGCGGCGGGTTTTTCGTCCGCCAACATCGATTTTTCGACCAAGGATATTACCGAGGTCTGCCCCGCGAGCGAGGCCTCCCTTTTCGATTATTCCAGAAGCAAAGTAACCCTGATTTCATAGGCTGTTTCATTGATTGTTGAAAGCTATTGCAAGGGCTTTAGACCTAAGTCAAAGAAGGCGATGCCCTCGAGGCGTTGTCTTCTTAGGCCCCGGCCATTTTTCCGATCCCAAGCGTATGGTTTTCTCATCCAAGGATTCAGCAACTCCCTTCCTTGCCCTCCCCGAGTCGGATGCTTTCAAACGTTACGGCGATTTTTTCCTTTTTTCAGGGCGATTTTCACCTCTTCTTTCTCCCGTTTGTCCTAGACAAAAGCCCCCAAACGGAAAAAAAGAGAACGAAAAAGGGACGAAAAGCCCCTTTGACGCTTTATCTTACATAGCAATACTCTTATACTATGAAATAGACGTAACATAGTGAGGAATCACAGATGGCATTTGGGATCTTGTATGATTATTTAATGGGCCAAACGACCCATGCTTTCGACTATTTCGGCGCTCACTATGGCGAATGCACCCTGCCTGTCGCGAAAAAAGGCGATAAGCCTGTCACGCTCCATGGCGTCTGGTTCCGCCTCTATGCGCCGCTCGCCGAGGATGTCTCAGTCATTGGCGATTGGAACGGGTGGGACGTCCGCGCCAACAAGATGAATAAGGTCGACAATGCCGGCGTCTGGGAAGCCTTCGCCCCGGATCTCCATGATTACCAATCCTATAAATTCCACTTCAAAAACGGCCATGGGCAGTATGTTGATAAGGCTGACCCCTTCGCTTTCTATAGCGAGATGCGGCCCCAAAGCTGCTCGCGGATCTTCGATATCCAGAACTTCATTTGGCACGATGAGACTTATCTCAAAGGCCGGAGTCGCAACTTTGATAAAGCGATGTCGATTTACGAGGTTCATCTCGGCAGTTGGAAAGGCAAGATCGGCGACCGCTATCCCTCTTACGAAGAAGTGGCTGATTATTTGATTCCTTATGTCAAGGACTTAGGTTACACCCATGTTGAGATCATGCCAATCACCCAATATCCTTTCGATGGTTCCTGGGGTTATCAAGCAACTGGCTTCTTCAGTGTTGACAGCCGATATGGCAATCCCAAGCAACTCATGAGCTTCGTCGACCGCTGCCACGAAGCGGGCTTAGGCGTCATCCTCGATTTCGCCCCGGTCCATTTTGCGACCGACTATTACGCCCTCCGCGAATTCGATGGCTCATGCCTCTATGAATATAGCGACCCGGCCCATACCTTCTCACCCTGGGGCAGCTGCCAATTCGACCTTGGCAAAGACCCGGTCCGCAGCTTCCTGATGTCCGCGATGAACTATTTCCTCTGCTATTTTCATTTTGACGGGATCCGCGTCGATGCGGTCAGCAACATCGTCTATTGGGATGGCAACAAAGCAAATGGCGAGAATAGCGGCTCGACCGAATTCATCCGCCGGCTCAATGGCAAACTCCATTACGAGCATCCGGATGTGATGATGATCGCCGAGGATTCGACCGATTTCCAAGGAGTGACCAAACCGGTCGAATACGGTGGGCTCGGTTTCGATTACAAGTGGGATCTTGGCTGGATGAACGATACCCTCAAGTACTACGCGAAAGACCCGGTCTACAAGAAGTGGGAGCACAATAAACTCACCTTCTCGATGGCTTATTTCTATAGCGATAATTTCTTGCTCCCTTTAAGCCACGACGAAGTCGTCCATGGCAAAGGGACGCTCATCAATAAGATGTTCGGCGATTACGACACCAAATTCGCGTTGCTTCGCAACCTTTACGCCTATCAATTCGGCCACCCGGGCAAGAAGCTCAATTTCATGGGCAACGAGCTCGCCAGTTTCGATGAGTGGAACGAGAACCGCTCGCTCCCGTGGAATCTTTTGTCTTTCCCGAAGCACGATTCGGTCCGACGCGAATGCCGCGACCTCAACTTGATTTATCAAAGCGAGGACGCGATGAGGGTCGAGGAGCACAACCCGAGCCATTTTCAGTGGATGATGGTTGACAATGCCGACCAGTCGGTCTTCGCCTTTGAGCGCGAAGTGGGGGAGAGCGATCTTCTCTTCGTATACAACATGACGCCGAACTACTATGAGATCTACGATGTCGGCTGCGCCCACAAAGGCCTCTATGAAGAGATTTTCAACAGCGACAAAGACATCTATGGCGGCTGGAACCAATACAATGGCCTACCTGCCGAAAGCTACGAGGGTGGGCCAGAGAATCGGCCATTCCACGTCAGCATCAAACTCGGGAGCTATGCCGCTTGCATTTTGAAGCGGAAAGTCGCCCGCTTGGAGCGAGAAGCCGAAGAAGCGAAACCCGCCCCGGCCCCGACAGTCATCAAAACCAAAAAAGCCCCGAAGAAAAAGAAGATGCAATAAGACGTTTCTCATCCGATAAAAGCACAACATCATCAAGGAGAATGTATGTTTCAAAACAAATTGGATTTCAAGCAGGATTTCGAACGGCGCTTAAGCGAAAAATACGGCCGGAGCGTCCCTGACAGCCACGTGACGGAACGCTATGACATCTTGGGGGAGATGGTCCGCGACTACGCCGGCTATTATTGGCGCAACTGTCGCGAGGATATCCTCAAGAGCGGCCGGAAGCAGTGCATCTATTTCTCGATGGAGTTTTTGATTGGTCGCCTCATGGTCAGCAACATGCAGAACCTCGGCATCTACAAGGTGGCGAAGGATGGCCTTTCCGAATTGGGGATTGACATCAACGAACTCGAAGAGATGGAACCCGATGCCGGGCTCGGCAATGGTGGCCTCGGCCGCTTGGCCGCTTGCTTTCTTGATAGCGCCGCTTCGCTCGGCTACCCCGTCCATGGCAACACCATCCGCTACGAATACGGCTTCTTCCGCCAGAAATTCGTCGAAGGCCGCCAGGTCGAACTGCCCGATCAATGGCTCTCGAATGGCTTCGTCTTCGAAGTCCGGAAGCCCAAACACGCGGTCGATGTCAAATTCTATGGCAATGCCGAAACTTACTTGAGACCCGATGGCTCCTATGCGATTCGAACCGTCAACGCCCGGAGCGTCCGCGCGGTGCCCTATGACGTGAGCGTCGTCGGCTACCGCAATGGCGTCGCCAATTCCCTCCGGCTTTGGAGCGCCGAGCCCTCGGAGGATAACCTCCCGACCGATTGCTCGTTTGATGAATACCTCCGCACCCTCAAGGAACTCTCGTTTGGCTTATACCCCGATGATTCGACCGAACACGGTCGTCTCCTCCGTTTGCGCCAGCAATACTTCCTCGTTTCAGCGGGCTTGCAAAGCTGCATGCGGGGCGAGAAACGCCGCTATGGCGATTTGACCCACTTCAAAGATTCCTATGTTTTCCAACTCAATGACACCCACCCGATTTTGGCGATTCCGGAGATGATGCGCCTATTGATGGATGAATACGACTACGGCTGGGATGAGGCCTGGGATGTGGTGACCCACACAATCGCCTACACCAACCACACCGTGATGCCAGAAGCGCTCGAACGCTGGCCGGTTCAATACGTCCAGCAGTTATTGCCGCGCATCTACATGATCATCGAGGAGATCAATCGCCGTTTTAACCTCTTTTTGAATGAGAAGGGGATCACGAGCGACAAACGCTACGCGATGCAGATCATCAAAGACGGTCAGATCCACATGACGAACATGGCAATCTACGCCGGGTTTAGCGTCAACGGCGTCGCCAAGCTCCACACCCAGATCCTCGAGAGCTACACCTTCAAGAATTTCTATGAGGTCTTCCCGGAGAAATTCAACAACAAGACCAATGGCGTCACCCATCGGAGATGGCTTCTTTACGCCAACGAGGGCTTGGCCGACCTCATCACCTCCCGCATTGGCGATGCCTGGATCCTTTCGCCCGAAAAAGAACTCAAGAAATTCGCTGCTTTCGCCGATGACAAGGCAACCCAGACGGCCCTGATGAAAGTGAAGAAGGACAACAAAATCGCCTTCGCCCAATTCGTGAAGGAAGCCTACGCCATCGAGATTGACCCGAATTCGGTTTACGATGCCCAGATCAAGCGGCTCCATGCCTATAAGCGCCAATTGCTCAATCTGTTCCATATCATGGCCCTTTATCAGGAGCTGAAAGCCAATCCGGCGGGCTTTTCGATGCTGCCCCACACCTATATCTTCGGCGCCAAAGCGGCCCCTTCCTACGAATATGCGAAGCGGATCATCGAGTTGATCTTGGCGGTGGCCGACGTCATCAATAACGATGAGGACGCCTCGAAGTTCATGAAGATCGTCTTCGTTGAGAATTATGGTGTCTCCTTAGCCGAGAAGATCATCCCGGCCAGCGACGTCTCCGAGCAGATCTCGACCGCGGGCAAAGAAGCGAGCGGCACCTCGAACATGAAATTGATGATGAACGGGGCGATCACCCTCGGAACCTTGGATGGCGCCAACATCGAAATCGCCGATCTGGCCGGCCGTGAGAACGAAGTCATCTTCGGACTCACCCAGCCCGAAGTCGAAAAGAAACTCGAGGAAGGGAGCTACAATCCCTGGGACATCTACAATAGCGACAGCCGGGCGAAGAACGTACTCGACTCGCTCATCACCGGCCCTTGGGCCCTCAAGAGCGAGGGCCGTTTCCGCCTGATCTTCGACGAGATCATGAACCGGGGCGATCAATACTTCATCTTGGCTGATTTTGCCGCCTATTGTGAGGCTTGCGAAAAAGTCGATGCCCTCTATGCCGATAAGGCGAAATGGGCACACGCCTGCATCATGAATATCGCCTACAGCGGCTATTTCTCGAGCGACCGGACGATCGCCGAATATAACCGCGACATCTGGCATCTCACGCCGCTCAAGGTATCACCCGATGAGTGAGATCGTCCTCGATGAGCTCTTCTTGCTCCAAAAGGGGTTGGACGAAGAGATTCAGGAAAAACACCATGTGGATTACCAGACGACCCACTACAAGCGGATCCTCGCGCTTTTGGTCGAGCTCGGCGAATTCGCAAACGAGACGCGCTGCTTCAAATTCTGGAGTGAGAAACCCGCCTCGGAGAAAGAGGTCATCCTCGACGAATACGCTGATGGGATGCACTTTTTCCTTTCGCTCGGAATCCCGCTTGGAGTCGAGACCTATCACCATACGTTCGTCAAAGAAGATCAGGAATTGACTCTTCAGATCCTCAAAACCTACGCCCTTGTGAGCGATTTGCTCTCTTCTTATGATGAACCGCATTACGCCCTCGCCTTCTCGAGCTTCTTGAACCTCTTGCCTTTGTTGGGTTATAGTGGAGAGGATGCGATCGGGGCCTACAAGAAGAAACTAGCGGTCAATTACCGGCGGCAAGAAGAACACTATTAATGAAAAAGAAGTACTTCGGACTCCTCATCTCTCTCCTTTTACTTTCCTGCGTCCTCCTCCTCGCCTTTTTGCCGATCTATTCCATCGAAGAAGCGAGCGTTAGCTTTTTCCTCTATTGCGCTAAAGCGGGGGCCGATGTCCTCTCCTATGGCGGAGGGATCTTGCTCGCCCTCTTAGCGATCCTCAGCGTCGTTAAAGCCATCTATGCTTTCCGCTATGGCGGGGACACGGAGAAGAATGAGCAAGTCAATTTCGCCCTCTACAGCATTTGGATCGTCCTTGGCTTAGGCTACACGATGGCCTGTTTCGCCAAAGGGAGCATGATTGCCTTCGGCTTAGGCCTCGGACTCTCGCTTTTAGGTCTCTTGACCTTCTTCTTGGATTTCCACTTCTACGGTCAAGATTAGGCAACGTTAAAAAGAAAAGAATCAAGTGGTGGTGGCTTGATTCTTTTTCTTGGGGTTTTCATCGATTTCCTAGGAGAGCGCTCCCCGCTCAGCCGCTTGGTCAGATGGGCATTCATCCTCACCTCAAGACAGGCTTTGACGTCCTCATCGATCATCAACTCGGAACTCTTGTTAAGAGAAAAAAGCAGGCGGTTGAAAAGGGCTCAAGCCCCGACACGGTGAGGAGGAATGATTCATGAAGGAAGCGAATGTTTTTTCCTTTGCGGATTGTAGGCCCCTCTCTTCGCTAGGCCAAAACAAAAGAGAACCCCGGAAGCGAAATGCTGAAAGAAAGAGGGGAGAGACTTTATAAATTGACGCCCTTGGCTTTGATTTGATCGGCGTAGGTGTCGACTTGTTCTTGGATCGAAAGATCCTTGAATTGATTCATATAGAGTTGGTAATAGGCGCCTTTTTTCTCCATGAGGCTCTTGTGATTGCCATCTTCGATGATCGTGCCGTGCTCCATCACCAGGATCCGATCGCTATTGACGATGGTCGAAAGGCGGTGGGCGATCGTGATCGAGGTCCGCCCCTTTAAAAGAGGCTGGATCGCTTTTTGGACGGCGGCTTCGGTTTCGGTATCGATGGAGGAAGTGGCCTCATCAAGGATCAGAATCGAGGGGTTGCGGATGATGGCACGAGCAAAGGAAACCAACTGTTTCTGGCCTTGGGACAAGGAACCGCCGCCATCGGTTAAGACCGTGTCGTAGCCTTGCGGCTGACTCCGGATGAAATCATCGATGCCAACGAGTTTGGCCGCGGAAACAATCTCTTCGTCGGTCGCGTCGAGTTTGCCATAGCGGATATTCTCTTTGAAGGAGCCGGAGAAAACGAAGGGCTGCTGTTGGACGTAGCCGATGTTGCTTCTTAACCAGCCCAAGGAACGATCGAGATAATCGACCCCGTCGACGAAAATGTGTCCCTTGGTCGGTTCATAGAAACGGCAGATGAGGTTGACCATTGTGGTCTTGCCGCTTCCGGTCTCGCCGACAATCGCGAGCGAAGTCCCCTCTTTGATGTCGAGAGTGAGGGGGTGGATCACTTCGACGCCATTGCCATAATCGAAGGCGACGCTGTCGTAGCGGATCTCGCCCCGGAGTTTCTCGTAAGCTTCTTTCTTCGGATGGAAGAGATCGCCATATTTCGCGATGACCTCTTTCTTATCGACGATCGAGGCTTGGGCGTCGAGGAGCTGGCCGACTTTCTCGGCCCCAGCTTGTGAGGCCATGAAATCGCTGAAAATCTCCGACATTGATTGGAGCGGATCGTAGATCTGGGCGACGAAGGAGATGAAAAGAACGATGGTGGCGATCATCGCATAGTTTCCCTCAGTCGTTGTTTGGGCGTTGATCATCGTGATACCGATCGTGACGATGATGGCAGTCATGATCATCGAGATGAAACTGACGAGCGGCTGGAAAAGGGCGTTGGTTTTCGCGGCCTTCCAGCGTTTGTCCTGAATGTCTTGGACGATGCTCTTCGCTTCGCCCGACACCTCTTCTTCGATCGAAAGGGTCTTGATCGTCTTCGAACCGTTGATCGCCTCGGCCAGCCAGCCAACGAAGCGGGAATAGGCATTGCGAGCCGTCCGCCATTTCTTGAGGAGCGAGCGCTCGAATAAAGGGATGATAATGGCGACAAGCGGGATCGAAGCGCAGACGACGAGCGAGAGGAGCCAGTTGTAAGAGAACATGGTGATCAAAGTGAAGAAAAGATCGAATAAGGCCCAGAAGATCGAGATGATGTCCCAGCTGAGGACGTCGCCGATCGAGGAGGTATCGTTGTTCATCCGGGCGATCAGCCAGCCCGAGTTGGTTTTATCGAAATAAGAGAAGGAAAGCTCTTGGACCCGATGGAAGGTGTCCCGCCGCAAAGAGGTCATAATCACCATGTCGAGGTAGTTGGTGAGGTAGAAAGTCCAGAAGATCGAGAAACTGCGGAAAAGAATCATCACGATTTCGATGATCATGAAATGGGCGAAAGTGAGATCGGCCTCCCAGACGCCAGTGATGAATTTGACGTGGATCACGGCAGCCATGATGTTACCCGAGGCGCTGAACGAGGCGAGATCGGCAACGGCGCTGATTGCCCCGGCGTTCATGACGGGGACAAAGGAGGAGTCGTAATAGGTCGTGATCAGCATCATCGCCAAAATCACGAGCAAAAGGGGCCACTTTTTCAGAGCGTATTTGCCGATTTTGACCCAGATGTGGGGGTTCAGCTTATCTGGCAGCTTCTCTTCTTCGTTCTCGCCGCTCATAAGCCCGCTCCTTTCGTCGAAACCATCTTGGTCTGAATCGCCGCGATATTTTGATATAGCCCTGGAATTTTGAGCAGTTCTTCATGGGTGCCCATCTCGGCGACCTTCCCCTCTTCGAGGACGATGATGAGATCGGCGTCTTTGGCGGTCGAAACCCGATGGGTGATGATGAGGGTGGTGGTGTTCTTCTCCCATTCCTTGAGGTTCTGACGGATGGCGAGGTCGGTTTCGGTGTCGACGGCCGACAAGGAGTCATCGAAAATCAATACCGGCGCATTCGAAAGGATGGTGCGGGCGATCGCCACCCGTTGCTTTTGCCCGCCGGAAAGCGACATGCCTTTTTCGCCGACTGCAGTGTCATAGCCATCTTTGAAGGAAAGGATTGTGTCATGAATATCGGCGATTCGGGCGGCTCGAACCACCTCATCCTTGCTGGCTTTTTTATTGGCCATCAGGATATTCTCGCTGATTGATTTGCTAAAAAGGAACGGGTCTTGGAGGACGGGGACCACGTTGCGGCGGAGATAGGCTTTTTGGATGTCTTTTAACTCAACGCCATCGATTTTGATCGAGCCGGAGCTGTAGTCATAAAGCCGGGTCAATAGGAGTGAGAGGGTCGACTTGCCACTCCCGGTTTTACCCATAATGGCGACGGTTTGACCCGCTTTGATCGAGAAGGAGACGTCGTGGATCACCTCGGTCGTGGCATCGTCGAATTTGAAACCCGCATGGTCGAAAACGATATCGCCTTTGATGGCGGGGGTAAGGCCTGAAGTCGTGTCTTCGATCGGTTCATTGAGAATGAGCCAAACCCGATCGCTCGAGGCGATGTATTGGCCCATGTTTGAAAGGGAAGTCGCGCATTCCCGTAACGGCCAAACCATCATGTTGACGAAGCTGAAGGAGAGGACGAGGGTGCCGGCGTTAATCTCGTTGGTGAAGCAGAGATAGATGCCGAAAAGAAGGGCAGCCAATTTGCTGCCGAAGACAAAAATATCGCTCGAGGAGAAAAAGAAGGCCGAGAGCTTGCGCCATTTGATGAACTTGATCCGATAGTCGGTCAGACTCTCTTCAAAGGCATCGATTTCGTAGCGCTCGGCGTTGAAGGCTTTGACAATGCGGACCGCGGAGAGATTCTCCGAGATCTTGTCGGTCATTTTTCCTTCACTGTCGTCGGTGAGACGATAGAGGTCACGGACCTTTTTGATCAAGAAGAAGGAGTAAAGGAACATGATGGGGAATAAAGCGAGGGAGACCAAAGTGATCTTCCAAGAGATCGAGATGAGGATGCTGAAGCAAAAGACCACCATCCAGAAGGTCCAGTTGAAGTTCGAGACATCGGCGATCATGAATTTGCGGAGGACGTCGAGATCGCGGGTGCAGGTCTGGATTAAGTCGCCCGATTTATTCTTCTTATAATAGGAATAAGGAAGGCGCTCCAAGTGATCGAAGAGGGTAAGTTGCATCGAGCCATTGATGACGGCGGCGACGTAACCGCGCAAGCCCATTCTTAAGAGCGAGGTGAGAGCGGTGATGAGAGCGGCGATGCAAATCGTGATCGGCAAAATCGGCAATTCATTGGCGATCAAATAGTCGTTGCCGCGCCCGCCGGTGATGAGCCAAATAACCCATTGTTCGACATAACGGGCCTTGGCTAACTGATCGGCGCCCTCCAAAGTATCGACGAGGACCTTGCTCAAAAAAGTCGTGAAAATCTGCGAAACGATCATGAAAACTTGGGCGAGGAGGCTGATGTAATAGACTTTTTGATGACCCGCGATGAGACGGGAGCAGGTGGTGATGAGTTTTTTCATGGGCCTTGTTATTCTAACAAGAAGATAAAAAAAGTCATTCTTTTTCGGGCGAAGCGGAAAAAAGATCGCGAAAAAGGGGGTCGAAAGGTTTTTGTGCATCGTGACTACCACCCGTGTTGAATTTGTTATAATAACTTTATGCAAACGAACCCCAAGGACGCCTTTTGGCGGCATTCAGTCGGCTACATCATCTATCCGGAATCCTTCAAGGATAGCAACAACGACGGCATCGGCGACATCGGCGGCATCATCAGCGAGCTCGATTATCTGAAAGAACTTGGCGTCAACCTGCTTTGGATCGGTCCTCTTTTCGCTTCGCCGATGGACGACAACGGCTACGACGTCAGCGATTATTACGCGATCAATCCGGAATATGGCACGATGGCGGATTTGGAATGTTTGCTCAAAGAAGCCCACGGGCGCGGGATTCGGATTCTCCTCGATTTTCCGCTCAACCACACCAGCGATGAGCATCCTTGGTTTCAGACGGCGCTCAAAGATGACGACAGTCCTGAGCATGGTTACTATTTCTTCCAAAAGGGGAAAAAGGTCGATGGAGCCCTTCTCCCCCCGAATAACTGGAAGGGTTTCTTCGCTACGAGCGCTTGGGAAAGGGCGCCTGACAGCGACGAATTCTACCTTCACATTTTTTCGAAGAAGATGCCTGATGTGAATTGGGCCAATCCCGCTTTGCGGGAGAAATACTACGAGGTCGCCCGCTATTACCTTGATAAAGGGGTCGATGGTTTCCGCCTCGATGCGGTGGCTCATTTGGCCAAGGATCTCTCCTTCAGCGATGCCCTCGGCAAAACCGACCGGGATGGCTTGGTCTATGATACGAGCAAGTTCTCAAATCGGCCGGAGCTTTTCACCTATCTCCACGATTTCAAAGAGCAGGTTTTATCCCATTATTCCTGCTGTACCGTCGGCGAGGCTGGCGGCTGCATCTCGCCCGAGGACGCCCTCCGGTTGGCCGATCGGGAAAACGGTTCGATCTCGATGGTCTTTAACTTCGACACGGTCTGGAACAATGGCAACTATGGCTCGATCGGCAAGCGCGACGAGGATATCGTGACCGATGTTCTCTCCCTCAAGAACAATTTCATGCGCTGGTATAACGTCTGCCACGAAAAGGCCGACCTGCCCCTTTATTGGTGCAACCATGACCATCCGCGGGTCGTGAGCCAATATGGCTCGGTCATATACCGTAAAGAATCGGCCAAAATGCTCCTCACCACTCTTTTGTTCCTCTATGGCACCCCATTCCTCTATAATGGCGAAGAAATCGGCATGAGCAATGCCAATTACGCCAAGGCCGAGGACTATTTCAGCGATGTCGGCACCAAAAACGATGCGCTTCAATGCCGGAAGAACGGCTATACCGAAGAACAGATTCTCTCCTATCTTCGCCGCTGCTCCCGCCTCAACGCCCGCACCCCGATGCAATGGGACGCCTCGGAAAATGCCGGCTTCTCGAAAGCGAAGCCCCTCAATCCCGTCAATGCGAACTTTCGCGAGGGCGTCAATGTCCTTGATGAGATGAAGGATCCTTACTCGATCCTCAATTTCTATCAATTCGCGATCGCCCTTCGCAAAGATCCGCTCATCAACGACCAGGTCCTCAACGGTCCGCTTTCCCTCGTCGATCCGAACCATCCTGATGTCTTTGCCTATCTGCATGATGGTGCCCATAAACTAATGGTGATCTCCAATATGCGGCCCTATCAGGTCTATTTCACCTTCTACTACGAAATCGCCGATGTGCTCCTCCATAACTGCGAAGGGGTGGTGCTCAACTATCATGTCTTCACCCTCCGACCCTATGAGTCCTTCTTAGTGAGATTAAGATGAACAAGTATTATTTTTTCCTCGCAAACGGCGATATCGAGAAAGACGCCCTGAAAGACGCCCTCGATGGTTTGGGGCAGGACTACGACATCGCTTATCTTTCAAATCGGAAAGGTTATGTGGTGGCGAACGAGAAATTCGCGGTTTTGCTTCAAGGAATTGTCTTGATGATCCACGACGATATCGGGGTCACCATCGCCTTTTTGGCCGCCCAAACGGATGACGAGTTGGCGGAGAAACTTCTTAAAGAAGCTTTGGCCTATTTCCCGAATCAATGCCTCTTCTTAAGCGATGTCTTGATGAAAGAATTCTCGTTTGGCGACTTCTCCTCTTTGCCTTTGCTCAGCGCCGAATTCAAGAAAGTGCCGCATGAGCTCCTTCTCACGGCTGGAACCTTTCTCCGCTGCGGGCTCAATGCCTCCTTGGCGGCCGAGACCCTGATCATCCACCGCAATACCTTCAATTACCGCTTGGCCCAGTTCATTGATCTGACGGGCCTCGATATCCGCGATTACCACAATGCTCTTTTGCTGGAGATTTACTTCCAACTTGGGGCACCGCACTAAAAACTTTTACGGAATAAAGCAGGGTTGGCCTAACTTTTTCTTTCTCCTTAGTCGATTTGTGCACTCTGCACAAGATAAACGAGAAAGACGCGGTATAATATTCTCAAATCCGAGGAGGACATAACGCATTATGGCGCTTTTCAAGAAGAAAGAAGCCGCGCCGGCCGCCGTGCCGGGTGAGGTGCAGGGGATCGTCAGCAAAGCGGACATCAAAGCCCGCAAGAAGGAACTTGCCGAAGAAAAGAAGGAAGAATTGAAAGAGAAACCGGCCGATTTGGCCTACGTCTCCCTCCGTCACGTCGACAAGGTCTACGACAACAATGTCCAGGCCGTCTTTGATTTCACTCTCGACATCAAGAAGCACGAATTCATCGTCTTCGTCGGCCCGTCGGGCTGTGGCAAATCCACGACCCTCCGTATGATCGCCGGACTTGAAGACATCACCAATGGTGAACTTTACATCGATGGCGAATATTCGAACGACCGCTCTCCGAAGGACCGCGACATCGCGATGGTCTTCCAGAGCTACGCCCTTTATCCGCACATGACCGTTTATAACAACATGGCGTTCGGCCTTAAGATCCGTCACCTCCCGAAAGCGGAGATCGATAAGCGGGTCCACGATGCCGCCAAGATCTTGCAGATCGAAGAATTCCTCGACCGCAAGCCAAAAGCCCTCTCCGGTGGACAACGTCAGCGTGTCGCCCTTGGCCGGGCGATCGTCCGCAACGCCAAAGTCTTCTTGATGGACGAGCCGCTCTCCAACCTCGACGCTAAACTCCGGGTGACGATGCGCTCGGAACTCATCAAACTGCATGAGGCGCTCAACGCGACCACGATTTACGTCACCCACGACCAGACCGAAGCCATGACGATGGCCTCGCGCATCGTCGTCATGAAACTCGGCTACATCCAGCAGATTGGCACCCCGATCGAAATCTACAACAATCCGGCCAATATCTTCGTCGCCGGCTTCATCGGCAGCCCATCGATGAACCTGATCAAAGCCACCTATGAAAAGGGCGACATCAAACTCAACGATGGCAAGAAGATCCCGGTTCCAGCCGATGTTCAGAAAGCCCACGATGATTTCTACAATAACGAAATCGCCTTGGCCAAAGACAAACTCTCGAAGCTCTTGGCCGATCCGAACAGCAAGCCCGAAGCCAAGCTTAAGCTTCAAGCCTCGATCGACTTCTTCGGCAAGGCGCTCCAAGGCCCGCACCCGGTGGTCTACGGCATCCGTCCGGAGGATATCCACGAAGGCAAAGCCGCCGATTCCTATGATCTTAAAGTCGCCGTCGCCGAACTCCTTGGCCACGAATACTACATCCACAGCGATTTTGCTGGCATTGATCTCGTCGCCAAGATTCCGCTCAACCACGAAATCAAGATTGGCGATATCGTCCCCGTCACCTTCGAAGAGAGCAAAGCGCACATCTTCGATCCGGAAACCGAAAAGCGGATTTTCTAAATCTGACTTTGAACGGCAAGGCGAAGCCCGATTGGGCCTCGCCTTTTCTTTTCGATGAGCAAGGCGGGGAAATCAACCTTTGTTTTTCGCAAATCTATGCTATAGTGAAAGAGTCGGAAGGAGAAAACGACACCATGAAAACCATTGGAAAAGTTCTGTTTTGGGTTGCGATTGCTTGCCTCGTCGGTGCGATTGTCGCTCTTTCGCTTTTGGTCGGTAATTTGAGTTGGACTTTAGGAGTGGTGGGTCTTTCCTTGATCTTGGCTGCCTTGATTTTCTTAACCGTCGGCGTGGTCCTCTTTCTCAAAGATGATGACGCCCACAACATCGCCGAAAGCCATGACGATGCGCCGAAAGCCCACTAATCACGGGTGAAATTAATTCGCGAAGGAGGAAGCGATTCCTCCTTTTTCATGTTGAAAACTCTTTTCGAAGAGGAACTCGGGTGGTTGCCCCTGAAAGAAGTTATCGTTAGGCAATCTCTTCAAGGCAACCACTCGGACCCCAGATTATCTGGCGACGACCTAATTAATTTGGCCGGCCCCAAACTCCTTGACCTCTAACCCGTGCCGCTTCGATAATTAGGCGGGTGACAATAAGAAAAATCCATGGTTTTTTATCAGCATTTTCGGTGTTGTGTTTTCTTTTAGTTTGCCCGGCCACCGATAAAGAAAACACCCCAGTATTCAATCAGCAAAATATTGAAACGGCCCACAAATTGCAAGATGACGAAAACGATATCGAAAAAGAAGAAAATCCTTATTTTGGCGGCTTGATTAGTGGCCAGAGAGCGGACTGCATTGAACGAGAAACGCCTGAAATAAAAATCCCCTTATTGAAAATTTGTGATGATGGCAATGCGATCGACGATAACTTTGCAGTCTCGTTGGGCTCGGCATCCGGCGCCGTTCAAATAACGTTGTCGTCAGTCTTTGACAATTATTTGCATTTAATCGATCCAGCCTTTAACTCGCTCAACCAAAACGGCGTTGATTTTGACGATGATTCTGGAAACGGAGCAAACGCCTCCATAACCAGATTTTTATCTTCCTCCCACGACTATTTTATCGTTTATGTCCAATTTGACCCTTCAACGCATTTCGTGAACCTCAACGAAGGGGTGATTTGATCGTTCATTTTGAAGGGATTTGCTCTAAACTATGCCAAACGCACGCTTAAACAGCAAAATCAGAAAAAGAATATTCTGGATTTCGCTGACCTCGGCGATCCTTCTTTCTTCCTGCCAGAAGGCCGGCTCAAGCCAAGAATCGCAGGGGGAATCCGTTGATATAACGGAAGTGTATCCGAGTTCTTTTGGCGGAGAGCCCGCTTCTTTCGCTTTGGCTCAAAGGGACGAGTCGCAGCATTGGCCGTCCGACATCCCCTATTTTGCTTCCTATCCCCAGAACCGGGGGTTCATCTTCCCGAAGTACGTGGTTGGCGAGGATCTTTACGGGAGAATGGAAAAAGGGAAAGTGGTCTTGCTCCCCGTCGGCCTGACTTTGCCCGAAACCGATGGCGGGGAGGGGGGGCCAGTTCCCTTTCCGCGCCGGCGCTGAGCGCGGCGTCCAGTTCCTCATACGGCAATCCCGATTCCACCGGCAACGTGTTTAGGCGCGACCAAGCCCGGTATTATTTCACCCTTTACTCCAAGTTTCTGATTTACTTAAAGAACTGCCAATCATCCGGGAGCGAGACGCTTTTGGAAAAGCTTGATTTGCGCGAGTATGGCGGCTCGAGCGCCGATCTCGATGAGCTGAAGAAGGGCGTCGATTTTGTGGCCAGCCCAACGCATCTCGACCGAGACTTGGATCTGCTGCCTTTCAATTACAACAACACAGACGTTCTCGACATCGCCGGCTTTTACGGCGCTTTCTATCGAATCGGATCAGACCAGTACCCCGCTTTCTATGACAGGTTCCAATCGGTTACGGCGTGCTTCAAAGACGGGGTCGACACCTTCGACGCCATTAAAAGCAGATTGAATCCATAACATTTAAAGCGTTTTCGGGCAAGGAAGCGTCCGTTTTTTTGCTTGCCCGGCATCAGGGGTGCTGTGCGTTTTATGGAAATGACTACCCGTTTACTCCGATGGTCTCCGAAGACAAGGTTTCTTCAGCTGATAGTGAGCTCGTAAGGCATGTGCATCGCGATGCCGCCAAGCGAAAGCCAACTGTCAGAAACAGGAATTATCGTTAGGCGGTGCCTAAATAAGAGACGAGGTTCGCCAATCATAAATGAGAGGGACGGTAACAAAACCTTAAGGGCTGAGAATTACCGCTCTTTTTTATCGGTTTCTTCAAAGAGGCTGGGCGCTTTCGCTTTCTCAAGGGCGAGATAGAGAGGGATCGCTAAGATAGCGGATCCGAAAGCTTGAATGCAGTCGAACGCGGAGTTGACCAAACCGGGTAATCCGAAGTTGGCGATGTAGCAGAGCATATAGGCTAAAATCTCGAAAGTTGCGCCGACAAAAAGCGAGGTAAAACGGATTATCTTATGTTTTTTTAAGACAAGGTACAAAAGACCGGCAACCGAACCCATCAGCCCTTTGGCCAAGATGCTCCAGGGGGCGAAGATCGCATAGCCAAGGAAGAGGTCGCTCAGGGCGCCGCCGACGATGCCAATCAAAGCGCCTTCGATCGGACCGAGTAAAATTGCGCCTAAAAGGTCGATGACGTCGCCGAAGTTAAAATAGCCCGCCCCGCCCGCATACGGAATCGGGAAGAGGGCGGTCAAAACAAAAGAGAGAGCGCCAAAAATCGCAACCGCGCTCATCCGAGCGATCAAGCGATGTTCTTTACTTGTCCCCATTCCCGTCTATTTTCTTCTGGTAGCCACCATGGCCGCCGTTCTTGTTATAGGACTTGTGGCCGTAGCTCGAATGACCATAGGACGAATGGCCGTCCTTGCCATGGCCATAGTTGGAGTGGCCAGAGTTTGAATGTCCATAGTTGGAGTGTCCGTAATTCTTGTGTTCGCCCTCGCCGCCTTCATAGGGTTTGCGATCGTAAGATTTGTGTTCACCATACGGCTTGTGGTCGTTGTGCTCGCCATAGGGTTTATGGCCATAGGACGAATGCTCGCCATACGGCTTGTGATCGTAGGAATTGTGCTCCCCATACGGCTTGTGGTCGTTGTGCTCGCCATAGGGTTTATGACCATACGAAGAATGCTCTCCATACGGCTTGTGTCCGTAAGAAGAATGCTCTCCATACGGCTTATGTTCGTAATGGTTCTCGCCATTTCCCTCTTCGCTATGCTCACCATAGGGTTTGTGGCCGTAGTTAGAGTGGCCATAGTTGGAATGCCCGTAATTCGAATGACCATAGCTGGAGTTGCCGTAGTTCGAATGCCCGTAACTCTTGTGCTCGTAGGACGAATGCTCGCCCTCGGCCCCTTCGCCTTCACCCCGATTGCCTTCGTAGGGTTTATGCCCATAGGAGCGGTGCTCGCCATAAGGACGGGAACCATGGGAGATGTTGCCATAGCTGTGTCCGCCATGCGAATGGCCGCCATGGCCAAAACGCCGGGCTTTTTCTTGTTCTTTCTTTTGCAAGAGGCGCCGATCCATATCTTCTTGGGTGATGACGCCGGCTTTGACTTGCTCTTGAAGGGCTTTGCGTTCTTCCTCTTTCTTCAGGTTCCGCTCAAGCCGCTGCTGTTTCACTTCTTCGCTTTCGCCGAGCAAAAAAGTAAGATTGTCGTTATCGGCATAGACCTTGATTCCGTTGGCGATCAATAAGCGGGCAGTGACCCCCAAACCCTCAAGGCGGGTATGGGTAAAGGTTCCATCGTCGATGTGACGCGGGCCGCAGGAAGGCGAGTTCTCTTTGAGAATCGCGATCCGAATGCCAAAATACTTGCAGGCTTTGAGCGCCGCTTCAGCGCCTGCGTTGAATTGGGCGGTGACATCCTTGCCCGACTGGGTCAGGACGCTGTTCTTCACGATCTCGGCCGGCTCGCGCGGAGTCGGCAATCCGCCCGCAACCTCGGGGCAGAAGGGGACCAACTCGTATTTCTCGGCGAGTTTCTCCATAAGCGGGAACGGATTGTCCCCGCCGTCATATTTGCATTTTTCGCCCACAAGGCAGGCGCTGATTAAGATTTTTTCCATGGCTCGACTAGTCTACTCTTTTCTTTTTATCTTTTCTACGTTCATTCGTGGGAAGCGCCTATAATAAACGCCATGGAAGAAAGCTGGCTCTTGAACTATGAGGGTAAGGATTACCCCTGCCTTGTCCGCTATAAACGGATGCGGAACATCCGCTTTCATTTCGCCAAAGACGGCAAGACCTTCTGCGTTTCCGCCCCTGATGGGATCCCGAAGAAAAGACTGCAGGATTCGATCAATCGTTTCTTTCCGCGCATGCTGAAAAAGATGGCCTTCACTTTGCCCTACGAGGGCGATGAGGTCTATCTCTTCGGCGTCAAGGAAACGATTGCTGGATTCGGCGGACTCGAGGAAAAAGCCCGAACGCTTTTTTTCAAAAAGAAGTTGCTTGATTTCCTCGTTCCCGTCGTCGAAGACTATGAAAAGAAGATGGGGGTCAAAGCCCCATATCAAATCCGGGTTCGGAGCATGGAAAGCCGCTATGGGGTCAATAGTCAACGGACGCATCGGCTCACTTTCACGACCAGTTTGGTTTTTTATGCGCCAGAGACCATCACGTCAGTCGTGATCCATGAGTTAGCCCACGATTTCGTCTTCAATCACAGCCCGAAATTCTATCAGATCGTTTATCGTTATTGCCCCAATTACCCAACCCTTCATGCTAAACTGAGGAAGCACCGGTATGAGTGAATTCATCCAAAGCAAAGACAACGGCAAAGTCAAAGAGGCCTTTAAGGCGAAAGACGGGAAAGGCGAGCGTTTCCTCGTCGAGGGTTTTCATCTCGTCGAGATGGCCCTCGCCGCTAACGTGGTCGACGCGGTTTTCACCTTGAAAGAGTATCCTTCCAAGGCTCCAACCTATCGCGTTACGCCCGAGATCATCGCGAAACTATCGAGCACGATTACCCCGGAAGGGATTGTGGCCCTTTGCCATAAAGCCCCGCCGAAAGACCCGGAATGCTCGCGTCTTTTATTTCTCGATGAAGTTCGGGATCCTGGTAATGTCGGAACCTTGCTCCGGACCGCTTTGGCCTTTGGCTTCAAAGACGTCATTCTTTCCAAAGGCTCCGCCGAAGCCTATGCCAGCAAAGTTCTTCTGGCCTCGCAAGGGGCCGTCTTCGCCCTCAATTTCGCCGAGAGCAAGCAAGAGCCGAAAGACGATATCATCGCCCTCAAAGTTCGAGGCTATCGCATCATCGTTACCGACCTCAAAGCCTCGGTGCCACCCGAAGAAATCAAGACATTGGACCAAAAGATTTGCTTGGTGTTGGGCAATGAGGCGCGCGGGGTCGATTCCGCCGTTATTGCCCTAGCCGATCAGGCGGTTCGGATCCCGATGGGCCGGATCGATTCGCTGAACGTGGCGATCGCCGGGGGCATTTTGCTCTATCTTTTGAGCGAAAAATAAAGCGATGATTTTCTTTAAACGCCCGCTATAATGGAGACGTATGAAACGCAGCCTTGTTTCACAAACCTTCCTCGCCCTCTCCGCTATCGCCCTCGCTTCGTGCGGCGGGAAAGCGAGCGGTTCCTCCGCCATCACCAGTATCAGTCCCGATGATGCCCTGAGCGCGCTCGACAGCGCTTTTGCCGCTTATTTCAGCCATGATTCGATCGGTTTCAATTTCTCGCGCCATCCCGACACGATCAAAAGCGGAAAGCAGAGCAATGATTTCTCTTTGACCTACACGCCCGTTGAAAAACCGACGACCCCCTCTTCGAGTGAAACCTCGATGAGCGGCAGCGCGTTATTGGCCGAAGCTTCGTCCGGCAGTTCCTCGGTTCCTGGCCTCGATTTATCTTTGCCAGTCACGGTTGGGATTTCGGGTTTCGCCTCCGATGACTTCCCGGCCAATTGCTATGTCAATGGACTCGCCGATTCGCTCGGAAGCAGCTTATTGGGCTATTTCCATCTCGACTATCCGACCTTCACTTTCGTCCAAGGCGACGATAGCCCCACCCGTTTGAGCGAGACCGCTTTGAGCACGTATCTAGATCTCAATGCCCTTTATCTCGATCTGAGCAAGATCTCCTTCGTCAGCACCCTGGCCTCGGCGATTCAGCAGATCCCCGGGAACGAAAAATGGGAATTCCCCGCTGGCAAACGCGGCAAGGTCGCTTTGCCTTCGAAAGTCTCCTCCGCCCTCAGTTATTTCCTTCCGCTCCAACGCTATCTTCCCGGCTTGGGTACCGCGGTGGTTCAGTCCTTGAAAAACGATGAAAAGGGCCCCAAGAGCCTCGGTTTGGCCTTCAGTCAAAACGAAGATGGCCTCACCCTGAGTGCCACGATTTCGAACTTCAGCAAATTCTATTCGCTCCTCGTCGAATGGACCAAATCGATGGTGGCGACGAAGGGGACTTTGCTTGAGCAAGCGACCGAATATGCTTTGATCGATGACAGCGTCCTCAAGCCGATTCAGAAGTATGGCGATTGCCTTTCGACCTTTAGCCTTTCCGCCAACTTGGTCTACCATTCGAGCGGCCTGAAGGAAGCAAGCTTTATTCTCGATGGCGCCGCCGACCTCGCCAAACTTAAGACCAGCTATGCCGATAGCGATGCCTCGGGCTTCGTCACCGCCTTCCATGGCGCGGGCGTCCTCGCTTTCGTCGTCGATGCCGCTGCGGCGATCCCGACTCCCACTCCCGCCTTATCGAGCTACCCGGAAATCCCGGCGATTGTCTATAGCCCACTTTGAGAAGGGCCTCTCGTCAGAGAGGTTTTTCCTTTCTTTTCCGCCCGAAGGGATTAAAATAAGCGGTGTTCGGTGAAGAGAAAGAGTAAGCGCGCTGAAACTCCTTATTGGGAAGGGCGAAAAGAAAAACCGCCCCAGGATAGGCTCGCTGAAGTTCGTCTCGGAGAACGAAGAAGAGATTCTTCCCTCGGCGGGGTTAACGCCATGAAAGCCTAAAACGGGTCCTCCGTCTTAGGGAATGGGATGGCACCGCGGCAAACGTCCGCTCCCGGCCGTCTTTTTATTTTTTAGGAGGCTCAGCATGGAAGAGCTTAAGAAAGTGGATGAACTGAAGGCGAAAGCCCTCGACGAGATCGCCAAAGCGTCGTCTTTGGACGAGCTCACCCGGGTGCGAAACACCTATTTGGCCAAAAAGAGCGAACTCTCGGCCTTGATGGGACTCATGAAAGATATCCCCGTGGTCGAAAGAGCGTCCTATGGCAAAGCGGTCAACGATGCCCGCAACGCCATTGTTGCTTCCTTTACCGATAAAAACGCCGCGCTTGAAAGCGCCGCCCTCAACGCCAAACTCCAAAAGGAGCAGATTGATATCACCTTGCCTGGCGTCAGCCATGTCGCCGCCCCGATCAATCCTTATTACATCATCGTCGACGAAATGGTCGACATCTTCGCTGGCATGGGATTTGAGGTGGTGGAAGGACGCGATGTCGAAACTGATCATTTCAACTTTGAGCTCCTCAATGTGCCGAAGGACCATCCAGCGCGTGATATGCAAGATACCTTTTATATCGATGATTCCTTGCTCCTGCGCACCCAGACTTCGGCGGCTCAAGCCCATACCATGATCGCGAAGGGCGGCAAGGAACCGATTCGGATGATCTGCCCAGGCAAATGCTACCGGCGCGATGACGATGATATGACCCATTCGCACGAATTCGGTCAGATCGAAGGCTTGGTCGTCGATAAAGGCGTCTCGTTGGCCGACCTCAAGGGTACCCTTGAGCTCTTCGTGAAAAAGCTCTTCGGCGAGAAGAGGGAAATTCGGCTTCGTTCCTCCTATTTCCCCTTCACCGAGCCCTCGGTGGAAGTCGATGTTTCCTGCGCCAATTGCGGCGGGAAAGGTTGCTCGATGTGCAAGGGGACCGGCTGGATTGAGATCCTCGGGGCGGGCGAAGTCCATCCCCATGTGCTCGAGATGTGCGGCTATGACCCGAAAGTCTATAGTGGCTTTGCCTTTGGCGTCGGGATCGAACGGGTCGCCATCCTCCGTTATGGGGTCGATGACATCCGTCGTTTCTACCAAAATGATATCCGCTTCCTCAAGGCATTCTCGGAGAAATAAGGAGTTTCTATGAAAGTATCGCTTCATTGGTTGAACCAATTCGTCAAAGTCGATGATATCGCCCCGAAGGAGTTGGCGGATAAACTCACGTTCGCCGGCGTCGAAGTCGAGGATGTTTTCACGCTGGCCAAAGCCACGAACCTCGTCATCGGCGAGATCCTCAGCTGCGAGAAGCACCCCGACAGCGACCATCTCCATATCTTGCAGGTGGATGAAGGGGCCAAATACGGGATTCATCAGATTGTCTGCGGCGCCCCCAACGCCCGAAAAGGACTCAAGGTCATCGTCGCCCGTGAAGGGGCCGTTTTGCCGCTCGCGACCATCGCCAAAAGCGAGATCCGCGGCGTGGTCAGCGACGGGATGTGCTGCGCCCTTTATGAGCTCGGCGTCGATAAGAAATACTTAAGTGAAAAACAATGCGCCGGCATCGAAGAGTTGCCGCTCGATGCCCCCTTAGGCGAAGAGAACGTCCTCGGCTATCTCGGCCTCGATGACGTGGTGCTCGATCTCGACCTCCTCCCGTCGAGGAGCGATCTTTACGCGGTCAAGAACGTCGCCGAGGAAGTCGGCGCCCTCCTCTCCCGCCCGGTCCAAGAAGTCAAAGTGGATAAATTGCCCCGTGTCAAGAGCGATTTCAAGGTGGGATCGGCCACGGAGAAATGCCCGTTATTCGCCTTCGCCGAAGCCCACGGCGTCGTCAGCAAACCCTCACCGTTGTGGTTGCAAAGGATCTTGGCGAGCGAAGGGGTGCGCAGCATCAACAGCATCGTCGACATCGGCAACTACGTGATGCTCCTCACTGGCCAGCCGCTCAATATGTACGACCTTGATAAACTTCCGGCGAAAGAGCTGGTTGTCAAAGACGATTACGCCGGGGATTTCCTCGCGATGGATGAGAAGCATTACGCTTTGCAAAAAGGCGATCTTGTCGTCACTTCCGCCTCGCGGGTGATGTGCTTAGCGGGCATCATGACCTCAAAAGAATGCGCCGTCGATGAGAAGACGGTGAACGTCGGGATCGAAGCCGCGTTTTTCCAAGGGGCGGCGATCCGCCATACCTCGAATCGGCTTGGGCTCGTGAGCGAGTCTTCCTCGCGCTTCGTGAAGGGATTAAACCCCGATCAAGGTGAAGAGGTGATTGCTTTAGCCCTCAATTTGCTCCATGACCTCAGCGGTGCCAAGAGCATGAGCGAAGACGTCGTTTATGACACTTTGTCCCATGCGAAACGGACGGTGGCGACTTCGCTTTCTTACATCAATTCCCGCTTGGGCACCAGTTTTGGCTATGCCAAAGTCAAAGCGGTCCTTGAGCGCGACCATCTCGCCTATCTTTCCGAGGAAGGCGATGCCTTCACCCTCGCGATCCCCGCTTACCGGGTTGATCTCGTGGGCGAAGCCGACATCAGCGAAGAAGTGATTCGCTTGCTTGGCTTTGAGCATATTCAAAGCAAGCTTCCGTCGGCCTCTTTGTCCCTGCAAGGGGGACTGAGCGCAAGACAGAAGACGAAACTTGCCTTGCGAAATTACCTCCGCCACACGGGTCTGGCCGAATGCGTTACCTATTCGCTCGTCAACGAGAAGCAGGCCGATCGTTTCGCCTACCTCAACGCGGGGGTTAATTACCGGTTGAAAAATCCGATGACCGATGATCATGAGTATCTCCGGAAGAACATCCTTTGGAGCCTGCTCGATGTCGCCGCCTATAACTGCGCCCGCCAAGAGAAGAACCTCGCCCTCTATGAGATTAGCGATCTCGACCAGCCTGGCAAAGTCTCGACCCATTTGGCCGTCGTCCTCGTCGGCGAAGCGCTCGAACAAGGCAGCCTCAAGAAGCGGCCTTACGATTTCTACTCGATCAAAGGCGTCTTCGAAGGGATTGTTGCCTTATTGGGTATCAATGAAAACCGCTATTCCTATCAGCGGCTTGTGAGCGAGAAAGCCGAATTCCATCCGGGCCAGAGCGCAGCGATCTATCTCGGCCATACGCTCGTCGGTGTGATGGGCGCGCTCCATCCGAGCTACATCGAAGCGAACGGCCTCCCGAAGAATGCGGTGGCCCTCGAACTCGACCTCGGGGCCTTCCTCGAGCTCAAGACGTCGGCCGAAAAGGCGGTTGTGCCCGCCCGCTACCCCTCGGTCAGCCGCGATCTGGCGTTCGTGGTCGATGAGAAAGTGAGCTACGAAGAAATCCGCCGTGAAATAAAACACACCGACAAGCTGGTCGTCGATGTCAGTCTCTTTGACCTCTATGAAGGCGAGAACATTGCCCTCGGCAAAAAGAGCATTGCCCTTTCCCTCAGCTTCCAGAATCCGGGAAAGACTCTGAAAGACGAGGAAGTCAATGCCATCGTCGCCAAAGTCATCGGCGCGCTCAAAATGCGCTTCGCCGCGGAGATCCGCCAATGAACAAACTTGCCAAATCTTCGATCATCAAAGGCCGGAGCCTTGTTTTCAGTCAAGACACGACCTGGAAGGGCTATCCGCTCAGCTATCCGGTCTTGGCGGCGGAGAAAGGCCATTATGACGTCAAAATCACCCGTTTAGGCGATTATGTGGTAGCTTCTTACGCCATTAAAGCGAGTTTGCAGGTGGCCGACTCGAGGGACAACGTCCCTTTCGCCAAGGAATTCAGCGTCAAGGAAGACGTGGACATCCTCGAAGAGGAAGATACGGCGGGGGAAGGTTTTTTGGTCAGCGGGAACGAAATCGATCTGGAAGAACTTGCCCTCCGAGTCCTCGTCTCCTCACTCCCGATTCGCTTGCTCCGCTCGAGCAAGGCGCCTTTGCCAAAAAGTGGGAAAGGCTATCGAGTGCTCAGCGAAGACGATTACGCCAAAGAGAAGGAAAGCGCCGGTGACCCCCGCTTGGCCGTTTTGAATGACTTTCCTGCTAAAAAATAGCCAATTATATTCGGTTATTGCTAGTCATTAGTAGATATTTAGTTAAAATACTAGAAAACGACTAACCCGCTTGGCCGTTTTTTCTTTTCCTTTAGAAAAAGAATGAAATTCTGCTTTACGAAGCGGGGACATGGTGTTAGATTAATTATGCAAGGTGGGAAGAAATGGGAAAATTCTTTGGAACCTATTCTCGAACACTGGATGATAAGAAGCGTCTCCAAATACCCAGCAAATTGGTGAAGGAAATGCCCCACTCATTCTATGTTTTACGAGGTTTCGAAGGCTGTCTCTCCATCTATGAAGAAGCCGAGTTTAACGCGTTGATGGCTAAACTCGAAAGCCTCTCTTATCTCAGCGAAACCGCCCGCAACTACGTTCGACTCTCGAGCGCATCTGTTGAAGAGCTCGACGTCGACAGCCATGGACGGATCACCCTCCCCAAAGAGTTGGCGGATGGCTACAAGATCGGCAATGATGTTGTCCTGATCGGAGTGCTCGATCATTTCGAACTCTGGGATGCCAGCGCCTATGCGGCCTATCTCCAAGCGAAGTCGCCGCTCTATGAAAGCTTAGCCGAAGGAAGCCAAAAGTGATGGAACACGTCAGCGTGCTCCTTCCCGAGACCCTCGACTACCTCGCCGTCCGCGATGGCGGAGTCTATGCCGACCTCACCTTAGGGCGCGGTGGCACCTCGAGTGAAATCCTCAAACGGAATCCGCACGGGATGCTCTACAGCTTCGACCTCGATGAACAGGCGATCGAAGAAAGCCGCCCTCGTCTCGAAGAAATCGGAAAAAACTTTAGGCTCATCCACGCCAATTTCAAAGACATGGCCAGCGAACTCCACGCGTTGGGCGTTCAAGGATTAGATGGCTTAACCGCCGACCTTGGCGTCTCCTCGCCGCAGTTCGATGACGCCGAACGGGGCTTCTCCTACAAAGAAGACGCACCGCTCGACATGCGGATGAACCAAGAGCAGGTTCTCTCGGCTGAGACCATTGTTAATACGTATGACGAACATGAGTTGATCCGCATCTTTCGGGAGTATGGCGAAGATCCCGACAGTGTCCGCGTCGCCAAAGCCATCGTCCGTTACCGCTCGAGGAAACCGATCGCCACGACCGGCGAACTCGTCGGCATCATCAAAGAAGCCAAACCTGTCACCTCACTGGTGAAAAAAGGCCATCCCGCCAAGCAAATTTTCCAAGCTCTCCGAATCGAAACGAATGGGGAACTCGATAATCTGAAGGCGATGCTTGCCTCGCTTGATTCCTTGATTCTCCCTTCGGGAAGAGTCGTCCTCATCAGCTTCCAATCGTTGGAAGATCGCCTCGTCAAAGAAGCGTTTCACCATCTCACGGTGGTGGAAGGATCTCGGCATGGAGTGGACCTCCTCCCGAGCGAAATTACCCCAGCCCCCTTCGTCTCGTTAATCCGTAAACCTCTGGAACCGAGCGAAAGCGAAATTGCCCATAATCATCGCGCCACAAGCGCGAAATTGCGCGCCATAGAAAAGAGGAAAGGAGACTAAACTTATGAAAGACAAGCTCGAGAAAACCGGGCATAAAAAGCTCTATTACGATCTGAAGATGTTCTTCACCGTCCTCTTATTTGGCGTGGCGGTTTTGGCGTTAGCGGCCATTCCAGTCGGCGTCACCTACAAGCTGGCGGAAGCCCAAGCGGCGGCCGAACAAAACACGACCTCGCAGGTGGCGAATACCTCTTCAAGCGCGGCTTAATTTCGCCCCATCAGTTGGGCGCTGGGTGGTGCCAGCGCCTTTTTCATTGCCAAAAAACTACTAGATTTCTCTTATTGCGGTTGAGAAAACCTTACAGGTATTCTATTATAGAATACGTTTTATGGAGAACCCGAAATACACGGCTTGTCTTGAAATTACTTCCGATTACGCGAAATTCGCGGTCGGAAATGTGCTGCATAACCAGCCTGTCATCCTTTATTATGCGAAGAAACCGCTCAAAGGCGGGCTGGTGCGCGGCGAGATTGACAACCCGAAATTGATCCAAGACATCATCAAAGGCTTCCTTCAAATCGAAGACGAGTCGCTCGGGCTCAAAATCAACGGGACATCGGTCTCGATCGTCGTGCCGCCCTTGGGCTTTCAGGTCTATGGCTATCGGACGGTGACCAATGTCATCGCCTCGACTTCTTTGATCGATAAAATCGATATCGCCAACGTAATGTCGCTCGTGAAGAAAGAACCGATTCCTTTCGGCAACGTCATCGTCGATATCGTTCCCGACGCCTTTATTCTCTCGAACGGCAAAGGCTACGCCAATCCGCCGCTCGGCGAGAAGAGCGACTCCTTGGCCGTCCAAGCCAAGGTCCACACCCTGCCCGAGAAACTTCTCTATGACTATCGTTCGACTGTCGAAGGGGCCGGTTTCCGGGTCAAACGAGCCTGCGTCGCCACTTATTGCGCCTCCCAGCTCATCGCGAGCGACAAGACGATGCCCGAGACCTACGTCTACGTCGACATCGGTGCCCACATCACGACCGTTTCCTTCATTGGGAAAACCTCGCCGTTTGGCTCCGTTTTCTTCGCCCAAGGCGGCGACGATCTGACCGCGGCGATCGCCGAAGCTTTCGGCGTCAGCCTCGAAGATGCCGCTCTCCTCAAGGAAAAATATGGCTACGATCCGCGCATCAGCAAATACCAGATGCCGCTCATCAAGAGCAAGGACGACGATGGCAAGCCGACCGTCTATTATCAAAACAACCTCAACGCGGTGATCGAGAACTTCTTCGACACCTACGATTCCTATCTCAACAATGGCGTCACGACCTTGCTCTCACAGAAAATGGTCGGCGATTTTTCCAAGACCCCGCTCGTCTTTGGCGGCGGTGGCTCTCTCCTCTATGGTCTTACAAGTCTCTTGGTGTCTTCGGTTGGCAAAAGACCCTATTATCTTTATGCCCCGAAAGTCATCGGCGCCCGCGATCCCGGGGCGATCAATCTTCTGGGCCTCATTTGTGCCGAAGGCAGTTACCGCGGCACTTTAGAAGATAACTACCATGGCGTTTCAACCCTCTCGAGGGACCGCCAGTAAGGAGAAAAGTTTTATGGACGTGACCGAAAAAAACGCCGTCGACGATCTCGATAACTTCGAGCCGGTCGCCCGCATCATCGTCATCGGTGTCGGCGGAGCGGGCAACAACGCCGTCAACCGGATGATCGACGAGAATATTCAAAACGTCGAATTCTACGTCGCCAATACCGATAAGCAAGCATTGGCCACCTCCAAGGCACCGAACCGGATCGTTTTGGGCGATGAGGTTACCAAAGGCCTTGGCGCCGGCGGCGATCCGGCGGTTGGCAAGCAAGCGGCCGTCGCCTCGACCGAGAAGATCAAAGCGATCGTCAAAGGGGCCGACATGGTCTTCATTGCGGCGGGCATGGGCAAAGGCACTGGCACCGGCGCCGCCCCAGTCATCGCCAAAATCGCCAAGGATTCGGGCGCTCTCACCGTCGCGATTGTCACCCGTCCTTTCACTTTCGAAGGGCCAAAGCGGATCAGCAATTCGGTTGAAGGCCTCTCCGAACTCAAAGACGCCGTTGATTCGATTATCATCGTCAGCAATGATAAGCTTCTGATGTCGAGCGGGAACGCCCCGATCGACCAAGCGTTCAAGGAAAGCGATCGGATTTTGGCCCAATCGGTCAAGACGGTGGCTGACCTCATCTTGATGCCAGCCCTGATCAACCTCGATTTCGCCGACGTTCGCTCCACCCTCAAATCGAGCGGGATCGCCCTCATTGGCTTTGGCACTGGCCAAGGGTCCAACAAAGCTGAAGACGCGGCGGAAAACGCCATCAACTCGCCGCTACTTGAAGCCTCGATCAGCGGGGCCAGACGCGCCATCTGCGCCGTCACGTGCGGCTCGGGCGTCACCCTTTATGAAGCCCAGGAATGCGTGGCGAGAATCAACGAACAAGCCGGCGGAGCTATCGATATCAAATTCGGCGTCTCGATCAATCCGAACCTCACCGATTCGATCGTCGTCTCGGTCATCGCGAGCGATTTCACCGAGGAATACGATTTCACTTCGGTGCCGCAGCTCAAGTTTCCGAAGGACAAGAGCCAACTTGGCAATGGCGTCGACTCCGTCCAAAAAGAAGAAGTCGCCAAAATCGAGGAAAGCGAAGACAAGTCGGGCGATAAACAAGAGGATTTGGCGGGCGATATCCTGCCGGACTTCCTCAAAGGCAGCGTCGATGATTCCGGCGATGGGAATACCGGCAATGGCGACATTGGTTCGAACGGCGCTGGCGGACTCTATTAAGGAAAAAGAAGAACGGAAGGCTAAGCAGGGCGGAAAGCGGCCCGACTTGGCCTTTTTCTTTTCGCCCCTTTTCTCGGGGCGTAGCGGAGAAAAAACGGGAGATTAAGAGGCGGAGGAATTCGTCGAGACCGCCGAGCTGGTGGGCCATTCGAGGGTGGCCCTAACAAGGAGGGCGTTAAGCGCGGCCGTGAGCGAGGCCATCTCGCTCGAACTGATCACGTAGATTTCGCCCTTCTCAGATAAATCGTTAAAGCCGCCATCCCCAGCGGGGAAGAAGACGACGAGGGAATCTTCGACGCCCAAAAAGACGTCAATCGGGCTCTTGGATTCCTCTTTTTTGGGACCGAAGATATAGGCGTCATGGTAAGCAAGACCCAGGGTCCACTCCCATTCGCTGGAAGTGAGTTTGAAGGACATCGAGGAAGGAATATCGGTGGAAAAAGAGCAAGCGGAGAGGGCGCTGAGAAACGCTTTGGCCTCCGTGCTCGGGGTCGCATAGACCTGATCGATTTCGGAGCCCTTGGAATCGCGACTGAAACGGCCGATCTCGCTTTGGCTTGTCGCGGTGAGATGATTCGCCTGATAGGCCTCGAAAAACTGTTCACGGTAAGTCGCGCTTCCTTTTTGACAGGAGGAGCAAAGAGCGAGCAAAATGAAAAAGAGAAAAAGGCCTTTTTTGTTCATAATGATATCGGGGTTAAACCCGCCTTTTCGATAACGAATGCAGAGAAACCTACGGATAAATTGGCTCGCAAATTTAAAGATGGGCCAGATAAAGCAAGGACGTCATTCCATAATAGTTTATAGGACAAGTCCATTTTTGCAATGCTTGGATAATCGGAAGGAACTCCATTACTGATGGAGCAACACATTACATCCGCCGCGAGCCGCTCAAAGGCCTCTACTTCGGAGGTTACGTTCTGGAATGCCCATCTGTTTTCCACGGTTAGTTCAATAAATAAAGTGTAACGATAGGTGTGAGAAACAACATGATCAACCGCATAATAATTTGCAAATGCCGCAGAAAGAATGGAATAATTTCGACTGTGGCTGGGAAAAATAAAATTTTGTCGCGCGACATTGGTGGCGTCAAGATCAGCTGTAAAATCATCGTAACGCATGCACCCTCCGTTGTTGGAGTTTTGGGATGATAAGGTATTAAAAAAACTTAGAGAATTTTCTGGAGTTAAAGAAGTAGATTTCGCTTCAGTTTGCAAATCGCCACCCCAACTTGTAATGACGCTGAGTCGAGATGAGGCCGTGGCATATCCGCCCATGATTGAATCCGTGAAATACAAAGTATCCAGCGAAGCGAACATGTGAACTAAATCAATCCCGATCATGTCGTTACCGCTGTATGAGCTTGACCCCTGTGAATGCTGATAGTGTTCACAGGGGTCAATAAGAGAAAGGGCATTTGAAATACCGGAAATTGGCACGAAAGGAACGTGATATCCACCCTGTGTGCAATAGGCGGATGAGGAAACGAACGATCCAAAAAATTGGCTGAAAGAAAGACCGTTGCTATCATCGTTATCTTCAATTAATTGATTGAAATTAACTGACACGTTTCCTGCTGTATGTGCCCAGGAAAACGCGGGCAGATATCCTGAGGCGTGATCTGTATAATTTTGATTAAATGACCGGATATACCCAAGAATATTGTCAGGGATATCGGTATAGACATCAACCGGGCAAACCCTATGGGCAAGATTTTCGAGTTGCTCAAGCATGAACAAAAAAGAATCAACGTCGTTTCTAATCTGCCGAATCGAAACGACGTGTCCTTTTTCCGGTGTCGCCCAGTAATAATAAGTTGGATGAAAGGAACTAGGGCCTGTCTGATCGACAGAATGGATCGTATAGCCAAGTTGCCTTAAATAATCCGCATCCTCTTCCGAGATAGAATATTTAGTATTTGTCGTTACTTTTTCTATAGTGGCGTAATAGCCGATACAAGTGGAATAAGAAATGGCTGTTGGCACGCAAATAGGACTAGCGACGACTGGGGTAAGCAAAGATAACGCAGGCAAAATTAAATTTATCATATGTGTATTATAATTCGACTGTCGCTGTGACCAATACTTTTATCGGTTTGCTATGAAAGACTCTCTTAACGAACCTGCTTTTGGAAGTCCGAACCGTTTTTGCTGTCATTTTTTGTTGGATGATGGACGCATTGATAGCATTATCTCGCTGGGAATTGAACGGGTAAGGAAGACCTTCCTTGCAATTATTCCCTCTTATCCTTATAGTTAGTGCGGCGAAAAGAGAAGACAAAAGACCGAGTAGGATCCGCCAGCGAGCCCCCTGGATGCAAACGGGGCAGCCGAAAAGCCATCGCTCCTCTAGCCTCCAGACTGAACCGAGTAAGTTTGGCGCCGTCCTCCGTTAAAGGATCTCGAGTGCAGCGCAAGCTGAACTAAGGTGGTACCGCGCAAAGGATGCGCCCTTAGGAAACTGAGGGCGTTTTTTTATCCCTCAAAGGAGAGAATCGATGGAATTAAAGGACACGCTGCTTTTTCCGAAAAGCGGCTTTGAGATGCGGGGAAATCTGACTCAAAAAGAGCCAGTCATGCTCAAAAAATGGCAAGATGAAAAGCTCTACGAAAAAATGAATGAGAACCGCTCGGGCTGCACCGAATACCTGCTCCACGATGGCCCGCCTTACGCCAACGGCGACATCCATTGCGGCCACATGCTGAACCGCTTGCTCAAGGATTTCGTGATCCGCTACCAGAACATGAGCGGCCATCGGACACCCTTCATTTTCGGCTGGGACACCCATGGCCTTCCGATCGAGGTTAAACTCACCAAGAGCGGCATCAACCGCAAAGCGATGAGCGTGCCCGAATTCCGTAACCTTTGCCGCGATTATGCCTATAAGCAAGTCGATAAGCAAAAGAGCCAGATCGTCCGGCTGGGCTGCCTTGGCGATTACGATTATCCTTACCTGACTTTGATGCCGGAATTTGAAGCCCGCGAGATCGATGTCTTTGCCGCGATGGCCCTCAAAGGCCTGATCTACAAAGGCCTGAAGCCCGTCTATTGGAGCCCCAGCAGCGAAAGCGCCCTCGCCGAAGCCGAGGTCGAATACCAAGATGTCCTCGCTAAGACGATGTACGTCGCTTTCGACGTCGCCGATGGGAAAGGCTTATTGCCCGCCGATGCCAAGATCGTGATTTGGACAACCACCCCGTGGACAATCCCAGCCGATTTGGCTTTGACCGTCAACCCGCTTTTTGAGTATGGCTTATTCGACACGAATCGGGGCAAATTCGTCTTCTTGCTCTCACTCAAGGACCACCTTTCCGAAGAACTGGGCCTGAGCAAATGCGAACTGCTCAAGAGCTTCAAGGGCCAGGAGATGGAATACATCACCGTCCATCATCCTTTATACAAGAGGCTTTCGACCGTCATCGTGAATTCCTTCGTCACCGAGGACTCGGGCACCGGCGTCGTTCATACGGCCCCCGACCATGGCGTCGACGATTTCAACGCCTGCCTCAAATATGGCATCAAACCTTTCTGCCCCGTCGATGAGCGCGGGGTGATGCATCTCGAAGAGGGCGATCCTTGCGATGGCAAATTCTACGAAGAGGCCAACGATATCGTGATCGAAGAACTGAAGGCGAACGGCCATCTGCTCAAAGAAGTCGATATCACTCATAGTTATCCGCACGATTGGCGCACCCATAAGCCAATCATTTTCCGGGCGACGCCGCAATGGTTCTGCTCGATCGAGCCGATTCGTGACGAACTCCTCAAGGCGATCCATGGAATCCATTGGGAACCGGCCTGGGGCGAAGGCAAGATGGTCAACATGATCAAAGACCGGAGCGACTGGTGCATTTCGCGCCAAAGAGCTTGGGGCGTGCCGCTTCCGATCATCTACAACGAAGATGGCTCGCCGATCGTCGAAGAGGCGGTCTTCCAGCATATCCGCGGCATCATCGCGAAAGAAGGTTCGAATGGTTGGTTTGCCCATAGCGTCCAGGAACTGTTGCCTGCCGGCTACACGAATGCGAAATCTCCGAGTGGGAACTTCCGCAAAGAGACTGATATCATGGACGTTTGGTTCGATTCAGGCAGTTCATGGAATGGCGTGCTTCGCCAACGCGGCCTCGCCTATCCGGCCGACCTTTATCTCGAAGGCAACGACCAATATCGGGGCTGGTTCAACGCCTCACTCATCCTGAGCGTCGCCTTTTCGGGCGTCGCCCCATTCAAAAACTGCGTCACCCATGGCTGGGTGATGGACGAGAACTGGCAGAAGATGTCGAAGTCGGCCGGAAATGGCATTGATCCGACGAAGGTGGCCAACCAATTCGGGGCGGATTTGCTCCGTCTTTGGGCCGCGACCGTCAATTTCGAGACGGATGTCCGCATCTCGGAGAGCCTCATTCAGTCCTCGAGCGAGCAATATCGCAAAATTCGCAACACCTTCAAATTCATGCTCGGCAACCTTCAGGATGGCGAAAAGCCCTATGTCCAACCGAAGAAAAAGCCCGAACTCGCGAAGATCGACAACTGGATTTTGGCCGAGTGGGAGAACGTGAAGAACCAAGCTCTCAAAGACTACGATAATTTCCACTTTGCGAGCGTTTCAGGCGCCTTAACCAACTTCCTTGTCGAATTGTCGGGCTTCTACCTCGATTATGCGAAGGACGCCCTCTATTGCGATGAGGCGGATGAGAAACGGCGCAAGCAGATCCAATATGTCCTCTATCAGTTGACCTACGAGCTTTGCTTGCTCTATAATCCGATCCTTTCTTTCACCATGGATGAGGTCTATTCCTATATCCCTGGCCATACGAAGGTCTCACCCCAGCTTGAGGATATGCCAAAGGAAAGCCACGACTATGGCCCTGATGTTCTTCAGGAATTCGTCGCGTTCAAAGCCTACCGCGACCTCGTTTTGAAGTCACTTGAGGAAGCGCGGTCGAAAGGACTGATCGGCGCTTCGAGCGAAGCGACGCTCATTCTCTCGTTCAAAGATGAGAAGTTAGCCCAGCTTGTTAAAATGATGAGTGAAAAAGAAGTGGCGGATCTCTTCCTTGTTTCTCAGGTGGCTTTTGCCGACAATAAAGAAGACAAAGTCGTGGTGGAGAAGGCCAAAGGCGAGATGTGCGACCGCTGCCGGAATTACCGTGACGACGTGAAAGAGACCCCATTCGGCCATCTTTGCGCCCGCTGCGCCCACGTCGTGGAGAAATAAATGGAAGAGAATAAAACCCCTAAAAAAGAAGAGATGTCAACGAAGGAAACTTCGAAAGTAGAACCCAAGGAGGAAGCGCGAGAGCCCGCTTTTCAGTGGACTTGGAAGAGCGCTTTCTTCTCTTTTGCCTGGCTTGGCATCCTGCTCTTCGGCTTCGATCTTCTCAGCAAGTGGCTGATCGTCTGGAATTTGCCTTTCGATGGGAAGGAGTATGCCGTCATCCCCGGCTTTTTCTATATCGCTCCGCTTACCAATGAAGGCTCGGCCTATGGGGCCGGCGACAACATCGCTTGGATGCGCTACGTCTATATTGTGATTTCTTGGGTGGCGACTTTAGCGATTCCTTACTTTTGGTACAAAGGTTTGAAGAAGCACGATAATTTACTAAATGCTATCTATATGCTTTGCTGGGCTGGCGCGATCGGCAATGCGATTGATCGCACCTTCTATTGGCGCAACATCGTTGGCTTCAGTGGGGTGGTGGACTTCCTGTCGATCCAGATTGGTAACTGGGTTCCCTTTGGTAGTTTCAACGTCGCCGATGCCTCTTTGGTCATTGGGGTGGTGATGGCGCTCGTGACAATCCTTGTTCGGGAGATCAAGGGGAAGAAGGAGTGATTATGGAAGAGACATCGAGTGTCAAAGTCGATGCGGAAGCGGTGGGAAAGCGGCTTGACGAATTCCTGTTTTCCTTAGGTGCAGCTCCCTCACGTTCGAAGGTTCAAGACTTGATTAAAGAATCTCAAGTTCTCGTTAATGGGAAAACTGAAAAGTCTCACTACAGTTTAAGACTTTCCGATGTGATAACATACCACAAATATACTAATAAACAACCAACACTAATTGGGCAAGACATTCCGCTTAATGTGGTCTATGAGGATGAGGATATCTTGGTGATCAATAAGCCAGCGGGCCTCGTCGTCCATCCGGGGAATGGCCATTATGATGGTACCCTCGTGAACGCGCTCATCTTCCATGAAAAAGAACTGGCTAATCCCGAAGACGAGATCCGGCCGGGCTTGGTTCATCGGATCGACAAAGACACCTCTGGCCTCCTTTGCATCGCCAAGAACGACCTTGCCTTCGCTTCGCTCTCCAAACAGTTATCCGATCACTCCATGCACCGGGAATACTATGCCTTAGTCAAAGGAACAATTTATGAAAATGATGGAAAAATTGATGCCCCTATCGGCCGCGATTTCAACCACCCGACTAAGTTCACCGTCGACCCGACGCACGGGAAAGAAGCCGTCACCTATTTCCATGTCGAGAAACGCTTTCAGGAACCCTATACCTTTATTTCCTGCCGTCTCCTCACCGGGCGGACTCATCAGATCCGGGTCCACTTGGATTACATCGGCCACCCGGTCATCGGGGATCCGCTTTATGGGGAAGGCAACCGCAAACTCTACGACAAGGGTCAACTCTTACACGCCTACCAATTGACATTCACCCACCCGCGGACGGGAAAAACGGTGACTTTCAAAGCCCCTTTACCCGCTTATTTTCAAGAAATCCTTGATAAAATCAGTTGATTTTCTTAGCATTTGCGAAATTTAATTTCGCGGTTTTTTTAAGTTCGTCTTTGCCGTATTTGGCGACGAATTCCTGGGCGAAACGATCGACGTCTTCGCCAGCCCCGAAAGGAATCGGCATACCATAATGCAGGGATAATTCCTGCATTTTTCTTAAAAACGAATAACGGGCGATCACACTGGCTAACGCCACGGAAGGGTAGAGGGATTCGCCTTTGGTGTGGAAAGTGATGTTTTTCACGACGCTTTTTTCGCCTTTGAGGTAATGGAAATAGAGACTGGGTTCGGCAAATTGGTCTTGATAGATGAAAGCCTCGGGGTGCTTGGAACGGAGATTGAGGTCGCAGCGGTTATGCATTTTGGCTTTGATCGCGTTCATGTTGAGCGCGCCATGAACCGCGTTGTATTTCTCGTTTGGGAGGCTCAGCTGCGAATAATCGAATTCGTGAATCAGGGTTGGGCCGATCGAAAGGATGTACCCATCGGCCATTTTTTTGCTGTCGGTGATGCCGAGTTCATTGACTCGATCCAAATCTTTCTCTTCGACGTAGGCCGCGCAAACACAGATCGGACCGAAAAAATCCCCGGTCCCAACTTCATCGCTTCCGATTTGGGGGTAACGGTTGAATACCACCGGTCCGGGATGCATGACACGAGAATTCGAAGCCAAAGGCATGGGCTCCGACGCGACTTTAACGGCGTCTTTATTCCAAATTGCTGCTTCTTCTTGGGCTTTTTCGCCTTGAAAGGAAACCGAAATTTTCCCCGCTTTGTTTCGTTTGTAAATGGTGACCGTCACCCCTTCGCCGCGGGCAAAAAGATCGATGTAGACGCTCTTTGATGGTTCGCTGAAAGACCCATAAAAGTCTTTCATTTTGGCGAGGGTTGCTTCATCGATGGAGAAGGAAAAAGACGACTGGACGGGATTCATTGTTTAAATTGTAGCATAGGAAACGAAGAGCTGAGGAGGAAGAATCGCAAGAAAAAGATAACGCAAAATATTTGCGTAAAAGAGTTTTGAGCGGTTTTTTTCTTTTTTTGTCTTTTCGTCAACGCGCCCAAAGGCGTTTCTTATCTAAGAAACGGGTTGGGGGTGTTATACTTTCTCCATGCAAAGTATCTACGAGAAATTCGAATTCAGCAAAATCAGCGAGAAAGTGGCGAACTATGCTCGGAGCGAAGTGGGTAAAAGTTTGGCCCGCTCCTTAACGATGATCCCCGAGGAAGAACGCCTCAAAGAAGAGCTCGACCGCCTCGAGGAAATGACGTTTCTTTTGGCCCGCTATGGCCGGCTGCCGCTCGACGTTTCGAGCGACTTGACTCGAGCGGTTGCTCTCGCCCAAAAAGGCGGCGTTCTTTCGGTCGAAGACCTCGAAAAAGCCGCGAATGACGTGATGCAGGAGAAAAGCCTCATCGCTTTCTTTCGTCCAATCACGGATTTGCCGTTGCTCCTGGGTTACGTCGCCAATTTTCCTCATCTCGAATTCCTCGAGAAAGACATCCATAAAGTCATCGCCCCCGATCTCTCGATTTTCGATAATGCTTCCCCGAAACTCCACAGCGTTCGTTTGGCGATCGCTCACCTCGAAAACGAGATGAAAAAGAAACTCGGCTTCGTTCTCGACCAGAACAAAGTTTTCTTGTCCGACACAACCTTGACGATTAAAAACGGCCATTATGTTCTCCCGGTCGCCAACGCCTACAAAAACAAAGTCAAAGGTATCGTCCAGGATGTCTCGGGCAGTGGCGAAACCACCTTCATCGAGCCGGAGGTTTTGGTTGAGCTCAATAACAAGATGATCGAACTTCGAAACGACGAACGGGCTGAAATCCAGCGGCTTTTGGCCGAACTTTCAAGCGAAATCGCTTCGGTGGCGGAGCCAGTTTTGCTCAACAACCGGATGATCGGTTACCTCGATTTCGTCCAAGCCAAAGCCCTTTATGCCGATGAGACGAAGAGTCATGTGGCCAAACTCGTCAAAGAGGTGACGATTGATCTCCCGGCGGCCCGCCATCCGCTTATCGACCCCGCCAAAGTGGTGGCCAACGATTTCAAGATGGATGAAAAAACGGCTTTGATCGTTATTTCGGGCCCGAACGCCGGTGGCAAGACCGTCGCGCTCAAGACCCTTGGAATTCTCGTTCTCATGAACCAATGTGGCTTGGCGATTCCGGCCGCCGAAGGGGCGACGCTCTCCTATTTCAAACACATTTTCGTCGATATCGGCGATTCGCAGTCGCTGAGCGACAACCTTTCGACTTTCTCGGGTCATATGGCCAATATCGCTGACATTCTTTCTTCCGTCGGCGGCCGCGATCTCGTCTTGCTCGATGAGGTTGGCACCGGCACCTCGCCCAAAGAAGGCGAAGCCATCGCTTTCGCCGTCATCACCTATTTGATCAAAAAGCATGCCTTCACCCTTATCTCGAGCCATTTCGAAGGCTTAAAAGCCTACGCTTTGTCGCATAAAGAGATCACCAATGCTTCGATGGTGTTCGACGAGAAGAAACTCCTGCCGACCTACAAACTCAAGATGGGGCTCCCTGGCGAGTCGTATGGCTTGGTGGTCGCCCAGCGTTTTGGCATCCCCGAAGAAGTGCTTCAGACCGCGCGCGATTACGTGAATTCCCACGAAGAAACCTCGGTGACCGAGGCAATCAAGAAACTCGGCGAAGTCACGAAGGAAACCGAAGACGAAAAAGCGAAAGTCCTAGCTCAAGAAGCCGCCCTTGCGAAAAAGGAAACGGCCCTCTCCGCCCAAGAAGCCTCGCTCAAAATGCGCCAGGATCACTATCTTTCCGACGTCGAAGCGAAAAAGAACGAACTGCTCGAGGCCTATCGGGAGCAGATGGACGAGATCTTGAAGTCGGTCGAGCGGAACGATGTCAAACTCCATGAGGTCATCTCGGCGAAGAAACAACTTGAGGACCTCGAGGAAAAAGCGCACGAAGATCATTTCACCGGCCCCGTCAAGGTGGGCGATTACGTCAATATCCCTTCGCTTTATTCTTCGGGCCGGGTCGACGAGATCCGCGGCAACAAAGTCGTGGTGATCTCCAAAGAGGGCCTCAGTTTCAAGGTCCGGGTTGATCAAGTCATTGTGGTAGCGGCCCCCAAAGAGGAGCGGGTGACCCCGATGAGTGGCCTCAAAGTCGATGAGATGATGATGGCCAAGAGCGTCCCGCTCGAGCTCAATCTCATCGGGCAGCGGGCCGAAGAGGCCGAATTGAACCTCGATAAATACCTCGACGAATGCCGCCTCAAGGGCTTTAAGCGGGTCCGGATCATCCATGGCTGGGGCGCCGGGGTGCTCCGCCAAGTGGTCCGCGACTATGCCGCCGCGCATAAAGATTTCATCGTCTCCTTTGAAGGGGCCGATGGGGCCGAAGGCGGTGGCGGTGCGACCATCTTGCATCTTAAATAAGCATGGAACTCACGGAGAAACTCAAACGCTTAATCGCTCTTCTCCCCGATAAACCGGGCGTTTATCAGATGAAGGATAAGGACGATAAGATCATCTACATCGGCAAGGCCAAGAACCTGAAGAAAAGGGTGAGCCAGTATTTTCTCCGCCCCCAATCGGGCAAGGTCTTCGCAATGGTCTCCCACGTCGACCATTTCGATTTCATCATCGTCCATACCGACCAAGAGGCCTTCATCCTCGAGATGAATTTGATCCAGACCTACTATCCCCGCTACAACATCATGATGATGGATGACTCCCATTATCCCTATATCGCAGTGAAGCGGGATGATGCCTATCTGAAGATCGCCCGGCGGGCCAATGACAAACGCTTCTTTTATTTCGGCCCGTTCCCCAATGCCTCGGACGCCTATAAGACCATCGACCTCCTCAACTCGGTCTATCCGACGCGGAAATGCCGCAATATCCCCGATAAACCTTGTCTCTATTACCATTTGGGCCAATGCATGGGACCCTGCATCAACCCGATTGAGTCCGACGTTTACGCCCACCTCTATGACGACATCAAATCCTTCCTCGACGGCAACACCGACGAAGCCGTCGATGACCTCAAAGCTAAAATGCTAAGGGCGAGCGAAGAAGAGCGTTACGAAGACGCCGAATCCTTTCGAGAGATGATTGAAGCGGTCAAACGGACGACGGCGAAGCAAGCGGTGGAACTCAATAGCGATCGAACCGACCGCGATGTTTTCGCCTACGCCGAACGCGATTCCTATTTGGCTCTTTCGGTCATGACGTATCGGCGGGGTCTTCTTTTAGGCAAACACGTCGAGGTGGTGCCTTCCTTCGGCGAAGCGAACGAGCAAGTGGCCGAACTGATTGAAACCTATTATCAAAATAACGATTTGCCGAGCGAAATCGCCTGCAATGTCGATGGCTTCGCTGAAGAATTCACCAGCGTCTACCCCGCTGCCAAAGTCATCAGCCCGAAAGAGGGGCGCTTGTTGGAGCAGATTGATCTCTCGGCCCTTAACGCCAGACAGGGCCTCGACGCCCATTTTATGAGCGCCCGCCTCGAAGACGACAATGCCGCTCTTTTGGAGCAATTGGGCCAACTCTTGGGAATTGAAACCCCTTATCGAATCGAGCTTTTCGATAACTCGCACCTCCAGGGCTCCTCCCCGGTCGGCGCCATGGTCTGCTACATCAATGGCGAGCCAGCCAAGGCGATGTACCGCAAATTCCATCTCGACGAGGCCGACGCGGGCGATGACTTTCACTCGATGAAAGAGATCACTTATCGCCGCTACAAGAGACTCAAGGACGAGAAACAATCCTACCCCGATTTGATCCTAGTCGATGGCGGCATCACCCAAGTCCACGCCTGTCGCGAGGCCTTAACTGAGGCAGAGGTAAACATCCCCGTCTATGGCCTCTACAAGAACGATCGGCATCAAACCGAAGGCATCATCGATCAAAATGAGAAGACTTATCCGCTCGATTCGAAGTCGCCCCTCTTCTTCCTTCTCATGCGGATGCAAGACGAGGTCCACCGTTTCGCCATCACCTTCCACAAGAAGGAACGCTCAAAGGCGATGAACCGTTCGCTCTTCGATGAAATCGATGGGATCGGCGAGAAACGAAAAGAAGTGCTGCGCAAGCACTATCCGACGATCGAGTCGCTTAAAGGCGCGAGCCTCGAAGAGCTGAAACAGGTGCTGCCCGACGCGGTCGCGTCTGCCCTTTTTGAGAAGATCAAAACCCTCTAGGTCTTTCCTTGCTCTTATGAGGTGAAGTGAGTATATTAATGGGGCGCCTCGGCGCATTTGCGCCCGTAGCTCAGCCGGATAGAGCAACAGCCTTCTAAGCTGTGGGTCAGCCGTTCGAGTCGGCTCGGGCGCGCCAAAATCGTTGAAGACGGTGCCGATTACAGGCTCGGTGCCGTTTTCTTTTCTCCTCATTCTATAATAGAAGGATGAAAAACGAACCCACCCTCTTTCTTAGCCATCCCTTTCCGCCCTTGTTCGACGCGGAGAGCAGCCGATTGATCCTCGGTTCCTTTCCTTCTTTCCTCTCGCGGGAACAGGCGTTCTATTATGGCCATCCCCAGAATCGCTTTTGGCCGCTATTAGCGTCGATCTATGGCGAGAGAATCCCGGCGAGCATCGCCGAAAAGAAAGCGTTGATCCTCCATCATCATCTCGCCCTTTATGACGTGATCTCCTCTTGTGTTATCACCGGCTCGAGCGATGCCTCGATCCGTCAGGTGGTCCCGAGTGATCTTTCGCTCATTCACGCCCCGATCCGAAGGGTGATCCTCAATGGAAAGACGGCAGGGAAACTCTACGAACGTTATCAAGAAGCGAAACTCGGTCTCCCTTACGCCATATTGCCTTCGACGAGCCCCGCTAACGCGGCTAAGTCGCTGGCGGACCTTGAACAAGAATGGGGCAGAATACTCTTCGACCATTAAGGCTTTTTGTCTAAGAACCCTTTGCGGTTCCTCTCGAATTCTCTTGTGGGGAAGAGTTGACTATTCCTAAACGAACACTGCAATTTATCGAGAAAACTCGCCCCGGAAAAGAGCCTTTGTTTGGGAAACTGTTTCTTATCGGATAATGCAAAAATTTTCTTTTGCTCTAAAATGCGAATGGTTCGAAAACTCGAACGGAGTCAAAGGAGATATCACATGGAAGACCACAGCGAAGAAATGAAAGCGTTGGCCAAGGAGTTCGCTTCGTGCCAAGACGCCTTTATCGCGTTGGGGGACGAGACGCGTATCCACATGATCATCGCCATGCTCGAAAAAGGCGAGAATCGGGGAATCCGCGTCGGCGAAATCTGCGCGATGAGCAACCTCTCGCGCCCGGCGGTGTCGCATCACATGAAGTTCTTGAAACAATCCGAGATCGTCAAGGTGCGGAAAGAGGGGACGAAGAACTACTACTATCTCGACGCGCGCGGCGCCAAATTCGCCGAGATTATCGCTCTTTGCCAACATGCGGAGAAGATCGCCGCTTCGATGCCGGACCTCTCGAAGAAGCAAGAGGAGTAGCCTTGAAATTAAGGAAGCGGAACTTCGCTTCCTTTTTCTTTGGTTTGTCAACTCCTATAACAGCGGATACTAGGCCATTGGTCGAGCGATCGAATCGGCTGATCAGCCGGGCTTGGTCTTTTTTTCGCCCTTTTTCTCCAATGGTATCTTTTGAAAATTTTTTTGAATGAACGATGATTTTTCGCCAGAACACGATTCGGGCAATCCTCGCGGATTTTGTCTACCATCTCGAGCCGAGGCATGGCATAAGAAGCCCTATGCCTCGCTTTCCTTGGACTTCGGGGACATCGCCCCTTTCTTCGGGGGTGCCGGGTCCGACAGAAAGGAAATCCTTAATCACTTCCATTTGGGAATAGGCAAGAAAAACCTGTTTGTGCCCTCAGGCTTCGCTTTTCCTCGCTTTTTTCTCATTCCGCTTTTCGGATGCTTAGGCTAAAATAAATCCATGGATTCTTTCAAAAGTCTGCTGGATAAAAAAGAATACGATCTGGTCCTTTCGCTCACGGAAAACGATGACAAGCCGGAGGATCTTTTTTACCGCCTCGCCGCCTTTTTAGCGAAGGGCGACAGCAAAAGCGCCTCGGCTCTTTTCATCAAAAACCGCGATCATCTCTATGATTTCAATCCGCTTTTGACTTTAAAAACCAACTTCGAGCTTCGCGATATCGCCAAGCAGTACGACGAGGCCTACGACGACATCCCGTATTTCGAGAACAAGCCCTATGTCTCCCAAGAGGTTGAGGAGTATCTCCGCGATCTGCCAAAGACGGTTCGCGTGATGGAGAAAAATAACGCCCTTTTCGGAACGATGTCGCCCGAAAAAGTCGATGATATCCTGAAAAATAGCAAAGATGACTATCAGGTCTTGACCTTGCTGAATTCGTTGGCGGGCGCCCTGATCTATGGCCACCTCGACGCGATCAAGGCCTTGCTTGTCTCCCCCCGTCATCCCGAGGTCAAGACCTACGCCCTCTTGCTCCTTGTTTCCGAACGTTACCCCGAAGAAGTCACTTTGAGCAAAAACGGCAAAACCTATACCTTGGTCCCCGCGAAGATGACCCCACCTTATACGGGCAAGCTCTTTCAGGATTTTCTCAGCTATCTCCGTGCCTTGGCCCATGACCCTTCCGTGGCTGGCATCGCCGAGGACCTCCTCAACGATCTGATCCTCGATCTTTACCCCGAGGAAGCTCTGACAACGAGCGAAGATCCCTTATTGGCTTTCGCCCTTCTTTCGCTCGCTCGGGCTTACCTCCGCAATGACGATGAAATAAAGGACACGTACGCGCGATATGGCCTGAGCGCAGAAGCGGTCAAGAAAGAAGCGGAGCGCCTCAAAGCGATCTTCGCCGCCCACCCGCCCTTAGCGATTTAGGGAGAAATTGCCCTCCTTTGAGCCTTTTTGTTTGTGTCCTATCTAAAGATAGGTTATATTATTCGTCGTGCAAAAACGCATGGAGAGATAAAAAGCAATGCAACACACCATCGAAAAGATCTCCGACAGCCAAGAGAAGCTGATCGTCGAGGTCGACCAAAAAGTTTGGAAAGACGCGCAAGCGAAAGCCTTCCAGAAAGTCGCCGCCCGGGTCTCGATTCCGGGATTCCGTCCTGGCAAAGCCCCAAAAGAGATGGTCGAGAAGGCCATCAATCAAGAAGCGGTCTATAACGAAGCGATCGAATCCGTCTTGACTCCGGTTTATACCGAGGCCTTGAGCGAAGAGAAAATCACCCCGTTCTTCCGGCCCTCGGTCAACGTGACCAAGATGAGCCCGGATCAGCTCGAGATCGTTTACACCATCGTCCTTTTCCCGAATGCCAAACTTTCGGATTACAAAGGCTTGAAGGCTGAAAAAGTCGCGCCGAGCGTCACCGACGCCGAAGTGGCTGATTCGATCAACAAACTCCTCGAGGGGAACGCCTCGCTCGCCGTCGTGGAACGCGCCGCCAAACTCGGCGACACCGTCGTCCTTGATTTCGATGGTTTCTTACCGGATGAAACGGGCGCCCTCAAAACGTTCGAAGGCGGCAAAGCCGACAATTACACCCTTGAATTGGGCTCGCATCAATTCGTCCCGGGCTTCGAAGAAGGCATCGTCGGAATGAAGAGCGGCGAGAAGAAAGACCTCAAAGTCACCTTCCCGACCAACTACGTCAAAGAACTCGCCGGCAAAGAGGCGACCTTCAAAGTGACGCTCCACGAAGTCAAAGAGAAGCAGGTCCCTGCCCTCAATGATGACGCGGTCAAAGAGCTTCATATCGCCGATGTCGCTGACGTCGCCAAACTCCAAGCCCACGAGAAGGAATCGCTCCTCAAGGGCAAAGTCGAAACCGAAGAGAATAAGTATTATCAAGCGATTGTCGACCAGATCGTCGCCAAGACCACCTATGTGATCGATCCCTCGATCATCGCCAACGAAGCCGCCAACCTTGAAGAGAATCTGAAGAAGCAGGTTGAACAGCAAGGTTTGACCTTCGAACAGTATCTCGAGATCACCGGCAGCAAAGAAGAGGATCTGAAGAAGACTTATGCCGCTCAGGCCGAGAAGAACATCAAGGAATTCCTCGCTCTCGAAGAGATCGCTAAAGCGGAGAAGATTTCCGTCAGCGACGAGGACGTGAACGCCGAGATCAAAAAGATCGCCGAGCAGTATAAGATGAAAGAAGAAGAAGTCCGGAACGTCCTTGCGAAAAACATGGAACAATGGAAGGACAACCTCCGCCAGAAAAAGATTCACGACTTCATTCTCTCCGTCTCGAAGTAGCGAGAAGATTCTTTATCAACATAGCTGTGGTGGCATCGAAAGATCCCATCCAGCTTTTTTGGCCTTTAGCACTCATTACTTGACAGTGCTAAACCCGCGTTTATAATGATGGCAGTCATCTTTCGCTCGTAAGGAGGAAAAATGTCCATGGACGACATCAAACAGCCTAAAGACACCCTCGATCTCCCGCTTCTGATTACACGGGGACTCCTGGTGTTCCCCAATATGACGGAATCGATCGAAGCCAGCCGCGCCTACAGCGTCGCCGCCATCGATCGCTCGCGCAGCGCGACCAACTCGCTTCTTCTCGTTGCTTGCCAGAAAGACCCGAGCAAGAGCGATATCGCCGATCCGAATACGGAGATTTTTTTAACCGCGACCCTTTGCCGCATCGTCAATTTTGTCAATTCCTCGTCGCTTTACCGGATTCGGGTCATCGGTTCGAAGCGGGTGAGCCTCAGCCATATCCGCTTAGAGAACGGGACTTATCTGGCCAATGGCACCCTGATCGAAGACGTTTTGGGCGACCGGAACGAAGAAGTCGCTTTCATCCGCAAGATCGTCGAAAGCTTGGAGAATACGCCTTCGATCGGCGCCGACATCCCCAAGAGCGCCCTCAATTCGCTTGGCAAAGGCGGCGCCAGCAATGACATCGCCGACACCTTAGCCGCCTATCTGCCGATCACCCTCGAGCAGAAGGTGAAGATTTTAGCCGAAGCCAACGTCAATACCCGCCTCCAGGATATGCTTTCGATCATCGGTGAGCAAAAAGAGATCGACCAGATCGACGAAAAGCTCAACGACACGGTCCGTGAACGGGCCGAGAAATCGCAAAAGGAGTATTTCCTCCGCGAGAAGATGAAGGCGATCAAGGACGAGCTCGGCGAAGGCGACGATTCGGCCGAGGACGAAGACTCAATCAAAGAAAAGCTCGAGAAGAATCCCTTCCCCGATAACGTCAAAGCCAAGGTCAAGAGCGAGCTGCATCGTTTTGAAATGATGCCGGAAGCCTCGCTTGAGGCCTCGCTCATCATGAACTACATCGATGTGCTCATGGGAGTGCCTTGGTATCAGAAAACTGAAGACAATGACGATTTAGACAATGTCCAAAAAATCCTTGATGAAGACCATTATGGCTTAACTAAAGTCAAGAAACGGATCATCGAATATTTGGCGGTCAAGCGTTCGACCGGTTCGCTCAAAGCCCCAATCCTTTGCTTCTATGGACCTCCGGGATGCGGCAAGACTTCCTTAGGAAAGTCGATCGCCCGGGCCTTGGGGCGCAAATTCTACAAAGCCTCGCTCGGTGGCATCTCCGATGAAGCCGAAATCCGCGGTCACCGTCGGACCTACGTCGGTTCGATGCCGGGCCGCATCATCCAAGGCATGACGCGGGTGGGGACCATCAATCCGGTCTTCTTGCTCGACGAAATCGACAAGGTTGGCGGTAGCAACTACAAGGGCGATCCCTCGAGCGCTCTTCTCGAAGTCCTTGACCCCGAGCAGAACTTCGCTTTCAACGACAACTTCCTCGAGGAGCCGTACGACCTCTCGAACGTCCTCTTCATTGCGACTGCGAACTATCTCGAAAACGTGCCGGCCCCGTTACTCGATCGCCTTGAACTGATCGAGGTACCGAGTTACACCGAACTCGAGAAGATCAAAATCGCCGATGGCTTCCTTATCAAGAAGCAGATGGCGGCGAATGGCCTCAAAGAGGGGGATGTTACTTTCCCCGAAGAAGGCATCAAAGAGATCATCGAATGCTATACCCGCGAAGCCGGCGTCCGCGAGCTCGAGCGCTTAATCGCCTCGTGCTTCCGCAAAGCGGTGGTGGAACTGATCCAGCATCCGGAGACCAAAAAGCCGATCGTCATCGACGCGAAGCGAGTCCAGAACTATCTCGGCGTCGAGATCTTCGAGGACACCAAGAAGGAGAAGAAACCCCAGATTGGCGTCGTCACCGGTCTCGCCTACACCGAATACGGCGGCGACATCTTGCCGATCGAAGTCAATTACTTCCCTGGCAAAGGCGGGCTCGTCCTGACGGGCAAACTCGGCGACGTCATGAAGGAATCCTGCACGATCGCGGTCGACTATGTCCGCGCCAATGCGAAGAAATACGGGATCGACGATAAACTCTTCGCCGAGAACGATATCCACATCCACGTCCCCGAAGGCGCCGTCCCAAAGGATGGCCCGTCGGCTGGCGTCGCGATCACGACCGCCATCATCTCGTGCCTCACCCACACGCCCGTCGACAACAACGTGGCAATGACGGGCGAAGTCACCTTGCGTGGCATGGCCTTACCGATCGGTGGCTTAAGAGAGAAATCCCTGGCCGCCCTCCGAAGCGGGATCAAAACCATCATCGTGCCGCTCGAGAACAAGAAGGATGTCTCTGAACTCCCCGACGAGGTCAAAGCGGCCCTGAAGATCGTTTACATGGAGAACGTCGACGATGCCGTCAAAGTCGCCTTGTTGCCGAAGCAAGCTTAGTTGTTGGTGGGAGCCCCGTGTGAGCGAGGCTCCTTTTCTTTGCCCCTTTGTGCTCGAATTTGAAACGAATCTTAGGGGATGGATTATGAATGAAAAGAGGATTGTGCCCGCCCGCGGGGTTTTGATCGCGTTGGCGGTGGTACTTCGTGTCTGGCCTTGCCGAGTTGATTTTTGCGGTTGCCGAGCCAATCGAATTGTTGGGTGGCTCCTTTCCGCTTTCTTTTGTCTCGCTTGAAGTCGAAGTGGTGGTTTTCGCCCTTTTGTTTTTCTCTTTTCCTTGTTTTTTTGGAGTGCGGATCCTCGTTCGAGTCTCCCGGAAAGATCAGGTGGTGAAAGAAGTTTTGCTGTTCGGCCCCTTTTTTAATTCCCTCGCCCTTCTCGATCGATTGACCCTTTGATTGATCGATTTGATTCTGAGCGCGAAAGATAGCCCTTTCGCCATCAAGTGGGAAACATCGCCTCCGTGGTTTTTTCCCTTCCTCGATGCTGCTCTCGTTGTTTTGTTCTTGATTGCCATGGTAATTCGTAAGAACTCCCCCAGGCTGCCCTCATTTTGGGAATTGTGGGCGCCGGGTTAATGGGGTTCCGCGCTTTCGCTGGTTTTGTCCCTGACGCGGCGGCGGGGGCGGGCGTTTCGGATCGCCCTTGACGTATTGCCGCTCACGGTCCTCCTCTTGATGATCGTGGTTTTGGCTTTGGCCCTTTCTTATGAAAAGAAAGAGGCAGCCGCCCTCGCCACGCCGAAGTGCGGGTCGCCTGAAACGAAAAAAGCCCTTTTGTCAGGGGATATTGCTATAATCCTCTTATGCTTAATTTCCACGATGTCCATTACGTGATCTCCTGCCCTGATTATTCCTATCGTCCGAAAGATAATTTCCCCGAAGTCGTCTTTTTGGGCCGCAGCAACGTCGGCAAAAGCTCTTTGATTAATTCCCTTTGTCTCACCCGGGTGGCTTTTGCCTCCAAAAAAGCAGGAAAGACCCGCTATTTGAACTACTTTCTTCTTGATAAAAAGTTTTATCTCGTCGATGCGCCAGGCTATGGCTTCACCCGCTATGGGAGCGAAGAAGACGAGGCCTTCGGGCACATGATGGAGACCTATTTTGACAATCCTTTGCTGAAAGGCGCTGTCCTTTTGCTCGATGCGCGACGGAGCATGAATGACGATGATAAGATGCTCCTGAAATTCTTGAAAAAGAGCCGTGTTAAGGCGGTTTTGGTCTTCACCAAGAGCGATTTGGCCAAGCAAAGCGAGTTGGCGAACGCCCGCGCGGAAGCGGAGCGCTCAGGCCTCAGCGAGACCTTCTTTTCTTACGATGGCAAGAAAATCGACCCGCTTCGTGCCATGATCGCCCATCTTTATGAAGCAGAGTGAAAGTTTCTCCCTTTTCGCGGAGACCTTGCTATAATACCCCCCTATGGAAAAACTCCCCGCGCGTCTATTCGATCACGAAACAACCTTGGTCAATCTGACCTCGTCCTTATTGGCCCATTATGGGGTGACGCCGTTTCATTCGACGATCAAAGAAGTCGACCAAGCGATGGTGGGCCATCGCAAGATCGCCTTCTTTTTATTCGATGGCTCGGGTGAATACATCCTCAATACATATCCGCACACGACCAAGTTCATCCGCGAGCATAAACTCCTGACGATCCATTCGGTCAATCCGGCGACAACCGTCGCTTGCACAACCGCGTTATTGACCGGGAAGAACCCGATCGAAAACGGCTGGCTTGGCTGGTCGCTCTACCTCGAAGGTTATACTGATCCGATCGATGTCTTTCCGAACGTCGACTCGCTCAATGGCGCCAAGATTCCCGTTCCCGAAGTCTATAAGACGGTCTGCCCGTTGACCTATATCGATGCCTTATTAAAGGAAAAGGGGGTCAAAGCCCGGCTCGATCTCCAAGCCCCCTTATGGGATGGCAAGGGACCAAAGAGCCTCAAAGAAATGCGGTTCCACGCCCATGATTTCTTTCAGAACGGCGGCGATTTCTACTATGGCTATTGGACCAATCCCGATCATCTCTTGCACGAGCGGGGAATTCATTCCTATAAAGTCCGCTATACGCTGTGGCAGACCAACGCGATGGTCAAACGCTTCGTCAAAGAGAATCCCGATGTCCTTGTTTTCACCTTGGCTGACCATGGCCTCATCGATGTTCAATACCGCGATCTCAAGGCCTTCCCGGCCATCACTGAGTGCTTGGCTAAGCCGAGCGCCCTCGAAGGACGGACGACCTCTTTCTTCTTAAAAGAAGGGAAAGAAGAGCAATTCGTCCAGACTTTCAGCAAAGAATTCCCGGAGAGGTTTGTTCTCGTCAAGACGGATGACCTCCTCAAAGAAGGTTACTTCGGCGAAGGGGAAATCAATCCGAAAGGCCGGCTCTCGCTCGGCGATTACATCGCAATCGCGGTCGGAGATCAACTGCTCTGCGATACCACCCATCTCACGAAATACACGGTTCACAAAGGCCACCATGCCGGTGCGACGAAAGAGGAGTGCGAAGTCCTGCTCGGGTGCTACAACCGTTAATCTTTGCCCTTCTTCGGAGGGGCTTTTTCTTGTGAAGTGGGCTTTCTTGCCTTAGAATAAACGCGCCGTTGAAAAAGAGGGAGCGTCATTTCCTTCCGCTAAGGGAGCTGGGCCAAGTGCAAACCAGCCGGAAAGAAAACGCAAGTCGCTTCGGAGGCTCCTAGGAAACTAGGCGGACTATCCCGTTACGATAGGAGAGAGCCTGAAAATCTTCAGGAACTAGGGTGGTACCGCGCGCCGCGTCCCTTCGGGAAGCGGTTTTTCTTTATTTTGGAGGGCGCTTATGCTCGATAAACATTACGATCACCTCGCCGTTGAGGCAGGCAAGTACGAGAAGTGGGTCCAAGCCGGTTATTTCACGGCGGGACAAGATAAATCCAAGCCGGTCTTTTCCTTGGTCATTCCGCCCCCGAATGTCACGGGCAAGCTCCATTTGGGCCACGTGATGGACACGGTGCCCGATGATATCGTTGCCCGCTACAAGCGGATGAAAGGCTACGACGTCCTTTGGGTGCCTGGTATGGATCACGCGGGCATCGCCACCCAAGCCAAGGTCGAAGAAAAACTGCGCAAAGAGGGCGTCTCCCGCTACGATTTGGGTCGGGAAGGCTTTCTCAAAGAAGCGTGGAAGTGGAAGGAAGAATACGCCAAAACCATCCATGAGCAATGGGCGAAACTCGGCTTATCGGTCGATTACACCCGCGAGCGTTTCACTCTCGACGAAGGTCTTTCGAACGCGGTCAAGCACGTTTTCGTCACTCTCTATAACGAAGGCTTGATCTATCAGGGCGAACGGATCATCAACTGGGATCCGGAACTGAGAACCGCCCTCAGCAACATCGAAGTCATCCACAAGGATGACGAAGGCGAATTCTTCTATTTCTCCTACGACGTGGTGGCTAGCGACAAGAAGGTGATCGTCGCGACCACCCGACCGGAGACGATGTTCGGCGATACCGCGGTTTTCGTGAACCCGAAAGATAAACGCTACAAGGATCTCGTCGGCAAGAAAGTCATCAATCCCGCCAATGGGCAGGCATTGCCCTTGATGGCGGATTCCTACGTCGATATGAGCTTCGGCACCGGGGCGATGAAATGCACGCCCGCCCACGATCCGAACGATTTCGCCCTAGCAAAGAAATATGGCTTCCCCCTCATCAAAGTGCTCGATGAGACGGCCCATATGAATGATTTGGCTGGCGAATACAAAGGGCTGGGCCGCTACGAATGCCGGAAAGCCCTCGTCCAGAAGATCAAAGAGCAAGGCCACCTCGTGAAGATCGAGAAGATCGTTCACTCGGTCGGCCACAGTGAGCGGAGCGACGCGGTGGTGGAACCGATGCTCTCGAAGCAATGGTTCGTCAAGATGAGGCCGCTCGCCGAAGCCCTTTTGGCCAATCAGAAAACCGAAAACAAAGTCGAGTTCATCCCGCGCCGCTTTGAGAATGTGCTCTCGCGATGGATGAAAGACGTCGAGGATTGGTGCATTTCCCGCCAGCTTTGGTGGGGGCACCGCATTCCGGCTTATTACAACAAAAAGACCGGCGAACTCCTCGTTTCCGAAACCGAGCCCGATTTGAATCTCTATCGGCAGGACGAGGATGTCCTCGATACCTGGTTCTCGAGCGCGCTCTGGCCCTTCGCGACGATGGGCTGGCCCGACACGAAAGCCCCGGATTTTGGGCGTTATTTCCCAACCAGTTTCCTCAATACCGGCTACGACATCATCTTCTTCTGGGTCTCGCGGATGATGTTCCAGTCGCTGCATTTCACCGGCAAGGTGCCCTTTAAGCAAGTCGTCATCCACGGCCTGATTCGCGATAGCCAAGGCCGCAAGATGTCGAAGTCGCTCGGCAATGGCATCGATCCCCTTGACATCATCGCCAAGTATGGCGTCGATGCGATGCGCTATTTCATCACGACGAACACGACGCCGGGGATGGATATGACCTACAGCGAAGAAAAGCTCGAAAGCGCCGAGGCTTATCTCAATAAGATCTGGAATGCCTGCCGCTACGTGGAAGGCGTCTTAGGCGAAGATTTCAAAGCCGTCCCGCTCGTGAAGAAAGAGCTCTCGGTCCTCGACGCAGCCATTCTTGACCGCCTTGAGCATACGATCAAGAAGGTCACCACGAAGATGGAGAGCTATCAGTTCGGCCAAGCCTCGAGCGCCCTCTACGATTTCGTCTACGACGATTTCTGCTCGTCCTATCTCGAAATGAGCAAGATCGCGCTGAGCCATGGCGGCAAAGAAGAAGCGACGACGAAGCAAGTTCTCGCTTACGTCAATAAGGCGATTCTTCTCATGATTTATCCTTTCGCCCCCTTTGTGGCCGAAGAGATGTATTGCTCGTTGCCCGAGCACAAAGATTCAATCATGCTCGAGTCCTATCCGGAATACGATGCCCATTTGATCGCCAAGAAAGCCTCCGATGAGGAGAAGATCCTCGCGGCGATGATCAAGGACATCCGCAACTACAAGTCGTCCCAGTCGATGGCCCCGAATGCCAAGGTCCGTCTCGCCGTCTCGCCGAAGGAGCCGTTTGAGGGGAGCGGCGAATACCTCTCGCGCTTTGCCTTCGCTTCGTCTTACGAGGTGAAGAAAGAGGCGCTGAGCGGTACCCCATTCCTTTATCCGGGCTATGAGCTTTCGGTCGAAGAGGATGTCGATAAGGGCGTCCTTAAGGCTAAGCTTGAGAAAGATCGCGCTTCGCTCGAATTCGAAGTCGCCCGGAGCGAGAAGATGCTCGCCAACCCTGGCTTCGTCGCCAAAGCGCCCGAAGCCAAAATTAACGCTGAGAAAGAAAAGCTCGAAGCCAACAAGAAATTATTGGCCGCTGTGATGAGCAAATTAGCCGCTTTATAAAAGAGAGAGGGCACAAACACCGTTTTCCTGCCTATTGAAAAATAGGAGGTAAAACAATGATTGGAAAAGAACTGAGTCTCTCGGAACTCGCGAGCATTAAGCCCGGCGAGGCCCTTTCGTTCATGGCGGTGATGGCGGTGATCGCCGTGGCCGTGATGGCGGTCGTGGTCTACAAATTGCTACGGAGCAAAGAAGGCGGCGTCAAGATGCCCGGCGGCTGGAATTTCACATGGGATTAAGCCTCGCTTCTTTTCCCAAAGAATCGCTTCCGCGGGAAAAGGCGAAGCGGGAGGGGATCGCTTCCTTAGCTGATGAAGAGGTCCTCGCCCTCGTTCTTTCCGGTGGGATTCGGGGCAAAAACGCCCTCGATCTCGCCCGGGAACTGCTCCAACGGTATGGCGGCTTTTCTTCCCTAGGGAGCGCCTCGGAAGGGAGTCTGATGGAAATCAAAGGGATCAAGGAGGCCAAAGCCTTGGAGATCGCCGCGCTTTTCGAAGTGGCCCGCCGCGCGGCGAAAGAGGCGCCCCAACATGGGGAAAGTCCCGCCGAAGAACTCTATGCGCATTATCATCTTTCCCTCGAAGATGACATCGGGGAAAAAGGGCTCCTGCTCCTCTACGACCGCCGGGGCCATTTCCTCAAGGAGAAAATCTTGTTTGCCGGAAGCGAGGACCGGCTGAGCGCCAGCCCGAAAATGGTCCTGAGTGAGGCCCTTTCGAGCAAGGCCTCGTCGTTTGTTTTTCTCCATAATCATCCCTCGGGAAATCCTTATCCGAGCCCGGCCGATTTTTTCTTTACCTCCTCCCTTGAGGCGAAGGCGGCGGATCTCTCACTTCGTTTCCGCGACCACATCATCGTGGCCGATCGCCGCTTTTTCTCTTTCCGTGAGCATGGGCTGCTCTGAGCGGAAGGGGAAGCGCCTCAGGAAGACTACGGGGAAAAGGTTAGGTCTCATCGGCTAACAAAGGTTTTTCTTCTTCATAAATTAACTGAAACGTCAAACATTTGACATTTCAGTTGAAAGGAGCCGGTTTTTTATGTATCCTGTAGCTATGGAAAAAGACTACGGTTTTCAAGAGGATCTTCTTCAAGTCGAAGCCTCACTCGGCCTCGGAAAAGAAGAAATTGCCAAACAGCTCGGTGTCAAACGGCAAACCCTCAATTTGTGGGAACGGGGTCTTTTTGTTCCCGATCGGCTTTCATTTGAGGCTTTTTATTCCTTTCTTTTTCGTAAGGGAATTCGTCTCAATACCATCAAGGCTCAGCTAGCCCAAGAAGACAACTCTTCCAGTCGAATCCTTTTCCATGGTTCCAAGAGCGGCCTCGTCGGTCCGTTGTCGCTTGAAAAATCGGCGCCAGGGAAAGATTTTGGTTCCGGGTTCTACCTTGGCGAAAGTTTGGAACAATCAATCTCTTTTGTTGCTCCGTTCCCTGATTCCTCCGCATATTTCTTCGCCTTTCAGGACAAAGGACTGTCACAGCTGACGTTTTCCGTGTCGCAGGAGTGGATGCTCAGCATCGCCTATTTCCGCGGCCGTCTTGGAAAATATGAGTCGCATCCTTTGATCCGTCAGATCATTGAAAAAATTCATTCGGCGGACGTGATTAAAGCCCCGATTGCCGACAATCGGATGTTCCAGATCATCGGCGAATTCATCGATGGCCAAATCACCGATGAGCAATGCAAACATTGTTTGGCGGCGACAAGTTTGGGCAGCCAATACGTCTTCTTGAGCGAGAAAGCGCTCGCCTCGCTCACCAAACTCCGTCATTGCTATTTGTGCCTCCCCGAAAAAGAGGCTTGCCTTTCGGAGCGGAATTTGCTGAGCGGCATCGGAGCCGACAAAGGGAAGATCGCCCGGGCAAAATACAAAGGCCAAGGCTTATATATCGAGGAGATTCTCCAATGAAAACATGGGATTTTACCGGAAGAAGATTAGCCGAGATTCAAGGGCGTCTTTTCGAAGAATCGCTCACGGAATTTTCCGGCTCTTCTGCCGTCTTTATTCGGCGATATCTCACTTCGGAAGCAGCCCGTTTATTTGACGATGGCTCGATTCTCATCTCAGCCACGGGGTTGAACTATGCCGATTTGGATCTGCCGAAAGACAATGGAGCGCCGCGGGGGAATGGCCATGTCCGCTACAGCGCCAACGAGCTCCATTGGCTCGGCTATCTCTATCGTTATTGGGCTTATACCCGCGAGCTTTCGAGCCGGCAGATTCTCCATCTCTGCCCCAGCAAAGTTCTGGTTCGCTATTACCTTCCTTATCACACTCAGGATGTCGAGGCAGCGCTCGCTGTCGTCGAAGAAAACCTGCCCCAAAAAGCCCCGGTGGATTTGAACGAGGCCTTGCTGGAATCCTATCGCCGTTTTCATCGGGCGGAGAAGCGGGGCTGAGCCTCGCTTTTTGCCCCCGGAGAGACAAAAGAGGACGAAAAACGCAAAAAGGTGCAATTTTTCTTCCTTTCACTCTTAAGAGTGGTATATTTATCCCTGTTGTCGCCCTCCTTAGGGCCTCAACCGCATCGCAACGGCATCCAACATTAGGCAAAACCTAAGGCCGGCTCGAGCGAGTCATAAGCACAAAAAAGGAGGAAGACACATGTACGCTATCGTAGAAACCGGTGGCAAGCAGATCAAAGTCCAGGTCGGTGACAAAATCTTCGTTGAGAAACTCGACGCGGAAGCCGGCAAGGATGTGACGCTTGACAAGGTTCTCTTCATCGGCGGCGAGAAAGCCATCGTCGGCAGCCCTTACGTCAAGGGTGCGACCGTGGTCGCCAAAGTCGAGAAGCAGGGCCAAGAAGCCAAACTGGTCATCTTGAAGTACAAGAGCAAGAACAATTACCGCCGCAAGGCCGGTCATCGTCAGCCTTATACTTGCTTGGTCATCAAGTCCATTAACGCCTAATGATCTCGATCGTGCTGAAAGAAACTGGCGGTCACTTCGTCTCGCTTGAGGCGAAAGGACATGCCAACACGGCTCCCTATGGGGCCGACCTCGTCTGCGCGGCGGTCAGCGCTGTGCTCCTCGGCGGATTCAATGCTCTTGAGGAAGAGAAATCCTACGAAGTGAAAACTTCCGAAGGCTACGCTTCCCTCAAAGCCAAGAGTATCCCCTCCGAGCATGATGCGATTGTCCTCAGCACCCTCATCACGCAATTAACAAGCCTAGCGTCCTCCCATCCGGAAGCCGTGAGGCTAGAAAGGAAATAAAGCTCATGAAGTTCTATATCGATCTCCAGCTCTTCGCTTCCAAAAAGGGCGTTTCGAGCACCAAGAACGGCCGTGATTCGGCCGGGCGGAGACTCGGCGCCAAAGCCGGGGATGGCGAACTCGTTTCGGCCGGTTCGATCCTTTATCGTCAGCGTGGCACCAAAGTCATGCCGGGCGTCAATGCCAAAAAAGGCGGAGATGATACCATCTTCGCGACCATCACTGGCATCGTGAAGTTCGAACGGGTTGGCAAATCGGGCAAGCGCGTCAGCGTTTATCCGCAAGAAGCCAAGTAATCCGCGAAAGTCTAAGGCTCCTCCTAATCGAGGAGCCTTTTCTTATCCTTCTTTCCTTAAGCCCGTCCTGGCGGGGACTTCCTCCTCGGGGAATCATGTTTCGGTTTTTTTCGCGTTTTCTTTCGTATACAATAGGAATTAAGAAAAAAAGAAATCGTGTGGGGGTCTTCTCCCCGCTTTTTCAAGGAGACCAGAATGAAAAAGAAACTTGCCTTGCTCTTGTTGCCGCTTGCCCTCAGTTCGGTTGGGCTCACGTCGTGTGGCCATTCCGCGGGCGGAACGACCTCGTCAGGTGAAACGGAGGGCAGTTTCCCGACTTATAACGAGCCCGCCATTGCTTTTCACTATAAGCGAAGCGATGGCGCCTACAAGGATTGGGCCCTTTGGCTCTGGGAAAAAGGGAGCGATGGCGCCGAATTTACCTTCAATGGTTACGATTCGTACGGCGGTGTCGCGGTTTATCCTTTAAGCAAATGGAGCGCCGCGGTGACCACCAATGGCCTCGGCTTCATCGTCCGGACGGCCGGCAGTTGGACCTCTAAGGATCCCGACGGGGACCGCTTCGTCGATTTCAGCCTCTACAAACAAGACGCCAACAAAGTCTATAACGTCTATCTCGTGAGCGGCGACAAGGAAGTCTACGATTCGCCGAGCAAAACCAAAACAGATGCGGTCACCAGTGCTTATTTCACCAATGTGAACTACATTCTTTGCAACACCACTAACGCAATCTCTGCCTACTCTGTCAAGGAAAATGGCGTCGAAGTCGCCACCGGCAGCGTTTCGCCCGCCAAAAACATAGTTCCCATCAAGATCAGCGACAGCTTTGTCGGCGATGTCACGAAAACTTATAGCTTGAGCGTCACCTTTGAAAAGAGCGGTGCGGTTTTGACCACGAACGTCGGAACTAACATCCTTTATCGTCTCGATAATTTCAAGAATGCCTACACCTATGAGGGCAACGATCTCGGCGTTACGGTTGCCGAGGGCAAGACCACTTTCAAAGTCTGGTCGCCTGTCGCAACAAGCATGAAGCTCTATCTCTACGACAATGGCACGCCCGTCGCCGTTTCTTCGGCGAAAGGGAGCGATGCTAAGACCGCTTATGACATGGTCAAAGGCGACAAAGGCGTCTGGAGCTATACCTACGATGGGATCGCCTATGGCAAGTATTACACCTATTTCACCGTCAACTCGAAGTACCCAAATGGCAAAGAGGTGGTGGATCCTTACGCCAAAGGTTGCGGCGTTAATGGTCGTCGCGGACTCGTGGTGGACTTCTCGCTCACCAACCCCGATGGCTGGTCGACTTTCGATACGGCCTTGCCGATTGATCGTAAGAGCTTATGCGTCGATGAGATGCACATCGCCGATCTCACCTCGGATGACACGTGGGGCGGCACTGCCGCGAATGCCAAGAAATATGCGGGTTTCTACGAGGCTGGAACCACCTACCAAAGCGGTTCGACCACCTACAAAACCGGCTTCGATCACATTAAGGAACTCGGCGTGAACGCCATCCAGCTCCAGCCGATCTTCGACCAGGATAACGATGAGACGAATCCAAGTTTCAACTGGGGCTACAATCCACTCAACTACAACTGCCTCGAAGGTTCTTACTCGGCGAATCCTTATGATGGCTACACCCGGATCAAGGAATTCAAATCCTTGGTCAAGGCCTATCACGATGCCGGAATCAACATCATCATGGACGTCGTCTACAATCACACCTCAGGCCTCGATGGCTCTGCTTTCGATGTCTTGGTGCCGGGCTATTACTATCGTTACACCGCGACCGGCGCTCCCTATAGCGGAAGCGGATGCGGCAACGACACCGCCAGCGAGATGCCGATGATGCGGAAGTTCATGCTCGATTCGACCGCCTTCTGGGAACAAGAATACAAACTCGGCGGCTACCGTTTCGATTTGATGGGCCTCCACGATCTCGACACGATGAATGCCATCGCCGCCAATTGTGCCGCCCTCAACTCCAAGTTCTGCATCTATGGCGAACCTTGGAATATGTCGACCGGCCTCGATGCCACAGCCCAAGCCTCGCAGAACAATGCCTCGAAGTGGGTCGGCTATGGCGGCTTCAACGACCAGGTCCGCGACGCTTTGATCGCCGGCGGAATGCACGCGGCGAGCGATAAAGGCTGGATCGCCAACACCTCCGCGAGCATCGCTTCGGAAGAGCAGAACAAGATCACCTCGGGCGTCAAGGGTATCACCTATATCTCGGGCCAATCGGTCAAAGACCCGAATAAGACGACCAACTATGTGACCTGCCATGATAACTACACCCTCTATGACCGTTTCTACTATGGCAACAAGATCACCGACAAAGCCTTGGTGAAGAAGATGGCCATCCTTTCTGAGGCCGTTGCCCTCCTTTCGCAGGGGACGAGCTTCTTCCAAGGCGGCGAGGAATTCCTCCGCACCAAGAACGGCAATAGCAACTCCTATGATGCCAGCTATGCCACCAATGCCTTCCATTACGAGCTTAAGGCCGCCAATGCCGATGTCTTCGCCGCTTTCCAGAAATTGATTGCCCTCAAGACCAGCAGCGGGCTCTTCAACTGGGAACAAAGCGCGATTGCCTCGGGCATGACCTCTTCCTTCAATGCGCAAGCCAACGTTTTGACCTATGTCGTCAATTCGGGCAGCAAGCGGATCAAGGTGGTTTGCGCCAACGGCTATGGAACGCCAGGCAGCGTCGATCTCTCCGATTGCAGTTCTCTGGTCTACGATAGCGCGGGCCAGCAAACGCCCTCCGCGAACTTCGCCCTCCAAAACTACGAAGTGGCGGTGGCTTCCGCAGGCTTCTGATCGCCACTTGGTTTTCCCAAAAGGAAACGGAAACCTTTTTTCCGTTTCTTTTTTCGTCTTCGCGCAGGCGAGCGTAACTTCTTTACAAAGCAAAACTATTATTTCCATAATCCTCTAAAAGTAGTTATTTCCTATTCTTTCGTAACATTGAAAAGGTTTTCGTAAAAGGGGTCGATGGTAGGGCTTACATTTGGTTATTGCACAACTTTTTTGGAAGGCTAAAATATAGCCATGTTAACCTATTAAATTACGTGGGAAATCCAACCTCATTTTGAGTTGGCTTCCCGCACAATTTGGAAAGGAGCGTAATTAATGATTAACAATAGAAAAGTCCTGGTTTTGGGACTTTGTGCTTTTGCCAGCATGGCTTTGGCATCCTGCGGTGGCTCCCAAACGGCCAGCGCCGATCTCTCGATTTGGTGCCCATCCACCGATACCGATGTGACGGCGACCATCATCGATGCTTTCAAAAAGGCGAACGCTGACTATGCTTCGAAGACCATCAAGGTCATCGCCAACGCCGGTGAAGGCGATGTCTATGGCATGATGAGCAAGGACATCGAGGCTTCGGCCGACGTCGTCTGCATGGCGGATGATAACATCCGTTCAGCGGTCGATGGCGAGCTCGTCGTTGGCCTTGACGCGGCGACCAAAACCGCTTTGACCGCCACGGAAGGCGCCGCCAACGTTGCTTCGGCTTCGATCGATGGCACCTGCTATGGCTATCCGTATCGCGCCGACAACTCCTATATGCTTTTCTACGATTCAACCATCGTGAGCGATGAGCAAGCCAAGACCATCGAAGGCGTCCTCGCCGCCTGCAAGACCGCCTCGGCCAAATTCGCCTTTGCGATTTCCAACTCGTGGTATGGCGCTTCTCCGCTTTGGGCGGCTGGCGGCACCGAAACCGTCAATAGCGACGGCATCATCGAAAGCAACTTTGCGACCGCTGCGGTGGCAGCCGGTGGCCAAGCCTGGGCTGATCTCTATGCCGCTAACCACGACACCGTCTGGGTTTCGACCGATAGCAAAGATACGATTCTGGCGGGCTTCACCGCTGGAGCGACGACCAAGTATGGCGCCGCGGTTCTCTGGAACGCCTATAACGATTTCCACGCCGCCAACGCCAACGTCAAAGTCACCAAGCTTCCGACTCTTTCGATCGGCGGCACGGCCAAGCAGATGAAAGCCTTCGTTGGCACGAAGGAAGTCGTGCTCGCCAACAAGAAGAGCATGACGGGCGATAAGCTCTCTCTGGCGAAAGCCTTTGCCGCGTATTACACCAATTCCGATTCGCAGAAGGCCCGGATTGCTCTCGGCTATGGCCCGAGCAACTTGGCCTTAGGTTCTTCGGCGGATGTCGCGGCTTTGCCGTTCATTCAAGCGATCGGCCAACAAGCCGCCGCTAATGCGACCGTCTCGCAAGCCGGGCAGACCACGGGCAAATATTGGACCCCGGTCGAGAACTTTGGCAAACTCATCGTCAGCAACGCACCGAACTGGGGCGATTATGGCGATGGCGTCGATGGTTGCCTTGGAGCTCTCCAAGCGCTCGTTAAATCCGATGGCTGGAAGGCCGCGGCCTAATCCGCGTTCGCTAGCTTGACACTGAGGCGCGGAAGGTTCTGCCTTCCTCGCCTCTTCTTTTAGGGAGAAAAACGCAAATGAGTGATCAGGAACAAGTTCAGCAAGCCGATCAGCCTGTCGAGAAGGGGGAAAGTCAGGGCCTGTCGCTAGAAGCGGCGGGTGATTTGGCTTCCTCCAGCATGAAACCGGATCCATTTTGGTTCCGCTTTGGTGATGGTTTGACTCATCTGTTGGTCAAATTGCTCGCCTTCATCCTTGGCGTCCTCATCGATATCGTTCTCGGCATCTATGCCCTTGTCAAAGGCATTTTCGTTTTTCTCTATAAAGGCGTGGTGGGCATTGGCAAAATTGCTATCAAAGTCCATCGGATCTTCCATGACGTCGACATTTGGGGCAAACTTACCTTCCTCATCAATGGCTTAGGCAATTTGGCCCGGAAACAATGGCTCGATGGTTTCGTCTTCCTCGGGGTCCAGCTCGTCTTCAACATCTTCATGTTCCTTCCGATCAACGGGGTGATGATGGGCTATAGCAACCTCTACAATTTCTTTCATATTAACGATGGGGCCAAGTGGACTGATAAATACGGCCAAATCTTCCTCACTGGCGCGAGCGATGCCCGCCTCTCCTTCATCAATGGCATGTTCACCATCCTCGTGATCGTCGCTTTCTTCGTCGTCTACGTTCAGGCCATCAAGGCGATGTACGACAATTACCAGATCGTCCATTACATGGAATTCCGCGCCGCTAAGGAAAGCGCGATTGTCGTTTTACAGCATCAAAGCGATTACCCGGAGAATCTCAACAAGCTCAATAAATTTAGAATCAAACGCTTGATGCGGGATAAATATGGCTATGACGAACTGACCTCCCGTTACATCGCCCACCTCGATTTCCATCACGCGATCGACCGGGATCCGCTCCCGTTCTTCGTCTTTCTCCATTCCATTGCCCATTTCTTCTATCGGGGCTACGACGCGCTCCGGAATAAATGCGTCCGCCATCTCGATTATTTCTCTCCCCTCGAGCGCTTCCTCGGCCTTAAAGAGAAGCCAGTTCATAACGCCTATGGTTTCGAGAAAGTTCTCACGAAAGAACAGGATGGGCTGCTCCAGTTTCGCCATACTTTCGATAAATACAACGATTACTTCTCCAAAGGGCGCGACGAGAAAGCCCTCAGCAATGTCTTAAGCCACGCTCAAGAACTCTATAACGCGGTCTTGGCCAAGGACCCCGTCAGCGAGCGCAATGGCATCAAGCCTTTCGCCCTCCAAGGCAAATTGAGCGTCCGGCTCTGCGTCTCGGGCGTGGTCGGCTACTTTGGCTTGCCGCTTGATCTCGCCCGTGAGGCGACCAAGCGCGCCCTCAAAGCGATTGATTCCGCCAAAAAGACCGTCAGCGATCCCCTCCAGATCGAAGCGGCGGCGGTCCAAGAGCTCAAAACGGAAGGCGATATTGAGAAAAATATTCAGAATGCCTTTGAAAAAGAAGCGCGAACCGACGTTCTCCGCGATGCCGATGGTCGGCTCTACGCCTATCGGAACTATGGCGAAATGCGCCCCTATTTCGATCAGGGCGTCAAAGCCTTCACCTCGATGCTCGTCGAAAGCCATGGCGTCAATGAAAAGAACGCCAACGCCCTTTACGATGATTATGCAAGCGCGATCAAAAAGAGCAAAGACGATCCGCCAGCGATTCGCGAGATTCTCGAACGGCGGGCTCTCGTCCTCGAAGAAGGCTATGTTTCTCTCGTCCATGCCTTTCCCTTCCATGGACAGCCGACCGGCTTCAAGAAGCGGATGCGAGAGTTCGGCGATGAGAAATTCGCTGTCACCGTCCTTTCCCTCCCCGTCTTAGCCGCCATCATCACCGTTATCGTTCCACTCATGTGCTCGGTCTTCGTCGCCTTCACCAACTGGGATCAGTATCACACTAATAATAAATTCGTTTGGTCGCTCACCTCATTCGATCAGGTGATGAACCTCTTCGGCGGCGATTCGGGCAAGGCCTCCTATGGCTACACCTTCTTCCATTTGCTCAAATGGACGATTATTTGGGCCATCTTCGCGACCTTCACCAACTATTTCTTCGGCATTATCCTTGCCCTTATGATCAACCGCAAGTCGATCAAGCTCAAGAAGATGTGGCGGACGATCTTCGTTGTCACCATCGCGATTCCGCAATTCATTTCCCTGTTGGCGATGAACCTCTTGCTCTCGAGCGATGGGGCGGTCAATACTTGGCTTTTGACTCAGGGCTGGTACACCGAGGGAATGAGCAAAGCCTTTGGCTGGGGCTCCTATTCCTCGACGACCGGGGCTTGGATTCCAAGCGCCTTGCCTTTTTTAGGGGGCAAAAACGCCGGCGCCTCCGATTCCTTCATCCCGAAGTTGACTGTCATCATAGTCAATATGTGGGTCGGTATTCCTTACACGATGCTTTCGACCTCGGGCATTTTGATGAACATCCCCGATGATCTCTACGAATCCTCGCGCATCGATGGAGCGGGCCCCGCCCGGCAGCTCTTCTCGATCACGATGCCTTATGTCTTCTTTGTGACCGGGCCAGCCCTCTTGACTCAATTCGTCGGCAACATCAACAATTTCAATGTCATTTTCTTCTTGACCGGCGGCGAACCGAGCGCCATCAACGCCCGGATGGTAACGGGGGCGGGCGAAACCGACCTTCTGATCACTTGGCTCTACAAGATGACCGTCAACTACAAGGACTACGCGATCGGCTCGGTGATCGGCATCTTGGTCTTCGTGGTTTGCGCCTTCTTCTCTCTCATCATTTATAAGCGTCTCGGTTCGGTCAAAAACGAGGAGGAATTCCAATGAGCACGACAACTTTGCCGAAGAACGTCACCTCGGTGGCGCCGAGCAAGAAACACCATTTCAACCAACGGGTGGGCCGGACGATCGGCGACATCGTCATCTATTTGATCTTGATCGCTATGTCGGTCATCTGGCTGGCCCCGATTGTCTGGATTTTGCTCCAGTCGTTCAATGGCAGCCGCGGAGGTTCGCAGCTTTTTGTCCCCAAGACTTGGAGTTTCTCGAACTACGTCAACCTCTTCAATAACGTCTACGAAGACAGCAATGGCAATTTGATTGCGAGCGCCTACAACTTCTTTGGCTACGTGAGCGGCGGCCGTTTCTATCCCGGCGCCTTCCTCAATACCTTATGGGTGGCCCTCGCGACCATGATTCTCTCGACCTTCTTCACCCTCGCGACTTCCTACGCCTTCAGCCGGCTCCGCTTCAAAGCGCGCCAGCCGATGATGAAAACGATCTTGCTCTTGGGCATGTTCCCGGGTTTCCTTGGCATGATCGTCATTTACTGGATCTTCAAGCAGATGGGGATGGCCCAGAATCTCTGGGAGCTCGTCATCGTCTATTCGGGTGGCGCGGGCATGGGTTACTACATCTCGAAAGGCTTCTTCGATACGATCAGCAAGCAAATCGATGAGGCGGCGATGGTCGATGGGGCCTCCCGATGGCAGATTTTCTATAAGATCACCCTTCCCTTATCGAAGCCGATCGTCGTCTATACCGCCCTCACCTCATTCATGGGCCCGTGGGCCGAATACATCACGGCCAGTTACCTCTTGGGCGCTTCGAACACCGAGAAAACCAACTGGACCGTTGCGATTCTCCTCAACGATATGTTAAGAATCGCCGATGGCACCCGCGGTAACTACTGGCGCGAATTCTGCGCCGGCGCCGTTCTCGTCGCCATTCCGACTTCCGTCCTTTTCATGATGATGCAAAAGTACTACGTCTCCGGCGTCACCGGCGGCGCGGTCAAGGGCTAGCCTTATGGCGAAAAGGCCCGCTCGGTTCATCTTGGCCCTCCTGCCTTTGTTGGGGGCCTCTTCGCTGTCTTCTTGCCAAAAAGCGATCGACGAGGGCGATGACATGCTCTCGCACAATGATCTCGGCAGCGTTGGCTATGAAATTTTCGTCGGTTCCTTTTGCGACAGCGATGGCGATGGCGTCGGCGATTTCAATGGAATCGCCTCAAAGCTGGATTATCTTCAAAAACTCGGGGTTCACACCCTTTGGCTCTCACCGATTATGCCATCGAGAAGCTATCACAAATACGATGTTGAGGACTATTTCGCCGTCGATTCCTCCTTCGGGAGTTTGGCCGACTTCGATTCGCTCGTGAGCAAAGCCCACGCCCTCGGCTTCAAGGTGATCCTTGACATGATGTTCAACCATTCTTCCGACCGCAACGCCTGGTTCAGCCAAAGCGCGGTCGATTACGCGAACGACAACGAAAGCGCTACCTCGAAGAAAGACTGGTACGTCTGGAGCGCGACGAGCAAGGCGGGCTATAGTTACTCGTCGACCGCCGGGGCCTATTACGAGGCCAACTTCACTTCCTCGATGCCGGAGTTCAATCTCGACAATCCGGCGGTGGTCGATGAAATCCACACGATTTCGAAGTTCTGGATTACGACCCATGACGTCGATGGCTTTCGCCTCGATGCGGTGGTTTATTATTACTTCAATGGCGAGAGCAAAGAGGGCTATCACCCGAAGAACATCGCCTTTTTGACCACCTTGCAATCCTACCTGAAGAGTCTCAAAAGCGACATCTATACCATCGGAGAGGTCTGGCTCAACGACCAGGATGTCCTCAATTCCTATTTCGCGAGCGGGATGCATTTCTTCAACTTCCCGACCGCCGAGACCCGCAGCGGCGGAATGGGCGATGCGGTTCAGATGGTGTCGGGCCTCAACTATTTCGCTTCGGGGCTTGGCAAGGCCCAAGCGGGCGCATTAAGCAAGAATTCCTCCGCCGAGATGGCCTATTTCGTCAGCAATCACGACATGGACCGCTGGGGCAATTACTTCAGCGTCAAGGACGATCCCTTGGCCTACCGCAAATTCTGTGCCTCGCTCTATCTTTGGACGCCTGGCACCCCCTGGATGTATTATGGCGAAGAAGTGATGATGAAAGGCAACCGTGGCGCCACCTCGAGCGATGCTTTGCGCCGGACGGGCATGGTCTGGGGCAAAGGCGAAAGCCGCTGCAAAACCTCGGAAGGGCTCACCGACACCGCCAACGAAGAAACCGTCGGCGCTCTCGAAGCGATCGACGATCCGACGAGCTTCCTGAACCACGAGCGGCGCCTGATCCGGATGCGGAACCGCCATAACAATCTCTTCCAACACGGGGTGTTCAGCGATCTCGTCCTTTATCAGATGAGCGGCAACGAGGCCTTGAAGAATCTCGTGATTGGTTTCAAAATCACTTACGACAACAAGCGCTATTATCTGCTTCACAACAAATCGCCAGCGGGCCAAACGGCTCAGCTGAGCGAAAACGTGTCGCTCCTCGAAGACAGCAAAATCGGAGGGCGGAGCGGGGTGAGCGGAAGTAACGTCTCCCTCGCGCCCTACGCCTCGGTCTTGTTAGCAGCCAACTAATTCCTTAAGGAGGACTCTTTATGCGCCATTTCCCTTATCTCATCGTCTGCTTCGGCCTCGCCCTTTCTTTAACGAGCTGCGGCGGGGGCAAGCCTCAGACCTCGACGAGCGGAAATGTTTCAGGCGTCGCCTCGGGCAGTGGCGAAGACCTCAGCGCCGAGCCCGTCGCCGATCCCTTGCCCGATGGTTGGGCCGGACTCATCAAACTCTATTACCGCAACGACGCCTCCGACTATGGCTCGAAAGCCCTCTGGATCTGGGCGAGCGGGGTCGATGGGGCCCAATATGCCTTCGATAACGTGGCAGCACCCGATGATTATGGCGTCTACCATATCCTCGATCTTTCATCGGCGCCGTTTGTCGGCATCAAGCTCACTTCGATCTCTTTCATCGTCAAACCCCAAAGCGGCTGGGATGGGCAATCGACCGACACCGTCTGCACTCTCAATAACTTCTCGTCGACCCTCGAAAAAGACGCGAATGGCAAAGAGATGATCACGATTTATTCCTCGGATAACGGGAATGGGACCATCGATACCTACAGCAAGCGGAGCGATGCCGAAGGCGACCGGCTCGGCTCATTTGCCCTTTTAAGCGATTGGACCTCGCTCCAAGTGAAGGGGACGGGCAAAAGCGATGGCCGTGCAACGGCCGACGTTGGCAAGATCGCTTCGTACGCCCTCTATGGCTTCACCCCGGATTATTATCGGCTGAACGAAATCAAGAAGGCGAAGAACAAGCCGAATTATCTCCTGAAAGAAGGAACGCCGGATAGCAACGATTTCACGATCGCCCTCGCGGGGAAAGCCAATCCGTCAACCGCCTACTATCTCGAAGCGAGATTCGTGAGCGACCCCAGCAAGATCAAGCAAAAATTCGCGACCAAAGTCGCGCTGTATGACACCGCCGATTTCATCGCGAATTACACTGATTCTTCGGCGGACGATCTCGGCTTAAGTTGGACCGCGGATGGCCATGAAACCTACAAAATCTGGTCCCCAACGGCTTCGAGAATCGAGGTGCGCCGTTACTATTTCGGCACGCCGAAAGCCTTGGCGATCGATGGTAAAGACCACCCAACCTTCGATGTCTTCGGCGCCAACGATCTGACCTTAGGCGATAAAGGCATTTGGAGCTACACCGACCCCGACGCCCGCTACTATAATTTCTACACCTTCGTCGTCACCAATGAAGGCTCGAGCAACGAAGTGGCCGACCCTTACGCCAAAAGCAGCGGCATTAACGGGATCCGGAGCGCTATCCTCTCGCCCGCCGAATGGGCTAAGGCGACGCCCGAAGGTTTTGCCGACTCGATCGCTTCCTTGAGGGCTTCCCATCCTTTGAGTGCCCCAAATGCCCTGACGGTCTATGAGGCCCACGTCCGCGATTTCACCGCGGATTCGAGCTGGATCAGCAATAAGAACAATGCCAATGGCACCTACGAAGCCTTCGCCGAAAGCGGGACGAGCTATGGCGATGGCACCAACAGCGTCACGACGGGCTTCGACCACCTCAAAGAGCTTGGGGTCAACGCCCTCCAGCTTCTCCCGGTCTTCGACCAGGACAACGATGAACGGACGCTTCCCGTCACGATCAATGGCGTGACCACCTTTAAGAAACCCGGTTACAACTGGGGCTACAACCCGCTCAACTACAACGTGGTCGAAGGGGCCTATTCCTCCGATCCTTTCTCCAGCAAAACCAAGATCACCGAATATAAGGATCTCATCAAGAGCTGTGCCGATAACGGCATCCGCGTCATCATGGACGTCGTCTATAACCACGTCTCGAGCGTCTCCTCCTGCGCCTTTAACAAAATCATGCCGAAATACTATTTCCGCCTCAACGCCGATGGCTCCTATGCGAGCGGGACCGGGTGTGGAAATGAGATCGCCTCCGAGCGGACGATGGCCCGGGCCTTCATCGTGAACTCGGTCAAATTCTGGGCCGAGGAGTATGGCGTCAAAGGTTTCCGCTTCGACTTGATGGGTTCGCTCGACACCGACACGATGAAAGCGGTCAAAGCCGCCTGCTACAGCGTCGATCCCGAGATCGTCGTCTATGGCGAGCCTTGGACCCTGTCGAGCGCGCTCGATACGACCAAATACGCACAAGCGACGACCGCCAATGTCTACAGCAAGCTCTACGATTGCGGGCATGGCGACGTGGTGGGCTGCTTCAACGATGACGCCTATGGCGGGCTTGTCGGCAACACCGGGGCCAACACCCAGAACAACTATCCGGGCTATGGCTTCATCAACCGAGGGCCGAACGATGTCACCCTCGATGACATGAAGCGGGTGAGCGATATGTTCATCGGCGCGAATTCAGGCGATGGCGGCAATCCCGCCCAGACCGTCAACTATGTGGCTTGCCACGACAATTACACCCTCTATGATCACCTGAACTATACGGTGGGTAGCGGCATGGCCAATAGCGACGATAACGTCGAGGCTCTCCAAGCGACCGTCGGCGCCCAAAGCGCCATCCTTTATTCTGAGGGCATCGCCTTCATCAACGGCGGCGACGAGATCTTCCGCCAGAAGATCATGACGAGCGCGAATAGCGCCTTTCTGACTGCCCAAACGAGCGATTACGTCCCACTTTCGAACGGGACTCGCCTGATGCGGAACTCCTATGCCTATGGCGATGACGTCAATAGCTTCAAGTGGGCGCGGAAGGCGAACAGCACCCTCAATCCGTACTATCTCAAGATCAAAGAGGCGGTGGCGCTTCGCAATCTGATGATGGGCGACACTTTGGGCAAGACGTATGACGAAATCACTTCGGGCGACGCCACGACTTGGGGCGATTTGAAGCAAAGCGTCGATGTGACGGCCGCTTACACCAAGGGCGCGAGCGCCGCTTACTACGTCCTTTTAGGCGGACGGATGGATGCCGACTGGAGCGGGATTGGGATTGGCAATGGCAGTCTCGAAGCCCGTTTCTCCTCAAGCGGCGCCCACACGGTGGGCCAGATGATGACGATCACCAATAGCTCAATCGGGGCAGGCAAGTACGAATTGCTTCTCGTCAAACGGATCAGCTGAAGGAATTTAGAAGCGGCCGAGCGTGATCGCTCGGCCCTTTTCTTTTTTAGGGAAGCCGCAGTTTACCTCTTCTTTTTTTCTTCGAAAAAACGGCGAAAACGCGAAAACCAAATATTGACTTTTCTACGATTTGGGCTTGGGGAACAAGAAAGCCCTTTCATTTTACGAGGAAACAAGGTCGCTTTTTTGTCTTTGTAAGGGCTTTCTTTCATTGTTTACACCTTGGCGAAAAGTGAGTAGAATAATACCAGTTGATCAAAAATTACGAAGGCGTTTTTAGGAAACGACTTATTGAAGCGCGCCCTGACGCCCGAATTAATTTTGGAAAGGAGCGTAATTGATGATTAACAAAAAGTTTGCTGGTGTCTTAGCCCTCAGCTTGGCCACGGTGGCCTTAGCTGCTTGCGGCGGCACCAAGACTTCGAGCAGTACTGGCGACAGCAAATCGGTCCCGGCCAGTGTGACCACTTCGGTGGAAACCCCGGCGGTTCCGGTCGCGGAAGGTAAGTATTCGATCTACTTCACCTTAGGCGATTCGAGTACGATTTCGTCTTTGCAGAGTTACAACTCGTTCTTCTTAACGGGCACATTCTGCAACTGGGCGACTGGCATTGTCGTCGATTCGACGAAGCCGACGGAAGTGGCGGCCGAATTCAAAAATTTGACCGGCACCAAGGTCTATTATGTCCAAATCGACAAGACCGAATTCCAGACCTCAGGCGCGCTTGATAAGACCAAACGCGGCTACCAGCTGACGATTGGCTGGAACAAGAGTTGCGGTTCCGAAGCCCAAGCGGGTATCGATTGGAACTACAAAGCCGACTACAACAAGCTCTACACCGGCACTCAGTGCCCGCGGCTTGACTATCCGACTTCGGGCGATTTGATCGAACTCTATGGCGCAACCGCCATCACCGCCGATCCGAATCCGGCCGAGAGCGGCCAGCGCGCTGGCCATGAAGACGATGAAAAATCCATCGCCGATGCGGCCTCGGTCGTTCACTATCAGACCTTCGCTGAGCAGAAACCGGCCCTTGTCAAAGTCAATGGTTTGAAGTATAAGTTCAAGATCAATGATGCCGATAAGAACGCCCTCGCCAAGCCGGCTTGGGTCGCGGATTTCTACGCCTGTGGCGGCTACGATAGTTGGGATGGCGCCCTCGATGATGCTCACAAACTTGTCTTGGGCGATGACGGCTATTACACCATCACTTTCGGCGACAGTTATGCTGGCGTCAAGATTGAATTCATGGTCGTCTGCACCGTCAAGAACGCGGCGAACGAGATCGTGACCACCAGCTTCTGGACCAATAAGCTTCAGGGGGACAACCTCGCTTACACTCCGGCAGCCGGCGACGCGACTGATCCGATTGTCACCCGCGCTGCGGCCTATACTTGGGCCGCTTGGCCGAGCGATCCGGATCAGAAGTTCAATGTTACTCTCCAAGTTACCCTCACGGATTGGGCAAGCAGAGCCGCGGCAATCACCGGCGTCTCAACCAAAGGCGCTTGGGATGGCTGGGCCGCGGTCACCGCGATGGATGCCGACGCGACGACGGCTGGCCTTTTCACCAAGACTATCGCGATGCCGACTGGTGAGTTTGAGTTCGGTTTTGTTCTCGTTGATGGCTCAGCTGACGGTATCTTCCTTCATGATGCCGCTGACACGAATAAAAACGTGAAGATCATCGTTTCTGCTGCTGCGACTTTCGCCTTCACCGCGACGACCACGACTGGCATCACTCCGGTGACTGACTGAGTTGATTCGAGCCGCTAAAACTTCGGTTTCGGGGAGCCGCTCTTTGGGGCGGCTCCTTTTTGTGCGCATGACCGAAAAGGGCCTTGCTTCAACCGGGGTTTGCTTACGCGGTGGGAACCCGATCTTTGATGAAGCAGCGTCTCTTCTTTTGATCCTGATATTTGGCCTTGATGAGAAAAGATATCCCTTCCATTGTGTTTTTGTACTTTGTAAAGGTAATCTTTGCATTTCTTATAAAGAAACGCGGTGGCCGCTTGTTTGCCTTTCGCTTTGCTATCAAAAGGTGGTAAAATGGGCTTTCCCCCTATCTGAAAGCGCTTGCACCAAGGCGGTCAAAGTGTAAAATATTGGCATGTGAAAGACGTTTTTCGCGTCTTTGGGGTATGAACCTGTGAAAAAGATCACAAAGTTATTCTTGGGCTTAGCCGGAATCTCAGCCGTCAGTGCGGGATTAACCATCGGCGTAGTGAACGGAAAAACTGGGACTGCAATGGTTAAGGCCGATTATGCCGTTACTGCTATTGATAATCCCGGAGCAAGTTATTTGACCAAAAGAATTTGGGTTATCAATAATAACAACAGTTTTTATAGCGATAGTGCCAAGATGGCCATCGGCTTGAGCGGTGGTGTTACCTGGACTGTCATTAAGCCCGGTACGCACACGAATCATGACGGTCAAGTTTATTATTTCTTCGATGTCCCCTTAGCCACGACAAAGTTTAAACTGCTTCGTTGCAGCTCGGACTATGCAACTTGCTGGGGCGAAATTGGCGAAGTTACGTCAATCGTTCCTTCGGTTATTTATTTTGTTAACACGGAAAGTTATAGCTCGGTTCCTTCGACTGGCAATGCTTCTGCAAGCAAACCAGATGCGTATTTGATGGGTGCCGTTTTGAGCGCCTACCTAACTTGCAATAGTTCAACTGACAATGGCTATGGTGCTGTTACTGGAGCCTCAAGTTTAACTTCTACTTGGTATAATAATTATGCCGGCGATGTTAACGGTACGCTCAGCAGCGTAACAATCACTGACTATGCCAAGTCTTCATCTAATGGCGGAACGTATTCAGGAACCAAAACCGAATCTGTTTCTGTTGCCAGAAAATGGGAAGGGCTCTCAATTATGGCTACTAATAGTGGCAATTGGGTTGGCGCGAAGGCTGTCGTTTCGCCTGCAACCAACGATTCGAGTTCAACTCTCGTTCTCGGTGGAATCGCCGGTGTTGCTGTTCTTGCTGCTGGCGGCTACTTCTTCGTTCGCAAAAAGAAAACCATCTGATCTGATTTTTCGATAATGTTTAGGCCAGCGGATTCGCTGGCCTTTTTCTTTATCCTCTCTTTAAAATCCTTTATAATAAATTATCCTTACTCCGTATCGATTTTTGGAGGTAATCCCATGAAGCATTTATCTCTCCGTCGTTATGTCCCTTTTGTTTTGGCCTTTTCCACTTTGACTTTGGTCTCATGCAATGGCCGAAGCGTTTCTTCAGTTTTGAACTCCTCCGGCGCGGGTTCTTCTGGCACAGCCGCGAGTTCCAGCACGCCAGCGTCTTTGCCAGGTCACACCGAAAACGAAGTCACGGCCTACATGAATGGGCTTAAAAAGACTTCCGTCTCCAATCACCTTTATTACCATTATCTTCGTTATACCAATACGGCGGCCTCCTATGCCGATTGGGATGTCTGGGCTTGGCCGTTTACCCAAGAAGGCTATCGTTTTGACTGGGCGGGTCGGACAGCCTCGAGCGACCGTCTTTCGGCGACAGGCGATGCGGTGGTCGATGATTTTGGCGGGGCCTATATCGATATCAACTTAGCCCAAGCCTATGACGGGGGATGGGATGCCACCAATAAAAAGATGGGTGGCACTGCGATGAGCTACACCAAAAAGGATGGATCTTTAGTCTCAATGGCGGGCTTCCAAATCGTCAAAAGCGCTACCCGCAACTCGACCAGTTCTTCTTTCTGGGTCAACGACGGCGGCGATTTGACGATCACGTTAGCGGATTATGCCTTGACGAATCAGGACGGGACGACCTCTTACCACGTCTTCGTGGTTCAGGATAAGATCCAATCCCCGTTAAAACAGCCTTCTGTCACCATCACCGATCCTTTTGCCAATGACGATGGCAAGAATGTGACCTATGGCGACTCGGCCTATTCGACCGCCGATTGGACCAATAAAGCGTTGGCGAACACCTCGCCTCTGTTTCTCAAGGGGGATAGCGGCAAGACTTATCTGACGAATGGGGCGGGCATCGGCTACCAAATCATGGTCGCCAGTTTTGCCGATAGCGATGGCGATGGCTTTGGCGATATCTATGGCATCGACCAAAAGCTTGACTACCTGAAGGATTTAGGGGTTAACGTCCTCTGGCTCACCCCGATTCAGCTCTCCGATTCTTACCACGGCTACGATATCACCGACTACATGAAAGTGGATCCGAAGTTCGGGAGCAAAGTCTCGCCAGCCAGCACCGCGAAAGAAGGGATGATTGATAGCGACACCGCCTTAGCGGACTATAAAGAGCTCATCGCCGATGCCAACGCGAAGGGGATGGCGATCATCATGGATCTCGTCCTCAATCACACTTCGAATGGCAATGACTGGTTCATCAGGAGCGCTCAGCTCGATCCGGACTACCGTGGCTATTATCAATGGGGTAACCACAATACCCAAGAGACGATCAAAGAAGCCAACTATTGGTATCCTTATGGGGATCATGCCTACTCGTATTTCGCCAAATTCGGTTCGGGGATGCCGGAGCTCAATTATTCTTATCAAGCGACCCGGGGCGCCGTGATCGCGATGGCCAAGTATTGGTGTGGTCTCGGGGTGAATGGCTTCCGGATGGACGCGGTCAAGCACATCTTCCTCGAAGACGAGGTGGCGACCGCGAGTGGCGATACCATCATCAAGGACGTCTCGACCAGCGGGGGCAAAACCCTCAATTATTCGTCGAACCTCTCGAAGAACCTCAATTTCTGGCGCGAGATTAACGCCGGGGTCAAAGCCAGCTATCCGAATGCCTTCTTCGTTGGCGAGAACTTCGATGGGCACGCCTATCACGTCGCTCCGTTCTACGAGGGCTTCGACTCGCTCTTTGATTTCTATTCCTACTTCAACGTGACCTCTTCGGTCGCCAATTCCTATTCCTCCTCGATTGGCAAGGGAATCCAACAGTGGGATGGCGCTCTTGATAAGCCGAGCGATGTCTATAGTGCCTCGGGCGATACCTCAAGTGACAAAGGCTTAAGTAATTCGACTTCAGCGGTCAAATATGGCGGACAATGGACCCTCAAGGGGATCTATCAGGCCAACGAGAGCTACCGCCAAGGCGGCGTGAGTTCAAATGGCGGCTACGATTTCATCGGGGGCAGTTTCACCTCGAACCACGACATCGCCCGGGTGATCAATCGGATCGCCGGGAGCGGATCCGCTGATGGGATTTCTTCCCAAGGGACATTAACCAGCAGCAATTATCAAACCTACCGGCCCGGCGCGACGGTGGCGATGATCACTGAGATGATGCTGCCGGGCTGCACTTGGATTTACTATGGCGATGAGCTCGGCATGACGGGCAACTTCCAAAATGGAACGACTTCGGGCAACGATTCCTACGCCGATCTTTCTTATCGCCAGCCGATGAAATGGAAACAGGATGGCGTCGTGGGGGATGGCTCTTTCACAACTGGCTATTCGATCACCGGGAGTGGCACCTCGGTGAAGTGGGATGACGTCAATGCCTCAAACGCGGTTCCGAGTGCCGAAAGTGCCAGTAGCGACGTCCACTATAAAGCGATCCGCGATTTCGCCAAGGCCAAGAGCACGATCCCGGCCTTGATTCGTGGCTCTTACACCGCCTATGGCTGGGATGGCAACGACAATATCTTCAATATTGATCGCTCGCTCAATGGGGTGACCTATAAGATCGTGGCCAATCTCTCGAATAGCGCCGTCAACTCGGGCGCTGGTTTCAATAGCTATACGAAGATCGCCGCGTTCAACGGGGCCGATAACATGACCGGAGATATCCCCGCCCACTCGGCGATCCTGATGAAAGAATAAAAAATTGACCTTGTTTTTTCTCCTGACAAATCTTGATTCGATTTTCAGGAATTTACGAACTAATCGATCTTTTTGATTGTTACATAGCCTTTTTGCCTTGAGGATAACGCCTTCTTTTCTGTTTTAGGGCAGACTAAAATGACAAAGAAATCACCTAGCGAAGCCTCGCTGGGCATGAGCGTTCTGACTGTCGGAACAGGACCCGTCGCTGTGGCGAACGCCAAGCCAGCAGCCGGTTCTTCTTCGACTCTGATTTTAGGGAACATTGCGGCGGTGGCAGCTCCCGCTTCGGGCGTCTATTTCTTTGTCGGTAAGAAGAAGTCAGCCTTGCATCGATACTAATTCCGCTATTGTGAGGAGGCGGCGCCACCTCCTTTTCTTTCCGATTTGGCGAATGGGCAAAAGAAGCGTAAAATACCTTCACTTCCTTATGGAAGCTTTTGGAGCGATCGCCAAGAAGTTGCGCGACTTTTTCTTCTCTTACCCCTATAATGAACAAGGCCATTTATGAAATTATCGATTGTCTTCCCCGTCAAAAATCAAACAGCCAAATTAGTGGCCAATCTAAAAAGCAAAGTGATTCCATATTACGATAGCTTGGGAATTGACTACGAGATTTTGATTGTGAGCGATGGTTCGGATGAGCCGAACCAAAACGCGATGATCTTGGCGATGCAGTCTTTGCCTAAACAAGTCAAACTGATCCCTTACGAGAACCGCCAAGGCAAAGGCCACAATGTCCAGCGTGGCTTTTTAGCCGCGAGCGGCGATTACATCATGTTCATGGATTCCGATATGGCGACCGATCTCCATACCCTTGATCGGATCTTGCCCATCATCGACCAATACGCGGGTTTTATCGCGTCGCGGCATTGCGAAGGGGCCCACATTTTATCGAAACAAACCCTGATGAGGCGTTTCATCTCGGCGATGTCGCGAAAACTGATCAAACAGAAGTTTCGCTTTGCGGGGATCAACGATAGCCAGTGCGGCTACAAGCTCTTCAAAGCGCCCGTTGCCAAACTCCTGGCGAAGAAACAAAAAGACGATGGCTTCGCCTTTGACGTTGAATACCTTTATATCCTGCAGCTCAATGGGCTCAAGGTGAAAGAAGTGGCCTGCGACTGGACTGACGATCCCGATAGTTCGATCGCTCGTCCTTTCAGGACTTCGTTCCATTTCTACCGCGAAATGAAAGCGATTAAGAAACGGAAGGGGCAATATCTTTTCTCCGAGGAAGAGAAGAAATCCCTTAGCCCCAACCGCATAACGAAAGCGGAGGAGAATGGCCATGTTGATTGATCGATGCGTGATTGAAGTGAGAAGCGGCAAAGGCGGCGATGGCGCCATCTCTTTCTTGCGCGATAAAAATACCGAATGGGGCGGACCCGATGGGGGCAATGGCGGCCATGGTGGCTCGATTTACCTCGTGGCGAGAGCCAATCTCAACACCCTTTATAACTTCCGCCATAGTCGCGTCATCATGGCGATGGACGGCGAGAATGGCCGGCATCAAAACATGGCGGGCCATGCCGCGCCTGACGTCATCGTCGAAGTGCCGGTTGGCACCGTCGTTTCGCTTGAGAGCACCGGCGAAGTTTTAGCCGACCTCAAAAAGGAAGGCGACAAGGTTTTGGTCGCTCCCGGCGGTAGAGGCGGCAAGGGCAACGCCTGCTTCAAAAGCGCGCGCCACCGGATTCCGAAAATTGCTGAAAATGGCCATCCCGGCGAAAGAAAACGCTTGGTTCTCGAACTCAAGATGCTGGCGGACGCTGGCATCATCGGCTTCCCCTCGGTCGGCAAATCGACCTTCCTCAACGTCGTCAGCAAAGCCAATGTCCCGACCGCGGATTATCCCTTCACCACCTTGGTGCCGAACCTCGGAGTTTGCTACCTCAAGGACGGCCGCTCCTTCGTCTTGGCCGATATGCCAGGCTTGATTCAGGGCGCCCACGAAGGCCGCGGATTAGGCATTCAATTCCTCCGCCACATCGAACGCTGCCGGGTTTTGATCCATCTGGTCGCGATGGATGGGCAACGCGATCCTTATGACGATTACAAAATCATCAACGAAGAACTGAAAGACTATGGGGCCGATCTTGAAAAACGGCCGCAGATCGTCGTCGCTTCGATGATGGATGTCGAAGGGGCGGACGAAAGAAAAGCCGCCTTTGATAAGAAACTCGGCTTTAAATCCATGCCATTATCGGCTTTGACCCACGAAGGGGTTGACGCCTTGCTTCTCAAAACAAAAGAATTGATCGATAAGACGCCCGAATTCCTTTTAAAGGGCATGAGCGAAAAAGAAGGAGGCCTCAAGATCTACGACGCCCACAAAGACGCCAAGGTGAACGCTTTCGAGATTCTTCATCTCAAGGCCCATTACTGGAAGATCCAAGGCGAAAAAGTCGAGAAAGAATATGCCCTCATCAACCTTTCGACCGACGAAGGCCTCAAGAAACTGGTTGATTACCTCGACAAGATCGGGGTTGAAGACAAGCTCAAGGAAATGGGCGCCCAAGCGGGCGACACCGTCAGCATCGGCGACTTCGAGTTCGATTACGCCGATTGATTCCTTTTCCGCTTGTCGTCGCATCGTTTATAATGGACGCATGAAAGAAAAGAGCCTCTATTCCCTCTTAGCCCTCGTCGGAGGAATCGTCTTGGGCTTTGCCCTCCTCGCCCTCGCCGCGGCCGTCTATCATTAATCATTGGATTATGTATTACTCGTTCAAAGGCCAAATCGTCGACATCCTGAAGGATGCCATCGCCCTCGATGTCCATGACGTCACCTATTTGCTCTTGGTCTCGAGGCCGAACGACTTCCACGTCGCTCAAGAAACGGAAGTCTTTGCCTATGAAGTCTATGGCGAGAACGATCACTATTTGGTTGGCTTCTCCTCCAAACTCGAGAAGCAGGCCTTCCTTTCCCTTATCGATGTGAAGGGGATCGGGCCCAAGACCGCCCTTAACGCCCTCAAAGAGACAACGCCGGACGAACTTTTCGCCGCGATCAAAGCCAACAACACGACCTATTTGAAGAAACTGCCGGGCATCGGCCCGAAAGCGGCTGCCCAGATCATTCTCGATCTCAAAGGCCAGCTGGCCGCCACCGATGAAAAAGGCAACCCGAAGCAATACGAAGAAGTCGAAGCCGCCCTCAAGAATCTCGGTTTCAAGAGCCGCGATATCGAAGCGGCCCTCGCGACGATCAACGAACCTGCCGCCTCCAATGAGGAGATTCTGCGCCTCGCTTTGCGCAAACTCTCGAAAGGGGGTCAATGATGTCGCGGCTTCTCGATGCCAATAAAGAAGATGAAGATGCTTCGAGCGAACTGACCCTCCGGCCCCAAACCCTGAAGGATTACGTTGGCCAAAGCGAGCTGAAACACAACCTGAATGTTTTTATCGTCGGTGCCAAAAACCGGCACGAATGCCTCGATCACGTCTTGCTCTATGGCCCGCCAGGCTTAGGCAAAACCACGCTGGCTTACGTCATTGCCAACGAGATGGGCGGGGCGATCAAAGTCATCAATGGCCCCTCAATCGAGAAGCCGGGCGACTTGGCGGCCGTCCTCAGCGGACTCGAAGCGGGCGACGTCCTTTTTATCGATGAAATCCATCGTTTGCCTTCCCAAGTCGAGGAAGTGCTCTATGGCGCGATGGAAGACTATAAGCTGTCGATCATGATCAACCGCGATGGCAATGCCAAAGCCCTGACGATGGACCTCGCGCCCTTCACCTTGGTGGGGGCGACGACGAGGGCGGGCGATCTTTCTTCGCCTTTGCGGGCCCGTTTTGGCATCGCGGCCAAACTCAATTTCTACACCCCGAGCGAACTCGCACAGATCATCGAACGCACCTCGCATGTTTTGGGGATGCCGATCGATAAGGATGCCGAAGTCCTTTTGGCCGCCCGTTCGCGGGGGACCCCGCGCATCGCCAACCGCCTCTATAAGCGGGTTCGCGATTTCGCTTCGTTTGAGAACAAGGAGCGGATCGACAAAGACGCCGCCCTCAAGGCGCTTTCCGCCCTCAAGATCGATGAACTCGGCCTCGATGACGTCGATATCAAATACCTTTCGGCCATCATCGAACGCTTCCATGGCGGGCCAGTCGGCCTCGAGACGATCGCTTCCTCGATCGGCGAAGAAATCACCAACCTCGAGGACGTTTACGAGCCCTATCTTTTGATGATCGGCATGATCAATCGAACCCCGCGGGGCCGCGTCGCGACCGAAAAAGCATACGCTCATTTGAAAAGGCCCCACCAAGGCTCTTTGTTTTGATCTGATCGGGGCCGAGAAACTTAGCCTGCCAATTTCTCCGTTTTTTCTGAAAAAGAGTGGAAAGATGAATGAAGGGCTTGCCGATCTGAAGGCCTCGCCGTTTAAACGCCATTTCTGGATCCCAGATGCTTCGTTGCGGTTAGGGGCCGCCGCTTTTTCTTTTTCATCTTCTCCAGCACTTCCCTCCGTTATATCGGCGCCGAAGGAAGAGGGAATCCCCGCCAAAACCACCCCGAAATTGCCAAAAGCCTATTTTTAAGGGAGCTCGGCCCCTTTTTCTTTTCCGGAAAAAACCATTTTGAAATCTTCGCTTGTCTACGCCCGCGCATATGCGCTAGAATAAACACCGCTTACCAGCGCGTTTTTTATGCGTAGGGTACTAGGAGGAAGCATATGCGGAGAAAGCTAGCGTATTTACTGCTCTCAGGCGCCATTCTCTTCGGGGCGGCAGCCACAATGGGCTCGACGATCACTTCGCTCGACAGCGATATCACCTATGGCTATGGCAAGGAATTTCATTTCCGCCTCGCCAAAACCGGTTCGGTTTACGATGGCGTCCAAGCCTCCGATTATCTCGGAAGCGAAGACGATTACGAAGCGGTCGATGCGGTGGCAAAGGAAATGGAGAACCGACTCAAGGCCTGGGACGCCAACGGCACCGTCACCAAAGTCGGCTACGATGAAATCAAAGTTTCGATCCGCGCTCAGAAAGCCGATGCGACCGAATATACTTATCTCGAGAATTATCTCCCGTTCAGCGGTGGTGATTTGACGATCACCGCCGGCTGCGCCGATACGACGGTTCAGAAGAAAGCCGATGATGCCTACCTTGGCGATAAATACAGCGACAATGCGATGTTCGAAGGCCAGACTGCCTCGATCACCTACGTCAATAACATCCCAGTCGTCACGATTCCGGTCAACTCGCCTGGCGAGAAAGAGGCGATGGGCGATCTCATCAGTTTCTGCACCAGCAACACCAAAGCCGCCAACAGCTCGACCAACACCGAAGCCGTCAGTTGCTACCTCGTGATCTGGGCCAACCGCCAGACTGGCGATAACTACGCCGACGCGACGGCCGAAGGCTCGGCCCAAGACGTCAACATGGCCAAGCGCCTCATCTTCGGCGAGAACGCCACCAACGCTTGGTATGAGCCGAAAGACACCGATAACAAATACAAGACGCTCCAGCTCGTCCCCAATAGCGAAGCCCTCACCTCGAGCGGCTATGACGCTTCGAAAGCCGATTCGGCCTACAAAGCCGCCAAATACTATCTGAACATGCTGAACGCCTCGAGCTATCACACCATTTTGGGCGATAAGCGCGGCGTCGACGTGGTTTATTCCTACAGCACCGACATCGATGCGTCGGTCGAGAGTTTGATCAACGCTGGCGATTGGCACCTTTCGCCCGCCTTCAATATGACGCTCATCGCTTCGCTTGTTTGCTTGGCCTTCGCCGCGATCTTGCTCGGGCTTTATTACCGGCTTGGGGCAGTGGCGATCCTCTCGAATGTGGCCGTCAGCATCGTTTCAACCTTGCTCTTGTTCGTCTATTTCCATGCCCAGTTTGGCATTGGGGCCCTCATCGGCTTGCTCCTCGTCGCTCTTTCGACTGGTTTCGGTGGCGTCTACTATTTTGCCAAAGTCAAAGAGGATCTTTACGCGGGGCGGAGTCCGAAGAAAGCCCACCAAGAAGCGATTAAGAAGGCCTTATGGCCGACGATCGACTCCGGCATCATTTCCGTCGTGATCGGTCTATGCATCTATGGTCTATTGCCCGATGTGATGGGCAAGATGGGCCTTGTTCTCGTCTTTGGCGGCGCCCTTGGCGCAATCTCGAACGTCCTGATTCTCCGCCTCGAAGGCTGGCTCTTGGGGAACGACAACACCGTCGAAAGCCAACTCGGCCGGAGCTATGGGGTCGATGAAAGCAAACTCATCAATCCGATCAAGGAAGAAAAACAGACCTATTTCGGCCCCTATGCCGACACTAACTTCCAAAAGGGACACAAGGGGATTGCGATCGCCGCAGCCCTCATTGCCATCGCCTCGATCGTCGGCGTCGCTACCTTCAGCTCCCTCAAGGGCACGGCCTATAACTACGCCGACGCTTATGCCGATACGACATCTTTGAGCTTCGAGTATTGGTCGCAAAAGGGTTCGAACGCCAGCAAAGTCACCACCGAAGCCAAGCTTCGGAGCGATTTCTTAAGCAACGTCAGTTTGACCCTTCCGGGTGAAAGCACAGCGACGACGCTCAATGCGCTTGCGGGGACGATTGTGAGCGAGAACGCCGATGTCTACGATTCGGAGAACAAAATCACCTACACTGTCTATTATTACGATGTCCCGCTCACCAAGACCCTTGATGTGAGCGCGACCACTTATCAAATCAGCTCGCTCTTCGCCGGGACCGCCAACACCTATCCGACCTTGCAGGATGCCCTCAGCGAAGGCGCCTCCGACTTTGATGGCTCCCTCGTTGGAACCGCCGATGTCGTCAGCGTCCAATCCGGCACCCCTTCCTTAGGCAGCGTCTATGTGGCGATCGGCATTTCCTTGGCCTCGCTCTTCGTTTATTTCTGGCTCCGTTACAAGCTTGCTCGGAGCGCGAGCGTCACCCTCTTTGCCGGCATCGCTGGCTTGGCGGTGGCAGGTTTCTTCGCCCTCACGCGCCTCGCCGTCACCCCGCTCATCTCGATCGGAATCGTCAGCGCGACCTTATTGGCCTATCTCCTTCCGCTCTTTATCCTCAATAAAGAGAAAGAGTTGGCCCACGAATCGCGCGAACGCGATAAGACGACGCTCGAGTTCAAAGCTACGACTTTGAAGTTAGCGAATCGGCAAGCGGCGGGCGATCTCGTCCTCTTTGCCCTCATCGTCTCGGTTTGCTTCATCGCCCTTTCGGGCATTCTGCCCTCGATTTGGCGCTCCGACAGTTTAGCCTCCTTGCTTGGCTTCGTCGTCGCTCTCGTCTTGGTCTTGTCCTTGCTCACGCCGCTCAGCGTTGCTCTCGATAAGCTCCTCAGCCAGATTCACATCAATTTCCATCCGCTCAAGAAAGAAACGCCAAATCTCGCCGCCAACGGCCCGCGCAAGCGGGGGGCGGAGCCGGAAGAAGCGGTCTTCATCGGCATCAACGACTGATGGATTTCTTCAGCAAGCTCTTAACCTATTACGGCTTTTCGAAAAACGACTACGAAAAGAGGGTTTTGCCGCCCTCTTTTTCTTCGCTTCCGCGCATTGATGACGATCTTGAAGTGAAGAAAGCGATCGCGATTCTTAGCGCCGCCAAGGCGGAGAACAAGAAGGTCCTCGTCTATGGCGATTACGACACCGATGGCATCTCCTCTTGCTCGATCATGGTCCGCGCGCTCAGGGCGTTCGGCGTTTTATCCGAAGGCTATCTGCCCTCCCGTTACAAGGATGGCTATGGCTTAAATGAAGAAAACGTCGAACGAATCGCCGCGAAAGGCTTCGCTTATATCTTCACGACCGATAACGGGGTGACCGCCTATCCGGCCTTGGCGAAAGCCAAGGAAAAGGGGATTGGCGTTTTGATCCTTGATCATCATGAGTTCGGCGAAACGATGCCCGACTGCCTCGCCCTGATCCATCCTGCGACTTTGCATTATGGGAATACCCCCGTCTCGGCGGGCTACCTCGCTTTCCTTTTTAGCGTTGCCCTCTTGGGCCGTGTCGATGAGTATCTCCTGAGCCTCGGGGCCCTGTCGACCTTGAGCGACCTCATGCCTTTAAAGGACTACAACCGCGAGATCGTCCGCCTTGGCATAAAGGCGATTGCCGAGCACCGTTACCCCGAAATCGTCTCTTTGAGCGACAAGGACGCGATCGACGAAAACGTCCTCTCGATGGAGATCATCCCGAAGCTCAATGCGGTCGGCCGCCTGATGGAAGGCTACGAAACCAATCGGCTCCTCAAGTATTTCGTCATCGCGGGCTTTGCGGGCAAAGAAGCAGTGGTTTCTTGGCTCAACGAGGTCAATGCCGAACGAAAAGAAAAGACCAAAGAGGCCGAAGAAAGCCTCGTTTTCGATCCGAAGGAAGAAGCGTTGGTGATCCAGGCGGATATCCCTGAGGGCCTCAATGGCCTATTGGCTAATCGGCTCCTCCAAGAATACGAAAAACCCGTCGCGGTCTTTTCGCCGGCGAAGAAAGACCCTTCGATTTTAATCGGCTCGATTCGGAGCAAAGAGGGCTTCAACGTCCTCAAGGCCCTCGAAGGGACGGAGACCCCGCTCACGAAGGGTGGCCATGCCTTCGCTGGGGGCGTTTCGATCAAAAAAGAAGATTTCGCTCGCTTCAAGAAGGATTTCCTCTTTGCCGCCCTCAAACACAAATTGACGCCAAGCGAAGAAAAGCTGATCCCGCTCGAATTGGGCGAAGCGACGATGGAAAACTACGCTCTCCTCGAGACCTTTGGTCCGTTTGGCCAGGAGTGGAAAGCCCCGTATTTTCTTTTGCCTAACCTCAACCCCAAGGAGTTTACTTACGCCAGCGGGGGCAAATACCTTTCGACCGCTCTTTCAAAAGAAGCCCGCCTCTTCTCGTTCCAACTCGGCAGCAAGGATTTCGATCTCCAAACTCCGATTTCCCTCAAAGTCCGCTTCGCCCGCAATAACTACAAAGGACGCGTCAGTCTCGATCTCTATGCCGAGAAGGCGTAAAGGTGCCTTAAGTGTGGCTATTTCCTCGCGCGCGGGACTATAATAACCGCATATGAACGAAACGACCTCCAATTCCAGCAAACCTCTCGAGATGAACGGGGGCTACCCGATGCACAGCTTCGAGCAACTCCACGAGCTTTTCTATACCTATATCAAAAATCCCGCCGACCGAAAAATGGTCGAGGACGCCTATGAATTAGCAGCTAAGAAACACGCAGGCGTCCTCCGCAAAAGCGGTGAACCCTACATCCATCACCCGATTGAGGTGGCCTATATTTTGGCTCAGCTCCAATCGGGGCCGGAGACCTTGGCTTCGGGCCTGCTCCATGACACGGTCGAAGACACCGACCTCACGATTGAGGACATCCGAAAACAGTTCGGCGACGATGTCGCGATGATCGTCGACTCGCTCACCAAGATTCAGCGGATGAAACTTTCGCATCGGACCGAGCAGGATTTCGAAGCGGAGGATCACCGAAAGATCTTCTTGGGCATGGCCAAAGACGTCCGGGTCATCTTGGTCAAATTGGCCGATCGGCTCCACAACATGCGGACCCTCGACGCTTTGAAGCCCGAACGGCAGCAAGCCCTTGCCAAAGAGACATTGGAGGTTTTCACTCCGATCGCCCACCGACTCGGCATTTATACGATCCAGTCGGAGCTGGAGGACCTTTCGCTCAAGTATCTCGAACCGGAGAAATACAACGGGATTCTCGACTTGCTCAACAAGAAAGAGGCCAACCGGCAAGAGTCGCTCAACAACTTGAAGAAACGGATCGCCGACATGCTCTTCGAAAAGAAGATCCCTTTCAAGATCGAATCGCGGGTCAAATCGATCTATTCGATTTACCGCAAGATGTACCTCAAGAACTACAACTTTGATGAAATCTACGATGTTTTGGCCGTCCGGGTCATCACCGAGACTGAGATGAACTGCTACGAAATCCTCGGGATCATCCATGCGACCTACAAGCCGATTCCCGGCCGCTTCAAAGATTACATCGCCATGCCAAAGCCCAACATGTATCAATCGCTTCACACCTCGATTATCTCAGGCGATGGCAACATCTACGAGGTCCAAATTCGAACCGAGGCGATGGATGAGATCGCCGAGACGGGCATCGCCGCCCATTGGCGCTACAAGGAAGGCGAGCACTATAATGCGAAGGAAGAACAGCGCGACATTGAAGAAAAACTGCACTGGTTCCGCGATTTCGTCAGCATGTCTGGTGAAAACGAAGGCGAGGAAGCCAAGGATTACATGGCGGCCCTCTCGAACGATATTTTCAACGCGAACGTCTATGTTTTCACCCCGCTTGGCAAAGTGATTGACCTTCCGACTGGCGCAACCACCCTCGATTTCGCCTACAAAATCCACACCAAAGTCGGGGATTCGGCTGTCGGGGCGATCGTCAATGGCACCTTGGTGCCGCTCAACACTGTCCTCAAAACCGGCGATGTCTGCGAAATCCGCACCTCGAAGAATCCGACCGGCCCCAATGAAGGCTGGCTCGAGATCGCCAAGACCGCTTCGGCCAAGGCTCACATCAAAAAGGCGATTCAGAAGAAAAACAGCGACTTATCGATGGAAGACGCGATCGCCCGTGGCAAAGCCAGCGCGATCGAGGCCTTTGCCTCCCAGGACATCGGCGAAGGCGAGATGGAGAAGCTGCTCGACCAGCCGAAAGTCTACGACAACTATGGCATCAAAACCCTCGCGGAGCTCTATGCTGCCTTCGACCGGCGGAATCCGAGCCCGCTCGTTGTCATTGACTTCCTCAACGTAAGGAAGAAGAAGGACGATTACAAACTCGAGCACCATAGTTCCGCCTTCGATGACAAGAACCCGGTCTTTATCAAAAATGCTGGCAACGCCAAGATCGAATTGGCCCATTGCTGCACGCCGATTCCGGGCGACGACATCGTCGGCTACGTGACCAAAGGCAAAGGAATCACGGTCCATCGGGTTAATTGCCCGAACGTCCAGAAGGCGGGAAGCCGTCTCCTTAGCGTCGAATGGAAGAAAGACCTTGGCATCTCGACCTATCCGGTCGATATTGAGATCTTCGCCAACGATCGGGCTGGCTTATTGGCCGATCTTCTCTCCCATCTCTCGAGCAAAGGGGTGGCGGTCAACGATCTCAAAGCCAAAGTGATTCAGGCGACGATGAACGACATCGTCGATATGAAGATTTATGTGAGCGATTCGAAAACCCTCGATGACGTCTTCGCCGATTTGAAGTCCGTCAAAGGGGTCTATGAGGTTTCACGCCTCATCCATTAAGCGAAAAAAGGCGAATTGAGCCCGTGAGGGCCAGAAAGAAAAACAAGGAGAGAAACGATGGATTATTCCAGTGTCAAAGGCATGCACGACATCTATGGCAAAGAGGCGGCGGGCCTCAGCTACATCTCAAGCGTGCTCAAGGCGACCGCCGAACTTTATGGCTATAACGAAATGATGCCGCCCGTCCTCGAATACACCGAGGTCTTTTCGCGCGGAACCGGCGAAAGCAGCGACATTGTCCGCAAGGAGATGTACACCTTCACCGACAAAGGCGACCGCTCGGTCACTCTCCGCCCCGAATTCACGGCCGGGGTCGTCCGCGCTGTCGTGAGCAACAAACTCTATGCCAACAACGAGGACATGCCGCTCAAACTCTATTATTGCGGGCCGGCTTTCCGCTACGAAAGGCCGCAGTTAGGCCGCTACCGCCAATTTCACCAGTTTGGCGTCGAAGCAATCGGGCAAGACAGCGCCCGCCTCGATGCCGAATGCGTCATCATGGCCATCCAAGGCCTGTCGATGCTCGGCTTCAAGAAGCTCTCGCTCAAGATCAACACGATTGGCGACGATGCTTCTCGCGCCGCCTACCGCGAAGCGCTCAAAACCTATTTCGCTGGCCATATCGATGAGATGTGCGAGGACTGCCACGAACGGCTCAAGCTGAACCCGATGCGGATTCTCGACTGCAAGGTCGCAAGCGATCAGGAAATCGCGAAGGGCGCGCCGAAAATCAAGGATTATCTCTCTGAAACAAGCGAAAAGCGCTTCTATGAAACCCTCTCGATCATCAATGATCTCGGCATCGACTATGAAGTCGATGATTCCTTAGTCCGCGGTCTCGATTATTATTCCGAGATGGTCTTTGAAATCCACGCGATTGCCGCCGATGGCACCGATTATGGCGCCCTTTGCGGTGGTGGTCACTATGGCGGCCTCGTCAAAGAGCTGGGCGGACCTGATCTATCAGGCGTTGGCTTCGCGATGGGGCTCGAGCGGGTCGAAGGCTTGATGGAGAAAGACGATCTTTTGGCCGGTCTTGAGACCGGGATTGACCTCTATGTGATGCCTGTCGGGGAAAATGTCCTCGATGACACCTTCCTTTTGACCGAAGAGGTCCGCCAACTCGGCTATAGCGCCGATACCCCTTTGGCCGTTCTCAAGATGGGCGCGATGTTCAAGAAAGCGGAGAAGCGGGGCGCCAAATTCGCCTTGATCCTCGGCGAAGACGAACTTGATAAAGGCATCGCCCAACTCAAGAACCTCGCGACGAAAGAGCAAAGCGAGATCTCATTAAAGAATCTCGGCGAAGAACTCGATTCCGCCTTCGAAAAGGCCTTCCCGAGCAAGGAAGATGACGATGGGTGCGGCTGCGGTTGCGAAGCGAAAGAAGACCACGATGGCTGCTCTGATCAAGATAAGCCTGAGCATCAAGGCGGTTGCTCTTGCCAAAAAGAAACCGGATCCAACGAAGAAAAAGATGAGAAGAAACCCGGCGGAGAAGAACGGAGCAAAAAAGGCTGCGCCTGCAGCGACGCCGATGAGGGAAGCAATGAGGAGAAAGGCAAGAAATAAGCTATGGAAAGAACAGATTACAATGGCGAACTTCGCCTGAAAGACGTTGGTCGGGAAGTGACGCTGGTCGGCTGGGTTTCGACGAGACGGAATCTCGGCGCGATCGAGTTCATCGACCTCCGCGACAACACCGGTCTCGTTCAGCTCACGATCCAGGATTCGAGCCAAGTGGCCGACGTTCGCAATGAATACGTGATTCAGGTCAAAGGCAAAGTGGCGAAGAAAGCGGTGCCGAACCCGAAACTCCCGAGTGGGGAGATCGAGGTTCTCGTCTCTTCGCTCATGGTGATCAACAAGGCGGAGAACCCGCCCTTCATCATCGCCGATAAGACCGATGCGCTCGAGGATACGCGTTTGCAGTATCGCTATCTCGATCTGCGCCGTCCGCTGATGCTCAATAACCTCCGGACCCGGGCGAAGATCGTCAAATTGACCCACGAATACCTCGACGAAAACCGCTTTTTGGAAGTGGAAACGCCGATTCTCAACATCGCGACCCCCGAAGGGGCGAGAGACTATCTGGTTCCTTCCCGGATCAAACACGGATCTTTCTATGCTTTGCCCCAATCGCCGCAGCTTTTCAAACAGCTCCTCATGATTGGCGGCATCGAACGTTATTACCAAATCGCCCGTTGCTTCCGCGATGAGGATCTCCGGGCCGACCGTCAGCCGGAATTCACCCAGATCGACGTCGAGATGTCCTTTATGGACCAAGACCAGGTGCTGGCGCTAGGCGAAGGCTTGATCGCCAAATACTTCAAAGAGATCCTCCATCTTGACATTCCACTTCCGTTACGCCGGCTCGATTATTGGGAAGGAATGGACAAGTACGGGAGCGATAAGCCCGATACCCGCTATGGAATCTACCTCCATGATCTCTCCGAAATCATGGCCAAGAGCAGCTTTGAGGGCTTCAAAGGCGCCAAATTCATCAAAGGCATCATCGTGCCAGGCATCGCCAGCGCGACTTCGCGCAAGACGCTTGATGAACTCCAAGGCGAAGCCAAAAAGTTCAACCTCAAGGGTGTCTTATCCTTAAAAATGGTCAATGGGGCCTTGGAAGGCTCGTTCTTGAAGTTCTTGGACGAAGAGACGCAAAAGGCGCTGATCGCGTCCCTTGGGCTCAAAAACGAGGATTTGTTGCTCTTTGCGTCCTCGCTTTACCGCCGCGACATCGATTTCGGCCTCGGCGCCTTGCGGACCCGCTATGCCAAGGAACTGGGCTTGATCAAGCCTGGCACCTACGATTTGCTTTGGGTCGTCAACTTCCCGATGTTCGATAAAATCGAAGGAAGCGAGAATCAATACACGGCTGAGCATCATCCGTTCACCCGTCCGCGCGACGAAGATTTGCCGCTCTTGGATACCGATCCGGAGAAAGTGCTGGCCTACGCTTACGATATCGTCATCAACGGCTACGAAGCCGGCGGGGGCACTCTCCGCATTTACGATCACGATACCCAGTGGAAGATTTTCCGTCTTTTGGGCCTTTCCGAAGAAGAAGTCGCCCATAAGTTCGGCTGGTTCATCGATGCGTTTAAGTATGGCGTTCCGCCTCATGCGGGCTTCGCCCTCGGCCTCGACCGGGTCGCGATGATCCTTTGCGGGACCGACAATATCCGCGACGTCGAAGCCTTCCCGAAGAATCTCCAAGCCGTCGATCCGATGTCCCACGCGCCAACCCCAGTCACAGCCGAGGCTTTGGATCAGGTTGGCATCGAATTGAAGAAAGAATAGATACTACTTTAGTAGTATAAATTCCTAAAAAGCAACTAATTTAATCCTAAGGAGGATAAAGTATCCATGGAACTATTCAAGAAAGACGATGCCCTCGATGATCGCTGCGTCGGCGCCATTCGCGCCCTGATTATCGACGAGACGAACACGGCGAAAAGCGGCCACCCGGGCATGGCGCTTGATATCGCCCCGGCCCTCTATGTTCTTTATAAGAACCACTTGGTGGCCGACCCCGAGCACCCCGAATGGGTGAACCGGGACCGTTTCGTTCTTTCGAGCGGCCATAACTCCGCCCTCCTTTACGCGATCCTCCATCTATCCGGCTATAAAATCTCCCTCGATGATCTCAAGGCTTTTCGCAGCCTTAACTCGATCACCCCGGGCCATCCGGAAGTCGGCTTGACGCCGGGCGTTGATGCGTCGGCCGGTCCTTTGGGCCAAGGCATTGCCCAAGCGGTGGGCATGGCGGTGGCCGAAGAGGCCGTTGCCGCCTCTTACCCCGAAGGCAAGAGCGTGATGAACCATTACACCTATTGCCTCTGCGGCGATGGCTGCCTCGAAGAGGGTCTTTCCCAAGAGGCGATCTCTTTTGCCGGCCACCAAAAGCTCAACAAACTGATCTTGATCTATGACGCCAATACCTCGACCCTCGACGGGCCGACCTCTAACACGATGAGCGAAGACGTCAAACTCCGCTTTCTTTCGGCGGAATGGGATGTTTTGGAAGTCAAAGATGGCAATGACCTCGCGGCGATCGACCACGCTTTATCCAAAGCCAAGACCAGCGCTCTTTGCCCGACGTTGATCCTGATTCATACTTTGATTGGCTATGGCTCGGTGAACCAGGGAAGCCACAAGACCCACGGTGAGCCGCTCGGAATCGAAGATGGGAAACATGCCAAAGCGGTCTATGGCTACGACTACCCTGAGTTCACGGTGCCGGAAGAAGTCTACGACCATTTCCGTCTGACCTTCGCTTCCCGCGGCGAGAAAGCCTATGGCGAATGGACGAAAAAGTTCGACGCTTTCAAGAGCAAGCACCCGAAGGAGAGCCGCATTTTCCTCGATGCTTTCGCCCGCAACGTGGCGCCTTATCTTCCGAAGATGCCGACCTTCGATCCTTCGACCCTCGAAGCGACCCGGGTTTCCTCAGGCCATCTTGTGAGCGCCCTCCCGAGCGTGATGCCGTTCACTCTCGGCGGTTCGGCCGACGTCGCTGGAAGTCTCAAGACCGCCATTCCGAATGACCCGGGCTTCTCCAAGGAGCACCCCGAGGCCAAGAATGTCTTTTTTGGCATCCGCGAATTCGCGATGGCATCGATTCAGAATGGTATTTTGCTCCATGGCGGACTCGTCAGTTATATCGGCTGCTTTCTCATCTTCAGCGACTACATGAAGGCCGCGGTAAGGATGAGCGCGCTCGAGAAACTCCCGGCCATCTATCTCTTCAGCCACGATTCGATCGCGGTCGGGGAAGACGGTCCAACCCATGAGCCAGTCGAACAATTGGCCGCTTTCCGCGCGATGCCGGGACTCCAGATCTTCCGCCCCGCCGATGCGCGGGAAACCTATGCCGCTTGGCGGATTGCTCTTTTGAGCCAGCACACGCCAACCTTGCTGGTTTTAAGCCGACAGAATTTGCCTTTATTGGCTCATTCTTCCGAAACGGGCGTCCAAAACGGCGCCTATGTCCTCGAAGAGAACCCGGCCAAGCAAATCCAGCTTTTGGCGACCGGCAGCGAAGTCTCGCTTTGTCTTGATATCGCCAAACTCCTCAAAGCGAAAGGCGTGGAAGCCGAAGTCGTGTCGATGCCTTCCCTTGAAGTTTTCGACCACCAGCCGCTCGCTTATCAACAAAGCGTTCTCTCCCTTCCGAAGGCGAAGCGTTTCTCCTTCGAGATGGCCTCCGGCTTAGGTTGGTATAAATACGCCGATCACGTCTACTCGATTGAGGAATTCGGCCGCTCAGCGCCGGGCCCGGAGGTCCTCAAGGCCTTCGGCTGGACCGCCGAGAAGATGGCCGCAAAAGTCCTTGCTGATTTGCAATAAGGTTGCCTTTTCTGCGCAGTCCCCTAAAATAAAAGCGATGAAACGCGATTATTATTACCTCAACAACTATACCAACGGCGGCGAAATGGGCATTTCGCGGCATGCTTTCGAGTCGATTGCCAACGTAGCCGCCAATGAGGTCGAAGGCGCCAGCGTCTCGAAACGGAAGACGCGGCTCTTCAGCCTCGAATATCCGGTCAAAGCGAGTTTCCGCCATGATGGGAAGGTTGAGCTTCAACTCGATGTGACCATCCAAAAAGGCCAAGCCGTCAAGGATATTTGCCTCCAGATTCAAGAAGGGGTCGCCAGCGCGATCTCGATGATGTGCGAGACGGTGCCTTTCTCCGTTGAAGTCAAGGTGATCTCCGTTCGGTGATGGCGGGGATTTTTATGGGCGATAATCTGACCCCCTTCGAAAGGAATCTCCGGCGTTATCAGCGGTTGACACTGACGCTTTTTTATCCTCCGCTCTTGTCAATTTTCGCGACGGCCAGTGGCTATTTCATTCCCCATTATGACTATTTCTTCGCCTATTCCTTCGAACGCTTCTTGATGACGGCTCTCGTCGACGGCAATCGCGGGTCTTATTCTTTTCTTTATTTCCTTCCCCTTATCGTGGCCGTCTTGCTTTTGGGGATTTTTCTTTATGCGACTCTTATGTCCGCCAAAGGGAAATTTTGGGCGCTCCTCGGCGGCAGCATTCTCTATTTGGCCGACAGCGTCTATTGTTTTGCCCTTCTTTTCCCATCTTCTTACGCAGCGATGAGTTGGCCAGGCGCCCTCTTGCCCCTTCTGATTCACCTCGCTTTTCTCGTTCTTTATGGCTTTGCCATCGCCAAGTATGCTAAACTAGTTCGGCCTTCCGGAACAGGAAGCTCAGATCTATGACAAACGAAGTTATCACCCGCAACCAAGCTCAAGAAAAAACGCTGCTCGCGCTCTATGGGGCTTTAACTTACCTCGATATGAAGGAAGAAGTCGACGTCGAAAGTCTCGTGAGCGGCATTTATGATTTGCCCTATGCCGACTGCCCCTATTTCACCAAAGCCATTCTGATCGCCGCTTTGAAGAGCCTCAATGGCGAAATCGAAGCCTATAACGCCCGGATGAATAAATGGACCTTTGACCGACTCAACCGCGTCGAACAGGCCCTGCTTTTGCTTTCTTATAGCCAATATTTCTACGTCGAGCAGGATGTCGACAAAGCCGCGGTGATCAATGTCGCGGTCCTCTTAGCCAAGAAGTATCTCGAAGCCACCGATTATAAATTCGTCAATGCCATCCTCGACAAGGTTTTGACCCGTGAAAAATGAATCATATCTTTCCGTCAGCGAGCTGAACGCCCTTCTCAAGGCCAAATTCGAAGGCGATGACGATTTGCATTCGCTTTATGTCGAAGGCGAGATTTCATCTTGGAAAAGCTATCCGAACGCGACCTATTTCGATTTGAAGGATGAGAAATCGGTTCTTTCGTGCATTTTGTGGGGAACCGCCTCACTTTATTTGCCATTTGAACCTAAAGTGGGGGACGAGGTTCTCGTCCGAGGCGATCTCAGCGTCTATCCGCCGCGAGGCCGCTACAATTTGATGTGCACCTCGATCGAGCTCGCAGGGCAGGGAAACGCTCTTCTCGCGCTTGAAGCCCTAAAGAAGAGACTCCAAAGCGAAGGCCTATTCGATGCTTCCCGCAAGCGGAGCATCAAGCGATTCCCCAAAGCCATCGGCATCATCGTCGGGGCCGGAAGCGCGGCGGAGGCCGATCTTCTCAAAAACTGCAATCGGCGTTGGCCCCTCACCGATCTTTATTTCTTCCCTTCCCTCGTCCAGGGCAAGGAAGCCCCCAAAGACCTCTTGCGGGCCCTCAAGCTTGCTTTGAACTACCCGATCGATACCTTGATCATCGCCCGCGGCGGCGGCTCCAACGAGGACCTTTCGGCCTTCAATGATGAAATCCTCGTCCGGGCTTTAGCCGCCTCGCCCATTCCGACGATCTCGGCCGTCGGCCACGAAATTGATACAACTTTAGTCGATTACGTCTCGGATTTGCGGGTTTCAACCCCGACGGGTGCCGCCGAGGCAGCCACTCCGAATCAAAGCGACATCCTCGAAGGGATCCTCGGTGAGGAGAGTCAGCTGCAGAATGCTATGGTTCAACGGCTCAGCTATTTAGGGGAGCGACTCAAAGGTCTCTCCGAGCGCCCGTTCTTCAAGAATCCAGCCGCGCCGTATCTCGAAAAAGAAGACAACATCGAAGATTTAAGGAAACGTTTAATCTTGGCGATGAGCCAAAATCTCGCCCGGAAGAAAGACCAGGTGAACGCGTTGAAGCTTCATCTGAAGGCTCTCAACCCCGAAAGCGTGCTTTCACGCGGCTTTTCCTTGACTCGAAATGCCGAAGGCAAGGTTGTTACTTCAGTTAATGACGCCCAGGTTGGCGAAGAACTCAAGACCCAACTCAAAGATGGTATAATTCACTCGGTTGTGAAATAGGGGGAGGATTATGGAAAAGAAAGAAAAGACTTTTGAGGAGAAGCTGACCCGGCTCAACGAAATCGTTGAAAAGGTCGAGAATGAGACCCTCCCAATCGAGGAGTCTTTGAAGCTATATGAAGAGGGGAACGTTCTGATCAAAGAGCTTGAAGCCACCCTTAAAGAGGCTGAGAAAAAGATTGGGCAGCTCAATGAGATCAAGAAGTAGTGAAGTATAATATTAGTAGTTTTAAAGTTGTTCCACGATGGCAAATAATATAGAAAGAATCGACATAAAGTCCATTAAGGACCCTAAATTTGTAAAAGAGTTAAGTTATCCCTCTCTAGCTTTGCTTTGCCATGATATCCGCACCGAAATCATCTCCGCCACTTCTCGCTTTGGCGGCCATCTTGCCTCGAACTTGGGCGTCGTCGAACTGACGGTCGCTCTTTACCGAAACTTTGATTTTCCGAAGGACAAACTGATCTTCGACGTCGGCCATCAATGCTATACCCATAAGATCCTTAGCGGCCGTTCGCTTGAACATCTTCGTCAAGCGGGAGGCCCGAGCGGCTTCGAACGGCGGAACGAATCGGTCTACGATTGCTATGAAGCCGGCCATAGTGGAACCGCCCTTTCCGCGGCCGAAGGCTTCGCTATCGCCCGCGATCTGAGAAAGGAAGACTACGATATCGTTGCCGTGGTCGGCGATTCCTCGATCGTGAATGGTCTTTCTTTTGAAGCCCTCAACAATCTCGGAAGCCGCAAAGACAAAGTCATTGTGATTCTCAACGACAACGATATGTCGATTTCTCGTCCGGTCGGCGGTTTAGGCAAATTTTTCCGCAAGATCTCGACCGACCGGCTCTACAACAAAGCCAAGAAAGCCTATCAGCGGGCGATGTGGCGGGGCGCTCTAGGCCGCCGAATCTACTCTTTTAACTATAATCTGAAGAACGATATCAAGGCAGCTCTCGTTCCAACCACCATGTTCGACAACATGGGTTTTACTTACATCGGACCGATCGATGGCCACAATCTAAAGGCGCTTGACAAAGCGATGAAGAGCGCCAAGACCGCGACCAAATCGGTCGTCGTCCACGTCTACACGATCAAAGGCAAAGGCTACAAGCCCGCCGAGGATGATAAATCCGGTTATTGGCATGGGGTGAGCCCTTTCGAAATCGACTCCGGCGACGCGAAACTGCAACACCCGGGTTGGCAGAGCTGGTCGCACTATTTCGGCGCTTTGACTGTCGAAATGATGACGAAGCACCCCGCGACCGTGCTGATTTGCCCGGCCATGATCAAGGGCAGCCACCTCGAAGACGCTTTCGACGCCTTCCCGGATCGTTCCTTCGACGTTGGCATCAATGAAGAACACGCTCTGACGATGGCTGGCGCTTTGGCCCTCAACGATTTCCATCCGATCGTTTCGGTTTATTCGACCTTTTTGCAGCGGGCCTACGATCAGCTTTCCCATGATTGTGCTCGGTTGAGCACCGATTTGACTCTTCTGATCGATCGGGCGGGTTTCGTCGGGGCCGACGGCTCGACCCACATGGGACTCTACGATGAGGCTTTTCTCAAAAGCATTCCTTCGGTGACTCTTGCGATGCCCTCTTCCCTTTCCGAAGCCCGTTATCTCTATGAGACCTCGTTAGAGAAAGGCCGTGGTGTCTTTGCCATTCGCTATCCGCATACGCTGATGAATCTTTTGGCGCCCACCCCCGATCTTTCGTTGCCTTATGGGCGTTGGCGGGTTCTGACCGAAAATCAAGGCGACATCGCCGTTCTTGGGATCGGCCCGCTCGGGCTTGAACTCTATGAAGAATTGCAGCGTCATGGCTATCAGGGTCGCTTCATCAATCCGCTTTTTCTTTTCCCACTTGATCAAACTGGCATCGAAAGCCTTTTGAACTGCCGGATGGTTTATGTCTACGATCCTTACGCGACGGCGACGGGCTTTGGCGAATCCTTGGCGGCCGCCTTAGCCGAAAGAGGATTTGGTGGTAAAGTCATCGTTAAGGCGGCACCGAGCGTTTTCGTCCATCATGACACGATCGATGGTCAGCTCGCGAGCTACCATCTTCGAGTCAGCGACGCCCTTGAAGAGATCCTTTCGCTCACTTCGAAGTAACTTAACATAATATTTTCGGCTACAATAACGGCGATGAGCCAGATCATTATGCATGTGGATCTCAACGCCTTCTTCGCGACGGCCGAGGTTTTGCGTCACCCGGACTATGCTGGCAAACCCGTCATCGTCGCTGGGCTGGGGCCTCGGGGCGTCGTTTCAACCGCCTCGTATGAAGCCCGGGCCTATGGCGTCCATTCGGCGATGCCAACCTACCAGGCCAGAGAGAAATGCCCCCAAGGGATTTTCCTCGAAGGGGATTTTGCCTACTATGAAGTGCTGAGCCAATCCTTTTTCGCCTATCTCAAACGCTACTCCTCGCTTCTCGAGGAGGCGTCGATCGACGAATGCTATGTCGATATGAGCAAAGCCCTCGCCTACGTGCGCGATCCTCTTTCCTATTTAAGGGGGATCCAAAACGGACTCCTCGAGCAGATCGGGCTCAAGTGCTCGATCGGCGTGGCCCCGACCAAATTCTTGGCCAAAATGGCGAGCGAGATGAAAAAGCCGATGGGTCTCACGATTCTCCGCCGGAAAGATCTCTCCGAAAAACTCTATCCGCTCCCGATCGAATCCTTCTATGGGATCGGGAAAAAGACGGCGCCGCGCCTCCGTGAGATCGGAATAGAGACGATCGGCGACCTCAAAAAACTCACCGACGTCGATGACCCGCGGCTCCTCTCGCTTTTGGGGAAGTTCTATTACGTGATCAAGGATTGGGTCCATGGCCAGGGGGATAATGTGGTTGATCCGACGCCGTTTGATCCCAAAAGCATCGGCCACAGCGAAACCTTTCCTTACGACACCGCCGAGACCTCGCTTATCCTCGCCAAACTGCATCAATTGTCACTCGCGACCGCCCACGGGGCCGAAGGGGCTCACAAGAAAGGCAAGACCGTTCAGCTGGTCATCAAGGACAAAGACTTCAAAAGCCATGATAAATCGGTCTCTTTCAAAGAGGCGACCTCCGATGGCGAAACGATCTACGAAAAGGCAAAGGCCCTTTATGAGACCAACTTCCTTGGCCTTGAGATCCGCCTGATCGGCGTCACCCTCCAGAATCTCGTCGATCCGAAGAAAGAGACGGTTCAGATGACTTTCGACAACTATGGGGCCTATGAGGAAATGGACGAAACCAAACTTTTGGTGGCCGCCCTGAACCGCAAGATGAAAAAGCCCGCCCTCGTGGTGGCCAGTGAGGTGAAGAAACATGGAAATCGCTGAAGCCGAGACGCTCTTTTTCAATTCTTTATTGGTCGAAAAGGGCATTTCGGCGACCACCAAGGCCAATTACGAAGAGGACCTGAAGCTCTTTTTTGCCGCCTTTCCCGAGAAAAAAGAGGTGAACGATCTCCAAGTGAACGATCTGCGCGACTACATGATGAAGGAGGCGGAAAACGGCCTCGCTTCCTCAACGATCCTTCGTCGGCTTTCTTCAACTCGTCATTTCTACGCCTTCCTCGCTTCCGAAGGCTATCTCGAAGAGGATGTTGGCACGATCGAAGGCCCCCAGCTCGCCCGGAAACTCCCCGTGGTCCTGAGCGAAGAAGACGTCGACCGTCTCCTCGAAGCCCCCGATCTCACGAAAGATACAGGGATGCGGGATAAGGCGATGCTGGAGACGATGTATGCGACGGGCCTTCGGGTCTCGGAACTCATCGGGCTCAAGCTGGCCGATGTCTCACTCGTGAACCATGTGGTGACGGTGATCGGCAAGGGCAACAAGCAGCGGAGCGTTCCGCTTTCGAGCTTCGCTCAGGATTATCTCGAGAAGTACATCGATGGCCCCCGTGCCCGGAACAAGGGACGGAACAGCGTCTATGTTTTCCTCAATCATTCTGGCGGCAGCATCAGCCGGCAATATTTCTTCATGCAGGTCAAAAAATATGCGGCGCAGGCCGGGGTTTCCTCTTCGATCTCTCCTCATACCCTCCGGCACTGCTTCGCCACCCATCTTCTCGAGAACGGGGCTTCCTTGCGGGCGGTGCAGGAGATGCTTGGGCACGCCAACATCTCGACAACCCAAATCTACACCGAGGTCTCGAGCAAACGCATCATGAGCGCTTATGATTTGTATAGCCGACGAAAATAAACTATGATGGTGGGCGGAACTATTCCGCAAAGGATAAGAGTATGAAACAATTTAAGCGCGTCTTCTTGATCGTGGCGGATTCGGCGGGAATCGGTGAAGAACCCGATGCTGCCAAATTCGGTGACTGCGGGACCAATACCTGGGTCCATGCGGCCGCTTCCGTCGGCGGGATTCATGTCCCGGTGATGGAGAGCTTTGGCATCGGTGAATTGGCTGCCATCCCCGGCGTCAAGCCTTTGCGGGATCATCCCCACGCTTTCGCGATGCGGATGCGCGAAGAAAGCAACGGCAAGGATACGATGACTGGCCATTGGGAGATGATGGGCGTTTTGACCACCAAACCCTTTCAGACGTTCACCGATACTGGCTTCCCCCAGAGTTTAATCGACGAGTTGGAAAAAGAGACCGGCCATAAAATCATCGGTAACTACGCGAGTTCTGGCACCGAGATCCTCAAGGTTCTCGGCGAAGAGCAAATGAAGGAGAATTCCCTCATCGTTTATACCTCGGCCGATTCGGTTCTCCAGATTGCCGCCCACGAAGAAACGACGGGTAAAGAAGAACTCTACCGCTGCTGCGAAATCGCCCGTAAACTCTGCATGAAACCTGAATATTTCGTCGGCCGGGTCATCGCCCGTCCTTACGTCGGCACCAACAAGGACGACTTCAAACGGATCGTCGGCGACCGCCGCGATTACGCCGTTCCCCCTTCGGCGACGACGGTGATGGATCTTCTGATGAAAAAAGGACTGATGACTTCTTGCATTGGCAAAATCAGCGATATCTTTGATGATGTTGGCGTTACCAAGACCGTTCATACGGTCAGCAATGAAGACGGGATGGATAAGACAATCGCCGCGGTCAAGGCCGATGATTTTACCGGCCTTTGCTTCGTCAACCTCGTCGAATTCGATTCGGAATACGGCCATCGGCGCAATCCGGTGGGCTACGCCCGCGCCCTCGAGGCCTTCGATAAACGGTTGGCGGAGTTGGTTCCGTTGCTCAAAGAGGACGATCTGCTCTTGATCACGGCTGACCATGGCAACGATCCCACCTACAAAGGCACCGATCACACGAGAGAAAAGGTTCCTTTACTCGCCTATTCGCCATCGATCAGCGATGGAAAATACCTGGATGAGCGTTCGAGCTTTGCCGATATCGGCGCGACGGTCTTAGCGAACTATCATTTGATGAAAGCCCCGAAGATGATCGGAACGAGCATTGCCGAGATTTTAAAGTAATTCTTTATCGATAAAACGATATTGTTCGAGAAAACAGGTTACTTTCCTTGTCTCGGTTTTCTCAGGTGACTATCATTGCTACGGAAGGAAGGTATGAATCCCTTTCTCATTCCGATAAGGAACATACGAATATGAACAAACATTCATTCTTAATTCTGCCATTGGCAGCCGCCGCTTTGGCCTCATGCGCCAATCCGGCTTCATCCCCGCTTTCAAGCGTTTCCGTCGTTTCGAGCAAAGACGTCAAATGGGTGACGCCGGTCGGCGCGCCCGCCTTGGCTTTCTATGATCAAGGCGCCAACGCCAATTGGGTCTCGAGCGATTCGCCGACGGCTGTCGTCGTCCCGGCTCTGGCGACCGATAACTACGATGCCGTTGTTTTCGATGGGATCAGCGGTCTCAACATCATTGCCAAGAATTCCTATAATTATCAGCTCGCTCAGTGGATCAGCGGGGGTAATTTCTATCTCGTGAGCGCCAAGCACGCCAGTCTCAGCGAATACGCGGCCGGTCAGACGATCGATGGCTTCGTCAAAGGCGGCAACGCCGATCGCGCTTTCAGCAAATTAGCCAAGGAGGAGTGGGGCTGGAGTTACGCCGATACCGATTACCGCACCGAAAATGGCGTCAGCGTCGTTGGCACCAATTTGATCGGCAATCCCGCATCCTATGATTATTTCGTGATCGCCGAGCCCGTCTTGACCTCCGCCAAGGCGGCGATTGCCAAACAAACCCCGGCGGTGACCCTCACCGTTTTGGCCAATCTCCAAAGTGAATGGGCCAAAGCCTATAATCAGACGACGATTCCGGCCGCTGCGCTCTTCGTCAATAAGGCCGCCTATAGCCAAAAGAAAGCCGCCATCGATCTTTTCCTAACGGAAACCCAAGCGAGGCAGGATGAGGCTGCCGCCAATTCCAGCAAGGTGACTGCCGCTTTGACCGCCTATGGGGACGAAACGGCGCAAAAGAGCCGGTTTGGCTTTACCTCGGCCTTGGTGAATACCCTCCAGAAAGAGAATAAGTTTTCGATCTTCAAGACCGGTGACGTCACCGACAAGAAAGCCTTCGCCAATGGCTTTAACTCCGTCTTTGGCGCCGCGGCATTTGCCGATTCCCTTTTTCTTTGAGACGGTCTAAAATTGTAAAGGCAAAAAGCGAGCCCTTTCCCAAAATGCAAAGATGACTAAACAACTCAAAGATCAACTCATCAAACTCATTTGCGGAATCGCCGGGCTCGCTTTCTTCATCTTTCTTTGGTGGCTTTTTTCTTATCTCATGCACCAGAACGGGAATCGCCTATTGCCTTATCCTTCCGACGTTCTCGAAACCCTGAATAAAGTTCTCTGGACGATCGATTACGGAAAGAATACCTGGTCTGCGATGGGCTGGAGTCTCGCCCGGATCTTGATCGGTTTCTCAGTTTCCTTTGTTTTGGGGGCGATTTTGGGAACGCTAGGGGGGCTCCATCCGAATTTCGCCGCCTTCTTATCGCCCTATCTGACCTTCTCGAAGACGATGCCAACGGCTGCTTTCGTGCTGATCTTAGTCGGAATCTTCTATTCCTTTAGGGGGTTGCCGCCGTATATTCCATGTTTTTTGGTCTTCTTGGTGGCTTTCCCGATGATTTATGAAGCCTTCAAGAGCGGAATCCTTTCGGAGAGTCAAGACATTCAAGACGCCTTGGAACTCGATTGTGGAAAAAAGAGCATCGCAGCGGTGAGAGAAGTCCTTTGGCCGGATAGCCAATCCTATATCTCTTTGTCCTTGATCCAGAGTTTGGGCTTGGCGATGAAGGTTTCCGTCATGAGCGAAATCTTGGTTTCGTCCTCGAGCGCCGAAGGCGGACTCGGCGGATTGATCCAAGTGGCCCAAAGGGAATTGGCCATGAATGAAGTCATCGCTTATTCCTTGATAGCGATCTTGCTGATTCTCTGCGTGGATATCCCGGTGCTTATTTTAAAGAAGCAACTTAAAGTAGGCTTAGACTAACTTCAAAAATGGACTCCATAAATGTAAAGATAGAGGAGTCCTTTTTCTTTCCCTTGGAATATCCCGCTGAAGATAAAAGCTTTTCAAGAGAGAAAGGAAGACTATGCTAGAGGCAAGAGGATGAAGTCGTGATTCAGGGAAACGTTGGAGAAATGTCCGGGAAGTCCAAGGCAGTCTCAAGAAGTTTTGGCAATCCAAACGTAGGGATTTCATTAAAAGGAGCAAATCGGGACTTTGGTAACGAATTAGTAGTTTTATTTTTGGTGGATAACTGGATAAATCGGTGTGTAAAATATTGTCATAAACAAAATGAATATATTATAAAGAAATCATTTAATGCTATTAATTACTTCAACTAATTAACATAATGGGCATTATGCGTAGTTGTAATAATATTGAAGTCTCGAAGAAATATTGAAGCAAGTGAATTGTGGGTTTTCACTCCTTTCTTTGACAATATCGGAAGTGGCACTGCTTCCCCTTTCGTATAGCCACCCCTCTGTCTCAGCCTTTCCATAGCGCTCTGAAGACTTTCGAATCTATTTCCGCTTTCGATGATTATCCCGCTTTCCTTGTTCTTCATTGGCCTCTTCTTCTTTACCCTTCATTGCTTTTTCTGGAAACATGTTTATTTGTATTCTTTACAAATATATTATATTCATTTTTTATTGTTCGTTATTCAAACTTATCATTCGCAAAAAGGACTCTCCCCTGCTTTTATTTTTCCATAGTCTTTTTTCTTTGGAATCGCTCTTTGTCTTTTGCTTTTTTGATTAGTCAAAAAGAAAACCCATAACGAATTTGGCTCCGCCATGGGCATTCAGTTTCTTTCGAATTTTCTCCTTCTTCGGCTTATTGCGGTTGGCTTTCCCCTTCCCCTCACTTTATCATCTCTCGATCTCCCTTTGGCCTTCGGAACTACTTTTTCCTCTCCATGGATAAAAGCGTATCGAGATTCATTTCCGAGCGCTTTGCGGCGGTGAAGAGTTGAACGATCACGGCGCCGGCATCGACCACCACCCATTCGCTTTCGGGGCTGCCATCGATTTTGCGGACGTCGATTTTGGCTTGGGCTAAGGCTTCTTCGAGAACATCGGGATAAGCGCCGAGGGCCCGCGGGTTCGGCGCAGTCGCCAGAACGTAGAAATCGGCGAAGGGGGTTCGTTCCTTCACGTCGAGCACGCTGATGTCCTCGGCTTTGTGCTCTGTTAACGCATCGACGATGATTTTGACTTCTTTGGTTTGTCTCATAGTGTTTTTATTTTCCTTCGCCGAGATAGAGATCGCGGCATTCGTCCGATAAGGGGATCGACTCGAGCTCGCCTTCCTTTTTAAGATATTTCTCGTTCTCTTTGAGAACTTTGAGGAAGCCGACGTAGTAATTCCTTAAACACGCATCGATCATCCTGCTGGAATCATAGCCGCGGCTCGGATCGATCTTGTCTGCGGAATAGATGACTTTGCTCAAAGGCGGCATATGGGCTTTGCCCGTGCAATGGAATTCGATCGCATCGAGAATGGCCGGATCGGCGATGCCGAACTCTTTCTCAGCCAGGTAAGCGCCGGTGAACTGATGAAGGCACCAACTGGGATAATCGGCATAATCGGGGAAATGTTTCTTCACGATATCGCGACTGTCTTTCTCGTTGAGATGCTTCCCAAGATCGTGGAGGAGCCCCGCCACATAGGCTTTTTCCGGGTCGAGGAGTTTGTTCTTCTGGGCGATCGCCAGAGCGAGGTGGGCCACCGAAAGCGAATGGCTGAGCCGCTTGTCCGTGATGAAGCTCTCGATTTTCGCCATGAAATAGAGGTGATTCTTTTCGATGTAATCGAGGACCGAGAATGGGACGTCGATTGAACCGAGGTTCCGGACGGCGCTCGAGGAGACGCTGCCTGAGAGGGCGTAGTCCAATCTGAGCATCTGAAACTTTTTGACGATGTCAGGATCGACCTCGACGCCCGGGCGGGGAACGTAGACCAGTTGGACCGCTTTGGCGATCTCCTCCGGGGCTTTCCATTTCGGGAAAGAATTGACCTCATCGGCCCCGAGGAGCCAATAGAGCTCACGGTTCGGATAACGCTTTTGAAATTCGTGGACGGTGTCGACCGAATAGGTCACATTGCCAGGGCGGGTCATCTCGCAAAGGTCAATGCTGAAAGCGCCCGAGCCATCGTGGTCGAGCGCCAAATGGAGCATGTCGACTCTTTCGAGGGCGCTGGCTTCTGGCTTCTTCCAGCGGGGTTCTTTGGCAGGAACGAAAACAACGTCGGCGTTGAGCCGCAAAGAGGCGGCTCGGGCCAAACGGAGGTGGCCGTTATGTATCGGGTCGAACGACCCGCCATAGATGATGATTTTTTCCATGGACCTTATAAAACGATCGTCGGATTCTTTTCGCGGGGACGATAAAGGATGACGATGCGGCCGATGATCTCGACCACCTCGCTTATCGTGCCTTCTGCGAGCGTCTTGGCCAAAAGAGGCAATTCCTCTTTTTGGTTCACCAAAACTTTGACCTTGATGAGTTCGTGGGCGGTGAGCGCTTTATCGACCACGGCTAAAAGGGCGGGATCCGCCTCGCCTTTTCCTATGGTTAATGATGGCGATAACGGATGGGCTAATTTCTTGAGCAACGCTTTGTTTTTTGTTGTGAGCATCTTATTTTACCTTGGCTCTTGAGCCATAAACGCCAATCCCTTTTGGGACGTAGAGACGGAATGTCTGATCCGCGCCCTCGAACGTGAACCAGCCTAAGCCAGCCACCCCGATGTCGCGCCGACCCTTTTCGAGGATCGGGAAATCGAAGATGTCCATGTCATGGAGTGAGCGGACCTGAGCCAAGAAAGGAGCTAAGGACTCTTTTTCGAGGGACTTCTTGAATTCTTCGTCCATCCGTTTGCTTGGACGGAGCTTCTTGATTTCGACGCCTTTGGAGCAATAGGCCCGCACCAGCGTCTTCTTCGCGCTCTTGAGGAGATCAAGCCGGGCGAGGCCGCCGATAAAGAGGGAACTTCCTTCTTCCAAAGGGAAGTCACGTCCGACTAAGGGCGCCCCATTCGGGACCAAAACATGGGTGAGTTCCTCCCCGAGATAGCCAAGGAGCGAATTGGCGATTCCCGTCCCAGGGGTGTCGTAGATGCTGCTCGAGGAATCGAGCGGGATCTGCATGACGCGGAGGTGGGTCGAAGGGTATTCGCCGGTGATGATCGAACGGGAGGATTTATTGGTGAAGTCGTGCAGAAAGCTCGAGAGGAAAAGGGTTTTGCCCGCCCCGGTCGCTCCGATGATGTAGACGTCGTGGCGCCGCCGCTTCTCTTCGATCAATTTGGCGGCTTCGCTCGTTCCGCTTAGCGAGGAAAGGCTGAGCAAAAGGACGTCTTCTTTTTGGGCGGGGAGACCCGAGGCCCGGAAACGATGGGCCACGTATTCCCGCAAATCCTCGTCTTTCGCTTCTTTTGGCATCAGGTCGCGCTTATTGGCTAAAATCATGAGCGGCAAGGAACGGATGATTTCGTTGATCGCCTTGGAAAAAGAACACTCAAAGGAGAAGAGGTCAACGACGTAGACGATGAGGGCATCGGAGGCCTTCGCATCTTTGAGCATCGTGAGGAAATCGGGACTGACTTGAGCCTCTTGCGGGGTCAAATTGAAGCGGTTCTCGCGGTAGCAGTGCTCGCAAAAGAGGATGCGGTCGAGCGGTGTCTCTTCGAGCGTCTTCCGCAGGATGTAGCCATCTTCGCCCGGCTTCTCGCTTTGGAGGATGGCGCCGCAGTTATAGCAGCGGCGTACCACGTTCATCTGGCTCATGCTTTCTCCTTCCAGGAGGGAACTTTCCCCTCCTTAACGATTCGTTCGCGCTTGGTTTTTTCAACCCGGCGGTTCCACCGCGTCACCCATGGCTCTTTCGCCGGATCGAGCGGTTCGACGAGGATCGAGCGGATTCCCGCCCCATTCGCCGCGGGGATGTCGGTCATCAGCTGATCGCCGACGAGGAGCGTCTCTTCTTTTTCGAAGCCTTCCTTCTTCAAAATCCGCCGCAAACGGAAACTGAAGGGTTTGAAGAGCCCGCTCAAGGCCTTCAAATGGCATTTTTCAGCGTAATGGGAGACCCGCTTCGAAGTGTTGTTGCTGGCGATATAGAGATGGAGGCCAGCCATTTCGAGTTCTTCGAGAAAATGAAGGGTTGCCTCGCTTGGCTCCGCCTCATGGTAGGGCGCCAAAGTGTTGTCGAGGTCGAGCAAGAGGTTTTTGATCCCGAGTTTTTGATAGAAACTCACGGGGATCTCGTAGAAGGAAGCCGCGAGGAAAGAGGGGTAATATCTTGCCTTAATCATAGCCTCTCCCCGCCCTTGGAGACAACCCCTTCCTCACTTCTTCTCGCCGTCTTTCGTTGCAACCGGTACTGGAGTCGGTGTTTTGGATGACGGATTCGCGGGAGCGGGCTTCCCGAGCGGTTTCTCGGGATCATCTTCGTCGAAAAGAGAGATTTGCTCGTAGCCGTCTTTCTTTTCTTCGCTCGGTTCCTCGAGCAATGGCGAGGGAGCGGCTTCTTTGGCAGGTACGGGCAAACTGACGATGGCGTCATCGACGAATTGGCTCTCTTCGAACGAGACAAAGAGAATTCGGGCTTTGGCGGGGAAGCCATCGGGCCGCTTGGCGTATTTTTCAAATGGGGTCAGATAGAAATCGGAGAAATTGACGTCGATCCGGGTCGCATCATCGAGCACCGCGTCGTAGCTAAACGGTGCGACTTTAGCCAGGATTTTGCCGACATAGACGACTTTGTGGGGTTCCTTTTGGAAGGAGGGGACGATGATGCTTGGCTTCGCTAAGCGCGACGAGAGCTCGAGGTGCGAGAGATCGCAAACCCTCGTGCAATCGCGGTCGGTGATGAGGGCGATCTTGCCGCCTTCGTCTGGGTAGAAGCTGAGAACATCGACAAGATCCTGCCCTTTGAAGGAACCGGCCTTAAGGCCACCGGTCCGCGGGTTGGTGATCAAGATGTCGTTTTCGTTATAGAAGATGGCATGGCCATCGCCCGAGACGACGAGGAGGTTCGAGTTGCCGCTCGTGAGGCAAGCGCCGACGAGTTCGTCGTCGTTGATGAGCTTGATCGCCGGATAGGCCTTGCTGCGCCGGACGACGGGGAAGTTCGATAAGGCGATGCGCTTGATGAGGCCCTTCTTGGAGAGCAGAATCAGATAAAGATCATTCCGGAAATGGCGGACGGCAAAACCGCGAACCAATTTCTCTTCGGGGCCGATGGGCACGAGTTGGCTCACATGGAAGCCTTCGTCGTTCCACTTCGTCTCTTTGATCTCGTTGACGGGGATATAAAGGTAATTGCCCCGCGAGGTGAATAAGAGCATGAAATCGGTGGTCGAGGCCAAGGCGTTAAAGATGAAACCATCGCCGGCTTTGATGCCTGGCCGGGCCCCATTCTGTCCGCCTGAACCTTTCCAAGATTTGATCGAGGAACGCTTGAGGTAACCATCGCGGGTGGCGACAACGTAGACGTCTTCTTGGGCGATCAAGTCGCGCTTATCGACCTGAGTGGCGCTCTGGAGTTCGGCGCCCTCGCGCACTTCCGTCAGGCGCTTGCCGCCGTATTCTTTGGCGATTGCGGTCAGATCGGCAATGATGAGATCTTCACGCTGATCCTGCTTATGGAGCAAACCATCGAGGATGGCGAGGTCTTTTTCGAGCGAGGTTTTCTCAGCTTCGAGTACGCTGATATCGGTATGGGAAAGCTTATAGAGCGGCATCATCACGATCGCTTCGGCTTGGGGCTCGGTGAAAGCGTACTTCGCTTCAAGGTTGACTTTCGAGTCGGCCTTGTCGGTGGAGGAACGGATGACGGCAATCACTTCGTTGATGATCGAGGCGGCCTTGATGAGGCCGGTCACAATTGCGAGGCGGGCGGTGTCTTTTTGGAAGCGGAAAGCGCTCCGGCGGGTGATGACGTCGAGCTGATGCTGGATGTAGCAGTCGCAATAGGTCAATAAATCCATCGAGCGCGGATGCCCATCGACAATGGCCATCATGTTGGCGCTGTAGTTGGTCTGCAGGCTTGTTTTTTGGAGCAAATAAGCCAGAATCGCCTCGGGTTTGGCATCGTTTTTGAGATCGATGGCGATCCGCAGGCCTTCCTTGTCGGTCTCATCGCGCACTTCGTCAATGCCCGGGATCGTCTTGTCGTGACGGATCTTGTCGATCGCTTTGACGAGTTCGGATTTGTTTACCTGATATGGGATTGAAGAAATGATGATTTGGGGGATTCCATCTTCGGAGGCCGTGATTGAGGCCGTGCCAGCGATGGTAACGCGGCCATGCCCCGTCCGATAGATGTCCTTCAAAGAATCACTGCGGTAGAGAACGCCTCCGGTCGGAAAATCCGGGCCAGGGATGTAATTTAGCAAGGCATCGACGTCGCAATTCGGATGTTTGATCCGGTAGACGACGGCCTGAGTGACCTCTTTGAGGTTATGGGGTGGAATCGCCGTGGCGATGCCGACCGCGATGCCTTCGCTTCCGTTGACCAAAAGATTGGGGAAACGGGCGGGCAGGACATCCGGTTCGAACAATGTGTCATCGAAGGTCAGATTCATCTTGACCGTATCTTCCTCGATGTCACGGAGCAGTTCATTCGACAAAGCGCTCAAGCGGGCTTCGGTGTAACGGTAAGCCGCTGGCCCATCGCCATCGATCGAGCCATTGTTGCCCTGGAAATCGATCAGGGGGTAACGGTAGGCCCAGCTCTGAGACATATGGACGAGGGCGAGATAGATGGAACTATCGCCGTGCGGGTGGTATTTGCCCATGACGTCGCCGACGATGTGGGCACATTTCTTCGTGGGTTTATCGATGGTATTTCCGGTGTTGTACATGTCGAAAAGAATGCGGCGTTGAACCGGCTTGAGGCCATCTCTTGCATCGGGGATTGCCCGATCCTGAATGACGTCGCGGGCATAGGAAGCGTACTTGTCGCCCATGATCTGGTCGAGCGAGTCGCTTTCGATGTTCTCTTTGATGATTTCTTTTTCTTTCTTGGCCATTACTTGTCGCTGCCTTTGATTTCTTTTTCGAAGCTATCGACCAAATCGAAGTCGACGTTCTCTTGGATCCAGTTCCAGCGCTGAGATGAATCTTTGCCCATCAGGACCGAAATGCGCTTTTCCACCACGAGCGGATCGTCGATATGAACCTGAAGGAGCAGGCGCGATTTCTTGTTCATCGTCGTCGATGCGAGTTGATCGGCGTTCATTTCGCCAAGTCCTTTATAGCGGTTGATGCCATATCCGGCCCCGATTTTGGCTTTGGCTTCTTCGAGTTTGCCATCATCCCAGACATAGATGTGCTTCGAAGGGTCGCTCTTTTTGTAAACCCGGTAAAGCGGCGGTTGGGCGATATAGACCATCCCCCGCTCAATCAAGGGTTTCATATAGTTATAGAAGAAGGTCAAAAGCAGGGTTTGAATGTGGGAGCCATCGGTATCAGCATCGGTCATGATGATGATCTTGCCATAGTGGCTTTCTTCGACGTCGAAATCCTGTCCGACACCAGCGCCGATCGTTTGAATCAAGGTCGACATTTCGAGGTTTTCGATCATCCGCTCCATCGAGACCGTATCGGTGTTGAGCGGTTTGCCTCGTAACGGCAGAATCGCTTGATGGAGTCGATCGCGGCCGGTTTTGGCGCTGCCGCCAGCTGAATCGCCTTCGACGATGAAAAGCTCATTCTCGGCAAAGTCCTTCGATTGGGCCGCCGCCAATTTATCGCTGATCATCAGATCGTTTTTTTTGGTTTTGGTATTGCCCCGGGCCGCTTCTTTGGCTTTGCGCGCGGCATCGCGGGCTTCCTTGGAAGCATCGCATTTATGGATCAAATCGATGGCGAAGGATTGGTGCTCATTGAGATAATAGGTAAAACGGTTGGAGATGATCCCGCCGACGACCGGACCGGCCTCGGGCGAACCGAGTTTGCCTTTGGTTTGGCCTTCATATTCCAGTTTGTCTTCAGGGATCTTGACCGAGATGATGGCGGTGAGGCCTTCACGAATATCGGTGCCATCGATCGATTGATTCGCCTTAATCAGATTATTGCTGAGGGCCCAATCGTTCAAAGTCTTCGTCAAAGCCCCTTTGAAGCCGACTTCATGGGTACCGCCATCGGCGGTCCGAACATCGTTGGCATAAGAAAGGATGTTTTCATTGTAGTCGGCATTGCACCATTCCATCGCGATTTCGACTTGGATGTTATCGACGGTGTCGGAGAAATCGATGATTTCGCCGAGCGGGGTTTTATTCTGAGTCATCGACGCGACGAACTCGCGGAGGCCATGCTCGGTGTAGAATTCGTGGCTGTTGCCGGTCGCCATGTCTTTAAGGATGAAATGGACGCCGGTGAGAAGGTAGCTCTTCTCCTCGAGGCGGTTATAGATGGTGTCCCATGAGAATTTCGTGTTGGGGAAAATCTTTGGATCCGGTTTAAAACGAACGGTGGTTCCGTGCTTTTTGGTATCGCCCAAAACCTTGAGCGGCACGTCGAGCGCTCCGCCGTTATGGAAGCGAATGAAATAGATTTTGCCTTCGCGGTAGACTGTGATCTCAGCCCATTCGGAAAGGGCGTTGGTCACCGTAGCGCCCACGCCATGAAGGCCAGCGCTCGTCTGATAGACCTTGCTATTGAACTTGCCGCCCGAATGGAGGGTGGTGTAAATGAGTTGGATCGCTGGCATCTTCGTCTGCGGATGGATATCGACCGGAATTCCCCTGCCTTCATCTTCGACTTGGATTGAGCCATCTTTTTCGATGGTAACGGTTATTTTGTCGCCATAACCATTGACGGCCTCATCGACGGCGTTATCGATAATTTCCCATACCAAATGATGGAGGCCCGTGAGATTGGTGCTTCCAATGTACATGCCAGGGCGTTTACGAACGCCTTCGAGTTCCGATAAGACCTCAATGTCCTTGGCGGTATAATCTTCTTCAGCTTTTTCAAAATCTACCATGATGGTGTCGAGTCTTTCTTTGTGCTGGGCTTTATTATAGCAAAGGCTGATTGAAAAACGTACCTCTATTATTGCATAATAGAAGGCGAAATCGAAGGAAAAGCTATGGAAAATATTTGGGGAAATATCGCTGTAGCCGTCGTTTGTTTTCTTTTTGGCTACCTTTTAGGCGGGATTCCCAACGGCGTCGTCATCGGCAAAGTTTTCTTTCATAAGGATCCGCGGGATTACGGCTCGCATAATTCGGGAGGCACCAACTCTGGTCGCGTCTTCGGCAAATGGATTGGCATTCTCGTGATCGGCCTTGACATGATCAAATGCATGGTGGCTTTCTGGACCATCTGGGCAGTAATGCGTTTCTCGGGGATTCGCGGCATCATTTCGCTCTTCGATGATGGTGTCTTCTACACCTGGCTTGCTCCTTTGGGGGCAGCAATCGGCCATTGCTATCCCGTTTATCTCCATTTCAAAGGCGGCAAAGCCGTCGCCTGCTACATGGGGCTACTCGGCGGAACGAGTTGGTTCAGTTTTATCCTTTGCTGGCTTTCGTTCATGCCTCTTTTCCTTGGCAAAAAGATTGTTTCGATCGCTTCGCTCGTCTCGAGTGGCTTTCTTTGTCTTTATGAATGGGCTATGGCTTTTTTGGTGATGTTTGCCCATATCGATGGCGTGATATTCCAATGGAACTTCGGCTATGGCGGCGGCCTCAACTACGGTTGGGAGAGCGCCAGCGTTATCACCGCGATCTATCTTTTGATGGTTGTCCGCCATGCTGCCAACATCAAGCGCCTGGCAAAAGGCGAAGAAGCCCCTCTTGCTTGGCCTAGTAAATAATCAGTAGTTTTTTATCAATCGTTTTATCTTGATGGAGAATTCGGCATCGGGGCTTTTTTCGTTGGAATAGATTCGATAATTACTAAATTTTTAATTGACGGAAAAAATAGTTTTCCTCTTCGAGTTAAAATTGCAACGAAAAATGTTGATGGGCTTCCACCATCCCTTTAGACCAAAAGAAAACCCTCGGAAATCCCCGAGGGTAATCGTGGTTGATCTTTAGCCTTATTGGTTCTTCTTCATGCTGTTCATCACGGCTCGAATCTGCGCCTCAGAGGGCTTGCGGCCCATCTGCAAGAACATCGCCCGAATCATCTGTTCGTTGACCGGAGGATTCTTGGCCATCTCGCGCTTGATAATCGCCCGAGCGCCGAAGAAGCCACCGACCAAACCGACAATGAGACAAAGAATGAGATAGAGGACAAACTGCCAAACCTGTAAATCCGGCATGGCAATTAACCTCTCTTGTCGTATTTGCCCGTGGTGGTGTCGACGATAACCTTCTCGCCGGCATTGATGAAGAGCGGAATCTTGATTTTGAGGCCGGTTTCAAGGACCGCGTCTTTCGCGCCACCATTAGTGACGGTGTCGCCGCGGACGCCCGGTTCGCACTCGGTGACGGTCAAAGCAACCTTCGCCGGAAGCTCGATGCCGAGGATTTCATCTTCGTAGCTGATCACAATGACTTCGCCATTCGGAGCGAGGTACGGGGCTTGCGCCTCGAGATTCTGCTTTGGAAGTTCGATCTGTTCGAATGTTTTCGGATCCATGAAAATCAAAGTTGTGCCCGAATCATAGAGGTACTGCATGTTCTTCTTGTTGATCGAAACCGGCTCGACATCATAACCCGAGTTGCGGGCTAATTCGATGACGGCGCCCGTGCGGATGTTCCGCACCTTGACTTTGGCGACCATCTTGCGCATTGCGGTCTTGTTGAGAAGAATATCAATGACCTGATAGAGGCAATTTTCATCTTCAAAATAGTTGCCAGGGCGTAATTCTGTAACATTCATAGTTCTTTTTCTCCTTTACTACGCGGTTGGTATTCTATACCAAGGATAAGCGTTTATCTACCTAAATTAATTCGCGAAGTTCTTCGTTGAAGGCCAATTCCGTTTTTATCGTGGTGCTTTCGCCATGCCCCGGATAAACTTTGGTTTCAATCGGGAGGAGGGCGAGCTTGCGGAGGCTGGCGCCGCTTTCGCGTGGACAAGAGCCAGGTAGATCGCTTCTTCCGACGCCCAAATGAAATAAGGTGTCACCGGAGAAAAGTGCCTTTTCTTCCTTGACGTAGAAACAGCAGCTTCCCCGGGTGTGAAACGGGGTTGCGATGACTTTATAGATCGTCCCGCCGAGTTTGATTTCATCCTCGTCGTCGAGAAGATACGGCTCGATATGTTCGATGATCAGCCCTGCTTTCCCGAAGAGGGAACGCGAGACATTTAGATCGGGATCATGAAGGCATTCCTCGTCTTCCGCCATCATGAACACCGTGGCTTGATGGCTCAGACTTTTAAGCCCAGCGATGTGGTCGCAGTGTCCGTGGGTAATGAGATAGCCGAGGCAATAGCCGTGGTGCTTTTCGATATAGTTGTCAAGCGAGCCGTTCTCGTTATAGCCCGGGTCCACCACCACGCATGGCTGACCTTCTTCGCCGAGGACGTAAGTATTGCATTCCTCGCCTCCGTGGTAGAGTTTGCTGATTTTCATCAGGGTAAAAAAATAAGGCCGAAGCCTTATTTCGCCTCTTTATGGAGCGTCTCTTTTTTGCAACGAGCGCAATACTTCATTTTCTCCATCTTGTTCGGATGGGAATGTTTATTGCGGGTCGTGATGTAGTTCTGCTCACCGCAGACCGTGCACTCAAGCGTCACATCATCGCGTTTGCTTTTTGCCATAAATTTTCACACTTCTTTCTTTTCGCGAGGTCAATCCTAACATAGCGTGCGGGAATTATCTACAAGAAAACTTCTTTTAGGTCTAAAATACCTTCAAATGAACAAACGAAATTCGACACGTAGTGTCGCCATTGGCTCGCTTCAGCTCGGAGGGGATGACGAAATTATTCTCCAGAGCATGTGTAACATCAAAACCGAGAAAGTCCAGGCGGTAGCGGATCAAATTAACCGCTGCGCTGCCTTAGGGGCTCAACTGATGCGCGTCTCGGTCCTCGATTTCAAGGATGCTGAGGCCATCAAGGCCATCAAAAAACTAACCCCGCTTCCCCTCGTGGCTGACATCCATATCGATTATCGCTTGGCTTTAGCCGCCCTTGATAGCGGCGTCGATGCGGTCCGGATCAATCCGGGCAACATCGGAAACGAAAAGGCGATCGCCGCCGTGGTTTCTTCTTGCCAAGCCCACCACGCCCCGATTCGAATCGGCGTCAATTCGGGCAGTCTCGATAAGACGATTTACTATGGCAAAGACGTCATCGGGGGCAACCTCTTGGTCGAGAGCGCGGCCAAACACGTCAAAATCCTTGAGGACCTTGGTTTTCGTGATATCGTCCTCTCTTTAAAAGGAAGCGACGTTCGCTCGACCATTGCCGCCTACGAGGCCGCGGCCGAACGCTTTGATTATCCGCTCCACCTCGGCATCACCGAAGCGGGGCCGAAGGATATCGGTTTGATCCGTTCCGCCGCCGGGCTTTCCCCGCTTTTACTCGAAGGAATCGGCAACACAATCCGAATTTCCCTCAGCGATGCGCCCGAAGAAGAAGTCAAGGCTGGCTCTCGCCTTCTTCATGATTTGGGCCTATGGAAGGATTATCCGACATTTATCTCGTGCCCGACTTGCGGTCGGACCGAAGTGAATCTGATTCCGCTTGCCCAGAAAATCCTGACTTATGTCGAAACTCATCACATCAATAAAACCATCGCCATCATGGGCTGCATCGTCAATGGGCCGGGCGAAGCCCGCCATGCCGATCTCGGCGCCGCGGGCGGCAATGGGGTCTGGGCCATCTTCAAAAAAGGCGAAGTCATCAAAACAGTCAAAGACGCCGATGTCTATGACGAACTCATCAAAGAAATCAATCAGCTATGAGGCTCTCGCGCCAAGCCGGGCGGAATGAATTTGCCCGAAGCATCGCGATTTCCGTCGAATAAGGCTCGTGAACGCCATCGCTGGGCGTCTCGAGGATCTTCGGGATCCCGGCTAACTTTTCGTTATGGGCCCAAGCGGAGAGAGTGGCGAAACCAATCGTACCATAGCCGAGGTTCTCGTGGCGGTCTTTGTGTGACCCTCGCGGATTTTTGGAATCATTCAGATGGATGACTTTAAGCCGAGCAAGACCGATGGTTTTGTCGAAATGAGCCAAGACGCCGTTGATATCGACGATGTCGAGTCCCTCATCATTCACGTGGCAGGTGTCGAGGCAGACCCCCAGATGTTCTTTTGCCTGAGATTCTTGGATGATTTGGGCGATTTCCTCAAAACTCCGTCCCACCTCGCTCCCCTTCCCCGCCATCGTTTCGAGGCAGAGACTGACCGGAGTTTCGAGCCCGGAATAGACTTGGTCGATCCCTGTGGCGACCGCCCGGAGGCTTTCGTCGAGAGCTAACCCCGTCGCGTTGCCTGGATGGAAGACAAGAAGCGAGGAACCAAAAGCGGTTGAGCGAATCAGTTCTTGTCGCAAAAGAGCGATGCTGGCTTCATAAGTCTCTTTCTTGCTGTCGTTGCCTAAATTTAGGATATAAGGTGCGTGGACCACGATCTGACGCTCATCAAAATGGTGCGAAGCTAAAAAGGACCGTCCTTCCTTGATTTTCAGCGTATCAAGCGGCAGGCGGCGGCTCGACTGAGGCGCTCCGGTGTAGAACATGAAAGCCGTTTCGCCATAACGGAGGGCGCATTCGCAGGTACCCAAATAAAAATCAGGAGCTTTCAAGGAAAGATGGGAACCGAGCAAAAGTTCGGAGCCAGCTAATCGTCTTGATGGTTTTTCTTCTTGGCTGCCGCTTTCCATTGTTTGGTGAGTTCGAGGCGGACCGACTGTTGAATCGCTTTGCGCCGAAACTTCTTTTTGACTTTATCGATGGCAAACTGCTTCTTCTTTTTGTACATCGGCTTGACCGTCTTTTCGCGTGATAGGGCCTTGGCGATCTTGATTTCGCGAACTTCTTGTGCCGGCAATTCCTTCTTCTTCGACAATTTCTTTTTCGGCGCTAAGCCGACCGGATCCTTCTGGAGGCTATCGCCCTTGAGGACATAGAAATCAAAGGGAACGCCGCTTGCCATCAATTCCTCAGGCTTCTCGGTGGTATCGGCGTTGTAGAAAACCCAGGAATCGCCATCTTTGCCAAAGCGGCCCGTCCGGCCGGCTCGGTGATAATAGAATTCGAGATCGAGAGGCAAATCGACGGAGATGACGTCGCTGACATCGGGAATATCCATTCCTCGGGCCAACAAGTCGCTGCAGACGATAAGCGAATAGCGGTTCGCTTTGATATCCCGCAAAGCTTTGCGGCGCGAGCGGTCATCGAGGCTCCCTGAGAAATAAAGAGCATCCAAATTGTTGCTCTTCAGCCCATCGTAGACCTCTTTGACGGTCTCTTTCTTTGAGGCGAAAACCAGGCAAAGGTAAGGATGACGAATCTTTAAGAAAGCGACCAAAGCGCTGATGGTACCAACGTGCTTGACGTCGACAAGGTGATGGCGGACTTTCGAGGCGGTCTGAATGTGGTCGCTTTCGAATTCAAAGTCGCTCTTCACAAACTTCATAAGTTCATCGCGGAGATTGGGTTTCAGGGTGGCCGAGAAAACCATCGTCTGGGGATCGTGCAAAAGAGCAAAGAGCGCTTCGATTTCTTCGAAATAGCCCAAATCAAGCAGCATATCGGCCTCATCGAGGACGACGCTGCGGACATTTTGCAAACCGAAAAGGGATTTGTCGACCAGAAGGTCTTTTAGCCGGCCCGGGGTTCCGATAATCATCTGGGGTGGAACGCTTTGTCCCTCTTCGTTTTGCGCCACTTCGGTTTCCGGTGTATAGAGCCGAACCCGGAAATGGGGATAAAAAGTGGCAAAAGCCCGTGCGAAATCGTAGATTTGGCGGCAAAGTTCCCGCGTCGGGGCGACGATAATCGACTGTGGCCGATCGAGTTCCATGTCCGTTTTGGCGATAAGCGGAACGAGATAAGCGTGGGTCTTGCCGCTGCCCGTCTCACTTTGTGCCAAGAGAGAAACCCCGCGTAGTGCCTTAGGAATTACGGCGCTTTGAACCGGGGAAGGATCGACATAGCCCATCTTTTGGAGGGCACTCACCATTTTGCTGGAAAGATTGAAACCTGAAAAACTCATGCGCTCATTATAGAGGAAATTGCTTTTTAATTCATCTCTAGCGATAATAAAGCCGTGGAAGTCATAGCCATCGAACCGTATGGCTTTTGCGAGGGCGTCGTTCGCGCCCTTAATGAAGCAAAAATTGCGCGGAAAGAGCATCCGCTAGCGCGCGTCTACGTTTTAGGCTTGCTGGTTCATAACGAAGACGTGGTTGAAGATTTTAAGCACGATAACTTCTTCTTCTGCGATGAATCCACCAAGAGTCTCGAAGCGTGGTGTGATGAAATCCCCGAGGGCTCAATCGTTGTTTATGCCGCTCATGGGCATGCCCCGATTATCGATAAGATCGCTGAGGAGCGTCGTTTTCTCACTTACGATGCCACCTGCCGCTACGTTCGCGATAACGCGGAGATCATCGCCCGCGAGGTTCATTTGGGCAATTCGGTGATCTACGTTGGGCGCAAGAACCACGCCGAGGCGATTGCTTCCTTGAAGATTTCGCCGGAAAAAGTCCGTCTTTTCGATAGTGAACACCCCGAGGAAGAATCTTGGAAATATATCGATGCCTCCTCGCCTGTGGTTTTAGCTCAGACGACGATGGATCTCGATGATATTGCCATAGCGCAGAAAGCGATCTGTGCGGTTTACCCCTCCGCCCGCTTCGAAGCAAAGCGATGCCTCGCCACCGAACGGCGGCAAAACGCTTTGATCCAAGCTCCGTCGGATATCGACCTTTACGTCATCCTCGGCTCTTCGAGGAGCAACAACACCGCTAAGCTTGTGTCTTTAGCCCGCAAGAGTTACCCTCAGGCCTTCGTTCTCCGCGCCCTCGGCCTTACGGAACTGAAGGCCTGTAACGATTTAAAAGGGAAAAAGAAAGCCGCCCTCGCGAGCGGCGCTTCGACTTCGCCTCAGGCTTACCAAGAGGCTTTAGCCTATCTGCAATCGCTTTAAATCACTTCCGGCAGTTTCTCGTGGTCCACGGACGTTATCCGAATTGATTGGTCAATATTTAGTAGTGTTTTAGTCATTCTAGACATAAATGCTTTTTCAATTTCATGAGGTAAATCAAAATAATTGTAATGCCGGAGGACGATTTCGCGTCTCCCATGGTGTGGGCAGTCGCCAGACAGAAAAATATCGTAGCCCTCTGCCTGGGCGTTCACGTTTTCCATCCAGCCTCCGCCGCCGATGAGGGCAACGCTCGAGACCTTGCTTTTCCCCGCCGCAATCAATAACCCATAATCGACGCCAAGCCGTTCCTTGGCGTAGCGGGCGAAAGCGTGGACTTCCATCGGCTGAATCAGCGATCCGCCCCTTGCCATCGGTGCCTTGATTAAGGGTTTGATGTTTTCCAGTGCGAGTCTCTCCGCTAATTCGTCGTTCATTCCTGGGGTTCCCGTATCGAAATTGGTGTGATAAGAAAGGAGAACCATCTTTTTTTCGAGCATCTTGGCGTAAAGAGCGGCCTTGATCGGATCTTCCTTCAACACCCGGCCACGGGTTCCAAAGAAAAATGGATGGTGCGTCACAATGATATCCGGCTTGGCTTTGAGGGCCAAAGGATAGACCTCATCGTCGAAATCAAGGCACAAGAAGACCGAATGGACCTCGGAGGGCAATTTTCCGACCATCAGTCCGCCAAAGTCGTAACTATCTCGGAGCCTTTGGGGGTAATAGATCGCCAACTTCCGTAACAGCGCTTTAGTTTCCATGAAGGGCCTCCTTGATCTCTTGAGCTTTCCCGAAATAATCCTGTCGGTTCTTGGCTGAAAGGTTCTTCAACGATAGTAGGGACTCATAATGGGCCAGTTGAGCGGAAAAATAGGCGATGAAATCAGGATTTTTTTCTTGAAGATTCAAGGGGCCGAATCGGCATTGCTTCACCGAATACTTCACTGGGGTTTTGCTTTGGTCCCACCGCTCAACGTCATAGGCGACCCCTCCGTCGAAAAAGAAGATCTCGCGGCTGAGGCGGTAGCCTCGCCCGGCCAAGAAGGCAATCAGCTCTTCCCGCTCCTTGTGAGCGTCGATCACAAGCGTTCGAACTTTCTGGAGACGCTCGGGATGATCGGAAAGGATTTTCTCGATGAGTTTGCCGCCCATCCCCGCCAGGACCACCGTATCGACTTCCTCAGGCAAGGCCGAGATGCCATCGCTTAGAGAAAGGCGAATCTTTGTAGCATATGGCGAGGCGCTCACCGCTTTCGCCATCCGAGCATAGGGGCCGGGTTTGTTTTCGACGGCCACCGCAGAAGTAATCACGCCTTTTTCCAAAAGAAAAAGCGGCAGTTCCGCGTGATCGCTTCCGATGTCGGCAAGAAAGGCGCCAGGGCTAACGAAAGAGGCAACGTAGGACAGCCGCTTCGACAGCGTCATTTTTTGAGTTCCTTGCGCATCTTTGCCAAGGCGCCATCGCGGATTTGACGAATCCTCTCCCGCGAAAGCCCATACTTAGCGCCAACGTCTTCGAGCGATTTGCTCTCGCCATCGGTGAAGCCAAAGAGCTCGAGGATGATGTCGCGTTCGCGCTCATTGAGGAGCGACATTCCCTTGCTGATCAGATTCAGATTATCCTCGAGATCGATGCTGTTGACCTCATCCTCGGACGAGGGATCGGCCACGAAGTTGCTCATTTCATCGCCATCATCGTCGCCGACAGGCTGATCGAGTGAAGTTGTTGAAAGGGGGAGCGCCGAATAGCGCTGAATGTCTTCGAGGGACATCTTGAGTTCTTTGGCCACTTCTTCGTCGGTAGCCTCGCGGCCCAGATTCTGAGCCAACTCATGGCGGGCCCGGTTAATCTTGGTCAAAGTCTCAGCGACATGGACTGGGATTCGGATGTTGCGCGATTGGTCGGCGATGGCGCGGGTGATGGCCTGTTTGATCCACCACGTCGCGTAGGTTGAAAACTTAAAACCTTTGGTGTAGTCAAATTTTTCAGCGGCATGAGCCAAACCGATGTTCCCCTCTTGGATCAAATCCTGGATTGGAACGCCGCTATTGGCGTAGTGCTTGGCGATTGAGACGACAAGGCGCAGGTTCGAATTGATGAGGGCGTTTTTGGCCTCCACGTCCCCTTCGCTGATCTTCTTGGCCAAGGCGATCTCTTCGTCTTTGCTTAAGAGCGGGAATTGGCCCATCTGCGAGAGATAAAGGCGGAAAGGGTCAGAAGAATTCACGCTGACGGGTTTCTCGTTGAGGAGGAGCTCATCATCGCGGATTGCAATATGATTCGCCGTGAGGAAATCGTTCAGTTTCTCAAATTCGTCTTCGCTTAAAAGAAAGTCATCGGCCTCATCAAGCAAAAAGTTCTGGTCAATCGAGCCTTTCCCTTGGCTTTGAGTCAGGAAGAAAGCCTTGGCGGCCTCTAAGCCAGTGCTTTTGCCTTTTTTCATCAATGGTCTCCTTTATTGCGGGTATCCGGGCCGGAAGCGTAGAGGGCATCGCGATAATCGCCAAGCTTCTTTGCCCGAGTCGGATGGCGGAGCTTTCGAATCGCCTTCGCCTCGATTTGGCGGATGCGTTCGCGGGTGACGCCGAATTCCTTGCCGACTTCTTCGAGGGTCCGCGGCCGGTTGTCATCGAGCCCATAGCGGAGACGCAGGACTCTTTCTTCGCGGTCGGTCAGATCTTTCATGATGTCGTAGAGTTCGTCTTTGAGCAAGCTTTTCGTCGTGTATTCGGAAGGCGATTGTGCCTCTTTATCTTCGATGAAATCGCCTAAGTGCGAATCGTCCTCCTCGCCGATTGGGGTTTCGAGCGAAACCGGTTCAAGCGCAATCCGCTGAATTTCGCGGATCCGTTCGGGCAAAAGAGCGCCGTCCATCTTGGCGGAGATTTCCTCCGCGGTCGGATCGCGGCCGAGCTCTTGAACCAATTGGCGTTGAACTCGGGTCATCTTATTGATCGTTTCGACCATATGGACCGGGATCCGAATCGTCCGAGCCTGGTCGGCAATGGCGCGCGTGATGGCCTGACGGATCCACCACGTCGCATAAGTCGAGAACTTAAAGCCTTTGGTGTAATCGAACTTTTCGACGGCTTTGATCAAACCCATGTTGCCTTCCTGAATCAAATCGAGGAAGTGCATGCCGCGGCCGACATAGTGTTTGGCGATCGAAATGACAAGGCGGAGGTTGGCGGTGATCAACTGATTCTTGGCGTCTTGGGCATCGGCAATCTGATATCGGGCTTCGGCAATCGCTTTGGCGTCGCCCTTGGCTTGGGCCTCTTTGAGGGCCTTTTGGGCTTTATCCATTGTCGCGATGCGCTTGGCGAGTTCGGTTTCTTGCTTGGCGGTGAGAAGATCGACCTTGCCGATCTCCTTGAGATACATCTTGACCGAATCGTTGACCTTGACGTCACCCGACTGGATCTTCGAGAATTCGTCGATGTTGGCGAGTTCTTCTTTCTCCTCATCATCGGCGGCATCATCATCGACCGCGTCCTCTTCAACTTCTTTTTGGGCGTTGAGAATTTCGTTTTCGTTCGCCGGGGCCTCTTCGCTCTCTTCATCTTCGTCGGAGACGACCTTGATCTTATTGTCTTTGAAATAGCCGATCAACGCTTCGAATTCCTCATCGGAAAGATCGAGTTTGCTCGTTGCTTCCATCACGTCTTCCTGATTGATGTAGCCAGTGCTCTTGCCCTTCTTAAGAAAAACCTTTTTGATGGTATCAAGGCTTTTGATCAGTTCTTCGTTTTCGTCATCGTCATCGTCATCGATTTCGTCTTTTTCTTTGGCCTTTTTGGCTTTGGCGGGCTTTTCGGCCTTTAATGCAACTTTATCCTCTTTGACTTTTTTTGGGGCTTGCAGCTCCTCTTTGGCCGCTTTGGGAGCCTTCTTGGCGGGTTCTTTGCTGCTCTTCTTTTCAATGGTTTCTTTTGTTTTTTTCATAACTCTTGTCCTCTGGATTAATTCCTTAGGCGTTCTTTTTCTTGGACCGAGCCCTTAACCTCTCGGCCTGTCGTTTCGAATATTCTAGGATGATGCGGGTTTTCTCTGCCTCGCTTTTGCCTTCGATCGCCTTTTCGGTTGTTTCTTTATCGTAAGCGCGATCTTTTTCCTCTTGGATGGCAAGGGCGCAATCGCCGATCGTCTTCTCGCTGTAGGGCGGATGGTAGCTGTCGCTGACGATCTCGGAGACTTTTGCCTCCACTTCATCGGCATTTTCGGCCCCCGAACCCGCGATATCGCCGAGGAGGGACTTCACGTCGATTGGTGTTTTGCGCTTCTCGACGTAATCGACTACGTAATTGGCGATCTCGTTGTAAATGGGGTAATAGAAGTTATCAATGTGCTGTTCGAAGTATTTGACCGCCCCCATGTCTTCCAGCATATAGAAGAGGGCTTCGCGCTCGGCTTTGAGAAGCCGCTTCAGCATGATCTTTTCCGGATGGAGCCGCTCCACCTCAATCTGATCGATGTAGGCGGTTTCTTCACTGGTGACTTCCTCAGGCCCGATCGCGTTGATCTGCTCGCGAATGGCCCGGATTTCGTAGCCGGTCGCTTTGGCGAGTTTCACGATGTAGTTATCGCGGTCGATGCCGGCGGGGATATTGCGAAGGAAGGGGATGAAATACATCATGACCTTCTTCTTTTCTTCGGGCGAATCAAGCTTCTTGACGTTCGTGTAGTAATCGACTTGGAAGTCGAAGGCATCGACGAGATGATTCATGCTCGTCTTGAGGGCGTCGGGTCCCGATTCCTGCAAGATGTCATCCGGATCGCGGAGATCGCCAGGATTCGAAACGAGGCGGAAGGCGATGCCAGAGCGATTGAGTTGGGTGATCATCTTCATCATTCCAGCCTGTCCTGGCGCGTCGCCATCGAGGCAAAGGCGGACTTCGCAATTGAGTTTCCTTAAGAGGGAGATTTGCTCGTTGGTGAGAGAAGTTCCCATCAATGCCACCGCCGAAGGAACCCCCGCTTTGTCAAGGGCCATCACATCCATGAAGCCTTCGAGCACATAGACATAGCCGTCGTGGCGAGCCGTGTTCTTCGCGTTCGCGTAGTTATAAAGGATCTTGCCCTTATCAAAGATCCGCGTCCCAGGTGAATTGACGTATTTCGGCGATTGTTCCTCATGGAGTTTGCGGGCGGAAAAGCCGACAACCTGTCCCTCGGGATTGGTCAAAGGAAAAATGAGACGTCCGGCATTGGAATCGCTCGTGCCTTCCTTCTTTGCGAGAGCGATGCCAATATCCTCGATCGCCTTGAGCGAATGGCCTTTAGCTTGGAGGTATTGGACGGTTTTGGCTCCATCCATCGGTGCATATCCAATTCCGTATTTGCCGACTTGCTCGCCGGAAAGATGACGTTCGACAAGATAATCCGCCGCAATTTTGCCTTCAGCGATCGAGAGGGCGTATTGGTAATACTTCTCCAAATCGCTGATGCACTCGTAAAGGGGCGTCAATTCGGGGTTAACGTAGGCGTGATAAGCCTGTTTCTCGAGCCGCTCATCGTGAAAATTGATGAGGTCGGCGACTTTCCGCACCGCCTCTTCGAAGGATATCTTCTCGTACTTCTCGACAAAGGTGATGGCGTTACCGCCCGTCCCGCAGACAAAGCATTTGAAAATCTGCTTTTCTTTGGAGATGTTCAACGAAGGGTTTTTATCGTCATGAAAGGGGCAGAGTGCAACGTAGCTCCGACCTTTTTTGGTGACGGGGATATAAGCGGAGATGACGGTGACAATGTCGGCGTTGGCGAGGATCGTATCAATCAGGTCACGATCGTACATTTCACCATCCTCCTTTCTTTATATCTAAAGATATAAATATACTAACTAACAACTGATAAACTACTTAATCAATAAAAGCACTTCACTGTGAAATAATTGACAAGTTCGGTGATAGGGAGCCGGATTTGTTTCATCGAATCACGCTCACGAATCGTCACCGACTGATCGTTGGCGGTATCGAAGTCCACCGTCACGCAGTAAGGCGTTCCGATCTCATCTTGGCGCCGATAGCGTTTGCCGATCGAACCGGTTGAATCGCTCGTGCACATAAAGTGCTGATTCAGAATCGCTAGGACCTCGTTGGCCTTATCTTCGAGTTTCTTCGATAACGGCAACACCGCCACTTTATACGGGGCTAAACTCGGAAGTAAGTGCATGACGACGCGGGTATCCCCGCCTTCAAGTGTTTCCTCGTCGTAGGCATCGATCATCGTCATCAGCATCAAGCGATCAAGCCCCATCGATGGTTCGATGACGAATGGGAGGTATTTCTCGTTGGTCTCCGGATCGAAATAGGTCAAATCTTCTTTGCTGTAATCCTGATGGCGCTTCAAATCGTAATCGGTTCGGTCAGCCACGCCGAGGATTTCGCCCCAGCCGATGGTCGGGAAATCGTATTCGACGTCGGTCGTCGCTTTGCTGTAGAAGGCCAGTTCGGCCGGTTCGTGATCGCGGAAGCGGAGATTTTCGGCCTTCGGTCCGAGACTTTCAACGAATTTCAGGCAGAAATCCTTCCAATACTTGAACCAATCAAGATCGGTGCCAGGCTTGCAGAAGAATTCCATTTCCATCTGTTCGAATTCGCGGGTGCGGAAGATGAAGTTCCCTGGGGTGATCTCGTTGCGGAAGCTCTTGCCGCTATTGCAAATGCCAAACGGGATCTTTTTGCGGGTCGAACGTTGAACGTTTTTGAAATTAACGAAGACGCCTTGGGCGGTTTCCGGACGGAGGTAGACCACCGCCGAATCATCTTCGGTCACGCCCACGTGGGTCTTGAACATCATATTGAATTTGCGGATTGGGGTGAAATCGCTTTTGCCGCAGACCGGACAGACCATTTTGTGAGTCTGCATGAATTTATCCATATCCTCGAAGGTCATATTATCAACGTCTTCGTTCGGATACTGGGCTTTGATCAAATCGTCGGCTCTTTGCCGGCTCTTACAGGCTTTGCAATCAACCATCGGGTCGTTGAACGTCGAGACGTGGCCTGTCGCTTCCCAAACCTTCGGGTTCATCAAGATGCCCGCATCGAGGCCAACGTTGGTCGGCGATTCTTGGACAAAGCGTTTCCACCAAGCGGCACGGATGTTTTTCTTGAGTTCAGCACCTAACGGGCCGTAATCCCAGCTATTGGAGAGTCCTCCATAAATCTGCGAGCCGGGATAAACGTATCCCGCCAACTGCAAATGCGATGTGATCTTCTCAAAACTAAACTTACTAGCCATGCATGGCTCCTTTGAGTAAAAAACTCTTTCTCCAAGAGAAAGACTCAGGTTATTTTAACCGCGAAAGAGACTCTGTCAACCCCTAATAAGGGTACCTTTTTCAGGCTTTGAGTAACAAAGCAGTACTTTTGAGTTCGACTCCGGTGAGATCGGCGAGGTACTGGCTCAGGCTTTGAATGAAACCTTGGCATTCTTCTTTGGTGAAGGAAACCCTGGCGATATCGACGATTCCACAGCGGAAGATATAGCGGAGAATCTTGAGGTGACGCGGATCGAGAGCCACCGCGCCTTCGTCCATCTCATTGGCGCAGACAAAGCCGCCTTCGCTATAGGAAACGCCTTTGATGTTGGTCTTGCTTTGGCAATAGATGCATTCATCGACGTCGAGCCCGTAGCCACAGAGAATCAAAAGATGGGCAAAATAAATCAGACTGACGCTAAAAGCATCGGCATTGCCCTCGAGGGCTTTCAAAGAGGCATCGAGCCAAGGATAGGCGTCTTTCTCTTCATCATCTTGAATGAGTTTGGCGGTGAGTTCGCTCAAGAAAGAAAAGGCGGTTAATCTCTCGAGGCTGTCACGGCCGTCGATCGGATTGATCGACTGGGCTTCTTTGAGAGAAAAGGCCCCGTTTTTCCCACTCTCAAGCGAGAAACGGGAATAGGATAAAAGCTGACAGGCTGCCGCGTTTTTCGAGGTTGGCTTTAAAATGCCGCGCGCCAAAAATGAAACCGGACCATCTTTGGTGAAGACATTCAGCATCGCGTCATTGTCTTTATAGGTGGAAATATGGACGATATAACCTTCGACTTCACTCAACATCCTCGTCATTTTTACGCTCTCCATAGCCGAGTTTCTTTAGTTTGGCCACGTCATTCCGCCAATTGGGCGAGAATTCGACTTCCAAAACCAGAATCACGTGCTTTTGCCACATTCTCTCGAGCTCATGGCGAGCCGACATCGAAATTTTCTTGATCATTTCGCCCCCGCGCCCGATCACGATGCCTTTTTGAGTTTCCTTTTCGACATAGATCACGCCGGAGATTCTGGCTGTTTCCTTATCCTCTTTGAGTGAGGAGATATAAACGGCCGACTGATGGGGAATCTCTTGTTTAAGGAAATGGAGCAGTTCTTGCCGAACGATCTCTTTGGCCATGAAGGCGTGGTCTTTGTCGCTGATTTGCTCTGTCGAATAATAGGCAGGGCCATCGGGAAGATAAGAGGCCACCGCTTCTTTAACGTTTTTTAAACCGAAATTCGTCAAAGCGGAGATCTGCAGTTGCTGCGCCTCAGGTTTAAGGGCTTGGAAATGAGCGACGATCTTCTCCATCATCGGCGCGGTCGCCAAATCGATCTTGTTGAAAACGAGGATCCACGGCTTGTCGCTTTGAAGCGTTGCCAAGAGTTTATCGTCTTCGCTTGTATCTTCCTTCGAGGCGTCGACCATATAGAGGACGCAATCGACATTCGAAAGGGAGTGGCGCGCGGCCTTGTTCATCGCTTTATCGAGGGCTTCATCGCTTTCGAAAAGCCCAGGCGTATCGATGAAAACAATCTGAAGATCTTTTTCGTTATAGATGCCGAGGATCTGATCCCGGGTCGTTTGCGGTTTTGGGGAAACGATTGAGACTTTCTTCGAAAGAAGGGCGTTTAACAAAGTGCTCTTGCCAACGTTGGGTTGGCCGAGGATCGCACAAAAGCCGCTCTTCATAAATCTTCACCCGTGAAAGCGAAAGGCAAGAGCTCTTCGGTGTTCGTCACTTTGACGTCGCCGCGGAGATTGGCCAAATAAATTGGCGCTTTTTGCGGGAAGAGTTCGCTTAGCACCTGACGGCAAGCGCCGCAAGGCGAGCAAGGCCCATCGGTATCGGCAATAACAGCTAAAGCCACGAAATCATCGGTTGTTTTCCCGTCCATCATCGCGTTGTAAACGGCATTGCGTTCGGCGCACATGCAAAGCGGGAACGAGGAATTCTCGATGTTGGCCCCGACATAAACCGAGCCATCGTCACAGACGAGGGCGGCCCCTACCGCAAAGTGGGAATAAGGCGAATACGAAAGCTCGCGAGCTTCTTTCGCACATTCAATCAGCTGATTTTGATCCATAATGGTTTCACGCTCCTGCTTTGGCGAGGATGACATCTTGAAGAGGGAACATCACGTCTTCATCCTCTTTCTTCATGTGGTCATAGCCCAGCAAATGCAAGAGACCATGGATGAAGAGGAAACTGAGTTCGCGCCGTTCGCTGTTGCCAATGTCTTTGGCCTGTCGTTGGGCCTGAGGGAGGCAAATCAAGATCTCACCGAGCATTCTTTCAACGCTCGGGTCCCCGATCTGATCGCGCGGATCTTTATCGTCGTTGAAGGCGAACGAAATGACGTCAGTTACCCGATCAACATGGCGGTAATCCCGATTGATTTGGTGAATCGTCTCGTCGTCGACCAGCGACACATCGATCTCGTAATTGACCGTAATGCCCAGATAGGCAAACGTCACTTCGGCGAGATGCCGGTAACGCTCTTCCAGGTAATCGTAACTTTCCCCGTACGGGGATGTAAACGACAGTTCCATCGCTAATGTAGATTAACACAAATGTGCCTCCTTTGTTACCTCATTTTTCCTCTTTAAGGAAGTATTCCAGGAAATATTCGAATTCCTGACTCCGCTCTCGGCCTTTGACGAGAAAGGCAACAATCTTCTCAAAACCATCTCCGACTGAGATAAGAGCGAAGAAATGGAAGAGAAAGTAATTTAATGTGATTTCTTGCTGAGCCAAGACTGGAATAAGAGCGAGGGCCAAGGCAAGGACGAAGCGAATGATTTGAATGTAAGAAAGGTAGTCACCGAGCTGGTACGCTTTTTCGTTCATTTGGTGGAGGCTCGTGAGTTTCTCTTCGCTTGGGGCTTTCGAGACGAAGAGAGCTTTTTCATCACTTTCGAGTTTAGTCTTCTCCCCCTGGATGTGCCGGTCCCAATAGAGACCTTCGAAAATGGCAAAAGCGAGATAGCCAGCGGCCGAAGCGAAAAAATAGAGATTGTTGAAACCCACGAGATAAGTGAGAGCGGCGCAATAGAAAAAGGCGCTGACGAATTCAATCCAACCGCCAAAGAGAAGTCCCTTATAGCGATAATAGTGTTCGTAATTGCGCCTTAATTGGCCATTATCCTCATCGTAGATTCTTTCTAGGTAGCCTTGGTCGAAGCGCTTCATCCCATTGACGGCGAACAGACGCTTGAGGATAGCGAAAAGACCATAGAGGGTGAAGGCGAGAATTGAATAAAGATAGTCCGCATTCTTCTGGACGTTATAAAAGCCGAAATAAAGGGCGCTTTCACTGAGGATTTCCATCAAGGAGGAGAGAGAAAACATCCAAGGAATGTCGATTTTCTTCTTTTGATAGGGACACTTGCTTTTAAAATAGGGCCCCACTTCGCCAAAAATGCCGTTCCACCGATCGAAGAGCTCCCCCTTTTCGATCCACTTCCGCCCGAAGGAAGGATCATCGACCAAGATTCTCTTCCCCCACGCTTTCCGGGCCAAGACACAATGCGATTCCGCTTCTTTTCCCAAGAGCAAGAGGATAGGCCAACTGGCGTTATGGAAGAGATCCTCTTTGTCCTCGACCCGTTTGAAGGTCAATTTCAGTCCTTCTTTGGCAGCAACTTGACTCAGTTGAGCTAAGGAATAAGGCGGATGGCCTTCGATGGTGAGATAGCGGTAATTTTTCTGGTGGCTGACGAGAACTAACGCCATGCGCAAGCATGCGAGCCCGCATCCTTCTTCGTCGCCTTGATAAATGGTTTCCACACTTATCAATAGACTGGAAAAAGGCTTTTGTGCCCTTCCAAAAGAAAAGTCCTGAGATTTCCTCAGGACTTATCGAATCTTTTTTTACCACTTCTTACGACGTGCAGCTTCGGATTTCATCTTCCGCTTCAGGTTGGTCTTGTAGTAGCACTCTCTTTTACGCGACTCGAGAAGGACGCCGCTCTTGTTGACCGAGCGTTTGAACCGACGCATGGCATCATCGAGGGTTTCCCCTTCGTGAAGCACAGTTTTAACAGCCATTGAGTTCACCTTCTTCCACTATTTCAGCGTGTTTATTCTATCGCAGGGCCGTCGTTTTGCAAGATGATTCCATAGGAAAGCGGCTCTTTTTCTCATTCGCTGGGATCTCTTCGGGTCTTCTTTGCCTCTTTTTTCGAGAAAAAAGCCGAAGAGACGGGCAAGTTTAGGCTTTTTTTTGGGGAGCGATGCTATAATCTTGCCATGCCCGAGCTCAGCGTGATCATTCCCGTCTACAATTCCGGCGCCTATTTGAGGCGTTGCCTCCATTCGCTCCTCGAGGAGCAGACTTTCACCGGCTCGCTCGAGGTAATCTTGGAAATCGACCCGTCGAAGGACGATTCTTTGACGATTGCCCAAAACTATCAGAGCAAGTTCCCCTCGATCGTGATTGATGCTCCGGCCATTCGGATGGGAATCGGTTTAGCCCGAATCAGGGGAATCGAGAAAGTCACTTCGCCTTATTTCTATTTCATGGACGCCGACGACACTTTGGATCCCCGCTGCCTTGAAACTCTTTTATCTGCCGCGAAAAAGTACGATGCCGACTGCGTCAACTGCTCGTTTCGCTACGTGAGCGGAAAGCAAAAGAAAGCCCACTATTACCCATTTGCGAAAAACAAAATCCTCGACCATAAAACTATTTTGAAGGCTTATTTCGCCGATTCGTATATCCGTGGCTTCTGCTGGACCAAACTCTACAAAACGACGATTGCGGCCAAGCGGCCGCTCCTCGTCTTGGCCGCCCCGCTCGATATGCAGTTTGAGGACGTCGCTCTCAATTGCGCCCTTCTTTCATATTGCTCTAAAGTCGTCTCGATCAAAACACCCCTCTATAATTACGATAAGACCAATCTCCTTTCGGCCATGACGATCAAGCGGAAGAATCGGACGCTGCGCCATCTCGTAGTCTTCGCTCTCGAACGTTACTTCCTCGAAACAACGAAGAATCCCCAGGGCTTAAAAGGCTTTAGGGCTCAACTCTTCCGGATGAAACTCTCGCTCGATTATGACCGCAAACTTGATAGGAAGGCCGGGGCCGATGCCGCTTATTTTCGCTCCGTTTCGCAGGCTTGGGGAATGATCAAAGACATGAAAAAACCTCTCGTCAAGGAAGGGTCTTTCTTCGAAAAAGATGCCGATGGCGCCTTTTATTTTGCTAAGAGCGAAGCGTAGGCTTCCTTCAATTCCGCCCCAACTTTATCGAGCGAACGTTCTTCGGCGACCGCATAACCTTTCGATAGAATCTCCGGGTCTTCGCCTTCCGCGAAGAGCTTGGTCAGAATCGCGGTGAAATCGGCGTTGTTTTTTCCTTTATGGCAGTCAAGGCCATCGTGGAGCCACGGGTCGTAGACACCGATGTCGCGAATCACGAGCGGCGTCTTTGAGGCCAAAGCCTCCAAGACGACGATCCCTTCCGTTTCTTCGTAGGATGGGAAAAAGAGAGCCGAGGCGCACTGGTAAGCCCCGTGGATCAATTCACCCTTGCAATAGCCCGCCATGATCGCATTCGCCGGTCGTTTTTTGACCCAGCGTTTGACTTTATCGTTGGTGATCCATCCGCTCAAATGGCCGAACCAAATGAACTTGATGGCGGGGAAATCCCGGGCCACTTCAAAGAAATCCTGGATTCCTTTCCGTTCGAAGGGGAAGCCCACCCCCATCACGAATTTTTCGCCTTCTTTGAGGTCGAATTTAATCCGGAAAGCGGCTTGGGCAGCAGGATTCGGCGCGTATTCCTTTAGGTCGATGCCGTTGGAAACCGCAATCACTTTCTTCTGAAAACCATAGGATTCGATCAATGCTTTCGAATAAGGCGTCGGGGTGATGATAAGGTCAGCTCGCGAATACATGTATTTGAGGTGCGAATCAAAAAGCGGTTCAACCAATTGCCAGCATTTAAAAGAGCGGCGGAAATCCTCATAGGTCGAATGGCCATGGACGATGACGGGAATCCCCTTTTTCTTGCAATACCGGAGCAGCCGCTGTGACTTGGCCCAGATCGTGTTGATATGAGCCAGATCGTAAGAGTCTTTCGGTGATGTCGTAAAAGGGACGCCCGCTAAGGTGCAGGCCTCCATCTGGTGGCGCATCGCCCGCCCAATCCCCGAGGTCTTGATGCTGTCCTCGTCTTGGAAATAGATCAGGACTTTCATCCTTATTTCTCGTTCATGATTTCAACGGAATGCGAGCAGCCGATCCGATTGGCTCCCGCTGAAAGAAGCTCGAGCATCTGGGCTTTGTTGTGAATGCCTCCCGCCGCTTTGACGCCCATATGAGGCCCGACGGTCGAACGCATGAGGGCCACATCTTCCGCCGTGGCGCCACCAGTGCCGAAACCGGTCGAGGTCTTGACGAAGTCCGCTCCGCCTTTTTGGGCGGCGAGGCACGAGGATTTGATCTCTTCTTTGTTCAGATAGCAATTCTCCAAAATGACTTTCAAAACACGGGGTCCCACTGCTTTTTTGACCATGGCAACCTCTTTGGCGATGAAATCATAGTTATGCTCTTTTGCCATCGCGATGTTCTGAACCATGTCGACTTCATCGGCCCCCATCTTGACAGCGTCGCGGGCCTCGGCGACTTTGCTGACGGGCGTCATTTGACCTAAAGGGAAGCCGATGACGGTGCAGACTTTGACATCGGTGCCGGCCAAGAGTTTCTTGGCGACCGGAACATAGAATGGGTTGATGCAAACGCTCATGAAATCGTATTGCTTCGCCTCGGCGCAGAGCTTCTGGATATCCTCCAAAGTCGCATCCGCCTTGAGGCAGGTATGGTCGAAGAACTTACTGTAATTCATTGAGTGACCTTCTTTTTCTTTGCTCTATTTTAATCTCATTTCCGCTCTTGCGATAGGGGGGAGCCTTGAAAGACTCTCTTCTTTCGATGCTTGCTCTTTCGTTAAGCCAATCTTCTTCAAAGAAAAGAGGGGGGGCGCTCACTCACCTTCTCTTTGAAAGAATCCTCGGCAAAAATATGGTCCCGCCCACGATGCGGTTAACGGATTTCGAAAGTCTTGCCTTGGAAGGTAAAAGAACCGGCTCTTTTCGGCATCAAGCGCCTCTTCGGGCAACAAAAAAACGAAGACGAGATTCTCGATGCTCGTTTAACGAAACCCATCACGCTCTTACGGAACGCTTCGTAACTGGCGGGGTGAAATCGAAAAGAAGTTGGCGAGCCAAATAAGGGAAAAAAGAAAAGCCCCCGTCTGGGGGGGCTTTCGATCAGCAAGCAGCTTTTACTTGGCTTCTTTTTTCGTCGCGTGATGGATGATTTCCTTGCCATCATAATAGCCACATTCCGGGCAAACATGATGAGCGGGAACCATCGCGCCGCAATGCGGGCAAGCGACCAAGCCCGTCACTTCAAGCTTGAAGTGCGTGCGCCGAAGTCTCTTCGCGGTTTTTGATGTTCTTCTAAACGGGACTGCCATAGTTTTTTCCTCTTTTCAACGGGGTTAATTATAGGGGGTTGCCTCCCAGAGTCAACTTTCTTCTGTACAATGTCAAAAGAATATCATTTTAGTTCGATTATATGGAAGGCCACAAAACGGGATGACTCCGCTCAATCCGCTTTGGTCGCCGCCGAATAGACCACGTTTGCGATTGTCCCATGTTTTGGGCTCGAGGATGGTACTTTGACTAACAGGTAATTCCCGCTATGGCCATAGGCAAGGCCTTTTTGGGGATCATCCTCCTCAAAAAGAATCGGCAAACTCCTCCCATAGAAGCGTTCTTCATAACGCTCCCGCAGTTCTTTCGAGAGAGACAAGAGTTCTTGAACGCGTTTTTCTTTGATCGGAGCGGGCGTATCGGGCAAGGTGGCCGCGTAGGTCCCGCTTCGAGGCGAAAAGGGAAAAACATGGATCTCGGCGAATTCGGCTTCGCGGGCGAAAGCGAGGGTTTCCTGCCACTCCTTCTCGCTTTCTTCCGGAAAGCCAACGATGATGTCGGTCGTGATCGCGACGTCGGGCCGGATGGCGCGGATCGCCGAAAGCGTCTTCAAAAAGGCGGTCGTGTCGTATTTCCTTTTCATCCGTTTAAGGACGCCAGAGGACCCCGATTGGAGCGGGATGTGAAGATGATCCACCACCTGGGGGTAATCTCTTAATAGCGAAAGCATTGCCTCATCGATCTCGCTTTCTTCGATCGAGGAAATCCGCAAGCGCGGAAGCGCAGGGCACAGATCGAGCATGTCTTTGAGCAAGTGGCCTAGCCGATAGGAGCCATCGCCTAAATCCTTGCCATAGCCGCCGATATGAATTCCGGCGATCACGATTTCTTTGTAGCCGGCTTCCTCGAGGCGCTTCGCTTCCCGGAGGGTCTCATCCTTTTCGCGGGAACGGGAGTTGCCCCTTAAGCGCGGGATCAGGCAATAGGAGCAGAAATTGTCGCAGCCATCCTGAATCTTGAGGTAGGCTCGAGCGTTGTCGGCCAGCGCCATCTGACCCATCTCTTCGTAAGTTTCGTGCCGGACGTCTTTTTTGACGTCGACGATCGGCTTCTTTTCTTTTTGAAACCGCTCGACGTCCACCAATAATTCTTTCCGTTTGCTCGTCCCAAGGACTATATCGGCCCCCATCGCCGCGGTTTCTTGGCCATGGAGTTCGCTATAGCAGCCCATGACGGCCAAGATGGCGTGGGGCGCTAAGCGGCGCATCTTGCGGATGTGCTGGCGCGATTTTTGATCGGCGGTCGAAGTGACCGAGCAGGTGTTGACGATGATGAGATCGGCTTCGAGCGGCGAAAAGACCTCGTGGTGCCCTTCTTTTTCGAGGGCATTCCTCAAGGCATCCAGTTCGTAGGAATTGACTTTGCAACCGAGCGAAAAAAGATAGAAGTTCATTCTTTTTCGCCTTTTTCTTTCTTTTCTTCGAATTTAATTTCTTTGCCAAGGATCTGGTGCATCAGGCTTGAGGAGATCAGATTGCCTTGGACTAAGGCTTGGATCAAGGCGTTCCTGTCGTTGGCTAAATAAGCGTCCGCCACCGCCTCGATTCGCTTGACCATATGGGTTTTGACGGGGGTTTTGATCTCGCGGTCAAACAGGCAGATCTTGACATCGAGCCGGCCTTGATCGTTGATGAAATAGAGGGCCTCGGCATCGTAATCGTAGGCCGCCATCACTTTCGGCGATTTGCGGATCGGGACGAGCCGGGTGAAATAGGAATCGTAGAGAGCGTAGCCATAGTAGTCGAAGCAATCGACCGTCGCCGCTTGATAATCGCGGATCAAATGGGCATAAGGCGCGAGGAGGAGTTTCTTCCATTCCTTGGCGTAAAGGACGTTGAGCGAGGTGGAAAAGAAAGGAACGTAGATCTTTTCGCCTCGATAAAGGAGGTAGGGCAGGTTCGTCATGCCCGAGGCCATGTATTCTTTGAGGGAGAGCCGTTCCTCTTTCGGGAGCGATTCCTCTTTCATCTTGCTTTGGTAAAGCTTCTCGATCCGCCCCTTGTTGAGGAGTCCGCGAATCAAAATGTTGGCCCGGATCGTCAAAAAGGAATCGAGGGGTTTCAAGAACATCGCCCATTGTTCGACCCCGTTTAAAAGATAGGCGTTGTCGTTGTAAAAGGTGGCTTCGTTCGAAGAGGCGAAGGGGGTGGTTCTTTGATGGGATTCGAGTTCATCGAAAAAACTCATCGCTTCCCCCTCTCGCTTTCGATGGCATAAGAAAAGACGCTCGCGGCGTAGACCGCGGCGGTTTCGGCCCGCAAGATGCGGCGGCCGAGCGAAACAAAACGAAAGCCCCTCGCCTTGGCTAAGGAAGCTTCGGCGGGGCTAAAGCCCCCTTCCGGCCCGATCACAATCAGGCAACTCTCGCCGTCATTTAAGGCTCTCAAGGCGGCAGGAAGGGAGGCGACATCGTTGCTTTCGTTCTCGTAGGCGAGGAGCTTAAGCGAGGCGGGGACATCAAGAATAGCCGCCAAATCCATCAAAGGCTCGACCGACGGGATTGTCGTCCGCTTCGATTGCTCGGCGGCGGCTTTCACGATTTTGGCAAAACGTTCCTGCCGTTTCTTTTTCTCTTCCTCACCCACGAGGCGGATGATCGTCCGAGACGAAAAAAAAGGAAAAAAAGAGGCGACGCCGAGCTCGGTTCCCTTATCAAGAACCTCTTCGTCGTTGCCATGTTTGAGCAAGGAAAAAGCCAAGAAAAGCGAAGCGGGGAGCTCGCTGGCTTTCGAAAGGAGAGCCCCGAGGTTAACGTTCAAGGGATTCAAAGAAGAAATGACGGCGGAATAAACAGCGCCCCGATCGACGACTTCGATTTCTTCGCCGATTTCGCTCCGCATCACATCGCAGAGGTGATGGCGGTCTTCCGCCGAGAAAAAAACTTGGCCATTCTCAATGCGGGCGAAGTAGCGCTGCATGGCCTCTTACCTCAGAAATTCGCCATTGGCGTCTTTGTAGGTATCGCTTTTGATGTAACGAACCGCTAAGGGCGGGTAAACGATCCAAGCCACCAAAAAGGCGGCCAAATAGCCAAGCCAGCCCCAACCGGAGAAAAAGAAGAGCAACGTACCGCCCCCGCCGATCAAAACGCACGAGGCCAAGAGGGCAATCAGGCCGTTTTTCTTAAAGCCGAGATAAAAGAAATGAGCGCCGGTCCAACCGAGGAAAATAGCCAAAAGAGCTGTCGTTTTCTTGCTTTTGCTCCGATAGAGTTGGTAGTTGCCGGTGACGGGGTCGACAAACTGCGTCATGTCCTTGGTCTTGTAGTTCTCATCGATGGGATGAGGGGTTCCGCAATAAGGGCAGACGTCGTTATCAAATTTGGTGATTTCACGATGACAATTCTTGCACTGTGGCATAACGTGATTTAGTGTATACCTTCTTTTGAAAAGCGAATAGGGCGAAAATGGTTTCAATAGCTCTTCTTATCGGCGAGGGCTTGATAATCCCGATAGAGCTTCAGGCATTCAGCGCGTGAGAGTTCGTGGATCGAGGACGCTTTGTCCCCCTCTTTGAGCCAAGCGTAAAAGGTCGAATCGCGGAAACCAATTTTCTCCGTATCCTCGACGCTGCAGCCATAGTAGATCGTTTTGATGTTGGCCCACAGAATCGCGCCGAGGCACATCGGGCAGGGATAGCCCGTCGTATAGATTTCGGCGCCGCTTAAGTCAAACGTCCCCAAGCGGTGGCAGGCATCGCGGATCGCCATGATCTCCCCATGGCAGGTCGGATCGTTGTTCTTCAGCACTTGGTTATGGCCTTGGCCGATTACTTCCCCTTCTTTGACGATGACGGCGCCAAAAGGTCCCCCATCGCCTTCGTGGATTCCATTTTCCGCTTCTTCAATCGCGAGCGACATGAATTTCTTGTCCATAGTTCACCTCCGAGTACTTTAGCTTACTTCCGCCTTTTTTTCGAGGGGATTTGCAGGGATCTTATCCCTGAAGCGAAAAAAGCCAGCCGGAATGGGCTGGCTTCCCATTCAACGTTTGAATGGATTGTGCCACCACTTGGCACCTTTGGCCTCTTCTTGCTTGCGAAATTCCTCGAGCAGGCTCTTCTCGCTCGCGGTGAGATTGGCTGGCGTTTTGACCTTGATATGGAGATACTCGTCGCCGGGTCGTCCCGTCCGAAGATCTTTGACGCCTTTGCCCCGCAGTTTGAGGATTCCCTCAGGCTGGGTGCCTTCGGGGATGGCGACGCTCACATCGCCATAGACGGTGGGAACGTCGATCGTCACGCCCAAAGCGCAATCAACGAACGAGAGCGGAACATCGACATGGATGTCGTTGCCCTCCCGCTTGAAGACATCGTGGGGCTGAACCTGAACTTCGACGTAGAGATCGCCGTTGGGGCCGCCGTTACTTCCGCGTTGGCCTTTGCCTGAGACACGGATCTGCTGGCCGCTGATGATGCCGGCGGGCACATTGACGTCGAGGTCTTTGTGGACTCGGCTATAACCCGAGCCACCGCACACGTGGCAACGTTTGCCGATGATTTTGCCACTTCCATGGCAGCGTGGGCAAGGTCCGGTGCTCTCCATCACGCCAAAGATCGTTTGCTGGCGTTGGCGGACATAACCCGAGCCGCCGCAATCGGGGCAGGTAGTGATGTCATCGGGCGAATCCGCACCGGTGCCATGGCAGTTTTCGCAGGGTTCATCGAAGGTCAAAGGGATGTTCACATGGCGGCCGTTGATGGCATCCATGAAATCAATCTTGACTCGATAAAGGGTATCTTCGCCTTTCCGGGGCGCTCCGTCATTGCTGCGCCGGCGCGTACCGCCTCCGCCGAAGAAGCTCTGGAAGATGTCGTTGAGATCGACATCGCCAAAACCTTCGCCAGAGAAGCCGCCCCCATTGAAGGGGTTTCCCGCTCCGCCCGTTGAGGCGCCTTGTTCAAAAGCGGCCATGCCGAACTGGTCGTATTGCTTGCGTTTATTATCGTCATAAAGCACATCGTAGGCTTCCTGGATCTCCTCAAATTTCTTCGGGGCATCCGGCGATTTATTCAAATCGGGGTGGTATTGCTTCGCCAGTTTGCGGTAAGCGCTTTTGATTTCGTCTTTCGTCGCCGTCTTGCTAACGCCAAGCACCTCATAGTAATCCCGCTTCGTTTCCGCCATAGAGATAGCCTCCTTTCGCTAAAAGGGGGCGAGATCGCTCCCGCCCTCACGTCATTCTGCCTTATTTCTTCTTTTTATCGGTGAAGTCCGCGTCGACCACATCATCAGGTCCTTCGCGGCCTTCATTCGGACTGGCGTTCGGATTGGCTTGTTCCGCCGCGCCTTGCGAGGTTTCCTGTTGAGCACCCTGCTGGAAATGACCAGCCCGGGCTTGATTCGCCGCATCTTCGAGCTTGCCGACCACTTCGCGAAGCTTATCGATGTTGTTCGACTGGATCGCGCCTTGGGCTTCATCGCGGAGAGCGGTGAGCTGTTGCTTCTGCTCAGGCGATAATTTGCCCGATTGGGTCGGATCGTTGAGAACGGCGTTGATTTCGTCGACATAGGTCTGGGCCTTGTTCTTCACTTCGATATCGCCTTTGCGTTTCTCATCGGCTTCCTTGTTCTCCTCGGCTTCTTTGACCATCCGATCAATATCGGCTTTTGAGAGACCATTGCTGCCGCTGATGGTGATGTTCTGGCTGAGGCCGGAATCGAGGTCTTTGGCCGCGACTTTGACGATGCCGTTCACATCGATTGAGAAGGTGACCTCGATCCGGGGCTGACCGCGCCGAGCGGGTTTGATGCCCGACAGGGTGAAGTTGCCCAAGAGCTTATTGTCGTGCGCCATCGGCCGCTCGCCCTGATAAACCATGATGTCGACGGCCGGCTGATTATCCTCAGCGGTCGAGAAGACCTGGCTCTTGGTGGTCGGGATGGTCGTATTGCGCGGAATGAGCGGGGTCATGACGCCGCCGAGGGTCTCAATGCCGAGGGTGAGCGGGGTGACGTCGAGCAAAACGACATCCTTGACTTCGCCAGCGATGACACCGCCTTGAATGGCAGCGCCAATGCTAACGGCTTCGTCCGGGTTGACGGAAAGATTAATCGGGTGGCCCGAAACACTCTTGACGAGATCTTGGACGGCCGGCATCCGAATCGAGCCGCCGATCATCAAGATGTCCCCGAGATCGTTATAGGAGAGCTTGGCATCAGCCATCGCCTTCTCCATCGGGGTCTTGCAGCGTTCAAGCAAATTGCGAGTCAGATCCTGGAATTTGGCGCGGGTGAGTTGGCCTTCCCAGCTGATCGGGCCATTGCTTCCGGTGCCGATGAATGGCAGCGAAATCGTGGTCGACAGGCTCGAGGAGAGCTCGATCTTGGCCTTTTCAGCGGCATCGATGAAACGCTGCTGAGCCATCTTATCGGTCAGATCGGCGCCGGTTTCAATCTGGATCTGGGCGTGAATCCAATCGGCCACCGCTTTATCCCAGTCATCGCCGCCGAGGCGAGTATCGCCCGAGGTGGCCAAGACCTGGAAGGTGCCATCGCCGATATCGAGAATCGAAACATCAAGGGTGCCGCCACCGAGGTCGAAGACCAAGACTTTTTCGCTCTTCTTGGTGTCGAGGCCATAGGCTAAGCAACTGGCGGTCGGCTCATTGATGATGCGGACAACATCGAGTCCAGCGATCGTGCCGGCGTCTTTCGTCGCCTGACGCTGAGCGTCATTGAAGTAAGCCGGGACGGTGATGACGGCCTTTTTGACGGGGGCGCCGATCGACTTTTCGGCATAGTTCTTCATATAAGCCAGGACCTTGGCCGAGATTTCCTGCGGCGTGAAGTCCTTGTTGAGGCAGCTGATGTGAAACTTGTCGCTCGTGCCCATGTGACGCTTGGCCGAACGAACCGTGTCCGGATTGGTGATCATCTGGCGCTTGGCAGCGTTGCCGACGATCTCCTCGCCATCGCCTTTAAACGCGACGACAGACGGGGTGGTGTTGGTGCCTTCCGGGTTCGGGATGACTTTGACTTTGCCATCCGCTTGCAAATAGGAGATGACCGAATTGGTCGTCCCAAGATCGATACCGACGATAATTTCTTTTGTCATAATTTTTTATCTCCTTAGGCTTTAGTAGCCTTCGAATCATTTTTTTCGTCCTTCGACTCGACTTTCTTCTGGCTGACGCTCACCATGGCCGGACGGACAAGCCGATCATGGAGTTTGTAACCTTTGGCGAAGATCTGGAGGATCTTGCCATCCTCTGATCCCTCTTTCACATCGACCGCGTGCATAAGCCCGGGATCGAAGGGATCGCCAACCTTCGGGAGAATTTCGCTCACGCCTTCGGCGAAGAGCGCACTCTCAATTTGGTTGTAAAGGTATTGGAAGCCTTGCTGATACGCCTTGGCCTCCGCGTCTTTTGGGGACGTTTGAAGGGCGATATAGAAGCTATCGAGGGCAGGCAGGAGGGCATCGAGGAAGCCTTCGGCGCGATACTTGATCGCGTTGTCATGGTCTTTCTCAAGATCCTTCCGCAAGTTCTGGGTGTCGGCATAGGCGAGGTAATACTTGTTTTTCCATTCGCCCATTTCGGCATTGGCTTTCTCGTAGAGCGCTTGGAGAGCCGCGTAATCTTTTTGGCTCACCACCGCTTCTTTTTCATCCTTCTTCATTTCTTTTTCCGCGGGGCCGCTTTGCTCTGCGGCTTCGGGCTTACTGTCTTTTGCATTTTCTGCCATGCGTTTTCTTCTCCTCCATGGATGGTGCTTCGAGCGAAATATTCATCGAGCGCTTCGGCAAAGTAACGAAGAGTCGATACGACTTTTTCGTAATCCATGCGCGAAGGGCCTAACACGGTCAAACAGCAGTTCGGATCGCCTGGGAGCGAGACGCCCGCTGAGACAACGGCGAGATCTTCGAGTCCCTCTTTAGCCGTTCCGATATGGACGCTTATGCCATCTTTCGCGGCCTTGGTTCCGGTCAGAGCTTTCTTCATCTTCTCCGGATTGTCGAGAAGCAAGAGCAACTGTCGGAGCTTCTCCGCATCGTTGGCGTATTCCGGCTGATTGTAGAGCGCGTCCTTCCCATAGAGGGCCAGCCGATCGGTCGCGAATTTGGTGAAGGCCTCGAGGATGGCATCATAGATGACTTCCTGCCCCACCACATAATCGGTGAGGGCGGGTTTCATCGCTTCCATCTTGGCGACCACATCGCTGATCGGGGTGCCTTGGAGCCGGTCATTGAGGAGTTTGACGGTCTTGACGACCTCCTCCGTTTTGAGAGAGGGATCGACGAGGAACGTCTTATTCTCAACGTAGCCTTTATCAGTGACGAACACCGCAGTCGCGGTGTTTTCCCCGAGTGGGATGATCTGGACACTGACGAGTTTTTCCTCGTTGACCGATGGTCCTAAGACCACCGAGGCGAGGTTGGTCATGTGCGAGAGGATCTCGCAGCTCTCCTTCATCACCTCTTCGACCGATTTGCTCTTTTCCGAGAGGACGTTAGCCAAGGCATGCTTGGCGTTTTCGTCGACCGAAGTTTCCCGGATGTGCTCCGCGTAGTACTGATAACCTTTTTCTGAAGGAACGCGGCCGGAGGAAGTATGGGTCTTTTCGAGATAGCCATCTTGCTCAAGGGCATTCATTTCGTTGCGGATCGTTGCGCTGGAGACATCGAGATGATACACCTCTTGAAGGGTTTTGCTGCCGACAGGTTCAGCGGTTTTGATGAAATGCTCGACGATTAATTTTAGAATTTCGTCACGTCGGGTCATAGCCGTCCTCCTTTTAGCAGTCGCCTTCTTCAGGTGCTAGCACCATTATAGCCAGCGTTTTAGCACTGTCAACGGCAAAGTGCTAAAGAAGAAAAAAGAAGCGATACCGCCTCGTTAAATTCGTTAAAAAGACTTATTTTTCCGCCCGGACGTCGATGACAAGGGTGTTGGTGAGCCGATCGAAGACGCTTCGTTCGGTGTGGCTCGAGAGCATATAGATCGCATTGATAAGGTCCATCGCGGCAAAACCCGTCATCAAAGCCTTAATGAAGGCTTCCTTGAAGCGGATCCTTTCTTCCGTTGCGTGACAGGTTCGAATCCCGAAGATCGCCATCCCGAGGGTGTAACCGTTGCTGAGGTAAAGAAACCAAAAAACGGCGATCACATAGAAGACGTAGCCAGAGGCAATCGCGATTAGAATCTCAAGAAAGAGAGAGAAATTTCGGGGCAAAAAGAGAATCTCCACCGCCAAAACGCCCGCTAAGACACCAAAAGAAAGCAACTTGTCGATAAGCCAGCCACCAATTCGTTTGTCAAACCGTGCGATGGGCATGCTCTTAATATAACGCAAGAAGGATGCGGTCGAGAAGAAGAATCCCTTGATCGGTAGGATAAACGCGCGCGCCATCCTCTTTTAATAGTCCTTGGGAAATGAGCTCTTGGCGCGGTTTTGAATACTCAAGGCGGAAATCGCTCTTAAAGCGCTTCTCATAATCGGCGAAAGCGAAGCCTTCCTCGAGCCGCAAATTGGTCAAGAAGAAATACTTTTTGTCCTCCTCGACGCTCACTGCTTCCTCTTCGACATGCCGGATGCCCTTCAAATAGGCGCTGAGATTCCGGGTGTTGCTATAGCGAAGGCTATCGATGTAACCCGCCGCGCCCAAGCCAGCGCCATAATAGGGTTCGTCTTTCCAATAGGCGAGATTATGGCGGGAAATATGGCCGTCTTTGGCGAAGTTTGAGACCTCGTAGCGGTCGTACCCGGCCTTTCTTAATGAGGCGAGAATCAGCTCATATTGGTCGGCGGCCAAGGCTTGGTCCATTTCCTGGATCCCCTCATTAAAGAAGGAGGTGCCGGGGTTCACGCTGAGGCAATAGGTCGAAAGATGCTCGCTTCGAAAGGACAAAAGGGCGGCGATATCGTTTCGAAGGATCGCCAAGCTTTCGCCCGGAAGGCCATAGATCAAATCGCAGGAAAGATTGTCGAAGCCCGCTTCCCGTGCGATTTTCACCGCTTCCTGGGCTTGGGCGAACGTGTGATGCCGCCCCATCAAACGGAGGAGGGTTGGATTGGAAGATTGGACGCCAAAAGAGAGGCGGTTCACGCCATATCGGCGGAGGATTTCCGCTTTTTCACGGGTAAAATTCTCCGGGTTGGCCTCGAAGCTAAATTCGCCCCCTGGGGCCAAAAGCGGAGACAAAAAAGCCAAAAGATCAGCGATTTCCTCAACTGGCAGAACGCTTGGGGTGCCCCCACCGATATAGATCGTGTCTAAAGCTTCGGGCCGAAACGAGGCGATTTCTTTCTTCAGTTCCCCCAGATAAGAAAGAGCCCAAGCGGGCTCATAGAGAACTTTGGCGAAATCGCAATAGGCGCAAAGATGGGCACAGAAAGGGACGTGGACGTAGAGACTGCGCGGTTTCACTTTTTATCCGTTTCAGCGGGGTCATCTTTCGTGATGGCTTCGGCTTCTTCGGGATGCTCGGCCGCGTATTTGGCCATCGCCTTGGCGGCCGCTTCGTCTTCGACGGGGCGGGTCGCCCGATTGACTTCTTCTTGGATCACTTCTTTTTCTTCAGGCTTGTTCGCGTCTTTCTTGCTTTTTTCAGCCAAATTACGCGCGGCCTCATCCATCTTGGCCGCCGTCTCATCATCGACGTCGACGACCATCCGTTTGACCTCTTCTTCGGCGATCTCCTGATCGCTCTTCGGCTTCTCGTCATTCCGGAAGTGCTTGCCGTATTTCTTGATTAGGATGACGGCTAAAACAATGACGCCAAAGATGGCGACGAGGCCAAGCACATACCATAATCCGGTTAAGTCCGTTGCATAGATCATCATTTCGCTTCTCCTTTTTTGATCGGGGTGTAGACAAACTTATTCTTCACCTGCAGTTTGCTATAATAGCGCTCCTGAGCGAGCTTATCCATAGAGGTGCGTGCTGTTTCATAGGCACAGCGGGTGAATTTCTTGAACTGCTGAATCGTGTAATAGCGGCCCATCGTGCAATGATTGGCCAAGAATGAGGCTTGGTTTTTATTGAGGGCCGGATTGGTTTCGAGCAGATATTGGATATACTCCTTAATCTCTTTTTCGGACAGGGGATTTTCTTCGATTGAGAGAGCGCTTCCGCCCGATGTTTCCTCGGGGCTGATCTGCCGTTCGGGATTGGCGGCGGCTTTCTCGGGCTTACTCGCTGGCGCTTGCGGAATCGGTTCTTTCGCGACTTCAGGGGCGATCGCGGGAGCTTTGACTTCGGAAAGAGCTGGAACCGCTTTGTCGTCTTTGGGCGTGGGCGCCTGCTTGACTTGGGTGGGCGAAGGAATCGGCGTGGGTTCAACGCTCGTTGGCGTTTCGAGAAGAGCGGGCGTCGGCTCGGACGCTTTGCTTTCGGGACTCGGAGCATTCGACGCTTCCGCCCCTTTGCTTTCATTGTTGAATAAGGAAAGCTGCTCCGGGTTGCTTTTTGGGGCTTCTGGAGTTGAGGTGAATGGGGTTGCTGCCGCTTTTTCTTCGGGGCTAAGGGCGGCGAATTCCTGACGATAGGTCTCAATTTTGATCGATTTGATTTCGTCGCTCAAACTCTCAAGCAAAGGGGTCAAAATGCTGATGGAATACATCACAAGATAGGTCAAATCGCCGCTCCGCTGGGTCTCGAGGGCAAGGGCTTTGTAGCGGGGGTTCTTGATGAGGACCGCCTCGAAAGGAATGAGGAACGCTTCGCGCGAGACTTCGCTCGTCGCGTAGATTGCTTTGGCCAAGAGGGCGCCGATTTCATCGTTCCGCTCGCTGAAGGGCATCACGTAATCGAGATAGTAGCAGGCCGCCACCGCCTTCACGAAATAGGAGACCTCATCCGAACGCTTGACCCAGCTCAGGAAATCCGCCATCAAGATCTCGATGTAATCGAAGGGGGCGTAATTGTAGTCGGGGTTATAAAGATAGCGGGCCTTTTGGGCATAGGAATCGAAATCGCTGGTTCGATAAAAGCGCGTCAACTCGCTGACCTCAAGGCATTTGCCCAGGGCTTCGGCAAGAAAATCCTCATTCGGATGAAGGGCTGAAAGATCCTTCTCGTGAAGATAAAACTTGAGGGCCGATTGATAGCCGATGACCGGAGCGTGGAAAGGGTTGGCTTCTTGATAGGTATCGTTGAGGAGCGCTTTGAGCGAAAGCTCGCCCATCTGGGCGTTTTCAATCGTCGAAATAATTCGGAGCGAAACCAGCTCGCAAGCCCGTTCGGCCTGCTCTTTTTCACGCGGATCATTCAATTTTTTGATCAGATTGGCGAAGCGGGCGCTGGCGAGTTCGAATTGGGTGATCTTCGCCTTGATCGCTTCGCTCGCGGTCAAAAAGAAAAAATGATTGGTGATCGTCTTGAATGGCAAACTGATCATCATGCTTTTGCGATAAGTTACAATATCGGCCCAATAGCCGTCGATCAAGGTCGTGTTCATCGCCTTGACCACTTCGCTTCTTAAAAGGTATTGCTCGTCGGTATAGGCGACCGCCCACTCTTTTTCGCTCATGGCTCTAGGATACAACGTTCGAGGGGATGAGACAAGACAAAGGACTAAAAAACTACTAAATTTTCTGAAGAGAAATCAAGATATCACTTGTCATCATCGAGCGAAAGCATGCTCATGAAAGCCTCTTGCGGAACATCGACCGATCCGATGGCCTTCATTCGTTTCTTGCCTTCTTTTTGCTTCTCGAGCAACTTTTTCTTTCGCGAGATATCGCCGCCATAGCACTTGGCCAAAACGTCTTTCCGAACGCTTTGAATATCGGCCCGGGCCACCACTTTGCCATTGATCGCCGCCTGGACGGGCACTTCGAACTGCTGTTTCGGGATGATCTCCTTCAATTTGCGGACGAGGGCGATGCCCCGGTTATAGGCGTTCGGCCGATAGACGACGGTTGAAAGGGCATCGATCACGTCGCCGTTGAGCAAAATATCCATCTTGGCCAAATCGCTGGCCCGGTATTCGGCCAATTCGTAGTCGAGGGAGGCGTAGCCTTTGGTCGCGCTCTTGAGTTTGTCGAAAAAATTGAAGATGATTTCCGAAAGCGGCAAATCATACTTGACGATTTGTCTCGTGTCATCGAAATAAACGAGGTCTTGATAGACGCCGCGCTTATCTTGGCAGATCTGCATGACAGGGCCAACGTATTCCTTCGGCGTCATGATCGAGGCATTCACGAAAGGCTCCTTGATGGCGGCAATCTTCGAAGGATCCGGCATTTCCGACGGGTTATCGAGGGTTAGGGTCTCACCATTGGTCAGATCAATTTGATATTTGACCGAGGGGGCGGTGAGAATCAAATTGAGGTTATATTCCCGTTCCAATCGCTCTTGGACCACGTCCATATGGAGCAAGCCCAAGAAGCCGACCCGGAAGCCAAAACCAAGCGCTTGAGAACTTTCGGGTTCGAAGGTCAAAGAAGAATCGTTGAGGGCCAATTTCTCGAGCGCGTCTTTCAAAGAGCCATAATCGACAGATTCGACCGGATAAAGCCCGCAATACACCATCGGGTTGATCTTGCGGTAGCCTGGCAAGGGCTCCGTGGTCGGATTATTGGCGAGGGTGATGGTTTCGCCCGGGAAAACATCGTGGATATCTTTGATCGTCGCGGTCAAATAGCCGACTTCACCGCAATCGAGTTGTTTCGTGGAGATCTCTTTCGGGGTGCGAATGCCAACCTCAGTCACGGTGTATTTCTTGTTGGCAGCCATCAAAAGGATTTCATCCCCGACTTTGACCGAGCCATTCTTGATGCGGATCAAAACAACGACGCCGCGATAGGAATCGTAATAGGAATCGAAAATCAAAGCCTGAAGCGGCGCCGTCTCATCGCCCGAAGGCGGCGGAACCAGTTCGACAATTTTCTCCAGCATGGCGGGAACGCCGACGCCCGTCTTGGCGCTCACGAGGCAGCAATCGGCGGTCGAAAGGCCGATCCGCTCTTGGATTTCTTTTTTGCAGACTTCCGGCTGGGCGCTTGGCAAATCGATCTTGTTGATGACGGGAATGATCATCAGATCGTTATCGACGGCCAGATAGACGTTCGCCAACGTTTGAGCTTGGACGCCCTGGGTGGCATCGACCACGAGCAACGCGCCTTCGCAGGCAGCGAGGGAGCGGGAGACTTCGTAAGTGAAATCGACGTGCCCTGGGGTGTCAATCAGATTGAAAATATACTTCTCGCCGTTTTTCGCGGTGTAAGAGACGGTGACCGCATTGAGTTTAATCGTGATGCCTCGTTCGCGCTCGAGGTCCATTGAATCGAGCATTTGCTCTTTGAGATCGCGCTTTTCAACGGCACCCGTATCTTCGAGGATGCGGTCGCAAAGAGTGCTCTTGCCATGATCGATGTGAGCGATGACGGAGAAATTGCGGATGTGCGATTGATCGAAGGGCATAAATTTACCACGGGGATTATAGCCTATTTCTTTCTTTTCTTGTAGCGGAAGCCTCGTTTTTTTCGCCTCTCTTTTTGACGGAGAAGAATTCTCTGACCAAACTCCTCGCTTTTGAAATCCCCCACCCCGTTGATTTTTCTGGGGTTTAGGTCGGGCTGGCGGCTTTGCTGAGAAAAAAGTTCAGGCCTGAAGAAGGGAAAAAGGCTTTCCGGCGGCCTTGTTATTTTTCGCGGTAGAAGGCTTCGAGGTTCCGTTCGATGTCTTCGGGCGAAGTTACGACATCATAGCTGGTCCAAATCCGGGCGAAGAGATCTCGGTACTCGTTATGCATGTAACGGTCATCGATAAGAAGAGCGGCGCCCCGATCGCTCTCGCTTCGGATCAAACGGCCGACCGCCTGCATCACTTTGTTCATCCCAGGAAAGCGGTAAGCGTAGTCGTAACCGCAGCCGTTTTTCTTGTCGAAATAGTTGCGGAGCAGATCTCTTTCGTGGCCAAGCTGTGGTAAACCCACCCCGACCACCGCCACCCCGATCAAACGATCGGCGGCGAGATCGATTCCTTCGCTAAAGGAACCGCCGATGATGAGCAAACCGATCGTCGTCTTGGCCGGATGACTCAGAAAGCGGGAGAGAAAAAGCTCTTTTTCCTGATCCGACATCTCCCGTTCCTGAAAGAAAACATCGGCCTTGGGGAACGAAAGAAATGGCATGATCTTGTCGAGATAGTCATAGGAAGGGAAATAAAGGAAATAGTTGCCAAGTTTCCCACCGACGAAATGGCGGAGATAACTTGCGACTTCCTCGTAGGTTTTCGCTCGATCTTTGTAGCGGGTCGAGACCATCGGTGCCAGCATCAGATCGAAGTTCTCTTTCGGGAAGGGCGAAGGCAAAAGAAGAAAGGGATCGTCATGGTTTCCCGAGATGGCATCTTGATAATAGGCCATCGGCGAAAGGGTGGCGGAAAAGATAACGCGCCCCTTGACGAGCTTCAAAGAATCGGAGAGCATCTTCGAGGCGTCAAGGCAGTCGAGATGCAAGACGTAGTCGGTCCCTTCGCGCGCACCATAAATCGTTTCGTAGGGGCCATAGTTCTCATTAAGAAAGGAGAAACGATGGCTCTCGCGGCTCAGCTCTTTGTAAGCCTCGGCTAACTTTGGTGGGTTTTTCTTCTGGAGTTCGATTGCTTTCTTGCTCAACGAATCAAGGGCTTTTTTCACCTCGGTGGGCAAGCCGGCGAGGTCGCTGACTTCCTGGCCTGAACTCGTATCGTAATCCCGCAAGATCTTCTCGAGTTTGCCGATTGCTTTTTTGATCGATGGCTCCTTGAGATTCTTCAAGGATTTCTTGGCTTTCTCGCACTGCTCGGCGCTCAGTTCGGCCGAATACATGCTTCGACCCCGTTCGACGAGGTTGTGGGCCTCATCGATCAAGACCACATCTTTGCTTGCGTCGGCCTCGGGGCCGAAATAGCGTTCCAAATGGACGAGCGGATCGAAAAGATAGTTATAGTCGGCGATAATGATGTCGCTCCACAGGGAAAGGTCGAGTTGCAATTCGAAGGGGCATAGCGCGTATTTCTTGGCCAACTCCACCACGTGGGCATAGTCAAAACGATAGCCGGCCTTGCAGGCCTCTTCCATTGCTCTTTTGATCTTGTCGTAGTAGCCTTTGGCGAAGGGGCAATCATCGGGATTGCAGGCACTGCCGGGATTGAAACAGATCTTATCTTTGGCCGTCAATAAAGAATCGCGGGAGGTCAAGCCCTTTTCATAGAGGCGGGTCAACGCGTCATAAGCGGCTTCGCGGCCGCTGCTTTTGGCGGTGAGATAAAAGATCCGCTCGTTGTCGGTGTCGGCGAAGGCTTTAATGGCGGGATAAAGCGTCGACATCGTCTTGCCGATCCCCGTCGGGGCTTCGCAATAGAAAGTACCGCCGTTTTTGGCGATGCCGTAAACGTATTTGGCCATTTCGCGCTGGCCATCGCGGAACGTCTTGAACGGGAATTTAAGACTCTGGCATGAGGCGTTGCGGGCGTCGCGGTGATGGTCTTGGAGTTCGGTCCAAGCCAAGTATTCGTCCATTAGGGCGTAGACATCATTTTCAAGATCAGCGAGGGTAAAGAGTTTCTCGACCACTTTCTTTTCGTCGCTCCCCTGCGACAAATAGGTGAGGCGGATGGCGCAGCGATCCTCTTTTTGCTCGTGGAGATACATCAGCGCGTAGCATTCGGCTTGGCCGAAGTGCCACTCTTTCTGCTGCTCATAGAAAAGATTGAGGGGCAAGACGGTGCTCTTGATTTCATCGATGATGGGGAAATCGCCACCCACGATGATGCCATCGGCCCTCCCCTCAAGAGCGATGATGCCTTTCTTCCGTTCAAAAGTCTCGCTGAGCCCGACCTCGGAAAGATACTCGTGGCCCTGTTTTTCTTGGAAGGCGGCATGGAGAATGCTGCCCAACTGCATCGTCTCTTGGTTATAGACCCGGGAGTCGATATCCCCGCGCCGCAAAAGAAAATCGACCAAGCCGTGCACCGATAAAGAAAGGAAGCGCTTTTTCGCCATGCGATTATTATAGCCGAATAAACCGCCTTTTATTTTAACAAAACGTGATCGGAAAGATGGGCGCCGTTCAAGAAGCTCGCCGCCGGCATTTTCTTCTTGCCTTCGAGCTGGACGACATCGAGCGATAATTGGCCATCATAATATTGGAGCAAGAGTCTCTTTTTGTTCGGAATCACTTCGCCGATGGCTCGGATCACCGCGTTGTTCTCAACGTGGGCACTATAGATTTTGAGTTTCTTATCATTAAGGAAAAGATAGGCGCCTGGCTCTTCGGAGAGGCCGCGGATATAGTTCAGGGCATCATTGACTGAGAAACTCAAAGGCAAATGCTCGTCTTCCGGCTTGATTTTATTGGCAATCGTGACGTCTTTTTCTTTTTGCTCTTCGCCAGGCAGTGCTTTATTAGCATAGGCCAGAAGGTCTTTGACGATCAAATGCGAAGCGGCCAAGGAAATCTTTTGACACACCGAGGTGTAATTGTCTTCGCTCAAAAGCGGGAAACTTTCCTTGTCGTACATCTTCCCCGCGTCCATCGCTGCCACCATTTCCATCAGGGTGACACCAGTCACTTTTTCCCCGGCCATGATCGCCCGTTGAATCGGAGCGGCTCCCCGGTATTTCGGGAGCAAGGATCCGTGGAGATTAACGGATCCGACCTTGGCTAAATCCAATAATCCCTGCGGGATGATCTGGCCATAGGCCATCGTGACGATCACATCGAAATCCAAGGTTTTGGCAAATTCGAAATCCAAGCGGATTTTATGGGGCTGAAAAACCGGAATCTGATGAGCTAAGGCGACTTTTTTCGTCGGAACGATCTCCCCAGTTTGCGAGCGACCGACTTCCTTGTCTTCTTGGCAAACGAGGCCGACCACCTGAAAGCCAGAGACAAAAAGCGACTCGAGGACGCTGGCGGACATCGCTGGTGTGCCCATATAGAGAACTTTGACGTCTTGGGGTTTTAAAAATGCCATATTACCGTATCGTTTTACTTGTGAACCTTTTCGTGTCTAAATTATAGCGCATCATTGTTAGAGGAGTAAAAAGATGATTTATCAAAGCATCGTCGATACGATCGGACACACCCCGATCCTCCATCTCGAAAACGTCGCCGGCAATGCTCTTTATGTCAAGCTGGAGATGTTTAATCCGGGAATGTCAATCAAAGACCGGATCGCCCGGGAGATGATCGAAACTCTCGTCCAAGAGGGCAAATTGGGTCAGCCTGGACAAAAAGCGGTCGAGGGCACGAGCGGCAATACCGGAATCGGTTTGGCTCTCGTCTGCGCTTCCCGGGGAATCCCCCTCGCAATCGTGATGCCGGAAAATATGTCGCTCGAACGCATCAACTTGATGAAAGCCTTCGGAGCGACTATCCTTTTGACGCCGAAAGCGGAAGGGATGGCCGGGGCGGAAAAAAAGGCGGCCGAACTCGAAAAAGAAGGCTATGTCTTTCTCAACCAATTCGAAAATGAAGCCAATCCGCGGGCTCACGAGAAAACGACCGCCAAGGAAATCATCGCGGATTTTCCGGATGGCCTCGATTATTTCGTGGCGGGCGTTGGCACGGCCGGCACCTTGATCGGCAATGCCAAGGCCTTGAAGAAACGGGACCCGAAAATCCAAACCGTCGCTGTCGAACCGAGCGAATCGCCTCTTCTTGAAGGCGGCAAGGCCAGTGCCCATAAAATCCAAGGCATCGGTGCGAATTTCGTGCCACCTCTTTACGATAAAAAACTCGTCGATCGCGTGATTGCGATTTCAAGCGATGCTGCGATCGAAAAGGTCAATTCGCTCGCCAAAAAAGGCGTTTTCTTAGGCATCTCGAGCGGGGCAGCGATTCTTGCCGGAGAAAAAATCGCTACAGAAAATCCTAACGCCGGGCTTAAAATACTTGTCGTGGCCCCCGATGGCGGCATCAAGTACATGTCGATGGACATTTATGGCAAATAAAGGCGAAAGTTACTATCAGTCAATCAAGCGTCGCGATCCTGCCGCTCGGAACAATTTCGAGATCTTTTTCCTCTATCCCTCGACCCGGATCCTGCGGCGCTACCACTTGGCCCATTTCCTTTTCTGCCATCACGCCAAGTTTTTGGCGGAATGGATCATGGTGGTCGGCAAGCGGAAGACTGGCATCGAAATCCATCCGGGCTGCACAATCGGGAAGAACCTCTTCATCGATCATGGCTCGGGGGTGGTGATTGGCGAAACCGCGATCATTGGTAATAACTGCACCCTCTACCATGGGGTGACGCTTGGCGGGACATCAAATGAGAAAATCAAACGCCATCCGACTCTCGAAGACAATGTGATGGTCGGGGCTGGCGCGATCCTCTTAGGCGATATCACAATCGGCCATTGCTCGCGGATCGGGGCCAACGAAGTGGTCCGTCACGACGTTCCGCCTGAATCGGTCTATGTCAACGGCGAAGTTCATGTACTCAAAAACAACAAAGGAGATTGTCACTAATATGGCTCAGAAACGGGAATACAAAGACGTCCAGCGTTTCGTCGATTCGGCGAAAACGCTTTTGTCAAGCAGCCGAACCTTTCGCGATATCTACGAGCTTTCGACCTCACTCCACGCCAAAGAGAAAGCCTGCATCTTTTTTGATGAGGATGGCAAAAAGCAAAGCTACACCTACGCTCAATACAAGACCCACGCTTATTATTTGGCCCGCCACCTTTCGAGTGCGCTCAGCGACATCCCCTCGGGGTCCCTCATCGCCCTCAAACTGAAAAACTGCCCCAGTTGGCCTTTGCTTTTCTGGGCGGGTCTCATGGGTGGGCACCCGATGCTCCTCATCGATGCCAAATTGGCTCACGAAAACACGGAAAACCTCTTAAAACAGAGCCAAGCCAAGGCCATTTTGGTGAACGAAGAGGATCCGTACTCGATTCCTTCTTTCCGTCTTAACGAAATCAAAAACTCTGCCGACGATGCCACTTTTGCACCCCATTGGGCCAATCAAGTGATTTTCTGCTCGAGCGGTACGACTGGCGATGCCAAGATGATGGTGACGGATGGCGAAGCCCTTTGCTATCAAATCGCCGGCGCCCTCGATATGCCGAAAGAAACCCTCGACATCCTCCATAATGGGCGAATCAACATCCTTTCGATGATCCCTTTCCACCACATTTTCGGTTTCACCGCCGTTTTCCTTTGGTACACCTTTTATGGCAAAGCCCTCGTCTATCCGACCACGATGAGTACCAGCGATTTGTTCATGGCGATCAAAAAAGCGCCGGTCACCCATCTCTACAGCGTCCCGATGTTCTGGGATGCCGTCGCCCAAAAAGTACAGCGTTCTGCCGCGCTCAAAGGCGATAAAGCTTCGACCTTGCTTGACAATCTCATCGCCTATAACGACCACCAGATCTCGCGTCAAGAAGCGGGCTGGGCCAGCTGGGGCTTCATCAAACGGGGTTTTCAGAAGAAAGTGTTCGGACCCCAGATCGAATATTGCATCTCCGGCGGCGGTTACCTTTCGCAGAAAACCCTCAACGTCATCAACGGCCTTGGCTATCCGCTTTATAACGGCTATGGCATGACCGAGGTCGGCGTCACTTCGGTCGAACTTTCAAGCCGGGTTGAAGACCGCCTGAAGGGCTCGATTGGCCATCCGTTCCACGGCATGGAATACAAGATCGTCCCGACCCCAGGCGCCAAAGAAGGTCAAGGGGAACTTTACATCAAGTCACCGACCGTTCACAAAGAAGAGATCATCGGCGGCGTGCGCAAAGCCACCGTTTTGACCCCGGATGGTTTCTATCCGACCGGCGACATCGCCGAAAAAGACGCGACCGGCAGTTATTACATCAAAGGCCGGAGCAAAGACACAATCATCTCAAGCAGTGGCGAGAACGTTTATCCCGATGAGATTGAATTTTACTTCAAAGACGTCCCCCACATTGCCAACGACGTGGTCGTCGGAGTCAAAAACGGCAATCAGGAAGATGTCGTTTTGGTCCTTGAACTCGACAATACGGTCCAAACAAGGGATTTCCCCGCCATCAAGAAAGCGATTGCCACCATCAACGAACAATTGCCAAACGAGAAGCGGGTCTCCAAAACTTTGATCTACAAAAAGAGCATGCCAATCGCCAACAACATGAAGGTCAAACGCTACGTGATCCGCGATGCGATCAACGCCGGCGGCGATGACTTCATGAGCTTCGACGATGAACGGAAGGGCGTTTCGCTCGAAGGCTACGACTCCGCCGAAGTCGCCGAGGTCCTCGCCCAAGTCCGCCACGTCTTCTCGAAGAGCCTCCTCTTGCCGGAGTTCAAGATCGGCGACGATGCCATCTGGACAACGGATCTCGGGGGCGACTCGATGAGTTATGTCGCGATGGTTACGGACTTGAATGAAGCATTCCACCTCAGCATTCCAACCGAAAAGTATGGCAAACTCGCCTGCGTCAAAGACTTCACGGCCGAGATCTTGTCGCTCCGCCACAACCCAACGAAAGGCAAGGACGAACAAAAATAGTTGTTTTGCCTAGCCTAAAAGGCTAAAATCTATCTCGCGAAAACGAAAAAGGAAGCATAAACATTATGGCTAACATCAAATCTCAGATCAAACGCAACGAGACCAACGAGCTCGCCCGCGAAAAGAACAACCAGGAAAAGGCAGCTGTCCGCACCGCAGTCAAACGGGTTGAGGCCCTCGCTGCTGCTGGCAAAAAGAGCGAAGCCGCCGAAGCGCTCAAGGAAGCGGTTTCGCTCCTTGATCAACTCGCACAACGCGGCACCATCTCGGACAATTCTTGCTCGCGCAAGAAGGCCCATCTTCAGCATCTCGTCGCCGGCTTGAAATAATTCGTTTCATCTCTGAAAGAAAAGGACTCCACCGCTCGATGGAGTTCTTTTTTGCGCCTTAGGCCACGATCGTCTTGAAGGCGAACTTCACTTCGTTTTCGCTGATGTCGAGGAGAAGATAGGTCCCATCGTCACTATCGTGCGGGAAGGTGAGGGAGCCCGGGCAAAAGACCCAAATCCCCTTGACGAGTTCCGCTTCTTTTTCGTGGGTGTGGCCATGGATGAAGATCCGGACCCCATCTTGCCTAAGGCTTTCCATCATGGCAGAAGCATAGATCGGGTAGTGTTCCATATGGAGTTTGCCAAACGGGGTTACCGTTTCGTAACGGAACGGGAACTCGGGGAAGGCCCCATCGCAATTGCCTTTGACCGCCGCAAAGGGCGAGATGGCGTCTCTACTGGCTTCGACATCGCCCGCGTGGAGATAGATATCGGCGTTATTTTCAATCATCGCGACCCGCCGTAAAGCAGAAAGATCGCCATGGGTATCGGAGATCACTACGATTTTCATAAGCTGAAATTCGTCAAATAAAGCGTGAAAGCCAGCCCCGGCTCTCGGCCAAGGAAGATGCTCTTTTCGCATTCATAAAGACCATCGATGGCGTTATTTATCGACTCCTCCGACATTTTTCGGAGATTATCAAGGGCGATATTCACCCGCATTTGCGAGGACTGGAGAGCGCCGGCAATCTGGGAATTGCTTAGGCCAGAGGATTGGAGAAATCGCACTTCGTTGAGAAAGCGAAACTGGTTGGCCAGCAGGCGGATCAAAGCGACGGGCTCGGCCGAAAAGACCTGAAGATCCCGATAGATCCGCAAAGCGTTTTTGACATCGCCGCGGCTGAGGGCGTTGCCCAATTTGAAAGCATCGTCTTCGAGTGGCTCGCTCACGAGGGCTTCAACATCGCTCTTCGTGATCGGAGCGCCTCCGCTATAGGCGGCGAGCTTTTGCCCTTCGTTAAGGAAGCGGGCGTAGTCCCCCTCGATTCGGTCTTCAATCTCGCCGATGGCAAGGTTATCGATCGGGATGCCGCGTTTGGCGAAAAAACGGGCGATGTAGTCATGCCATTGTTCCTTCGTGAATTCGCTGACGGGATTGACGTGGCCATCCGCGGCAAAGATCGCTTTGAAAAAATCGCCTTTCTCATCGAGACTGTCGCTATAAACCAAAAGATAAAGATCGATGGAAGGATCGGGGTTCCCAAGATAATCCAGCAAGGCCTTCGGATCATCGCCCTTCTGGTATTTGGGCTTGCTCCTTGTCTTCTCAAGGAAAAAGCAATTCTCAGCCACCACCGTTTTTTTATCATAGCCTAAGGGCAAGGCAAGACATTCGTCCGCCACTTCCTTCACGAGATGAACTCCGAGGTCGAGTGAAACGAAATTCATCGGATCGGGGTGGGGGCAGGAAGCTGCCATCAATTTTTTAAGCGCCCCTTTGACCATGCGAGGCTGAGGGGAAAAGAGCAATTGAATCATGCTTTGCTATTATAGAAGATTTTCGATAACCTTCACCTAGAAATCGTGGTTAAGGGCCGCCCAAAATAGGTTTGAAAGGTAATCGTCCCTTCTTTGTCGGTCCTTCGATAGGGAATTCGGAGAGCGTCAAGCCGTTCGATCACGTTCATAGAGGGATGGCCATAGCTATTCTTTGCCCCGACGCTGATGATGGCGACTTCGGGACTGAGCGTTTTGAGAAAGTCAGAACTGCTGGAAGTATCCGAACCATGGTGACCGACTTTAAGAATATCGCAATCCATCGTCGGAAAACGTTCGATGATCTTCTTTTCAATCGCGATGGGCGCATCGCCAGTGAAGAGCCATTTCTTGCCCATGAAGTCAAGGCCGAGAACCAGGCTCTCGCTATTCTCTCCCGCCCCGCCCCAGAGGTTATAATTCGTGAAGGTCAAGGGCCCGATCGTCAAAGGAAAAGAGGAGGCATCCTCAACAAAACGATTGACGCGAAAATGCCGGGAAAGCGAAGCGCCGGCCCCGATATGGTCGTAATCGCTATGGGAGGCAATCAAGCAATCGAGATGATAAATTTTCTCTTTTCGTAAATAAGGAATGTCGACCTCTTGGGCCAAATCAAAGCCGAGACTGCCCCCGGTATCGATCATCACATTCACGTAGCCTGAGCGGATCAGGATTGCGTCCCCCTGCCCGACATTGATGAAAGAAACCTGCTCACTCACCCCATTCGTGAGAGGAACGACGTCGAGGGTGATCGACAAGAGAAGGACCGCGATAAGTTTTTTCATTTCTGGCTCGGCCCCGATCGAACGGAAATAATAGAAGAGTCCAAAGAAAAGATAGTAAAGAACCACGGCGGCTTCGCCCCAATCCCCGAGGGGAAGCTGAAGGTCGACCCTGGCGAAGAAAGTGACAGTCTGAGCCAAAAAATGCGCATAGGCGTTGAGGAGTTTGACAAACGGAAGCGTCGAAAAAGAAACGAAGGACAGAAAAGCGAAGGGATAGACAAGTGGCATGAGCAAAAAGGAATAGAGCCCGCTAAAAAGATGCAAACTCCCTTTCGAAGCCAAACTCGGCAAGAGAAAAAAGAGAACGAAAGCCGAGGTCATCACCCCTTTTTGATGGCCGGGGTAGCCTTGAAGGATGCCACGGGTGAGACTGAGAGCGAACGTGAGGCCAAAGCCGAGAAGAAAACCCTCGTTGAAAATGACGTAGCGGTTGCCCAAGATCAAAAGCAAGCCAATCGCCGAGAGCATGATTAGATTGGGCGGAGCTTTTTGGGAGCGAAGCTCGAAAAACAAGCGGAGACTCCGAGCGAGAAATACCCGCCAGATCCCCACTTTATAGAAGCCGAAGGGCAGAAGCAAAAAGGCGAGAACCCAGGTCGCGATATGGCTCTTTTCATCGCTGAAGCGGAGCGAGATCACCTTCTCGCTCGCTCGCAAAACACCCCCATAAAGCACGCCTGAAAGCGAAAGAAAATACAGGCAGCCGAGGGCTGAGGCCTCTTGAATAAAGGGCGAGGAGTAGTCTTTGTGGTCAAAGAGGAGGGCATCGATTGCTTCTTGCCCTTCGGAAGAAAAAGAACTGAGGAAATTCACTTCTTTTTCTCTTAACCGCAAGGGATTGGCGAACTCCGGGACGATCTCATAGGCCTTCAATTGGTCCGCTACCCCAAGCGTCTTGAGATAATCTTTAAAGGAAAAGCGGCCCTCGTATTCACTGCTTTCGTAAGGACTCGCCTTACCTTTGATCAAAAGAACATCACCCCATTCCCGGGTGTTGCCTTTTTCATAGACGTAATAACGGTTGCCACTCGAGACGAAAAGGAAATAATTCGCTTTGGCCTGAAGCACCACTCCTTCGTAGTCCCCCGATCCTTCCTTCAAAGGCGGATGAACCGCGAAGGCACCAATGCCTAAAAGGAAGGAGAGGGCAAAAACGACGAGGTTTGCCTTCCCCTTAATGAAAGCCGAATAAAGGAATGGCAGCGCGCTCACGAAGATTAGTAGAGCGAAAGGCGAAGAAAGATGAGCAAAGAACTCCCCCGCCAAAACGAAGGCGACGAGGGCATAGAAGAGCGAAAGAAGCCCTAATCCGTCAAGGTGACGTAGTTTTTGCATTTTTCGAATGTCGCATTGCCGATCCCCGAAACATTTTTGAGGTCTTCGAGCCGCCTGAAGGACCCGTTGGCCTCCCGGTAAGTGACGATGGCCCCCGCCACGGTCGTCGAGAACGCCTGAACACCAAGTAGAGCCGTCTTATCGGCGGTATTGATCGAAACCTTGCTGATTGGCGTCACCGCGCAGGTGTTACCATTATCGTAGATCGGAGCGATATAAAAGGTCTGCTTATCCTCGAGGATAAAGCTGGTGTCGTAGGCTTTGGAGTCGGCATTCGAGGTGGCTCCGCCGGCGGCATCGAGGAGATCGCCCAAGCTCGTTTTGAGAGCAAGCAGGTAAGTCCCGGTATGATTGACCTCGCCCGTGATCGTGACTTGGAGTGTGTCGCTCACGCTGACGCTCGAGCTCTTCGGGGTCGAGGAGACGATGGACGAAGTGGTTTTATCGACCACGGCCATGATGATGAGGACGACCACCGTCGTGACGACGATGGCGATGATGGTTTTAAACATGATGTTTTTTCCCTCCACTTACTAATAGAAAGGAAAAAGCCTTTTGTGCCCTAAGAAAATAAAAAAGTTCCTTCCGGTCGAGAAAGGAACTTCATTTCAAAAGAGGAGGGGTGCCTTATTTGGCCACTTCGACTTTTTCGATTTCGATCTCGTAGGGCTCGTCGCTCTCGACCATGATCTTGTTGCCGGCGACTTGGCCCAAAAGGGCGAGGCCAAGGGCACTTTCGTTGCTGACGAGTGGATAAGGCGCCGCAAAGGGATCGGCTTCGACGGTGCCGACGATTTTGACAATCGATTCGCTACCATCATTCTCTTTGAAGGTCACGAGGTTGCCAAGCGAAATCTTCTTGCCCTGCTTGCCTTCCTCGACCACCACCGCGATGTCCTTGATGTGCTCGATCTCGGTGATGCGGGCTTCGATCTGGGCCTGCCGGTTGCGAGCCGCATCGTAATCGGCGTTTTCCGAAAGGTCGCCTTGGGCGCGAGCGGCTTGAAGAGCCGCGATCACGTCGGGTCGATCGACATCAATTAATTGGCGGTACTCTTTTTCGAGTTTTTCCATGCCGTCTTTGGTCATGATCATTTTGTCTTCTGCCATAGTTTTGTTACCTCATTCGATTGAACGGATTGATTATAGGGATTAAGTCGCCTTTTCACAAGGAAAGACTACTTGATTGACTGGATCTTCGGATCTTTTTCGTAGGTCTCGAGCATCTCTTGGGCTTCGGCGAATTCTTCCTCCGAGACCTCGGAGAGTTCCTTCCCATCGGCGCTCGCCATCACGATGAGCGAATCGGGATCCCCATCCTGATAGATCAGATAATAGTCCTTTTTGCGAACGTCGTTATGGTAATAAAAGTAGATACGCCACGCTTCGGTGGTCCCGTCTTCTTTCGTGATGGTGATCGTATTGTCTTGAATGTCAAACATCAGTAGCTGCCTCCATTCTTTTGATTCAGATAGCTTTCGAGGATCACTTGGGCCGCCTGTTGATCGATCACCGCGTGGCGCTTACCGCGCGAGAGGTCAGCCTCCAGAAGCCGGCGCGAAGCCATCACCGTCGTCAGTCGTTCATCGACCAAGGTGACGCTCAAAGCCGGATCCATTTCCAGAAGTTCGGCTTTGAAGCGCTCGCTCCGCTTTGCGCTCTCCCCCACCGACCCATCCATATTGAGGGGATAGCCGAGGGCGATTTCGTGGATATCTTCTTTTTTGAGGAGCTCAGCTAAATGGGCCAAACATTGGCGGTAAGCCCCCTCGAGGAAACGGAATTCCTCTTTCGGGTGAGCGATGCCTAAAGTATCGCTGATGGCGATGCCGCAGCTGCGGGTCCCCAAATCGAGTCCCATCACTTTTTTCACGCGAGTTTTCCCTCGAGTAATTTTACCGCGCCATCGAAGCCTTGGGAAGTCTTGACCTGACCCGAAGCCATCTCAGGTTTGCCGCCGCCCGATCCATTGAGAAGGTGGGCAAACTCTTTGACGAGATCCCCTGCTTTGACTTTGTTTAAGCCCTTGCCGCCGACGAAACTGACCAAGGGACGGGCTCCTTCGACCCCGCCGAGCAGAACGATGACGTAATCGTTCGACTTGGCTTTGAGCGAGTCGCCAAGAGTGAGAAGATCCGCGCGCGAAGCTCCTTCTTTGAGAAGGACACTCAAGGCGATATCGCCGACTTTCACGGCATTCGAGGCCAAACTCTTGGCTTCGATCTCCGCGAGTCTGCTCTTATTTTGGGCGAGTTCTTTCACTAGATCCTCTTTTTCCCCGAGTGTGTTTTTCACGTGAGCTAAAACATCAACGTCGGCCGCCCCGAAGAGGGCTTCCGACTCGTTGAGGAGCCGGCTCCGGTTGGCGAAATAACGATAGGCGCCGAGCGAAGTGACGCCGACTAAGCGGCGCACCCCTGAGGCAATCGCCCCTTCTTCAATGAGGGCAAAGACGCCGATGTCGGAGGAATTCTTGACATGGGTTCCCCCGCAGAACTCACGGGAATAATCACCGAATTCCACAACGCGGACCATGGTGCCATACTTCTCGGCAAACTCCATCTCGGCGCCGAGTTTCTTGGCTTCTTCAATCGGTAAAACCTCGGTTTTCTCCGGTATCGCTTCCGCAATCTTCGCGTTGACTTCCTCTTCGATCGACTGAAGTTCTTGCGAGGTGAGTTTTCGGCTGGCGGAGAAGTCGAAACGGAGGTAATTTTCATCGACGTAAGAGCCCTTTTGATCAACGTGGATCCTGAGAACATCACATAGGGCTTTATGGAGGAGGTGGGTCGCTGAGTGATTGCGCTCGATGAGTCGCCGCTTGTCGCTGTCGATACTCAACACGACTTTATCCCCGACTTTGAGCGTGCCGAATTTCACTTCGACCGCGTGGAGGTGCTGACGATTGGTCGCGACGCTGACGGAAGTGACGTCGGCCTCAAAGGAGGCATTCTTCATCGCGCCGGTATCGCTCACCTGCCCGCCCATCTCGGCATAGAAGGGAGTCTTATCGAGAATGACTTCGCCCTTTTCATCGAGCGAGGCGACCGCGACCCCATCGATGAATAAGCCTGTCACCACGGCTTCAAGCGAATCCTTGGTGTAATCGAATTCGGATGGGCTCTTGAAAGCCATCAGATCCTTCGATTGCTTATGGAAGGACTCGATTTCACCCCGAGCATTACGCGCTCTTTCCCGCTGCTCTTCCATGCATTTCTCAAAACCTTCCATGTCGGATGAAACGCCATTTTCCGCTGCGATTTCTTTGGTGAGATCGCTTGGGAAACCATAGGTATCATAGAGTTTGAAGACTTCTTCGCCCGTCAGGCTCTTCTTGCCTTCCATCATCGTATGGAGAATCTCTTCGCCTGCGGTCAAAGTCTTGAGGAACTTCTCCTCTTCGCCCTTCACCATCTTGCTGACTTCTTCGACGTGATCCTCGAGATAAGGATAGAAATCCTGATACTTATCGGCCACCACCTTCACCAGTTTGAACATGAAGGGGTCTTTGATGCCGAGTTTCTGACCATAGCGCATCGCCCGCCGAATGATCCGACGGAGAACATAGCCGCGCCCCTCGTTGGAGAAACTGGCGCCATCGCTGAGGGCGAAGGTGAGACAACGCGCGTGATCGGCGATGACCCGGAAGGCCATCTTGTTTTCGGCTTTATCGTAGGAAGCCCCCGAGATTCTCTCGGTCGCCTTAATGATCGGCATGAAGAGATCGGTTTCGAAGTTGGTCGGCGTGCCTTGGAGAATGCAGGCGATTCTTTCGAGGCCCGAGCCGGTATCGATGTTCTTTGAGGGCAATTCCTTATACTGCTCTCTCGGAACGCCATTGACGGCGTTGTATTGGCTGAAGACGATGCCCCAAATCTCGATGTAGCGGTCGTTTTCGATATCATCGGCCAAGAGTTTGACCCCCAAGTGCTTCGGATCCCAGCTTTCGCCCCGATCGAAGAAAACCTCGGTGTTCGGACCGCACGGGCCTTCGCCAATCTGCCAATAGTTGCCTTCGAGCGGGATCAGGTGCGAGGGATCGACGCCCTGCTTTTGCCACAGTTCCCACGATTCTTTGTCGGTGGGGTTGTAGGTCATGTAGAGCTTATCTTTTGGCATGCCAAAGCCCTGAACCGGATCGGTCAAGATCTCAAAAGCCCAAGCGATGACTTCCTTGCGGAAATAATCGCCGATCGAGAAGTTGCCGAGCATTTCGAAGAATGTATGGTGGCGCGCCGTGTGGCCGACGTTTTCGATATCGTTGGTCCGGATGGATTTTTGGACGTTGACGATGCGACGGCAAGGCGGGACTTCCGAGCCATCGAAATAATGCTTGAGGCCGGTGACGCCAGCATTGACCCAAAGAAGGGACTTGTCGCCAACTGGGATGAGCGAAACCCCCGGGAGCCATTGGTGGCCTTTGCCTTCGAAGAATTTGATCCAAACTTGACGAATTTCAGAACCGGTTAAGGATTTCATTTTGAAACCTCCTTGGATAAAAATAAAACACCCCATCGAAGGAACGCGGATTCGCGCGGTACCATCCTTCTTCACTCGAGGTGCAACTTGCTTTTCTTCTTAACGCGAAGCGCGGGGCCATTGCGCCCAATCGTCGAAGCGGCATGTCTCTTAGGCCTTTCCATCCTGCGGCCCTCGCTTGAAAGAGACTTAACTTCGTGCATATGTTAGCACCCTTTGGGGCGAACCGCTATAAGAATAAGGAGAAAAGACCGTTCCTTTTTGCCCCATATCGGCATATCGGGAAAAAAGGATTCCGTCTTTATCTTCCTTAGCGGGAAAACTATACTGATAAATAAAGGATAACAAATACGGGTGGCTTCCCATTCTTTCCGAGGAAAGCCCCCAAAAAAAGAAAGGTGGAGAAAACATGTATCAACCGCTGATGTCTTTAACCCCTGAACAGCAAGGGATCCTTGGGGGAAAAGAAGGACCCACCAAAGCCAAGATGATGGAATGCCTCGTCCGCTATGGCGATGTTTTCGGCGCCAAGAGGATGGCGGAAGTGACCCACAAAGAGGGCCACCTCGTCACCAGCTTTGGCATTCCGATGCTCGGCACCGTCTACACCACGATGGATGAGCTCATTTCTTCCGGCGCCATCTGCAAAGATGGCTTCACTGTCGACCCGCGCCCCTACGATTTCAAAAACGTCAAATGCAATCCGCTTGAGAAGATGGTTTTCTTGAAGATCATGTATGCGAAACAAGACGAATACGAAACCCAGCTCAAAAAAGCGGGCCTCGTCGATAAAGACGCCTTCAGCTGCACCTGCTATCTCCCCGAGATGGGCAACACCCCAAAAGAGGGCGAGGTCCTCTCCTGGGCCGAAAGCAGCGCCGTCGTCTTCGCCAACTCCGTCCTCGGGGCCCGATGCAACCGCAACTCGGGCATTTTGGAACTCTTTGGCAGCGTCTTAGGCTATGCCCCTGAGTTTGGTTTCTTGACCGCCGAAGGCCGAAAAGCCACTTGGAAGATCGTTCTCAAAGTCACGAAGCGGCCCGAAGCTCAGGTCTTAGGCAGCGCAATCGGGATGAAAGTGATGGACGAAGTGCCCTATGTCGAGGGGCTCGACGCTTTCTTGAAGCCGCTTCCTGATGAGGACACCATCGCCTATTTGAAGGATTTCGGCGCCGCGACCGCCTCGAACGGCGCAGTTGGCCTCTACCATATCGACGGGATCACCCCCGAAGCCAAACGGCTCGGCGAAAAGGGGCTCCTCAAGGAAAACTGCCAAACCTATGTCATCGATGACGCCGAGCTTGAGCGGGTCTATCGTTCCTATCCGATCCTTTGGGCGAAAAAAGAGGGCAAAGCCCAGAAGGCCTTCATCGGCTGTCCCCACCTCACCTATCACCAGCTCCAAGATTGGACCCGCCGCTTAGGCGAAGCCCTCAAGGAAGCCGGACGGAAGAAACTCAAAGTCGACACTGTCCTCACCTGCGCCCCAGCGGTCCGGAAGAAATTTGAGGCGGCTCCGGAATATCAGACACTGCTCAGCTATGGCGCCCACTTATCCAGCATCTGCCCGTTGATGTACATGAACAACCCCCTCTGTGCGAAGAAACGGGTGGCCACCAATTCAAATAAGCTAAGAACCTACTCGACGGCCCGTTACTATACCGATAGCGAGATCCTCGCCCTTGTGAGCGGAAAGGAAGGGAAGTAATCATGAAACAATTCACTGGACGCGTCATTTTCGGCGGAACCTATACGGGTGAAGCCGTCGTCTCCCACCAAGGTTTCAATACCTTGGCCTCCTTTGAAAAGAGCGGACTCAAGAAATCCTGCACCGCCATCATCGGTTCCGATCACAACAACCCCGACGTTTATGGTCAGCTTTTGACTGGCAAAGCCCTTTGTCTGCCCCAGACGATTGGCTCGACCACCGGCGGAATGCTGATTCAAAGCCAGGCTAAGCGGGGCATCACCCCCGCCTGCTGGCTCTATTCGAAAGAAATCGATCCGATCTCCGCGAGCGGCCTCATTCTTGCCCAGGTTTGGGAGAAGCTCCCCGTCATCGTGATCGACAAACTCGGCGACGATTTCCTCGCCAGCGTCAAAACCGGCGATAAAATCGTCATCAAGGAAGATGGAACAATCGAAGTCGGCTAAAAACAAAAAGAAAACCCGCGATCCCTCGTGGGTTTTTCTTATCCTATGGTGTAGATGACAGTCGGCACTTTCGGCCGGCTTAACGTCGAGGTAGGCGTATTTTCGTAGCTGCCGCTTTTGTTGTAGACGCCAGCGAAGAGCGGGCTCCAGCCCTGATAGAAATTATAGTACTCTTTGAAATCGGCATAGTGATCGGAAGTGTAATAGCAAACCGGATCACTCCCGTAATCTTTGACCCCATCCGCCACGACGACAACGCGGCCCGCGCCGCGCGAGATCGAGGAACCGGTGTTGTAGCGGCCGGTCAAATCGATGTCGAATTCGTAATAGATGCCCCCGCTCGTGACATTGAAGGTGCCGAGTTTGACGGTGTAATCATAGGAATGGCGGCTGCCCGAATAATAGGTTGAGACCATCCGACCCTTCGTCCCATAATTCATCGCCGCTTCTTCGTTGGCGAAGTAATTGGGCGGGAACGAACGATAACTGACGTAGTATTCCGCCACTTCTTCGGCAGTTAAAGCGGGCCGGTCTTGGCGGATGCTCGTGGCTTTTTCGGCCCGATAAGTGGTCCCAACTTTGCCAATTTTATAGATATCCATGCTGGCGGCGCTGCTGTCGTAACGGGGCGCAACCCGGAAATCATAGGAAGAAAGGACGCTGATTGAGCTATTCAGCGAAGAAGAAACGGAAGAAAAGTCCGATGAAGCAGCGTCTTTTGAGGAAGTCACACTCGAAGCGGCGCTCGAGGAAGAAAAGCCGATTTCCGCCGAGGAATCAGCCGGTAAAGACGAAAGATCGCTCGAAGAAGAGAATGAGCTATCCGGCACGATGTTGATCGCGGCGCAAGCGCTCAAAAGAAGAGCGGAAGCCAGCAAAAGAACGGAATGCCATTTTTTCATGGAAATTAATCCTAACGGAAATCGTTGCGTAAAGAAAGGGAAAAGAAATTAGGCCACACTCAAAACCGTTGAAGTCCCCCACTTGTAAGACGTACGGAAGAGTTCGGCATCGAAACGATGGGAGAAAGAGGTCCCATAGTTGAAGTATTCTTGGAAGGTGGCGTAATGATCATCGGTGAAAATGGCGACCGGATCATAGGTATAGCCCGTCGCGCCGCGGTTCGAATCGAAGCCGCCGGTGAAAACGATGACGCGGCCGACGCCCCGGTTGGGACTCGACGAGGCGGCATAAGAGCCGGTCAAGTCGATGTCGCATTCATAGTAATCATCATAAGTTGCGCTCGAACTGGCGAGTCGAGCGGGGATGGCCGTAACGTAGCCATCGGTTCTGCTATAGGCGGAAACGCAGCGGGTTTTGCTGCCGAAAATGCTATAGGCGGATGCGAAGTTACTCGCTGTCACATAATTGGCCGGATAGGTGCCGAAAGCGATGAAATAGGCGGCAACGTCGGCCGGTTCGGTGTAAGCGGCAGCATCAACAAGCGAAACGTTGGCCGCAACAGCGGCGTAAGTATAGAAAGTATAGGTTTTGCTCGAGGTTGCCATATAGGTCGAACCATTTTGGCTGATGGTCGAAGGAATCGAAATCGCAGAACTGCCCGAGGTGAGGGCTCCGCTATAAACCAGCGGGTTGATGCGGCAAAGCGAATCCCCCGAACCCCCATAGTCCAAACCTTGAGTTCCCGTGCCGACGTAAGAAATCGACAGCGAATAAACCGTGAGGTCGCTCGTCCCGCCATCGACGCGGAAAAAGGCGATGTTGTCGCTCGAAGAAAAAGCGAAGTTCAAACTGGACTGGCTTGTTTTAGCCGCGATGCTTGTATAGGAGGACAAAAGGGAAGAAGACCCTACATAAAGCTTGGCACCGCCATCGCTGCTCGATGCGGTCTTATAACTTAAGGTGATTCCCGTGATTTGTTTGATCGCTTCGGTGTTATAGAAGGAAGAGGCGATCGAACCGGTATAGGAAGGAGCGATCAAGCGAACAAATGTGCCAGCGTCTTGGTAGGTCCGATAATAAGCATAGGAGAACGAGCCCGAGGTAATCGTGCCATAGTTGCCCGTCGCGTAACTCTTACTCGTGCTCGTCGAAGAGCCAAGCGTTATGGTCGTCGCGATCGCCTCGGCCGAAGAACTGGCACTTGAGTCGGCCATGGAAGAGGCCGCTGAAGAATTGGTCGTACTATCGGGCGCCCCATTCAGAGTGAAAAGGATTTTCGCTAAATGAAAACGGATGTTCGTAGTCGTGGTAATGGTCATCGAAGTCGAAGCCGAACCCGCATTGTCATCGAGGCCGGTGAATAAATAAATATTGGTGCCCGCCACGTCGGTTAACACCGGAACATCGGTGGCCGAAATCGTTGCGGTTTTCGCTTCCGAAATCGCGGAAGTGGTGACGCTGATCGTCGCGGCGCCATCCCCGCTATATTGATAGGCATAAAGACGGACCGCCGAAACTACCATCGAAGAGAAAGAGAACGTTAAGCTCCCTTTAATCGAGGAGTTGCCGAATTTTGCCGTTGCCCCTGAACCATCAGAAAAAACTTTCGTTTGGGAAGATAAAGTCACAGCAAGCTTATCTGAGACGGTGTAATCCGAAGAGTTGATTTCTGTTCCGGAACTCGACGCCGTTGTTCCAAAAACAATACTTGCGCAGGTTTTGACGTCCGTTTGGCCGGCTTTTGCTGGGGATAGCGAAAAAGGACCGGCCTCAATCAAAACGCCAATGAGGCCAAATAACCCCAAGGCACCAGCGAAACGAAGACCGGTTTTCTTTTTCATGAAGAATGACGCCTGTTAAGTATCTCATGCCCATTCGAAAAGACAAAGAAAAATCCCGAAGGAACTCTTAACTCGACCAAACGGAGGGACAGGTGCGGTTGGCTTTGAACCAAGCCGTATCTTTGAGTTTCGCGTCATTGTTGGTGAAGGAAAGACTTTCATTAGAAAACGCGTCGTAATGAACCCGGATGCTGCCATTCATCGGCACGTGGTAGGTCGAAGTGTCGCTGCCCGAAGAACCGAGGGTCGTGCAATAGACCCGATCGGTATAGGGGGCGATGCGATCAATCGATTCTTGAGCGGGGAAAGAGTGAGCGTTTACCATGGTATATTCGGTATTGCCAACGCAGGCGCAAATGCAGACGAGTTTCGGCTTAATCACGCTCAACAAAGCGTCGGTGTTGGCGGTATAAGAGCCATGGTGCCCACCCTTGAAGAGTTCGACCTCGGGCAAAGCATTATCGCTGACGAGCCGGCTTTCGCCATCCGCTTCGAGGTCGCCTGTCATCAAGAAATGCTTGCTTCCTTGGGTAAAAAGAACGCAAACGGAGTAATTGTTCTCGTCGACGCTGCTATTTTCGTAATAGTAGTTATAGAGAATCTGCATGCTTAAGCCTTGGCCGAGGTCATAGCTTCTCGAAGCGCCGCCTTCGTTATTCCAGCATTGGAGCGCGGTGAAATGTTTGGCCCCTTGATTGACGGCATAGGTCCGGGCCGTTTGATAATTGCCATAAATTGCGCTGGTGGCATTCGTTCGGGAGAAATCAATTAATGTGCCGACCGAATAACGATAAAGAATTCCATTCATTCCCGCGCTTGAACTATCAGAAACCCCGACAAATCCGGCGATATGATCCTGATGGGCGTGGGTGGCAATCACGTATTCGAGTTTGCCATCGCTCACATAGTTGCCAGTTCGGCTCGAATCCTCAAGATAAGTCTCGATTGTCGTCGCGCAGCTCGTACGGTTCCCCGCGTCGATCAGAATGTCGTTATCGCCCGCTTTGATGTAGGTGCAATCTCCGGTGTATTGGTTTCCTTGCTCAATGAAATTGAAAGTGATCGGCGCATAATCCCCATTCCCCGAAGAAGCGATCGAACTCGGCGTCGAAGAGCTCGTGACATCGGAACTCGATGAAACGGAGGCGCCGCTCGTGATCGTGATGACGATCTTGCAAAGGTTAAACCGAGCCACGTCGGTCGAAGCGATGGTCAGCCAAGTGGAGACTGATCCCCCGTTATCCAGATTGGTGAAAACTAAGCCGGGGTCGGTAGAACTATCGCTGATATCCGGAGCGGTCGTCGCAGTGACGCTTTGGCTTGAAACCGTCGTTTGAGCCGAGGTCGAAACCTGACAAACCGCCGTTTTGATTGCCGAAGCATCGGATCCGAATTCATAAGCCAAGACTTTGATTTTGCTGATTCGAATGGCGTGAAAGTTAAAAGTCAAAGACCCGGCCGTCGAGAGTTTTCCGATTCGAGCGGAATCATTGAGCGAGCCACTCACGTTGGTGCTTGGGCAATAAGAAGAAGCTGGAACCACGCTCGTAACAGTAAAATTATTGGTCGAGAAAGAACCAACGGTGGGTTCTCCGCTACTTGAGTATTCATTAGTGCCAAAGGTGATATCGGCGCAACTATAAGAAGTCTCGCCCGTCGCTTTGAGGGACTGAAGGGAAAAGCCTTCCATTCCTAAAAGAGCGAGGGCACAAACCCCGGCAACCAGGGAGAAAAGGAGGCGCCGATGAAACGTCTTCATGGAAGCATTATAACAAAAGGGAGACGGATCTCAAAAAACTAATCGACCCCGCCTTCGGGCCAATAACGGTTTGGGTCCCCCGTCGTGTGGGTGATGCTGACACCATCGCCTTCATCGACGGCTCCTCCTTCTTGGTTACCCACGGCATTAAACCAGGCGCTATCTTTTAAATATGTCGAATTGGCACTGCCTTCCATCGTCACATCGCTTTGCGTGGCTCCCCGCCCCGCGACATGGATCGTGCCATTGAACGGGACGTGGCTCGTGAGATCGCCTCCGCTCCCAAGGGTGGTGACCATGATGGCTTTGGTGATTGGGCCGAGCGTATTAATCGTCCGTTGGCAGGGGAAGGTATAATCGAAATGGGTTTGTTTGTATTCGTAATTGCCTGCCACGCAGGAGACGCCGACGAATTTCGGGTGAATCACGTTCATGAACTCGGGGCAGGAAGAGGTTTTGGAACCATGGTGATCGGCTTTGTAAAAGACAGACGCTTTGATTGAGTCTGGATTAGAGGAAAGCAGTTTCTTTTCGGAGAGTTCTTCGCAATCGCCGCAAAAAAGATAGCGGTTTTCGCCTTGGATGAATTGAAGGCAGACCGAGTAATCGTTTTCACCGGCGCTCTGGGCGTGGTCGTAATAATAGTTATAGAGAATCTCCATTGTGAGATTCTCGCCCAAAGGGTAATAACGGTGAGCACCCGCTGTCCCGGTCGAATTGGCGTTATAGCAGTCAAGGGCCGTGTAATGCTCGGCTCCAAAAGAAGCTCCACCGCTCACTTCGGCATCGCGGGCGGCGCAGTATTTGCCAAAGACGGTCGTCGTCTTGCTCGGATCCTTGTCGCTGGCGTATTTCGGGAAATCGATGATGGTCCGGCAATCAAAATTGGCGAAGATGCCATCGTTGCCATAGAAAGCGCCGATATGGTCGGTGTGGGCGTGGGTGGCGATGACGTATTCAAGTTGATTGTCGCTCACTTTTTCTTTGAGGAATGCAGTTAGGGTTTTCGCCGAAGTCGAATCGCTCCCCGCGTCAATCAAAATATCGTTATCGCCGGCTTTGACGTAAATGCTGTCGCCCGTCGAGCCGTTGCCGAGCTCTTGGAGATAAATATCGATCGGGGCAACGCCCGAAGGAAGGGAGGTCAAACCCAAGGAAGCGGATTGATTCGAAGAGAGAGACCCGCTCGAAGAAGAGTTTGCCAATGGGTTATGGAACGAAGCATAGACAAAAGAGCCGGCGACCGCCAAGGCCGTCACCACGAGCAGGATAAGAAAAAACCACCACGGGGCTTTGATTTTGCGACGTCCGGCCCGAATTTTAACCTCGCCAAACGACTTCGATGATTTCTTTTTGGCCATTGATTTTATACTAGACCACTTTCCTTCCGAGGGTTCAAGGAAAGTTTTCGTTTAAAGCCCGGGGCTTTGTCAGAGATATTTTGCCTTGCTTGGCTTTGAGGAGGGCGGGGCGGATTTCCTCGGGGTCCAACGGCTTGGTTAAATGGGCAGCTACGCCCGTTTCTTCGCTTTTTTAAGCGCAAAGCTGAAGGTGTCGCCAGTCAGGGCGATGATCAGGATCTTTTTCGCGTCTTTTCGCTGGCAGCCGCGGGTCCGTTAGAAAACGCCGTCAATTCAACCGACTTGGACCCCGCGGTAGAACGTCTGATCGATGATGCCGCCGCCCAGCATTCGCCCGTTGAGATAGAAGACGGCAAACTGGCCAGGGGTGACCGCCTGATAGGCTTTGGCATAGAGCAAATGGACTTTCTCGCCCTCGAAAACGAGCGTACAGGGCTGATCGGGCTGACGGTAGCGGAATTTAACCCCGATTTGGAGAGGGCTTTCGCTTTTCGGGCCGATCCAGTTGACATCGGTGAGCAGACAGGAGTCGGAATTGAGATGTTCATCGGCTAAGCCATGGGCGACATAAAGGATGTTCTGGCGCACGTCTTTCTTGCAGACGAACCACGCTTCATCACTCTCGCCTTTGACTCCGCCGATCCCCAAACCCTTCCGCTGGCCCAAGGTGTAATAAAGAACGCCCATATGCTCGCCGAGGACTTTGCCGTTGTCGATGTCGACGATTTGGCCCTTTGTTGCGGGAAAATAGTTTTGGAGGAACTCGCGGAAACGCCTTTCGCCGATGAAGCAAACCCCAGTCGAGCCATGCTTTGATGCCACTTCGACGAGACCGAGTTCTTTGGCAATGGCCCGCGTTTCAAACTTGGTGATGTCACTCATCGGAAAGAGACAGCTTTGAATCTGCTTCTCATTGATTTGGCAGAGGAAATATGTTTGATCCTTGGCAAGGTCCTTTGGCTTAAAAAGGTAATCATGCCCTTCAAAAGTCCCCCGTTTGGCGTAGTGGCCCATGGCAATCTGGTCAAATCCTTGGGCTTTGGCATAGCTGAAGAAGGAATCGAATTTGATGTATTTGTTGCAAAGGACATCGGGGTTCGGCGTCCGGCCTTTCTTGTATTCCGAAAGGAAATAAGCGAAAACCTCGTCCCAGTATTCTTTCACGAAGTCGCAGCGTAAAAGCGGAATGCCAAGCCGCTCGGCCACCGCTTTGGCGTCGGAATAGTCCTTCTCTTGGGGGCACTGATCATCGTTGATCGTCGGGTTGCCCAAATAATCGTTATTGGTCATTGCGTCCCAATTGCGCATGAAAGCCCCGGTGACCTCGTAGCCGGCTTTTTTCAATAAATAGGCGGAGATGGCGCTGTCGACGCCCCCCGATAACCCCAATAAAACCTTCATACTTTTCTCCCCAAGAGATCATCGCTATCGAGCCAGAGCGTGAAAGGGCCATCGTTAATGAGGGCCACTTTCATATCGGCGCCGAAAATACCGGTTTGGAGGGTAGGCATTTTTTCGCGGAGTTCATTGTTCCACAAAGCAAAAAGCGGCTTGGCGAGTTCGGGGCGGAGCGCCGAGGCAAACGAGGGGCGATTCCCCTCTTTGGCATTGGCATATAGGGTGAACTGGCTGATCGAAAGGATCGAGCCTCCCACATCGGCTAAACTCTTGTTCGTCTTGCCTTTTTCGTCAGGAAATATCCGAAGTTTTACGACCTTATCGACCATTGATTTGATCGTTTGTTCATCGTCGCCTTCCTTGAAGCCGACGAACAAACAAAAGCCCCGGGCGATTTGCCCGACGATTTTTCCCTCGATCGTGACCGAGGCCTCGAGGACTTCTTGAATGAGAACGCGCATTATTTATGGATATAGGCATGCACGATCGGATGGACCACGACTTTTTCACTCGAAAGTTCGAATGCGTCATGGATATCCTTCAGCACGTCTTCCACTCCCGTCTTATTGGTATGAGCGATGGCTAACGTCGCGCCTTTTTCAACATAATCCCCCACTTTCTTCTGGAGGACGATACCGGCGGCCATATCGATCTTGTCGTTCATCGTCGCCCGCCCAGCGCCCAGTTTCATCGCCGAAACGCCAATCGTGAGCGAATCGATCCGTTTGACATAGCCGTTCTTCTCCGCCCGAATCGGCGTCTGGTATTTCGCGAGTGGGAACTTCTCCGGATGCTCCAAATAGGAGATATCGCCGCCTTGGGCGGCAAAAAGCGCTTTTTGTTTCTCAAAGCCCGAGCCATCGCCGATCGCCTGTTGAATCCGTTTGACGCCTTCGTCATGGTTTTTCACGATCTTGGCTTGCTCGAGCATGATGGCGCCGGCTTCGGTGACGAGTTCGACGAAATCCCGCGGGCCTTGTCCGTGCAAAGTCGCGATGGCCTCTTTGACTTCGAGCGCATTGCCCACCGCTAAGCCAAGCGGCTCATCCATATCGGTGATAATGGCCCGAGTATCGCGGTTAAGCGAATCGCCGATCTCCACCATTGTCGTCGCCAATTCCTTGGCCTTTTCGATCGTCTTCATGAAAGCGCCGCTGCCGAATTTGACGTCGAGCAAGATCGTATCGGCGCCGCTCGCGAGTTTCTTCGACATGATGCTCGAAGCGATCAATGGGATGCTCTCGACGGTTCCCGTCACATCGCGGAGAGCATAGAGTTTCTTGTCGGCCGGATCGATTTCGGCGGTTTGGCCGATGATGGCGATACCGATATCGTTGACTTGCTTGATAAAGCGTTTTTCGTCGAGCTGAACCGTCGTTCCCGGTACCGATTCGATTTTGTCGAGGGTGCCGCCGGTGTGACCGAGTCCTCGGCCTGACATCTTGGCGAGTTTGGCCCCGCAAGCCGCAACAAGCGGTCCTAAGGCCAGCGAGGTTTTATCGCCGACGCCGCCGGTCGAATGCTTGTCGACTTTGATGCCTTTGATCGAGGAGAGGTCAATCGTCTCGCCCGAATGCTCCATCGCATCGGTGAGGGTGGCAATCTCCCGCTTATTCATTCCGCGCCAAACGATCGCCATCGCCAAAGCGCTGGCTTGGTAATCCATAATGCTGCCGTCGGTATAGCCTTTGATAAAGAAGCGAATTTCTTCGTCGCTCAAGGCTTCACCGTCCCGTTTCTTCTCGATGACATCAACGATTCTCATGTTCCGTTTTCCTTCTTTTTGCGGGTAGTATCATTTTTTGCCGCCTTTTATTATAATTAATGCATGGATTTTCGGACATCATTAAATAACTATTTGCCCCAAAACGAAGCCGATGCTCTCGTGGAAGCGATCGAAAAAGGGAAGGTCACTCATTGCGTTTTGCTCAATGATAAGAAGATGAGCGATGAGGAATTCCTGCGCCGCTACCCCCATTGCCGGAAGCACCCTTTCGTCGCCCACGCTTTTTATTATGACAAAGAGGAGTACGAGTTGGGCAAGGCCATCCTTTATGACAATGGCGTTTTCTCGATCGAAGATGCTTCGGCCATGATGGTTAACTATTTCTTGGCTCCCACTTCCGAAGATGTCATCCTCGATATCTGCGCGGCGCCGGGTGGCAAATCGATCGGCGCGTCCCTGATGATGCACGACGAAGGTGTCGTGGTCGCCAACGATATTTCCTATCCGCGGGCCAAGGCGATGTCGCAGAACGTCGAGCGGATGGGCCGGGGCAACATCGTCGTCGCCTCGAATGATTTCGTCTTTTCCCATATCCATTTCCACAACGCCTTCGACAAGATTATCGTCGATGCTCCCTGCTCGGGCAGCGCGATGATGCGAAAAGACCCCGAAGAAAAAGCCGATTGGCGTTATGAGAAAGTCAAATCGAACGCGAAGAAACAACTTGAAATTCTCGAATTGGCCTACGATATGCTCAAAGAAGGTGGAACCCTTTCCTATTCAACCTGCTCCTTCTCTTATGAAGAAGACGAAGCGACGATTCTTGCCTTCAAAGCGCTCCATCCGGAGATTGTTTTGGTTAATTTGCCCAGCGATCCCTCGTTCTACCGCAATGACAAACTGCCCGAAGCCGTCCATCTTTTCCCCTCGCACTTTGAAGGGGAAGGCCAATTCATCTGCCTTTTCAAAAAACCAGGTACCTTGGTTCATTCGGCGAAGAAAGTCATCGCTAACGATCATTACAAAGACTTCCTTAAGGAATACGGGATCAGCGCCCGCTCGAATGAGATGATGCGTCAGAAGTTCTACAGCCTCTCTCAGTATTTTGATGTCTCCCACCTCAACATTCTCCGCTATGGAGTCAAGCTCTTCGAGATGCGGGAAATCTATATCCCCGACCATCATTTGGCCCACTTCCTCACCCCGAGCTATTCGATCCCTGTCTCGCTTGAGGAAGCCAAAGCCTACATCCATGGCGATACTTTCCCCTTTGATAAGCCGGATGGTTTCTATATCATCAGTTACGATAACCAAAACATGGGCTTTGTCAAAGCGACCCAAGGCGTGGCCAAAAACCACTACCCGAAAGGCTTACGCCGCGTCTGGTAAAAAGGTTAACGAACGGGTCCCTTGCCCAAAGGGATCTTTTCTTTTCCTTCGGCGAGGAAGGCGTGGTCGATTTCTTTATCATGGGCGACTTCATCCGCGACGAGACCATAGGTTTTCTGAGCGAGTTCGGTCGAGGGAATCCTTTGGTACTGTTCGGGCGTGAAAGCCGGGAAATAGGTGAATTCCAGCGGATTCCGCTTGTAGTCCGGATGGGAATGAAAGGGGCGGAAAGTCCCGTAGAGTGCCAAGGGCAAAATCGGGACATTCGGGTTCATGCCGGCTTTGAAAGAACCAGGATGAAAAGGAGCGACCCCCGTCGTTTCGGGCCACTTATTCCGCGTTCCTTCGGGGAAAATCACGTAAGAGCAATGACCAGTCTTTAATCGTTCTTCGACCCCATGGATGACCTCAAAGGATTGTCTCAAGTCGCCCCGATCCATGAAATAACCATCGAGCGCTTTGACGGCCGTGCCGATGAAAGGCATTTTTCGTGTCTCTTTCTTCGCGACGAAAGAAATCGGCTTTTCTGAAAGATAGACAATCGCGAGCGGATCGAGGTCGCTCACGTGATTGGCGACGAGAAGATAGCACTGGTTGTTCTTCTCCAAGGCTTGGAGATTCTCGATCCCCTCGACTTTCCAGTCGATCCGGAAATGATCGAGGATATAGTGAATCAGTTTGCGGACGCGAGCATAGCGCGCCTCAATCGAGGTCCGTTCGGGGTGGCGGGCATAGCGCCAAAGATAAAAGGTATAGTCCCACAGGAGACGGAACCCGCAGAAAAAGAGAACCCGAGGATATTTTAACATGACCCCTATCTTAGCATGTCACCTCATTGGGGGCTAGAGGGAGGAGTCCCTCGGGGGCCTCGGGGGTGACAATCGTCTTTTTGAGCGAGGAAGGCACAGTGAAAATCTCATCGAGCTGATCGATGATGATCACCCCGTATTTCTCATCGATTTCGATTCGACCGTTCAAGTAGATGAGCGAACCGATGGGCGCCGAAAGAAATAGCGAGCGCTCACCGGGGAATTTGACAAGGAAACGATCCACTTTGTAGCGGCCTCCGAGCGGGGTGTAGACCACCCGGTCCACTTCGACGTAACGCAGATTCTTTTCTTTGATCTCGGCGAGACGGCCACTGAGCGAAAGCGAAGTAAGCATAAAAACCCTCCTGAAATCTATGGGCTTTTTGTAGAGATTTTGAGCGAATTAGGCCGGCTTCTTCGCAAGGTGGCCGACTGCCATGATGGCATGTTTCGGCACCAAGAGGCTGCTGACAAGCAGATGGGCTTCAGAGACGTCGCCTTGACTCCCGAGCAGCAAGACCACGTCTTCAGGGAAAGACGCCGTCTGATTTTCCATCGAGGGATTCAGCAAGAAATCCACTTCCTGGTACGGGGCGACCTGGTTGCCATCGCTGATTTTGATAACGAGAAGCGCTCCGTGGTCTTCGAGTTCGACCATCGGGCCGATCACGCGGGGGTCATAGACATGGAGGAAACGCCACTTCTTCCGAAGGGCGATCAGGCTTCTAATATAATCATACATCCCTTTGCGCTCATCGAGGAGGCGATAGGAAAACTTATTGTAAACGTCGGGAAGGTTGTAGGTGTTGTCCTTGCCAAACTTGCTTTGGCCAATCTCCTCTCCCGCGTGGAGAAAGGGGATGCCAAAGGAGAAAAGAACCGAGGCAAGGCCCATTTTGCAGATTTCGAGTTTCTCTTCGCTTGAAAGATCATTTCGGGCGGAAGAGACGAAATCAAAGAAGGTCGCATTATCGTGGCATTCGACATAATTGATCGATTGGTTCGCGTTGACGAAGCGGGCTTTTTCCTGTCCGTACTCCATCGATGAGGAAAGACAAGCGTACTTGAAAAGGTCTTCCGACGAAGGATCGCCGACGAGATAATGTTTGGCTGCTTCCCTGAATTTATCATTGAAGAAAGCGAATTCGCCTAGCATTTTCGCATTGTCCATCGTCCCGAGAGGCACCGCGACTTCCCCACCCATGTTCCAGCCTTCGCCATAGACGAGGAAACTTGGATTCTCGCTCTGAGCATAGGCGGCGATCGTTTTGAGGGTGGCCACATCCAAAATGCCCATGAGATCGAAACGGAAACCATCGATATGATAGAAATCAATCCACCACTTACAGGCATCGACGATCAATTTGCGGACCATCGCCCTTTCGCTCGCGACATCGTCCCCGCAATAGGACGTATTGGCCATCCGGCCGTTCGCCTTGCGACGGAAATAGTAATTCGGCACCACCTTTTCGAAAGCGCTCGAAAAATAGTCATAAACATGGTTAAAGACCACATCCATCACGATGCGGATGCCCTCTTCGTGGAAGGCGCTCACGAGATGGCGAACTTCATTGAGCCGAGAGAAGGGATCTTCGACGTTGACGCTATAGGAGCCTTCGGGCACGAGGTATTGAGCCGGATCGTAGCCCCAATTGTAGCTTTTGTCAGGATGGCGTTCATCGATGGTCTTGAAATCATAAATCGGCTGCAGCTGAAAATGGGTGATGCCCAGCGATTTGATGTAATCGAAACCGGCAGGGTTTCCACCGAAGGTCTTCCTTCCTTTTTCAATGAGGCCGAGGTAAGTCCCTTTCTTTTCGATATCGCTATGGCGGTCGATGGTGAGATCGCGCACATTGCCTTCGTAGATGATCGCATCGGTATAGGAATTGATGACGGGAAGAGCCTCGGTGTGGAAAGCCACCTCGTCGAGCCGGGAAAAATCCACCGCCACCGAATCTTCGCCATTGGGCGTCGAAGCCTTGGCGTAGGGGTCAGTCGTCTCGACCGTCACCTCGCTATTGGTAACAAGGTAATGGTAGCTCGCCCCATGATAATCACCGCTGAGCGCCAAGCGGAAAATGCCTTGAGCTTCCCGTTCCATCAAGCGGTAATGCCAACGTTTGTCGCTTGCTTTATGCACTTTAAGGATCACCGAGCTCGCCAAAGGAGCCCAAAGGACGAATTCGCAGCCTTTCGCGTTGCAGTTGGCGCCAAGATCGTCGCCATGATAAGCATAGCGTTCGTCGAAAGAAGGGAAGCTTGTCGCTTCGCTCACGTCGACGGGTACGAGCCCATAGGAAGCGATCAGAAGATAATAGGAATGCCCGAGCGGGAGTTCTTCTTTGAGATGGTAATCAACGATCATCAAACTCGGATTCGAGGTGATGCGGTTCGCGGTGATTTTCTCTTCGTGGGTTCGGTCGGTGACCAGCGTGGTCTCAAACTTTTCGTAAGGAAGGCTCGAAAAAATGACCAAACGGATCAGATCCGCTTGAACCAAACGAGCGACTAAGAATGTATCTTTCATGGAATGATCACCACGCTGATGGCGTAGCCTCCGTCATGAGAAATCGAGACCGGGTAACTTTGGCCTTGATAAGTAAGAATTGGCGCCCCTTCAGCATTGTAGGAAACGTCGATATCATTAAGCTTGGCCCCGGCTAAGCCCGTGCCGATCGCTTTCAAGAAGGCTTCTTTGGCGGCGTAGCGGCCAGCCAGGAATTGGGCTTTGTCTTTCCGCTCTTGGTAAAGCAAGACCTCTTGCGGGGATAAGATGCCATGCGCAAAAGCGAGATTATTGAAAGGGATTCGGCGTATTTCGACGATATCGGTTCCGACTTTCATTCATTATTGCCTCCGTTAGAACTGGGATGGGGCGAATTCGGTGTCAAAGCCAGCGTGGTTTGGTCGCTTGAGCCGGCATTCTCGCTCGGGGCCGGATTCTCGTGTTTGAGAACGCGGCAGCCCTTCGAACTGCTAGCCGTATCCGGCTGCTGGGCCACCACTCCTTCGGCTTGGAGCCGAGCGAAGATCTTGCCCGCCCTCGGGAAGCCAACGCCATAGGAGCGTTGAATCCGGCTGATGGAGGTGTATTCCTGCGCCATGATATCGATTTTGATGGTCTCGTAAAGATCGTCATCGCCTTTGGCTTTCAGTTCGGCCCTGTCGATTGTTAGGGCGGCAGCCGCGGCGCCTTTGACCTCGGCATCGTGGTCGACAAGATCAAGGAAGTTCGGATCGTAAACGACGTTCTCCTGGGCTTTGATATCGTCGACGACCGCTTTGATTTCCTTATTGTCGACGAAGCAGCCTTGGCAGCGGGTGAACCCGTTGCGGGCCACGAGGGAGCAATCGACGAGCATGTCGCCATGGCCAGCCAGATCCTCAGCGCCGCCTTGGCCCAAGATGGTCATGGAGTCGATCGCGCTTGAAACGCTCAGCGCGACTCGGACGGGCAAATTGGCTTTGATGACGCCAGTGATGACCTGAACCGACGGACGCTGGGTGGCAATCACGAGGTGAATGCCCGCCGCCCGGGCCTTTTGGGCCAAACGAACAACGCTATCACCGATATCTTTGCAGGTATCGACCAAATCGGCATATTCATCGACCACTACAACAATAAACGGCAATTTGGCAAAGCCGGCTTCCGGGGCGTATTCGGTGTTGAATTGGCGGATGTTCGAAACGCCAGAAAGCTCAAAGAGGGTATAACGGCGTTCCATTTCATCGATCAATTTTTGAAAGCAGACCTTCGCTTGGCTCGGCTCCTTGATGATCGGACAGAGCAAATGCGGCAGATCCTTGTATTTCCCCATTTCGACCCGTTTCGGATCGACGACGACCAGTTTGAGATCCTCGGGGCGGTTCCGCATGATGAGCGACATGATGAGGCCATGCATAAAGATCGATTTGCCACTTCCGGTCGAACCGGAGACCAGCAAGTGTGGGAATTCAGAGAGATCAGCCGAGATATAATCGCCTGAGATCGATTTGCCAAACGGAATATAAAGGTTGTATTTCTCGCCTTTTGGCAGGGCCGACACCATCTCTTTCAGTGAGACGGTCGTGGTCGAGGAGTTAGCAATCTCGAGGCCGGAGGTGCTTTTGCCGCGCACGACTTCCTCGAAGCGGGTGGCGACGCCGTTGAGACGGACCGAAATATCCTGAACATAGCGGGAAAGCGAAGAAACCGAAACGTCTTTATCGGTTTGGATGTCAAAGCGAGTGACCGAAGGCCCGATCGTATAGGAAACCACTTGGGCGCCGGCGCCGAGGTCACTGAAAGCTTGGTTGATGGTGGCGGCCCGTGTCTGGCACTCAAGCTCCATTTGGGCTTGGTTGGCATTGGCGGGATAAGTCCGCAGCAAATCGAGGGAAGGAAAATGATAAGGAGGCAAGTTGGTGGCTTTGGGCTGATTGCATTGATCGAGTGGCGAAACCGGGGCTTCGGGGGCCGGAGTCGATGGAGTGACGGGCGGAATCGAAACGATCGGGGTCGGTTTTACTGACATTTTCGCCGGAGCGACTGGCGCGGGCGTCGTGGGATTGACGGGGGCTTCCATCATAACGGAAGTCGCGGCGGGGCCCGAAGTGGCGCTTGACAAAACCGGAGCGGGCTTGGCTGGGGTGAGCGGAGCGGCGGTTTCTTCGACATCCGCCACATCCACGTCCACAGGCGTCGGCCTTTGCGGAGCGGGCTTCGCCGGAGCCGAATGTTCGGGCGAAGGTGAAAAAGTCGTCGGAATTTCGTTTTTTTCATAACTAGGGCCGGGCTTGGCTTCGGCCGGAGCGACTGGCGCGGGCGCCGCTTTCTCCGAAGCGGGTTTCACCGCAAAACTCGGCGAAGGCATATTAACAGGAGCACTCATCGGGGCTGTCCCCGAAACTTTTTCGCTCTTTGTCGGGGTCAAAATCTCATTGGAGTGGATGACCGGAGCGTTTTCCGAAATAGCCGCCTCCCCCGTTCCTTCTGGGGCCTCGGACGGGGTCGGAATCTCGTTGGAACGGACCCCTTCTTCCGGCGGGTTCACGACCGTCGAAGAAAGGACCGGAGTTTTCGGTGTTTCCTCAAAATGTTCGGCATCGTCTTCGGCGGCGACGAAAACCGCTTCTTGAAGGCCACTGCGGGCCATTTCATTCGGCGAAACAAAAGGATGGTTCAGCTGGCCTGGGGTCGGCGCGATGGCGCTCGGGAGGGGAGAAGTCGGCTTTTCCCCATAGACATCAAAACGAGAGAGATTCGGCATCTCTTCTTCCGCATTCTTTGGAGTGGAGACGGGCTTTTCGGGCGGGAGGCTTGGCGAAGGAAGAGTCGGGGGAACCGGAGGCATATCCTCAAGCGGCTGAGCTAAAATCTCGCGTTGGGCCGCCTCTTCAGCTTCAACTTTGAGCCGGGCCGTTTCTTTTTCGGCCTGGCGTTTGACACTCGCCGTTTTGATCCGACGTCTCACGAAAAGGAAAAGAGCCTTCCAAAGCGGGAAGAGAGCGACCAAAACGCCTAAAACAATGAAGACGATGGCTGAAGTCCATAAGAGGGCAGCTCCGCCTTTAAGAGCGAATGAACTAAGATAAAACCCCGCGATACCGCCGCCGATTTTGTCAGAAAGGAACAGGGCGGAGGCGTTGGCGCCCCGATAGCTTTGCATCACGCTGGCAAACAGGGTGTAATCGCCATTTTCCTTCCCTGCGAAAGAAAGATGGGAAAAGAGTGCCAATAAGCCTAAAAAAAGAAGGAAAACCCCCAGAAAAACGTTCCAAGAGAGAAAACATTTTTTTAGGCTGCCTCGGAAGCCCAAAAGCGTGCCAAGAAGGACCAAAAAAGGCAAAACGAGGTAATAGCCAACTTGACCAAAGAGAAAATAAAGGCCATAACCAAGCGGCCAAAGATTGCCCGCCGGCGCTAAGAAAAGCACGGCGCAGCAAAGGATCAGGAAGACGCCGAGGGCCTGAACGATCTTTTTGCTCGTATAAACCGTTTTCTTATCTTGCATAGAATAGATGATACAATTCTTCGCTTTTCCCTTAAAGGGAAATATCGCTCATCCTCTCGCTTAGGCAACTTCGATGATGAGGGGAAGGACCATCGGCTCTTTGCCTGTCTGGCGCCGAATGGCTCGGAGACACTTGTCGTAAACATCCGAGCGCATCCGCTCAATGTCGTAATTGGCGCCTGAGAGTTCCTCTTGCATCGTCGTCAGGAAAATCTTGCTGACGTCGCGCAAAATCGCATCGCTGTCCTTGATAAAGACCAGCCCGCGGATCTGAACGTCAGGCCCAGCGATGATCTGATGTTTGCTCTTCGAGACCGTGACGGCCAGAATCACAACGCCTTGAGAAAGTTTCTCCCGATCATCAATAACCTGTTCACCGACATCTCCCACCCCGATGCCATCAATCATGATGTCGCCATGGGTGATCTTTTCGTCAAAGAGGTGGGCGCCCGACTGGTCGAAAATGGCGCTGAGACCATTTTCGAGGAGAAAAACATTATTGTGATTGAGGTTGATGCCCATCGAAAGGGCAACCTCGGCGTTGGCCAGCAAATCCTTGTAGAAGCCCTTGACAGGGATGTAATAGCGGGGTTTGAGGAGCGCCACCATCATCTTCAGATCCTCTTCGGAGGCATGCATCTTGAGGAATTTCTTCTTGGGAACGTTGTAGACGACGCAACCCGAACGATAGAGCTGATCGAGGGCATCGGTCGCTTCGATCTCGGTGTTATCGTTCGAAGGGCAGGCAACGATGAAAGTGTCAAGCGAGTCGAGCAAAACCTGGCGCCCCTCGTTTTGCCCAGCCGCCAAGAGAGCAATTTTGTGGTAGAGCTTGACGCCATAACCCAGCATCAAAACGATGATGTCTTGGGCCCGAAGGCGGTTCAAATCCTCCATCGGAGCATAGTTATCGCGCGGAATGAGGAGCTGACCGCAACTTTGCATGCTGGCGATCGTATCCGAAGTTTCCTCATCATAAGGGACAATCTTCTTTCGGGTGGATATCGCAAGAGAAATCACCTCGTCGATATTGTAGAAGTTGGCGCTGAAGAGAGCGATAAAAACCCTTCCGGCCGCATCTTTGACCGTCTGTTCGATGAGCGGGGTCAATTTGTAGTCCGGCGCCGTGTAGCCCGAATGGGCCGCATAGACGGATTCCGTCAAAAGAACCAAGGTCGGGATCTCCGCGATTTTGGCGATGGCGTTCATATCGTGGAGATAGTTTGGATTCGCGTTGTTTTCGACCACGAAATCGGAGGTGAAAACCACATTGCCTTGATCCGTGGTGATCGCAACGCCCGAAGATTGGGCGATATTGTGGGCGGTACGGAAATAGGCAATCTTCCGTCCGGCCACCACAAACGAAGAAGTCGCTTCCACGACGTGGAAATCATATTGGTTCGGATCGACGTTAACGTGTTTCGAGAATATCTTGAACATCGTGGTGGTGACAAGCGAGCCGTACACCGGGGCTGGCACATCTTTATAAAGATAGGCCAAAGCGCCCATTTCATCGTCATGCCCATGGAGAAGGAAATAGGCCTTCACATGGTCTTTCCGCTCCTTCAAGTAATCGAAGTTCGGGATGACGTAATCGATGCCAGGCATCGTCTTATCGGGGTATTTGATGCCACAGTCAATGACGAACAAATCGTCATTAATATTGACGACGAGGCAGTTTTTGCCATCCTCATCGAGCCCTCCAAGGGCGAAGATTTTAATTTTGTCCATAGAAACAACCTCTCTTAGCGAAGGGATCCGCTATTAACGAAAACGCTCTGATAACATTATAACAGGCGCGCCAAGTAAAACTATTGTTTTAATCATCGATTTTTAACGACGCTAAAACCCCACCATCGGCGAAGCGACGAATTTCGAAGATTTTGTCTGAAAAAAGGCCATAAGTAGCCGGATTCCCGCCTTTGGGGAAGGAAATCGAACCCGGGTTCAAGAAAATGAAACCGTTTTCTTTTTTGAGAACATAGAGATGGGTATGGCCCGAAACCAAGACCGCCCCGGGGTGGGGTGCGAGTCCTTTTAGCGAAAAGGGGTCGCCGTGGTAAAGATCGAATTCGAGTCCATCGAGAACAAACCGGCGGTTGTCGGCGAGCGGAAAATGGAGCAGTTCATCATCGATGCGGGAATCGCAGTTGCCCCGCACTCCGATAATCTTGTCAGCGAAACGATTGAGAATCAATGAGACTTGCATCGGATCATAATCCTCGGGAACCCCATTGCGGGGACCGTTATAAAGATAGTCGCCCAGCAAGAGGATCCGCTCCGGATTTTCTTCGGCGATCAGCTGAGCAAGGCGCTCGGCCCGCTCAAGCCGACCATGGATATCGCTAGCAAAGAGGATCTTCATTAGGAAACCTTTGCCATGTTTCGAGTCGCCACGACATTCACGCCCGTTCCGCAAACGTTGGCAATGACCACGTCTCCAATCTGAACCGGAGCGGTTAAAGACACGTGATTGATTGACGCCATGATATCGTTCATTTTTCCTTTGGGGATTGGCTGGGCGGTTTTGACCGGGCAAAGCGGAAGTTCAGCATGGGAAATCCGAACAGTAGAAGTCACGATCCGCGTCGGATTGGTGACCTCTTGTTTTCCATAGGCCGCGCCGCGGGGGCAGAAATTCCCCGTCACGACGAGATTGTCATCGACTTTGAGGCGGCAGCCGCGAGGGCAATTGATACAAATGAGTTCCTTAACAGCCATATTAGGCCTCCTTTGACTTCAAAGACAAAATAAGAGTTCCTTGGTTGCTTTTTAGTAATTTTTTAGGAAGTGATTCAATTTCCATTTCGCTCGGAATTATCACTGGTTTAAAGACCCGCTTAATCACTTCTCCATTAAAACTATATTCAACGAAGACATTTTTGGATGGTGTCCGAACTCGGAACTTGAAGAACAAGTTGTCATCGCTCTCATTGAGCGCGATTTTCTGGGGGACGACATAACCGATTCCATCGCCGGCAAGGCAGGCGATGATCTGATCTTCCCGCGGGAGTTTGCCCTCGATATAAAGAGCGGCTCCCTTGCCTGCTTCCCTAGCCTCCGCCACCACATTATCCACGAGATCGTGGACATGGAGGACATTGCCACAAGAGAAGATGCCGTCGATGTCCGTTTCGAAGTGTTCGTTGACGATTGCCCCGCGCGTTTTCGACATCGTGCAGGAGATGCTGTTCAGCAAGTCGTTATTCGGGATGAGACCAATTGAGAGAATCAGGGTATCCACATTGAAAGATTGCTCGGTGCCCGGAATCGCCTTCATGTGAGCATCAACTTGGCTGATCTCGATCCGCTCAACCCGCTCTTTGCCCACCACTTTGCTCACCGTGTGTGAGAGGTATAAAGGAATGTTGAAATCGAAGAGGCATTGAACCATGTTCCGATTGAGGCCGTTGCTCCAAGGCATGATCTCAGCCACTCCGAGAACCTTGGCGCCTTCGAGCGTCAACCGGCGTGCCATGATCAGCCCGATGTCCCCTGAGCCCAAAATGAAGATTCGCTTGCCACAAAGGTAGCCATATTCATTGAGGAAAAGTTGAGCTTGACCTGCGGTCAAGATGCCGGCTGGGCGATCGCCAGGGATACCGATGGCTCCTGCACTTCGTTCATAGCAGCCCGTCGCCATGATGATGGCTTTGGCTTGAACTTCGACCACGCCTTCTTTGGCGCTGGTGTAAACCACGACTTTATCGCGGTTGATCGAAGTCACGGTGCTATCGAGCACATACGGAATATGACGGGCTTCGACTTGCTCGATGAAACGATAGGCAAATTCAGGTCCGGTCAGTTCTTCTTTGAATTCGGTGAGACCGAATCCATTGTGGATGCATTGGTTCAAAATTCCACCGAGGAATGGACTCCGTTCGATGATGAGGATATCCTTGACGCCATTATCGTAAGCCCCGACGGCGGCCGCCATGCCGGCGGAACCCCCGCCGATGATCACGAGATCTTTGCTGATCATGTGTTATTTGGCCTCCTTCTTGACTTCTTCCTTAACGAGGGCGCTGCCGGGCTTGTCATAAAGTACCTCGAGCGGCGTCACATGATAGTATTCGGCTAACAAGCGAACGACCTGTGGCTGGCAGAAACCGCCTTGGCATTTTCCAAAACCAGCCCGAGTCCGTTTTTTTAAGGCTTTGACGGAAAGGCAGGGCACGCTCCGAGAAAGGACGTCTTTTATCTGGCCGAGCGAGACTCGCTCGCATTGGCAAACCATGTCGCCGTATTCGGGGTCTTTCTTAATGAGCGCATTGCGTTCTTCGAGTGGCATGAGAAGGGGGTTGACGTAGGGCTTCACATTCTTCACATAGTTCTTTTTCGCTTGGAGCGGTAAGACGGCGCCGACAAGTTTGTCCGCGACGTATTCGCCGATCGCTGGCGAAGAAACAAGGCCAGGCGATTCGATGCCTGCCACATTGATGAAATCGGCGTATTTTTTCGAAGGTTCGATGATGAAATCATGGGTCGACGGGGTCGCGCGGACGCCGGCATAAACCCGGATTTGCTGATTGAATGGAATCTTCGGAACAAGCGTCATCGCCTGCGCTTTGACGGATTCGAGGGTGGGGACATCGGTCGAAACCGAATCCTTGTCCTCCATCACTTCACTGGAAGGGCCAACCAAATAGTTCCCCGAGGTCGTCATCGTGACCAAGACGCCTTTGCCCTTGGCACTAGGCAACGGGAATAGGACGTGGTTCACAAGGCCAGGAGCATAATGATCCAAAACGTAGTATTCGCCTTTGCGGGGCAGGATTGACCAGCTGATCTCTTCGATCATCTCGGCGATTTCATCACTATGAAGCCCAGCGGCGTTGACCACCACTTTAGCTTCGTATTTCGCTTTGGAAGTCGTGACCAAATAACGGCCGTTATCCTTGCAAATCGCGGTTACTTCTTCGTTCAGGTGCAATTTCACGCCATTATCGATGGCGTTTTCCATTGCCCGAACGGGCAATAAAAACGGATTGACGATTCCACCATCAGGGCAAAGCAAAGCCCCTTTGGCTTCCGGATTGATGTTGGGCTCCATACTCTTGAGTTCCTCGGCGCTCACGAGACGGGCCTTTACCCCGTTCTGCTTGGCGCGCTCGAACAACTCGTGGAGCATGGGCAACTGCTCATCTTCGATGGCTACCGTCAAGGTACCGACTTTCCCATAGGGGACGTCGAGATCCTTGCAAACCTCAGGCATCATTTTGTTTCCAGCGACGTTGAAAATCGCTTTCTTGGTGCCGGGAATCGGGTCATAACCCGAGTGGCTGATGGCCGAATTGGCCATCGTCGTCACATCGCCCACGTCGTTTTCTTTCTCGATGACGAGAACTGAGAGCGCGTAGCGCGAGAGGCTTCGGGCGATAAAGCTTCCGACAGCGCCGGCTCCGATAATAATGACATCTTCCATATCTCGGATAGTATAAACCATTTTTCCCCGAAAGGGGGATTACATTACTTCACGAAATTCTTCAGGGCAAAACTCACGCCGTCCTCGGTGGCGCTCGTGGTGACGAAGCGGGCTGCCTTCTTGCACTCCGCTATCGCGTTTCCCATTGCCACGCCTTGATAATCCCGAATCATTTTCAAATCGTTTTCCTGATCTCCGAAGCAATAGACATCTTCTTTGGGAAGGGCAAAACGTTTTCGTAAAAACTCAACGCCAGACGCCTTATCGGCCCCCGGAGCCATGAACTCTAAAAACCGCGGATCACTTCGGATGATGTGATACTTCTTTTGATCATCCGCGCTCGTTTGAAAACGCGCCCAATTTTCTGCGGCGAAAGTCACCATGATCTTCAGGATCGGATCTTCGGGTTTGAGTGGATCTTTTTTGAGATCGCGCTCAGGCATGCCATTCCAATGGATTTCGGAATCGATGAAGGGGCTTCTTTCGAAATAGGCGACTTCGTGAAGCGTATAGCAATAAAGACCCCCACCAAAAGTAACGATGTCGCGATGCTCCTTAGAGAAACCAAGGAAATCCTGATAGTGGAGTCCCTGAGCCATCAAAACGTTTCCTTTTTCGTCATAAACCGCCGCTCCATTGGCACCGATCGGGTATTTTTGGCCTTGGCTCAATCGGTTCAGAAAACGCATGATGCCAACGTAAGGACGCCCTGAAGCGATGGCGATCACGTCGCCCATCTTCAAGCGTTCATCGAGTGAGGCAATCGTGCTCTTCCGAAAAACTTTGTCAGGTCCGATCAAGGTGTCATCGATATCAAAAGCCAAGAGTTTCATGGTCTTAGTCTAGCAAAAGACACGTGTTAGCGCTCGCCTAAAGCGGTTTCTTGAATAAAAAAGAGCATCCCTCTTCAGGAACGCTCCTTCGTTAACGGATCGAATTAGTGACGATTGCTGCCGTGGCTTCCGCCATGGAAGTTTCCATGATCGCTATGGCCGTGGAAGCCACCGGTATGAGGGTGATCGCCAGCCGGACGTTCCGGCCGCTCAACGTAATCCGCGGGCTTCTCGATGAATTCGCGGTGCGAGAGTTTGACTTTGCCCTTCTCGTCTAAGCCGATGACGACGACTTTCATCGTGTCGCCGACTTTGCAGAAGTTGTTGGCGTTGTCGATGTATTTCCAGTCTAAGCGACTGACGTGGCAGAGGCCATCGGTATCACCGAAGAGGTTGACGAACGCGCCATATTCTTCAACGCGGGTGACCTTGCCTTCGTAGATTTCGCCGACCTTGGCTTCGCGGACGATATCATCGATCATCGCCTTGGCTTTAGCAATCATCTCTTTCTTGGTGTGGTAGATGGTGATCTTGCCCGAATCATCGACATCAATCTTGACGGTATCGCACTTGGCGATGATGTCATTGATGACTTTGCCGCCGGTGCCGATCACATCGCGGATCTTATCCGGATCAATGTTGAAGGTGACCATCTTCGGCGCGTATTCGCTGACTTCTTTGCGCGGCTCAGGGATTGCTTGTTTCATGACCTCGCGAATCTCGGCTCTGGCTTTGTGGGCTTGCTGAAGCGCTTCGGAGAGAACCTCGCGGGTGACACCATGGATTTTGATATCCATCTGGAGGGCCGTGATGCCCTTCTCGGTGCCAGCGCACTTGAAGTCCATATCGCCAAAGTGATCTTCGAGACCCTGAATATCGGTGAGAATCGTGTAATGGTTATTCACTTTATCGGGCGAGCGGGTCGGATCATTGGTGATGAGTCCCATCGCGATGCCACTGACCATCGCCTTGAGCGGAACGCCCGCGGCCATCAGCGACATGCAAGAAGCGCAAATGGAGGCTTGCGAAGATGAACCATTCGACTCGACGACGTCAGCGACGCAGCGGATCGTATACGGAAAATCCGCTTCGGACGGAATGACATAGGAAAGTGCTCTCTCGCCGAGGGCGCCATGGCCGATTTCGCGGCGGCCCGGCGTGCCGATACGGCCGATTTCACCGACCGAATATGGCGGGAAATTATATTGGTGCATGAAGCGGCGCGAGGTCTCGGCGGTTAAGTTGTCGATGATCTGGGCATCGCTCAAAGGCCCTAAGGTTGTGGTCGAAATAACCTGGGTCTGGCCGCGGGTGAACATGGCCGAGCCATGGGCGCGCGGCAAGAGATCGACCTGGGCGTTAAGCGGACGGATCTCGTCCACTTTGCGGCCATCGGGGCGGACTTTGTCTTCAATGATCAGGCGGCGAACCTCGGCGGCCACCATGCCTTCAAGGATGTCATTTACCATCATCATGGTGTTGACGTGGGCTTTTTCGGTTTCGTAATGACGGGCATCATAATCGCTCGTGATTTCTTTTTTCAAGGCGTCAATTGCATCTTGGCGCTGAAGTTTGTCGACGATTGAGATGGCTTTGACGAGCCGCTCGCCGATCCGGCCTTCGATGTCCGCTTTGATGGCGGGATCGGGAGTATAAAGATCGATGTGGCGCTTGGCTTTGCCAACCGCTTTGATGATTTCTTCTTCGAAGGCGCAGAGTTTCTTGATCGCCTCATGACCGAACATGATGGCGTCGAGCATCTCTTCTTCCGGAACCTGATCGGCTCCCGATTCGACCATCATGATGGCACTCGCGGTGCCGGCGACGGTCAAATTGATGTCGGATTTGGCTTTTTGCTCAACAGTCGGATCGATGATCAATTTGCCATCGACACGGCCAACGATGACGCCGGCGACCGGGCCATCAAACGGAATGTCGCTGATGCAAAGGGCTAAGGAAGCGCCGAGCATCGCGGTCATCTCCGGCGAATTATCAGGATCGCAGCTCATGACGGTGTTGACGATTTGGACTTCGTTACGAAAACCATCGGCGAAAAGCGGGCGGATCGGGCGATCGATGAGACGGGCGCTTAAGGTCGCGTGCTCATCCGGGCGGCCCTCGCGGCGCAAGAAGCTCTGCGGGATGCGGCCAGCGGCGTATTGTTTCTCAACGTAATCGACGGTGAGGGGGAAGAAATCCCCTTCTTTCGGCTCATCGGCGCAACAGGCGGTCGATAAGACCACGGTGTCGCCGAAACGAAGGAACACCGAGCCATCGGCTTGCTTGGCGATCTCTCCGGTCTCGACTTGAAGGTGACGACCTTCGAAATCGAGGGTGAATGTTTGTTTCATTTTTTTCCTCTTTTCCTCTCTAGGATAATGAATTTAACGCGGTAATCTTAACATAAAAGGGGCATCTCCGTTACTTAAAACGTTCCTTTTAATCTTTGGCAAAGAAAAACCCTCGGAAAACCGAGGGCTTTTGATTCCTACTTCCGTAAACCAAGCGAAGCGAGCAACTTTTCGTAGCCTTCGCGGTTATTTTTCGCGAGGTAGTCGAGTAAGCTGTGGCGCTTGCCAACCAAGATCAATAAGCTGCGGCGCGCTGGGGCGTCTTCGCCATTGCTCTTGAGGTGTTCAGTGAGATCTTCAATCCGTTTCGAGAGAAGTGCGATTTGGACTTCGGCGCTGCCAGTGTCGGCGGCGTTTTTGCCATACTTCTTAACGATAACGTTGACCTCTTCTTTTTTCAAAGCCATAGTGATTTCTCCTTTCTTTGTCGTTCACGGCAATGACGGTGTCCGCTCATGGAGAACGGGTCGAACAGGGTTATGTCGCAAGGGAAATATAGACTGATTCCGTCCAAGAAGCAACCAAAACCGCCCGCCGGGGCTTCCTGGCAAAAAGCTCCTTCTTCAATATCCCTGCAAATCTCCATTGAAACGGCTTTCCCCAATGTTTTTTATTGCGCATACGCGCGTGAAAGTCTATGATTTCAAACGGACTTTCCGGGAGGAGGAACTTACCATGGATATCCGAAACATTGCGATTATCGCTCACGTTGACCATGGCAAAACCACCCTCGTTAACGCTTTACTCACAAACTCGGGCACTTTCCGGGCGAACGAAGAGATTCAAGACCGGATGATGGACTCGAACCCGATTGAGCATGAACGGGGCATCACGATTTTGGCGAAAACAACGTCGATCAAGTGGAAGGATTCGAAGATCAACATCGTCGACACTCCGGGGCACGCTGATTTCGGCGGCGAAGTCGAACGCATCATGCACATGGTCGATGGCTGCTTATTGGTCGTCGATGCCTATGAAGGCACAATGCCGCAAACCCGTTTCGTTTTGAAGAACGCCCTTGAGAACCACATCCGTCCAATCGTCGTCATCAATAAAGTTGACCGGCCCAATGCCGATCCGAAAAAAGCGGTCGATGAGGTGCTTGATCTTTTCATCGAACTCGGTGCCCCTGAAGATTTGCTCGATTTCCCGATCGTTTATGTCTCAGCCCTCAACGGCACCTCGTCTCTCTCGCCTGATCCTGCCACCCAAAAGCCGGGCATGGCCCCGCTTTTCGATATGATTCTTTCGAAGATCCCAGCCCCGAAATGCGACCCGGCTGGCGCGTTCCAGTGGCAATCCGCTCTTCTCGATTACAACGATTTTGTCGGCCGAATTGGTATCGGCACCATCCGTCGGGGCACCATCCATGTCGGCGATAGTTTAACCGATGTCCGCAAAGACGGTTCCACCACCAATTTCAAGGTCATGAAGCTTTATACCTTCTACGGCATGAATCGCAGCGAAGTGAATTCGGTCGAAGCGGGCGATATCTGCGGTATCGCGGGTCTCACCGACATCGGCGTTTCCGATACGGTTTGCAATCCCAAGAAACTCGATCCTCTGCCGGCTCTCCGCGTCGATGAGCCGACCTTGCAAATGGAATTCGGCACCAACTCTTCGCCAATGCGGGGCCAAGATGGCAAACTGGTAACCGCTCGGGTCATCGAAGAGCGGCTTTTCGAAGAAACGCAGCGCGATGTCTCGCTTAAATTTCATCGGATTCCCAACACCGAAACCTGGGTCGTCTCGGGTCGGGGCGAATTGCACCTTGGCGTTTTGATCGAAACGATGCGGCGTGAAGGCTATGAGCTCGAGGTGAGCAAGCCTCAAGTCATCATCAAAGAGATCAATGGCGAAAAATGCGAGCCTTACGAGGATCTGCAGATTGATGTCCCCAATGAGTTTGTTGGCGATATGATGACGACCTTGGGCAACCGCGGCTCCGAGCTTGTCTCGATGGACGATAATGGCATGAGCACCCGTCTGATCTATGTGATTCCATCGCGGGGCCTCCTCGGTTTCGTCTCGAACTTTCTCACGATGACCAAAGGCTATGGCATCATCAACCACACTTTCAAAGAATACCGCCCCCTCTTCAAGCACGAAGTCGGCGAACGCAATATTGGTGTCCTCGTTTCGACCGATAAGGGCGAAGCGACCTCCTATGCTTTGCAGAAAGTCGAAGAGCATGGCACGATGTTCATTGTCCCGGGCGATATCTGCTACGAAGGCATGATCGTTGGAGAGCACCGCTATCCGGTCGATTTGGCGGTCAACTGCACGATGACGAAGCCGATGACCAACGTCCGCAGCTCCACCCGTGAGTTGATGATCGTTCTCAAGGCTCCGCGCCGGATGTCACTCGAAGCTTGCCTCGATTACATCAATCTCGATGAACTTGTCGAAATCACTCCGCACGCGATTCGGATGCGCAAGCGGATTCTCGATACCTCGGAACGGAAAAAGTTCGATGCCCACAAAAAAGCTGACGCCGAAGCCGCTCTCGAAGAAGAAACCAAGATCATCTGAACCGGAAGGAACCCCACAAAAAGGATTCCTTTTTTCGATATCTCCGCCAACCTCCTTTCTTTTCAGAGGCACAAATTTTTTCTTGAATAAAGATTTGCCTAACGGAATAATTAAGAAAAGAAGATCTAATCCATTGGAAAGAAATCCAGAGTCGTTTCGCTTTTCGCCCTTACGGGAATTGTCGGTGCCACTGCCTTATGCCTTTCACTCGGTGCGATTGGTCAAATCCCGGCCCTGGCCAAAACCGCAAACAAAAACTTAGTGATCTCTTCCACCGCCAATGTCTTCGCCGGAACGAGCCTCGTCACGGGATCCGAAGCGAATTACAAAGCAGGCAATGCCAGCCCCGCCGTTTTTCACGAAATCAGCGCCGCCACTACGGAGCATAGCGCCATCCTCGGCACCGTCTTCGCCAATGATAATATCAACAATCCGGCTGATGGTTTCATTTTCGAACTTCCTTCCCCAACGCTTGGCGATGGTAGCGCAACGGCCACCTTCATCCTTCAAAACGGAGTTAACTACTATATGGATTTATCATCCAATACCGTTTATGCGAGCTATTCGTTTTTGGAGATTGGCTTAAACAACGTTTTGGGTGTCATTCCGGCATTTTCGGTCGATGTTTCTTCTGTTCCCGGGACTCTCAATACCGATTACACCTTGGAAAATTTATGTACGGTGACCCTCTATAGCGCCGATTATTCTTCTTCCAGTTCGGCCATCTCTTTGACTAGCGGCGCCGAACAGGATTTCTCTACGGGTACCTCCTATACTTGGGCCCTTTTCAGTTTCTGCTATAAATTAAGCCTCCTCGTTCCCGAAGCAACTTCAAGTGATGAAAGCCCCGCTGCCCCAACCCTGACAGCGGCTCAGTTATCCAACTGCAAGGTAACGTTGACAAAGTTATCTCTTGCTTGGTCTTGCTAAGGAATTAATAAGGATAAAAAAAGAGCTTCAGCCGCGATGCCGAAGCTCTTTTTGCATCCCTTAAGAGCCAATTATTCGTGCTTGCGTCGGCTGATCAGAAGCCCAGCCGAAGCAACGGCAGCGACGCCGAGGGAGATCAAAGCGATCCAAGCTGGCGTCCACGAAGAATCGCCATTCCCCGTGAGAGCAGCCGGAGTCGTTCCGCTCTTGGCGGCAATCAAGCGCAGTTGCTCGATGATTCCTGTGTAAGCAACATGAACAGTGTCAGCGGTATTGGTTGAATCATAAGTGAAATCGGTGGCACCATCAACATAGCCTTTCGCCGTGGTATTAAGAGCGTCATATTCCGTAAGAAGACTCTTCGCTTTTGCCGGCGAAATTCCGCAGATACTGCCTTCGAGAATCGAACCAGAAGCCGTAACGGCGCGGCGGGCTTCGTTGATATCATAAACGACTTTGGCGCCGGAGCCTTTATCGGCATCCCCAGTTGAGCCATTGGCGGCATCGACCCAATAATAAGCGCCATCGACAATGCTTAAATCGTAAGTCTGGGCGGTCCCTTTAGTTCCACCCGTGCCATCGCTAAAGATGACTTTGGTATCGTTCTTCGTCAAGGCAACTTTGACAATTCCGTACTCGCCATGGTAAGCGACGCCATTGGTGATATTCGTTGTTTCGATTTTTGTTCCTGGCCACGCCCGATACTCGGAATCGCCGCCAAAGGTGTAAACGTAGGTGTCGGTCCAGCCAGCGGTCTTGAAATAAATCGCCCGAGCGCTAACGGTCGTATATTTGGCATAAAGACTGCCCGCCGCATCCCAAATCTTCGAGACATATTTTGTGGCACGGGCAGCATCCGTATACCAGCCCTCAAGCAAGAAACCCGTTCGGGCAGCATCGGTTGGCGTGAAAGCTAAGGTTGACCCCGCCGTTTCAGTAGCAAAAGCCGTTGTTTCAGCGACTCCATCAGCGACCGCATATTCGCTGACGGAATAGGTAGTCGGCTCGGTATAGGAAGACCAAGAACCGGCCGGGGTGTCATAACCCGTCCCGGTAATCGTGTAAAGGTTTCCTGTCGAAGCGGCATAGGTGAGATCGCTGGTCTGATTCCACTTATTCGTCCAGTTATTCTCCGTGGTCGACGGATTCATACGAGCAAAGATAACGTTGCTGTAAGTAACCCCAGTCGTCTGAGGAACAGTGGCTTTGTAAACATTGGTCTCGCCACTCACCAAAGACATGTCAACCCAACCATTAGTGGTCGTGTCTAAGTAATAATAAAGCGCATAGCGCGGACTGGAAGTCGCCCAATCCGAATTGGGCGCTAGATAAAGCGTAACTCCCGAAGGATCATCGGCTTTCGCCTGGGCCACTGCCCGGGTTCCAACGAATCCCGCGCTGGCTAAGCCCAAAACGAAGGCTGTGCTGAGCAAAGCGACACTAATTTTATGTTTCATAGAAAGGCCTCCTGTTCCTTTTTACGATACAAATGATTCCTTATTATAGTAAGCGCTTTCATCATTTTAAAGGATGTTTTCAGGAAGATTATTCTCCTCAAGTTTTGGATGACGCCAAAAAGCGGCCGTCCACCACGAACGGCCGCATTGGGTAAAAGGTATTAAATCAGATGCTCGTCTATGAGCAACTTCTCAATATCGGTCCCCTTCACCTTCTTCAGGACTTTCTTGAGGGCTAAGCGCTCAATTCCCGAGAGATGGAGTTGGCTCAGTTTCTTCTTATCGACGGCGTAGTACGTCGCACGGAGCAACTCGCGAACATCATAGACGCTGCCCCAGGTTTCCGGGACACCCCGATCAACGTTCAGGAGGGTATAGACCGCTTCCATGCCGGTCCGAATCGAGTACTCGGTCGTGAAGATCGTATCGCGGGGAGTCTCGGCGAATTGGCCAATGAAAGCGAAGTTGACGGAACCCTTCGGCACGACGAGCGGCCGATCAGCGACGTGGCGCGGCATGAAGAAGGCGTTGATATACGGCATGTAGCACGTGGTCGTGTTGATGTGTTTATCGGCGATCTCTTCGATCTTCTCAAGCGGCACCCCAATGTGGTAAAGCCACTCTTCGCAGATCTCTTTGCCGGTGCATTCCTTCATCGGCTTCTTGATGTAATTGCCCGCGACATCGGTATAAAGGCCATAGACCCAAACCAAGACGTCGTTCTTGGGCTGACTCTTGAACTGCGGTTGACGGTTGATCGTCCAGCTGAGGAACCAGCCATTTTGGCTGTCCTTCACGCTGACGATGCCGCCGGTCACGACCTTGCCCGAGTGGGGATCGCGTTTGCAGATCGCCTTAATATAAGGAATAACGGTGTCGTCTTTGAGGTCGATGGTCGCACTCATCCAATTCGATTCCGGCTCATGGCCACAGAAGACCTCCGGATGGCCAAAGTCAGGATCCTGAGCGGCGATCTTATGCCACATATCCCAGCTTTCGCCCTGACCATTATGAATCTTGGCGAGATCGGGTGCCTGATTTTGCGAACCATAGCACGAGGTGTCGGTCGGGCAGCCATTGGTGATGAAGACCAGATCATCGGCGACGAGATCGATCGTCGCTTCCTTGCCTCCTTTGCGGTAGACAATCTGTTTCGCTAATTTCTTTTCGCCATCTTTGGCGAAGATCACGTTCTCCACTTCGACCCCAAAGACGAAGTCGACCCCTTTCTTCTCGAGATACTTCTGAAGCGGCAGGATCATGCTTTCGTACTGATTGTACTTGGTGAAACGGAGGGCGCTGAAATCCGGTAAGCCATCGATATGGTGGCAATATCTCTGCAAATACCGCTTCATTTCAAGAGCGCTCGACCAATGCTGGAAGGCGAACATCGTCTGCCAATAGAGCCAGAAATTGCTGCTCCAGAAATGATCGTCGAAGAAATCGCTGATCTTCTTGCCTTCGAGTTCTTCGTCGCCTAAGAAGAAAAGATGGGTCAATTCTTTCTGGGCCTCGTCATCGAGGGTGAACTTGCCATCGGTGTGGGCGTCTTGCCCCCGCTTCTCGCTGGCCCGGCATAAAGAATAGTTCGGGTCGTGTTTGTTGAGCCAATAGTATTCGTCGAGGACCGAAACCTCGGGATTCTCGAGCGAAGGGACGTCGCGGTAAAGATCCCACATGCACTCGAAATGGTTATCCATCTCGCGGCCGCCCCGCATAGAGAAGCCCTCGGCCCATTGATTGCCATCGCACGAGCCGCCGGCGACGGGCAGGCGCTCCAAAACATGGACGTGCTCGCCTTTGAGCTGACCATCGCGAACCAGATAGAAAGCCGCCGAGAGGCCCGCGAGGCCACCCCCGATGATATAGGCGCTCTTTTTGTCGGCCCCTTCGGGCTTCTCCGGGTGAGCGAACGCTTCGTAATTGCCAGCTGAATAATACATGTTTTGATCCTCCTAAGGAACGCCACCATTTTTATCCGGAAAGAAAAGCGATGCCTTCGACAAGAAAAAAGCGATGTGGGAATTTACCCCACTCCGCTTCGATTATCGAAATTTTAAACAAAGGCCTTCACTTGTCTAAACGGTAGTTCTCAAGCGCTTGGGCGATCGTCCCTTTGATCAAGATCGAAAGGCGGTCGATGATGCTTTGCGGATCATCGCGCATATCCTTTTTGATCCATTCGAGAACCAGCCCGACGAAGGAATACTTGTAGAAATTGGCGATGAAGGCTTTGTCTTCTTCCCGAACCTCCATCCCCTTTGCCTGCTCATTCACGACATTCAAGAGCAAAGGATAGGTCAATTTATAAAGGTAGAGTTCCAGTTGGTCGAGCGAGACGGAATGATAGATATTCATGATGAAGACTTTATCGCTCTGCATCAAAGCGAAAATCGAAAGGAAGCCCTCTTGCCACGTCGTATAGGTTTTGCGGTCCTGCAGGGCCTTATCGGCATCTTCGAGGCAGGTCCATTCGACGAGGTCGGCCAGATCCTGAAAGTGATAATAGAACGTCTGCCGGTTGACCCCGCAATCGCTCACGATGTCGGTCACCGTGATTTTATCGAGCGGCTTTTCCGCTAATAGTTTTTTTAAGGATTGGGAGAGGGCCCGCTTGGTGATCTCGCTCATGCTTTCAGACCTCGCTTTCTTTTCTATTATACACGTGTCTAGTTTTTTCCCCGAGGGAGTTTTGCTAGGCCTAGGAGAGATAGAAAGTCTATAATGAAAAACATGAAATGCATTGTGGTTGCGATGGAGAAAGAAGCCGCCTATCTCCTCGCGCATAGCCAAGTCAAAAAGACAATTGAGGCGGGATTTGCAAAGATAAAGGAATGTCAGATCGCTTCGACCCCCTATCTTTTGGTCGTCTCGGGCATCGGCAAAGCCTTCGCCACGAGCGCGGTCACGAGCGTTCTCAATCTTTATCCTTCAACCGAATTGATCCTCAATATCGGCGTGGCCGGCTCGCTTGATAGCAAGGCGGTCCCGCTTTTTAGCGCCGTCGTCGCCACTTCGCTCGTCGAGCACGACCTCGACACCTCGCCGATCGGCGATCCCGTCGGTCTCGTCTCTGGCATCAATCTGGTCAATCTCCCGGTCGATGTTTCGGCTAAAGAAGGTCTTGTTTCCGCCAGCCACAGCCTCGGCATCGAGCCGATTTTAGGCGTGATTTCTTCGGGGGACACCTTCTATGCCGACCAAGCCAACAAAAAACGGATCCACGCCACTTTCCATTCGCTCTGCTCCGACATGGAGAGCGCCCCGATGGCCCAAATCGCCTATAGTTTCCATAAGCCCTTCGCCTGCCTCCGCCTCATTTCCGACGCCGATAACGCCAGCGAAGAATACGCGAAAAATGCCGAAAAAGCGGCCAGCATCGCCGGCAAAATCGCCGCGGCATTTTTACAGCTTTAACGCTTTTTTGTCCTCTTCGATCGCCAAACGAAGTTCGTCTAATGAGGCGAACTTCTTTTCTTCGCGAAGGAAGGAATCGAATTCGAGATAGAGGGTTTCGCCATAGGCTTCGCCTTCGAAGCCAGCCAAATAAGCCTCGATGATCGGATGCTTTAAAACCCCAATCGTCGGGTTATTGCCCACGTTGATCAGACTCCGATAAGGCCTTCCCCGGAGATAGGCAACGCCCAAATAGACTCCGGCTTTGGGCAAAGCATAAGGAACGTCGAGGGCCAAATTGGCGGTCGGAAAACCGATCTTCCGCCCATTTTCGAGACCATGGGCGATCACCCCTTTAACTTGATAAGCGTAGCCAAGTTCGGCATTGGCTTCTTCAACTTGCCCCTTTTGGATTTCTTTGATGATGGACTGGGTCGAAATCTTGTGGCCCTCTTCTTCCAAAAGAGCGACCGGATAAACTTTGAAAGCTTTTTGAAGCGAAAGAAGATTCCCCTCCGCTTTCACACCATAGGTGTAGTCGGTCCCGACTACGAGGGCTGAAGGTTGAAGAGGCAAGAGAACTTTTTCGATAAACTCCTCGGGGCTCAACGCGAAAAAAGCCGCTGAGACTTTGACGATGTAAGCGACGTCGACTCCGAGGGCGGCAAAACGAATGCACTTGTCCTCCAAGGAGGTCAAAACCGCTGGGCTCTTTTGGGAGGGAAAGAAAACGCTGGGGTTTTGGTCAAAGAGCAAAACACCCACTTCCCCTTCGCCCCGCTTCCGGGCTTCGAGGATCAACGCCTGATGGCCGCGGTGAACCCCATCGAAATTGCCAAGGCACAGGGTTAGCTTCGAACTTAAAGGGGGGACTTCACCCAAGGAAAAAACGTAACGTTTCATTTAAAAGAGGCCTCGTTCCGCATGATAATAGACATCTCTGGTCCTCGCGTAAACCGAGATTGCTTCGCCGTGCAGGCAAAGGAGGACCTTTTCGCCATAGTCTTGGCTTAAGGTCATCGGTGCGCCATTCTTCACCCGGGACAAATCAGCCGAATCGATTTCCACGTGCTTCATGCTCCGGATGAAAATCGTCGGATCGAGGACATCGGCATCGGCGATCGCCGAAAGCGGTTTAGCTTGCTCGACGAGAAAGTCGCCGATCGAAAGTCGGCGAAGCGACGTCAGATAACCAGAGGTGCCTAAGACCTTGGCGATGTCCTCTCCTAAGACCCGAATATACGTCCCGCGTGAGACGGTGCAGGTAAAGACGAGCGTCCCTAGGCCAAAAGAAATCAAATTCAAAGAAAAAACCTCAACCGCGCGTGGCTTCCGCTCGACTTCCTCGCCGCGATGGGCCGCTTTGTAAAGGGCTTCCCCTTGGACTTTAATCGCACTCGTCATCGGCGGGAGCTGTTCGCTCTTGCCAAGGAAGGAAAGAAGTTTCGTAACCACCGCTTCTTTCGTCAGCGTTGGCACTTTCCCCGCCGAGGTGATTTCGCCTTCGGGGTCGCCCGTCGAAGATGCGAAACCCAATTTCAAAGTCGCGATATAGCTTTTCTTCGCGTCGTCGAGATAAGGCAAAAACTTGGTCCCCCGATTGAGGCCGATCACCAAAAGGCCAGTCGCAAAAGGATCGAGGGTGCCAAGATGGCCGACTTTTTTCGTCCCGAACCGCTTTTCGAGAGCGTCATCGACGCCCCGCGAGGTGAGGCCCGCTTCTTTATCGAGCAAGATTATTCCGTTTTCCATGGCAAAAACATTATAATGTCTAGGCTTCAAAAATCATTATGAAATACATCCGCAACATCTTAGCCGCTCTCCGCAAAGCGGACCGCGATTACTCCTTGATCGACTCGGGCGATAAAATCCTGATCGGACTTTCGGGCGGCAAAGATTCGCTCTCGCTCCTCCGGGCTCTATCGGTCTATGGCAAATTCGCCAACAAGGAATTTGAGGTCAAACCGGTCTATCTAGATTTAGGCTTTGGTAACGCCGACATCGAAGGCTTGAAAAAATATAGCGCTTCCCTCGGCTACGACCTTTATGTTTCCGATTCACGTTTCGTCTACGATGTCCTCAAAGCCCATCAAGGCAAGAAGAACCACATCCCCTGCTCAATCTGCTCGCGGATGAAGAAAGCGGCGATGAATCGCATCGCCAAGGATCTGGGCTATAACAAAGTGGCGTTCGCCCACCATAACGATGACGCCGTCGAAACGCTTTTCATGAATATGATTCATGGGGCAAGGGTGGCGACCTTCGAACCAAAAATGTATCTCGAAAAAGCGGGCATCACCTTCATTCGACCACTTATTTATTGCCGCGAAAGCGACCTGAAGGGCCTCGCCAAAGAAGAGGGCCTTCCCGTCTTAGCGAGCCAATGCCCTGCCAACGGCAACACCGAGCGCGAATGGACCAAAGAGTTTCTCGCCTCGATTTATCTTTCGCATCCCGAAGCCCGCGATAACTTCCGCAGCATGCTCTCTAACTACCGGTCTTTCGAACTCTATTTCAACGACATCGAAATGGAGAGCGAAGAAGACCATTCTTATGCCTTGAAGCCACTGTTAAGTCCCGATCAGATGCGCGATTCTTCTTTCGCCCACACCAAGAAAAGAGAAGGCGAAGAGGATTTTCTTCTCCTCCATCATCATCAGAAGGTCGGCGAGATCGCTTTCCGCCACCTCAATGACCACCGCATTCTGATCTTTCACCCCGAGGGGGAAGAAAAAGCATTAGTGATCGCCATCAAAGAGCTGGTTCAAAAACTGAGTCGCGAGATCAATCCGGTCACTTTTGTGCTCGCGGGGGGCAACGCCAAAATGAAAATCGAGGCGGGGTTTACAAAGAAAAGCGAACCAGGGGTCGTCGGCGAGCACTATATCCTGAAAATCATTCAGTAAGATATCAGACTTTGGCTTTCAGATTTTTTCGAAAGTCCCCCGTAGGGGTGAGGTATTGATTTGCTTGCTGACGCAATCGTTTTTTCCTTTCGCCCAAAGGGGGTTGAAAGCACCGGCAGCCATCGCAATGATTGGAAAGGCTCTGACCTCGGGGTTTTGATCAGACTTCACCAAGGCGGATTTTTCCATGAAAAACTGCTGGTCCTCTTGGGGGTGATGGAACAGATCGCCAGCTTAATTCGCCCAATTGGGCCCGGTTCCGGGGCGAAGGACCAAGCCAGCGTTGAGCTCCTCGAGGTGATTTTGCCTTGCTCATCGGAGAAAACAGTGGCGGATCCGAAAAGATTGCCGAGAAGAGAATCAAGTTCTTTTCGATTGAAAGCCAAGGAATCGTCATACCTTTTTGCTCGCCGACATCAAAGCGCCAGATGGTAAGGGAACAGTCTTGATAGTAGCGATTCCGCTAGTCTTTCCCCTCGAGTTCCTCCAACGTGATTTCACGGTATTTTTCTTTCGGACTATTCATCATTTGGGGCTTTTTTTCTTCTTTTTCTATCCTAAAAACGGTCTTTGATAAACGAAAAAAGGGTGGCGGATGCCACCCCGAAGATCGTCTTGCACCTTACTTGCTTTTTTTAAGCGAAGCCAAATCATCGGCCTCTTTCGCTAAAGCCTTGTCAAGCGAGGCGGAGCGATCAAAGCTTTCGTCGAGCAGGAAAAGGATGTCAGGTATCTTGTAGATGTCGAGTTTCTTCGCCAAAAGAGAACGGACGACGCCCTTGCAGCGGGCCAACTCCTCGAGATTCTGCTTCGGGTATTTCGCCCCGATGAAGGAGACGTAGACTTTGGCGAGGGAATAGTCGCTATTGACGACGACTTCGTTCACCGAAACCATCCCGATATGTGGGTTTTTGAGCTCAAAGGTCAAAATATCGGAGATATCTTTCCCGATCAGCGCTTTAACCCGCCCTTGCCGATTCGCCATTATTTCTTCTCCACCATCTCGTAGCCTTCGACGATATCGCCCTCTTTGAGGTCGTTGAAGTTCTTGATGCCAAGGCCGCATTCGTAGTCTTGTTTGACTTCTTTGACGTCATCCTTGAAACGTTTCAAGGAGGAGAGTTCGCCTTCGTAGGTAACGACGCCATCGCGGAGCAGGCGGACTTTTTCGCCCGACTTCAATAAACCTGAGGTGACATAGCAGCCCGCGATCGTGCCGACGTGCGAAATCTTATAAAGGTGACGGACTTCGGCTTGGCCAGTGACGTTTTCGACCAACTCGGCTTTGTATTGGCCTTTGATCATCGCCGTCATCTCATCGATCAATTCATAGATGATCCGATGCGGACGGATTTGGACTTTTTTCTCGTCAGCGATCCCCTTGACCCGCGCATCCGGACGGATGTTGAAGCCATAAATGATCGCATTCGACGCGCTGGCAAGGTTGACATCGTTGTCGTTGATGGCGCCGGCCGCCGCTTCGAGGACTTTGACTTTGATTTGGTCGTTCGAGAGTTTCTCAAGCGAGCTCTTGAGAGCCTGGGCCGAACCATCGGTATCGGCTTTGACAATCACGTTGATCTGCTTGATCTTGCCTGCGGTGACAAGATTCTGGAGGTCTTCCATCGTCAAGGCTGCGCTGCCCGAAAGTTCCTTCTGTTTTTCTTCGAGCGCCCGTTTCTCGGCAATTTCCTTCGCTTCTTTTTCGCTGGGGAACGCCATGAAACGATCGCCGGCTGACGGGACTGAAGCCAGGCCAGTCACCACGACCGGGGCGCTGGGGCCCGCAGTGTGGACCACCGCACCATATTCATTCGACATCCGGCGGATTTTGCCATAAATCGAGCCAACGACGACATAGTCGCTGGCGTTGAGGGTGCCATTTTGGACGAGCAAAGTCGCTTTTGGCCCTTCGCCTTTATCAAGGTTACTCTCGAGCACGGTGCCGATCGCATAACGGTTCGGGTTGGCTTTGAGTTCCATCATTTCGGCTTTTAAAAGGATCGTATCAAGCAAATCGCTGATGCCCATGCCCGTCTTGGCCGAGCAGGGAACGCAAAGGACATCGCCACCGTATTCTTCGGCGATGACATCGTGCTGCATCAATTGTTCTTTGACCTTGCGCGGATCGGCGCCCGGCTTATCCATCTTATTGATGGCGACAATAATTTGGCAGTTGGCCGCTTTGGCGTGGTCAATCGCTTCGACGGTCTGTGGCATCACGCCATCATCTGCCGCGACGACAAGGACGACGATATCGGTCACCGAAGCCCCGCGCGAACGCATCGCGGCAAAGGCTGCGTGCCCCGGAGTGTCGATGATTGTAATCTTCTTGCCACGGACGTCTTTTTGATAAGCGCCGATTGCCTGAGAGATGCCACCCGCCTCGTGGGCGGCGACTTCGCTATGGCGAATCGCATCGATGATCGAGGTCTTGCCATGGTCGACGTGGCCCATGACGGTCACGACCGGAGCCCGTTCGACGAGATCTTTGGGATCGTCCTTGATTTCGAGCTGTTCAAAGTGCTCGGCATCGACGATTTTCTCTTTCTTAAAATCGTAGTTGAACTGCAAGCAGATGGTGCCGATCATTTCATCATCGAGCATCTGGTTGATCGTGACGGGTTTCCCCTGCAGGAACAAGAATTTGATGATGGCTGGGGCCGGCACGTTGATCGCTTTGGCGAGATCGCCGACGCTGAGCGGCTTCGAATAGACGAAAACGCCGCCGTTCACTTTGGCGTAATGCTCTTCCTTATGGTTATGCAAGTGATCGTCGATGTTGGTGATCCGCCGCTTTTCTTCGGCTTTCTTTTTCGAGAAAAATGTCTTTTTTTTCTTCATGCTTTACCTTCCTTCTTTGCCTTTTTTCAGATAAGCGCCAGCGGCTTTTTCATCGATGATACCGATGAAGGTGACGCTGTCGTGGCCTAAGGCTTGGCCAAGTTCCGCTTCCGTGAACTCTTCCAAAAGCGGGATGTGGGCGTTTTGGGCCCGCCGTTTCGTCGAGAGGGCCTGATTCGAAGTCGCATCCGTCGCGACGAGAAGCAGATGGACTTGATGAAGCGAGGCGAAGAGTTCCTCCCCGATCAACGCTTTGTGAGCCACATAGAGAAGGCCCAAAAATCCCAAACGATCTTTAGCTGAGTTGTTCATAGGCTTTTTTGATGGCTTCCTCCTCAAGCGGACTCACCGCGCAATGGAAGGCGCGGCTGAAGGCATGCTTGGCAAGAACAAGCGACACTTCCTCTTTGAGCAAATAAGCTCCGCGCCCAGGGATATTTCCCAGGGGATCAAGCACCACTTTGCCTTCTTTAAGCACGAAACGAAACCCGTTTTGCCGGGGAAAGCGTTGGCGCGAATAAAAGGACGTCCGCTCGTTGACACGCTGCATTTCTACTTCTTATCGTCGTCATCGTAGTACTTATCGTACTGATCGATATCGACTTCCTCCGAACCCTCTTCCTTGCCATCGTTTTCTTCCTCTTCCTTGGCGATGGCATCAAGCTCTTCCTGCGAATAAATCGGCAAGGCGCTGCCGCCATTGGCGGGAATGTCGGTCGGTTTGACATGCTCGACTTCCTTATCGGAAATCTGATGCGGCCGCCGATTCTTGCCTTTGTTGAAAGTGCCGCGCTTGCTGAAATCGCTCTCGACGTGCGGGGCATTCTTTTCTTCTTCGAGGTTCTTTTCGAGATCTTCGAGCGAGACGGTCGTCTTGACTTCGATCGGCTTCTCGACTTTTGGAACGACCGGAGTGACTTCGACCGCCGGCGCGGGCATCGGGGTCGGAGCAACGGGTGCCATGGCGGGAGCGGCGGCGACTTCGTTCGTCACGCTCGGGGTAGCCGGGGTGGCTTCGACAGGCGAAATAACGGGAGCAACCGGAGTCGGAGCAGCAGCCTGTTGGGCTGCCACGCGATCAGCGAGGGCTTGGACTTCTTCCGCCCGCTTTTCGGCCGCTTCTTTGCTGGCCTGGGCGTAGGCGGCTCTTTCGCGCGCCTTCTTCTCGTCTTCGGCTTGCTTTTGCAGATCTTCGAAGGTCGTGTAAACAAGCCCATTCTCTTTGGCGGCGCTTTCCTCTTGAATATCGATCGACCAGCCAGTCAACTTGTTGGCGAGGCGGGCATTGGCGCCCTTTTTGCCAATCGCGAGTGAAAGCGAATCGTCTTTGACGATGGCGATGGCTTTCGGATGCGGCTGAGCGGCCGCGTCGGCGATGGCGACGCCTAAGACTTGGCTCGGGCGTAAGCTCTCGGCGATATAAAGGCCGGGATTGCTGCTCCACGAGATAATATCGATCTTCTCTTTGTCTTTGCCGTTTCCCAATTGCGAAACGATCTTTTGAATGCGGCTGCCGCCCGGCCCGATGCAAGCACCGGTCGGATCGACGTCTTCGTTCGTGCTATAAACCGCGACCTTGCTGCGGACGCCAGCTTCGCGGGCAATGCCCTTGATGACGACGGTGCCATCGTAGATTTCGTGGATTTCTTCTTCGAAAAGACGCTTCAAGAAGCCTTCAGAGGAACGGGTAACCTCGATCTGGGGACCATGCGGACCCTTGACCTCTTGGCTCGCCTCCTTGACTTCTTGGATATAAACCTTGATCGGATCGCCGACTTTGAAATACTCGTCGCCGATCATTTCGCGGCGGGTGAGTTCAACGCTGGTGCGACCGATGTTGACACTGACGGAACGATCGTCCGCTTTCTCAACCGTGCCGGTGACCATTTCGCCGATGTGGTCTTTGTAGACATCATAAAGGGCGACCCGCTCCGCTTCGGCGATTTTGATGCGGAGGTTGCTCTTGACCGCCATTGCGGTAAGCTTGGAAAGTTCATCGAGCGGGCAATACATCGGGTAAGTACCGCCGATCGTGACCGCCTCTTTGGCAGCTTTAACCTTCTCAATCAAGTCTTTGATGTCAGCCTTCTTGTCAGCATCCTTGGCCTCTTTGAGATCATCTTCGAGGTTCTCGGTCATTTCATCGGCGTCTTCTTTGGCGTCGGCGACCGAAATCTCGAGATAGTCATCCTCGACGTCTTTCTTGACGTTCTTGATCTGGGCGAGGGTGATGCGGCCGTTGGCCTCATCGATCGTGGCTTTGACAATGGCGTCATCGCCACCACCGAGATATTTGATATAGGCGCGTTGAAGCGCTTCGGTGAGCGCCACAACGACGGCGTCGTGAGAGATTCCTTTGCTTTCGGCGATTTCGTCGACCGCGGCTTTGAAGACTGCAGCATCCATAGGTTTATATTTCCTTTCGAGAAATCAAAATTTGATAGCCAGGTTGGCTTTATCGATAACGACGCGTTTGAGACGAATTTCCTTCACCTTGGTTTTGTAGCGAACGCGAAGGAGGAGATCGGCTGGGTTTACTTCCACGAGATCCCCTTCGAGGGAATTCTCCCCTTGATAAGGTTGACTGAGGTGCAGGGCGACATAGCGTCCGGCATAATGCTCAAGCTTATCGAGGCGGAGCGGTTTTTCCGCTCCAAGGGAACTGACGTCGAGCGTATAGGGCTCGGCGATCGGATCCGCCCGATCTAACAAAGGATTGATGAGGTCGCTCACTTTGACGATATCATCAAGGCTGATCGGTGCATCCCGGTCGACCGATAGGTGAAGGGTCAGCCCTTCCTTATCGCGACTCAGGGTGAGGCCAGCGAGCTCATATCCCGCTTTTTCAAGGGGCGGCGCTAACAGTGCTTTCAACGATTCCAGTACGTCCACGATGACCTCCTAAAAAAAGAAAGAGCGGCCCACCTAGTGCCACTCCTAAACGACTATTGAGCGTTGGCGGAGCCTGCTATGAGGATCTTCCGCGGTTTTTACTTTAGACCATTGCGCCCGGGTGTGCAACCTTTTTTAAGGATTTTTCGGCTTTTTTGGCACATTCCGGTCAAGGTAATGAAGGAAAGCAATGAGGGAGGAGGCCAAAGAAAGCAAAATGAGAAGATATGGCGCCACTTTAACTGAGAGAAGAAAATCAAGCGGAAGCAAGGAAGCCGCTCCGTCGATCAAGAAGAACGGATCAAGGGCTTGAAAGAGCCAATAGGCCAAGGCCAAAATGAGAGAGAGCAAAGTCGTGATCACCGAATTCTTGTAGAGTCTTTGCCGTTGGGGTAAAGGCTCCTTGTCAAGGTAGTTCCATTCATAGAGAGCCACCATTGCGCTAGGGAGTCCCATCAAAAGATCAAAGGAAACGAGACCGGCAACGTGCGAGGAAGAAAAGCTCATGAGAAAGGGCGAAACTAAGAGAGCACCGAAAAAATAGAGGGCGACCAAAACGAAGATCGATCGGAAAACCGAGGTGGCGATCTTCGCCCCTTTTCCTTTCCACTCGTGAACGTTATCAGGATAAGGCCGCGGATGCTTGCGAAGCCATTCCCCGGTGTAATAAAGACCAGTTCCCACAAGCAAAAGGAGGAAGGATCCAACATAGGCATCGAGCGGGAAAAGCGGAGTGATTCCCCCGAGCAAGAGCGAGGAATAGCTTCCATTCATACGGAAAATGGTGACGGACAAAATCACGAGAAAACTCGAGGCGACAAGCACTACCCCATTAACCTGGGCGGTCAGAATTCGCTTCTTCGCATTGAGCGGGTGAATGAAAAGATGAAAAGCAAAAAGGAAATAAACCGCATTGGCCAAGAAAAGCAAAAAGGGAAAGTTTTTGCCAAGATTTTCAAATCGATAGACGATTTCGCTACTTAGGAGGTTCACGAAAAGGAAACAGGCAATCGCGGCCAAAGGATAGTAGACGGTCTCAAGGATTTTTAGCGCGATTTTCTCCTTCATCTCAGTAACGTTCCTTCACTAAGGTATGGGCGGCATCGTCTTGGAGATAGAGGTGATCGAGGTCGAACACGCCCCCTTCATGGAGGCTAAGGAGCGTCCCGCCGATCAGTTTGAGCGGCTCGCTCGTTTTCCCACCGACCGGAGCATAAGTCCGACTGAGGCTTTTCGCGTAGTAAAGTTCGCTGCCGGTTTTAACGCCATAGCCGAGGACAACCCCTTGATAAGTCATCGTCAGATCGTTGGCGTGGTCGTGTCCGCAAAAGAGACCTTTGACGTTATTCTCTACCGCCTTAAGAAAGAAAGGCGACTCCTCTTCGCTGCAACAGATCTTTTCGTTTTTCTCCCATTTGGTTTTGCTTGCTTTCCCCTGGGCGTAAGCGTCTTGCCAATCGCGGGTGGGGATATGGAAGAAAGCTAATGAAGGGACTTTCCCTGCCAAAGTCGCCTCTTTTTCAAACCAAGCGGTTTGTTTCTCCTTCAGGGTGCCATAGTCGTAACGAAGCGGCGTTCCCGATTGTTCATAGGAGCCGGAATCGAGGGTGTAAATCTGCCACTTGAGCGCCCCTGCTTCATCAAGGTCAATGACCGCATTGCCTTCCCCCTCTAGCTGATCTTGGAGTGAGACATAGAGGGAATTCGAATAGGAGGAGAGCAGACTTTCGAGCCAGGAAAAAGGATAATAGCCTTGGCGGTCATGATTGCCCCACGTCACGGTGAAAGGAACTTGCCAGGAAGCAAGGAAATCGAAAAGATCTTTGGTGATTTCTTTCGAAGAAAACATCGTAGAATCCCCAGTGAGGACGAGGAGATCGATCTTGTGGGAATCGGCGTTCGCTTTGGCGGCTTGATAAAGGGCGTTCAAATAGGTCTTCGCCTGGACGCGGTCGGTTGAAAAAGACCAATGAATGTCGGTCAATTGGAGCAAGGAGAAACCCGGGCGGAAATCGAGATGGCGCACATAGTCCTCAAGAGTGGCCTCTTTTTGAACGCACGAAGATAAAGAAAGACCTCCCAAGAAAAGAAAGGCCAGAAGGAAGAAACGTTTTCGCATCGGGCTTATTTTATCATCTCTCGTCCCGAGATAAAACCTAGGCGATTGGATGGGGTCCGTCGTTGAAGTAAAGAATGCCTAAAGTATGAGGGCCGCAATGGCAGCTGACCGTACCCGAAGCGTAGGTATTCATAATGTGCTTAAAGCCCGCTTTCTTCAGTCTTTCCCGTACGAGATCAACCACCTCTTTCGGCGCCGAAGAATAAGTAATGAAGACCTCCTCATAATCCGGATTATTGAATTCTTGCAAGGTTGTCTCGACATAATCCATTACCCATTTTTCCATCGGTCCGCGGAACTTCTTTCCCGAAATCATCTTGCCCTCTTTGACGATGATCTGTGGCCGGATATGAAGGATGTTGGCCCCGAGGGCAGCCATGGCGGAGCAGCGACCGCCCTTATAGAGATAATTGACCGCTTCAAGACCAAACGAAGCCTGAGTGGCGGGAATTCTTTCTTTGACGAGCCGCACAACTTCATTGACGTCTTTGCCGGCGTCGATCAGCTTTTTGGCATAGATGCACTGGAGAGCGATGCCCGTTGAAAGCGTGCGGGAATCGATGACGAAAACCTTGCCCGGATAATCCTTGCTTGCTTGAACGGCGTTAGAGTAAGAAGCCGACATTTCGCTCGAAAGAGAAAAATGAATCACGTAATCCGCCTTGGCCAAAAGCTTTTTGAAATGCTCTTGGAACTGAGTCAAATTGACGCACGAGGTCTTGGCGAGTTTGCCCGTCGCCTCGGTGAATTTGAAAAGATCCTCACCCACCACGACACCGTCAAATTGGGCTTTATCGCCAAACATCAATGTGTAGGGCACAGTGGAAATCGAATAAAAATCCAAGAGATCTTGTTGAACGTCGACCGTTGTCTCTGCTGAAAGTGCAATCTGCATAACTTTTCCTCTGAAAGACATTATAAACACTCCACTTTTTCTTGGCTACCTCGTATCCAAAACAAGATATTTCCTTAGCGAAGCTCCCCTTCTTTGCGCTATTATTTTTACGAAAAGAAGGAACAATTCATGGAAGTGTTGGAGTGTTTGGAGAAGCGGATCAGCATCCGCAAATTTGAAACAGAAAAAATCAGCGAAAGCGACATTAAAAAGATTCTCCGAGCTGGCTTTGAAGCCCCCTCGGCAATGAATCGGCGGCCCTACGATTTCATCGTCAATTCCGACAATGCATTTTGGCATGAACTTGCTCCCTATAAGCCGACCTGCGATATCATGAAAGACGCGTCGTTAACTATTTTGATTGTCGGCGATAGCAACAAAAATCCGACCAACGAATTTTTAATCGAGGACTGCTCTTGCTGTGCCGAAAACATGCTTTTGGCCGCCAAAGCTTTAGGTTTTGATTCGCTTTGGGCTGGCATCAAATGGCAAAGCGACTTCTTCAATCGTTTGATTACGTATTTTAACCTCCCCGCGGGCTTCATCCCCGTCGCTGTTTTAAGCTTCGGCAAACCTGGCGAGAAGAAAGTCCAAGTCGAACGCTATGATGAGAAGAAAGTCCACCACGGAAAGTTCTAATGCAGACCTTTTCCAAAAAGAAAAGAAATGGCGAGACCTTTTTTGATAGTAAGGTTCGGAGCGACCCAAGGCCCGGAGAGGAACCAACCGTTCCTTGCAAAGCAGCGTTGGCGAGGCTAGTGGCGATCGAGGCGAACCCGACAGTCTGATAGCCGCTTGAAGCGAAGTTTTAGGCATCCAAATGATGGCCTTTCAAATTTGGGAGAAGAGAATTCTCTTTCGGACAAGCCTTTGGCACCGATCCACATCCAACCGCCAATTGAGATGTTGTTGGCCCACGCCGGGTCGAACATCACCCTGATCGTCACGAAGAGAATCAAGCCCGTAAACATCAGCCATTTCTTCAAGAAAATCACTCGTGGTCGCTTGGGAAAGGTCCTCGTCATCACGGGCTGTTTCATGCCTGTTTTTTCCTTTGGACAAAGACTAGCAAAGGAAAAACGGGAAAAACAAGAATTATCTATCAGGATTTCAGCATTTATAGAAGGATTTACAAAAGTGTTGCTGGCTGAGGCTCTTGTATAGAGTCTTTGCTTTATAATATTTTTGCCAAACAACCGGGTTCCGCGTGGCCGCGCTGAAGCGTTGTTTGGCGATAACCTCCTGTTCGCGGCCACCCGGAATCCAAACACAGGAGGTTTTTCTTATGGGAAGACCATGCCCTAGATGCGGATCATTCGGGACGAGGAAATACGGAAGGAGTCGGCAGGGTCGACAAAGATGGAAATGCAACGACTGCGGGTCGACGTTCTCAGAGAGAACTGGGACAGTACTCGCATCAATGAAACTGCCACCTAGGAAGTTTGAACTACTTGTGGCCTTGATGCTCAGAGACTCGACTTTGGAGACGGTTTCAGAGGTCCTTGGTGTCTCGTCTAAGACAGCTTACTTGTGGCGACTAAAACTCTTCTCGTGCTTCGCCGAATTTCAAAAAGGTTCGATATTATCAGGAAAAGTATGGATTGATGAGGCTTTCTTTGCCCTTGAGAAAAAGAAATGGGTGCTGGTGAACGGAGACGGGCGCGGACCAAGGAACCAGATAATGGTTCTTTGCGGCGTCGACTCCTCAGGCCGGCGTTTTGCCGTCTCTTCTGGAAGCGGGCACCTGACGAAAACTAAGGTCATGAAAATCTATGGCAATCGTATAAAACCAGGGTCACTACTCGTCCATGATGGCATCTTCCCTCACCGGATTTTGGTAAACTCACTTGGTCTCAGTGAGGAGGTGGCGAAGTCTTCTTGGTCGGGATCCAAGAGAACAATGCAACCCATCAATTCTTTTATTGCCGAGATAAAGAGGTCTATGTATAAACACATCGGCGGAAGAAGCGAATACATCCAAATCTATATGGACTGGATAGTCTATAAAGGAACCTTGAAAGGCATGAAGATGAAGGACAAGATAGCCAAAACGTTGGCTTTCTGCATACAGTCAGGAGTTGTTTTTAGAACAAAAGACCGATACTAGGCCGATTTATCAGCAACACTTTTGTAAATCCTTCTAAGCATTTATAAAATATCCTTTTTCAAACACTTCGGCACGTAAACGAATTTTCTTATTCCCACTCATTCTTTTGGAACCTTTTCTATAGTCAAGGATCATAATATGTCGGTCATTGGCCTGTTTTTTACTCGAGATAAAGAAAAACAAAAATAGCGCTCGATTTCTCGAGCGCTTGTTTTCGCTTGGTGCCCCGCCGCAGAGTCGGACTACGAATTGGTCCTTACCATGGACCCGTTATACCGTTTAACTAGCGGGGCAGACGTCTTTCCTTAGACAAGAATGGCTTATCGCGGAGAGACTTATCGCCACCCCTTCGCCGATCAAGGCTTTCATGGGCAGCGTTTAGGATTATAGGTTGTCGCAGTCTTCTTGACAAGAGATTAAATCACTGAGAATAACGAAGGGGGATACCGTAAACGTTTTCATAGCATTCCTTAGTCTCATTGAAAGCCGTCGCTTTCAAACGCTCCCTCTCCAACGCGAAGTCTTTCCCTTCCTCTGGATAAATCGGAGCGAGGATATGAACGATCATTCGTTCCGGGTACATCCCTTCCGGGTCATCAATCTTCTTTTTGCGCGGGGCGAAAGTGATAAAACACGGAATGATCGGAACGTTGTATTTCAAAGCGTAATGGAAAGCTCCGTTTTTGAAAGGGCGGACTTTGCGGTAATACCACCACTCAGCCTGCTCGGGGAAGAAAAGGACATAATGCTTCTTTTTTAAAGAAAGCTCCAACGCATCCTCAAAATGGCTCATTCCATCGAAGCTTTCAGGCAAAGGAAGCATGCCAGAAGCCCGCATGGCATCCCCCAAAGACCCCTTAAAATTATTGAACGGCGCGGCCACGATATTGAGATAGTGCCCTTTTAAAGCCTTCTTGAGAGCGACGCAGTCAAACATCTGAACGTGGTTTGAGGTCACAATGGCTTTCTTAATCCCTTTTAGATTCTGCCGACCCACGACGCTGGTCTCTAAAAACGAGGCGTTCACATGGTGCATGAAGGGTTTCACCACAAAGTTCGAACGGAAAAAACGCGTCAAGGTTTCGGCGGGGCCTACTGGATAATAGTGATAGTTTTTGGTGACGGGAATCACGATTGAGTAATCGATGGGGTCGACGTGCTGATCGAAAATGCCTTGGCGTTCCAAAGCGAGGTATTTCCCCCGAACTTGAGCTCGAGTGAGCGCTTCCTTAGCCATCGTTAACGCGTCTCCTTGACCCGGGCGATCTCATCCCAATGCTTCTCACCTTTTCCAGCGAAAACCTTCGCCATGATCGAGAAATAACCTAAATAATGAAACGGAACAAAGAACAGGGTTAGAATCCGGAAAAGCCAATGGCCGGGCACATCTTTTCTCGAAGCGAAGAAAGCAACAAGACCCATCGCGAAGAAGGAGAGATAAATCAAAGCGAGGGCCGCTAAGGACGAATAGAAAGGCCAAAGCCAAATCGGATCATCGAGAAAGAGATGGACCACGGCAGCAATGCCATTGCCGAAAGCGAAGCCGGTGAGAAGGGCGAAATAGAGATAAGAAATGAAGATCGAATAGCAAAAGTAATTATCGACGAAACTGCCCATCGAAAAATCCTTGTAGCGATAGAGCATCTGGGCTTGGGTGAGGCCGCTCATCCACCGATTGCGCCGCTTATTCGTCATTTTTAAGGTCGGGGCTTCTTCCATATAAATCGGAGCGTAGGGGGCATAATAACTCGAATCGTGGTTGGCGATGATGTCCCCCGCCAATTCGCAGTCCTCCGTCAAAGTCGCTTTAAAAGGAAAACCGCCATTCCGGAGGATGATTTTCTTTGAGATCAAAACGCCACTGCCGACGGTGAACAAAGCGATGTGATGAAGGCTTTTGTAACGATTACCCATTTCGTCAAAAGTCGTCCAAATGTAGCCATTGGCGGCGCCTTGAAGGGAGAGAGAACCTTTTTTTAAGAAATAGTTTTTGACGATCTTCTTGCTGACAACGACGTCGCGGCCTGAAGCCATGGCGTTGTTCATTTCTTCGAGGTAATCGTCATGAATCATCGTGTCGGCATCGAGAATAATATACGCATCGAAAGAGTTCGGATTTGCGGAGATAATATCCTGCAGAACGCCATCCAAGGCATCGCTTTTGCAGGTTTGAGTGTCTTCGACTTGGTAGTGAAAACCTTTTTCTTTAACCATCGCAATCGTTGGATCATGCGGATTTTTGACGATGACGTAAACTTCGAAATCCTGGTAGCTCTGGCGGCTGAGACTATCAAGAAGCGGGCCAATGACTTCGCTTTCGTTCCGAGCTGGGACGAGGACGCAAAGTCGATTGTTTTCGTCGTTATGGAGATGCTCATAAGGAAGCAAGAAACCAAACCAAGCCTTCAGGCGTGGAAAATACAGCACCAAGACAATTAAAAGAATGGCGCTGAAGACGATGGCAGCAAAAAGGTAGTAGTTATTCATTTTCAAATTCCTCCCAAATCGTCGAACATTCGCGGTAAAGTTTGTCATGGATCGAAGTCTTATAGACTTTGTGGATCCTCTCGATCTCCCAAGGCTTTGCGATCATCGCGTGGACATAGGGAAAAATGCGCGGTTGGTTGCAATAATGGCGGATGAGAGTCGAACTCTGGAGTTTCTTTTGCTCGTTGTATTCGCGGGGCAGATAGAGTTTGCCTTTTTTGCAGACTTTATTGAGGACGGCCTGATCCGGGAAGAAATAGTGATGAGTGGCAAGAAGCTTGATGCATTTTGCGAAAGCCCCCTCCTTTTTCATCTGACTGAGGTTCATCAGCAAGACCCCGGTGTTGACGTAATGGGGGTGGATCAAGTAGCGGCCGTAGGCGTCGAGAACGCCCGCGAAGTCCTTGCCCGCGATGTCGATGGCACAGAGTTTTGCGAGATCCTTCAGCACAATCGTGTCGACGTCAAGGTAAAGAACCTTATCGGGAAGTTCAGGAATTTTATCCATGAAAAGGCGCAGCATGGCATAAGGCGTATAAGAATTATGAAGATTCGGTGAATGTGCGAAGGCTTCCATGAAATAAGGAGCAACATCATGGAGGGTGATCGTCGTTGCGGGATTCAAAAACCGCAATTTTTTCTCAATGAAGGAGCGTTGTTTTTCGTTAAATGGCTTAAAACGAGGATCAAGATCGGTGAAATCGCCAGTCAAAACATGGACATCCAAAGCTTCCTTCGTGCCGGTCTGCGCTGAATAAAGCGACATTAAAATACCTTTGAAGACGCGGTCGTTCCCGCAGTAAACAAGATGAATCATGCTTTGATCTCCTCACCTTTTTTCACATAATCGATGATAGAGTAAGTGCTTTCCTTTTTCGCTCGGGCCTCCATCGCATCGAAGACCTGCTTGCGGAGCTGCTCCGCCCGATCGTTAAGCGAGAGTTTGGGGTCGCAATAAAAGGGGCCATCAACAAAAGTAACAATCCGCGGTTTTTTGCCAATTTTGCGTTTCTTATAGCAATCGGTGAAAGCGTAGACCGGCGCGCCAAAACGGGCCGGATATTTAAATGAAACGGCCTTGAAATGGCGGATTGAGGTGCAGTAGGGCCAAATGTGGGCCTCCGGATAAATGCAGATGACATGGCCTTGAACGAGTCGCTTCTCCATCGCCTCCATCATCTTACCCATCCCCTCAAGGGTCGAAGGAAGCGGAAGGGCGCCGCTCATTTCCAAGATGGTCCTCAAGCCTTTGACCGCAAGATTATCAGGGTTGACCACCACATAGACGCTTTTCGGGAAGCACATCATATTTGGGGTGTAGGCGCCGCCAAACTGTTGGGTATGATTACCGTAAATAAAATAGCCTTCCTTCCGGCACATATTCAAAACTTTTTTATTGGCAAATTTTTGGTGGAGGCTGATTTTATTATGGAAAAAGGCGATGGGGGTCATGATCAAGCGATAAACAATAAAAGTGACAAAACGATAAAAGATATTTTTATGAATATAGATATAGTCTTTAGGGATATAAAAGTTTTTTGGGGCGAAACTCGAAAAATCATCGGCGAGTTCGTCGGTGTAATAAACGGTTTTGGACATCTCGTTTTCTTTCATGCGTTGCCCCTCTTTCTAGGGCAGGTTAAGTATAGTTAACCCTTCATTAAGATTGCCTATACCGATGCACACCCAGAAAAGAGAGGCCAATCTCGGCAAAGGAGAGAAATTCAACAACTCTCTTCTCCCGAGAGTTTACTGATGTAGCCTTGTTTTTTTAACCATTATTTACTACAATATATTCAATAATGGATAATATAAAAGAAAACATTGCCCACAACCTTGCCGAACTTCGGAAAGGAAAAAAACTGACCCAAAGCGAGTTGGCGGAGAAATTTTCATACTCAGACAAGGCCGTTTCCAAATGGGAACATGGCGAAGCTTTGCCCAGCATCGAAGTCCTTCAGCAGCTGGCGGATTTCTATGGGGTATCCCTTGATTATTTAACCCATGAAATTACCCCTGAAAACAAGAAAGATTTCCCTTCCCCGATCGCAGCAACAATCAATAAACGAGTGATTACCGCCCTGGCCACTTCACTGGTCTGGATCCTTGCCATTGTGGCCTCGATTGGCTCTTCGCTTCTTTATGGTAACGTCTATTGGATGAGTTTTATCTGGGCGGTTCCTCTTTCGTTCACCATTATTCTGATCTTTAATTCGATTTGGGGACCGCGCGAACTCCGGGCCTTCTATGTCACTGCCTTGACTTGGACGTTAATTGCGGCCGTCTATCTCGAATTGGGCTTGGATCTTCCGAATGGGCAAGGCTGGAAACTCTGGATGCTCTTCTTCCTAGGAGGTCCCGCCACCATCGCCGCGATTCTTTGGAGCCACATCAAAACACGGCCAACGCCTAAAGGATAGTCCTTTCGTTAATCGACCTGTTCGCCAATGAGGTCGTAGATAAATGAAGCCGTGATTTTTACACGGATAATTTGACCCGGTTTAAGAGAGTTTTGCGAGGAAAAATAGAGATTGCCGTCGATATCATCGGGGGCATTCCAGTAACTGCGAAGCGTAAAATACTTTTTTTCCGGGTCGTAGCCGGTGACGATGCCTTCCATCACTTCGCCGAGATGCCCCTTGTTTTGCTCATACGAAATTTTGCGCTGCAAATTCATGATCTCGTCTTTGCGCTTGAGTTTGGTCGTTTTCGGCACTTGATGATCGAAAGAATAAGCGGCGGTACCCTTCTCGCGAGAATAAGGGAAATCGCCAAGGTGGTCGAAGCGGATCTCTTCCAAGAACGAAAGGGTCTCTTTTTGGTCTTCCTCCGTTTCGCCAGGAAAGCCCGAAATTAGCGTTGTCCGAAGGATGGCGTCCGGCATCAATTCTTTAATCCGATGGAACAGCGCCTTTTCTTTCTCGGCAGTCCCATGCCGCTTCATCAAACCTAACAGATGGTCGGAAGCGCATTGGATTGGAATGTCGAAATAGCGTTTAATCGAACGGGAATCACGAATGAACTCAAGCAATTCATCCGAGATTTCGTCGGGATAAAGATAAAGGAGACGAATCGAATAGAACCCCATCGCATCGAGTTTTTTCAATAAATCGATGATGTTGGGCTGATGGGATGGGAAATCAAAGCCATACATCGTGGTATCCTGGCTGACGAGCGAGATCTCTTTAACCCCGGCTTTCTTGAGAGTCTCAGCTTCAAGAAGAACCTCATCGAAGGGGCGCGAAACGAAGTGGCCGCGAATATAAGGGATCGCACAAAAAGCGCAGAAATTGTTGCAGCCTTCGCTGATGCGGAGATAGGCAGCGTAATCGGGGGTTGAAACAACCCGATGGAGCGGATTGAGCGGTCGGAGATCCTTGGTGCCGAGGAGCTGTTCGATTTTCTCATGCAGATGGCTGTACTCTTTTAAAGGCACCCAGAGATCGACTTCAGGGATGTTCTTCTCAAGTTCAGCGAGATTGCGTTCGACAAAGCAGCCCACCACCACGAGTTTGGCCGGATATTGGGCCATCGCCAAAATCGTGTCGATCGCTTCGCTTTTGGCTTCTTCGATGAAGCCGCAGGTGTTCACAATCAGAAGATCGGCTTCAGCCGGGTTATCGGTCAATTTGTATTCATCGGCGCTAAACATCGCCAAAATCATCTCACTGTCAATGAGGTTTTTGGCGCATCCTAAAGAAACGAGACCTACATTAATCATGCGCATATTATCGGCCATATTCGGCGTTTAAGTGTTTGAAATGCTCAACTTTCGCTTGGAAAGGGGCGTAATCCACCATCCGCCAAGTCCAGTTATACTCATCGATGATGCCGGGTTTATTGAGGCGCGATTCAGCGCCGAGAGCAAGCAAATCCTGCATCGCGAAAATCGCGTATTTGGCTTTGAGGGAGAGCTCGTAGGCAATCAGGCGTTCGTTGATGTCGCCTTGGGGGATTTCCTTCTCGTCGAGCGCTTTCAGCCAAAGTTTTTGCTCTTCGCTGGGCAAAAGCGAGAAATAACTCTTGAGCGGATCATTATCGTGAGTGCCGAGGTAAGCGACCATATTCGCGCGGTCAAAGCCTGGCTTCTTCACGATTTCAGCATCGTGGAAGGTGAACTCGACCACGTTCATGCCGGGGAAATTGTAGTGATCGCGGAGGGTCAGCACTTCGGGGCGGAGGTCGCCTAAATCTTCGGCGATGATCTCGAGACCCGGCACCTCTTGAAAGAAACGATCAAAAAGTTTATAACCCGGTGCTTCAATCCAAGCGCCTTCGATGGCGGTCGGACAGGAAGCGGGAATCTTCCAATAGGTATCGAAAGCCCGGAAATGATCGAGACGGATCACATCGTAGAGTTCGCCATTGAGCTTAAGGCGGTTGATGATGAAGGCAAAATGCCTTTTTTCAAGGAGATTCCAGTCATAGATGGGGTTGCCCCAACGCTGGCCCGTCTTCGAGAAATAGTCGGGTGGAACGCCTGCGATCCAAAGTGGCTTTCGCGTCTCCGGATCGAGCAAGAAACTCTCCTGATTGGCCCAAACGTCGCAGGAATCGAATCCAACATAGAAGGGGACATCGCCCACCAGACGGATTCCGTTTTGGTTCGCGTAGGTTTTGAGGGCCTGCCACTGGCCATAAAGGGTCTTCTGCAACCAAATCTCGTACTTGGCTGCCTCCTCTTCCTCGGCATTCAAAGCCGGATGGGTTGTGATCATTTCCTGCTGCTCTTTCGGCCAGCTTTCCCACGAAGCCATCCCATTCCGGCGCTTGTTCATCATGAAAAGGCTCCAGCCGATGACCCAAGGATGGGTGGCAACGAAATGATCGAGGCAGCCCGGATCCCGTTCCATCTCTTCGCGGTAAGCCGCTTTGAGATATGGGGCTTTGAAAGAACGGATCGCCTCATAATCAACCTTTTGGGCGCCTTTTTGGAAATCGCCGGCCGGCGGGCAGAGTTTCTTGTCGGAGAGTTCGTCGAGGTCGACGTAAATCTCTTCAAGGGCAAAGCTCGAGAAAGGTTGATAAGGCGAATGGCCATAGCCAAGCGGATTCAAAGGCAAAATCTGCCAAAGAGCGAAGCCACCCTCTTTCAAAAGGTCGACGAAGAGGCGGCTTTCCTTTCCGAAATCGCCGCAGCCAAAACGTGAGGGAAGCGCGCTGACTGGACAAAGAACTCCCGAGACACGATCCATAATGATTTACCTCAATTGATTTAACCTTAGCACACTCCTCTCCTTTTGGGAGGAAGCAATGCGAAAACCCCTGCAAAACTGGTTTCTTTTAACGAACTTCGTGAGCCCCGATCTCCGGAATCCGCACTTCGACAATCTTCTTGGGGGAATAAAACTTGCTCATTCCTTTCATGAAAGAGGGGAACTCCTTCTCGTCGATGAAACAAATGATGCTGCCGGCGAGACCGCCGCCCATTACTCGGGCCGAACCATGATGAATCAGCTGATTGGCCCGATTGACTGCCTCAAGAGGCGAGCCTTCATAATGGTCAGGAATCATCACGTTATGGAGTAAACTCATCTGCGAAAGCTCGCTGGCCCGCTCCATTTCCAAGAACATATCCATGTTGTTGCTCTTGAAGGCTCCGATGGCTCGAATCGTCCGGGCGTCCTCCTCAAAATAATGGAGGGCCCTGAGGCGCTGCCGCTCATTGATCGGAGCGCCTGACGCAAAGATCTTCGCATAAAAATCACCGGCGGGAACTTGACTGAGCACTTCGGCGCCGAAGAGGTTTTTCGCCACCGTCTTCATGTCGAGGGGCATCTCGCTATAAAGGTCGCTTAGTCCCGCATGGGAAGCCCCTGGGTTGATCAAGACGATCTTGAGAGGCCATTTCGGGAATGGAAGAGCTTCGACAATGACGTTTTCCATATCGCTGAAATCGAGGAATTGAACGCCGCCGAAAGACGAGCCGCACTGATCGAGCAAGCCACTGGCTTTGCCAAAAAAAACATTCTCGGCATATTGGCCCGCTTTCGCTAATTCAATGCGGGAAAGCCGGCCGCCATTATACAAAACGTTTTCGACCTCGGCGATGAAAAGCTCATAAGCAGCGCTCGAAGAAACACCGGCCCCAGCGAAGATATCGCTGTTGATCGCGGCGCGGAAGCCGCCGACCTTATAGCCTTTTTTCGCCAGACCCGCCAAAACGCCACGAGCCAAGGAAAGCGGGCTGCCTTTCTCGCTTTCCTTCATTGCCAAGTCTTGATAAGGGAAAGCGAAACGGCCATAGCCTTCGCTCGCGATGGAGACGAGGCCATCGCTGCTGGGCGAAACCGCCCCTTTGATACCGAGGGAGCAGCCGGCGACGATGCAGTGTCCATGCTGATGGTCGGTGTGATTGCCGATGACCTCCAGCCGGCCATAACTCACAAACGATTTTTGCGGCTCATCGTGGAAATTTTTCCTAAAATGCTCTTTGGCCCGTAAAAGACCTTCCTTTTCGCTCATCGCAAGGCCTCCTTGATAAAGGCATGCAAACCCGCTTGACCCGCGGGATCGTTCTTATAGACTGCGACGTTCTCGAGGATCGAACGGCAGACGCCATTGATGTAATCTTCGGCGCTCTCGCCACTCTTCTCGAGGGCCAAAACCATCGGCTCGAAAATCGCAAGATCAGGATATTTCGTCAAATACTCCGCTTTAACGATCTTATTTTTCACCACATCTTCCACTTCACCCATCTGCCGTTTTAAGCGAGCGGGCAAAATAAAGAGGCCGGCCGCTTCGATCAGGCCGATTCCCTCTTTCTTGATGTGGTGATATTCGGGATGGGCGTGGAAAAGGCCATCCGGATATTCTTTAGTGCAGATGTTGTTCCGGAGGATGAGATAAATTGCGTACTCCTCACCGATTTTGCGGGCAAAGGAGGTGCAGGTTGAATGGCTCTCGCCATTTTCGGAGGACAGAATCGAATGGGCGGGATCGTCGTAGACGCGCCAAGCTTTTAGAATCTGACCTGCGAGGGCCAGCACTTCTCCTCGCGAGGCGCCCTGAATTTTCAAACAGGTGACGTAGAAATCAACAATCGAGACCCGGGTGAGCGATTTTGAAGTATAGACAACTTCGCGATCGGGAGCGACGAGAAGCGGCAAGAGATGCCCGCCGCCTTGGAAATGCTCGTGATTGAGAATCGAACCGCCGACAATCGGGAGATCGCTGTTGCTGCCGATGAAAAAATGAGGGAAGAGATCGACGAAATCCAATAAGGCCCCCAGGGTCTTCGGCGCAACGAGCATCGGAACATGTTCATGATAGAAAACAATGCAATGGTGCGAGTAATAAACATAGGGGGAATACTGAAGATACCAGCGTTCACCAGCCAAAGTGAGCGGAATCACGCGAATCGATTCGCGGGCCGGATGGCTCGCGCTTCCTTCAAAGCCGACGTTTTCCTTGCAGAGAAGACACTTCGGATAGCCCGTCGAGGCCATTGTCTTCAATTTGGCGATGTCTTTGTTGTTTTTCTCGGGCTTGGAGAGATTGATCGAGATCTCAAGCGGGGATCCCTTCGGAAAATGCGCTTCCCAGAGCAGATTCTTGTCGACTTGGCTCTTCGCGATGTAGTTATTGGCGATCGAGAGATGGTAGAGGTATTCGGTCGCCAATTCGGGTTTGACGGCATAGAGGGCATCGAAAGCGTCCCTCACTTCATGGGGGGTTGGTGTCAATAGGCCCATCACATAGGTCGAATCGCGCTCTGCGGCTCCTTCATCGAGCCCTTGGGAAAGGTCATAAGCGATGATGGCATCGACAATCGGATCCGGCAAAGGATAAGCCGCAATCGCTTTTTCATCGATGTCTCCTTCGTAGGGCTTGCTCAAATGATAATGGGCCAAAAGAAGGTTTTGGAAGTAATCGAAATCTTCCTCGCGGAGATCAAGATGCGTTTTGGCGTAAAAAAGCGCCTCTTTAATCGTTTTTTCGATAGCCATGTTTAGCGCTCCTTTGCGTAGAAATGATAAGCGATCCAATTGTGTTTGTTCGTACCGGGGACTGCCGTCATGCTGGCAAAGTCATCCGGGAGATAGACCGGCTCGATCGCCAAACCCGAATGCTGTCTTTCGGACAATCCGTCATTGAGCAAGGCACCGAAACGCGGATAGTTATCACTATAGATTTGGACGGCGGGAAGCGAGGTCGAAATCTCAAGGCCATACTTCACGCTTTCGAGGCGAAGCACGGGATTTTTGCCATTGTTATTAGCGAAAGCAAAGCAATGGTCGTAGCCCAAAGCCCTCGATTGCTGAAGCGAGGGATCGTTGATGTCTTTCCCCACCGCTTTCGCGGTGCGGAAATCCAAACACGGAGGAGCGGGAACGAAGCCGAGCGGAATTAAAGCCGGCCCGTAAGTTTCGATCCGGTCAGCGTCGATCCAAAGCCGTTGGGCTTCGATCGTTTCTTCGCCGCCGAGGTTAAAATAGGTATGAGAGGTGAAATTGAGTGGCGTTGCTTCGCTTACTTTGGCGTCATAAAGAATCGAAAACGAGGCTTCCTCATTCTTAACCAAGTAGCGGACCCGAAGCGAGACTTCGCCAGGAAAACCCATCGCCCCCGCTTTGGATGTGAGATAGAAATCGCAGGCCACCGCGTCGCCGAGATGGACCACATCCATCTTGAACGGCAGAAAAGAAAAGCCGGCTTTGCCGCCATGGAGCGTGTTGGCGCCTTCATTGACGTCGAGTTGATAATCACGGCCTTGATAATGAAGGACACCACCCGCGATCCGGCCAGCGATCCGGCCAACGCTCTTGCCAAAATAGGCCGTGGATGTCTGCCAAGCTTTTTTGTCGTGCTCGGCGATATTCATCGGAGCGCCAAAATAACGAATTTCATAGATGGCCGCCCCCAAATTGGAGAGGGTCAAGCTGAGACCGGCGCCGTTGGTAATGGTCAAATAACTCACGCCGTCTTTTTCAGTGTTTTCCAAAATCATTGCGGATCGATCTCCTTATAAAGCTCTGCGAGCTCGTTCCCATCGAATTCCTTTGGAACCGGATAGAGCGGATTGGCTTCCTTATCGGCCCGCGCCGCCAGAATCGGAATATCGGAAGACTTGATCAAATGGTCGAAATCCTTGGGAATACCCATCTTGGCGTTCATCCCCTCAACCCAGGCGATGAAGGCAAGGGCCTTATCGTGGCGGGATGCCGTGTTTTTTGTCAACTGGAGCGCATCGGACAGCCGAGCGAGCGCTTTATCGGCGCTTCGGGAATAAGCGCGGAGAACATGAGGAAGAATGACGGCATTGGCAAAGCCATGCGGCACATTGTATTGCCCGCCCAAGGAGTGGGCGATCGCATGGACGTAGCCGACATAGCTTCGGGTAAAGGAAACACCGGCGAGATAGGAGGCCCGTTGCATGGCCAGCCGGGCTTTCTGGTTGGAAGGGTCCCGATAGAAGGCATAGAGATTGGCATCGATAAGGCGGACCGCTTCGAGGGAATAGCGTTTGGTTTTGTTCGTCCGTTCGCGTCCGATGAAAGCTTCGACTGCGTGGGTGAGGGCGTCCATGCCAGTCGATGCGATGATCTTCGGCGGGAGCTTAGCGAGCAACGCCGAATCGTGAATGCAAACCTGCGGAATCAACTTGGGGTCATTAATCGAAAATTTCTCGTGGGTTTTCGGATTGACCACCACCGCAGCCACCGTCGCTTCGCTCCCGGTTCCGGCCGTCGTGGGGATTGCGATAAGAAGATGATAGCGTTTATGGACCTTGAGGATGCCGCGTAACGAAGCAAGACTGGACCGGGGGTTTGCCAAAAGAGCACCGACGCTTTTGGCGGTATCGAGGCTCGAACCGCCGCCGACGGCGACGATCGAATCGCAGTTGTTTTTCTCGGCCAAACTCTTGGCTTCATTGATGCAATCGAAAGTTGGATTGGCCACCACGTCTTTATAAAGAGCATAGGAATAACCAGCTTTTTTAAGCGAATCTTCCAAAGTTTTTGTCAAACCGAGGCCATAGACACCTGGGTCGGTGACGATGAGGGGGCGGAGATAACCGCGTTTTTTGAGGACTTCGGTCACTTGACCCGAGGCGCCTTCGCCTGAGATGAGCTCCGGTTCTTTGAAGCTCAGAAAACGGGCAGCAAAACCCATAATGCATTGGTAGGTACGGCAATAGATTTTTTTGAAAACCTTCATAAGTCCTCCTCTTTTATAATAGCGGGGCGAGCAGCTTCAATAAAGCCCAAGACGCTTTTTTCTTCGATTTCCAGCTTTCCCATTCCTCCAATGTAACCTCATGCGAAACTTCGAGCGTGTCAAGAAAATCCTGTTTCATTTTCAAAATGCTGGTGTTTTTAACGATCAGGGCCCCACATTCCATATGAAGATAGAGGGAGCGATAATCCAAGTTGATGGTGCCGACGGTGGCCAGCTCATCATCGCTGATGAACATTTTCTGGTGGACAAAGCCTGGCGTGTATTCATAAATCCGCACCCCAGCTTTCAAAAGATCCCCATAGTTGGCCCTCGTCAATTGATAAACGGTCTTTTTGTCCGGCACGCCAGGCACCAAAAGCCGAATGTCATTCCCGCTCAACGCAGCGATTCGGAGCGCGTCACGCGTCTGGTCATCCAGAATCAGATAAGGCGTTGAAATGTAGCAATAGCGATTGGTCTTTCCCAAAACAGAGAGATAGGCGCCTTCGCCGACATCATCGTTGGAATAAGGCATATCGCCATAAGGCTGAACGAAGCCATCGCTGACAGGGAAACCCCCGACTTCATCGATGAAGGTTTCCGGCCGATAATAATCGTAATCGATCCGGGTTTTGCTGTCGAAGCGAACAAGCCAGTTCGCCAAGAAAAGCAGAGTGAAGCCATAAACGCCTTTGCCCTTCAGCATGATCGCGTTGTCTTTCCAATGGCCATAAGGCGAAGTGACGTTGATGTACTCATCGGCCAAATTCATGCCGCCCGTGAAGCAAGTGTGGCCATCGACCACCAAAATCTTCCGGTGGTCGCGGTTATTCATCCGGACATCGATGATCGGCCGAATCCGTTCGAACGCGTAGGCATTGATGCCTAAGCTCCGAAGGTAACGCCAATAATGAACTGGAGTGGCGCCGAGATTGCCGAAGTCATCGTAGACGACCCGAACATCGAGGCCTTCTTTGACTTTCGCGACCAATATTTCAAGAATCGCGTCCCAAAATTTGCCCGGTTTCACGATGAAATATTCCAAAAAAATGTAATGTTTGGCTTTCTTAAGTTCCGACAAAATCACGGGAGCGGCCACATCACCCAAGGGAAAATAAGCCACGCTTGTATTCTGATATATTCCTCCATTGCTCGCTTGCTCGATATAGGTCGCAATGTTCCAGCAATCGGGAGCGGCAAGCAAAAGTTTCCGTTTGGTCTCGTCCGTAGAGGGATCGTGCTTGAGCGCTTCATAATAGCGAGTCAAGGTCCGCCGCTCTTTTTTCGTCCGCAATTTGTGAGCGAACAAAAGGTAGCAAGCGCCACCAACAATCGGGAGGGCCCCGACGAAAACGAGCCAAGCAATCTTGTACTGGGCTCCGCTATCGGTCCAAACGATGAAGACGCAGATAAAAGCCCGGATTACCACGAGGGCGACGAAATAGGCAAGCGAGGTCCCTGGGGTTGAAATGCCATCGGCGGCGATGCTCACAATCAAAAAAATCAAGAAAGCAATCTCAACCAGCAAGGTCAGGAGCAGAACAAGTTTCTGCCAATAGCCATTCCGGAACATTTTCATCGCTCTATTCTAAAACGAATGAAGCCTATTTTATAGGCTTAAGTATCACTTTCGATGCTTTTCATTCCCGCCCGCCCCTTTTGCCTTTCGTTTCCCGAAAAGAAAGGCGTTTTATTCGATAAAAAATGAAAGGAAACGAAAAGGCAGTCCAGTGGAATTTTGCATGAATATCCAGCAAAACACCAAAAGAGCCTAAGGCTTATTGCCGCTCTTTTTCACTCCAAATGACTTGATAATGGCAAATCTTCTCGCTTGGGTGGATTCCATCGTGGTCGATGTCGCCCACAAAGGCGCTAAGTTCCGTCAAGATGTCTTTGCCGCTTTTCGCCTTTTCCATCAATGGCAATACCTTAAGGTAATCCTGCTCCGCCTTCGACCAATCATCAAAAAAGGAATCGGTTCGCATCTCCCCCGTCGCGGGACTCGGCCAAGGGGCCCGCGATTCATTGAAGAAATCGAGTTTAGCTTCGCTCTCGCTGAAATGGCTGGGGAAGTTCATGCAATAGGGCTGGCTATCCTTCCCGACCAAACGGGCGATGAGCCATCGTTTGAAGCGATGCGGCGTATTGACGAAACGCATGACTTTCCGATAATCGTGAAGGGCAGAGGCGAAAGCCCATTCATCGACATAGGGATTTTTGAGGGTCAAGGCGTTGACGGCAGCCCACATCGCCGATATTTTCAACAGCTGTTCCTCTTTCAGAGCCAAAAGTTTATCGGTCCGATAGGTGAAAGTTCCGTATTCTTTGCCTAAGAGAATATCCATGTAGCTCTCGAGGCGGCAATGCGATGCCGAATAATGTTTCTTCTTTTCGGGCGGTTCTGCGGCGTAGCCCGCCTTCGAGAAAATATAGGGATGGCACTCCCGATCGAGCGAATAATGGAGGAAGAGCCCTTCAATATAAGCGTAAAGCAGGTCTTTGTCTTTCGAAGCGGTGGCGTATTTGAGCAACTCCGCATAAACCGGCGAAATATCCATGTCGTGGAGGGCGGTGCCGAAGGAATCCACTTCCTTGGCATGGCTCCGTTTTTTAAACGGATACTGGCCGAAAAAGAAGAAAGGGTCCGGCCCTTGGGCGCCGACTAAAATCGCTTCTTTATAGGGGCTGTTCGGCTCCTTCATCGTCTCAAGAGCGAAGGTATAATGGGTTATGATCGCTGGCATGACTAGTCATCCGCTCCGAGGGCTTCTAAGCCTTTCTTATTGATGCCTTTCCTAGCTTTCGGCGCTTTGACGAAGAGGAAGACGGTGAGGGAAAGCCCCATCAAGATGCAGGAATAAATCGGCAAAGCGCGCCAGGCTTGGGTCTGCTTGAAAATGATGCCGATGACGATCGGGGTGATCGACTGGGCCAACATCGAGGCAGTGTAATAGAAGGAGGTGAACTTGCCGATCTTTTTGCTGTTGCAGAAATCGACAACCATCGGGAAGGAGCAGTTATGGATGAAACTTGAACCGAAACCGGCCACGCCGAAAATCACGAAAAGAATGATCGGAAGCTTAGCGCTGAAATCGATATCGCTCGAAGAGGAGACACCACCGACGAAGCAAAAGGCTAGATAAGCGGCTGTCACCACCGCTAAGCCGATGACAATCGTCCATTTGCGGCTGATCTTATCGGCAACCCGGCCCGCAATCAAGAAAGAAATCGCCGCCGCAACCCCTTGGACCGCATCGAGGATGCCTTTTTGCGATTGGGAGGAGTTCATATAGAACATCACGTAGTTCGTCAAATCGGTTTCGAGGGCATTAAAGGCCATGAACCAAAGAACCTCGGCAACGAGAATGAGAATGAGGCTATGTTTGTTTTCCTTGCTCATTGGCGTGTCATCATCGACCTTGTCCACCGTTTCTGAGAGGGCGTCGCCGCGTTTCATATCATCGGCGACTTCGGCCGCGATCTTGTTTTCTTTCACTTTCCAGTAGAGCAAGCCGATCGCGACGAGCATCACGACGGAAGCGACGAGGAAGGGCGTTTCAATCCACCAAGGGTTATGGTAGGCACCGGGGTATTTTGAGCTTTGCTTAACGTAGGCATCGAAAGGCATGAAGAAAGTGAAGACAATCGGCAAAGCTCCGCCGATATAGCCGATCAGATTGATAATGCCGTTGGCACGGGAACGAAGAGGTTTCGGAGTCAAGTCCGGCATCAAGGCAACGGCGGGTGAGCGGAACATCATCATGAAAATTAAGACCGTGACCATCGAGCAAATCACACCGGCAATAGCGCCGTCGAGATTCGAATCGGAGAAAGTAAAGAATAAAGGAATAAAGGGAAGGGCGATAGCCGCCACGATGGTGCCGACGATGATATAAGGCATCCGCTTCCCCAGTTTGGTATGGGTCTTATCCGAGAGGTTGCCGAAGATCGGCATCAAGAAGAGGGCCGCGATGTTATCGAGAGCCATGATGATGCCCGAGATCCAAGTGACGTCGAGGAACTTATCTTTATTTCCCGCCAAAAGAAGGGTTTCTTTATCGATGCCATAGAGCTTTTCGGCAAACATGAAGACCAAAAAATTGCTGCAATAAGAGTTGTAAATCCCCCACAGCAAGAGAATGCCTAAGAAAGCCACTCCGATCCAACACGTCCGTTTGACGTTCAACTTCAAAGGCTTCGGCTCAGCGACGGGAGAAGTGGCGCCTGAAAGGGCAGACGTCGAAGAAGGTTCTTCGTTGGGTTTATTTTCCATATGTGGTTTAATCTTAATCCAACCGGAATCAACAAAAAAGCCTCTTCTTGTAAAAGAAGAGCAAAAATAGCCCATATCGCAAACAAAAATGTCTTTGCAACCCCCGTTCTTTTCCGAATAGACTCCGAAAGAAAAAGAGGTTAATAGACTGTTTTTTCGATTATTTTCAAATTATTTTAGACATTGTCAAAATAGGGGGAAATCCCCATCTACTTGGCCTGCGCCAGCACCGGGGTGGCCGCTTGCCGGGAATCCATCTCTTTGAACGCCTTTTTGATGTAGGAAGGAACGAAGAAATAATAGGCTACCACCGCCAGAACCCAAGAGATCGGCCAAGTCGACCAAAGCCAAGGCAACGTCTTGAAATAAGGAAAGACATCCCAAACCGCCAAAATGAAGACCAAGCGGAAAACCGTGACGGCCAAGAAGGTGATGACCGTTGGAGTATTCGGATGGCCGAGGCCGCGGCAGAATGCTGAAGTGTTATCCATCCAGCCGTCAAGGAAATAGGTGAGACCAATGAGCAAAAGACGCTGGCGTCCCACTTCCATCGCCTGTTCATAAGCGGTATGGGCATCGGCTGGGCTGAGACCTTCTTGGACAAAACCATCCTGAGTTAAAAAGATGCCCAAGAGCGGCCGGTAAGCTAAAACCGCGATCCCGCCCAAAGCGAGGCCGAGAACCGTCGAGGAAACAAGCGACATCCAAAGGGCTTTGGTGATGTTCTCTTTTTTGCCCGCCCCGAAATTTTGGGCGACAATCGCGACCACCGCGGTGGAGAAAGAGTTCATCACGATCCAAATATACCCTTCAATCTGAATCGAGGCGGAGTTGCCAGCGACGGAGATTTCCCGCTCGAGCGCGGTTGCGCCAAAGCCATTGACCGAGGTTTGGATAAAGACGTTGCTGATTGAGAAAACCAGAGATTGGAGACCAGCGGGAATCCCATGTTTCAAGATTTGACGGGTCTCGTCTTTGTAGAGGCGGAGATCCTTGAAACTAAGCCAAGCGAACGCTTTGTTTTTCTGGGCGAGGAAAAGAACAATTAAAACCGCCGAGACCACTTGGGAAATAATCGTGGTGATACCGACGGCAATCACGTCGAGGCCACTACTTTTCATCCCGAAACCGCAGACGAAAAGGAAGTTGAGTGCCACGTTGAGGATGCCGCAAGCCAAAAGGGCATAGAGCGGGCGCTTGCTGTCGCCCATCGCCCTGAGACAAGCGGAGCCGAAATTGAAGATCATCAAGAAGGGCAGACCGATGAAATAGAGCTGAAGGTAAACAATCGAGGAATCAATATAGCTTTCGGGCGTATCCATCCAGCGGAGCAAAGTCGGTGACATCACATAGCCGATGATGCCAACCACGACCCCGAAGAAAACAGACAAAACCATTGCGCTTTCGATTGCCCGATGAGCCACTTCCGCATTCTTTTCGCCCCGAGCCCGGGCCACGACAACGTTAGCCCCGACCGAAACGCCGATAAATAAACCAATGAGAAGATTGATGAGAGAAGAGTTGCTGCCGATCGCATCGAAACTCGGGGTCCCACCGCCGAAGTTCGTGACCACCACTTGGTCCATCGACGAATAGAGGAGCTGGAAAAGGGAGAGCAAAATAATCGGGAAGGTGAAAAGCATCATCTTCTCGAAAAGATTGCCACTCGTTAAGTCGATTTCGTCACTGAATGGATTGTAGCGCTTAGCTTTTTCTTTCATACTGCCCTCGAACCTTGGATGGCTAAACGCGAATCAATCGTGGCGTACGCTTTTTTCTGGAAATGGGGCAAAATAGCCGTGTAGATGAGAGTCGCCAGTCCCCAGCAAAGGGGGTAAGCGGCATAGAGCCAAAGAACGTTTTGCATCGCTGGGATGTTGTTAACCAAGACAAAGACGTAGAAAAGACGAAAAACACAAGCGCAGACAAAAGTGACGATCGTCGGTGCCAGCCAATGGCCAAGGCCCCGCAAATAGCCTGAGTAAGCATCCATCGTCGCGCAAAAAACATAGGTGAGCCCCATCATGAGCAGCCGCGAGGTCCCCGTCTCATAAGCTTCGGAATAGACGAAGTTTCCCGTCGAGGTGTTTTTAATCAATATATCGATGAGCGGCCCGCGCCAGATGGCGGCGATGCCCCCTAAAAGAAAGCCAAGCACAGCGATGATCGAAAAGGAATAGAGAAGGGTTTTGCGGAGATTTTCCTTTTTATTGGCGCCGAGGTTTTGGGCGGCGACGCTCGAGACGGCGACGGCAAAGGCTTCAAGAACGCAAAAAATGTAGCCTTCAAGATTGTCGCTGGCGGTGTTGCCCGCCACGGCCGAGGCGCTCAGATATTGATTCGCCGCCGCTTGAATCACCACGTTGCTGATCGAAAAGATCAAGGTTTCCACGCCAGCCGGAACCCCGTTGCGTAGCACTTCCCACAAACCTTTGAGATCCAAACTGTAATGACGGAGGCTCATCCGGACGAAACCATAATGCTTATCGAACAAGAAGACCAAAGTCAAGGCCGCTTCGAGGGCTTCGGAGATCACGGTGGTCCAAGCCACCGCTTCGACGCCGAGGGTGTCATGGTTCATCCCAAAACCCAGGACGAATAAGAAGTTGAGACCAATATTGATCATGCCGCAGACAAAGAGGGCGACCAGCGGGCGTTTGCTATCGCCAAGAGCCCGCAAAATCGCGCTGCCGAAATTGAAGATCATCAAGAAGGGCAAGCCGATGAAATAGATCTTGAGATAGGCGGTTGCATACGGCATAATCTCGGCTTTGGTTCCCATCGCGCTCAAGACGCTTTCGGCGAGAAAAAAGCCACCGACCCCGACCAAAAGGCCTAAGACGACGGCAATCAGCATGCTTGCATTCATCGCCTTGATCGCATGGTCTTTGTCTTGCTCGCCTTTGTAGCGGGCCACCACCACGTTGGCGCCGACGCTGACGGCGACGAAGGTATTGACCATCAAATTGATGAGCGATCCGTTGTTGCCGACCCCGGCCATCGGGTAGGTGCCACCACCGAAATTGCTGACGACGAAAAGATCGGCCGTCGTATAAAGAAGCTGAAGCAAGGACGAAATCATGACAGGCAAGGCAAAAAGAATGATTTTCCAGAAGAGATCGCCACTGGTGAGGTCGACTTCCCCTTTCCAGATTTCGAGTGCTTTGATTCCCTTGCGTTCCGCGGGCATAGCGAAAGTATCTTAATCTTTATCTATCAAATAGATAGATAGAGGGTTCAATTGTTAGGATGAAAGCCCTTTCAGGCAAAAAGGGAGAGGCCCGCTAGAGCAGCCGCCATACTCGGGATGGCGATCACGACACCATATTTGACGAAATCGAAAAAACTAAAACGAATGCCGTGTCGCTTGAGGATGCTCATCCACATCACGCCAGCCAAAGCCCCGACGGGGGAAAGGAAAGCCCCGATATTACTCCCGATGATGGACGCGTAGACCGAGCGCAAGGAACCTCCGCCATCGCGAATCACTTCGGTATAGAGAACCGACATGGGGATGTTGTTGATCAAATTGCAGACGAGCAGCGACGAAAAGCCATACCCCCATACCTCGTCTGCCCCCGACAAAAGAGAGGCAATCTGCAGGGTTAGCCCATTTTCCTTGAGGGCCATGACCAAAGCGAACATCGCCAAAATGAAAGGGATGATGGCGTAAGGCAAACGCGCCAAAGAATGGCCGAGGTAAATCGCCCGGTCATGGTGGAGAAGGGAATAAGCGCTGGCCACGATGAGCAAAAGCAAAGCCGAAGCCCCGGCGATGATCCACATCGGGAGGATGAGAAAGCTCGAGAGGGCGAGAAGGATGATGCAAATCGAAAGGCAGGAAAGGGAAGCGATCAAGAGAAACCGGTCTTTGATCGGTGCTTCTTCAACTTGGAGCGAGAGCGGCTCTCGCAAAGCCTTGATAAAAAGAAGAACCATGATGAAATAGCTGACGACGCCCGCCATCACGGTCGAAGGCCACATCGCTAAAAAATACGAAGTGAAACTCAGGGAGAAGGAAGCGCCGAGATAGATGTTGGTCGGGTTGCCGATCAAAAAGAGAAGGCTCCAGGTGTTGGCCGCCACGAATTCCCCAACCAAATAGGGGATTGGATTCACCTTGGCATTCTTGCTGAAAAAGACCAAAAACGGGGTGAAAGTCAAGATGATGATGTCATTGCTGGTGAAGATGGTCAGAAAGCTGGTGAGAGCATAAAGAATGGAGAAAAGGCCGAATTGGCTCCCTTTGGCGAGCCGGACCGCTTTCGAGGCCAAGAAAGCGAAGAAGCCCGCTTCGTCAAGAACGATGGAAAGAAAAGTCATCGAGAAAAAAAGAACGAGAATCTGCAAAGGATTGATGGCACTTTGCTCGGTCAGTTTTGAGAAAAAATAAGCAGGAGTCAATAAGCCGCTGATCAAGAGGACGATGGCGGAAAGAAAAGGCGGAAGCCAAAAAGTCTCGAGTCGAAATTTCCCGATTTTTATCTCGCTTTTGAAAGCGAGCATCAGCAGCATTCCGATGACGCCGAGCGAGGCGATAGTCAAAGCCCACCATTCTTCCATTGTCGGAGGTAGTCTAGACCTTTTTACCACCCCTGAAAAGAAAAGCCCATCAAGAATCGATGGACTCGGAGGAATTGAGGGATTCTTAACCTTTTTTCGGCGCGGTGATTTTCGCCATCATATGCCGAATGGTTTTGCGGGAGAAGAGCCGAGTGGCGAAGACCCGGCGTTTGTTTTTCCCGCCTGAAATGATCACGACGACCCCCTTCATCAACTTTTGGAATGCGTAATGGGCCAGCTTCTCTGGATCGTCAGGTTTGAACTTCTCCACCAAGACGGAGCGATCCATCCCGGTGTTCTTCAAAAAGGGCGAGGCGATCGGGCCCGGGCAAAAAGCGGAAATGATGATTCCCGAATAGCGGTTCTCTTCGGCGATGGCTTCGGTGAAACTCTCGACGAAGGCTTTCGACGCGTAATAAACTGCGACGTTGGGTCCGGGCTGGAAGGCCGCGGTCGAGGTAACGTTCATGATGTAACCCTTGCCGACTTCAAGCATATGATGAAGAAAAAGATAGGTCAAATCGATCAAAGTGACGACATCGAGCTGGACAATCGCCTCATTATCATCGATGAAAGATTCGGCGAAAGGGCCATAGTTCCCCGCCCCGGCATTGTTGACCAAGGCTTCGACTTCGATCCCGTTCTCTCGGCAAAAGCCATAGACGGCTTCAGCCGAGGTTTCCTCACGAAGATCAATGGAAAAGCTGGTGGCTTGGATCCTAAAATCTCGCTTGATTTTCGCCACCGCATCATCGTTGGCGCTCGGGTTGTGGGAGACAATCAGAATATTGAAGCCATTCTTGGCGAATTCGCGCGCTAAACAATAGCCTAACCCGCTCGAACCGCCCGTGATCAATGCCACATGATTCATGCCGTTTCCTCGCTTTTTTTAATTATAAGTTTCCTTGATTCAAAAGGAAGCGAAAAAACACCGACTTCTTTTCGCTGGCCCAGAGCAAGCTACGCCTTCGGATGTCCATGCGAAGTTTCCGGGAGTTGAGTCAGCGATTTTTCCGGGTGAAAACGCAACGTATTCAGAGGAAAGACCCCCATCGGGTCCAGCGGTGGTTTTCTTCCCGCGCCGCCGGCAAGAGAAGTGCTTCTTTTTGATTGGCGCCCCCAGCGGAGTTTTCGAAAGAGATAATCCCATTTTTCGGGGCTTCTTTTGCGAGGGGAATGCTCCGAACGTTCTCACCCCCGTAAATCAAAGTCTGACTAGGGCGATCAGGACAGAGAAACCGCAAATTTTCAAGCCGATTGTTGAAATGCTCTCCATTGATACAATCGTTCTCCAAGGTTACTTTTCTTCCCTTCCAAGACCCGGAGTTTTTATAGGAAGCACGGCGAAAAGGAAGCAACTTTTCTTTGAGGAGATGGCCGCGAGTACCGGCTCCGACATGAGCGGTATTTTGAGCAAAATAAACCGCATCGCCTTTCGCTTGGACAATGGATGGCTTCATCTCCCAACCTTCCTGATTTGATTTTAGCAAGAGCCAACGAGGGCGCTTGGAACACTTTTTGAATGAATTCACATTCAAAGAAAAAACGAAAACGTCAATCGAAAAAAGACACCAAAAAAGGAGGAACAATGTTCCTCCTTAATGTTCTACGTGGTGGCTCAGGCCGGTTCCGCTCCGGCGACACCTGCCTTTTCAGGGCAGTGCTCTACTAACTGAGCTACCGAGCCACGCGTGAGATGGATTGGCGGACCATGGGGGATTCGAACCCCCGATCTTCTCCGTGACAGGGAGACATGTTAGACCGCTACACCAATGGTCCATCAGTCACGCCTAACTATTATCCACATCGCCCCTACCCTTTGCAAGAGGAAACTGAGCATCCTCTTCTTTCTTAGAAAGAAGGAGATCCTTTCATGAAAAAAGGCCCCCCGAAGGAAGCCTTCATTTCCAGCGAAAGATTAATAATTCGTCGCTTTTAATTCGAAGAAGCTTTGCGAATGACCGCAAACCGGGCACTTAAGCGGGGCGTACTTGCCGATGACGATGTGTCCGCAATTGCGGCACTTCCAAACGCTGAGGTCATTGCCAATGAAGACGACACCGCCTTTAACGTTCTCCAAGAGCTTCTTGTAGCGCTCTTCGTGGGTCTTTTCGATTTTGGCGACCATCTCGAACTTATAAGCGATCTCACTGAAGCCCTCTTCGCGAGCAATCTTCGCGAAATTGGCATACATATCGGTCCACTCATAGTTCTCGCCCGCGGCAGCGGCGGCTAAGTTCTCGGCCGTGGTGCCAATGTCGCCATTCGGCTGCAGATACTTGAACCAGATCCGCGCGTGCTCTTTTTCATTATCAGCGGTCTCTTCGAAGATCGCCGCGATCTGCTCGTAGCCTTCTTTCCGGGCTTTGCCCGCGAAATAAGTGTATTTATTGCGGGCTTGACTTTCGCCGGCGAATGCGGCTTGAAGATTAGCTTCAGTTTTGGATCCTTTGAATTCCATATTTTAGGATTCCTCCTTGGCTTTATTATAAGGTGTTCAAAATGAGGCGCAAGGAGAACGCCCGCGATCCGCTCGCTCACAATGAAGCGTATTCTTTTTTGAAAACTTTGTAGGCGCTGAAGAGCCGAGGATGCGGTTCATCGGGATAGGCCTTGGCATAGTCGGCGAAATCCCAGGGCTTCACATTCGCCACATGAATCACCGGTGTCCATAAGAGTTGGTGAGTGTAATGACGAATCACCGTATTGTCGTGCAAAACCACGTGATCGTTGTATTTGGTGTCAAGTACCACTTTTTTCGTCAAAGGCACGACATTGAGCGCCGTCTGGTCCGGCATCATCATCAGTTTGTAGTTCACCGCCCTACGGGCTTTGACGAAACACCCATCCTTTCGGATTTCCGAAAGATGAAGGAGCATCACCCCAGTGTTGAATTTGGGTTTAAGGAAATAGCGGCTTTCAATTTGATCGGGGGCGATGGCGAAATCCTTGCCGGTCAAATCGGTATGGAAAAGCTCATAGAGCGAGCCGAGCACCACCGTGTCATAGTCAAGATAGAGCACAGTCTCAGGCAAAGGGGGAAGCATGTCCATCACCAGCCGCATATAGGCATAGGGCGTATAGAGGTTTTTCAGATTGACCGAATGGCCGAGTTCGTTGTTGAAAACATCGGTGCAATCAATGAAAAATACAGCGGAATCCTTTTGATAGGTTCGAATCATCCTTTCGAGAAACGCCCGTTCTTTCTCTCCGAGAGGAACATAAATCTTGTCTCCGCCATTGAAATGGCCGCTTAAAAGATAAACGGAGAGCGTCTCGGTCGGATTTTCAATGGCCACCGACAAAAGTGACATCATGATGCCGGGAAACGCTTTGAGATCCCCGACATAGGACAAAGCCATCTTCATGCCTTTTTCTCGTTATGGGGATTGCGGGCGACTTTCTTCCACTTCGGCCGCATCAAAACACCCAAGGTATCCGCGATGCCGTAGAAAACCATGAAAATCGGGGAGAGGAAGATGCCACTCCAATACCCTTTGAGGCTCTTGAGCCCCATGTGCTTCTTCGAAAGTTCGAGTGCGAGCCAGGCCTGAAGGACATAGGTGACATAGAAGCTGGCCAAAACGCCGACGATGCCGAGCATCAAAGTCATCAAAACGCTGATGCTGCCATCAGGAGTCAACAGACGGCCGCTCAGATCAGTGATGCCAGCGAGCCAATTGACGCCAAAGGCGTTCACCAAATGGCCGATGATGTAATAGATGTAATAGAGTGGGAACCACGTGCAGCACATAAAGCCGATGGGTACAAAAGCCATCTGGAGGAAGAGATCGATGAAGGAAATGCGGCCGGTGGTAAAAAAATGTCCGGCAAACCCCCATCCCTTTTGCCAAAAGACGTTATTGAGGGCGTGGCCCATGCGCGTGACGCGGGCAAACGTGTCTTTCGCCGTCGAGGGCTGATCCTCATAAACGATGGCATCGGCGACATAATGGACGCGATGCTTGTTTTCCATTCGTTTCATCGTGAATTCGGAATCTTCGATCATTGAGAAGGCGTCCCAGCCGCCGATGTCTTTGATGATTTTCGTTGAGACCATCATACCCGCGCCAGTCAACATACTATCCATCGAGCAACGCTCACGGAAATTGCTGGCGATCCGGCAATCACGGATGTAATAAATCGCGCTGACTTTCGTCCAGGCGTTTTGAGTCGGGTTGGTCGAGGCCTCGAAAGGTCGGGCGATCTCGATGCCTTGCTCATAAGCGTCATTCATACGTTTGAGGTAGTCGGGGCAGGCGTGATTATCAGCGTCGAAGCGGATGAAAAAATCATAGACCCCTGGGTAATCTTCGAGAACTTTGTTCATCAGATAACGGAGCGGATAGGCCACGCAATGGTGGCTCGGATCCACATCCCGATGGACGTAGGTGATCGCCCCCGCCCTCTTGGCGGCTTCTTCCGTCGCGTCGCTGCAGTTATCAGCGCAAACGAAAACATCGAATTTGTCTTTGGGATAACTCTGGCCTTGCAGCAAGCTCTCCACCGTCTCGCGGATGACATCGCTTTCGTCTTTCGCTGCGATCACCACGGCAATTTTATGGTAATTCTTTGCCATCGGAAAATGCTTGGGCGGCAGCCAAATGAAAAAGATATAGACCAGTTGGACGACAAAACCCACCGAGGAAATCGCACAGCAAACATAGTTGATGATTTCCAGCGTCAGGTAGAAAATTTGCATGGTTATATCTTCTCCCTTCTTTTATGAAAAAGAAACCCCGCGTTTTGCGTTGACTCAGTGTTCCTCTTTCGGACGAGGGCGATATTCGACGTATTCGACGTTTTCCAAGCTCGAAGCGGTATCGACCATATAACGGTAGACAGCCTTTTGAAGTTCGGCGCTCCGCTCCGAGAGGGCTAGATCGGGATTTGGATAGATGGGTGAAGAAACGTGAATCACCACGCGGGGCGGGAGAAAGCGGAGAACTTTTCGCTCTTCGTAAGTGACGCAGGTGGCTACGACCGGGGCCAATAAGGAAGCCGGATAGACGAAGGACTGAGGGCCGAAAGGCCGGATTCGGGTCGAATAAGGCCAAATATGGGCTTCGGGAAAAATGGTGATGGCACAGCCTCTTTTGTAATGATATTCGACCGCATCGATGAACATCTGAGTATGGCCTGGCGTATCGGGCAAAGGCAGGTTGCCCAGCATCATCACAAAACTCCGCAGGCCGAAAATCGAAACGGAATCGGCGTTGGAGATAACGTAATTCCGCCGGATGCCGCTCACAAAGCACTGGGGAAAGAAACCATCGCCGATCTGGGTGTGATTGCAATAGATGAAGTAGCCATGGAGCCGAAGCTTCTTGAGCTGCTTCCGCCCCACTACTTTGACCCCCCAGCCGATTTTGCTCACCAGCCAAAGAATCGGCAGAGCCAAAACATAATAGAAAAAATAGGAAAAGAACTTCCAAATCCAGTTCTTGCGGATGTATTTAAAATGATTGCCCAAAGGTTTCCGCTTGATATGAGTGCCGGAAAACTCATCGTTGAGCAAGTCGTCGTAGTAAACAATTTTCTTCCGCCGAGCCATCGGGAATTACTTCATTTCTTCTTGGGATGATCAGCAATTACTTTCTTGAACATCGCTTCCATCTCATCCATGACTTTATCGTACTCAAATTGCTCCGCATAGCGGACATAACGCTCCGAAAGCGGCTTACGGACTTCCGGATGTTCAAAGAAATAATCAATTTGCTCAGCCATCGCCGAGGCCGAGTTGGCCTTGAAGACGCAATGCGGGTCGAGCGAGAATGCGCTCATTGCCGATGTTTTTGCGGCATTGATGAGCGGAACCGCGCCGCAGGTTTCCGCCTCGAGCAAGCTCATCGATTCAATATCGACCGCTGAAGCGTGGCCATAGAGGTCGCAGGTGTTGAGCAGGGTGTTGAGGTCTTGATGATTGAGGAAAAGGACTTCGGGCTGGTTCGTCAATCGCTTTTTCGCGTAACGAAGAATCTGTTTCTCCCGCGGCCCTTCGCCGCAGAGCACGAGTTGTATGTCTTTCTCATGGCGTGATAAACCGATGGCTTTCACTAAGAGCATCTGCTTTTTCTCTTTCGAGAGCCTTCCGACGCAAACGATGACGAATTTCCCATCATATTTCGGATCGCGAACCGCCGAGGGATCAGGGTGAATCTCCGCCTTGATGCCGTTGGAAATCACATAGCCGGTCGGATGCTTACCGGTTTCTTTTTCGAAGAGAGCCTTAATGAAGACGCTCGGATAATGAATCGCGTCGACGTAGCGGTAGAAATGGTTGTAGAAATTCCAATAAACCATTTTGTTGAGCAAAGGATCGTGAATCCACCAAAGGAAATGGGCGGTCACGTTTTGAGCTTGGACATGGAAGCCCGCCGTGACGGGTTTGTCCATCCGCCGAGCGATTTTGAGTGCCCGCCGGCCCAAGGAAAAAGGCATCATGATGTGAACCACATCGGCATCATGGATGGCTTTGGCGACCGTATAGGTGTCGGGTTTGGCTAAGCAAACCCCGTTGGCGTCGACGATTTTTTGGAAAGGGCCGAAATTCAGCGAAGGGACGACGTAATAGCTATCAAGACCTTTTTTCGAAGCGTCGGGGCAAATGACCCGAACTTCGTGACCCCGGGCTTGCATCGCCTTGATGAGATCGAGGGCGACGATGGTCGTTCCATTATTGAGCGCACCCAAAACATCGCAGACAACAGTGATGATCATAATGATTCTCCTGATTTATTGCTGGGGCTAGAATTAATGAAATTGACTTCGGCGCCGCAAAGCTGGGCCCAGCGAAGCGACTGTTTCTTCAAATCGCGCCGCTCGAAAGCTTGCTTGTCCACCGCGTCCCAAATGAAAACCCAACTGGCGATTGAGGTCACTTGGCTTGCGATATCAAAATACATCGCATAACTTTGGTTCGTCGCGTGGTAGAAGCCAGTCAGCACCATCGTCAGGATGATCAAAAGAATTCCGAAGATATAGAGCCAGAGAATCGAATGGTTGCATTTGGCAATTTCGTGCCGTTTCTCATCAAAATGAAACCGATAGTTTCCTTTGAATTCCCTTTGGAGGCGATTCTGGTCGACCGGCTTGGCCGGATCGACGAGGAAATCGACAGAAACTGGAACGCTGACCCGCAGATATCGGGCCGAGGACTCAACGTAGGAGAAAAGGGAGCTGGAAAGATCATGGCCGCTGCTATAAGGGTCAAAAATACCGACCCCGTGCGTTAAATCGACCTCGATGTGGGCCCGCTCATCTGCTTTCATTAAACCGGCGGCATATTGGTCAACGAAATCATCCTTAGCCAAAATCAATTGATTCAGTCGTTCATTAAATTTCAGCAACTCTTGGTTTTTCTTCATGCGGTGTAATTCTACGCGCTTGCTCGTAAGAGCGCAACGCGCGGGACTCTACTGCTGCGCCTCGAAAAAGGAGAGTCCTATTTCCCATGGTTCAGTGGCTCGCACGGGCCGAGATATTCGTATTGGGAAGAGCGGAGCATCGTGACGCCGCATAAGAGCAAAAAAGTCCAATCGAAGCCGCTCATCCCGCCATAGATAGCGATGCAGCCGATCCAAAGCGCCATCTCGAGAAAGTAAGAGACCACGAAAGCCCAAGTCGGGCCATTTTGGCCAAATAAACGGAAAATCGGAAGGACAAACGAGCCAAGAATTGCGAGAATATTGACCAAAAGGAAGACCAAAAGCAACACATAATTCAGATGGGTCAAAGGATGGGAACGCAGAGTGAGAAGAAGCACAAGGTCAAAGACGAGGGCGAAGACGCCGGTAAAGAAAAAAGTGAAATAGGCAAAGGGCTTGTCTTTCGCGAGGAGCATCGTCATCGCCAAAAGCGAGGTTAAAGTGAAGATGCTGCCTAAAAGGATAAAATACCAAAGGTTGACTCGCTCCCCTTGGCAATAAAAATAACTGGAGACCGCAAGGTAGCCAACGCCGCAAAGAAAGGCGATACTCAGCAGAATCCAAGCTAGAATGCGCGTGAAACGAAGCATCAACGAATAATTTTGTTCGGGACTCATAGCGCTATTATCGTCCTTTCTTTCTTCTTCAACAAGCCGTGGAAACAAACCGCCGCTGAAAGCCGATTCAGCAAATGTCACTTTTACAAAAAAGCCTCGATTGCTCGAGGCTCTGTTACCGTTTGGTTGCGGGGGGTGGGCTTGAACCACCGGCCTTCAGGTTATGGGCCTGACGAGCTACCACTGCTCTACCCCGCGATAACTTGCGGCTTGACTATCATAGTCGCTTCGCGCGTGAGGCGCAAGTCTTTCGTTTTTCGAGGATGAAAAAGAAGGCTACTTCTTCTTCACTTCATAGAGACGGCCGCCGAAATCGCCGACCAAGCGGATATTTTCATTGTAGCCAACTCCGCTCCATTCCTGGGCCAAGGTGACTCCACCCGAGAGCAAGGCATTCCCCGAGGCATCCCCTTCCTCCTTTTCGCTCTTCATGTCGCGTTTCTTCCCCACGATCGTCACCAAGACCCCGTCTTCTTTAAGATGAACGGGGGAAACCATATTGATCAAATGGCCGAACTTCTTGAGAGCGATTGACTCGGGGCGCGAGACGTAATGATAGAGGGTGTCCGCTTTGAAACCGATCCCTTCCAAATGGCCTTCTTCCGGAGCGGGCATCTGCAATTTCTCATAACGGCCGATGATGGCTTCATCGGCGAGAGAACTCTGCCAAACCGCGACATTGCTTTCGTCGAAACCCCGCACTTCGCTGAAGGTGCCAAACTGGAAGAGAGAACGGTGATCCTTGTAATAAGCAACCTGGCCTTTGATGATGTTTCTCTCAAGTGGGGTGAGATCGTGAAGATCGAGTTCGTAACCCAAGACGCCGAAAGCCGCGATATCGAACTTGCTATCAAGCGAGGAAGAGCGGAGCAATTGATTGCTCGTCTTGGCCGCCACGTGGTTTGAGAAGACCGAAAGCGGATAGCCTAAGGCCGCCCCGCTTTGGACGTAGTAGCGTTGGAAAGAATCGGTATCATCGCTGAGCCAGCTTTGGGGAAAATAGGAGAGCATACCCAGATCGAAACGATTACCGCCCGAGGCGCAGTTCTCAAAGAGAACGTCGGCGAAGCGGTCGGTTAGCCGGCGGAGGACGCAATAGAGGCCGAGCATGTAGTCATGGAAGAAACTCGACGGGACGTTCGGGAAGTCGCTCATCATGCGGTTGCAGTCCCATTTTAAATAGGAAATATCTGCGCTTTCGAGGACGCTCGAAACAGAATCGTAGACGAAATCCTGCACTTCTTTCTTGCTGAGATCAAGCGTGTATTGGTGCCGGCTTTCTAGCGGCGCATGGAGCTGATCCTGAATGATCCAATCCGGGTGCTCTTTGAAGCATTTCGAATTGGCGTTAACCATCTCGGGTTCCATCCAAATGCCGAAACGAAGATTGAGGGTGCTCGCGGCGTCGCTCAGACTCTTGAGCCCGCCGGGAATCTTTTTCTTATTCACTTCCCAATCGCCCAAACCATGTGAATCGTCGTTGCGGTCGCCGAACCAGCCATCGTCGAGGACGAAAAGCTCGATCCCGAGCTCAGCGGCCTCTTTCATCAAAGCCAAAAGCTTGGCCTTGTTGAACTTGAACATCGTCGCTTCCCAGTTGTTGTAAACGACTGGGCGCTCAACCTCATGGAAACGAACGGGAATCACGCAGTCGTTGACGAAATGCTGCATCAGGTGGGAAAGGCCATTTGTTCCTTCCCGGCTATAGGCCATGACTGCCATCGGCGTGATGAAGGAGGCGCCTTTGACGAGGCTTTTGCGGAAAAGGAAGGGAGAGATGCCACTTTGGAGATGAAGGTTGCCAAAGCTATCCAATTCGATCGATTCCTCGTGGTTGCCGCTATAGACCAAATTGAAACCATAGCAGACGCCATTTTGGTGATTGGCCCCTTTCTCCTTAATTAAGAAAAAGGGATTGTGGCGGGCGCTCGAGAGGCCGCAAGTCGATTCATTGACCATCCGCCCGTGCGGGATTTTCACTTCTTCGCGGTTGTTTTCATCGGCCCAAGCTCCATAAAGAGTCACCAAGGTGTAGTCTCGATTCGGAAGAACGAGCTGGAAGCTTTCGGCCCGGGTGAGAATGAGCGGGAATTCGTTTTCGTTCAAGATTTCGACATAGCGGCCGATTACATCGTTGAGGCCATAAACCACATAATGCAATAAAAGCGTCGCTTTCATCACTGGCTCAACGCAGCGGATTACCAATTCGTCACTGGCGCCATGCGGAGTCGGCAAACCTAGGATTTGTTGGGGCTTGCGGATTTCAAAGGAATCGTAGACAAAATCAAAGATGCCACCATCTTTATTGGACAACACAAGCGAAGGAAAAGCGAAATCCCCACGGCCCGCGGTAGAAAAATCGGCCTTGATCTGGTTGAGGCAAGAACTGGGGTTCTTTTCGTCATAGGTAACAGAACTCCCTTGGGCAAAGGGGTATTTGCGAGAGAGGGAAAGAGCTTCGGAGAGATTGAGGATCTTGCCCCCAAAATACTCGGTCACGACTTTTTTCTCATCGCTGATGTGGAGCAAAAGGGAAGTGGACTTGCCCGAAAGAAGAAAGAAATTGTTTTCTGTGGCTATCATATGCTGAATATTATAACCTTTGTGCTAACATAAGGGAGTATGAAAACACCTTTGAACTTCGCTTGGAACTTTGTTCCGGGATTCGACAAGGCCTATCTCGACAAACTGCCGGATAGCGCCGCCTCGGTTGACTTGCCTCACGCTCCGGTTGTCGTTCCGGACAATTATTTTTCTGAAGTTTCCTATCAAGGTCTCTGGACTTACGAGAAAATCTTTGATTTGACGAAGCTCGACAACGAGCTCGCTTTCCTGGTTTTCGAAGGTGTTATGCTTAAAGTCCACCCCTATCTCAATGGTGTCGATCTCGGGGAGAAGCTCTCGGGCTGGGTTGAAGCCCGCTATGACATCACCCCCTTCGTCAAGGAGAAAGACAACCGCCTCATCGTGGTGGTTGACTCACGAGAAGACAAAAGCGTCCCGCCTTTCGGCCGGGTCGTCGATTATTTGACTTTCGCTGGGATCTATCGGCCCGTCCATCTCGAAGTGCGGCCGAAAACCTACTTGAAGAGCCTTCACGCCGAAGGCGATAAAAATGGCTTACTCCAGGTTGAAAGCGTCATCGAAGGCGGCGCGGAGGATTCCGAAGTCACTTATCGGCTGACCTTTGGCGGCAAACTCGTCAAAGAATTCAAAACAGCGGCCCTTCAGGTCCCCAATGTTGCTTTGTGGAATATCAAAACCCCCTTTCTTTACCGACTTGAAGCCACTTTGAAATCCAAAGATGGGGTGGATAGCCTCGCACTCATGGTTGGCTTTCGCGAAGCCAAATTCACGACGAAGGGCTTCTTCCTCAACGACCAAAAAATCAAACTGATCGGGCTGAACCGCCATCAGAATTACCCTTACGTCGGCCCAGCGATGCCCGACAGCGCTCAGCGCGAAGACGCCGAGATTCTCAAGATGAAACTTGGCTGCAATGTCGTCCGCACTTCGCATTATCCCGATTCCGAAGCGTTTCTTTCACGCTGCGATGAAATCGGCTTATTGGTGATCGACGAGATCCCGGGCTGGCAATATCTTGGCAAGGATCAGCCTTGGCGGGATCGTTTTCAGTTTTTCATCGAAGCGATGGTCGAGAAAGAGCGCAATCACCCTTCTCTCATCGCCTATGGTACCCGCATCGATGAATCGCCCGATGACGACGAACTCTATGGCAAAGCCGTTGATTTCGTCCACAATGCTGATCCATCCCGCCAATGCCTTGGCGTCCGTAACTTCAAAACCTCCCATTGCCTTGAAGACGTCTACGCCTATAACGATTTTTCCTGCGGTTCGCTCGACCATGGCCTCGATGACCCGAAGAGCGTCCGAGGCGCCGCGGGCAAGCCACTCCTCATCAGCGAACACAATGGCCACATGTTCCCAACAAAGCAAAGCGATTTCCCAGCCCGCCGCCTTGAACATGCCCTCCGCCATCTCAAGGTGATGGATGACGCCTACCGCTATGAAAATCTCTGCGGAGCGATCGGCTGGTGCGCCTTCGATTACAACACCCACAAGGATTTCGGCGCCGGCGACCATATTTGCTACCATGGCGTCAGCGATATCTTCCGCAATCCCAAAGCGGCCGCCTTTGCTTACGCTTCGCAGAACTCCCCGCTCCCCGTCATGTGGATCGCCAACCCGCCCACCACCGGCGACAACGACGAATGCTTGAGCAAACCGCTCTACATTTTCACCAACTGCGATTACGTCGAGATGTACAAGAATGACAAATTCGTCGAAGTGTTCAAACCCGACGTCAAGGATTTCCCCCATCTCCCCCACGCCCCGATCATCGTCGACGATTACGTCGGCGCTTTGATCAATGGCGAGCCTTTCTCGATTCACGACCGGACCCTCATCAAGGAAGCGCTCAACCTCGTGGCCCAAAAAGGAATCGCCCACGTCAGCAAAAAAGATCTGCTCAAATATGTTTTTGCCGTGAAGCGGAACCATCTCGATTTGGACAAACTCATGGCTCTGTTTGCCAAATACATCGGCAACAACGATGCGGCAACGGTCTTTGATTTCAAAGGCTACAAAGAGGGGAAGCTCGTCTGCGAAAAGAAATATGGGCCTTCGACCGAGTTTTTCTACCGCTACGAGGCCTCGGCCCAGGCATTACAAAACGGAGCGACTTACGATGTGGCCCGTGTTTCGATCAAACTCGTCGATGAATGGGGCAGCCAGCTTCACTATGCCCACAACATCCTCTCATTCCGGACGTTGGGCCCGATCGAGGTGATTGGCCCGAAGACCATTTGCCTTGTCGGCGGCGACAGCGCCGTCTATGTCCGCTCGCTCATGGTCTCGCGCCCGATGGACGCCCGACTGATCATTGCGAGCGATCAAGGCGAACACACCATTGATTTCAGCGTCGAATAACCCCTGCAAAAAGCGACCGAATTAGAAAAGAGGCGGTTTTCCGCCTCTTTTCTTTTCCCTCAGTTGTTACTTTGCTCCTTCCGGAGTTGGAACCTTGGCCGCTTCAGCCGCCGCTTCATCTTGTTTGTGGCGGACGTCGAGTTCGCCCACGATCTTGGCGTATTGTTCCTCATCGAGTTTGTAGCCCCAATGGCAGATGGCCCAAGCCCCAATCATGCAAAGGACAATTGAGCCGATCATGCCGATTCCGATGATGATCTTGGCGTTTTGGCCAACCTTCGCAGCGATGAGGGCATCGATTGAGGTCGCGGCCGTTTCTCGGTAATCATCCGCGTGGGTCGGATCGGCGCTGATCTGTTCCGCCATCGTCTGCTCATAACTTGAAATCTTCGTGATGACAGTGGTGTAAAGACCCGAGACCACCAAAGTCAGATAGATGACCCCTTTTTGAATCGCGCTCGAAAATTTGGCATCGAGCGGCCGCCAGGAGAAGGCAACGGATTCCCGTCTTTCGCCAAAGGCCCATTCGTTGTATTCAATCGAGTTTTGCATCATGAGTAAGAGAACGAGATAGAAAACCCCTTGGCCAGCGAAGAAAACGAGAGGCGGGAAATAAAGGAGCCAATTAGTCCCACCGAAGGCAAAGGCAAAGCCCTCGGCTCCGACCGTCGCGTTGTAGGCGAGCGGATTCTCGCCGAACAAAGGTACGGAGATCAAGAACATCACGAGATAGCCCACCACGACGATCGCTCCGCTCCAAGTCAGGAGAGTTTGCTTTCGAAATTTCTTCGAAAGGAAGCCGAAGAGGAACTGGGAGATGAGCGTGCCGAGGACGTACATCACGGTGAAGACCGTCATGATCATGCCGCCCTTCGTTCCACCATAGCCATAAACCAAATAGAAGAACGTCATGCCGAAGCCAATCATCATGCCCGAGCCGATGTAATAAACCAAGATGGCGAAAACCGAGGCCCGAAGCGGCTTGTTCTTTTTCACGATGAGAAAGAGATCTTTCAAGGTCGTCTTTTGCGAGATCTCATCCTGTTTCGGATCCCGCTTTCTCTCCTTGCAGAAGAAGTAAACGGCGATCTGGGATAAGCCGAAGAGAATGCAGGAGGGGATGGCAATCAACATATAAATATGGTCGTAGTTGGTCGCGTTGGGCAAAAGCGAGCAAATCGCGTACATGCTAAAGGAACCGAGCGAAACGAAAATCGACATCAGGGTCGTCACTTCTTTTCGTTTCTTCTCGTCGGAAGTCATCGAAGGCAGCATCGACCAATAGCCGATGTCATTCAAGGTAAAGACGGCATCCCAAAGGAAGTAGAAAATCGCCCAAAAGATCACAAAATCCCAACCTTTGGGTCGGACGCAGAATAAAAGGGCCACCACAATCGAATTGAGGACGCCGCCGATCAGAATCCACGGCCGGAATTTGCCGCCTTTCAAATGGCAGCGTTCCAAGATGATGCCGAAGAGCGGATCATTGATGCCATCCCAAATCAGGAAGACGATAAACAAAGCATTGATGACGCCAATCTGGGCGTTATAGTCATCGGCATTCGTGCTGAGAACGCCCGAATACATGATGTAATTGGTTAAGAAGCCGGAAACCAAGGCATAAAGCGCATCGCGGAACATGCCAGAGACCGAATAAACCCATTTCGTGGTTTTCGGGATGTCATTTCCGTCGTAAGTCCCAGCGGTGACATCTTTCGAAAAGTCGAACTTTTTCATTTTGGAACAGCCTTCTTTTTATTGGATAAAGTGTAAGGCAGGAAGATTTTAATGTAAACGCTTTCAGCAAATTTGATAGATGAAATACCACATAAGGGATTCGGTGGCGGCTTAACAATCGAGGAAATATAAATATTAACTTTCGTTGGCTATCCTTATTTCTTCGTTGATACGGCATTTTTCCGGTGTTATAGTTTGATTGTTGATAGATTGTCTATCACTTTTGAACCCATGAACAAGCCTTTTTCTCCCGTTAAAAAAGACAAAGTCGCCAATCGGATCGCCATCCAAGCGAAATCCCTCTTTTTAAAGGAAGGCATTGCTCAGGTCAAAATGACCGATGTGGCTCTCGCTTGCCATTTGGGCGTGGCCACCCTCTATCGTTATTTCCGTCTCAAGAAGAACCTCGTCATCGCTTCGGGAGTGCTTCTTTGGCAAGAAGAATATCAGGTTTTTGCAGAGATTTCCTCCTCTTGCGAAGCCGAAAAACTGAATGGGGCCGCTTCCTTAAGAAAGCTGATGCTCCACTTCTACGATCTCTTTCGCACCCGCAAAGAATTCTTCCTTTTCGTTCGGGACTTTGATGTCTTTTGCCATCAAGAGAAAGTCAAGCCAGCTGAATTGGCCGCTTATGATCAAAACTTTATCCGCCTCCGCGACCTTTTCCTCACGATTGGGAAACGGGGCGAGAGTGATGGCAGCCTCCGCTCAGTCTCCAATTTCGAAACCCTTTATTACGCCTTCTCGCGAGCCCTCCTTGGCTTAGGCGAAAAACTGATTGGCGAAAGCGCCATCGTCGCCAGCGATGAGCAAGGCGATAGCGAAGCCCAGATCCTTTCCTTGATCGATGTTTTAACGGGCTATCTAACCCGATAGGAGGCAAAACTATGTCCAGCAAATCCGAGGTTATCTTTGGCAATCCGATTGACAAGAAAATCATCAAGAAAGGACAGCGAAGTCAGGCGAGGTTCCGCCGTAAATTCGGCGATGATTCCTCGACGATCTATCATTTTGGCGCTGAGGCGGTTCCTTCGCTCTCCGCTTTAGGCGTTCACAAGCTCGTTTTGGCCAGCCAACCTTTCACTTTTCCGACAAATGCCGTGGTCATCGGCAACATCCGAATGGGTTTCGGCCACTACCGGATTTCGATCGCGATGGCCTCCTGCGCCAAAGCGCTCGGTTATATTCCCTATTGGCTTGATCTCGCCAGCTTTGATGCGACCGGCAGCAAGATGATCCGCTACCAAAACGATCTCTATTCGAAAGGCAGCAAGATTTCCCAGAAATCCCACCTCTTCAACGATTTGGTTTGGGAACCGATCAATTCGGAAGGCTTCCGCGCCCTTTCCTACAATTCGGTTGATCAGGCTAATTCGGAGCTTTTGGCCCCGCTCTTCCACGACATCCCGAAAGACACTCCCTATATCGCAACCCACGTTTGGCCCGCCCAAGCGGCCATCCAGGCGGGTCTCACCCACGTCGTCAATGCCATTCCCGATAACTGGCCGATGGCGCTCCATCTTGCCGAAGGGGCGATTCATACCGTCCAAACCCCGTTTGCCTATCTCGGCTATAAGATGCTCAATGGCATGGGGAAAAAGCCTTTAAAGGGAATGCCTGATGATGACCTCTACGAAGTCGGCCACTACGTCGATGACGAGCTGGTGAAGAACGTCGATCACGATTCCGAACTCCGGAAGGCCCGCCTGGCGAAAGGCGAACCGCTCCGTTTTCTCCTCACCGTCGGCGGGGCCGGGGCTGGCGCGAGCCAATTCCTTTCAATGATGAAATACCTTTTGCCCAAGGTTGAAAAGAAAGAGGCCGCCCTCTTCCTCAACTTAGGCGATCACCTCGATATGGATGAATATCTTTGCAAATCCCTCCCCAAATACAAATCTTATGCCGTTCGTTTTTTCGATGAGTATGCGAAGTTCACCGCCTTCGTCGAAACGATGGATGCGAGGGAGATCGAGGGAATCTACGTCGTCTACAACAAGGACATCTTCGAAGCGGTCTATTCAACCAACCTCTTAATGCGAAAATGCGATGTCTTGATCACCAAGCCCTCCGAGCTTGCTTACTACCCGATCCCCAAGATCTTCATGCGCCACATCGGCGGTCACGAAGTCTATGGGGCCATCCACGGGCAAGAGGAAGGCGATGCCACCTTCGAATGCGACACCCCGGAAAAAATGAACCAGATGATCGATCGTCTCATCCTCGACAAAGCCCTGTTCCGCCACTTGGTCGAACAGGTGCAGAAGCTTAAAGACGAAGGGATGTATAACGGCGGTTACGAAGCCGTTAAGCTCGCCGTTGGCGGCCGCCGATAAAACCAGCCACGAAAAAAACGGAGGAAATGAAGACCGCTCCTCCGTTTTCCTTTACCAACGATTGAAGACTTTCTCAGCGAAACCCGGCAAATCGACGATGCTGAACGTTTTTCCATCCGCTTTGATGAAGCCCTTGAAGGTACCGAAGCATTGGTGCTGAACGCTCTTGAGCAGAAGAAGATTGGCCCCGCCATCGCGATCGATCACCGGGGTGAAGGCCAGGTCAATCGCTCCATCGGAGGAGCGAAACTTCCAAGGTTTGAGATAGTCGTCATGGGCTTTCTCATCCATCGGAATATCGAATTTCACGTCGTTCAACTTATAGGCGTCTTGGTCAAAGAAGAACATATTCTCGCTCGCGGCGCTCGTATCGCCAAAGCCATAGCCCAAGTTCCAGCCGATCGTATGGCCATCCTGAATGGCATTCAAGGAGGACCAATACCAAAGGTTTTGGTAACTCCAGACCCCGCGGCCCCAATCGAGGACGCCATAGCTATCCTTATTGAAATCGAGGAAATCATCGCCGAGTTTGGCATAACCGGTGCTCTTCAGGTTATTGATCTTTTGGTTGTAATAGAAATGATGGGCCTTTTTAAAGGGGGTGGCAATTACCATCGAATTCCCGCCCGTCGTCTCCTCGAGGAAGAGGTCGACCCGAAGTTCATGGCCTTCCTTATCGAATTTCGGCCACACACAATAGAGATGGCGTTTCGCCCCTTCGTGGGTGAAGCGCATCTCGACTTGTCGATCATGATAGAAGGTATCACCCGCTGCCGAAGTCGCTGGCAAGCGGCGTTTGCCATTGCTGAAAAGGTGGCTCACCATCTTCTCGACGAAAGCGGGTTTGCGGAAATCAAGGACAGTGGCCGAGCAAAGATCCATGTAACCATTGTCGTCGATCGTGAGGCCGAGGCCCCGTTCCGCATTGCCAACGTAATAGTAATCCCACTCTTTGATCCGGCCTTTTGACGCTTTGATATCGGCCCGGGCATAAGTCTTGACGAGGGAATAAGCATAGCCGCATTCAGCTAAATTGCCATCCTTCCCCAGCAAAGGTCCCGACGAAAGAAGATGCTGTTCCATCCTGCTAAGCCTCCCGTTGGCATTACTATGCCACATTTTTTGCGGAAAAGATGCAAAAAGAATCCCCTTTTTTTATCTTACGCGTGCTAGAGTATAGCGGTGAGCGTGCGTGATAAAGTTTTGAAGAGTTATCAAAACCCCCGTTTCTATTTGGCCCTTTGGGCCCTGATTTTCTCCGTTTTCGCCGTCCTGCTTTTTTCGACCTCGACTTCGCCTATCTACCCGCTTACCAATGCCGATTTCATCAATTTGGATTCCAATTTCTTCCTTTATGAAGCCAGCCTTTGGCTCAAAGGGCAAACACCCTACCTCGATTTCTTCGACCACAAAGGCCTCTACCATCTGGCCATCAACGCGCTCGCCCTTTTACTTGGCGGGCGTTACGCCCTCTTCGTCATTCAGATCCTCTTTGGCTTCGTCGGGGTTTACGTCCTCTTTTTGGCGATTCATCTCCTTGCTGGCGAAAGAAAGAGCCTCTTTCTTCTCGCCGGTTTCCTTTATCTTTCGCTCTATGCGATGGGCTCAAGCGGCAATGTCGAAGGCGAATGGGTCCTCCCCTACGTCAGTTTGGCCTACTATTACTATTTAAAAGGAATGCGGAAACCCTCCCCTTGTTCCTTTCGCCTCGCCTCGTTTTTCGCCGGGGTCGAAGTGGGCTGCTCTCTCAATTCGCGGCCGCTTGATGGCCTTTGGGGCGGGGCGATCGCCGTCAGTTTCTTCGTCTATGCGCTCCGGAAGAAAATCGGGTGGGAGCTCCTCTATGATGCTCTTTTCGCCATCCTGGGCCTAGGGCTGGTTTACGCTTTGATCTTGCCTTTCGCTATCCATGGGGGCTATCTCCAAGCGATGATGAAGGCCATCTTCGTCGATTCCTTCTCCTATGCCGGTTCCAGCGCTTGGAATCGGGGGCGTTGGCTCAACCGTCTCTTGATCGTTCTGGTCTACGCGCTCGGCGTTCTTTTCTTCCTTTATCAAAAGAAAAAAGGAGCCTTCGACATCGCTTTGTTCTTTTTCCTTTCCGCCTCGATCGCCGCCCCGCTTTATTTTATTTTCGCCCGTTTCACCACCTATTATTGGAGCGGTTACACCTTCTACATCCTAAACCTCGTTTACGCCGTTTCGCTTTTGCCGCTCATCGGCAAGGCAAAAAAGCTATCGTGGGCCAGCCCTCTCCTCTATTTCTGGGCGACCTTCGCTCTGGTCTGGAGCATCTCCCTCACCGCGCTCTACTACACGGTTGGCCTGCGGAATTTTTCCTATCTTTCTTCGGAAAACACGATTAATTTCGTCCTATCGATCGATGAGAAGGAACGGACGAAGAAAGGCAATGTCTTCGCCCTCGATTGCGATGCCGCCGTTTACACCATCGGCGGAATCACCACCAATGAGAAATATCTGGTCAACCAAAGCAATTGGTCCAGCTTCGTCCCCGGGGTCAAAGAGGAATTGGAACGCTACCTCTCCTCCGTTGAGAAACCCCACTACCTGTTAGTGAACGAAAACGATCCAATCACCTTGGCGAACTTCAGCGCCCTGATTGAAAAGAACTACAACTATTCGCGCCGCTCTGACAACAACATCGCCCTTTATCTCAGCAAATAAACCCCCAAGCAAATCCTTTCGGATGAGAAAAAGGAGCTTCTTTTTATTGGACTTCGATGCCAAGCCAAAGTTTGGCGAGGACCCCGATGCCAAAGCTGATGGCGGCCACGCCTAAAGAAATCAAGACCATCAGAAGGAAACGCTTGAAGAAGGGCTTCTCCTCGGCGATTGAAACATAGAAGTTGAAGAAGCCAATCTCGAACACCACCTCGGCGATCATCACCCGAAAGCCACGATGTCCATGTCGTTGGGGAAGAGGAGATGATAGGGCAAAACCAATAGGGCGACGTTCACGAGATAGGCTGCGCTGGTGTAAAGCGAGGATTTGAGAGCGTCTTTATGCCTTTCGGCAAGGTTAGTTCGAAGCCATCATCGAAAGGGTGGCCGCGATCCCTGTCGCGATACCCGTTAAAACCATTTGACGGGTATTTCGGAGAGAGAAGGTCACGTCGGTGATCACCCCGGTCAACTCAACGAGAGCGTCATTGAGTCCCAGCACCATCGATCCGACATAGTGGAGCGTTCCTCATCGAGCATCGCTCCGCTTCCCCTTCATGCTTCTTTTCATCGAGGAGCATGACGAGGCTTGGGGGTAGTCCTCTGCCAACGCGGCATGTTCTTTTTGCCCGAACTTTTCGCCTTTCTCCATCTATTTGAGGACGATAAGTGAAGCCGAGGACCGCCGTCACCGGTTTGTTCCAAAAGACATGGGGACGCTTTTTCTTTCCCCGTGAGGGTCTTCCAGGTGTCGTGGTGGCTCTTCTCATCCCGGGACATCCCGGCGAGAATCTTGGCGTTCTCCCGATGTTTTTTCTTTTGCCGTTTGGCCATGAAAGCATAGATCGCAAAGCCATTGATTTCGTCTTTTTCCGCTTTCGGGATGCGTTTAGCTAGGGCGGCCTTGGCATTTTTTCTTTCCTATCTTTTTTCTTCTTTTCGGGGTTATTATCTCCCCCTTTGGCCCCAAAGGGCAAAAAAACGCTCAGGGAAAAACCACGCCGGAAGTTAGGCTAAGGCTAATCCGGGGGGCCTTACTTTCCGAACGTGATGTGAGCGATAAAATCTTTTTCAGGCAGCGCCGCCGCGAAGAAATAGCCTTGGAGATAAGGAATCTGCATATGGATGGCCAAATCTTTTTCCTCTTTGGTTTCGATGCCCGTGCAGGTGATGGTGAAACCCCCTCTTAAGGCCGCATCGATGAAACGAGAGAAGGAAGCGTAATCGTTCGGGGTTGAGACGGCCTCGCGGATGAGCGAATGGGCGCTCTTGAAGGAATGAATTCCAAGATTCTGCAGTTCTTCAAGCGGGGCGATCTCCGGGTAATAGTCGACGGCCTCAAAGACGATGCCCAACTCTTTTGTCGCGGCCATTAGCCGAGTCAAATCGGCTTGGCACGGCGTGATATCAGCCGCGTCGATTTCGAAGGTGATGTAGCCCATCGGGAATTGGTAACGGGCGAAGATCTGTTTCACCTCATCAGGAAATTTCGCATCTTTGATCGTGCCAGACGAAAGATAGATGCTCATGCCGCGGATGCCACCGCTCTTGAAGAAATTGAAGGCATAGCGCTCATAGAGTTTGCCCGCGGCGCGGAAGGCGCCTTTATCGACTTCGGAAGAAAGGTGGGCTTGGTTGGCGAGCGGAATGAATTCGCCCGGGGTGATGGGCAAGCCATCGTTGCCGAAGAGACGGGCCAAAACATCGGCCGAGACGATCTTCATCGTGCTGGTCTCATAAATCGGCTGGAGCGCGATCGGCATCTCTTCCTGGATCAAAGCCGCCTTGAGGACATCGAGAATGTAATCGTCGCGGAGCGCCCGCCGCGGATGGCGCGAAGCCACTTCGACGAGGTAGCCGGGCCCAAAGCCTTGGCTTCGAGTGAGTTCGCCTTCGATGAGGGAGAGGGCCTCCCTTGTCGTCGGTGCATCGGTCGGATAGGAAATGGCGCAATAGGCATAGGAGGGGGTGAACGGGATGAAACGCACTTCGAGTGGCCCCCGCATCAATTCGGAGATCTCTTCGACGAAATCCATGATCTTCGGTTTGGTGTAACTCTTGAGCAAGAAGGCCAGTTCGTATTCGCCGCACCGGTAGATCAAATCGCCATAGCCGGCATCCTGAGCGGCTTTGCACACACTCGCCATAATCGAGTTCGCATCGCTGCCGGGCGCCTTATCGAGGATCTCGTCGGTCGACAAGAGACGGAGGGCAACGATGTAGCCGACCGCACCGAGTTTGATTTGGTGCGAAAGGTGGAGGATGAGGGCTTGCAAATTCTTGATTGAGAGGTTGTCGTCGATCAAATGCGAACCGCTTTCTTCGGCGATCGCCTCGTGGGCGCTGTTCTCAATCAAAATCGTCGCGTCGTCATTATGGGCACCATGGTACTGCAAAGTCGTAACCATGCTTTCCGTGGCCGAAATGCGAGAGATAATTCGGTGATCGGCTCCGCCTTTGAGTGGGCAGTGGCTGCAGGGCGAGGTGTGATCGCTCCGCAGCACTTTGTAGCAAACGTCCCCCACTTTGGCTTCGGGGAAGGCTTTCTTCATCCCTTCGCTCAGGTAGGTGAGAACATAGCTCTTCTTGTCGATGCTATAAAGATACTTATTGGCTTTGCTGGCCAAGGATTCGAGCATTTTTTTCGCATCGTCGGCACCCGCTTGATAATCGAGGGTGACAATGTAACTCGAGGCCATCGCGCTATAGCGGTTGAGGTTTTCCCGCGAAAGAAGCGCAAAATAAGGCCGTTTCACCGCCGAGGTGAAATAGAGGAAGCCCCGTTTCTCGCCTTGGTAGGTGATCGCGCCGAAATAACAGCTCTTCACATCGATGTTATTGAGGTATTTGCTCATCTCCGAAGGGAGTTCGTCGACCGAAGCAGCCGAGAAGGACATATCGTTTTGCGCCCCCTGATAGAACGGATCGATGTCTTTTTCCGGAATCATCGTTCCTAAGCGCGAAAAGGATTTATCTTTCGGTTCCTTCCCGGTCTCCATCACGATTTCGTACATCTTGGTTTCGGGGCGATAGACCATGAGGCCACCGACTTCGAAGTTGCTCGAAACAGCAAACCAACGGGCGAAATCTTTGAGGGCTGAGAGCTGCTCGGCATAGGTCTGAGCTTCGCCGAAGGCTTTTTCGAAGTTCTCGATCGAGGCGAGATAGATAACCCGCTTATTGTTCTCCGAAAGAATCGAGTGGGGATAATAGACGCTCCGGATGCCCGAGTGAATCGAAACATCCTTGCTTTCGCCGAGGGCGGCCAAACCTTCGTCGACCAAATTGATAAGCGGAGTGTAGGGATAGATGACAGCGCCGAGCTTGCAATAGCAAATGCTGGTCAGATCATCATAGGGCGAGACTTTGAACTGGTTATAGGAAGCGACGAACTGTCGGCAAAGGGCTTCGAAAGAAAGGAAACTATCGACCGAGTAATCGTAGATGGCAAACGTCTTCTCGTCATATTGGCCGATGATGGCGCCCGGGAAGGAAAGCAAAATCTTCTCGTGGAGCGCATTCATCACCTTGCTTGAAGAAGCATCGGTCCCCAACGATTGGATGAAAAGGAGGGCAGAACGATAAGAGAGATTGTTCTGAACTTCTTTGTAGAGATGTTCGGTGAAATCCTTCCAAACGAGAATTTCGCCTTTGGCAATCGACTCTTTGAGAACGGCATCGGCCGATTGGCTTGCGTAGACGAGCCGGTATTCCGAATAACGAGAGATGGCGCTGTTGATGCCCGTCTGAAGCTTGTCGAGGGTGGGCAGGTAGTGGCGCATGCTGAGCAGTTTGATATCGCCATGGGAGAAATCATCGAGCTGCTGATCGATCATTTTGAGCGAGCTTTCAAGCTCTTTGGCGTAGCGGAGGTTCAGCCGGATCAAAAAATAAGCCAAAACCAAAACACCGAGCGAGAGAACACCAACGAGGAGGTAAAGAACGACATCGAGATGAAAAGCGATGCAAAGCGGGAGGACGACGGCGCTAAAAAGAAAAAGACCGGCCAAAACATAAAGGACCGGCCGCAGCTTTTTCAGCAAGAAATCTTTGGAAGAAACATCGGTTTTCCCAGTGGCCATTTCCCATTCACTCGCTTTCTTTTTCGATCAAGAACTTGGTGATGATCTTGCCAATCGTCGGCATCACCTCAAGCCCTTTGCGGAGATAATTCAGCTTCTGTTCATCCCGACCGACTTGGTAAGAGACGGCCTTGATGGTCAATAGCGAGGTCTTCGAGAGCTGGCAGGCAAAGGCGACGCCGGCGCTTGAGGTATCGTAAGCGATCAGATTCTCAACCTTGAGAAAGTGATTCTTGAGATGCTCAGCGATCGGGGCTTCGTCGAGATAGAAGGTATTGCCCGAAAGGATGTAGCCGCGCTGGACGTAGCGGTTGGTCAAAAGATAGGAGGTTGCTTCGACGGCGGAATTGAGTTCGCCATCGGCGACGATGAAAGCCCCATAGCCGGGAATCTGGCCATACTCGCCCATCAAATTGGCGGTAAAGTCGACCTCGTCAAAGTAGTAGCGGTCCGGAATGAAGATATCGCCTTGCTTAAGCTGAGGCGAGACCGAGCAGACCATGCCGATACTGAAAATCAGATAGGGCTCGAATTTGCTGATGATGATCGCGGTGAGAAGCGACGAAAGATAATTGCTCTCCCCGAGGGCGACCACCACGACATCCTGCTTCGAAAGGGTGCCTTTGAAATAAAGAATATCGCCATAGAGATTCCCCTGTTCTTCCAGGACCATCTTCGTCTTGAAATAGAGCACGTCATCCGCGCTCACACCAACAATCGCAATCATGCTTTCACCCCTTTCTCCCGTTTCTTCTTCTCATAGGGATTGTCATTGAGGAAGCGCACATAATCGTAATTGGGCAAGGGCTTCGAATAATAGAAGCCCTGAATCGAATCAAGGCCCATTTTGCGCAGGATATTGACCTGGGCGTCGCTCTGGACGCCTTCGGCGATGACCGACATCTCGAGCGAGTGGCCGAGATCGATGACGCACTGAACCATGTCTCGCGCTTTCTTGTCGATTTCAATGTCATCGATGAAACCCTTGTCGATTTTTAGGGTGTCGAAAGGAATCTTCTTGAGCGAGGAGAAGGAAGAATAACCGACCCCGAAGTCATCGATTGCGATCGACAAGCCCATGCTCTTGAATTTCTTGAGAAGGGCGGCGACGTAGATCGTGTCTTTGGCGGCCACCGATTCGGTCAGCTCGATCTCAATCAAAAGCGGATTGACCTTGTATTCGTCGAGCGTAGTCTGGAAATAATCAATCAAGCCCGGATCGTAGACCGATTTGCGGGAGAGGTTGACCGAGATCTTGAGCAAGCGGTTTTCGCCTTTCTCCCATTTCTGCACATCTTGGCAGACATGGCGGAAGACGTAGCGGTCGATGTCAATGATCTTGCCGCTGTTTTCGGCGAAAGGAATGAAGAGGGAAGGCGGCAAAATCCCGCGAAGAGGGTGCTTCCAGCGAATCAAGGCCTCGGCCCCGAAGAACTTGCCGCTCTTGAGATCGTATTTCGGCTGGTAATAAATCTCGAGCTGGTTCTCATCGATCGCTCGTTCGAGTTCGTAAGAAAGGTCGCGGTTGTTCTCGTTCTGCGAGACCATCTCGCTCGCGAAGACCACCACTTCGTCCGATAAACGGGTTGAGAGATTGAATTTCTCGGCGTAGGTCGCCCGCTGGACGATCTGCTCGGGCTTGTCGCCAAAGGCGATCGGATAGGCGCCTAAGAGAATGCGGCAGGCGGGCAAATTGCCCGGCTCCTTTAAGCGCTCGGTGATCTCGTTCGAGAGATCGCGGAGCTCCTTGAAGAAGAGCTGCTGATCATCGCTGTCTTTATAAACCAAGAAATCATCGAGGATGTTGAAGGCATAGAGATATTCTTTTTTTTCGACCCATTTCTCGTAGATGCAGCGGAAGATAATCTCGTTGATCTCCTTGACGGCGTCGGCGCCATAGACCGATAGGATTTCCGAGTTGAGGTTCTTGACGCCAATGCAGGCGACGATCCCCTTCAGCTTTTTCCGTTTGCTCTTTCGCTGGAGAGCTTCAATGAAGGCAGTCTCGGTGAAAACGAAATGCTCGTTTTGGAAGTATTCCTTCGTTGAGGCTTGCTCGCGTTGGAGCCTTCTTTTCTCGCCCAAAAGGCAGGCGATCAAAACGATGACGCCAATCGAACAGACATTGTCGACGAAAAAGATAACGCCAAAAGTGGTCGTGAACTGATGGCGGAAAAGCCAAAGCATCAGGCCGAGGTCACTGCCGATGAAGAAGCCAAGGAAAACAAAGCAGATCAAGATCGCCCAATTGTAGAAGATCGCTTTTTTGTTATTCATGAGACATCCTCCATTTTACCAGCGTTTCCTTTTTTCTTCATTTCTTTTAACAACTGTTTTTTCTGCTCGGCTTTCGTCTTCTCGATTTCCTCGCGGACTTGGATTTTGAAGCGTTCCTTTTCGCTGAAGAGGTAAAAGGCTCTTTCATCGTTGAGATCGACCCCTGCTTTGTTCGCAGCCAAGAGAACTTCGCGGTCTTCGTCATCCTTTTCTTTCTTGCCAGCCTTGATCAGGTCGATTCCGCTGAAGGTGACGATCAAGAAGAGAGGAACAAGGCAAGCGATCGGGATGAACCAGGTACTCATTACCACGCCCAAGAGCCAACCCAGGGCATCGTTATGGGCAACGATCTTGCCGATGAAATTGCTTTGTTTGACCACGTCGCGGTAGGTATCGGGGCAGCCACCTTCGCCGCAGGTTTCCGCCTCGAGGTTATCGCCGCAGGTGTAGAAGTTAAAAAACCCCGGCGTATCGCTCGAATAGTTTGGGAATGCGTGGCTGACAACCGAATTGTCGCGGTCATTCACCAAACGGAAACGGATGGTGATCGTCGCGCTGGCGTATTGGGTGCTGCCATCGGAAAGGACCCAAGTGCTGCCACCATCAATTGAGTATTCCTCGTCGTTTTTGGCGGCGAAAGAGGCTTCTCCGCCTTCCTTCGTTGGCGCGCGCATGACTTCGAAAACGCGGTGGGAAACCACCACGCCTTCGCCGAGCCCGTTTTTGACTTGCTCGCTGCGGAAGGTGATGACATCATGCGGCGCGACATCCGTCAATGACACTTGCTTCATGATAGCGCCGGTATGGACGGGCAAAGAATCGCTCGCATCGCCGACCATGGAGTCGGTCGCCACTTGCATAAGCGAATAGCCAAAGATCGAGGGGACGCCGAATTTCTGATAAGTATCGCTGCGGAACATCACGATTTGGCAGCCGATCAAAAAGAGCATAACGGCGACAAGGAGGTAAGAGAAAACATCGGAGAAGATCTTTCCAACGCTTTTCTTTCCCTTCATCGCTTTCATTTTTGACCTTTCCCGCGCATTTTCTCGCTATCGAGCACCGGAGCGACCTTGACCGTCTTCTTCGGAGCGCCCTTGGGGGCGGCGTCCTCGGAATTGAGAATCGGGACGAATTTCTGCATCTTGATCGTCTTGAATTTGTTATGGTGGGCTTCGGCATTCTCGGACGAAAGTTGAGCCGCGTTCTCCAAAGCTTCCTCTTGCTCTTTGGCGCTGGCCAAGGCGGCCTCGAGGGCGGCTTGTTCCCGCGCATGTTTCTCTTGAAGAGCGGCTTCTTTTTTTTCGTGCTCGGCAACCCGCTCGGCTTCTTTTTGGGCCAAAAGAATGGCTTTTTGCTTTTCTTTTTCGAGTTTGGCTAAAGCGGCGGCGTCGAGGCCCTTATCCTCCGTAGCTTCGCGTTTGACCCCTTCGCGGGTCTTCTCCAAAAGTTGCTGTTCGAGGCGAATCTGCTCTTGGTGAGCCTTCTCGGCGGCGGCTTTCTCTTTGGCGAGGCGTTCAAGCTCCATCTTCTTGGCCAATGCCTTTTGGGCGGCCACGATCTTGGCGAGTTGAGCTTCCAGTTTCTTCCGTTTGGCGGCAGCAGCCACCGCTTCTTTCAAATCCTGCTGTTTCTTCCATTCGGCCTGCTTGGCCGCGATTTCGGCGGCTTTCTTCTCTTCGTCGAACTGGCGTTTCTGCTCGGCGATTTTAATCTTCTCGATATCTTCTTTCGTCGGGGCCATCGTTCCTTTTTCGCGCTTCTTGTTGTCGCCCTCTTCCGGAAACTGGTGATAGGTGAACTTCCCATCGAGGAAGGTTTCGTCGTCCAAACTCAAAAGGACGCGCGGGGTCAAAATTTTCTTGCGCGAAAGCGAAGCGGAGACCTCGACCGGATCGATCAAGTGGGAATTGAGCGTCAAAACATCGCCCATGATTAAACCATCGATCTCACGGTAATAGGCATCGTCGAATTCCTGATTGGTCTCCTTGACCGAGTAGGAAATGCCGAGCTTTTGATAGGAGTCGATGAATTTCCAAAGATCATAGGCTTTGCGATAGGTCGGGCTCTTGAGCAAGAGGTTGGTCATCGAGAGTGGGTTATGGACGGGTTTGGCCCCTGCCATCTTTCGCATGAACGGACAATGGAGATAGAACGAAGCCCGGTCGCGGAGGCGGACGATCTTCGCCAAAAGTTCGGCGTTCCGCTCCTTCTGCCCATTATCGTCAGAAGGTCTTGAGACTTTGATGCGGTTATCGCATTCGTAGGTCACCCCATCGATCGTCGTGACGTTATGGATCAAAAGGACATCGGAGTTGGTGGTTTCGCCATGGTCTTTGATGAACTTATAGCGGCGTTCGATGAAAATGACCAGTTTCTTGATCAGGGTCATCACGAAGCGGTTTTCGTAGATCTGGTAATCTTCCTCGGTCGAGATCGAAAGGATCTTTTCGGGGGTGACGTTACCTTTATCGTCGATATCGCGGACGTATTCGCTATGCATCGCCAAATCCTGAACCGATTGGGCGGTGATCTTCTTGGCTAAGGCCGCCAAAACGACTTGGGGGTCTTCCTTGATGAAGGTGCGGGGATTCTTGATGATCGAATCGATCGCTTCGAATCCGGCATCGAGGTTGTTGATCCATTGCTCATCGTAGACTTTGTTTTCGAGACGCGACTTCTGGGCGACATAGTTGTCGCCCGAATGCCGGAGGAGCGAAGCGAGATCTTTGAAATTCGCATGTTTCAAAACGAGCGAATCAATGCGCTTTTGATAGCTTTTTTGAATGGTGATGAGTTTGGATTTCGCCATACGTGCCTCAGCCGTTCATCTTGATGAGAAGCTGGATCTTGGCTTTCGACATCTTGAACTCGTTCTTGCCAAAGAGTTTGCTGAGCTTGGCGTCAAGTTCATTGAGCTCATCGCGCAAGAAAGCGATGTTGAGGGTCTCAAATTTCTTCAAGATCTTGTTGCAGAAGATATAGTCGACGGCTTGAAGTTCGGTGCCGCCGCAGGCGACATAGCAAGGGACAAAGTCCTTCATTTGCTTGATGATGCGGTTGCCGAAGGCCAAATGGAATTTCGCGATGACGAAACTATCGAGCTCGCTGAACTTCGCAAAGACCGAGGACGAGATCGGATAGTTGGTCTTGGCCTGAGTAAAGAGCTTTTCGAGATAGTCATAAGGCATCGAGATGCTCTCGGTGAATTCGTAATCGAAAGGAATGCCTTTGTTGTCGAAGAAGAGCGACATGGCGCGGTCGTAAACCTTATCGGTGATCGTGAAGGTCGAGTCATCGTTATTGGCGGTGCCGACGAACCAGATATTCTGCGGAATCAAGAGCTTGCCATCTTTGATGTGCTTCGGATCATCCGGCTGCGGGGCGGCGATCAAATCGATGTTCCATTCGGAAACGTTCGGCATTTCCATGATAGAGAGGAATTCGGCGAAGTAGTATTCGATACGGGCCAAGTTCATTTCATCGAGGACGATGATGTTCGGATCCTGGCGGTAGGTTGCCTCATAGACGGCGCGGAGGAATTCGGTCTCCGAGAATTTTTTGGTGAATTCGTTGTAGAAGCCAAGGAGCTCACTGCGGTCACGCCAAGAAGGCTGAACCGAGCAGATGGTGGCCGGATTCTGGAAGAAGCGACCCAAGGCGTACGGGAGCGAGGTTTTGCCAGTGCCGGAGATGCCTTCGAGAATGATGATCTTGCTGGTGCCCATCGAAGCGAAAAGGGCCCGCATCGTCTCAAGGGTGTAATAGAGGCCAAGCTGGGAGGCGCAGAAAAGACGGAAGCGTTTGCAAAGATCTTCGAGCGCAATGTCCTTTTCGCCCGAGAGGGTGATGGTCGCATCGAGGTTCGAATACTTCTTGTCCACCGCGGTCAAACGCGGGAACCGCACATTTTCTTCGCCCTCGAGCGGAGCGGCGTTCGCATCAGTGGGATTGCCTTTGTCTTCTTCAGGCTTCTTTAAGCCCAGCTGATCGACTTGAAGGGAAAGAACCCGATTCTTTTCCTGAATCGTGTTGTAGAGTTCGATGTTGAGTTTTTCCACTTCATCGCGCAGATGGTCTTTATCGACTTCGGTCTTGTAGAATTTGATGTATTTGCGAACCAGCCAATAAAGCAAAAAGAGGATCGAGCAAAGGAAGGCGAGGCCAAGAATGGTGAAAAGAACGAAAAAGAACCAGCCCCAGCCACCGAAATTGGTTTTGTAGGCATTGAGAAGATCGTGGTAGGCGGTGAATTCAGCCGGCACGACGCTCCACGGATCGGCCCAGCGCATCTTGAACCATGTGCCCAGGTTGGTGAAAAACGCAATCAACCATTTCTGTAAATATTGGAAGTAATCGTTCATGATGCTGCTCCTTAGAGAGACTGGTAAAGTCCCGCGAACGCCAAATTGAGGTTGAACTTCGCATAAGCGATGCTCTCAACCGTGTCGAGATCCCACCCTTCGAGGTAGACCGAGACCACCACCCGAGTTTCGACGCCACGGGGGCAATAGGCCAACGGATGGCCATTGCGAACGCTATCGGGGATCGTCAAAGCACTAAGAGAATACGACGTCTCCTTGGCCCGGACTAACTTTCCCTCGTTGATCGAGGCTGGGATATCAAGCGGGGTGGCCGCTGGATCGCTCAGGGCATTGAAGGCCGTCTCTTTCCCACTCACGGAGCTAGAGCGCCCCGCTTCCGAATAGACCAAATGGTCGGCGGTATATCGGCCGTAAAGAATTTCTTTGCCGGATTTATCATAATCGAAATAGCGGTCATCGTCTGTTAAATTCAGCCGCCCCGAAAAATAAGTGGTTGAACCCGCGGAGACATTCGGCTCGTAAATCGTATAGGCACTGTCGGCGCCAATCGTAGAATAAAAAGAGACCCGGGCGCACTTCCCCACCGCGTTAAGATCATCGGCGGAGAGGTTTTTGGCTTTGGCAATGCTGGCATTGGCCGTGGTATTGGCCGCCAGCGAAGTGCTGCTATCCAAAAAAAGATAAACGTCGCGGTCCGACAGAAAATAGAACTCAAATTGGAGATAGTTTGAAGGGGAAGCCTCGTTTGCCTGATGGATGTCGCTGCTTCCATAGAAAGAACTACGGAACTTTGGAAGAGTCGTAGCAGGGTCGGCGCTCGCGTTGAGCCAATTGCTTTGATACATCCCTGAAACGGGGTCAAGCGTCTCCGTCCCGGTGAAAGAGCTAAAGCCTTTGAGCGTGTCATTGGTCAGAGTCTGCTGTTCGCCTTCGCTTGAATAATTCGGATATTCAACGGTTCCCGTGGTCGGGTTTTTCATGCCGATCTTGAAGCTGGAGCCATGGCTATAACCTATTTTGATCGCATCGACGGTTAGCAAGTCGGCCAAGCGGTACCAAGCATAGGTGGAGGTGGCAAGAATCGAGACGCTCAAAGCCAAAAGAGACACGCTGAATCCAAAGATGGCCAGGCGCGTTTTCAAATGATTGTGGCTATGAGTTTCATTGAATCTCGACATAAGCTCCTTTCGGGAAAAATCGTTAAATCGTCGCGAAGTGCATCGATAGCGTCACCGATGAATTAAGCGGCTGCACCGAAGCGCACTGCTTATCATCGCCCTCGATCCAGATGAAAATCGAATAACGGATTTCCATCAAGGCTTCGAGGGCCGGGTAATCCCGGCTGAAAACGATGCTGTTCGATTCGAAATTCGTCGCAAAGGCGTTATTTTCGGCTTTGGCAGCCGCCGGGGTTCTGGTCCCGTCGGACGCGGTCGTATAAGCGCCAATGGTCTCCCGCGTCTCTTCACTCCCATCCGCCTTGGTAAACCAATAAGCGGTTGAAGCTTCGAGAGCGTAGGTTTCGAAAGAATGCGTTTCCGTCGTGCCCGTAAAGATATTTTCGAACACACGCACGCGCAAACTTTCCAGAAGGGACGCCGTCTGATTCGAAGGGGTACGGTAGTCATCAATATTGAGGGAGACGCGGTACGCGGTCGTATCAGCCGCGAAATTCTTCAGGAAGAAGGTGGTTCCCATGTACTTTTGATACACGATTTGGCCTTCTTTGTCGAGGATGTTCTCGCTTTTGTCCCCGCCAGTATTGCTGTCCATCTCTTCAATGGTCGGAAGCTTATCGCAGGAAAAGTTGTAGCCATTCGGCAAACCTGGCGTTGTCAAATAAGAGGTTTGCGTTGGAAATGTATCGTCAGAGCTGAGACCCAAGTGGGCCTCGACTTGATTCAACTTGACGGTGAAGGTTCCAGATACCTGTCCTAAGAAAGCCAAGATGGAGAGGATCGCCATCCCTGTGCCCGATACCGCAAAGACAATCCACGCCGCCTTGCGACGCTTCTTGCGCTTGTAGCTCTGGAAGGGTTGGCTCTCGAGGCCGGCATTTTCGGGTGTCCGAAAGCTTTTCGGCGCCCAAAAATTATTCGGGTGCTGCTTCGCTGGGGCATTTTGAGATTGTTGACCATTCGAATCTGCCATCAAAGACTCCTTTACAAAAGGACCGACATCCTATGTGGGTGGGATAGATAAAATAACTTATCCCTGACAGCCAACTCGGACCAAACTTTCGTTTACCATTAGAACACTTGGGTCCGGGCCATTTGTCACTCGACAAGCCCTAAGGAACAAAAAAAGGTGCTAACTCAGTTGCCCACAAAGATAGTTAATTCTTTGTTCCTGGCAACTGGCTACCATCTCGCGAAGGCCCTTGTAGTTTTGCGTCCCCAGATTTCTCTAGGTTTGCTTTTGACGCGATTACAATAGTCGATGTTTTTCTCTTTGTCAAGTTTTTACGCGCAACGCGCACCTCTATCCCATTAACAAAAGCGTCCCCCGGATGGAGAACGCTTAGCTTTCAGATTATTGTAGCCCTATTTCTTTTCTGCCGGTTTTGGATCTGCCGGCTTAGTTTCGGCTTTCGGAGTGGCGCCTTTATTCTGCTCGGCTTGCAATTCTTTGAGAACTTCAGCCCGAGCCTGACGCTTCGCTTCTTCTTCGATCGCGGCCTTTTCTTCGTCGCCGATGACGCTTTCTTTCTTGTTGGCATAGACGATGAGATAGACACCGTCAACCGCGAAGATGATGAAAACCGGTAGGACAATCGTCAACAAGAATAAGGTGGGATTATTTTGAAGAGTACCGATGAACTGGCCATTATTATCAAGGTTCGCTTGCTTGTCATCGTTCGAAAGATTGTGCAAAACGAAGATTGAGATGATCAAACAGAAAATCAGGACAGCCACTTCGACGACTCCGATGATGATAAATAGTCTCTTCTTTTTATTATCCATAAGATTAAGGTCGCTTTTCTCGCAGATATTCTAGCATAGTCTCCGTAAAAACCATAGATTTTCAAAAAAAGCGGCTCAAAAATCTTTTTATACACTCAAAAAAAGAGGCATAAATCCCACTTCATCGGCTCTTCGCGTCCAATCTCGAATCCCCATTTATCTACTAATTCGCTAAACAATGCTTTCGAAATACTTGCGTTTTGGAACGGGGATGGTATATTGATGGTGCTCTTGACGAGCGAAGATGTTGCCCAAACATCGAGTTTATCGAGAGAATTGCTCACATAGTCGTTAAAAGCGACGCGGTCGAAAACCATTAGAATCCATCGCAACAATGAAGCGTATTGTTTCATTATTGAAAGGATTCATTTTTTATGAAAAACAAATCTAAAGTCATTCTTGGTCTCTCTTCGATCTTAGCCGTCTCCGCTGGCGTTGCCGGCGTCTCGACCTTCGCTTGGTTCACCACTCAGCGCACTGCTTCTGCGACTGTCGCCAGTTTATCCGTTCACTCACGCGATGGCAGCATCACGATCAAAGCTAACGGCGTCGACAAAGGCGGCGTCACTGCCAATCCCAACGATACTTATGGTTCGACCGCTTCCCTTACCGGCACTGGGACGATGAACGATGTTTCCAGTGGCGATGGCATTAACTTCTATCATCCGACTTGGAAGGCTGGCAAAATGGGCACCGAAGCTTCAGCTATCCCTGGCTACACCGCGAATCCGGATGCGACCAACCTCTATTTCCGCGAATTCACGTTGACCTTCAAAAATAACGGCTCTACTGGCGACAACGCTTTCGATATTTATCTCACCAGTGGCTGCAAGATTGAAGCTGATGCGAATGGCGATGCAACAAAGAACGCCAACGCCGCGACCGCTATGCGTATGGCCATCCTCGACAGCACCAAGACCACGCTCCTTGCCTATTGGCAATATGGCGTTGAAGGCGCTGCCGCTGATCCGGCTACCGACACCAAGCCGTATCAATACAATTACATTTCTGCCACCGGAACCAAGACCGCTTACACCGTTGCTGATAAATTCTTAGCTGATGCCAGCATGATTAGCAAAGCGACTTTAGCTACCACCGGAACCACCAATGATTTCGCCGATATTAACTCTACCTCAATCACCGCTGGCCAAAAAGCCAACCAGAAACTTACCACGACCGCTTTGACTGCCGGTTCTGAAGTCACCATTGATGTCCGCTTCTGGATTGAAGGCACCGCCGATGTTTGCACCACCGCTCTCGCTGATGGCGGCGTTGCGAAGGCCACTCTTCAGTTCGCTGCTCTCTGATTTCGGATTTGATCTGATTCTTTGGCGAGGGGCTTCCGCTTTGGCGGAGGCCTCCCGCTCAGTTATTTCCTTATAGGAGGCCAAAATAGATGAAAACCCGTGAAAAAATCGCTCTCGGCGTTTCTGCTATTTTGGCGATGACTGTCGCGATTGGAGCCACGGCGACCTTCGCTTGGTTCCGTACTTCGCGAAACGCTGCCGTTAATCTCACCGACGCCGAAGTAACGGGCGAAGGCGCGAATTTGGTGATCGGCTATTACGAATTGGCCGATACCGGCGCTCTGAGCGAAAGCAATACCTCAAACGGCTTCAATATTTCGGCCGCGATGAATAGCGTTACCGATGTCTCGGGAACTGGGGCCAAATTCTATAAACCGAATTGGAGCGATGCCGAGAATCTGATCGCTTCTTCGATTCGCCAGGTGACCAACGATTCCAATTACACTTATTATATCCGCTTTGGCATTTCTTTCACCAATGGCGGCGCTTCTTCTTTCACTGTTTATCTCAATGACAAATCTGTTGTCGTTCCCGAAACCGCGACCGGCCCTGATGCCACTGCCGTTGCCGCTCAGCAAGCAAAGAATGATCAAGCTGCTAAATCAGTCCGGATGGCCTTCTTCAATGATGGAGGAACCACCGCGTTAAGCTTGTGGCAACCCGACGCGACTGATGGGTCTCTTTACACCAACTATCAATATCTCGCCCCCGAAACTGGCGGAATTGCTTATGCGGCTACTGGGCAAAAAACCGATTACACCTTGTTCACTCCGAACAAAGACATCTTCCATATCGGCAATTTTACCCCGTTGAGCGAGAAGCCCGCCGTCGCTGCTGCCGGTCAAATGATAGTGACCGTTCCAGGCAACTCGACCATTAAGACGGAGTTTGGCCTTTGGATTGAAGGCACGCTTCGATTAGCCCAAAAAGAAGAGATCGGCGGTCGGATCAATGCGACTTTGGGTTTCATCGCCTTATAAAAAATCTTTATCCCGGAAAAAAGGCAGGACCGCAAAGTCCTGCTTTTTCTCTTGTCGTTTGATCAATCAAAATCCATTTTGATCCTCTTTGATGATCTCCAAAGCTTCTTCCTCATTCAAAATGTAGTAAGGCACATCCTTCTTTTTCGCGATATACATCGCTTTGTCCGCGCAGCGGACGAGATAGAGCGATGTCTTGATCGAGGGAGCCATGGCGCAGACGCCAGCGCTGAAGGAGACGGGCAAGCCCAAATTGCCCCCATGGGAGAACTGCTCGGCACAAGCATCAAGCCAAGCTTGAGTTTTTTGAATATCGCTTTGGCGGAAGATCGTGACGAATTCATCGCCGCCAAACCGGAAGACCAAGGCATTATCTGGCTTATTGGAGACAAAGCAATCCGCGAGGGCTCTCAGAATTTTATCGCCCATGAGATGACCATAAATGTCGTTGACCAGTTTGAAGTTATTGAGATCGGTGAAAACCACCACCGCTTGATCGTCGCTTTTGATCGCATTAATCGCCGCTAGGCAGGATTCCTTATTGAGGAGGGCAGTCGTGAAGTCCCGTTTGGTCTTTTCCGAATACTCGAGGAGGTAGCGCTCAAAAAACTTCAGCCGTCTCAGACAGACGATCAAGGCCTTTTTTTCCGGCCAAGAATAGCAAGAGCAAGCATAAAGATGGCGCTTTTGGCCAATCGCGAAGGGGAATTCAAAGCAATATGCCCCGCTCCGCTGAGCAAGCAAAGCAAGGCTCCGATAAAGATCGGCCTTATCCAGAAAGCTCTCCAAACTGAGGAAGTTGTTGCGGGCAGAAAGAAGATAATCAAAAGACAAAGGGCGATCAGGCAAGGCCAAACTCGCTTGGTTTCCGCAGAGATATTCGAAAACATTGGTGCCAAGTGCCGCGTCGTTTTTGATCGCAAAAAAGACTTCATCACCTGACTTGGAAGTCAAGAGATGCGGCATAAACAGATCGAGTTCATGAAGATCTTGAACAATCACAGGGATGCTTTCCTTAAGAGCGGGGGCTTGCGTTTCCTGACAAAGCGCTCTTTCTAAGAACATATCGATCATACCCTAAAAAATCAATAAAATGTATTTTTATGACTCTTTCCAGACAAAATGTTCGCGGCCTTCGGGCAAAAGCGAGGCCATCCGTTCCCGCTTTTGCGGGGTAGCGTCATCTTGGCCTCGATAAAAGGGAGCATGCAAAAGGAGCTCGCGGTTAAGGCGGGATTAAAGGGCGAAACGGTCCGCGGCCAAGACCGGAAGAAAAAGGCGCGGTTTCCTCAAATATGCCCTCGACGTTTTCTATCGGAACTGATCGAAATCGGAGTGGCAATCGAAATGGGGAAAGCCAAACAGGAATTGAAAGCGAAGGCAGTCGAATCCGAATGGCTCGCCTGACATCGAACCTCCGAGAGAAGAACTCGGCGAAGTCATGGCTTTTTTTGAGTAGTCAAAAACATCGTTTCACGGAAAGGGGACGAAGCCATAAAATCGATTCTCAAAGAACAAAGGCCATCACGAACGATTGCCTTCTTCAAATCCACTATTTCAATCTAACAACGAGCCCTGTGCGCGTAGCCCACAAAGTTCGGATAACTATCGATTGGCGGAGGCGTCGAGATTCGAACTCGAGCTGGAGCATAACCCCACTGTCGGTTTTCAAGACCGATCCCTTAAACCGCTTGGGTACGCCTCCGTAGGCTGGTGATCCATCCAGGGTTTGAACCTGGGACCTAGCGATTATAAATCGCTCGCTCTAACCCCTGAGCTAATGGATCAGTGGATTGCGGCTTGCTTATTATAGCGAGACACCCAGACGCTAACAATCTAAAGCGACGAGACTTTCATAAAGGCTTCGCGGGGCGAATCGTCTTTATCGTGCAGCCGGATGACTCCGCAATGGACAAAACCCATCTTTTTGAGGAGATTCTGCATCGGAGCATTGTCTTTATGGGTGTCGATTCGAACATTCGGATAGCCATCGCTTATCGTTTTTAAGATTAAGGTTCCCACCCCGGGTTTGATCGAGGCGAGGCGATGGATGGCAACATAGGGGCCTTCGTTAAGCCACCGGCCATCGATTCGATCGTAATTGGGATCAAGACTAAGCAAGGCGAACGTCCCCACCACAGTCCCCCGATCCACTACGACATAAGAACGCCTTAACGACAGATCTTTCTTCAAACTCACTTCGTCGGGGGCGCCTTGGCTCCATTGACGGAGATTGCCGTGAGCCGCCATGAAAGCGCGGGCAAACTGATAAATCGCCAAGATTGCAAGAACGTCAGACGATTCGCTTAAACGGATTTCCACGGCTAAATGATAGGCTCCTCAAGTGAATCTGGAAATCAAAAAACATTATAGCCATAATCGTAATTTAATGAAGAAAAGAGAAATAGCAAAACCCGGCCTAGCCTTTTTTTGTTCAATCACGCTCTCTTCAACCCTATTCTCATGTCATTTTACGCCACGGTCCATCGCCTCAATGATTGGCTAAAAACGTCACCATTTTTCTCCCAAAGAGCGTTTCGATGAGGGGCCACTCTTACCTTGATTTTTCCAAGAGAATCGGTATACTAATTTCGTTAATAGCAAAGCTAGAGCAATTTAGCGACGCAAAGCTATAGGGTCCTCCTTGAGGATAGCCAGTTGCCATTCCAAAGGAAAGGTAACGGGTTTTTATGGGTTTGAATCTCAAGCATAAAAAAACGGAATTCTACGTTTCTTTGGGCGCGGCAATTTTAGGCCTGACGGCTTGCGTTATTACCTCAGTGATGGGCGGCTATGTCACCTTCGCTTGGTTTTCTGCCAACCGAACCGCGGCGGCCAGCGCAAGCAACCTTGTTGTCGCCGCAAAAAACACCGTCTCCTCGACGAAGGTTTACCCCTTCTATGATGTGACGACCTCCGGCGGCACCGCCGTCGATGGAACACTGACTTTCAGCAAAACCGCATCCACCAGTCAAGACATGGGCGATTATTCCATTCTCAAGCAGGAAGGAAACGCCATTTTGATCGAAGCCGACCTGACCACCTACGCCCAAAACAGGAATTCCATCGTGATCAGCGCCCACTCCAACGCAACGAACTTCTTGGCCGAACTTGATAGTTCCGGCCAATTAATCCGTCCTCTCGCCACCAGCGGAAACTCTTTGTCGAGTGTGGTGCATTTTTACGCTTTTTCCAGCGCCGCGATCATCGGGCTCAATGACAGCGCCGTTGCTTATTACTCGGTCCCCCTCAACAACACCATCAACCCGGGGGCTGCAAAAATGACCTTCGTTTCAGGCGGCAAAATCGTGAACGATCAGCAAATTGGTTCCCTAGCCGGGCCCAATGTTCAAAAAGTCTTTTTCGTTCTTGATTACGATATTTCCTTAATTGAGCAAGTTTATTCCGCCAATCTCGGCAACGATATCGCGAACGGCGGAGGAGGGACGATGAAAAGCGACAATCAAAGTTACCTTTCTTACACCGAAGATTTCTATTTTTGGCTCAATGCCCTAGACTAACTTTGGTGACCAATCATGAAAAGATGGAAAAAAATCGCAATTGAATGCAGCGGACTCGCCTTAATGGTGAGCACATTGTTTACCGTCTCTTTAGCTTGGTTTTCTTCACAAAACAACGCCGACATCGGCACTGGTCAAGGCTACACCGCGTCCGCTTATTTTGCCGGAGGCGATGGCAGCGCGGCCAACCCCTATGTCATCGATCGTCCAATTCACTTATATAACTTAGCCTGGCTTCAGTATCTCGGGCTATTCAACAAGAATGACGGAACCGCTTTCAAACAACAATACTTTGTTTTGGGTTCGGACGTCGACATGGCCAGCACCGCAAGCGTCAATTGGATGTTGCCCCCGATCGGCACAAGCAAATACCCTTTCATTGGCAACTTTGATGGCAAGGGCTACACCATTTCCAACCTCGTGGTAGATAACGCGATCGGCGATGGCCATATCACTCGCAAGCCCTCGACCGTGGGGTCGTCGATTTCGGATGTCAATATTGTCGGAACGTTCGGCGTTGTCGGCGATTACGGAACCACGCTGTCAGGATATACCTATTCCTCTAGCGCCAATTCTGTCGCCAATTTCACCATCAAAGACTCGGATATCCGTTCGTCAGCCAGCCAAACCTTGATCGGTATTGCGGCAGGTTACGTCAATTCGACGATGAGCAATGTCTCGATCAAATCTTCCAAAGCCACCGTTGCGTCAGGATCCAACGCTTTATCGAACGGGCCAACGACGAACATCTCCGATTACACGACGATTGGCTATTGCGCCCCTTCATTCCGGAAAAACTACAACCAAAGCGTCACGACGATCAAAGCGCCATCCTTAACGACATCCGAATTTGCCTATGAAGGATCGGGCGATGAGGAGGGATGGGGCGGCTCCATCGATATGAAGACCATGTATAACCGCTTGCTTAATTTCCATCAGAATCCCACCCACATCGCCGATCAGAGCCAAATGATTCTCACCGAGACGATCAACGTCTCGCCCGACGGCACATCAACCTCCGAAAAAACCTATTATTCCACTTCTTCCAATGATTCCTACCGCGAGTATTACGATGGAAATAACCCGCTGAAGGGTTCCTATTGTTTCGGCCGCCAGTTCTCTGGCACCGATGAGATGACCCAATTCCTTTACCTCAATGGTTATCGGACTTATCCGAAAACCACAACAACCAATACCGTCACCAGCGGCGGTTCCATTTTTTCCGGAGCGAACTACTTAGCGCCGAACGGGGCGACGGGAGTCAGAAATACGACCACCGCAAGTGAAGGAGCCGTCTGGTATTTTTCGGCCTCTTCCCTTTCGAGTGCCAGCTCAAGCAGCATCTACACCACCATCGATGGTACCACCTATTATCTTTCGGAAACCAACAACGCCTTGACTCTCTCGACCACTTCGTTCACCTGGTCTATTTCCTACTCCTCAACATCGGGGTACAATTTTTACTACAGTTCGAGCCGCTCCTATTACAATATCAACTACAGTGGCACCAATGGTTGGTATCTCTACCAAACGAGCGCGTATATTTATGTGAGTGTCACGGAGCCCGTTTCGACTTCCTCGAGCGTAACTGGCGCAAACGATCCTCTTTACGATACGTACTTCCCTTTGAACGTCTATGGCACCAACGACCAAGGCCACGACCCCGACTACCCCAAGCTGTCGAATACCGGCTACGTCATCAGTTCGGCCGCCGCCACGAGCGGAACCAGCTATGGCTATGGAAACATCCGTGTCTCCCAATATCCAATGAGCAGCCTTTCCAACGCTCTCAACGGAAGCACTTTTACCAATGCGGCCCTCGAAGTGGTGACCCGAACCGCTTCCTCCGGCGGTTTTGTTCGAATTCTCGATGACAACAACGCCAACAACTGGAGTTCGACCACCAGCAACACCCTTACGACCAAATTCACAACCAAAACAGCCTATGGGCCGACGGGGCTGAACTTGCAAAAATATAAAGCGTCTCGGCAAACCTTGGGGGACGTTCTTTCGGGTAACACTTCGATCTATGGTTTGCACTTCATGAACGTCGCTTTCGATATCACCTCAAAAGTCAGCGCGGCGGCCGCCCGAATCAAAGGCGTCGATTATACCAATTATCAGATGCCGCGAAATTGCATCGATTTCAACCTGCAGAAGAAAGGCTATATTAACTTCTTCGCTGGCACTTACTATTCCAATAACAGCACATTCTTCGCCCTGCAGCATCTCACCCGGGGTTCCGATCCGTCCGTGCTCTCGGCATCGAAAACGATTTCTCAGGTTTTTACCTCTTCCAATGAGGAAGACCCACCAATCTATAAGTATTCCGATAATACCTACTCGGCGACGATGACCTCGAGTTACAGCACCACCGCTGCCTTCGATATGAGCTGGGTCACTTCGCCGACCATGGTCACCAACGCCATGTACTATTTCGAGATTCCAGCGGCCCCAGGCGAGTACGCCTTGAGCGCAGTCAGCGGAAAAACCGGCGCTTACTTGATTTACCTCGATATCTCGGCCAACGCTCAGCAGTATAACCGCACGACCGTCACCGAAAACATCACCAACGTCACCAATGTTTATCTTTACCCGCTTGGCGTTTCGGTCGTCAGCGGAAATGAAACCTCCTTTTCTCCGCTCAATGGCGTCGCGGTCGCTCTGCTTGGTTCTTATTCGGGGAGCATGACCCTCGCGAAAGCCGATTCGACCATTACCTTGACAAGCTCGAGCGATGCCTTCAATGTCGGCTTCAAAGGCGACTCAATCGCCCTTGCCCGCTCTGGGAGTACCGACCCGCCGGTTCTCGTGCCTTCCAGTTCCACGACCAGCGTGATCAAACGGGTGACGTATTATGACTACAATACGTTCACTAAAGAATCGTCTGTCACCATTATCACCGACACAGACGGGACGAAAACCTGCACGGATGAGAATGGCACTCCAAAAACCACTTATGTCGATGAAGCCACGGGCAAAACCACGACTTTCGGAACAGGAAGCGGAATTACGATCAACACGTTGACGAGCGGCGCCATTCTAACCTATTCTTACTTTTATTCCGCTGAGGCTGGAACGATTACGGTCAACTACAAATTGACCCACACGCAAGATACAAGCGTAACGTCAAGACACGTCGAAAAAGTGACGGGTTACACCATCACTCTCGCCTCCACCACGGATGACCTTACGGTTACCGTAACCATCAAGGATGGCGCTTATGTGATTAGCTTTACGGCTAATGGCACGACCACCACAGTCGAAGTGGGGTCCACCCTCACGGTGGCCCACGGCTAACTTCGAGTCGGATGCCCCTACCCTCACGGATAGGGGTTTTCTTTGCGGAGCCCCTTTCTTTTTCGTCAAAACCCCTGGATTCACTCTTTTACCCCGGGGCAAAAAAGGCAAAAGAAAACCGCCGAAGGATTTCGGCGGCTACTTTCTTTTGGTGGCTGAAGGGGGATTCGAACCCTCGACATGCCGGGTATGAGCCGGCTGCTCTAACCAGCTGGGCTACTCAGCCATCTATTTAGTTCAAATTGGTGGAGCTTACCGGGATCGAACCGGCGACCTCATGCTTGCAAAGCACGCGCTCTCCCAGCTGAGCTAAAGCCCCATCAAAGGGCACTGTCACTCAAGACAGCGGGATTATTATACTCAAGAGGTTTTCGCTTCTCAACTAAAACCGATTGCCTTTTATTCTTGGAGGTTCTTATCGTCTTCTTTTTTCTCGTGCTCGGGGGAGAGGGGTGTCAATGTCGCTGGCCCCACCGCTTCCTTTTTCGGTTGATTGAACCCGTAATGTTCTTTCTGGCGTTCGACCGCCTTCGTTGCGCGAATCCGATCGGCCAAGATGCCGATCAAAATCCCCGTCGCAATCCCGATGAGCGACATGACGGGGTAATAATAGAAGGCGGTGAGATTCTGAACAAAGAGGCAATAGACCGCCACCTGGGCGAAACCATGAGTGATCGAAGCACAGGCGCTGACCCCGATGATCGTCATCTTCCGAGCCACGGCCTTCAAGAGAATCATGATGAGGAGGGACGCCACCGCTCCGCCGAGTGACATGAAGAAGCCCATTTGGCCAAAACGGCCAGTGACGAGGCCAACGATGAAGACCCGGCCGAGATCGATGAGAACGCTCTCCCAGATTCCGAGTTCATAAAGAACCACGAGGATCACGATGTTGGCCAATCCGAGTTTGGCCCCGGGCACAAACGGGAAAGGAATATAGTAATCGACCACGCCTAAAGCGACGGCCAAAGCGAGGAGCATCGCCATCAAGGCGATTTTATGAACGCTCTTCCCTTTTCCCATTCCCTTAGGCTCCCGTCCCCATGTGGATGAGACCGCTGGCCGCGCCGATTTGAATGCTCACATGGTTATAGGCGCAGACGATCGGGTGATTGCTGTCGCTCACCCAGCCCGCATAGACGCAATACTGATTGCGGCAGCCGCTCTCGCTCACCCGAATCGCGTTCTTTTTGACCTCGAGGGTCATTGGGGTCATCACCCCCTGAATCACAATCTGACGCGGGCTGTCGCTTTCCAATGAAAGGTCAATCGAAAGGAGGGCCGTCGAATCGCGGGTGACGTTCGCCGTGTGCTCATCCGAGTTCTTTGGGATGGCTAAATAGATGGCAAAGCCGCTCGAAACCACCGTGAGAGTGCCCACAACGATCAAATCCCAAAGATATTTCCGAAAGAACGCCTTAGCTGTCATAGAGCGCGAATCCTTCATTGACCAAACTCGAGACATCCGCTTTGTAGAACATCGCCGAGAGCGAATACTTCTGCCGAAGCGGCTCCGCGAGATCGGGCCCCATCAGCATGAAAGTGGTCGTGAAAGCATCGAGTAGGCCAGCGTCCTGGCCCGCCAAAACAACCCCATACCAATCGACGAGAGCGCTCCCGCTCACCGGGTTGATGACATGGGAATAGAGCTTCCCATCCACCATCGCCGATTGCTGATCGACGCCCGAGGTGCCGATGCAAACATTTTTCATCAAGACGTATTTGCCTTTCACTCCGGCGAAATCGACGCCAAAGTTGCCATTGCTCCCCTTCGCGTTTTCGCCCAAGACCACCGTCGAGGCTCCGGCGTTGATCAGAAAGTTTTTGACACCGCCTTTCACGAGGAGTTGGTGGGCCCTCTCGCCCGCGTAGCCCTTGGCGATGCCCCCGAGATCGATCTTGCCTTCGCCTAAGCGCTGAACGCTAAGGGAAGCGGCATCAAAGACCAAGGAAGAAGAGCCCATCTTGCTGAGTTCGGTTTGGATTTCGCTCTCATTAGGGACGCTGGGGGAAAACGTCTCTCCCGAAGAAGTCAGGCTTTTTCCGCTACTATCGATATTGAAAAGATCTTTTTTCCAGAGATCGCTCAGCCCGCCGATGAGAGGATTGAAATACCCCGAGGTGATTGTCTTCATCCCGGCGGAGTACTGGAGGAGATCAAAGAGCTCTTGATTGAGGAACAAGGGCGAATTCGTATGGTTCAAATCGTAGACGTTCACCACCCCATCGCGGTGGGCGGTGTTATCCGCCAAAGCGTCGTAGGTTGAAAAGACCGCGCCGATCGCATCGCTTGTGAGGCCCGCGCTGTTTTCGCCCACTTGGATGCCAATCACGGTGTCCATCGCGTAATAGGTGCCCGAACTCGACGGCGTCACCCCCGAAGCCAATGACGAAGAGCCACCGGCGCAGCCAGCGAGGGCAAAGGGGAGAAGCAGGGTGAAGAAAAAGCGAGATAAATGTTTCATATTTACCTCGCTAGTATACACGAATTTCCCTTTTAAAGGGTGGGAACATGCTTGGTTCCATCCTTATCAGGATGGCTCGCCAAGTAGACGATGATCGGATCAAAGTTCTTATCCTTTTTGCCAACCTTGCAGGTGGAGCACTTTTTGACGGTGCCGTTCACCAAGGCTTCGGCCATACCATGGCAGCCCGGAAAACCGCAAGCCCCGCAGTTGCCATTCGGGAGCAGTTTCTCAACGTCGGCGATCCGCGGATCTTCCTCGACGTGAAGGAACTTTCCCGCGATGACCATCGCGATGCCAAGGACAAAACTGAGGCCTGCTAAGACCAAGACACCCCAAAGAATTGTGAGATAGTTCATGCTCAATTACTTCTTTTCTTCCTTTTTCTCGGATTGAGGCGCCTCAGGCACCTTTGGGGCCGCCGGTTTGCTCGGAGAGGCCAGGGTGGAATCCTCAGCCGGTTTCTTATCGTGATACTGTGCGAAATAAGGGCAGCCCTGCTTCAGACAAGCGCAGCAGAGTCCTTCGTCCGGTTCGAGGTTCTCGCAGCCTTTCGGGGCGGGCGTCTTTCGATAAAGGACGAAGCTTACAATCGCGACGATCGCCAAAACGATGATGACGACGATCGCTAAGACGATGGCAAGGGTCTTGTCCATGACTCTACGCTCCGATCCCGGTGAGGCCCGTCATCGCCATCGCCATGATGGCGGCGGTGATTAAAGCAATGGGGATTCCTTTGAAGGCGCGGGGCGTATTGTAGGTGTCGAGCCGGGTTCGGATGCAAGCGAAGACGAAGATCATCAAAAGGTAGCCAAGGCTGGTGCCGAGGGCGTTGGCCATCGACATGGCGAAGCTGAGCGAGGTGTCGGTATTCTCCTGAACGACGCCAAGGACGGCGCAGTTGGTGGTGATGAGCGGGAGGTAGATGCCCAAGCTCTTATAGAGGGCGGGCGAATACTTCTTGATGAAGAGGCCGACGATCTGAACGAGGGACGCGATGACCAAAATGTAGACCACCGTGTCGAGGAACTTCAAATCGGCTGGAACCAAAATGAAATGATAGATCGGATAGCAAATGAGAGCGCTGAAGACGATGACGAAGACAACGGCAATGCCCATCGAGACGGCGGATTTGACTTTGTTGCCAACCCCAATGAAGCTGCAGATGCCATAGAAGCGCGAGAGCAAAACGTTATCGATCAGGGAATAGCTCACGAGGGCGAGCAAGAATGCCACGAAATAAGCCATTAGTGGACTCCTCCTTCGGTCTTAGCGGCAATCGGGGCAGCCAGAGCCGCCTCCCGGGCCTTTTGGGCGGCGGCATAAGCCGCGGCGCGTTTGGCGGCCGCTTCTTTGTCTTTCTTCGAATTCTTCATCGCGGCGAGAATCGCCATGATCACGCCGAAGACAATGAAACCGCCGGCCGGTTTAGCAAACAAGGAAATCGAAAAGTCCCAACCAGCCCCCTTCAAAATCGGAAGGGCGACAACTTCGCCATTGATCTTGAGGAACGGGAAGATGTTCCCGAAGGTCAGCATGCCCGTGCCGAGGATTTCCCGGACGAGGGAAATCACAATGAGGGCCAAGGTGTAGCCAATGCCATTGCCCAAGCCATCGAGGAGCGAGTCCACCACGCCATTTTTGTTGGCAAAGGCTTCGGCCCGGCCGAGAACGATGCAATTGACCACCAATAAGCTGAGGAAGACGCCCAGACTCGTATAAAGGGCCGGGACGAAGGCTTCGCAAACCATCTTGACGACGGTGACGAAGGTCGCGACGACCACGATGTAGGCCGGGGTTTCCACCTCTTCCGGAATGATTTTCCTCAAGGCAGAAATGAGAACGTTCGAGCAAACGAGGACAAAGGTGAAGAGAATGCCCATGCCGATCGCGGCTTCAAAGCTCTTAGTGATCGCGAGGGCGGGACAAGTGCCGAGCACCGCGACGAAGAGCGGGTTCTCCTTGATGATGCCCGTCACGAACGACTCGTGATGTTGGGACCGTTTGAGTTGATCCATGATCATTTGCCTCCTTTATAGGACATGAGGGCTTCGGCGAGGATGCCCTTGATCAATCTGGCGGAATAGGTCGAGCCGGTGCTGAGGGTATCGAAGTCCGCCGTCGGATTGTTGTTGTACCGACTGACGTAATCGCCGCTCATGCCCGTGCCATCGTAGGAATCGTCGGACAAAAGGACGAGCTTGCCCAAAAGTGGGCTTGCCATCGTTCCACTGATGCCCACCATCAAGGAGATGTGGGAATTGTGGACGCCGCTGCCATCATAAGGCTCGAAGCCTTCCGAGGTGCCACTGCCATAATAGACATGGCCGATCTCGGTGCCGGCAGTCTTGGCGGCATCACTATAAGCGACATAATACGCGCTGACGTAAGTCGTCCCGGTTAAAGCGATGGCGTCAGACGCGCCTTTCATCGTCGGATAAATTTGAAGCATATAACCTTCGCTGCTCAGGTTGCCAATGCCTGAGGCGTAAGCGCTTGCCGCCTCCGCCATCATGCTCTTGGCCAAAGCGCCAGCCGTCGCGTTGGCCCAGTTATCAAACTGCGTCGCGCTCGGCGCCGCGTTATAGGCTGTCACATCGGCGGTCAGATCGACCGCGCTCTTGACGCTGACGATCTTGCCATAGCTCGGCGAGGCGATCCCGCCGGAAATCGCTCCGAGCAGGGTCAGGGCGTTTCCATCGGTAGTCGACCCGCTTAAGCGGTAGGCGCTGCCGAGATAATTGGTTTTTTCAGCATCGGCATAAACGGCATAGTATTTCGTCGCATAGGTCTTACCCGCGATATCGATCCCATCACTATGGGCAAGAGCCGTGGCGAACAAGGTCTTGATTTCGCCATCGATATCTTCGACGGCTCCGCCGGATTCATAGAGGTCTTTGGCTTCGCTCACGATCATTTTGATCGCGGTGGCCGCGGCGGTCGCCCCGCATTTGACGTTGGAAAGCGTCGTCTCGGAAGGAGCGGCGTTATAAGGCGTCACGTAGTTGCTGACGACGGTGGTATCAAAGCCGCCGGTCGCCCCGTTATTGAGGATTGAGACTTTGCCAAGGACGGTTTTGCCGTTCGCGGTCGACATTCCCACCATGATTTTCATATTCACGGTTTGGCCATAGCTGGCGGTGCCGGTGTAGATACGGCCGATCTCCGCGTCGCCCTTGTAGGCAATGGCGTAAGAGGAAACGTACTTCCCGCTGACGGAGACGGAATCGCCGACTTTGGTCAGATCTGGGAAGATAACTTTGTAGGTGGCCGAGGCTTTGTCGGCATTGTTCTGAGCGATAATCGGGCTCGTCCAGGCGTTGACGCCAGCGATCACTAGACCACCGACGGCGCCGATCGCGCAGAGGATGCCTGCCGAACGGAGGATTTTCTGAGTGAGTTCTTTCATGGTTTATTCCCTCCTTATCAATAGGCCACCTTGGCGGTGCCGGCATCGAATTTGCCATTGAGCCCCCACGCCAAGATCCCGATCGCCAAGACAGCGATGATCCCCATGGCTAAGAGATTCTTCCACGTGTACTTATTCGTGCTCCACTTATAGTGATCCAAGACCGGAGCAAACATGTTCCCGATCAAAATCGAGAAGCCCATGCCTTCGGCGTAGGAGCCGAAAAGACGGATGAAGACGACACTGACAGCCACCACCATGCCATAGATGACGCGGCTCGGCCGGGTGATCGGCATCGTGACGGGGTCGGTGATCATATAGGTCCCGCCGAAGAGAACGCCGCCCGAGAGGAGATGGTTCAGGAAATAAGTGCCGAAATCCACGCTTGAATCGCGGATGACGTAGACCAAGCCAGCGATCGCCGTCAAGACGATGAAGGTGCCGAAGAAAGATGAAACCACCCGCCAATCGGCCGCGCGACGGACAAGGAGATAAACTAGGCCAGCGAGAATCGCGATCTTGCAGACCTCGCCGAAGGTGCCCGGCGTCTGGCCCAAAAGGAGCTCAAGCGGAGAAAGGGCCGTTGCCCCTGCGCTCGCGCTGCTTAAGAGCGTGCCGCCGGTTTGAACATCAATTGGATTGGAGTAGAAGCTCGTGAATTTGCCCGAGAAGCAAATCTTGGCGAAGATGAAACCGACCGCCGCCGGGTTAAAGATATTCTGGCCAGTGCCGCCGAAGACCAGTTTGCCAAAGATCATGCCAAAGAGGGCGCCGATGACCACAACGAAGTAGATGAAGCCCGAGGGATTGGTTTCTTGGGCGGGCATCAGCATCGCAAAGATGACGGCCGAGACGCAGGGCACCAAGAAGTTATTGATGCCATAGCCTTTGATCGCCGTCGAGAATTTTTCTTTGAGCGAATGTTTTTGCCCGTCTTTCGGCCCCCAGTTCTTGATGAGGACGAAAACGAACTCGGCCAAGCACATCGTGAAGACGGAAAGAAGTTCCACCACCACGGCGTGCCAGCTGTACTTGACGATAGCGAAGATGACAACGGGGGCCAGGGCGATCAGCACGTCGATCATCATGCCCATCAAATTGTCTTTTCTCCGTAAATGCGGAGAGTTTTCTTGAACGATTGCGGTTTCCATAATTAAGGTAATTTTGCGATGATTTTCGCCCTCCGTACATAATCGAGAAGCGGGATCTTTGAAGTGCAGCTATAGGAGCAAAGCCCGCATTCCATGCAATTGAGCGGATGGAGCGCTTTGACCCGCTCTTTGTCGACTGGCGTCACCTTCATCGCGTTCATGATCTGAACCGGTTCCAGGCCGACCGGGCACGAGAGGACGCAGCTGGAGCAGCGGATGCAGGGCTCGACTTTCTCAAGAACGTAATTGAGAACGATGATCGAGGTGACGGTCTTGGTGATGATGCAATCATCGCTCGGGAGCGAAGCCCCCATCATCGGCCCTCCCAGAATAAAGACCTTGGGTTTGTCAGGGTCTTTGTAGCCCCCGGCAAGTTCAATCAGGGATTTGATCGGCGTGCCAACCCGAACCCGAAGGTTACACGGATGGGCGATGCCCTCCCCCGAGATCGAAATGTTCCGTTCATAGACGGGTTTGTTGAATTTGACCGCTTGGTATATTCCATAGCAGGTCGAGACATTGACGTTGAAGATGCCATATTTCGAAGGGAGCTGGCCTTGGGGGACAACAATGCCGGCCGCGTTCTTGAACATCGCGATTTCCCAACCCTCGGGGTAGAAATTCTCCAAGGGGGCAACGCTGAGACCAGCATCGGGATAATGGGTGATCATTTCCTGATAGACCGAAATGATGTCACCGTGTTTCTTTTTGATGCAGAGTTTGGCGTCGTGGCAGTTAAAAACCTGCTCGAGAAGCATCATGCCCTTGAGGATCTCTTCCGGGTGCTCAAGCATCATTCGCTGGTCGGAGGTGATGTAAGGCTCACACTCGATGCCGTTGATCAAAATCACCTTGATCGGGGCGTCAATCGCCATTTTGATGTAAGTCGGGAACGAGGAACCGCCGAGGCCGACCGAAGCGCAATTCTTGAGAATATCCGTCACATCGGCTTTGGTGAGTTTGGCAACCTCTTCATCGCTTCTCTCTTTCACCGAGGGATCCATCGTATCTTTGAAGTCATTGTGGATCTTGATGAAATTCACCAGTTTTCCCGAACGATGGTAGTGGCGCTCGAAGCCTTCGAACGTGCCGCTGCAGGTGGCGTGGATCGGCTGGTCGAAGAAAGCCGCGTGGCGCATGCCAATCACTTGGCAGAGGTTGACGTGGTCGCCTTCCTTGATGTAGACATCGGCTTTACCGCACCGAGCGTTGTCAGTCGCGATGAAGAGGTACTCGGGAAGAGGGGCCTCTACCGTCGGAAGCTGACCCAAGAGTTTTTTGGTATCCTGGATGTACTTTGTTTTCTTGATCATTAAGATTTGGGACGAAGCCTATAGGCTTGCTCCTTTGCTCGTTTATTATAAACTTTCAGGAAATAAGTAAAAGAGGGCGATATCAGTAAAAGCCCACCAATATCGATTGAGACCACCGCTGCTTAAATTGGCTTTACAATGTAAATATCGGTATTTTTGAAAATGCGCCGCTTGTTCCCTCGAAAATCCTCCACCCCCTGTTTTCTTTTTTCTTCGCGGATTTGAATGATTATCTTTCGCGCCGGGGTGTAGACTTAAGGCTAACCATGAAGGAGAAAGCCATGCCCAAAGAAATGAATTCCGCCACGTTTTTCAGCGATGCTGCCCGCACTTACGAAGCCATCACAAAAGTCCTCCAAGAGGTCGGGGATCAATTCGAAGGGGAAATCGGCAAAAAGGATTTTTCCTCAAAGCGGTTCCTCGCCCAATTTGACCTTTTGCTCCAACTCGTTCTTTTTAAGACGGGGATCGCCGACGGCAAACTGAGCGAAAACGAAGCGCTTGCGATCCAAGAACTCCCGCAATATGGGGATTTGCTGGCCCTCCTTTCCGATGGCAAGAAAGATAAAAAGGTCCACTGGGAGGATTTCGTGAAGGAAGACGTCGCCACTTTGGTCAACTTCACCCGGCTCGCCGAGAGCGCGGCCGATGGGATCATCCGCAATTTCTTCTCGCCCATCGCTTTCGTTGACGAGGAGACGAATGGCGAGGAGCGTTTCTTCCTTCTCGTCGCCCATGCCATCCACGAAATCGCCGAAGATGTCTCCGGGATCGATGGGCTTCAAGAAGAGTCGGAGAAGCTGGCGGCCTACCAAGCTGTCATGAGCGATTGCCGCGATCGTTACGACGCCGAAGTCAAGGCGATCCGGGCTCAGCTTCCGCCCGATGGGCAAGCCTGAAAGCAAGAAGCGAAAAAAGAAAAGCCGGCAGCGTTGAACTGCCAGCTCTTTTTTTCGTGGCGCCCCGAGCAGGATTTGAACCCGCAACCCTCAGATTCGAAGTCTGGTACTCTATCCAGTTGCGCTATCGGGGCACGCGAAGAAAGTATACACTTCTTTCCTTTTCCGTTAAGCGATTTTGTCCAAGAAGAAACCGAGTCTTCTCTTCGCGGCGCTCAAGCCCCGCCCATCAAAGACAAAAGGGCGGCCGCCAGTCCGGCATCGTGGCCCCGTGAAAGGGGCGGTGGCGGTGAAACAAAGCCAAGTCTCCCGTTTGAGAAACCGCTTTTCGTTAGGCTTCATTTCTCGTTGATCGAATCGATCGGCTTTTTGCGCGCGATGAGGAGGCAAGGCACGAACGAAGCGAGGCTAGCGGTCGCCACGGCGAGAGCCACAATCAGAAAGAAGACCAAGAAGGTGAATTGAAAAACCGGCATCGTGAACGTCAGGAGCGCATTGATCTTCGCCGAGAGAACGTTATCGAGCGCCACGGTCAAAATAATCGCAACGAGAGAACAGGCGAGGGTGATGGACAGGCTTTCGTTATAGAAGATGCCATAGATGTCGCCCCCACGGGCCCCAATCGCCCGCAAGATGCCGATCTTGCGCCGCTGATAGGCAATTGAAGAAGCGATGAATGTGGCAAGCAGCAGCGAAGCGAAGCAGGCGGTGCCGAAGCCGATCCAGAAAAAGGTCTTCTTGCCGCCTTCGATGAAACTGCTGGTTGAGGAAAAGGAGGCGGTCGCACCCCCAAAGTAATGCTCGCGGCCGTCTTGAAGGGCAAAGGTGTCCTGAACCGAATAGCTCTCGCCCAAGGGGTTATTGACGAAAACCTGGTTCGCCGTCAAGAAGGCATACCATTTTTTGATCGTCGCCTCATCGAGGCTCATAACGGAGCGGATCGCCGAGAAGAGCTCTGTATCGTCGTTGAGGGTGAAGCCATTCCAATCGCCGATCTTTTGGTAAAAGCCGCTCGGGCCAAAGAGGGCGTCGACGAAGCTTTTTCCAAGAAAACTCGCAAAGGAATAGCTTAAACTCATCTGCCTCGGATCGGCCTCGCTCGATTTGACGTCGAGGGTGGAATAGTCCTGCCAAAGCGAAGAAGGCGTCTCCACTACCCCGACGATCCGGAGCGTCTCGTATGTCGCAGGAGCGCTGCTGCTCTCCTGCGTCTTGTAGGTCAATAACGGCTTTTTGGCCAAGAAGGACGCCACGCTGGTGCAATCACTTGGGCTTAAGCTGACTTTATCCCCGTCACTCGCCTCATAGGAATAGCCATAGCGGCGGAAGCTCTCATAACGGTAAGAAGTGATCAAGACCTCATTCGGGGCGCTCGGGAAATCCCCGGAGACCTTGCCAAGCTGAAATTCTTTGCTAAGCCCGTCTTCGTCTGTCTCGAAAAGGGTGTAGGTCGAGAGCGCATCTTGGTAAAGCAGCGTGACGTCGTCGCTTGGGACGCTCCCCTCGTAAGCGGCGGTCGAAATAAAGGAAGAAGGATGGATCACGACCGCGCCTGGGGTGCTATAACCCAAGAGGTCGTCGAGGGAAGGATAAGCAAGAAAAGGTAGGTTGGTCTTTTCCCGAACATCTTTGATTTCATTGCGGGAGAAGTTGAGGAGTGTGGAACTATGGCAGTTCTCGCCGCAGCTCGTCCCCCTTTCGCGCTGTAATTCGACGCTGGTGACTTCGTAGTGCTGGTAACAGGCGACGAAGGCCCGCTCTGGCGAATAATTGGCCAAGGTGGCGCTGACGCCAAACATCGTGAGCGAGCAGATGACGAGCAAAGAGGTCACGACAAGACGGAAAGGCTTGCTCTTTAATGAAGAGAGGGCGATTTTGAGTGAACGGAGAAAAGGCAGATGGCTCTTTTTCAAATGGAAATCCCCTGGCTGATAACTCTTGGTTTCCATCTCTTCGGGCTTGGTCGCGCTGAACGAGCCTTTGACGCCGCTCAAATCAATCTTGGCATCGGCTTTGATGTTGGCGTTGATTGCCTTGTCATTGCTGAGGATTGTCTCTCCTTCCGCTTGCGATAAGTAACGGTTCAATAACGCGACGTCCTCCGCGGTGAGCACATGGCCTTTTTCAAAGGAAAGCAAACGGGGCGAGAGGACTTTGAGCCCCGAGGGGGTTTCTTCGATCGTCGAATAGCTTTTCGTCAGATCGCTCTTCACCTTCCCATCGGAAAGCTCAATGACCCGATCGCCGAAATTCTCCGCGAAATCGCGATCGTGCGAAACGACGATGACCAAATGGTCTTTCGAGAGCTTCTTCAAGGTGGAGAAGATATCGAGGCCTGTCTTGCTATCGAGGGCACCAGTCGGTTCATCGGCCATGATAATCTCAGGCTTCTTGATGAGAGCCCGGGCGATCGCCACCCGCTGCTTCTGCCCGCCGGAGAGCTCGTTGGGCTTCCGCTCTCTTAAGCCATGGAGTTCGACTTGGTCGAGGATCGCGTCCACTTCCTCGTTGGTCCCTTTTTGACCCTGCAACTGGAGGGCGAGGGCAATATTCTGCCCGATCGTGAAATCGGGGAGGATGTTGTACTCCTGGAAGATGAAACCCAAATAGGTGTTGCGGTAACTATCGAATTCAGCCTGGGTGAAATCCTTGCTCGACTTCCCCATGATCACGATATCGCCAGCGTCAATTCGGTCCAAGCCGCCGATCACGTTGAGCAAGGTGGACTTGCCACTGCCGCTCTTGCCAAGGATAAAAACCAATCCTTTTTCGCCGAAGGTTAGATTGATGTGATCCAAGGCCCGGACTTCCGGTCCTTTTTTTGACTTGGTACGTCTTCGAAACGTCGCTGAGTTGTATCATAAAAAGAATCCCCCCTAAGAGATGAAACTCCACCTCGGTTGAGGTGCGAGATTATACTAATACAGTTAATACAGAAAAGGAAGAATCAAATTCTTTTCGCGCTATTTTATGCCCGCTCGGACATAAAGCTCATCGACGTGACGAAGGTAATAATCGTTGGTGAAAAGACCATCGATTTCTTCCGGAGAGAGAATCGCGGCCGCTTTTGCGGTGGATTTCAAAGCGTCTTTAAACGGGGTCCCCCCTTGGGTGGAGGCCATCGCGAGCGGCTGAATCAAATCGTAGGCCTCATCGCGCAGCATTCCTTTTTCGACGAGCGCGGTCAAGACCCGCTGGGCGTAGACCGCTCCGCCGCTCAAAGCGATGTTCTTTAACATGTTCTGCGGGAAGACCGCAAGATTTTTCACCACGCTATCCATTCGCTCAAGGATGTAGTCAAAGAGAGTCATCATATCGATGAAAGCGACCCGTTCGACCGAAGAATGAGAGATATCCCGCTCATGATAGAGAGCGTTGTCTTCGAGAATCGGAAAAAGATAGCCCCGCATCATCCGAGCGGCCCCGCAGATATTCTCCGAAGCGATCGGATTGCGCTTCTGCGGCATCGCCGAGGAGCCTTTTTGCCCCTTGGAGAAACCTTCTTCGACCTCGGCGATCTCGCTGCGGGAGAGATTGCGAATCTCGGTGGCGATTTTCTCTAAAGTTGAGGCGAGGACCACGAGGCTACTGGCATAGCGTTCATGGAAATCGCGCGAAAGCACCTGAGTCGAAATATCAGCGCTCCGAAGATGGAATTTCGCGGCGACATAATCCTGAACGGAAGGATCGACGTTGGCGTAATTGCCGACCGCACCTGACATCTTGCAGGCTTCGATTCCCTGCCGCTCCTGCTCGAAAAGGGCGTTTCCACGCTTTAGTTCGGCATAATACCCGGCCCACTTGAGGCCAAACGAGGTCACTTCGGCGTGCATGCCGTGCGTGCGGCCGATGCAGGGGGTGAGACGATACTCGAGGGCTTTGTCTTTGACGCTCTCCAAAAGAGCCAAAAGATCTTTTTCAATCGCATCATCGGCTTTTTGATAGAGGAGGCCAAGCGCCGTATCGACCACGTCGGTCGAGGTGAGGCCATAGTGAATCCACTTCTTTTCCTCACCGAGCGTCTCACCGATCTGGCGGGTGAAAGCAACGACGTCATGGCGGGTGATCGTTTCGAGTTCGCCGATCCGCTTGACGTCGACGTGCGCATTGGCCTTGATTTTCTTTAAATCAGCGGCGGGTACCACCCCGATTTTCGCCCAGGCTTCGAGGGCGGCAATCTCGACTTGGAGATAGGCGTCGAAACGCGCCTCATCGGAAAAGAGCGTCTTGAAAGCTTTGGGGGTGTAGCGCTCGATCATCTTAGAAAATCTCCTTGCGGACGATCGTCTGATCCTTATCGGGTCCGACCGAGACCATCACGACCTTGAGGCCGGTGAGGTTTTCGATCGTCTCGACATAGTGGCGGGCTTCTATCGGCAGCTCTTTATAGGCTTTGACCCCCGAGATGTCGCCTTGCCAAGAAGGCAAAGAAATGTACTTGGCTTGGATTCGAGCGACCCCAGCCACGGTCGAAGGCATGTAGTCGACGTCGTTGCCACCGCTCACGTATTCGTTGCAGATCTTAATCTCATCGAGATCGCCCAAAACGTCAAGGAGCATCAAGGCGACCTCTTTCACGCCCGTGAGTCCTTTGACGTAACGGAGTTCGCAGGCATCGAGCCAGCCAATCCGTCTCGGCCGCTTGGTGACGGTGCCATATTCATGGCCTTTGTCCCGAATATGCTGGGCTTTTTCAAGATCGGTGATCTCACTGGGGAACGGACCGGCCCCGACCCGGGTCGTATAGGCTTTCACGATGCCAAGCGTATGCTCGACGCTGTCAAGCGGGAGTCCGCAATAAAAGGGAATCGCGATCGACAAAGGGCTGGAAGAGGTGACATAAGGATAGGTACCATGGATGATGTCAAGCATCGCTCCCTGCGCTCCTTCAAAGAGGATCTTTTTCTTCTCGGCCAAACTTTTTTGAAGGAAATTGGATGCATCTTTGATGAAAGGCAATAAGCGCGGCGCGATCGCCATGATCCTAGCGTAGAGTTCATCGGGATCGTAGGTGGCCGAGCCAAACGCCGCCAACTCCTTGTTCTTGATCACCAAGACTTCGCGAAGCCGCTCTTGGAGATAATCCGGCTCGAGCAAATCGCCCATCCGGATGCCAGTTCGCGAGGCCAAATCTTCATAGGCTGGCCCGATGCCGCGTCCGGTCGTGCCAATCTTCGCTTCGCCTAAGGCCGCTTCGCGGGCGTGATCCAAATCGATATCATAAGGCAAGAGCATCTGGGCTCTGGTCGAAACTAAGAGCTGGAAATTCTTGACTCCATCTTTTTCGATGCCATCAATCTCCTCGAGCAAAGCCCAGGGATTGATGACGACCCCATCGGCCAAAACATTGACGACGTTCGGATTGAAAATGCCGCTCGGCAAGAGACGGAGTGCATAACGCACCCCATGATGGACAATCGAGTGACCGGCATTGTTGCCACCTTGACTGCGCACGACGATATCCGCTTTGCTCGCGCAATAGTCGGTGATTTTGCCTTTGCCCTCATCACCCCATTGGCAGCCTTGAATCGCTAATGTAGCCATAGAAAATTTCCTCCCAAAATGACGGCTGGAAGATTCCTGTAATAGGCAAAGACCTTATTACTGAAGTATCTTATCACCCCAAGAGAAAAGAGAAAGAAGAAAGCGTTACCGCCCCACTGCCGCTCTTCATCCAAACGGAAAGAGACAAACAAAAATCAGCGCAAGAAAAGATTTGGTGATTCTTCCACTTAATCTCGGCAAAGTTTTTTTGGGGATGGCGAGAGGTTCTCTCTTTATTTTTTCTATTCTTTTTGCGGCATTATGGAAGAGATTTTTAGCAATCCTGGAAAATTCGTCTTCTTTCAAGACGACAATCTGCTCGAAAAGGCATTGTCTCTTTCGTCCGCCGAGGGCTAAAATGAATTTGAAAAAACGAAGGTAACATTATGAACGAAATCTACGAGCCGCTCTTTACGCCTTGGAAGATCCGCAACGTCGAACTCAAGAACCGCATCGTCATGACCTCGATGGGTGGCACCTCCATCTTTGGTTGGATGGAGCCGATCCACTTCGACAAAGAGGCCGCCAACTTCTTATTGGAACGGGCTCGAAACAACGTCGGATTGATCCTGCCAGGCATCGCCCCGATCCGCAACCCGATCTTGGGCCAATGGCTCTATCAGAATAAAGGGATGTATCGCCGGCTTAAGAAATTCATGGTCGAGGTCCACAAAACCGGGGCCAAGATGTTCATTCAGATCACGGCGGGTTTTGGCCGCTCGATGGCGATCAACGACGCGATGGAGAAAGTCGCTTCGAATGCCTTTTTGAATTTCATCTGCAAACCCGTGCTGAACATGGACAGCATCTGCGCCTCCGCTTCGGCGACCCCGAACCGCTGGAGCGACAAAGTCCCCTCGAAAGCAATGACGGAGAAGCAGATCGATAAGATGATCCGGGCTTTTGCCAAGACGGCGAAGCTCTGCCAAGAGGCTGGCGTCGATGGCGTCGAAATCCACGCGGTCCACGAAGGCTACCTTCTCGATCAGTTCACGATGAAATACACCAATCTCCGCAACGATAAGTGGGGCGGCTCCTTTGAGAACCGCTACCGCTTCCCGGCCGAGATCGTCAAAGCGATCAAGAAAGAATGCGGCGAAGACTTCCCGGTCTCGCTCCGCTATTCGGTTGTCTCGAAAACCAAAGGCTTCCGCGAAGGCGCGGTGCCGGGCGAAGACTACGTCGAAGTTGGCCGCGATATGGCTGAAAGCGAAAAAGCCGCCAAGTTCCTTCAGGAGGCCGGCTATGACATGCTCAATTGCGACAATGGCACCTATGATGCTTGGTATTGGGCCCATCCGCCAGTATACATGCCCGAGGATTGCAACCTCGAAGACGTCGCTCACATCAAGAAGTTCGTTTCGATCCCGGTCGTTTGCGCGGGGCGAATGGATCCAAAAACCGCGGCCGAGGCGATCAAAGCAGGTCGGATCGATGCGATGGGCGTCGCGCGTCAGTTCCTCGCCGATCCGGCTTGGGTCAGCAAACTGATGGAGGACAAACTCGACGAGATTCGCCCCTGCATCTGCTGCCATAACGCTTGCTTCACCATGTGCCACTACAAAGGCGTGGCTAATGACCAAACCCTTGAAGACGCGGTCCATATGGCGCGGTGCGCGATCAATCCGGAGACAATGCAGACGAAAGTCTACTCTATCAAGAAAACCACGCATCCGAAGAACGTCGCCATCATCGGCGGCGGCATCGGCGGAATGGAGGCGGCCCGGGTTTTGAGTTTGCGGGGCCATCACGCCGTCATCTATGAAAAAAGCGGCGCCCTGGGCGGAACCTTCAAGATTGCCTCAACCCCAGCGTTCAAAGAAAAGGACCGCGATCTCTGCGCTTGGTACGAAAAACAGATGCAAGAGCTTGGGATCGAGATCCATCTCAATACCGAAGTCAAAGACTTGAGTTCCCTCAAAGCCGACGAAATCATCGTCGCGACGGGTTCGAAAGCTCGCCGCTTCTCGAAGCTTCCAGGCATCGAGAAGAGCATCGAAGCCTGCGAATACCTCGCGGGCAAAGAAGTCGGCGAGAACGTCGTCGTCGTCGGCGGGGGACTCTCGGGCTGCGAGATCGCCTATGATCTCTTCCTCAAAGGGAAGAAGGTCGCCATCGTCGAAATAAAGAACGATCTGATGGCCCAAAAGGGCGTCTGCATGGCCAATAGCACCTATCTCCGCGATTATTTCGCCTACAAGAAAGTGCCGGTATACCTCGAAAGCAAAGTCAAGGCGATCGGGGATAAGGAACTGATTGTGACGGGCAAAGATGGGAAGGACTTCACCCTCCCTGCCGACTCGACCATCATGTCGGTCGGCTACATCCCCACCCCGCTGTTCCCCGCGAGCAAGCACGTCCACTTGGTGGGCGATTGCGCTGGGATTGGCAACCTCCGGAGCGTCGTCTGGAAGGCATATAAGACCGCCATGGCGATCTAAAAAAGGAGCAAAACATGAACGAACGTCATCCGGTCCAAGCCCTCGTTTGGGGGATCGTCAGCCTCGTCATCGCCTTCAGTGGGCTTTTGATCTTGATCGCTCCCGCCATCTTCTCCATCGTCTATAGCGCCATCAATGCCGCCGGTTCCTCGGTACCCGCCGAGGCGATTCAAACGATCCGGCAGGTTTATTTCGTCTTAACGATCGTCTTCGGCGTTTTCTCCCTCATCGCCGGCATCATTTCCCTCGTCATCCGGGGGACGACCGCGAAGCTCTATAGCGAAAATTACGAAGACGGCCGCTTCCGGGGCGGGGTGATCACGCGAAAGATCGCCTTGCCTGTCGCGATCGTAACCATCGTCCTTGCTTGTCTCGTCAGCGTTCTCGTCTGTTTGATTCTGGCGGGAATCCTCCATTAGGGTATCTGACAAAAAAGAATCCCCGGCCGAAATACCGGGGATTTTTCGTGTCAAATCGAATAGAAGGAACTATCGAGGCTGAGCGCTTTGTAGGCGCGGTAGACCAGTAAGATCTCGTCTTCGAGCGCATCGTAGGCTTTGAGATCCAAGGAGTGGTCAAGGCCGAGAAGATAACGGGCGTGATAATCATCGAAATAGACATAGACTTTATTCTCGCAGAAGCGGGCGGAGAGCTTGACGCCATAATCGGCATTGATCGCTTCGATCGCCGCGATCATCTTCCCCGAGAGGAGATTCATCCCCTCCACTTCCTTGCTGGCGGTCACGTCGTGGGTGGCGTCGAAGGAAGCCGAATCGCTCTTGAGGCGGATCAGCAGCCGCTGCTTTTTGAAATATGAGGGGCTCCGTCTGTCTTTCATGATCATCTCGAACGGGAAGGTGTGCGGCAAGGTGAACTTGATGTAGCGGCCCTGAATCTCGCCATGGAGATGGGAGTCATTGCGGATATAGGAATAAGCAAAAGAGGAAAAGCTGGCCCCGGGAAAGCGGCCTTCGAAAGAGGAAGTCTCATCGCGGGAGGGGCGAACCGAGAGCACTTGCTTGAACGCCTTGGAAAATAAGAGCGTGTCGTAATCTTCTTTCATGGCAAAGTCCTGATATTTTTTCGGGGCCAGATATGGCATGAGGGCCCCCAAAGTCTCTTTTTTGTAATCGCGGCTGATGGCCAAGGCGTGATGGGAGAAGACGAGGCCGAAAAAGAAAAACAGGACGAGGCCGATCCCCATGAGGACTTCTGAGGTGACCCGATCGAGGCTATCGTCGAGGCCACCATAAAGGAGCAGTCCCTCGGCCCCGAGACAAAAAACGGCCCCGAAAACCAAAGTGACAACGAAGCTCGCGTGGGCCTCTTTGCGCTTCTTTTCGAGTTCGTTAATCGTTTCCTGGACGCTCATTCCGCAAGCATTATAGCTTCTTTGCTTCGAAAGAGAAGAAAACGTTTTCCCAAAACTTTTACGATAGGGATTAAGGGCCTGACCATCGCGAACGGAGGCTCCACGGAGGCCTTGGTGGGCTGCTCATCGTTGACGAGAGGAAGGGGGTGATGATTGCCCAGGCAAGAAAAACGGGGTGGCAGGAGACTCAAAAGGAAAAAGCCCCTACTTCTCCCGCCGGACTTCCGGCTCGGCGTTAAGGCTGGCTTCGATGAGACCATGAACGCGATTAGCAAGGGCTTCGCTATTGAGATTCCGATATTCCTCGGGCTCGATAACCGCAAGGATATCGATTCGAACGAGCGTTCGTTTCCAAGGCGCATTGACCCGAATGTTCTCGCTGTTATGGATTCGGGCCACCACGAGCGGGCACCCGCTCGCCAAGGCGACCTTGAAGCTGCCGGCGTGAAACTCATGGAGAAGACCGTCATGACTTCTTGTCCCTTCGGGCGCAAGCGCGATGCTCGCTTCGTCTTTCTTGATGTAGTCGATGCACTGGAGGATGGCGCGCAGCCCTTGGATCGGATCGGCCCGGTCGATGGCGATGAAGCCCGCCTTGTGCATCCACTTGCCTGCGACGAAGAAACTCTCGATCTCCTTTTTGCCGAGCGAGACGATTCTTTCTCTTCGGTGGGTGAAATAGCAAAGGTGATCAAAATTCGAAAGATGGTTGCTGACGAAAAGATAACGGCGATGGGAGGGGATTTTCTCTTCCCCGGTTATTTTGACTTTGACGTTGGCGAAAAGAAGGACGATCCAAATCACGTTCTTGATGACGAAATAGCCGCCTGCTTTCGGCTCCTTGACTGGCTTCTTCAAATCGACGAAAAGCGAGACGAACCAGCAATAAACCAAAAAGAGGGCAAAAAGAGCGAGCCAGTAAAGGATGGCGAGGGGAATCGGGAGGAAAAGAGTCCAGAGATTGGACCACCAGCCCGCGAAATAAGAGGTGAGAGCGCTGAGGGCGAGAGCAAGAGCCAACAAGATGAAAAAAAGAACCATAACTTTGCTTATTCTCCTCTTAATCGGGGAAAATACCACTCCTCGATCATCTTTCCCTCAGCGAAACCGCTTGTAGCTCAGTGGTGCCGGAACCTTAACTGCATTGACCAAATCGGGCGAATCGTGGCAATACCGATTGAGGAGACAAGGATCTTGGAGAACGAGAGAACTGACAATCCGTTTGAGCGTCTTTTTCTCGACGCAAGGGAACGTTTTCTCCATCCGGATAAGATCCTGATTGGTGAAGCCGCCGATGGCCTGGACGGTCGCGCTGAAGAAGCGGGTATAAGCATTGGGGATCAAGGGTTCGAGATAGCCCTGAAAGGAAAGGAATTCCGCATCGATATAGGCCGCGAGATAACCCTGTGCTCTCGCGAAGGCAAAAAGGGCCTCCATCTTGGCGATGTTCTCATCTTGGGCCATTCCGAGGATCGATTTGATCTCGACGAAAGCGATCCGACCATCGAAGGTGCGGAAAACAAAATCGGGATAATACGGCGAGGGGGTGCTGGCCCACGGCTTGATATAGTCGATCCGCTTGGTCTGACCCCGGATCGAGGAAGCGAAGCCGCTTTCGGCAATCAAGGCGAGGAAATGGCTCTCCGCCGCATCATTGAGGATAAGCGGCATGCCCCCATCGACTTCGTAGACGAGGTTGCCGGTTGGCATCCCATCGCCCGAGGCAATCTGGTAAAACTCCTCAAGGCTGAATTTCTTGGCCCCTTCCCGATAATAAAAAAGGCTTTCGAGTCCCGCGCATTTGCGGCCGTCTTGCTTCGGGTTGGGTTTATAGACGCGCTTCATCAGCTTTGGGCCGTCCGTTCAAGGCGGAGGCAATGGGCGAGGAGCTTTTCGTTTTCGGGGGCATGGCCCGAAAGGGAAACGAGGGCGCGGGCGAGTTCCGCCGCCGTCTGATATTGGTGGACATCATCCGCTAAAAAGCGGACGCCTTCGCGCAGATAGGACATAAAGCCCGGATTGGGTCCGAGCGGAATCGCGTAGTGGGCCAACAGTTCATGGATCCGAGCGGCATCCGCTTTCTCGAAAGGGAATGAAGCTTTCTCGCCCAAGCGCTCAATCGCGGTGAAGGAAAGCGTCTCATCCTTCTTGTTCTCGCAAAAGGAAATGGCGAGGACCTGAAGGAATTGGGCTTGGACGTCATCTTCTTTTTCTTCGGCCAGGAAGCCTAATTCGCGGTAAAGGCGCGCAAGTTCGGAGGAATTATGAACATACCGGAAGCCATCGATTAAGCATTTCCGGGCTTCGGCTTCATCAAGGGGGTGAAGATAGGTTTCGTAGAGCCCTAAGCGCAGCGCCATGCTCATCGGCGAGATTTGTAAGGCCTTTTGGAAATAAGGCCGGGCCCCTTCATAATCTTCCGCCTGGCTCAGGCAATAGCCTTTGTCATAAAAGAGCTGGCCGAGATCGAAAGGGACATCCGCCGGAACCGGCCCGCCTTTTTCGCCGTAATAAAAGAAAAAGAGCATCTGGTCGAAGGGCTCGTGAAAGTAATAGTAAGGTCTGCTCTTGTCGAGCAGGAAAAGCGCGAGGAGTTCCTCAGCGGCAGGCAAGACTTCGTCAACCAGCATCTCGGCGGTCAAATAATCTTTCTTTTCGAAGGCGAGGCCCACATCTTTGACGGTGCGGGAAAAGGAAAAATCGCCATCGATCTTCACGAAAATCGGATTGGAGTCTCCTCGATAGAGATCCATGTCTTTCTTGAGAAGATCATCGTAGAGAAAACCCAATTTCATCTGCAATGAAAGACCGGAGGGGTGGTTCTTTTCTTCTTCAAGCAAAAAAGCTTTTTTGTCGGCATCGGCGGGCTCTTTTGCGAGGGCCGCTAAGATGGTTTTCAGAGTTTGCTCATCCATTGATAAAGATTTTACCCCGCCAAAGCGACTAGCAAAAGGCATAAGCGAAAAGAAACGGGGTTTTGCGGGGATTTGATTGCCAAAGGGCCCGTTAGTATTGAGCAAGGCAAGTTAACGTATGGGAAAAAGAATAGAGAGCGCCATTGCTGGTCGCTTTGTCATAGGCTGTCACCGGATAATTATCGACAAAGGATGTTTTCGCAGAGACAAAGAAGAGACTCGTTCCATCTCCCACCACACCCGAAGGGGCAATATCAGCTAAAGCGGCAAAGGCGCCGTTTTGGTAGGCAAAAAGTTGCTTTGCCCCAACGTTTTGGGCATAGAGGGTGCCATTTGCGAAAGCCAAATCGCTTAGTTCGGGAATCGCGCTCAACAGAGTTGAGGAAGTTTCACTGCCCGTTTGATAATGGACCAATGTCTTGTCAGCGCCATCGTAGAGATATAGTTCGGAACCCGCTCCCTTAATGAAGGAAAGGCACTTCTGGCTGGTTTCGGTCATCGTTGCCGTCGCAATGTCGGTGACCGCCAGTTTCTTGTAGCCGATGGCGGGGTCGCGAACGCTATAGGCTTTGCCATCAATCACTTCGAGCGAGAACGGGTCCATCCCTTTGCTTGAGAGTTCCCGATCGCCCGTGCCATCGAGACCCATTTCGTGAAGGGTCGCCCCAGCGGTTCCGACGTTCAGGTAATATATCTTCTCGCCGACGAAGCGGAGGCTTTCGCAGCGATCTTTCGATATTTTGCTGATGTTTTTGCTCGTGAGGTCCATCCGCCATTCGGCGTAATTGGTCAAGACGAAAGAGCCAAAATAGAGATAGTTGCCATTCACATAAACATTGTTGACCGAATAGGGCAGCACCTTGAACGCTTGGCGGCTTGTCAGGTCATATTTATAAAGGCAATCATCGTCTTTCAGGTTGGCAAAATAGACTTGGCCATTGCCATAGGCATTGGCGGTTCCACCGACGAGGGTGGTGTCTTCGGGTTTGACAAAGTCAGCCATCAAATCCACTTCGGCCGCGCCCGAGGCCGCGTTTTGATAGAAATGGCAATTATTGAAACGATAGTAATATAGCGACGTACCATCGCTCGTCAGGGATCCGATCTTATCGCTTTCGCCCGAGATAACAAGGCTCCCGCTTTGATTAAAGAGCGTTCCATCCAGCGGTACCCGATAAACGCCCTTGCCAAAGAGGCCGGTCGTTAAAACATCTTTGTTGATGTAATAAAGGGCATTGCCGATGATCGAAAGATCGCGGCCATTATCGAGAGTGAGTTTGCTTTCTTGTTTGCTCGCGATGGCCATTCGATAAAGGCCCTTGGCGGCCACGCTGCCTTTGTTGTAATAAAGGTAGCCGTCTTTCGCCGTCAGCTCGTAGATGTTGCCGTCGGCGAGATAGGTCGTCTTCGTCCCCGAGGCATAAGAGACGATGTTCTTTTCGGAATTGATGTAATAAAGCACCCCATCCGAATAGACCATGGCGGTCGCGTAATCGTCGCTGATAATCTTCTCGCCGCGATAATCGTCATCGCTCTTGCTCGTATCGTAGTAATAGAGGCCGTTATCCTCTTTGTTCACCAGCAAATTGTGGACCGAATAGTAGAAATGGGTGGCATCGACCGCGGCCAAGACATCGACAGAGACACCGACGAGAGCCTTGGTTTTCTGGAGGCTGCCATTCGCGTCTTTCTGAAAGCTGACGACCGCCTTGCCCCAAAGGGATTTCACGATGCCAAAGCTCAAACTTCCAGTCCCCGAGAAACCATCCATCACGTCATGGGAGACTTTTTTCAGCGATCCGTCATAGGAATAGAGGGAGTCGCTGTCGAGATCATTTTGGAAAAGGATGGCCGTGCCAACCACCGTCGAGCAAAGAGTTTTCTCGACGGCAACGATGCTCAGCTTCGCCGTGAGGGCATAGGCATGATAGTTCGGCATCTTCAAAGTGGCGATGACAACGTGTTCTCCCACATCGACGGCGGTATTGCCCTCCGCTCCATCGATGGTGTAGCTCACGCTGGTGCCAGAAGGCACATCACCCGTCAATTGCAGCGCATGGCTTTCTCCATCGAAGGGATACGAGGCATCTTTCAAAGAAAGGCCCATTGAAGCGACATTTTCTGCCGTCAACTCAGCCTCGGTGATCGTCAAAGTGGCTCTGAGGGTTTTGCTCGCATAACCCTCTTTGGATGCCATTGCGTCGATCAAATAAGTTCCAGCATTGATATAATCCTGGCCCGAGTACGCCACTGTGGCGCCTGCGGGAACGTTTTGAACGGTTAACGAATGCTTGGCCCCATCGTAAACGACGCTTTGATCGTTAAAAACAAGATCTGTAAATTCTAGCAGCGCGTTACTCGAGATCGGAGCGATGTTTGTTCCCGTCGATGAGGACGCTGGAGCCGAAGCAGGCGTATTCCCTCCTGCGCAAGCGCTCAATAAAAGCAGCAAGGAAGCGACCATGACCATCCTTTTCTTTCTCATGTATTTTCCTCCAAAATGAAAAACAAATAATCAATCGAGATTGGGCTCACGAAGCCAAGCAGCCGGAAACATGAACATCGAGAAAATTCCCGAGAGAACCACCGCGAAAGCCAACACACCAGCGAAAATCAGAAAGGAGAGAATGGCAAAGAGGATTTTCACCGCGATAAGAAATACGATCCCATCGAAATCAAGGCTGAAGATCACCCCTGGCATTTTGACCGCTGCGAAGGAAACGATCTCGAGGAAAACATCGCTCACGAAGGTATTGTCGACGATCAAAACAAAAACGAGGGAGAAAAGCATATAGCCCATCACAGGTGAAAGGCAAAGAGTCCAAATGCCTGCGCTTTGGCTGTTATTATTTAATAAAGCAATGCCGATGGCGATGGCAAGAGCAAAAGTAACGATACCCGCAGAAATGCCCCAACCCAAGGCTTTATGGCGCTTTTTATCCATTTCATTGCTTTTTTGGGCTGCGGCGTTCGCCGCATCGATTTTTGCCTTCTCGTGAACGTGGTCGACGCAAGTTTGGCAAAAAAGAGAGCCCCCTTCAGGATTAGAATCGAAATAATATCCAACTCTTCTTAATTGTTGAGACCGGCCATAGTGGGTCACGCTTTCATGGCGATAGTTGATGGGGTCGCCTTCATAGATCGCCTTGCCACAAAAGGTGCAAGTCCCGATCAATTTAGGTTCAGGCGCGGGCGCTGGGACTGGGGCTGGAAGATCTTCTTGCGGGGCAGGAGGCGGGTTTGGAACCATAACCGCCGCAGGCTGACCCGCCTCGTTCTCTGAACTTTCTTTCGTTTGATCCGAAACGAGATCATCGATGCTGACTTCGAAAAGAACGGATATGGATTTAAGAGTCTCGACTGAAGGCTCGACGCTCCCCTTTTCCCAACGGGATATCGCCTGAGGAGTAACAAAAAGTTTATCGGCCAACTCTTTTTGGGTTAAGCCTTTCGCTTCTCTTTGCTTTCGGATGTTTTCCCCTACGCTCATTTTACTTGTCCTGCTTTCGCCCTATTATCAAGCGACCAAATCAACAAATTTTCCATCAACGTTTTGGTGAAAGCACTCAACAAAATGTTGAAAGAGCGGGCTTTTTGTAGTCTGTCGCGAAGAAACGATTCTTTTCGCTCGGCTTAATCGTTAAGTTGATTATAACCATTCGAACCTTTACATAAAAAGCTTTTTTGGTTCGCTTAAAGAGGAAAAGCGCTCCTTATCCTTTTTCCTAATGGCGTTTCCCACGGAAAACTCCGCGATCGATTCGACCTTTGTCGCAGTCTGAGAAAAAACTCGGGAAAAGGGTTGGCTGCTTTGTTCTTTTCACCATTGTTGTTACGCTTGTCGGCCCGTCGAGTTTCGACCTCATCCCGATTGGGGAATTCAGTGAGAAATATCCTTGTGGTCGTTGGGCTGGGATCGGCTTTTTCCTCTTTCTTTTTGCCACGCCCGCTTTTGTTTTTGGGCGATCAGAGCCAAATGGCTCTTTCGCCAAGAATTTGAAGACCACTTCTGCCCGCTCTTTGCCCAAGGCCGCTATGGCGAGTTCCATTTTCTCTTCTGCCAAGAGTCTTTTGCACGTTGAGAAAAGGGTAAGGCTTCCTTTAGCGGAGAAACCGGACGACGAAAGGTTGGCTTTCTATGAGAACGAATCAAATGTTTATCCTTCTTTTCTTTTGCCTATCAGTGAATGAAGGCTGGCAAAGGCCATCCGGATTCTGCTTCCAATCCGCTTCGAAAGGGAGCCGATTCCTTTCAATTTAGACTTCAAAATCTCAGCCCCATAGCATAAGGACGCCTTGGCCTTGATTACCTCCGCTTTTTTCGACTTCGTCAATCTCTTCTCCGATGATCGTGGTGGCAGGCCCTTCCTCAATCTCAAGGACGATAAGGTCATCTTCAACTTCGATGATTGCCCTTCTCACCAAAATTATTGACAAGACCAATTACAGCGGAAATGCTCACCGGGTTACATAAAAAGAGGCACTACTCCCTTTGGCGGTCATCAAAGCGCTGCACCTCTGACCATCCGAAGCCCTTTGCCATTCAACGCATTCAATCAAATTAATTGTCTCATTCGCCTATAATTTCACCACTCTCAAACGAGTCGCCCTTGTCTTTCATTTTCAACGAAGCCTCGGTTTACCCAGAATTGCATTACTCGTAAACGTTTATGGCCGCTTCGAAAAAGAGTCAGTCCATGGCTATCATGCAAGCGATATAAAGTGGGATTGGCATTCCGGCAGGATTTTTTATTTCAACTTTCCTCTTCTTCGTGTTCTTGTACGATCTCAAGTCTTGACGGGGAGACGAAAGACGATTAGTATCGTGGTACAGTTAATACAGCATATGCAAATCCTTCTTACTGGCAAAGCATCGATCTACGATGAGATCGTCACGGCCATCATCCAATACATCGACCTCGGCGTTTTAAAGCCAAGTGAGAAGCTTCCTTCGGTCCGCGAACTGGCGACCAGTCTTTCGGTCAATCCGAACACCGTAGCCCGCGCCTACGAAGTTTTAACCGAGAAAGGCTATCTGGTTTCGCTCCCAAAAAAAGGTTGCTTCGTCGCCGATAAAAACCTGAACCGACACAAGGCACTCAAGGTAATTTTGGAAGAGGCGGTCGCCAAGGGATTAAGCATCAAGGAAATCCGCGAGATCTTAGACGAAATCGAAAAGGGGAATAAGCAATGATCACATTGGAGAAAGTGAAAAAGAGTTACGGTAACACGGCAGTTTTATCAAGCGTGAACGCCAAGTTCGCCGACGGGAAGATCCATGGCCTCGTCGGGATCAACGGCTCAGGCAAAAGTACGCTGCTTCGCTTGATCGCTGGCGTCTATGAACCCGACCGGGGAACGGATTTTTCTCGATGGCAAAGACCTGAGGCGCCACATCGAAATGAAAAGCCATCTCTTCTTTTTGCCGGACGATCCCTTCTACAGCAACAACGAAACCATCGATAATCTGGTTGCCTTTTATGAAAACTTCTATCCGGGTTTCTCCGAAGAAGAGCTGGTGAAAGACGAGACGCTCCTCCAACTGCACGAAAGCGGCACCCTTGCCTCTTTCTCCAAAGGGATGCGACGCAAAGCCTATATCGCGATGGCTTTGGCTTCGGGGGCCGATGTTCTTTTGATGGACGAGGTCTTCGATGGACTCGATCCGACCAGCCGTCAAGCCTTCAAGGCCCTGCTCGCCGGCTTTATCAGCGCCGATCCGAAGCATCAAGTCATCATCGCCAGCCATTCGCTCCGAGAACTCGAGGATATCGCCGACACGTTCTCCCTCCTCAAAGAGGGCGAGCTCCACCGCGATCTCTTTGAAAGCGGAGCGAGCCGACTCAAGAAAGTCCAACTGGCTTTCGCCGAGGACAAGAACGAAGCCTTCTTTGCGAGCGTTCATCCGCTCAAGGTGATTCTCGATGGGCGCTTTGCCACCCTTTTCCTTGAAGGCGAAACGGAGGAGATCGAGAAAAATCTTCAGCAATTCGCCCCTCTTCTCGTTCAAATCAAAGACGCGACGCTCGAAGAGAGTTTCTTAGAAGAAACCGAGGTCAGCTTATGAAACACGCCGGTTATCTTCTTTATCAATTCAAGAAAGATCTGCCCTATCTCTTCCTTCTTTTCGGAGTCGAAGTGCTCTCGTTAGCCATCATGATCATGCTGAGCCGAACGACCAACGGCGACCTCTATACCCAAAATTTGTTTATCTATGGCGTGGTTTGGGCCTTTATATTGGCCTACCTCTTCCCCCTGATCCACAAAGCTAAGCTCTACAGCAAACGCTCTTGCGACGTCTACCTGAGTTTGCCCCTCTCGAAAAAAGGGATCTATATCATCGATGCCCTCCTTGGCTTATTTGAACTCCTCTTGCTCTTCGTTCTCTTCTCCTCCAGCGGTCTTCTTTTCGCTCCGCTCGTCCTCGAAGGCAAGTGGATCGGGGCGGTCTGGGCTGGCTATTTCTTCCTTTATGGCTTCTTGGCTCTTTTGACTGGCTATGGCTTTGGCCTTGGCCTCACTTCTTGCGCGAACAACATGCTTGATGCCTTGATCTTCCTTGTCTTGGGCCTCCTCGCGATGTTTGGCCTCACGTGCAATATCGCTTCAATCCATTCCTATTACTGCCTCTCCAGCGATCTATCGGGCTTTTCTCTCATCACGACGGACGATTTCATCGCCTTCCCGCCTTCCGCCTTAACCAAAGGCTTGGTCGACCGGACTTATGAGCGCCTTTACCTCTATGAGAAAGAGGTACTCCCGCTCTACGTGAATTTCATCCACTTAGGTTTTGCCCTCATCGCGGCTTTGCTGGGCTATCACGCCAGCAAAAAATGGAAAGCAGAAGAATCGCAAACCCCTTCGCTCCGCTGGTATGGCTATCCCTTGCTGAGCGCCCTCGCCTTAACCTTCTACCTCGGCATCAGCGCCCCGAGCCTCGTCAAAAGCGGCGAAACCGCCGCCCTCTTCGTCATCTTTGGGATCGGCACCTTGCTTTACCTCATCGTTTATTTCATCGGCCAAAGGAAAATCCGCCTCAGTTGGCGTTTGCTGGTCTCTTACACCGCTTCAGTCGCTTTCGGCTATATCTTCTCCGGCGTCTTGATGGCAATCTTCTCCCATTAGGATAACGGAATTCTCTTCTCGAGACGCTTTTCGGGTGTCCTTTCGGCTAAGGCTGGAGGAGCCTTCGAAATCAACGAAGGGGATATCCTCGGCAACCCCCTTTCTTCAAGGGATATTTCGCCCGCAAATCCCCTTTGCTTTTCCAAAATGGCGCGGCAAATCGCTTTCGCATCGGCGTAAAGGCCCTCGTGTGTCGCGAAATGGCATTCGCTTAAGTCGCAACGTTTCCACTCGGCCCCGGACTGGACGGCTTTTTCGGCTTTGATAGCAAAACGGGCGGGGCGGCCCGCCCCATTGAGGCAGTCCTTTAATTCTCTCGCCGGATCGGCGAAAAGCAAGGTGACGACCTCGGTGCAGGCTCAGGGCATTCGAGCGATGGCTCCGAAACGAGTCCTTGATCGCTTTACTCGCCAACTGTGCATCCCAAAGGCCGAGCAAGGGGGGGAATCTTCTTCGGTACAATCAGTTCGTTCATACGCTCCCCTTTATTATCTCGGCATTCTATGGATTCCGAGGATAAAAGGAAGCAATTGTTTGTTTCCCTGGGAAAGAAAAACCTTTAGAATCGAAAGGATGAAACATCTTTTGGCCAAGCAAGAAGATCTCGAGCGCATCAACGCCCTTTTCCTTTTGACACGAGAACAAATGGAAAAAGAGGGCAACCGGACGTGGAGCAATGGTTATCCAACGAAAGATGATTTTCAAGCCGATATCAAAGAAGGCCATTCCTATCTCTACTTCGAAAAGGGAGTTCTCATCGCGTATATCCATGCCAGCTTCGATCCCCGCGACGATTTCTTTTGGCGCTCGCGCTCCGCCAGCAAACTCACTCAGCTCCGAAAAGACACCGGAATGAAAGAAGACGAAGGCTTTCTTTTGCTCCACCGGTTGATGATCGCCCCAGCTTATCAAGGGCGAGGTTTTGCCGAAAAGATCTTGGCCGATCAAGCCAAACTTTACCCCCAGAGGATGATGATGTTCGCCGTCTATCCCGCCAACGCGAAAGCTTTGCGGGTTTACGACCGTTATGGCTTTTCTAACGCCGGAATTTATTCGGCATTCGAATATGGCGATGTGAGTTGTTTTCTTTATTTCAAACGCTACGAATAGTCTGGCTTTTTGGGAATCGCGAAAGGGCATTTGCCGAATGGAGGGCCGCGAAAAAGAAGAGTGAGTTCGGGCTTGGCGCCACCAAACGACGCCACGCCCTCGGCTTAATTCAAAGCGATCTCGCCAAAACCTTAAGTTACACCGCCCAAAACGTCTCTATATTCGAGAACGGCGATTCGCGAATCTCGATTTTGGCGCTGCCAAATCGCCCAATCCCCTCAACGAATCCCTCGATGATATGATCGCTCAGAATAAGAATCTCAATCCCTCAGGGGAGCTGAATCCCCAAGTCGGTCATGCCAATTTCATCGCTCATCGCATCGCCGTCAAAAGCCAGGATAATCTCTCTCAAGAAGAAACGAGGTTCCTTGGCATTTCCAAACGAAACATCATCAATGACGAACAAAGCAAAGGCGGTTTGCCTCTCGATGCCCTTGATTGCGTCCTGAAACTCTAAAAAACCTCGGAAAAGCTTTTTTTGATGAAATCACCCCAATCACCATCGGCCAAATTAGCGACGAAAACCCGAAGCAAAAAAGCAGCCATTCTTGGTCATCCTCGCGAAGGCGAAGCCCCCTCGTCGGTTCCGCCTCGTCTTATGGCTCGGGAAACAACAAAGTAAAAAAAGCGACTTCTTGGCCGATGTTCCAGTTTTGTTTAGCATCAATACCTCAAGGCGCTTCATCATTGTTTCTTCTTTTTTCACCCTTCGAGATAGCAAAGGCAGATTCCTTCAATCGACGTTATAACGGCGGGAACCGGTTTAACCGAAGCCCTCATCCGTATCCCTCCGGGTATCTTCGATGACATGTTTCTGGCGATTACTCTCTGCCTCTTCTCGTTGGCAAATGCCAGCCAGAAGTTTAGTTTCCTCCCCCGCTCTATCTCACGATTTCGCATCCTGCTTTCTCTCCTTCGTCTTCAAATTCTTAACCAAGGGTTCTTGCCCTACAACATTCAGAAAATACCGCTAATAATGGAAAAACAAACAAGGAGGAATTGTTTTTATGAATTGGGTTCGAAAAGAAAAAACGGAGCGTATCATCAATGCTTGCTTCCTTATCGTCATCGGGGTGGTGATTGCCATCTTCACCCGCTTTGCCGCGACAACATTCGCGTTGGTAAGCGGGATTCTCTCTTTGCTTTTTGGCGCGGCTTATCTTGTTGGCTACTTTGCCAGCTTCATCATCCATGATCCTTGGCTGCTCTTAAGGGGAGTATTTTTTCTCATCATGGGTTCTTGGATTCTGGCCAATCCAGGGGATTATCTTTACACCATGGTCTTCGTCGTTTGTTTCTTTCTTTTCTACTTTGGCATTCGAGAAATCGCCTATTCTACCGACCTTGAAAGGCTGAACATCAAGAATTGGTGGATCGACCTCATCAACGGCATTGCGATGATCGGCTGTGGCGCGGCGATTCTTGTGGTCGAATTCGCGGGCGGCAATTCGGTCCATGCGGTCTCCGTCCTTTGCGGGGCTGCGCTAGCGCTCGAGGGCGTCATGGAACTCATCTTGATCCTCGCCCTTCATCGCGACTTCAGAAAGCTCAATAAGGTCGTTTCAAACCAATAGCAAGCAAAAAAAGAAAATGAGCGAAAAAACTTCGCCCATTTTTCTTTAATTTCTTTTTTCCTTATTTTTGCTTCTTTTTCTTCGACGAACCGTCATCTTTTAAGCCGTTCAAAATTTCAGAAAGGGATAATTCAGACGTTGAAACCCCCACTTTTTCTTTCGCGGCCTGAGGAGAGGGCTTCTTCCGAAGAGGTTCTCCTTCGCTCTCTTCTTTGCCTCCAGCCGCTTTTAAAGCGAAGGGAATCCCCTTTTTAAGGACAACTTGTTCTAGATAGATGTTGATCCCTGTTGAAAAGGACATTCCTAAGGACTCAAAAATGGCTTGGGCCTTGGCCTTCGTTGTCTCATCAACCGAGATATTGATTGTTTTGCTCGCCATAATTTCCTCCCTTTTTATTATGTATTATTATAATACACTTTCAATACATTTTTTATTTGACTTCTTTTACATCATTAGTTCGATGGATTTTAGTTTATTAAACTCCTAATTATTGGACATTTTCATTATTTCTTTTTTGGTCATCCCCCTCCCCTTACTCGTCGCGCCTTTGGGCTTCGTTTTTTGTCCCCCCCTCTTCTAACTAAGGAAAAGAGACAGAGCGCCCCCCCCCACCTTCTGCTCTTTCGAAAAGAGTGAGTCCTTTTCTAATCGAGATTCTTCATTAAAAATGGTTCTTTCTCATACTCCGTCGTTTTCCCCATCGCCCCCCCCTATCCTCTCCTGGGAAAGGCTGGGATTTAAAAATGACCGTTCGTTTGTCTTTTTCTTGAAAATGTTCCACCGCTTCTTCATTTCTAAGAAGAAAGGGGGGGGGCAGAAGGCAAACAAGAGCATAGCGATGAAAGCCAAAGAAAAAATCTCTCCAGAAGAGAAAACGAAACAAAAAGAGGCTAAACGCCTGACCTCCGAACAAAAGCAGCTTCTTCATCTGGAGAAAGAAAAAGCCCAGCCCAAAAGGAAAACCTACTTCTGATATCTTGTCGTTGTTCTTTGCCTCATTTATATCGCGGACGAGATCGCGGCCCCTCTCCATAAAGAAATGGTGAATGAACTCACCCTTGATCTCTTCGCTAATTTGCTCGTCATCCCCGAAGCGGCGGGTTTAATGTACTTCTCGTTGATAAAGATGACCGCCAACATCTTCTTAACCATTGGCTTCTTCTATAAAACTTTGGCGGACCATCATGGGCGAAAGCCCTTCCTTATCGCCAATACCTTAGGAAAGCGGGCGGCCTTCTTCTTTGCTTCTGGAGTCCGAATCTCGTTACCTGTATCATCGGTTTTTGCGTCATTTGTTTCTTCATCACGCCCGATGAGCAAATTGTCTGCATCATGGAAGAGGCACCAAAGGAAAAACGTGTCACCGTTCTTGACGTCGTCAAACACATTATCGCTTTCGTAAATAAAATGAACGAAAATAACAAAAGCGCCCTGTCTCACCCGAAGAGCAAAAGGCCCTTGATTCGGTCAACATCAAGGGGGGGGAAGGCGACAAAGTTGACGCTTCGCAATTACTTGATCGCTATTATGCCAAAGGTGTGATTCCCTCAGCCCTTTGTTACCAAATCAAAAACAGCATCACGTCAATCGGCCTGACTTCATTTTTCCATTGAGGGCGGATTGCCAGGCGGTAAAGAGGCGGCCAATTTTCCCGCCGCTTTTTCATTTTGAATCCCATCGTAACCCGCCAAAACTTCCCCTCCGAGGACCAAAACGATCGCCACGTAGAAATTCCAGCCGGGGGCGCTCCAGAAAAAAATCAAAGAAAAGATCGCTCCGATAAAGGGATTCATCGAATAGAGCGCGGTTCCAAGGGCGACTGGGAGTTTGCGAAAACAAAACATCATAAGCGCGATCGAGATCCCATAGGCCAAGAAACCATCGAGGAGACCGATGCCGATATAGTCCCACTCTCGGGAGAAATCGCCAATGCTCAAAGCGATGATGGTGAGGACGACCGCCGGGGCCAAGCATTTAAAGAAACTGTATTCGATCGGGTCTTTATCCGCGATTTTCTTGGCGAAGTTATTGGCAAAGCCCCAAAAGATCGTCGTTCCGATGATGAGAAGCGCGCCCCAGTTGAAGGCGAAAGCCTGCCCGGGAACGAAGGAGAGCAAAACGGAGGCGCCGAGAACGATGACAATGGCGATCCAGAGGCGCCAGGAAACCTTTTCCTTAAACAGGAAAAAAGCGATGATAGCGGTTGCGACAATCTCGAATGACTGAAGCAAAGAAGCCGCCTCGCCACTCAGCATCGAGATGCCGAAAAAAAGCATGGTGTTGGCGCAGGTGTCGCAAATATTGACGCCGAGGACATAGAGCCAATCTTTGCCTTTGAGGAACGGGTCTTTATCCCATTTAAATAGGCGGGTTACGCCAAAGAGAATTCCTAAGCCAATGGCCCCGCCCACATAGGTGAGAGCGGCCAAAAGCATGATGGGCAAATGGGGAATTAAGAACTTGCTGAGCGGAACGTTCACGGCTGCCAAGGCAGCCGAAATCAACATGATCACGTAATACTTTTTCATATTTCTGTTCGCCCTAAGGAAGGAGTATCCTCAATAAAATCCCTTTGGATTTCGGTTTTCCTCAAAGATCGAATTGGCTGATCGGTTTCTTCTTAGCGTCACTCTTATAGCCCCGTTTCATCTCGTACATGGCAACATCCGCTTTCTCCAGCTGAGAGTATAAATCATCCCCATCATGAATCTCAACAACGCCATAAGAAAACGAAAGCGGCTGTTCGAGGGCCCCGGCATCAATTTCGCATTTGGCCAGCATCACCTGAATCGATTGGAGATCGCATTTTTGCGCGACGAGGACGAACTCATCGCCCCCATAGCGGTAAAGTTTGGAATTTTTGCTTTTGCCATCGAGAAGAATCTGACTCACGTTAGCGAGGGCTTGGTCACCTTTCTCGTGCCCTAGCTTATCATTGATCTCCTTTAATCCATTGAGATCGATCATTGCCAAGACGCCATCTTTGGCTTTTTTCTTTTGAAACGTAAGGCGGAAGCCATCGCGGGAGTAAGCGCCAGTCAGCTGGTCGTAAATGACAAAGCCATAGCAAAGAATCGCATAGTAAAACGCCATCACGATGATGGTCGTCGACCAAATGAGGAAACGGAGTTTTAGCGCAAGCTCGAGAATGACGGCGGCGAAGACGGAGCCAAAAAGAATGAAGACCCCGATCGTCTCCAGTTTCAGATTGGGCTTATCCACCTGCTTAGCGGAATAAAAGACAACGACCGAAGCGTAGAAGGCATTGACGACAAAAGGGTAAAGGAAAAGAATTTCCCGCTTATAGACATTGTTCGGGGAGATGCTAAAAACCAAGGGATAGAAGAGCGAGGCAACGCAAAGGCCGATATTAACGACTTCAGGAAGGGCCAAGAGGATATCGCGTTTACTCATTTTCCGTTTGCGGTAAAGAAGAGCGGCCAAAATACTGGTGAGCGGGGAGAAGGCGAAGCTGATAAAGGTCGTGACCCGGCGGAAATAGAAGGCGATCCCGTCATCGCCAAAACCTTCGAGGACTACGTCGCACCAAGAAGCCAAAAGGAGAATCGATAAAAGCAGTATTTCATAGAGGAACAGCTTTCGCACCGTCCGCGGCACCAAAAGGTTTTTGGCGACCACCACGGTGAGGACCGCCAAAACAAGAAGCGGGGCAAAATAGGCTTGAAGGCCTTCTTCGAAAAGCGTTTCGGGATCTAGCGGGGGGTTCATTTGGGCTCATTCTAACACTTCTTCTCCGCGAAAAACAAAAAGAAACCGCTCGGGCAAAAAAAGAAAATCAAATAGTGAGCCTTTATCGAAAATGGGGATCAACGATAAAGCAGGACGCTAACGAATAAACGGCCTTTGCGAGAGGTTTTTTCCTCGCCTTGGTATAGAAACTTCCCTTTGCCTCGGACCGCGACGAGCTCACCGCCTCTAAGAAACGCAGCATTATTTTCCACTGTTGCGCTCCCCACCATGACCGCCCCGCTTTCGACAAGGCGCTGAGCCTCAAGCCGCGATAGGGAGAAAACTTCGGCGATGATCGCATCGAGCCGGGGCGAGGAGATGTTGATCCGTTTCGCTTCTTTTTGAATGGTAAATGGACAATCTTTCGGAGGCAAAAGGGTGCATTTGACACTGGTGTGGCGAACGCTGATCAGACTCTTGCTCACTTCTTCGGCGATGCTTTTAAAGAGAAAGACATACGCTTCTTTCCCCTTGACCAGGATATCGCCGAACTGCTCTCGTTCGTAGCCGAGATTCATGAGGGCCCCAAGATAATCCCGATGGGAAAGCTCTTCCGCATAGGCGGCCTTTTTCCCTTCGACATGGAGGCAAAGAATCGTTTCGCCCGCTTCTTCATTTGCCTTTTCGCTTTGAAGATCGAGGAAATCAGGGAGAAAGAAAAAGACCTTGCTTTCGGCCTCTTCGCCGCCCCCATAAGCGAAAAAGGCCGCCGAGGCGACTTTGCCCGCCTTGAGATCGGCCCGACCTTCCATAGCTAATTCCTCGAGAATGTTCTGTTCGGAAAGCGGAAGGAAAACCGTGTGGGTCGGATAGCCCCGTTCCTCCGCTCGCTCAGCGAGTTCAAGGATGCGCCGTTTGATTAGTTCATGATCGTCCATGCCTGTTAAGTTTAAAAGAAAAAGGCTAAGAAGGTTAGCCCATTCTTCCTTATACCCCGCAAAAAGCCCTTCTTTTTGTTTTTTCTCAAAGGGTGTCGAGACGTAACTGATAAGGCAAGGACCAGTCGTAACCGGTTAAAAATTCGCCATCGTAGGCGCCCTTCTTCTCATGGAGGTAAGCCCAATAATCACATTCAATCCCTTCCGTCTTGAGCGAAAGCATCGCCCGTTTGAAGTCGATCAGAAATGAAACGCCCGCATCTTCGAGCGCGCTTCTCAGCCGCCAGACGGCATCGCGGTAAAGCCGCTTAGCCAAATCGATATTCTTCTCAGGCCAGAGGTGGCCAATGGCGTCATCCATCGTGAGCGAAGAGCCTTCGTAAGCGACGAGAAGAGCCAAGAGCTCTTTACTCTTGCTCGAGGAGAAATGGAGGGGCTTATCATTGACAAAGAGGTCAAAAGCCCCGAAGGTTTTGAAACGGAGAACCGGGCGGGCGGAACGGTAATGGAGCTGCTCGATGTAGCGGTTAAGAATCGCGCTGTCATAAGGCTTGTAGGCGAAACCGAGCAGGGATGAGCCAAACTCTTTTTTTAGCGCTTCGACATCGTAGGTATAACCGGTGATGAAAGCCAAGGAGGTCTTCGGTGAGACCCGGAGAATCTCGCGGGCCAAAGTGATGCCATCCATCTCAGGCATTTGAATATCGAGAAAAGCGGCATCGACCGGGGTTTCTTTCACATAGTCAATTGCCTTATCCGGGTGGTCTTGAAAGAATTTATACTCGATTTCGTCATAATCGATGACGTGCGAAAGAAAAATCGACAAAGAAGCGATTTCGTCATCCACGACGATGATTCTCATGAAGAGAGCCCCCTCTCCGCTCGATGATTGGCTGGGCTTATTTTATCGTTTTCTTTCGGACAAGGAAATACCAAAATATCTGTCCTTTCGCGATGGCATGAATGAAAAGGCCCCGTTCAGGGCAGAATTGGCCAGGCTCAGGTTTTTTGTCCCCACTAGTGTTTGATATTCGCCAAAAGAAGCTTCAAACGGTTTTCTTGGTTCACATAGGACGTCGAAGGATCGTAGTCGATGGCGGCGATATTGGCGTTGGGGCACATCCGCATGAGCGGATGCATCATCCCTTTGCCAACGATATGGTTAGGCAAACAGCCGAAAGGCTGACAGCAAACGATGTTGCTGACCCCATGTTCGGCTAGCGCGAGCATTTCGCTCGGGATCAGCCAGCCTTCGCCCATCTTGACCCCCTCATTGATGATGCGGCTGGCATTCGCTTCGATCTCGCGAAAATCGACGCTGGGAAGGTAGACGCCGCTCTTTTGAAGCAAATGGTTTTGAATCGCCAGTTCCTTCAGCATGAAATGCCGGGCCCATTTCCAAAGGATAAGGCTTTGGCGATTGAGGCCGTATTTCTGATGGTCGTTGATGGCATTGACGGCGCAATAGAGGCAGAACTCCAACAAAGCGGGCTCGACGACTTCGCAGCCCTCTTTGACCAAGAAATCGGCGAGATGGTTATTGGCGAGCGGCGAATACTTGACGTAGATCTCACCGACGATACCGACTCGGGGTTTCCGTTCTTTCGGCACGTTGATTGCGGCAAACTCCGCGAGAAGTTTCCGATAGTAATGTCGGCGGTAGCCATAGGTTCCGTTATGAAAAGAATGCTCAATCAGGGTGAGACTCCTTTGCAAAATCTCCTCGCTTTGGCCCGGAAAGCTTTCATAGGGCTTGCTCTGATCGAAAAGCGCCATCAGAAAATCGCCATAGCAAGCGGCGTGCCCCATCTTCAGCAACTCGAGCGGAGTGAATTTCATCGCGTTGCCTTTCTCAAGGCCCGAGAAGTTAAACGAAAGCACTGGCACATCCGGAAAAAGGGGGGCGATGGCCTTGCGAATCAGGAAAATATAATTGGATGCCCGGCAGCCCCCACCGGTCTGCGAAATCAAAAGGGCGGTGTGGTTGACGTCGTATTTGCCGCTTTTGAGCGCGGCGACGAACTGGCCCACGACAAGGAGGGCGGGATAGCAAGCGTCGTTATGAACGTTGCGAAGCCCTTCCTCTTTGACCTCGGCGCCCGTCAAATGAAGAATCTCAGTGTGGTAACCATATTGGTTGAGGACGGCGGAAATCAAAGAAAAATGAATCGGCAGCATGTCAGGAATCAAAATAGTATAGGTCTTTTTCATCGCTTTGGTGAAGACGGGATAACTCATGCTTTTTCCTCCAAAGCCGCCAATAAACTCCGGAGCCGGATTCGGACGGCCCCCAGCGAAGAGATCTCATCGATTTTGAGCATGGTGTAGAGTTTGCCACGACTCTCGAGGATCTGACGAACTTCATCGCTCGTGATCGCGTCGATGCCACAGCCGAAGCTCACAAGCTGGACCAAGGCCATGCTTTTCTGCTCCGCCACGTAATAGGCCGCTTGATAGAGCCGCGAATGATAGGTCCACTGGTTGAGGACATCCACATCAAGTTTGCCCTGATATAAGGGGGCGACGGCATCTTCGCTCACCAGAGCGAAGCCGAGCGAGGTGATGAGGGAAGGAATCGCATGGTTAATCTCCGGATCGATATGGTATGGGCGGCCAGCCAAGACCAAAACGGGCAAACCTTTTTCTTCCGCGACCGCCAAGATTCTTTGCCCTTCTTTGAAGACATCGTCGCGGTAGGCTTGTTGGGCTTGATAGGCTTTTTGCAGGGATTTTTTGATTTCCTCTTTGCCAATCCCCCATTTTTTGAAGGCGGCATAGAGGGCTTGAGCCGTTCTCTTCTCTTCCGAGATATCGAAATAAGGATTCACAATCTTCTTGTTCATCAGTTCCGGATCGTTGCCATTGAGAAGCTCGGAGTAATAAGCGACAACCGGGCAATTAAAATGGTTGTCGCCCTTCTCTTCGTTGAAGTTGTAGCTTTCGGAAGGATAAAAAATAAAATCGACACCGGCTTTTTCGAGGGCGTTGATATGCCCATGCATCAGTTTGGCGGGATAGCAAACCGTATCGGAAGCAATGGTGTGAGCCCCGGCGAAATAGAGGGCGCGGTTGCTCCGAGGGGAAAGGACCACTTGGTAATTGAGGCTCTCGAAGAAGGCGACCCAGAACGGAAGTTGCTCCACCAAGGCCAAAGCCACAGGCAAACCAACCTTGCCACGGGGAGCAGCAAGCGTCTTTGGCAGGGTATAAAGTTTTTCGTATTTATAGGAGTAAAGGTTGAGGCCAAAATCCTCTTTTTTCACTCCCGCCCCTTTATCGCATTTGTTGCCGGCGATGAAATGGCGGCCGTTGGCGAAGCGGACCAAGGTCTCTTGGCAATGGGCGCCGCAGCCTTGGCAAAGGAAAGCTTGGGATTCATAAGAAAGATGGGCGAGTTCCTCGGGGCTGATCAAATGGCCTCCGGGCCCTTTTTCTTCGGCATAAAGCGCGGCGCCGAAAGCCCCCATTAGTCCGGCGATGCTCGGCCGAATCACCGGATGGCCCAATTCGCGTTCAAACGCCCGCAAAATCGCATCGTTAAGAAAGGTTCCACCCTGGCAAACCACGGTTTTTCCTAATTCCTCTGGCGAATGAAAGCGAATGACTTTATAAATGGCGTTTTTGATGACCGAAGCGCTAAGCCCCGCCGAAATATCAGCAAGCGAGGCCCCGTCTTTCTGGGCTTGTTTGACCGAGGAGTTCATGAAAACCGTGCAGCGGGATCCCAGTTCGACCGGATGGCGGGCAAATAAGCCAAGCCGGGCGAAGTCCTGAACCGAATAGCCCAGGGCCGAAGCGAAGGTTTGCAAGAAGCTGCCGCAGCCGCTCGAGCAGGCTTCGTTCAAGATGATCGAATCGATCGCGTGGTTCTTGATTCGGAAGCATTTGATGTCCTGCCCGCCGATATCCATCACGAAATCGACGTCGGGGGCGAAATACTGGGCAGCTCGATAATGGGCGACCGTCTCAACGAGGCCATAGTCGATGCCAAAGGCGGAGCGGATCAAGTCCTCGCCATAGCCGATGACGCAGCTGGAAACGATCGTGACGTTTTTCCCGAGTCGGGCATAAAGGTCGCACAGTTGGCTCTGGATGCTAATGAGCGGCGAACCTCGATTCGAGGCATATTGGGAATATAGAATCGCATGCTTTTCCGATAAAAGAACCATCTTGGTCGTGGTTGAGCCGGCATCAACGCCCAAATACGCCTCGCCCTGGTAATGGGAAAGATCAGCGTAGGCGACATCCACATGGTTGTGTTCTTCGACGAAGGCCCGGTATTCGGCTTCGTTCTCAAAAAGAGGCTTGCTTGAGCCCAAACGAGCATGAAGTTTGAGATTCCGAAGCCGTTCAATGAGCGGGGCGAGGGTGACTTCTTGCCCCGTTTTCTCGGCGTAAAGCGCCGCGCCGATCGCGACAAAGATTTTGCCCTCTTCGGGGAAAATCGCATGTTGCTCATCGAGATGAAGCCCGCTCATGAAGGCGCGGCGGAGGCCCTGCAAAAAGCTGAGCGGCCCGCCCAAGAAGAGGACGTTGCCTTTGATTTCCCGGCCTTGGGCCAGACCGCTGATGGTTTGGCCGACGACCGAAGAATAAATCGAGAGGGCGATATCTTCTTTGCGCGCCCCTTGATTCAATAGCGGCTGAATATCGCTTTTGGCAAACACCCCGCAGCGCGAGGCAATCGGATAAACTTGCTTGGCCTTGAGCGATAAGGCATCCAACTCGTCGATCGAAACATTAAGGAGCGAAGCCATTTGGTCAATGAAAGCCCCGGTCCCACCAGCGCAAGTTCCGTTCATTCTTTCTTCGGTTCCGCCCGTCAGGAAGATGATTTTGGCATCTTCGCCGCCGAGTTCAACCACCACATCGCTTTTCGGATAAAAACGCTGAACCGCCAAAAAGGTGCCAGCCACCTCTTGGACGAATGGCAATTGGGCTTCTTCAGCCAGACCCAAGCCAGAGGAACCGGTCAAAGCAAGGGCGAAGGAAGTCGCCGGAAAACGTTTATCGATGTCTTCGAGTTCTTCTAGAAGCGTCTCCCGCACCTGGGCGTTATGGCGTTGATAGGTGGAATATAGAATGCTCCCACTGGAATCAATCACGACACTCTTGACGGTGGTCGATCCGATATCGACGCCGAGGTAATAAAGCTGTTTTTCTTCGTGGCCCATAAGCCTAGGTATTATAAACAAAGTCGCGGCAGATTTATCTCCCTTTTTCGACTCGTCTTTCTTTCCAAAAGAAAAAGGCGAGGTATTAAGCCCCTTCCTCGCCTCTACCTCTTATCAACGTTTATCCGCTAAGTCGGCAAAAGGATCATTCTTTGGCTTAGCCCTATTGCCACTTGAATGTTGAACGACGATGCACCGACTCGATACTCCACCGCATTTTTCTTTTGAGCAGGGGCGGTCTTGGCTTTTTTTCAGTCGGAGCGGCCAAAGAGGTCAACTCGGCGTCACTTGTTCACCGAAGAGGCGCGCTTCTCTTGGCCATTCTCCATCGCTTCATTGTCTTTCTTCCTTCGGAGCAAAAAAGAAAGGGCTTTTCACAACGCTCCGAGATGCGGTCCGAGAAGAAATGATTTATCATTAATACTTATGAAGCAACCCTCCAGCTTTGTCATCGCCATCGCCGGCGGTTCCGGTTCCGGAAAAAGCCTCCTCTGCCAAGCTTTGCGCCACCAATTCGGTCCGGCGGCAACCGCTTTTCCTTTCGATGCCTATAACAAAGATCAATCCCATCTCACTCTCGCCGAACGAAATGCACTAAATTATGACATTCCCGACGCCTACGATATCGATCGTTATCTCGCCGACCTCTTGCTCCTCAAGGACGGAAAAACCATCGCCTTGCCCACCTTCGATTACGCCAGCCACACCCGATGTGCAAAGACGCTGAGTCTCCCTAGCGCCCCCATCATCATCACCGAAGGCTTCTTGGTTCTGGCCATTCCCGAAAGCCACCGCTATTTCGATTTCACAATCTACGTCGATGCCGATGGCGACGTCCGCCTCGCCCGGAGAATCCTCCGCGATCAAAAGGAAAGAGGTTATCCGCCAGAACAAGTGATCGAGCAATACCTTTCCAGCGTCAAGCCGATGCACGAAAAATACATCGAACCCGGCAAAGCCCGCGCCGATTTTGTTTTTGCCAATAATGGAAGAGCCGGTTTGGACCCGGCAGAAATGAAACGCTTAATCACGATTCTCCACAAGAAAATCGCCGAACGCGAAAACCGATGATTTGATTTTGAGGGATCTCCGGATGCCAAACATCGGGGGGCATGAGGTGGCCAAAGCCATCCGAAGAAGCGGGAACCCGGATGCGAAAAGCATTCCAATCATCGCAATGAGGGCCGACGCCTTGGGCGAAGACATGAAAAAAAGCGCCACGAGTGGGATGAATGCCTGCGCCGCGATGCCAATCAATCCGGAACGCCTTTCCGAATCTCTCGTCCATTATCTTAGGCCAGCCAAGACTATTTAGCCCCAGAGGGCCGATACTTTAAAAAGAGGGCCATGATCTTCTCAATCTCGTCATCGCCATTCAGCGAAAGGGGGACATGACGGGCTTCATAGCCCGTTCCATCCGCAAAGGTCAGCCTGAGGCGCGGATAACCGATGTCGGTCACCGGCGGACGAAAAGGAAAAGACACCGACGGATGGTAGGCTAAAATCAACTGGGCCAAAGCGAGGAAGTCGGCGGGATAATCGCTGAGGCGATCTTTCTCGGCGAGAAAGGGCGGGTTGAGCGGATAAGAAAAGACGCGGATCGGGCTATCGCGATTCGGCACCCCGGGGGTGATGGCGTCGCTGACGCTGTCTTTCGTCAAAATCAGCTCCTCCCTCCGAAAAGGAACTCCGCGGTGAAAAGGCGTGGGGAAAGACAAGGCGATGCTGACGACATCTTCTATTTTCGGAGCGGTGTTTTCTTCCATGGTTTTCCCTTTTTACTATAACGCAACCCAGCTCTTCCTTATCTTATTTTTCAATTCCAGCAGCTTTTTTCGGACTTTTTTCAAAGAGCTTTGATCTTCGTCAAAAAGGCATGGACAAGAGAACGATATTCCTTTTCGTGATCGGGAAAGCTTTGGGCATGCTCCGAATAAGGGAAAAGATGAACCTCGCTGTAGCCTTTGTTCGCTTTGGCCAAGCGCTTCGAGTGCTCGGCGGGGATGAAGGTGTCGCCTTCCCCATGGATGAAGCATAAAGGAACTTCATTATCCTTGAGGGCCTCAATCGGTTTGACCCGGGCGAAATTGTAGTGATAAAGAAGATGGCAGATTCCGCCGGCAAGCGGAACGAGGAAGCCGGGCAAATGGTAATGGATTTTCAGTTGGTGTTTCAACACGCCATCGAGATCGGCGTAAGGACAATCAGCCACCGCGAAAGCCAACGAGGGATGCGAAGCCAGCGCCATCAAGGAGATGGCCGCCCCCATGCTTTCGCCATGGAGCCCCAGCAGGATCTTTTGGCCAAAACGATGATGCATATAATCGATGATGGCAAGGAGGTCTTTGCTTTCCTTGAGCCCCATCGTGCAAATGGATTTCGCATTCTCGCCATGCCCGCGGTCATCGTAAATCAAGACGTTGAAGCCCTCTTGATAGAAGAGATCAAGGTACTTGAGCGAGCCAAAGCGGGTGTAGCTGTTGCCATGGGTGATAATCACATATTTCCGACTTTCTTTCGGGGCGGGGACGAAGGTACCATGAATATGGTAGCCATCAAAGGAAGCGATCGTCACCGCTTCCTTCTTTAAATGAGGGTAGGCATAGATCAAATCCTTCCCTTTCTCGATGATCCAAGTCTCCTTCATGCTAAAAAGATGAGGGTAGGCAACGAGGCGGGCACAAAAGGCGAGCAAAAAGAAAAAGAAAAGAAGTAACGCCAAAACAAGGGCGGCGATGATTCCTAAGGCAAAAGCGAGACCAGGATTCAAGAACGTCTCCTTCCTTAGCCTCTATTCTAGACGAACAGGAAAAGAAGCCCTATCTTTTTTTCGCTCAAATCCTCTTTTTCAACTCCAAAATAATTTCGTCCTTCAAAAATAATAAAAATAGCCTTGTTTTTGTGGAGAAAGGGCTTACAATGGAAACCAAGTTTTATTTTTTGGTTTCCATAATGAACAACGAAAACATCCGCCAAGAGATCATCAAAGAATTCGCTCGCGAGTTCAACAAGGACGGGCCTCAGCTCGTTCTTTCTTCGGTCGCCAGCGCTCTCCACATCTCGAAGAAAACCATCTACCGCTACTTTGAAAGCAAGACCGCGATCTACGATTGCATCCTCGCGCAAACCTGCGCTGAAATCCATGCGGTTCAGGATAAAATCGTCAATGACTCGAGTCTAAACACCAGAGAGAAGCTTTTTCGCATCTTGACCATCAAAAGCACGAACGAATCCGTTTTCGATGTCAGCAAGATGTACGAGTTCCTCAAGTATGAGCCAGTATTCCATCAACATCTCCTTGCCGCCTACCGGACCAACTGGGCGCCCTTCAGCGCTCTGATCGAGCTCGGAAAGAAGGATGGGACTCTGAAAAAAGATACCTCAGCCCCTTTCCTCGTCTCCCTGATTACCAAGGGCTACGAGATGTGTTACGAAGGCGACTTCTTGGCCCGCAACAAACTGACCTACACCGAAGCGGTCACGAAGATCGCCGAGATCGTCTTAGCGGGCGTCTACGCCAATCAGGATGATTGCTCAAAAAAGCGCTGAATCCAATAAATTAAGGGAGGATTTTTCTATGTCTACTGCCAATCAAGGGGCTCAAGCCCCGATTCAACACGAGAAGAAAGTCCCAGCCAAGTCTGCGATTTGGCTCGCTTTTGCCGATTGCATGTGTGCGCTTCTTTGCTCTGCGGCCGAAGGATCGGTCCTGACGTATTTCTATGTCTACCATATGGGTCTCCATTGGGGCTTAGCCTCGATCGCTTGGATCGTTTTCGGCATCTGGAACGCCGTCAATGACCCCATCTATGGTTTCATCGCCGACCGGACTAAGAATAAGTTAGGCCGCCGAATCCCCTGGATCCGCTACGGGGCGCCTTTCATCGCCCTCTCTTTCATCTTGACCTGGATCAAATTCCCGTCGATGCAAGGCAATCAGGCTTTCTTAATGACGCAGATGATGGTTTGCTTGTTCTTCTTTGATCTTCTCTACACTGCCATCGCTTCCGCCCTTTATGTCATGCCTTATGAAATGGCGGTCACCAACAAGGCTCGCTCGCCGATTTTCATCTGGAAAATCATTTTCTCCATCATCTCGACTGGCATTCCAATGTTCTTCAATGGGGTTTTGAGCGACATGCTCAACACCAAAGTCAATCCGAATGGCTATGCCACCTTCATGGGGATCATGATCGGCGTCGGCATCGTCGGCGGTCTCATCATGTTTTTCTCCACTTTCTTCTATAAGGAAAACGGCTACGTCAAAAACGAACCACAGCCGAAATTCTGGGACGGACTCAAGGCTTGTTTGAAGAATAAATCGTTCCTCCTCTTTGAAGTCATCTCAATCACGGTCATCTATGCTCAGTCGAACCTGATGAACGGTTTGACGGCCGCTTGGGAAATGTGGGGTGACGAACCGGGCTGGCTTGGTTCTTCCACCTCCCAATACCTCTGCCTAGGCGCGATGGCGGTTGGCGTTGTGCTCGCCTTGCTTTTTGACACGAAGATGCGGGAAAAATGGGGAGCCAAGAACCTGACGCTCATCATGTGCGCCTCGATGGCGGCCGGCTGCTTCGTCGGCGCTTTCCTCGGTCGTTATCTCTACGCTCTCATGGTCGCTTTCTTCTTAATCGGCGTCGGCTTCGCCGGTGGCATGTATCTGATCCCGGTCATCAATGGCGACGTCATCGACAAAGATGAAATGGTTAATGGCTCGCGAAGAGAGGGCACCTATGCCGGCGTCAACTCCCTCATCACGAAACCATTCATGTCGATTGCTCAGGTCACTTACTTAGCCATTTTTCAAGCCTATGGATTAACGGGGACGATCGATGCGGCGGGCCAAACCAACTACGATTGGGCCAGCCAGGGGCTGGCGACCAAGAATGGTTTATTCATTGCTTGGATGCTAATTCCGGCGATCCTTTTGCTCCTCTCCTTCACCGCAATGTCTTTCTTCCCGCTCCATGGTGAAAAATGGAACGAAGAAAAAGCCGCCTTGGCCAAGCGGCACGCCGAAAAAGAAGCAGCGTACGAACAAGAAGTCTTAACGAAGAAAGCCAGGTAAGAGAGATCCGCCCCGAAAGCGCAATAAGTTTTCTCGACAGGAAAAGATCCCTGTTTTACCAGGGATTTTTTCTATTTTAATCGATCAACTTTACTTCTCGTTCTTATGAAAAACGTGATGGATATCCTGATGAATCTTCTCGAGGAGGGTGCGTTTTGGCGTTTCTTCTTTGGCTTTGGCGACATAGAAAACGCCATAGACCAAAGGACCGATGTGGCTTCCGATCAAGGGGTTGATCTGAGCGATCGGCCAGCTCTTGGCTTCGGGATAAGCCGGATAGAAGTCCTCGGTGAGGAACCGATTGAGAATCGCCTTGTCGCTCGAATAGAAGGCGTAAGCCGGATAGGAGAAGTCAATGGGATATTCTTTGATCTTGTCCACAACGAAAGCCATCGCGTTTTTCGTCCCCATTGCTTTGCCTGCGATAGTGACAAGCCCTTCATCGAGGGTGCCGATTGCTTTGGCGTGGAGAAAAACACCGAAGGCGTAATGGAACTTCGAAAGCCTTCCGCCTTTATAGACATAGGTCAACGTGTCCATGCCGGCGAAGACATGAATCCGCATTTTCAAGTCCTCGAGGTATTCCAGAAGATCGGCGAGTGGCAAATCCTGCTTCTCTTCGACTTCGTGGAGGAGGATTTGGCTCCCCGAGAAAAACGAAAAGGTATCAAAGAGATGGACTTTTTCCGGGCGGGCGCATTCCTTTAAAGCGATATTGGCCGCCTGCCAAGCCCCGGAGATCTTGCTCGAAAGGGATAGTAAAAGGGCCTCGTCCCCTTTTTCGGTCGCTTCATCGAAGGCGATCCGGTAGAGCTCAGGCGAGGGTTGGGCCGTATGTGGCATCAGCCCCTTTGAAAGGAGCGCATAGAATTCATCGGCGGTGATGTCGATGCCTTCTTGATAGGTTTTATCGCCGAGCGTGATCGATAACGGAATGAAAAAATAGCCCTTCGAAACCGCTTCCTTTTGGCTGAGGCCGATCGACGAATCCACGATAATTTTCAAACTCATGTTTTTGCCCCCCATTCACGAGGAACTAATATGATAAGAACTTTTGGGGAAATAGGCAATAAAGAGGCAAATGATTCCAAGGTTATCGAATGGATCCATCCAGTATTGAAGCGAGAAGAATCCGGACAAGCCTTGGGCGAAAGGGGGGACTCAGCGTTTTTCTTCGGCGGTCGCATGGCCGATTTCGATCACGCGGGAAAAGCCGAGTTGGTCGGAGAGGCGGTGCGAGATTGAAATCACGGTTCGGCCCGAACTCGCTTTCGCGAGCGCGTCCACCACTTCCTTTTCGGTCTTCGAATCCAAATTGGCCGATATTTCATCGAGCAAAAGGATTTGGGGGTTGGCAACGATCGCCCGGGCGAGGCCGAGGAGTTGCAGCTGGCCCCGGGAGAACTCGTCGAGGCTGAAGGGGGTGTCATAGCCCAAGGGGAAGTGGGTTTCGATGTACTCTTCGAGGAAGGCATCTTCAAAGGCTTTTTTCAACGTTGAATCGCTGAGGGAAAGATCCCCCAACGTCACCTGATCGCGCAGCGTGCCAGGCACCGGGTGGAAACCTTGCTCGACATAGCCGAAGATTTTCCTCTTTTCGCCATCGGGGATCTTCGCCACATCCTGAGCGTGGAGCAAAATGGCGCCCGAAGTGGGCTCCAATAAGCCCGTGATGAGACGGAAGAGGGTGGTCTTTCCCGCTCCGGTCCGACCCACCAAGCAAACTTTCTCTTTCGTGACGATGCTGAGCGAGAGGTCTTGGAAGATCATCTCGGCCCCATCGTCGTAATGGAAAGAGAGGTGCTCAAACGCAAGCAAGGGGGATTGATCAGAGATAAAGAGGTTCTCAGCGGTCAAAGAAGAGTCTTTCTCGCCGATTTCCTCTTCGTTCAAATAGGCTTCGACCCGAACGATGCCCGAGATGCCCTCTTGCATGCTCTGGAGCTCTTCGCCGATCGCCTGAATCGGCGAGAAGATCGAAGAGATAAGTTCCATCGCGGCCGCAAAACTGCCGATCGTGATCGTCAAAGCCAGGGTTTGCGAAGAATACGAATAAGCGACGAGGAAGGCAAAGAAAGCGATCAAAATCGATTTGAGGAAGTCAATGGTTGGCGAATAGACGCTGTCGAAGAAAGAGGTCTTGTCTTGACTCTTATAGCCTTTCTTGAGAAGCTGGACAAAGGCATTCTCCCGATACTTTTCTTTGCCAAGATCTTTGAGGAGGCGGAAATTGTCGCTCGTCTCGGAAAGGTGATTGCTTTCTTCATTGAGCACCTCGCGGTTGGCAATTTGGGCTTTGAGCATCGCTTTTTGGAAGGCCCGGGTGATCAAAGCGATAAGCGGAATCAGGAGGAAAAGCGAAAGACCAAGCCAATAATCCAAAATGAAAATCGAAACCCAAATGCCGACGATTTTGGCCAAGGAAACCACGAGCGACACCAACCCATCGGCGAAGAGGAGTTCGATCGCGTAAACATCATCCATCACCCGCGAGCTCATTTCACCGCTGCCATGATGGGTGAAATACGAAAGTTTGAGTTTGGCTTTTTTCTCGATCATCGCATAGCGGAGCTCATGGATCAGTTTCTGGCCAAACAGATCGATCATATAGGCCTCATAGAGGTTAAAGAGACCCCCGAGAAGATAGCTGGCGTAATAGAGGAAGGCCAAACGCACCACCCGCGAGGCGACGAGCAGGCTCGGGTCGGCCAAATCAGGGGTGATTTCGCCATCAATGATGGAGCGGAGGACAAACGGCGGGAGAAGCCCCGACAAGGAAGCCCCGAGGATCGCCAAGAAAAGGAGCAGGCCTAAACCCCGATGTTTGCCAAGGAAGTGGCCGAGGAAAGGGAGGGCTTTGAATTTCTTTTTCATGGCTCCTCCTTCCCCTTCACGTCTTGGAGAGCGTGGAGCGTCAGGTAGAGAGAACTCGTTTTTAAGAGGGTCTCTTCTTTGCCGACTTCATACGTCCCATCGCCATGAAGCAGGATGACGCTATCGAGATCGGAGAAAGACGTGAGACGATGCGAGATCAAAAACACAAGCGAATCGCCGCATTCTTCGCGGAGATGAACCAAGATTTCTTTTTCGGTCTTCGGGTCAACCGAGGCAAAAGGATCATCGAGGATCAATAAGGCTTTTCGGTGGTAAAGACTCCGAGCCAAAGCCAAGCGCTCTTGCTGCCCGCCTGAGAGTTTGACCCCTTCATTGCCCACGATCGTGTTTTCTTTCTCTTTCATCGCCGCTAAGTCTTCGTCGAAAGCCACCCCATGGAGATAGGGCAAGACATCCTTGCTCTCGCCAAGAGCGATGTTCTCTTTGATCGAGGCGGTGAAGAGTTCGTTATGGTGCGGCATGTAGGTGAAACTCCCGGCGATTTCTTCGGGGGTGCACTCCCGCACTTCTTTGCCAAAACAAACTAGGTTTCCCTCATAAGGAAGCGCTTGGAAAAAGAGTTTGGCAAACGCGCTCTTGCCCGAAGCGATCGGGCCGGTGATGCCGATGATTTCGCCCCGCTGAGCGGAAAAAGAGAAATCCTTCAAGAGGGGCTTCCCCTCAATCGTCAGACTCAAATGCTTAATCTCGAGGCGCGGCGAGGCATTGAGAGCAACCGGGGCCGAGAAATCCTGATAAGGCGAGATCAAGGGTTTGATTCGTTTCCAAGAAGCCAGCCCCTTCTCAATCGAGCCGAAGAGTTTGGCGGTTTTCGAGGCTTTCGAAGCCATCAAGAGGAACGTGGTGAGATAAGTCGTGAACGCGCCGAGGCTCCAATTTGAGGCCATCAAGCCAGGGATCGGAGCGCTCAAAGCTTGGCCTTGGATCATTTTTCCCGGGCCTAAAATCAGGATGGGAATGAGGCCAAGCAGGGCGATGATTTCCGCTAGAGGGATCATGAGATCGCTCAGAGCCAAGGACTTGACGGTCTTCTTCTCATAGTCCTTGAGGACGCCATCATAGGCTTTCGCATTATCCTCATCGCGGCCATAGATCCGATAGGTCAAGGCGTTGTCATAGAGGTCATAGGTGCTGGCGGTTAGGTTCGCATTGGCTTTGCGGGAAGCGCTTGAGGAAGAAAAGATCGGCTTTCGCATCAAGAAGGCGAACAGGATAGCCCCGGCGACGGGAATGAGGGCGTAGAGCGTCATTTCCCAGTCATAAAGGAGCAGGAAAGCAATATAGAAAAAAAGCATGACGAGGGTATCGAAAACCTCGGTGGTGAGCTTTCGCATCCCTTCAACGGTCGCCTCGACATCGGAGATGACTTTGGCGAGCAAAGAGCCGACCGAAGAATCGTCGCCCTTGGCTTGCGAACGATGGAGAACGTTATTCTCCAAAATGAGCCGCATCGCTAGAGTCGTGTTGTTGGCGAAGAGGCGAACGGTATAGCGCTTGAGCGAGCGGGAAAGCAAAACCAAAGCGATGACACCGAGGAAAACCCCAATCAGGATCAGCACGTCGTTCAAGGGCGTCTTGGCCCCAATCGCATCGACGAGCCGACCTTCGAAATAAGGCGAGGCGAGCATGCCAAAGTTGTAGAGAAAACCCGTGAGGGCAATCGCAAGGCAAAGAGGAATCTGAGCCTGCCAATAGGAACGAAGATCAGCGGGATTTTTTATTTTTTTGACGAGGTTTTTCGCCATATCCCAACATTCTAGGCAAAGCCTAGGGAACATACAATAAAAAAGGGAGGGCCTTACGTGAAAGAGGCGAAACCCGGTTCAGCGCTTCAAGGCGCTGGCGAGACGGGAGATGGTCGCTTCGAGCGGGCCTTCGGAAAGAAGCGAATCAATTTCTTCATCTTTCTCGAAGATCACCGAGCGGCGATGGGCTAACTTGGCGCGATACATCGCCACATCGGCGAAAAGGAGGGCATCGCGGTCATCGTAGCTGCCGGCCACCGGCATCACGCCATGATGATCGACCTTCACCAAACCAAAAGCCGCTTCAATCGCATCGGTTCCGAAGCGGATTCCTTCGAGTTCTCGTTCGATCTTTTCGATCAAGCGGAGCTGATAGTCGTGGTCCATCACAAACGAAAGGAAGATGAATTCATCGCCCGAACGATGGTAATAGATCTCATCGGGCCCCGCGATGCTGATCAGCCGGCGGCCGATCTCGGCGAGGACCTCGTCGCCTTTGCCATGCCCGAATGTATCGTTCACGCTCTTGAAGTGATTGATGTCGAAAAGGCCGACATAAAGTTGGCGCAAATTCTTTTTGGTGTGGTCGTAGAACGTATGGAGATTGAAGAGGCCGGTCAGATCGTCTTTTGCCGAGGAGAAAAAGAGTTTTTCCAGATTGATGACCTCGTTAGCAAATTCCTCAAAGACAAAGGCGATGATCCCTTTTCCCGGAAGTTGAAAAACGCTGAGGGCGAAGGCGTGTTTCTCCTCGCGGATTTTCAAGGGGAGCAAAACGACATTGTGGCCATAGGAAGACTCGCTCATCTGCCGAATTCGATGGCAAACCTCTTCCTTATATTCCTTATAGCCTGCCGCTTCGCAAATCTCGCTTTTGCCGTCGATGGATTCGACGAGATCATTCGGGGTCAGGACGCCTTTGAGGCCCAGTTCGGCGAACCCCGGGGTCAAAAAGACGAAGGGCGAAGCGAAAAACGAAGACGAAAGCGGAACATAGGCCACCATGAAATTCGTGCGGCGTTTAAGAATATCGGAAAGAAGCCCGTCTTTGTTTTTTGTCAACTTCATTCTTGTATTCTAGAACATTCTTAACGCACCGTGAAACTATTTAAATCGGTAAAAACCAACCGAAATCCCGTCCCTTAAACTCAAAGGCAATCGCGAGAAAAAAGAAGGACAGGTTCAGCAAAGGATCGGGATTGGAGGGAGCCTCGGGAGGAAGCAAGCCCAGTTCTTATACATTTGTCAACAATTCCATAAACCTATTTGGAGTTAGAAGCTGCCCAAGCAATCAACGGCGAGAGAAATAAAGCAATAACCAAAATGAGAATAATCCAAGAGCGGGCCGCTTTCTTCTTGCCGACGATAGAAGGGCGGAAGCCGTTGATGAATCAGGCAAAGGAGCCTTGACCGGAAGGGTCTTGGCTTTTCGTAACTTTCCCATGCGGATTGTTTTCCATTTTGTTTATTCTAAAGGCGAATTCCTCGGCTTACAATGTGAGTATCTCGACCTGATACTGTGAAATCAGGTTAGCAAAACTCAACCTTCCCCTGCACTCCCCCGACAAGCGTATTTACGCCTCCGGCGATCGATTTAACCTTTTTGGCAAGGCTTTGGCTCCACACGAAGCAAACGTTATAGCATTCAGCGAGATACTCTTTCCCTTCAACCCTAACAATCACCTTCGCCTTTTCCAATTGCTGAAAATAGTTACGATACTTTGCATCGGAAACTCCTAAAATTTCAGGAGAAACATGAAACCGCTTATCAATCGCCCGCACAATGCATAGCATCCGATGATAATCATCAGAAAGGCGGTTCAACTTCCTTCGATACGTTTGATAAAGAACCATGCAAACCTCCCCAAGGACAGCGTCTTTATGTTTGACTATTGATTAATCTACTCTATTGATCAAAGCAATTCCATCGAAATTCCCTCCGAAGTTTGGAAACTTTTTTGTAAATCTTTTCGAAGGCCGAAATTCATCGAAAACCCCCTCGCCTCGCGCGCGAACTACTAGTCGTAGTGTTACTGAAAATTTTTGGAGCCAACTTTTGAAGAAAAATCCAAAAACGGGTTAGAACTCAGCCTCGTTTTACATTTACATTGTTATCGTAGAATCGACGGTTTCACGTTTTTGACAGGCTTGAAAACTTCCCTATAATGGGTTCACATAACAATTGGGGGAAACCGACTAAAAAAGTAGAGAAGAAGAGACGACCGCGATCAACAACAACTAGATGCTCAGGGGCCAGCGAAAGGGAGAACTGGCAAGGACGGGGCATCCCAATATGAAGCCTAGGGGAGAACCGCTAAGAAGCGTTCGCCCCCAGACGCGGGTAGCTTATCCGAGAGGCTGTGGGATGCCTCCGACATCAAGAAAAGGTGAAACAGGATAAGGGAAGTGATGCAGACTGCGCCTGCATACCCCTCCCGCTAATCGCAGCGGGATACCCGCCTGACGCCTACGGAAACAAGGAGAGACACAGCAATGAACGACGTTTTCAGCGACGAAATTTTAGGCGACCCCGAAAAAGCGGGGTGCCTGGCCGCGGTCGGAGGGATGCGGATCCGGCTCAAAGCAGACTACAAGACGAATAAGAGCGCATTTCAGGGAATCCTCGAGGCGGCTTTGGCCCCTCGGGGAAACGAAAAAGAGTTCGATGGACGATACGGATTCGAAGGGACGACGGATTTTGGGGATGGTCTATTCGTCATGCATGGCGAAAGCGAATCCCTGATTGAAATCATGGGACGGCAGGCCCAGATGCTTTCGTCCGAAGACTGGGCCCGTGTGATTAATGAGACGAAGAAGGCCGACGGCAAAATTGCGAAGCTCATTCTCACGATTGTCGATATCGCTAAAAGCCTCAATCCCGAGGAGATCAAGGCCAAGATCGATAACCGGGAGTACACCACTCCGTTAAGGGCCTCTTCGCTCGGCGGCTATTTCGGGAGCGGGAGTTGAAGCGCCCTTCTTGGCACCACCAAGACCACGCAGCTTCTTATCCAAGGCAAGCCAAACGGACGGACGACGTTCGCCCTGTCCTATTTCTCCTTCAACGCAGACGAGAAAAGCGATAGCCTATTGGCCGCCCTTTCGCGCGCGGAACTCGGAGAGTACGTGAAGGGATGCCTCCTCTCGGCGATTTGCTTCAAAAAGCGGCCCGCCAAGGACGAAAACCACCGCTCCGACATCAAGGACTGGGACAAATGGGATGCCTTCCTTGAGGGAGCAGGACGGATCAAGAAGCTCAGCCACGCCAAGAGCGCACCGGAGATCGAGAAGAGCAAGAAATGGCTGATGGAGGAAGCCGCGCGGGCCATCGCCCGGCTTTCCTTGGCCCTCAACATGGAGCCCATCGACGTTTACAAGATGCTTTCGGACGCGGGCAAAGAGAGGTTGAACGATGGCGACATCCGCTCGATCAACGCCTATCGGAGGGAGCACGGCTTCAAAACGCTCACCCTCGCCGAGGCGAAGGAGGAGAAACGATGAGCGTCTACAAAGACCGTTCCTGTGGGCGGGACCGCTGGGTCGTCCAAATCTACAAAGACGGCCACAAGATCCGCTTCTACACCGATCCGAAGCGGGGACTCCCCCTCCTCACGAAAGAAGACGCGAAGAAAGCGGAGGCCGAAATCACCCTCCGGGCGCTCCGAAAATCTCCAATGGCCCGAAGAAGATGCCTTGCCGCGACCTCAAGAATGCCTTCTTCGACCAGCTCCGGAAGAACCATAAGCCCTCAACCATCTACACCCGGCTCAATTTCTACGAGAACTACGTGGCCCCGCTCTTCGACCCCTTCAACGTCGAAGACCTCACCAACGACGACCTCGACCGCTTCAACGAGTGGCTCAACAAAGCCCCGCGCGGCTCGATGTGCAACGTGGTTTCGACCGCCAAGGCTTTCATCGAATTCCTGAGAAAATGGAATGGGTCTTTGCTGCCGGAGAGGATCTTTCCCTATCTCGATCCTTCCCCCCACAACCACGAATACCATTTCTACAGTCTCGAACAAGAGAGGCAATTCCTCTCGGTGATTGGCAATCGGCGCGACCGGCTCCTCTTTACTCTGTTTTGCTACTATGGCTTCCGGATGACCGAATGCATCGCCCTCAAATACTCCGACATCGACGTCCAGAACATGACCATCTCGATCAACCGGATCGTGCTCACGAAGTCGATGTTCAAAAAGCAAATCTTCACCACGCCGAAGACCAAGCGTTCGATCCAGACGCTCCGCCTTCTCCCCGACATCCTCCCCCCGCTCAACCCCGAGGCGAGGCAAAGTGACTTCCTCTTCCCCGGGGAATACGGGACTTATGTCATCAACGAAGGCCACGTCCGGCGGCTCGTCGTCAAATACGCGAATATGGCAGGGCTGAAGCCGCTCCGGGTTCACGAATTCCGCCACGGTTGCGCCTCGAACCTCCTCCGGGGAATGGTCCCTTTGCGGATCGCCGCCCATTGGCTGGGCGACACGGAGAGCACGGTTCTTGATTACTACAGCCACATGTTCCCCGACGAATCGCAAAGCGTGGCCAAGTTCTTCGAGAGCCGTCCCCTCGAAACAAAAGACACATCAAAAAGCGCTTCCGAGAAGAAGGAAGCGCTGATGTGATTTACTGATTGCCTAATGGAGAAAGCCCCAACTCTTTTCGGAAATATTTGAGGGTGCAATAATCGAATTTTTTCATCTAATAGGCGAACTTGATGGGATCGGAGGCGTATTTGACGTAATTACGGACAAAGGCTTCGAATTGTTTGACGATGAGGCCGATGTGAGAGGTGAGTTCCATGTACTCGAGATGGTCAACGTAACCGGCTTGTCCGATGAATTTGGGGTCGTTCACGATGACTGCTTTCGTGTAGTCGATCGCCGTCGAGGCTTCGCTCGTTCTCCCCGTCTTCGCAAACTTGAAGCAATAAGGATGGCGGACCGTCGTCCGAAAAGGAATGGCATAGCGATTGCCGTCGATCAGGACGACCAAAACAACATAAGGCCTGCTCGACTTGCTCTCGAGTTCCGGATAGGAGGAAGGAGGGTAGGCCTTGTAGAAATCGGGGGATAAAAGATTGAGTGTAAATTTGTCCATAAGGATGAAAAGAGGGAACCCGAAGGTTCCTCTTCTCTTTTGGGATTTCTTTTTCCGGTGTTACCCTCGCACCGTGATCTTCTCTTTGGGATTTCTTTTTCCGGTGTTACCCTCGCACCGCATCGACATCATCATAATACCTGAAAAATCGCCATCGTCAAGGGAGGCTTATTCGCATCGAATTTACTCATTTCCTGATGAAACCACCCCCCAAATCACCCCCTACGTTCTTAATGTTTAACTGAAAAAGCACCGCCGTGGCGATGCTTCCAAATTTCATGGTCGGGATGGCGGGTAAGCGGTTCAATTCCAGGGACTCGGATTTTATATTACTTAGTAATATAAGACTTCGGTTTTTCGTTGCCCAATAGAGGGCCAAGACGGACTCCCGCCCCTGGGCAACGGTTTACCAGTGGTTTACCAAAAAAGGAATCTCCTCCAAAAACTTTTGACGTCCATCGAGACCGGTCAAAACGCTACTTCAGTTTTTATTTATACTTATATTTATACTTTTGTTTATACTTTCTTCCGCTCTAATTCATACCGGGTCGCCTTGCCGAGGCCATTTTTCTTCACCATTCCTTCTTCTATGAGCCCATCGAGAACGGCTTTCAGAGATTTCGACGCTTGGGAAAGGCCTATTTTTTTGGCAATCTGCAGCGCGGAATAATCCCCCGTGCTCAAGAGCGAAAGAGCTTCGGCCCGAAGTTCTTCACGGCTTTTCTTTTTTCGAGGCGAGAATGGGGCTTCCTTCGTCGGCGAGAACGAAGATTCGGGGTAAAGGCGAGCGATGAGGCTCGACCGCTCAGGGTCGTTCAAGAACAAAGGCATCGGCGAGCCATTCTCTTTGAGGAAACGAACGGCCCGAGGAATGCCGGTATTGTGGCCTTCGGTGAGCCGGTAATCTTTGAGATAATTCCCGATGCTGCGATTCCGATAGGGTTTGCGGCTCCGAATGTTCAACGAGCGGATGTCGCCGTTGGTAATGGTGTGATCGAAGCCGGGGTATGACTTAATCTCGACATAACCAGGCGTGATGGTCACCGTGACAGGCTCTCGAATCTCGTAAGAACGATGGTAAACGGCGTTGGGAAGCAATTCCTCGAAAGCCTCGTAAGGATAATTGAAAACGTGTTTGGCTTCCGCCTGATCCGCCACCTTGATAATTCGCTGGGCGATAACGTTGTTCTGGAGATAAAACAAAGCGTCTTTGAGCTGGAATTGCAGCGGGCCTTTGAAATTCTTCTCCACGATGTCCTCTCCGCTCGAAACCGGAATCGTCACGATGTCGATGTATGCTTCGGGAAAAAACGCGTTAACCTTATAAGAAAACATCAAAAGGGCCACGTTAGTCGGATGGCGATTTTCGCTCGGCCCATCCAACAAACCCATGGCTGAGGCCAAATCGGCAACGCTCATTTTTTCGGAAGCATCATAGAGATCGCTTCCGGTCATCTTGAGGTAATCCCGAATTAACTCTTTGGAAAGGTCCTCTGGCGTGGCCCAGGGGCAAGGGCGGTCATCAAAAGGGACGGAAGACGCAGTTTCGAAGAGCTCTTTGAGTTCCTCGTCGCCGGCTTTGACAGTGCTGCTAAAGCGACGGATCCAGTAATGCTTAAGCGGGTCCTTCTTCTTGGTCACGGCTTTGGGGCAACGATAAGGCCTTGAATGCCCAGGAAGGCACCAAAGGACGAGAAGTTTTTTCCCATCAGTCTCGCAGATTTCAAGCCGGGGGGCATAATACGGTTCGATCAAATGGCAATAATTAAGGAGCTCTTTCTCGATCGAATCAATCGCATTCCCGGGAACCCCAAAAACCGGCCGTAGAGCAACGCCATCGGGAGCCGACACACCAAGAACAATATAGCCACCACCATCATTATTAAAATCGTTGGCAAAGGCACAAATTGATCTGAGAACCGGGTCAGGATCCCACCCTTCTTTGAATTCAATGCGATCCGATTCGATGTTTTGCTTCTTCAGCAATTTCTCAATTCCGATAACAAGAGCCATATTTTCCCTCCTAAAATGATTCTACAATGAATCAAAAATACTTCTACTTTTATTTATACTTTTGTTTATACAATCGTCAAGAAGGTTTTCAAAGAGGTATACGACTTTAAATTCCCATAAAAAAGCCTCGATAAAATCGAGGCTAATGATTTCGTGGTCGGGATGGCGGGATTCGAACCCGCGATCTTCTGCTCCCAAAGCAGACGCGTTAAACCAAGCTGCACTACATCCCGATAGAGAAGAAAAGGATGACCTTGGGGTCATCCTTTTTTCTTTTTTTGGCGCGCCAGACAGGATTCGAACCCGTGACCCGCAGATTCGTAGTCTGCTACTCTATCCAGCTGAGCTACTGGCGCACTTGATGGGCTGTTTTTCAACAGCCCCACAACTATAGTCCACTCCGTGAAACGGAGCAACTAATTCTTTTGGAGCATCCGGGCGGAATCGAACCGTCGGTTGGTGAGTTGCAGTCACCTGCCTTACCGCTTGGCTACGGATGCAGCGGATAGGATTATATCATTGTCTTTTCTTAGGGGCAACGAAAAGGAAGGAACAAACTCTTGGCGGCTCATTTCAAAGCGGAAGAACGAGCTAAATCCTCTAGAGGGGCCCAGAAAAAGCCTTTGAGGGCGCTGAAGAGCAATTTCAGGTTTTCCTCATTGGCTTCGTAGAGGTGATCGGCGAAATAGGAGAGATTATCAATTTCGGCCTTGAGAAAACATTCTTCGATCATATGGACTTGTTCTAACGGGAGCGGCCCATAAAGCGAAGCGACGGTTTCGTCGAGGTGGGCGAAATACTCCTCGCGGACTTTCTGGACGAAATCATGATGGTAATAGACCGAAGCGAGATAGTGATGGAGATAAATCACTTCTTTTTTGTGGGTCAATTTGTCCATGAAGACCGGACGGAAGTCCTCAAAAGAAACCGTCTTGGCCTTGGCCCGGACAAGGCTATAGCCCGGCACGTGGTTAAACCGCTTCCACGCCAAGGCGAAAGCCTCATCCATCAGGATCTGTTTGCTCTTATAGCGAAGAAAGATCGTCGGTTCGGAGATGCCCAATTTGCTGGCGATTTTTAACGTCGAAACCTTACCCGTTCCACCTTGAGCGGTTTCTCGCATCACTTCATCAAGGATTTTCTCGGATATTTCCGCGTCGAGTTTCCGGCGTGACATCGCTTGTTCTCCTTTGCCAAAAGTCTCAGGAAGGGGTTAACTCATCACAGAACTTTTTCGAGTTTCAAGTGAGCCGTGTCAAAGACGCCATCGGTGTAGGTGACATGGGTTTCGCTTTCGACGAGCGGCCGCACGTAGTCGCGGAACTCATCGCTGAGGCGGGTGTTGTTCTTCAACCACTCTTGCGGAATCTTCTTCTCGGCGTTGGCAATGTCTTTGACGGGCGAGAGGAAGTAGTCGATGACATACGGCTTTGAGGTGATACGAACGATACATACCATCTGACCCGTTTCGCCCTCGAGGGCTTTTAAGACCGCGAACTTCGAGGTCTGAATCGCTTCTTGTTTATCGACGTCGCTGGCTAAAATCGGATCGGCGCGCTGCGGCAATGAGAGTTCCATGACTCTCGTGCCATAGCCCAGTTTTTCGTGGATCGATTCCGCCAAGGTAAGGCAGACGCCTTCAAGTGACTCGTGGCCAAAGCTATCGACAACGCCATGGTTATGATGGGCGACCGGGATGCCTTCGGAGAGCGCGCAAACGGCATAGCCTTTCTTTTCGTAGATCTTCTTGAGGTCTTTTAAGAACTTCTCCTCGTTCCATTCCATTTCCGGAACATAAATCAAATCGGGGCGTTCCCCTTCCGGAAGCACATCGACGCAGCCCGTGAGCCATCCGGCATTGCGGCCCATGATTTCGACAAGTACCACTTTGCCCTTCTTATAGGCTGCCGCATCGACCACCGCCATCTTCATCATGTTGATCACGTGACGAGCGGCCGAAGGATAGCCGATCGCATGATCGGTGACGTAAAGGTCATTATCGACGGTCTTGGGGATGCCAAGGACCGCGATATCCATTTTCTTGGCTTTAAAGAATTCGGAGAGCTGGAGGCAAGTGTCCATCGAATCGTTGCCGCCATTGACGAGGATGTAGCCGATATTGTGTTTTTTAATCGTCTCGATGATCTTGTCGAATAAAGGATCGCCAATCGCCGGCATCTTTTTACGGGTGCTGCCTAAGGCGGCGCCAGGCGTTTGCTTCAAAAGTTCGATTTCTTCGAGGTCCTCTTTGCGGAGGTCGACCAGATTGTCATCGATCAAGCCTTCGACGCCATAGCGGGCGCCATAGATTCCATCGATCTTGTCATCGTGCTTGAGCGCTTCGGCAATGACGCCATAAAGCGAGCAATTGATGACCGGCGAGGGGCCACCGCTTTGGAAATAGACCAAAGACTTTTTCTTCATAAAAAGGGATCCTTCCTGAAAGGCGAAAGCGCCTTTCCTGTTTCTTTATTTGCTTTTATTTTATCCCTAATCCGAGAAATAGCCACCCTGAAACGTAAAAAGGTGCCCCCAAGGGCACCTTAGAAAAGCAAGAAGGATCAGGCAGCGGGTTTCGTGGGTTTATCCGGAGATTTCTCCGCAGGTTTGCTCGCGGGAAGGGCGGCTAAGCGTTCTTCTCTCCGCCGTTTCCGGAGACGTTTCGAGCCAAGGGTCCGGACCAAGAAGTAACCGCCAAAGCCTAAGGCTAAGACCACTTCGACCACGAGGAGCACGACAATCCAGGGCTTAATCGCACCGGAACTCTTGACGTTCTCCCACATAAAGAGAATATAGGAGTTATTGCCTTTGTAGTCTTCCATGACCGCTAAGCCAGGGATTTGGCACAAGACGGTGCCTTTATACTCTTCCATCTTGCTTGGGTATTGGGCTAAGAACTGCCGGCCGACGAGGACCGTTTCGTCTTCACCCGCGAGGTTTTTACCCGTCACTTCTTCGAATTCGTTCGAGTAGACAAGACAATTATCGCTGTCATCACTCAAAGAACCTTTGAAGAAGTAAGAGAGATCGACCGCCCGCCAAGTGTTATCGTCCGGAGCGTATTTCTCGGCGTACTCTTCCCAGCCGATTAAGGCGCCCTGATCGACGACGGCGCCATCATTCGAAGAGCCGGTCATATTATGCTCGCCATAGTTGATTTCGTGATCTTTTCCATCGATAGGAACGATTTTCGTCCCGCTCCCATCTTTGAAAATATAATTCTCTTGATCATCGAGATAGAAACTGCCCGCCGTGTTGTCGTAAGCGTACATCGCGGCATAGCGCGGATCATACCAGCTTCGGACGAGATCGAGGATGTTGTCGCCGGCGATGAACGAGGTGTAACCGATATAGTCCATGTTGGCGGCCGCGACATCCGGACGCGAGATGAAGTCGATGAACTTCTGGGCGTATTCTTGCTCTAAGCCATCGCGCTTAATCAGGCACCAAGCATCAAACCAGATGTTGCCTCCGGTCTTCGGGATCGAATAATAGAGGGTATTGCCGACTTCATCGGCGTTATTGAGGCTGGTCACGGCGTCGCCGCTCCAGGCGGTATCGATGCCGCTCTTATCGCCCGAGATGATATCGGTCTTGCCGCTATCGACCTCCAGGCCGAAGGAATCCTCTTTTAAGGCAATGAGGGCCGTTTGGACCTCATCGACGATCATATTGACCGTATAAGTCGGCGCTGCCGCATCAAGCTTCTTCGCTAACGCGTTGAAGTCATCGAGGTGGTTGATGTTGTTGAAGACCGTGCTGACGTCATTCGTGTATTGCTCGCTCGAATAGCTGGCGCCGGTGTCCGTCTTGCCGTCTTCGTACCACTTAAGCAAGGTCTTGAAATAGGAATCAAAAACCTTCATGAGACCGATGGAATAGGTATCGCGCATCGAATCCTTGACCTGGAAGGTTTGGCTGTAATTGCCGCTCCACATCGCATTCCAGTCGCTCATCTGCACCATCACGTCTTCGCGGGAAAGCCCCCGTTTTTGATAGGCCGAGAAACTCGGGTTATAGGTGATGCCCAAAGTACCCCACATATAGCCGCGGGCATAATCGCCAAGGTTGCCATCTTCGCCATTGATCTTGGCGTGGATCGCTTTCAGTTCATTCTGCAAGAAGCTCGAAGCGTAGAGTTGATAGTTATCGTCCCAACCCGTCGCATCCCCGCCATAAAGATCAACCCGTTCCTGGCCGCTTTTGAACGGAACGACCATGTTGAGGGCCATAAGGCGCTGGATGATGTAGTCGGAGACGCAGACGAGGTCGACGGTCGTGCCGCCGGTTTGCAATTTCGAAAGCTCATCCTCCATCGTCGAGAACTTGCTATAGGAAACCGTGATATCGACGCCATCGGTGTCTTTCACGTACTTTTCGAAAGCGCTGATGATGTCCATCGAGCCATCGCTGCCATCGGCGATGTAGTCTTCGGAGTTATGAATATAAAGATTCACCGGGGTTTGGCGTTTCACCGCTTTTTGAACAATGCTCTCCAAGGGGTGCGTAACCATGAACGGCGCCGAATTGACGCCGCCGATCGCCACGAGCGAAAGAGCGGCTAAAACAAGATGCGTGAACATTTAATACTGCCTCCCTTTCCGTTTTTTGCCTTGTTTGGCTTTGACGTTTTGATAGATCGTCATGCCAATCACTAAGGCAAGGACCAACAAGAAGATCAAGGTCGCAAGAGCGCGGAGCTCCGGCGGAAGCGGATGCTTCTTGATGATGCCTTCGACGTAGGTCGAAATCGTTTCGATGTCGCTATTGCCGCTGAGTAATCCCGGCCCGCGGGTGAACGCGGTGACGATGAAATCATCGAGGGACAAGGTGATGGCGATGAGGAAGCCGCCGAGAATGCCCGGGAGAATCTCCGGGAAAACGACTTTCCGCAAAGCCTGACGGGGCGTGCAGCCCAAATCGAGGGCCGCTTCATAAAGCGCCGGATCCATCTGAATCAATTTCGGCTTGACCGAAAGATAGACGAACGGGGTGCAAAGAACGAGGTGACCGGCAAGCAAGGTCCAATAGGATAAGGAGAAATGCCCACTGACGCTGCCGATGAAAACGAACATGACGATGAGGGAGAGCGCGATGACGATCTCGGGGTTGACGACCGGAATCTGGGTCGAGAATTCCAAGGTTTTCTTAAACCAGGGCTTGCTCTCGAAGACGCCGATGGCGCCCAAGGTGCCGATGACCGTTGATAAGAGAGCCGCGCTCACGGCGATGATTACGGTGTTGCCCACCGCAATCTGGACTTCCTGGTCGTGGAAGAGCGAGGAATAGAGTTCGAAGGTGAAACCATTCCAATCGCCAAGGTTCGTCGAATTGGTGAAGGAATAGATCATGAGCAAAAGCACCGGAAGATACATCAAGATCAACAAAATCCAGATGTAGCATTGGGCGAAAATCTGCCAAGCGAGAAGGTGGCTCTTGCGCGGCTTCGCAGCCGCTTTGAGCTGACGCGGGGTCGGGGCTTTGGTCACGACCACTTCGCTATCTGAGGTATTCATAGAGGGATCCATAGGGGTTTTGCCGGAAGTTTCCGTAATTTCGTTCACCATAAACCAGCCCCCCGAGCCCCTTGCGGGTCTTTCTCGACGTTGCGCGTCGCTAACATCGTGATGCCGATGATCACCAGCATGATGAGAGCCATCACCGAACCTTCATTCCAAAGCGAATTGCTGAAGGCGAGGTAAATGTAGTTGCCAAAGAGGGTGATTTTGCCCTCCGATAACGTATCGGAAATGACGTAAGAGGACATGACCGGCATGAAGACCATTTCGCAAGCGGAGATGATGCCCGGCAGACTCTGAGGAATCACGTTCTTCCAGAAGACCTGCCACGGGTTGGCACCCAAATCGGAGGCCGCTTCCATCTGCGAATGATCGAGTTTGAGCATCGTCGTATAAAGCGGGAGGATCGTGAACGGCAAGTAGTTATAGACCATGCCGATGATCGTCGCACCCCACGGATGAGTCGAACCCGATAAGCCCATCCAGGTGAGCAAGTCACGGGTGGCGCCGGTCCGGATGACGAAGTTGATCCACATCGGCATGATGAAGAGAATCACCAATACCTTGTTGACGTTGAACTTCTTCTCAGCCAAGAAATAGGCGGCCGGATAGGCTAAGACCAAGCAAATCAGGGTCGTTTGAATCCCGACGAAAAGCGAGACGAATAAGACCGACCACTTCGCGGCATTGGTGAAGAAGCCAGCGATGGCATCGAAGGAGAACGAGGTGATCTTCGTGCCATATTCATCGTAGGTCGTCTTGGTAAAAGCATAACCAACGATGAGCAAAAGCGGGATGATGACGAATAAGACCAAGAACAGAGCGTAAGGGATCGCCAAATATTTCCGTTTTAAGGCGAAACTCTGACCGAGGCGGTTGCTGCGGTTATTCTTTTCCGCATTAGTCAACGACATATTGGTCTAGATCCTTCTTTAAACGGAGACGGATCGCTTTGACAGGGATATCGACGGAAACGATATCGCCTTCGTTCCATTGGTAAGGCGTATTGGCAATGAAATCTTCTTCATCGTCGGTGCGGATGATGTACTGATAGTGGTCGCCAAGCCAAACGCTTGAGACGATGGTGCCTTGGCTATGGCCTTTGGAAAGGTCATCGTCGAGAATCGGGGCATCCAAATCGCATTCCGCCACCACTTTCGCATCGGTGAAATCGTATTTTTTCTTGTTCTTCGGATCGACGATGTAACCATTTTCGTCCAAGGAAGAGCCTTTGACGAGCTGAGTCAAATCGCAAGGGAAAGGATCTTCGCCGATGATGACTTGACCATCTTTGGTGATCACGGATTCTTCCCATTCGTTCTCGGTCAGATCCTTATGCATGATCTGGAGGTTTTCTTTGACCACGTGGATCGAAACGGCCTGCCCGACTTCCCGAGCGTGGGTATCGCGGCAAAGGACTTCGTTCTTGCCGACGTTAATGACATAAGAATAGTCCTCGCCTTTGAAGACCCGGCTGGCGATCGTCCCATCGACGATGCCTTTGCCCGGATTGCCAATTTCGACGTCTTCGGGGCGAATGACGACATCGACCTTCTCGTTGAGCGGGAAGTCATCGATGCAATTCCAGACGGCGTTAAGGAAGCGGACCTGTTGTTTGCCGCTCATCGTGCCGTTATAAATATTGGATTCGCCGATGAAATCCGCGACATAAGCGTTGGTCGGCTCGTTATAGATCGACTCCGGGGTGCCGACTTGCTGGATCGCGCCGTCTTTCATGACGACGATCGTATCCGACATCGAGAGGGCTTCTTCCTGGTCGTGGGTGACATAAATGAAGGTAATGCCTAATTTCTTATGCATTTCCTTGAGTTCGATTTGCATGTCTTGCCGCATCTTGTGGTCCAGAGCGCTTAACGGCTCATCAAGCAAAAGAACCTGAGGTTCATTCACGATGGCGCGGGCGATGGCGACACGCTGCTGCTGGCCACCCGAGAGATTAGCAATATCGCGGTCTTCCATTTCCGCCATATCAACGATTTCGAGGGCTTTCGCGACTTTTTGATCGATGGTTTTGTCATCAAGATGAACGAATTTCGTTACCTTGTTGCCATGTCGGTCCGCCACTTCTTTCGGGACCTTTTTGAGCTTCAAGCCGAAAGCGATGTTGTCATAAACATCCAAATTCGGGAAAAGCGCATAGTGTTGGAAGACGGTGTTGACCGGTCTTTCATATGGAGGCAGGTTCGTGATGTCTTGCCCATTGAGCAAGATCTTGCCACTTGTCGGGATATCAAATCCGGCGATCATGCGGAGCGTGGTGGTTTTGCCGCAGCCCGAGGGACCGAGCAACGTCACAAACTCTCCTTTGCGAATCGACAAATTGAAGTTGTCGACGGCGGTGAAGGTTTTATCGAAGACCTTCGACACCCCCACCAACGAAATAATCGTATTATCAGCGTCCATTTGCTACTACCTCCAGGGCTGACCAGAATTAGCGGAAACGAATGCCAATGCTCCGCTCGAGATGAGTCGGAATTCTTGACGCGAAAAAATATGCATTAAAGCGAACGGAAATTCAACATAATTCGTTAACAAAAACCCGCTCGATTTTTACAAAAGCGTTTCGCCGACAAAAAGAAGGGCTTTTTGCAGGGGTTATTTGAAAAAATGAAATTCACGATTTTTTTAAAATTTGTTCATTTTTGAAAAATTTCTACCGCGGTTTTCCTCTCGTGACGCCTTTGAAGCTTCCTTGCCTTCGCCTACGTGCGCGTGCATAATAGCAATTATGATCAATTTCAAAGCCTTATTTTTTGCCTCCGCCGCGCTTTTTCTCTCCGGCGGATTGACTTCTTGCGCCAAAGATGAAGTCACTCCCGTTCGCCTCGAATTTGGTCGGAAATACGATGCGGCGATTCCCCTTTGGGATTTGGACACCACTTCCAACACCTATTTGGTGGGCAACGTCAAAAAAATTGGCTATACCGATTTGACTGGCCTCATCGAAAGCCGCAAACAAAGTTTCGTTCTGCTCATCGCCGACGTCAACACGACTTGCTTATGCTTCAGCTACCTCCGCGAGAGCTTGATCGCCTATCTCAAAGTCTCAAACGCTTTCGTCTATGCGATTAATCCCACCGAGTTCAATGGCGGGGTCAAAAACTATGATCTTAAGGTCTCGAGCGCCGAAGGTTATGAGACCGTCGCCATTTTCGAAAAAGGCGCCCTCAAATATCAAAGACAACGCAACGGACAAGATGATGCCTGGAGCAAGGACAGCGCCACCTTCATCAGCTGGATGGAAGCGCGAGTCAGCGTCTCGTCGATGCTTTATATCGACCTCAAGCAACTCGAAGCGGCCGTCAATGGCACCGCAAGCTTAAACGGACTCGATCAGTTCACCATCGGCTTTTTCCGTGACCGTTGCACCGATTGCCGTTATTTGTCCGACAATTTCCTTTTAACCTATAACGCCGGAACGCACGGCGAAAGTTATGTGATCGATTGCGATGTGCCAGGCATCCACGATCCCAAAGATGGAACGACCGACCCGACAACGGAAAGCAAAGCGGCCTGGACCGCTTTCAAAGACAAATATGGCCTCTCCACGACCACGAATACGACTTTGGGTTATGGCTCAGGATATGTCCCCTGCTTCCAAAACCGGCAAAATGGCGAAATCCGCGATATGGAAGTCTACGTCAACGATGATATTTCCCTCAATGCCGATCAATCCACTTGCTCCATCAGCGATACCTATTGGGATGGAAGTCGAAGCCACGAGTTCTTCGACAGTGCTAAAACCGACGTCGTCAAAGATTTCAAACAGGTCGCGGCCTTAAAAGCTATCAGCAAAGACGACTATTCCACCATCGTCTACGAGGGGCAAACCTACTACAGTTGGAACCACGATAAAGCAGCCATTTATCACGATCCTCTCCTCCAAAGTTTCCTCGATTATTACGTCGCGAAATAAATATCGCCTGCAAAAAGCCATTGAAAAGCCACGGAAGCATCGCTCCCGTGGCTTTCTTTATCCTTATTCTTATAGGGGTAAGTCTTTGAGCTTCGTTTTGAGAGCCAAACCCGAAGAAATAATCGCTGACTTTTCTTCTTCCGTGTATTCGGGACGGAGAATCTTCTCAATCCCATTCGAATTCACAACGCTCGGGAGGGAAAGGTAGACATCTTCAAGAAGACCGTTGAACTCCTTGGCGATGTAGGTTGAGACCGTCAAAACGCTATTTTCGTCGTTGACGATCGCGCTGATGATGCGCGCCACGGCCAAGGCGACGGCATAGAAGGTCGCGCCTTTCTTCTTTATGATCTCGTAAGCCGCGTTTTTCACCTGCTCATGGAGGGCATTGAGCTGCGCCATATTGCGGTCCTTGCACTTGCCGCATTTGGCGCAATAATTCGTGAGCGAAAGCCCACCGACCGAAGTCGCGCTCCAAACCGCCACCTCGCTATCGCCATGCTCGCCGACGATCATCGTATGGATGCTGCGCGGATCGATGTGCGTGTCATTGGCGATCGCGGTCTTAAGCCGTGAAGTGTCCAGAACCGTGCCACTGCCAAAAACGTGGGCGGAGGGTAGTCCCAACTTCTTATACGTAAAATAGGTTAGGATATCGACCGGATTCGACACAACAAGGATAATGCTCTTCGAATTAACGTAAGGTCTCAAAGCATCGGTGATCGAAGTGAAAATCGCCGCGTTTTTGTGGAGAAGATCAAGCCTCGTCTCACCGGGCTTTTGAGCGGCCCCAGCGGTAATGATGATGACTTGGGCGTCTTTGCAGCCTTCATAGCTCGAAGCGCGGATCACTTTCGGGACGCTTAAAAAGGACATCCCATCCGCCATATCGAGGGCATCGCCTTCGGCTTTTTCCTGATTGACGTCGATGATGACGATTTCATTGACCGCATGGCCTAGCATCAAAGTGTAGGCGATGCTGCTGCCAACCGCGCCATCACCAATAATCGCAATCTTCCGACTTTCCATAACCCCAGCTCCTTTCGTGAAGAAAAAAGGCTCCCGTTTGAGAGCCTAACCAATCGAATTAGTTTTGTGGGATATCGTTTCCGTCTTCGTCGACGGGGACGAGCATATCGCCCGGCGCACCGCAAACGGGGCAAGAGCCATCCGGATTCGGAACGACGATAGCACCGCAGATCGTGCAACGATATTTCTGAACTTTCTTCTCAGGCATTTTCATGTCCTCCCTAATGTCTTAAGTATAGAGATTCGACTTTAAATTTCAATCGCAGTGCTCACTCAACGCTCTTTAAAGACTCCACCATCTTCACTTTGCCCGTGCCATAAGAGAGAATCGCGTTGACCGCAAAAGCGACGATGAAAGTCAAAATAAAGGAGATGACGTAGGTTAACGCGTAGATGTGATATTGGTATTGAACCAGTTGCACCGTATTGAGTTTGAGCACGGCTAATAGGAATGGATAGCCCAAAAGCATGCCCAAGATCACGCCTAAGAGAGTCAAACTCATCGTCTCCCAAAGCAAGGAGGAGGCAATCTCGTTTTTGGTAAATCCCAAAACCTTTAAGGTCGCAATATCCCGCGTCCGTTCCCGGAAATTAAGAAGCGCTAAGTTATAAAGGACAATGATGGCTAAGACAATCGCGAAACCTTTAACCGCGTTGGTCATGATGTGGACGCCCGACATGATGTCATCGATTTGCCGAGTCCAATCTTCGGTCGTATCGGCCTCAAGAAGATAGGACAAGCCATCGACTTTGTAGGTGGGATCCGTCGAGTCGGCATAGTCCCCAACCAATTGGGCTTTAAGGATTTTCGATGAATCGAGGGCAGATTTGTCAGGGATTTTTGCGCAATCGACATAACAGCCTTGGAAGGTGAGTTCGCCTGAAGAAGCGAATAGAGGCGAAGCCGAATGCATCAAGATACCATTGAAGATGAACGTCTTATAGACGACGCTTACTTCGGCTTGATAGGTAGTCGCTCCATAGCTGAAGGACACTTTATCCCCCGCCACCGCTCCAGTCTCCTCGCTGATCTTATCGCTAATACCAATCTTATCATTGGGGATTGTGTCGGCAAAAGACATATGAGACTTCTCGCCATAGGCGGCGCCGACCACATAGACATTGGAATTCGAGATCGGGGCGTTTTCTTTCAAGAGATGGATGTCGGTGGCGCTCCGGGTCATCGGCTCGAACGATTCGATCAAGCTGTAACGATCCTTCAAATCCTCTTGCATCGTCTTGACGCTTTGGGAGGCACTAAAGGTTAGGGTTACCACCGAATCATCATTCATCGAACCATGGGTCATATCATTCGTTTTGCCATAAGCAATGGTATCTTCGATGCCATAGCCGCACACCAGTAACGCGGTGCAGCCCATCACTCCGGCGACGACCATGAAGGATTTGACAAGATTCACCTTCATGTTGCGGAACGCCATCTTGAGCGAAAGGAAATGCGCTTGGTATTTCTTGAGGTCGATTTTATCAAAATGGGCTTTCATCTTTGGTGAAGCGGGCCGCATGCTTTCGGCGGGTTTCAAAGACACTTCTTTATGGCAAACAAGGAACGACACCAAAGCCGACACCCCCAAGAAGAAAAGAGCAGTCAATAAGCCATAGAGCCACGGAAACACGAAAGTTCGCGCAGGCAAAGTATAGAGAATATCGTACTTTTGTCCGAGCAAGAAGGGCACGAGAATCGGGCCAACGACTTCACCGATGAGAATGCCAATCCCCACCACCGCAAGGGTCAAACCGATATAGTGAGCATAAATTTCATGGTTCGATAAGCCCAAGGCTTTCATCGTGCCGATTTGCGTTCGTTCTTTGAGAATGATTTGGGAAATCGTCGTCAAAATCACAAGGATGGCGACAAAGAAGAAGACAAAGGGAAAGACGAAGGTGAACTGCCGGGCTTGTTGGACATCGTTGGCCATTGTGATCACAAACGGCATATTCGAGCGATCGTTGAGCGAAAAAAGATAATTGTCATTGCCTTTGGCCGTGAAATAGGCGGAAATTTTTTCTTTTAAAGCAACGCATTTACTGTTGTCTTTGACCGCGATCAGATACTGATTGGGCTTCGTGAGAACGCCGTTGGGGTTCACGGTGCCATCGCCCCAATGAAGAGCCTGAGAAGTCCGAGCAGCCCGATAGATTTGCTCAAGTCCCGTGGTGTCGAAGTTGCTCGAGAGCAGATTATAAACCGCAGTCTTAAACGTCGTATCATCGACCAGAAAAGCGGAAGAATTATAGGAAGCCTTTGTCACGTTTTCCGGGTAACGCATGATGCCGGTGATCACATAATTCAATTCCACCGACTGGTATTTAAAGATGTTGGCACCGCCCTTTTTGACGTACGAATCCAACAAACTCGCTTCATCGGAGGTGACATAACTCGAAATGTCATAGGACATCGCCAAGGTTTGCCCGATCTGGAATTTCGCGCTCGAAGAAGCGTCAGTCGAGTGAGCCAAGGAGTAATCGACCATGACGAAATGGTCGTCCGTTTGATCCGCGGAAGCTTCCGAAATCTCATAAGGATGGGAGATTGCAGGGATTTTGGGGGTGATGACCGTATAAATGCTGTTGCGAGCAAAGCGACCTGGTGCCTCAAACCGGGTGTCGAGAGTATCGCCTTCCTCTAAAAGAGCGGTTAGTTTTGCTTCATCGTCTTTATCGTATTGCGAGGTTGTGACCCAGATGTCGGCCATGTTGCCATCGTCATAAGAGGCATTGACCCGTTTTTCGATGCTCTCGGCGTTGGCCAATAAGCCGACGAATAACGTCACGGCGACGCCGCCGATGCCGATGATCGCTAAAAACTGAGCCCAGTTGCTTTTGACTTCTCGCGAGCCCATTTTGGCCAAAAAAGAAAAAGGGCGAAGCAGTTTCGCGCCGAAAGAACGCTTTGTTGCGGGGGCTTCACTCGCCATTTACCACTGAATCTCCTCAGGCTTTTGCGGATGGGATTGGACTTCATCGCTTAAAAGATGACCATCGCTAATGCGAATCAAACGTTTCGCACAGCCAGCGATTTTGGAGTTATGGGTAACGATGATGACGGTTTTCTTATAGGTTTCGGCGATGTCATAGAGGAGTTTGATGATCGAGGCTCCGGTTTTGCTATCCAAAGCGCCCGTCGGTTCATCGCAGAGGAGAAGCTTCGGATTTTTGACAATCGCCCGAGCGATGGCGACCCGCTGCTGCTCGCCACCGGAAAGTTGGGCGGGGAAATTGGCGATCCGTCCGGCCAAGCCAACATCGGAAAGGGTTTTCTTGCTTTCAAAAGAATCCGCTACGACGGAGGCTGCCAATTGGACGTTCTCTAACGCCGTCAAATTCGGCATCAGATTATAAAACTGAAAAACGAACCCCACGTCATTGCGGCGGAATTGCTGAAGTTGCTTGGCATTATATTTCGCGACGTCGTTGCCATCGACCAAATAAGAACCACTCGTCGCCGTATCCATGCCGCCCAAGATGTTGAGGAGGGTGCTCTTACCGGCGCCGGAAGCGCCTAAAATCACGACAAATTCCCCTTCGTTTAGGGTAAAAGAGACTTGATCGAGAGCCCGAACTTCGTTGCTTAAGCCGGGGTTATAGATTTTTGAAAGAGAGTGAACACTGATTTGGCTCATGGGTTAACTTTAATCGTGAAACGATAGAACGACAAGGGGAATTTCTTATTGATAAGAAAAGGCACCCTCCTTTGCCAAGGAAGGTGCCCGCAAAAAGGGGAGCTTTATCGTCCGCCCGGACCTGTACGGCCACCGGTCGAACTCGAGGCGTTATTGATGTTGACGTTCGAACTGCTCCACGTGCCGCCGGTCGCTAAGGAAGTGGTCGAAGCGCTATAACCCGTATAAACCCCTTTGAAGAGTTCAGTCCCGCCTGAGATTGTCGTGGCCTTCGTCACCGTAACCGAGCCTGCCGCGAATTCGGGCGAAGAAATATAGATCGAATAAGCGCTCTGGTATTGGGGTTTGACCGCATAGGAGATGCCACTATTGGTGACGACAATATAGTTGGAGGTGCTGACCGCACTCGACCACGAGGTCAGTAAGCTATACTGGCTGCCACTCGAGGTCACCAGCATATCATTGCCGCCATAAGCGGTTAAGAAACCACCGGTCTGTTTGAAGTAATAGGAACCACCATCGCCATAATCAAGCGGGCCATTGCCGCTTCCGGTTTGGCTCACGACGGTGAAGCCACCGCTGATCGTGATGTTGCCATTGCTATCAAGGCCATCGCCCGAGGCCGCCAAATAATGATAGCCGCCCGTGATGTTGAGCAAGGGGGTCGAACCGCTCGTGGTGGTGCCACCGCCCCAGCCCGTCGAACCCGAAGAATCATTGCCACCCGCGGCGTTCCAGCCATCATCACTCGACTGAACGTAAGTCGTGCCCCCAGTTGCATTGATTGTCAAAGCTTGGAAGCCTTCGTAGCAGGCGGTCACGTTAATCGTGCCACCGTTGATGTTGAGGGCGTTCGTCGCGTTAACGCCTTGTAAGCCTGACGAGGTACCCGTCGTCAAAGTGTAGTTGCCATTATTAACAGTAATCGATCCCGTCGTCGCATGAATGCAGTCATCCGTGAGGGATTTGACGGTGAAATCGCCACCATCGATGAAGATATTGAGCTGAGCTTTGATGCCTTTGCCCGCACTCGAAGTGATGCTGCCATTCCCGCCTTCAAGATAGATATAAGCTTCAGAAGAAAGCGTATTACCCGTACCGTTAATCACATAAGCGCCGTCTTTGATTTCGATGCCCGCGATGTCGTCATCGCTCGCGTTATTGCCATAGACTGGAGTGGTAACTTCGTTGTCCTCGTCCACCCGAATGCAGGTCTCGTCGGTGCCTTTCGTGGTCAAGGTGAAAGAACCGAGATCCTCCGCCCCGCCAAGGATCACGGAATTGTGGGCCTTGATCGCGTGCGAATAGGAAGTGACGGATAAAGTCGCTTTAGCCGCTTCGACTTTCGAATCAGAGGCAAGCCCGCTATTATACGTCGAGGTGACGTTCAAACTGCCCGCTCCCTTGATTTGGAGTTTCTTGTTCGAGAAAATCGCCGCTTTGTCATCGCCTAATTCCAACGTCGATTTCCGCGAATCAAGAATGACATTCGAAGAATCCTTTAAAGCTTTGACATCAAGCTTGCTTGAGGCAATCGAATAAATCGGACCGGGATACATCGTGGTACTCGTCGTGCCGGAAGTCACGACATAACTATTGGTGCCCTTAGAGGTGATATTCACGCCATTAAGGACCAATTCCACAGTATCTTCGGCGGTTGTTTCTTCGGCATCGATGATCACCGAGCCGTCGCTCAGACTGCCGCTTAAAACATAAGTGCCAACGCTCTTAATCACAATTTGATTCTTGCTGTTATCGATGGTGACGTTACTCGAGGAACAAGTTGAAGCGCCATCCGCTAACGCGATCGCAACTTCGCCATCTTCGACCGTGTAGCTTGTCGAAGTGGCAGTCGAAGAAGCCGCAGTGTAGGAGGCGGTCGTATTGCTTGAGGTCTGGGCGCTGCCACCACCCGCGCTTTCGGAAGTAACGCTCGCGGTCGAGGTGGTTGTCGTCGTGCTCTTGGACGTCGCGAGGGTGCAGCTGCCTAAGAGCAACGCCACCGCTAACGGCAAGAAACCTTTCGCAAAAAATCCTTTTTTCATGTTGTAATCCTCCTACCCTATCTTTATTAGAGGGTTTGACTTTGAAGGGCGACGCCATTCACGAGGAAACTCGCACCTTCCAAAATAGTAACGACCAAGGCGCCCGAATTCTTGGTAATAATCGGCTGATCACCCAAAATGTTGGTGGCAGTAATCGATCCGGCTACCGTGATGGCAAGATTGGCGCGAGCGACGTTTTGGGCGGTATCGACAACGATTTTCGCTTCGCTATCTACCATGATGGATCCCGTCCAAGGATCATCGCTGGTCCCACTGCCATCTGAGAAATCAAGAGCTTGCTCTCCGACGCCTTTAACCGTCAAAGTACCACTAAATTCCGTCGGAGTATCTTCACTGTCATTCGTGAAGAAGTCATGACCATGGAGGCCATCGGCCGCGGCAGCGATCGTAATATCTCCCACCCCATAAAGAAGGATGTCATCGCCTTTTGCCCCATGACCCATCGCGGAGAGAAGATAAAGATTTCCCACCCCGCCAAGCCGGAGATTGTTGCTGCTTTCAACCGCTCCTGCTGCTCCGCTAATGTAATTCACTGTGCCCGAGACCGTTTCAAGGGCGAGATATTTCGCATCATTGCTATAGGTAATAGCACAGGTTTTATCGTCATCGGATTCGATATAGGCTTGATTGAGTTTGATGACCACGCCTTTATAGTCGGTTAAACCGCTTGGATTAGCGACGACGATTTTACCCTTGAAATAGCCGCTTACGGTATAGGTGGCTTTCTTCGCGGAAACCCCGATGGTCCAGGTATTGCTGGCTTCATCATAAGTCGGTGCCGTGCCATTGGTGGTTTGAACTAAAGAAAAATCCCCATAGTTCGAGCGGACATCTTGCGAGGAAGAAGATGAAGAAATGAGAGTTGAAGTCGACGTTTCATCCGAGGAAGAGGTTGTCGAAGAAGCCTCGCTTGAAGAAGAGACTTCGCTGGTGGAAGAAAGACTTTCGCTCGCGCTTGAAGCCAAAGCCGATGAGGTACTCGAAATCGTGCTCAAGGCGCTGTTACAACCCGCTAAAAGGAGTGAAGCTGCCAATAAGGTGATTTTTAAAGAGGAGTGTTTCATGATTTTTCCCTTCACTAGATTAAGAAGCATCCCGCGTTTTTTATTGGTAAAACCTCCTCGCCGCTCTCTTTTTTGCTTGAAAAAGTAAGCCAATGGGAACGAAAAACTTGCTTCAGTTATCCCCTACGAAAAAAGAGACTATACTAATCACGTATTTAAGGAGGATTTTACCAATTATGGCAGAAATCACAAAGAAAAAGACCTTCAGTATGGTCGCGAGCATTTGCTCGTTTGTCGTTGGAGCGATCGCTCTCATCTATGCGATCTACGAACTTGTCTGGGGCATCCAAGCCTTTGGCGGGAATTATGACCACCATGTCTTAGTGGGCATCTTCGATTTGATCGAGTGTGTCGTTCTTCTTGGCATCGCCGGTGTCGGCGTTCTCTATGGTCTCAAACTTCTCGCTGGCAGCAAATTGCCCTTATCGACCAATGGATCCTTCATCAATTGGTTCACCTATATGGCCGGGCTTTATGAGATCAACGTCTTATTAGGCGGCATCGAGAATTTAATCTTAGGCAGTGACCATGGTTATTGGATCGCCTACCTCATCGTTGAGAGTCTCTTCCTCATTGGCTGCATCGTCATGATGTTCTTAGCCAAAGGACAAAAAGGCGTCAATTCGTCGATCTTCTTCTTCATCGGTATCGGTTGCATGCTCATTGCCGATGGCTATGGCATCGGCAATTGGTGGGTCAGCATTCTCTACGGCCTCGCTTTCTTCGCCTTTGAAGTCATGGCGGTTCTCGCCCGTGTCCTCGAAGATAAACTCGGCAAGTAATTCTTTCTCATTCGATTCTAAGCCTTCCTTAGCGAAGGCTTTTCTTTTTTATAAAATCCCTTGCAGAACCCATTCCTTTTTCGAAAGGCCCGCCAAAACGGCTCCGATAAAAAGGGGGAACATCAAACGGAGCGAAAACAAAAAGCGAAAAAGTGAAAAGCAAATCCTACAATATTGTCGCGTTTAGTTTAAAATAAGCACAAGCGCAAAAGGTGAGAGGGGTATCCCTTTTTGACTAAAACGCCAAAGCTATGGAAACGGACAGTCTCGGAAACTACGTTGCTAATCGGCGCAAATTCCTTAATTTAAGGCAAAACGACGTCGCTTCCCTTTTGGGCTACACCACCCAAGCCATCTCGAGTTTTGAGATGGGCAAGTCGCAGATTTCCGTTCTCGTTCTCCCTGAATTGGCGAATCTTCTCAACGAGTCTCTTGATGATCTTTTATCCTGCAATGAATTCCCGGCAGAATTAACAGCCAAGAATCCCAAAGCGGATCCGAAACGCCTCAAAGAGAATTTGATTGCCTTACGGAAGAAAGAAAACCTCAGTATCGACGGGATGGCCAAGATCCTTGGCGTCAACAAGCGGACGATTACCAATTACGAAAAAGGCATCACCGTTATTTCCTTATCTTGTTTATACGCCTTAATCAAGCAGGCCCAAGTCTTGCCTTCCGCTTTCTTCTATACGCCACTGAGCGATAAGAAGGTGCCCTTCTTTAAGCGGCGCCATAACGATTTCTTCTTCGCCCCATTCGTTGTCCTGGCCGTAGTGGGTGTCGTGGCCGGGTGCACCAGTCCGATTTGGGCCCAGCAGATGCGGGCGGCCACTCCAACGTCCTATTCTACCGATACCCAAAGCGGTTCGGAGGAGGCTTCCTTTTCCACGAATGGGACCAGTTCCACGGACAATACCTCCAGCAAAACCCCTGTATCTTCTTCCGCAAGCTCCTCTTCGAGCTCGTCGAATGGGGACTCTTCATCGAGCTCTTCGTCCAGCAGTTCATCCTCGAGCTCTTCAAGTAGTTCCAGTTCTTCTTCGACTTCCTCGAGCACTTCGAGTTCGTCCAGTTCCTCTTCCACGAGCTCAAGTTCGTCCTCTTCGTCGAGCAATCCAACATCTTCAAGTTCATCCTCGTCCTCTTCGGGCACTTCTTCCGAATCCTCCTCAACCGATCCGGATCTTTCCCCTTATATTCCTGGCCTTGAGAAAATGGACGTCTTCCTCGTGGGTGACAAGAGTTCTTCCACGACAATGTTGGGGCGAAGAGATTACACCATCACCTTCCTTACCGGCAGTTTCAGTTTCACCAATGGGGACAATGCCAAAAAGTATGCTTATGAATTCACATTGCTTGATACCCCCACTGGCGTCGAAATGAAAGAATCCACTAGCGGCAAGGACTTCCGAACGATCAGCGTGGGTGAGAACGCCACCGATGGCGCCACTTTCAGCATTCAAATGAAAGCCTATGCCCTCGACCACCAAGATGCCCCGTGCTTTGGCCAAGCTCGGACTTTCACCATTTATAACCCCGCGGGCAAAGACATCACAGCCTCTTTGCCCGGATTAAAACGCGTCGACCTCCTCGTCGATGGCGTGCCGCTTGAGGAAAGGGCACTCGGCGTGGGAAAATATACGCTCAGTGTCCAAACGGAACCCGTCAATTATCTCTCGCAATTCCCCAGTCAAATTATCTATTGGCTGGGCGTCATCGGTCCGTCTTTATACCTCACCGATAACGTCCTCACCATCACGGCGGCTTGCGGTGACTATGCGAATTACGCGATTTGCTTCCAAATCAGTAATACCTTCGGAGCGAATACTTTTGAAACCGTTTTGCCCATTCGCTTTCCCCACACTCAGGAACTGAATAGCTACTACTTCCCCGGCACCAAGAATATCCTTCTTTCTTACGAAGGCCATCCGATGCTCCGGAGCTTAGGGGGCGAATATGACATTGACGTTTCTTATGACACCACCGCCACGATCAACGACACGGATTATTTCATTAAAATCGATGATCCTTATCAAGTCGAAGGCGTGGTCTTTAAATACTCTTCCGTTCTCGGCCCGATTCATGTCACGGTTCCTTCAACAGGTTACATTTATTATCTCTACGATTGGTTCCGTGTCGACCTCTACAACTACGATAACCCCAATCAATGCATTTCTTCCTCGCCCTTTATTATCTGCTTTGCAAATTAATCCGATAAAACCTTAGTTTTTTAGTCTCTTAAAAAAGTTTTTTATCCCCAAAATCAAATATTTTTCCTGCTCTGGAAAAACCTTTGTTTGTCGTTTTTGGGGTTCATCCCTATGATGTGGGTGTCCGGAACAGAAACGCAGCACGTTTCTCGAGATGCATCTCCAATCTTGTATCCCCTCAATTTGGGGCAAAAAGGAGAAGTTTATTATGGCTATCACCCGCAAAAGCGTCATGGTCTTATGGATGTTTGAGACGTTAATGAGTACTGGCGTGCTTAAGAAGGACGAAGCGCTTCAGAAAGAAGACATTTCCGATATTTCCTTCAAGCGTTATATCGCGACCTTAAGACTCTATCTTCAGGCGTATCACCCTTCCTGGCATTTAGCCTATAAGAAGAGCGAGACCTGCTACCGCCTCTTTAAAGCCCAAGCGCTTTAAGAAAACAAAAAGGATGGCCACGAGGCCATCCTTCATGAAATGAGAATCTAGTCCGCTAAGGTGCCCATCGGGTCCCACGGATGCAAATGCGTCGGCTCTTTATTGGCTGCCGCGCGTTCGGCGGGGCTGAGATATTTCTTGAGGACCACCGCTTGGTAAACGAAGGTGTCGAACCATTCCTGGCTCATCACATAGTAACCGGCGGTGCCATTGTCGCTGCCCCAGGAATTCTCGATCTTCCAGCGGTTCGGCTTGTCGTTTGTGATGTTCGCACCGGTAATGACCATCGCGTGGTTCATCGCCGAATGCCAATAATCGAGCATCGCGGCCTTATCGAATTTGATATCGATATTGAAGGCATTGACATAGTCAAAGGCTTTCGAATCCCAGGCAAAGCTATTCCGATCGCGGTAGAAACCGACATCGCTGCCGAACCAGACCGGCTCGCCATCCTTGAGCTGGGCGATAATGAGCTCTTTCATCCGCTCCATCGTCACGTTGAGGTGGTTGATAGGTTTGCCTTCAAGGACGTTGCCGAGATAATCGATCGTGTAGTTTTGATTAAACGGCTTGTCTTTGGTCGGGGAATTGATGAGCGATTGATATTCATCGATCTTTTCGCCAATGTACTTGTCAAAGAAGGCTTTCGGGGTCAATTTCTCTTCGACGTGGTAGCCTTTGTCGTTGGTGTATTCAAAATCGAAGTTCTTCGGCGGAACGCCAAAGGCATTGAGGAAGAGGGTATAGATCTTCTCCATCGTTTGCTCTTTGAGCGTGCGGGCCCGGAACAGCTGACCATTGCGTAATAACGGCGCGACTTTCGCAGCAAAAGCACGGATCGCGGCGTTCACTAACCGATCGCTTTCCATCGTGTTATTGCTCTGGAACGTCTCGGGGAAGGCTTCTTGCGGCATCACGCCGTATTTCTTGACGAGGTTGACGAACATATCCCACTGCCCACCATCGCTGACGGGGTTCGAGAGAATGAAAGCTAATTCGCGATCATCGTGATCGCGGGCGCCTAATTTGAGAATGGTTTCGAGGGCGAAATTGCTCTTCTCGATTTTGTCGTAAAGGGAAATGTAGTTCTGCGAAAGCTCGAATTTACTTAAGCCACAGGCTTTGGCCACGATTTCGCGAAGGACATTGAGTCCCGCGAAAATCCAGCAACGTCCCGAAGCTTTTTGATTCGCGACCGGCAAGGTCTTGAGATCAATCGAGAATTCATTGGCCACCGAGGCTAAAGAATCCGAATTATAAATGACGCTCGAGATCGCATTGCGGCTTAACGCATGCCGCACCACAACATTCTTCGGATCGGACTCATATTTCGCCAAAATCGTCGTCGTCCTTGTTTCGTCGAGGGCACCTTCTACAACCGCCATGATTTCTTCTCCTTTGTTGAAAAAATCGTAAAATTCATTCCCTATTGTAGCGGTTTCGCTTTAATAGACAACAAAAATGCCATTACGAGAGGGCAGAAGAAATCACGCTGGTTTTGCTGCTCATATAGGAAGAAACGGAGGAGAGTTCCTTTAAAGTGGAACCCGCCAAAGACGAAACATAAGCGGAATAGGTCGAAGCGTTCAAGAAACCATCGCTGACGACTTTTTTGATCGCCGAAGCATAAGTCGGACGATAGACACTCACATTATATTGAAGCGAGGAATTCGACAAAATCGTGCACCAATAAAGCGGATTGGTATTCGAAGTGTCGTGGGTGGTTGAAGTGTGATAAGGCTTAGAGGAAACGACGGTGCTCGAAGTTCCGTTCACCGCCGCGCCGAAGGCCCAGTCCCAGTCATAAGGCAAATAGACGGCTTTGCCATCACTGGGCCGGAAGTAAATGAAATAGTTATTGTAGTTATTGCGTTGGTCATCGAAGTTCCCGAGGCAATACGAAACCCCCTCAAAAGTGAGGAATTCGGTGGTGTCCAAAACGCTTTCAAGGGTCTTTTGCGGGGATTTTCCCTTTTTCACGTTATTAACGACATTGATGAAATTCGCGAGTTTGGAGAAGTCGCTGTTCTCGCCATCATCATTGGTTTTGAGTTGATAATTCGGATGATAGAGGTTGTAACAATCCTCGACCCCGATCTTGCCCGAAGCGATTCGAGTGCCATTGGCTAAACCAGAGGAATCCGTCGAAGTGCTCACGGCGCCTGAGAGGGTCAAATCCGCTTTGATATAACTGTTGTTTTCTTTATAGGTAGAGCACTTATAAAGATCGCCACCCCAATCGCTCGAGGCAAAATGGTGTTCGATAAAGACATCATCGATCGCTTCGATCGCCTCATACGAAGAGGTCTTGGAGCTCTTATCATCCTTAAAAGTCAGCGAAGCCCATTTGGCATTGGGAGCCGCAATCCCTTCTTCATTAAAAACGTGATAGCAGTACATCTCTTGCGAATAGGTCACCGGCGTATCGCCGTTGCGGGGCAAATACTTGAGATCGAGTTTCTCCATCTCGGCAAAGCGCCGATTCTTTCTCTCTTTCCGTGCTGCCGTATCACTCCAGGTGTGTTTGAAGGCGCTAAAGGCGCTCTCAGAATAGATATCATCATCAAAGGTGCATTTGAAGGAAACTTTAAAATGGCAAACGTCCGTGATCGTCCCATCGCTCGAGGCGATTACTGTCCGGGAGGTATTGCCTTTCATCCGAACGCCGACCTCTTCGAGGGCGTAGCTTTTCCCATTGAGGGTCGCGCTAAAGGTGGCAGGGAAATACACGTCGGCGTATTTTTCGTCATAGTTATAGCCGTAGTCGCTCAAGGCGTATAAGGCCGCATTCGTGAATTTCAGTGAGACGCTCAAACTCGAAGAATTGGCCCAGAAATCAGCATAAGTTGGGGAAAGGACATCGGTCGTGGAACTTGCAGAACTCGCCGAAGCCGAAGCCGCCGAAGTCGTGCTGCTGGTGGTCGAAGGAAGCGAGGTCGTGGTCCCATTCGAAGTAGATGAGGTCTTGCCACTACTTTTCGCGCTTTCTCCGGTGGGAAGAGTGCACGAGGAAAGAATCACAAACAAGAAAACCATAAGCGGGAGATAATGTTTTTTCATAAATAAAGAGGGCGAAGGATTTCCCTTCACCCTTTATTAAGTCTTAACAAAGCGTTTTTATTGGTTAAGCCAAGGAAGAAGCTATGGTCTTGAGCTTCGCCGTGCAATAACTTTGAGCCTTCGCCACATCGCCCGTTCCTAAATTTGAGGGGGCTTTTGCAGCGAATTTTGCATAAGCGTCCCCCGAAAGGAGACCCGCCGCCACCGCTTCTTTGATTGCCGCGGTATACGTCGCGATATACGAAGTTTGATCATAGGCTAAGCCCGAAGTCTTAAAGAACGTCACCCAATAAATGTTGGTATCGATCGTGCCATTGAGTCCGGTCGTCTGGAAGGGCGTAAAGCTCGACATATCGAGGGATTTTCCCGCTTCCATCGCCCCCATCGCCCAATCCCAATCGTACGGGATATAAATCGCCTTTTTATCGCTCGGGCGGAAATAAAGATAATAGTTATTGCCATTATTGCGCTGATCATCGAAGTTGCCAAAGAGATAACTGGCGGCCTCGAAGCGGAGATATTCTTGGACGTCCAGCACGCTTTCAAGAGTGTTTTGCAGGGCTTTTTTATAGCGAAGGTTCCAAATCGTGTTGATGTAATTGGCCATGGCGGAGAAATCGCTGGCCTCGCCATTGTCATTGGTCTTGAGCTGGTAGTTGGGGTGATAGCCGGTGTAATTGTCTTCGACTCCGATTCGACCATTGGCCACGCGGGCGCCGCTCGTCAATGTACTCGCCGTATCGTTTTTCTCGACTGCGCCATCGCGGGCTAAGTTGGCGCTCTTCCATTCGCCCGTCGCATTGCCCCAGACGCACTTATAAAGATCGCCTTTGGCTTCGGCTTTCGAGAAATGACGCTTTAAGAAGACCTTATCGATGTCTTCGATGATTTCATAGACATAGGATTGGGTCGAAGTGTCGCTCGTGAGGGCGACATTCGCCCACTTGGCATGGGGTGCTAAGATGTCAAAGGAACGGAAAGAATCGTAGCAATAAATCTCTTGCGATAAGGTTTGGCTTTGGTTGCGGGGCAAATACTTGAGATCGAACTTCTCCATGTCGAAGAGGGTCCGTTTCTTCCGAGTAGCTAAACCTGTCGGGTCCGCGCTCCAATCATGCTTAAAGGCTTTGAACTGATCCAAATCATAGAGGGTATCGTCAAAGGTGGCCTTTAAGGAAATCTTAAAATGACAAGAATTGGTGATATTGCCCGAGGCATCAGCAATCTCCCGTCTTGAAGTATTGCCTTTCATCCGGGCTCCGGCCTCTTCAAAGACATATTGTTGGTCATCGACTTTCACCGTTAAGGTGCACGGGAAATAGACATCGCCCCATTTTTGATCGTCAATCGTCCCATAATGGGATAAGGCATAAATCGAAGCGTTTGAAAAACGCAATCCAAGCGAGATTTGCGAGGAATAAGACCAAAAATTCGTGAATTCCGCGCTCGAAATCAGCGCGACGTCATCGCTGGGGGCGACGCTACTCGAAGAATTGGGATTGGAAGAAGAAAGAGACCTCGAAGACGAGCTGGAGGATGAGGAAGAGCTTGAAGTCGTTGAACTGAACGAAGTCGTAGATGAAGTCTTCGAAGCGGAAGACGAAGGCGTCGAAGAAGATTCACTCGCCGAAGAGGCGGGCGAAGAAGCGACGGCTGAAGAGGTCGTGCCAAGATGGCAAGCCCCCAAGAGGGCGGCTAAGGGGAGCAAAACAAGAACCGAAGATTTTTTCATGGGGCTATTATCGCACGAATCTCCCCTACGAAAAGAGCCAAATTTGTGATAATCGTAACTTCAAAAGACCTCCTGAACATCGAGGGCAAAGGCGCCGCTTTCTTTTGCGTTCGCATAGCCATTCTTAACATAAGAGGATAAAATAGCCCCGTTAGAGGAATTAATTATGGATAAAGATTTACAACGTTTCGTCCGTTATTGCGAAATCGACACCCAAAGCGATGACACCAGTACCACCACTCCGAGTGCGATGAAAGAGCTTAATTTAAGCAAACAACTGATCAAGGAACTCGCCGAACTGGGCATCAAAGCGGAGATGGATGAGTTTGGCCGCGTTTATGCCAAAGTCGAAGGCGATCCCACCCTGGATCCGATCGGCCTCAATAGCCACGTCGATACCGCCCTCGAAGTCACCGGAACCAATGTCAAACCCCGTTACATCGAACATTACGATGGCGGCGTGATCCGTTTGAATGAGAAATATTCGATGTCGCCGGATGATTTCCCCCGTTTAAAGAATTATGTCGGAACCGGTCTCATCGTCACCGATGGCAACACCTTATTGGGCGCCGATGATAAAGCAGGCTTAGCCATCATCATGGCCACCGTTGAATATTACGTGAAACACCCCGAAGTGAGACACCATCCGATTTGCATCTTATTCACCCCCGATGAAGAAATCGGCCGCGGACCGGAACACTTCAACGCCAAACGCTTTGGCGCGGCATACGCTTACACCCTTGATGGCGCTGAGCCCGATATCATCGAAGACGAGAACTTCAACGCCGCCCACGCCGACATCGAGATCGAAGGCGTTTCGATCCATCCGGGCGAGGCCAAAGGCAAACTGGTCAACGCGCTTCATCTTGCCAGCGAATTCGATGCGCTTCTTAATCCCGAAGAGCGGCCTGAGAAGACCGAAAAACGTGAGGGATTCAACCATCTTTTAGCCCTCAATGGCACGGCAGAGAGCTGCTCGTTCCACTACATCATCCGTAACCACGATAAGGCCAAACTCGAAGCCCAGAAAGCCGAGTTCACCCATGCCCAAGCCGTCTTAAGCGCCAAATATCCGAAAGCCAAGATCATCTTGACCTTAAAAGATGACTATCGCAATATGCACGAAGTCTTCGAAAAAGATCCGCGCGCGGTCATCCATGCCGACAAAGTCTATGCCGAACTTGGCATCAAAGCCCGCCATGAGCCGATTCGCGGCGGCACCGATGGCGCGACCTTCTCGTTCATGGGCTGCCCAACCCCGAACCTTGGCACTGGCAGCTATAACCACCACGGCCGTTTCGAGTATCTCTCGGAAAAAGATTTCAAACAGATGATTGAGATCTGCGAAGCCATCTTGAAAGCCTAATCTAAACGAAAACAAAAGGCCGTTCCTAGT